>Ga0080064_1000013_pt1 | contig 742728 bp, 824 predicted proteins | sample Subgrocontami54m_FD_69260 | JGI IMG/M metagenome (GOLD analysis project Ga0080064, IMG submission 69260) | Subsurface groundwater microbial communities from S. Glens Falls, New York, USA - GMW46 contaminated, 5.4 m (SPADES assembly) (version 2) ... | reverse complement strand
TGTCGGTTCCTATAACGCGGCGCTAACCGCGCCGCGCGCCGACAGGAAAAAAATAGTTCAAAACAAAAGAAAAAGTTGGCCTAAAGGCCAAGGTATACGACCACCTACGTGGAATAATTAGATTTACAAAAAGACTTCAAAAAAACTTGGGGGCCTGTTATTTCTATGGAAGAGAAAACACTTATGAAATATGCATTTCTTCGCCCTACTCCAAAATCACTTGGATTAACTGCTAAAAATATTAGGTTTTACACAAGCATAGCTGTTTTCCCGAATCCAAAACCCAAAGATTTTCAAAACGTGGAATTTTTTGTAAGCCCAAAAAATGTGTTAGGTGCATTTGAAGTTCTTAAGAAATTGGGATTTCCGGTACAAGAATAATTTATACCGTTGCAAGCGCCTTTTTTGGCGCTGTTTCTTCAATCATGCGCATTTCAAATTTCAAAACGTCTTTTACAAGTTTGCTGTTTTTGTTGAGCGTGAAAAGTTTAGTTTTTCCGATTACGCGCGTGACTTTCACAAGGTTCAGTTCTTCAAGCTTTGGCCAGTGCGCAAAAAACGCGCCCTTGCTTATTCCGGCAAGTTCCTGGAGCTCTTTTTTTGAGTAGTCTTCGCCAATGTTGTCAATTAAAACGTCAAGGATTCTGGTGCACGGGCTTTTGCCAAAAAGCCATAAAAGGTTGGAATTAGCCATAAAGAAGCCTTATTTAAAAGAATTTATAAAAACAGCCCGGATTTCATCCAATCACCGTAAAAGGTAAATTTAAATAGGTTTAATTTTATAAATCTATTATACTTTATTAGAAAGTGGTTTTTTGTGTCTTCAGCTGAACTAAGCGCGTTTTTGGAAGAGTTAGGATTAACGGAATATGAAGCTAAGGCTTTAACGTCCCTTTTTAGGTTAAAAGAGGCTGAAGCCCCTCAAATTAGCAGAAACTCCCAGGTTCCAAAAACCAGGGTTTATGACGTTTTGGAAAGGTTAACAAAAAAAGGCCTGATTATAGAAGTTTCCGGAAGGCCAAAAAAATACAAGTCTTTGGAGACAGAAAAGGCTTTTGACCTTCTTTTGGATGACATGAAATCAAGGGTCAGAAAACTTGAAGAAAAATCAGTCGTTCTCAAAAACTCTATTGTCGCCCAGCCGCTTGGAACCGAGTTTGAAAAAGTCCTCAAGGTAAAGGAAAAGGCGGACTTTGCAAAAATCCTTGTGCAGGAAATCGAGTCTGCAAAAATATCCATTCATGGCTTCAGCAACATGCTTTCAGAAAACACTTTTTTGGCTGATGCAATGCAGAAAGCCGCAGACAAAAACATCGGCATAAGGCTTCTTTCCGGCCCGATGAAAAAGGGCGCTGGCGATTTTACAAAAAAAGGGATTGAGCTGCGCGAAACAAGCCACTCACTTGAAGCATTCATTGTGGACGGGAAAAAAGTCATTCTTTCAATCAGCGACCTGAGCCAGGAAAAGCCAGGATACCATTTCACTATTTGGCCAAACAACTTGCACATGGCAAGCGCGCTCACGCACTATTTTGAAAAACTCTGGGAAGAGGCAAAATAATTTTTTTGCGGTGTGCTTGTGGACACTGAAAAAGACGCCTATCGTTATGCGATAAAAAACGCTTTCCTGCACGAAGGAAAAGCAGACATCGGCGCAGTTGTCGGAAAAATAAAAGCCCTTGACAAAGACGCTGACCTGAAAACCGCTATGCCAAAAATAGTTGAGGCGGTAAGGAAAGTAAACTCAATGTCTTTTCCGGAAATAGAAAAAGAATACAGAAAGTTTGAAGGCGACTATGAACTCAAAGCGCCTGAAAAAAAAGAGGGTTTAAAGGAAATCGAAATTGAGCGCGCCATCACGCGTTTTGCCCCAAACCCAAACGGGCCGTTTCATCTTGGGAATGCGCGCGCTGCGATTTTGAGTTTTGAGTACGCGAAAAAGTATTCCGGAAAATTCATTCTGCGTTTTGATGACACTGACCCAAAAGTGAAAAAGCCAATCAAGAACGCGCGCGAGATTTACCTTGAAGATTTAACGTGGCTTGGGTGCCATGTTGATGAAGTGCATTTTGCATCAGACAGGCTTAACCTTTACTATAATTACATGCGCCAGACAATCGAAATGGGAAAAGCGTATGTGTGCAATTGTGACAGCGAGGACTGGAAAAAACTCATAATAAAACAAATTGCATGCGAGTGCCGCGACAAGGAACCAAAAGAGCACATGCAGTTGTTTGAGCAGATGATGTCGCACAAGCTAAAGGAAGGAGATGCAGTGCTTCGCGTGAAGACCGATCTTAACCACCCGGACCCAAGCGTGCGCGACTGGTGGGCTGCAAAAATCGTCGACCATGTAGAGCACCCAAATCCGAATGCAAAAGACAGGCATCTTTGGCCGTCCTACAATTTTGCTTCCGCAATAGACGACCACGAGCTTGAAATCACACTCATCATCCGCGGCCAGGAACACGAGCAGAACAGGACAAAACAGGAGTTTTTGTACCGGTATTTTGGCTGGACTTACCCAAAGGCGTTTCATTTTGGGCGAATCAAGCTTGAAGGAATGGTCTTAAGCACGTCAAGGATAAAAGAAGGAATTGAAGCAGGGATTTATTCCGGCTGGGATGACATAAACCTTGGCACAATCAGGGCGCTTAGAAGGCGCGGTTTTGTGCCAAAAACAATCACGCAGATAATTGTTGAAATCGGGACAAAAAGCTCTGACACGACAATCGAGTTCAACAAGCTTGCAGACCTTAACCGAAAAAACCTTGTCGGACAGTTTCAAAGCATTGAGTTTATTCAGGACCCGATAATTCTTGAGGCAGCGTTTTGCCCGGAAATGGAAGTTGACGGGCAGGTTCTTGCTCGCGGAACGCAAAGGTTTTTGGTGCCAAAAAAAGAGATTGAGAAAACAAATGTCGGAACCGTGGTGCGCCTGAAAAACGCCTATAATGTGAAACTGACTTCAAAGACAGACATTGTGGCAACAGCAGAGTTTGTGGGCACACAAAAGCTTGACACGCCTGTGATGGCCTGGCTCGTGGAGGGCAGGGATGTTGAAGTCGTCATGCCGAAAAAACAGCAGGCGTTTGGGATAATTGATCAGGACATTGAATTAAAGGAAGGCGAAATTGTTTACCTTGAACGGTTTGGCTATGCGCGCGTGGACAAGGCAACCGACAGGCGCGTCACGGTGTGGTTTGCGCATAAATAAACTTATTAAGCCCTTTGAAGGATATGTGTTCACATGTTTGAATCAATTTCTCAGAGCATTTCTTTGGCAAAGGAAAGCTGGAATGTCCTGATGAAGGACAAGGAACTGTTGGTTTTTCCGGTAATGTCTGGAATTTTGTCGCTGGTTGTTTTGGCAAGTTTTGCCGGTGCGTTTTTTGTCTTTGGTTATGCCGGAAGCGAAACCGACTTTTCCGGACCGCTTTCATGGGTTCTTGTTTTCCTGTTTTATTTCGTGACGTATTTTTTCGTGATTTTTTTCAACACGGCATTGGTTGGGGCAGCTTTGATGCGCCTTGAAGGAAAAGACCCGACACTTGGAGACGGCCTGTCGATTGCGTTTTCAAAACTGCCAGGAATAATTGCGTGGGCTCTTGTAAGCGCAACTGTGGGGCTCATCCTAAAAAGCCTTGAGCGCGGCGGGCGGAGAAACATCTTGGCAGGAATTGCTTCAATGATTCTTGGCGTGACGTGGACTTTGGCAACGTTTTTTGTCATCCCGATTATGATTGCGGAAAACAGGGGACCATTTGACTCAGTCAGGCGCTCTGTTGAAATCGTGAAAAACAAGTGGGGCACAGCGATTGCAGGAAGAGTTGGAATAGGGCTAGTGTTTGGCATAATGATGATAGTTGTCGGACTGGTGTTTTTTGGGCTGATAATGCTTGTGCCTTCTCTTGCAGTGATCTGGTTTTTGCTTGGATTGTTTTTAATCGTAATGATTGCGGTTGTTTCAAGCGCGCTAAGTGGGGTCTTTGTTGCCTCAATGTACAACTATGCGACAAAAGGAACAGCCAGCCTTGGGTTTGAGCAAAGCAGCCTGCAAGGCGCTGTCAAGTAAAAAATAACTGCTACATAAAAAGTTACCTTATTAATGCTACACCACGAACAGTTAATTCTACTAAAACGTTTTGGAGTGATGAGATGAAAATGTTATACAGAGTACCAATGGTTTTGCTTGCAGCAATGCTTGTTTTTTCTGTTGCTGTTTTGGCCAGTGAAGAAACCAGCGAAATGCAAGTTGAAAATATATGCATGGAACCCGTTGAAGGCGGAAACCAGCCACCAGTTCTTGAAGACATACCGGATTACACAATTAACGAATTGCAGCCCTTTGAATTTTATGCACATGCAACCGACAACGATGGCCCGCAGGAAGACATAAGATTCCACATGAACCAACAAATTCCCGGCACTACAATAAACTATCTAACGGGGCGTTTTTCGTGGACCCCAACAGAAGCACAGGGACCTGGACTTTACCATTTTGTTGTGACTGTAACTGATTCCCACAACGGCCAGGATTCTGGACAATTTGATATAAGAGTCCGCGAAGTCTTATCTTCAACAATAACAATAGCGGATTCTGCTGAACAGGAAGCCTAAAGACCAAGCAAAAGTCAGGTTTAAATAAAGAAAATGATTTTATTTTTGGGTCAGCATGGTTTTTGGTTTTGGCGAAGGAAAAATCGAGCTAAAGCTTGAAAGGACTTCTTTTCGCCCCGGCGAGACATTAAAGGGCCAGCTTGTGTTGTCGCTTCCAAAGCCAAAGCAGGCGCGCGGGCTTCGCGTTGTTTTTCGCGGAATGGAGACAACCACTTATTGGCAGGCTGGAAAAAGAAGGACTACCCAGCACGAGGTTCATCGGGAAACCATCAGCCTTGGCTCGGAAAAAGAGTACAGTGGCTCTTCCCAGTACGGGTTTGAGTTTGTTGTGCCAAACGTGTCTGCCCAGCAGAAACCAGAAGGCGCCCTTGGGGCCGCAATGGGTGCTTTGAGCTTTTTGTCAGGCAGGGATGTTCGGCGCGAATGGTTTGTTGACGCATCACTTGACTGCCCTGGTTTTGACATAAACAAGAAAGTGCAGGTGTTTGTGAACCAATAACTAAGCCTTTTTAAACATTCCCGTGGAGAAATATGATATTCAAGTGGTGAGCCCTTAAAGCCTTTTATAGGCATTATTTGGCGTTTTTTCACCTATGACGATTTATTCGGAGGTGCGTTTTAATGGCAGATTTTATAAAATTCGTTGTTCCAAAGGAACTGCAGGAAAAGCAGTTTGGGATTTTGGAAAAAGTCAGGAAGAACGGCAAAGTAAGGATTGGTTCAAACGAGGTCACAAAGGCAATCGAGAGGGGAACCGCAAAACTTGTGCTGATAGCACAAGACGTCAGCCCTCCGGAGATAGTAATGCATTTGCCGATTTTGTGCGCTGAAAAAAACATTCCTTTTTCTTACGTGCATTCAAAAAAAGAGCTCGGTGAAAAAATCGGGCTAAAGGTCGGGACTTCTTCTGCAGTCATTGTCACCGAGGGTGACGCAAAAAAGGAAATAGAGGACCTGGCGAAAAAGCTCTCTGACTTAAGGAAAGGCAAAGTGGAGCAGAACTAAAGGTGTTTTTTATGGACCATGGAACCCCTGCAGAAGTTGTTGAAATAATCCAGAGGACTGGAGTATACGGAGAAATCGTGCAGGTTCTCTGCAAAATCCTTGAGGGCCCGGAACAGGGGCGCGTAAAGCGGCGCAATGTGAAAGGCAAAGTGAAAAAAGGCGACATTATTATTTTGCTTAGCACTGAACGGGAAGCAAAGGAAATAAAGTCCAACTAAAAAAGGTGTCATGAATGGCTAAGTGTTCTTTTTGCGGCTGTGAAATCCAGCGCGGTACTGGAAAAATTTTTGTAAAAAAAGAAGGCGCGATTTTTAGGTTTTGCTCAAACAAGTGCGAGAAAAACATGCTGGTACTCAAAAGAAACCCGCAGAAAACCCGCTGGACAGAAGCGTTTGCAAGAGCCAAGGAAATTTCGACCAGTTCAAAAAAAGCAGCGAAAGAAAAAGCCCCTTCAAAAAACAAGAAAGGCGGCTGAAATGACAACCGAAAGAACGCTTGTGATAGTCAAGCCGGATGCGGTCAACCGCTCAATGGTTGGCAAAGTGATTTCGCGCTTTGAAAGAAAAGGCCTCAAAATCGTTGCAATGAAAATGCAGATACTCCACGAGGCAAAACTTGAAGAGCATTACGGCAAGCACAAGGGCAAGGGTTTTTTTGAAGGCCTGATTAAATACATGAGTTCGATTCCGTCAGTGCTTTTGGTTCTTGAAGGAAAGGAAGCAGTTGACGTTGTAAGGCTGATGGTTGGCGACACTGCCGGACGGCGAGCCGCGCCCGGGACGCTTCGCGGAGATTATTCGATGAGCATCCAGCTGAACATTGTGCATGCATCAGATACTGCGGCTGAAGCCGAAAAAGAAATTGCACGGTTTTTTTCAAAAGACGAATTGCAGCATTACGCAAAACTTGACTTTGACTGGGTTTATTCCGCTGACGAGAAAAAGTGAGGCTGTTGGTTGAAGTCAAACTCAAAAAAATTGATGAATCTGTCAAAAGTCCGGTCAGAGAGCACGCATCAGACGCAGGAATAGACATTTTTGCATTTGAACAAGCAGAAATAAAGCCGCTTGAAAGAAAGCTTGTGCGGACCGGCCTTTTCATTGAGTTGCCGCACGGCGTTGAGGCACAGTTGAGGCCAAAATCAGGGCTTGCATTAAACCACGGTATTACGCTTTTGAACACGCCTGCAACAATTGACGCGTCGTATCGCGGGGAAATAAAAGTCCTGTTGATCAACCTCGGCGAAAAGCCGTTCAAGGTGGAAAAGGGTTCAAAAATCTGCCAGATTGTTTTTAACTCAATTGAGCACCCAAAAATAATTGAGGTAAAAGAGCTTGAGTCTTCTTCGCGCGGTGAAGGCGGGTTTGGCTCAACTGGGCTGAAGTGAAAATTCAAAGAGAAAAACCATGATTCGAAAGCCGATAATCGTTGTGATGGGGCACATTGATGCCGGAAAAACCAAATTGCTTGATTCGATTAGGGGAACCGCTATCGCTGAAAAAGAAGCGGGCTTTATCACGCAGCATATCGGTGCAACGGAAGTCCCAATTGAGATTGTGAAAAAAATTGCAGGAAAACTGCTTGACAAATACAGGTTTAATATCGCGATTCCGGGACTGCTTTTTATTGACACTCCAGGGCACGAGGCATTCACCAATTTGCGCAAAAGGGGCGGAAGCATTGCGGACCTTGCGATTCTTGTTGTGAATATAGAGAAAGGCGTTGAACGCCAGACAATTGAGGCAATCGAGATTCTGAAAAGTTATAAGACTCCGTTTGTTGTTGTGGCAAACAAGGTTGACCTGATAAAAGGCTGGCAGGTGCAGGCAGGTTCTTCTGTGACGGATTCTTTTGAGCACCAGCACGAAAATGTTTTGGCTGAGCTTGACAAAAAAACCTATGAGCTTGTAGGGCAGCTTCACAAACACGGGTTTGTGTCAGAACGGTTTGACCGCATAAAAGATTTTTCAAAGGAAATTTCAATCATTCCTGCAAGCGTGAAAAACAAGGAAGGGATTGCGGAAATTCTTTTGTTTTTGGCCGGGTTGAGCCAGAGGTATCTTGGCTCGCGCCTGGAGATTGCAAAAACCGAAAATCCAAAAGGCACGGTTCTTGAAGTCAAGGAAGAAAAGGGAATCGGGAAAACCATGGACGTTATTTTGTATGAGGGCCACCTTGTTGTCGGCCAGGAAATTGTGGTGGGCGGAAAAAGCGGGGCAATCACTACAAAAATCCGGGCCTTGCTTGAGCCAAAGCCGATTGGGGAAATGAAAAACCAAAAAGACATGTACAGAAACGTGAAAGAAGTTTTTGCTGCGGCAGGAGTGAAGATTGCAGCGCCAGCCCTTGACGAAGTCCTTGCAGGCTCGCCTCTTCGGGCAAACATTGGCAATGGCACAAAGGAAGTAATGGAAGAACTTAACCGTGTGCGCATTGACTCGGAAGCAATCGGGGTGGTTGTGCGCGCGGACACTTTGGGCTCACTTGAGGCGCTGACAAAGCTTTTGCTTGACAAGGGGGTAAAGACGCGAAAGGCAGATGTCGGGCCTGTGTCAAAAAGGGATTTAATGGAAGCGCATGCTGTGGCGTTAAAGGAATTTTTCAGGGGGGTTGTGTTTGCGTTCAATGTGCCGCTTCAGCCAGGGGTTGAAGAGGAAGCGCACAAAATGAACCTGCGGATTTTCAGCGACAAGGTTATCTATAAGATGCTTGAAGATTATTTTGCGTGGGTAAACGGGGAAACGGAGCGCCAGAAAAAGGAAAAGCTTGACTCGGCACTTCACCCATTTTCTATCAGGGTTTTGCGAAATCATATTTTTAGGGCGTCAAAGCCCGCGGTTGTCGGCGTCAAAGTCGAAGCCGGAAAAATGCGCACAGGAATTGATTTGCTTAACAAGGGCGAAGTTATCGGCAGGGTAAAAGAAATGCAGCTGAATGGGAAAAATATCCAGGAAGCAAAAAAAGGCGACGAAGTGGCAGTCTCGATTGAAGGCGGAAGCGCAGGAAAAAACTTCAAGGAAGACGACCTGCTTTACTCAAGCATTCCGCCAAAGCATTTGGAAAACCTTGAAAAAATAATCGACTCGCTTGATGACGATGAAGTTGAATTGTTAAGGGAATTAAAGGAAATGAAAAAACAAAAAGTGCAAGCTTAAAGGAGGAAAATGAATGAAACTTGTAATCTCTGATGCAAAAAAAGGAAAAAGCTACAGCAAGTCTGTTGAGGACTCACCGGCGCTTCTTGGCAGGAAAATCGGGGACACCGTTGACCTTGATGAGTTTGGCTTAAGCGGCTTTAGCGCAAAAATAACAGGCGGCTCGGACAAGCAGGGTTTTCCGATGAGGTTTGACCTGGCAGGAAGCGGAAGGAAAAAACTTTTTTTGACGCTGAACAAAAAAGAAGGCGTGAAAAAAAGGCTTTCAAGGCGCGGAAACACGGCAAGTATTGATACTGCGCAGCTGAACCTTATTGTCACAAAGTTTGGCACAAAAGACCTTGACGACCTGATTGCCCCAAGTGAAAAAGCCCAGAAAAAAGCTGACAGCATAAAGGAAGCCATGGTAAAACAGTCACTTGAAGCCGCGGGAACGCAGGCAACAGCAGAGGCAATGTCAAAAGAGGAATTCAAAAAAGGCGGGAAAAAGAAATAATTGAATGAAAAAAACCAATTAAAGAAAATAAATTAAAGGAAAAAATAGTTGGATTGAAATGAAAAAAGAAACTCCGGCAAAAGTGGCCATGGCAAAGGAATCAAAAGAAGCGCCAATGCAGGCACAGGTAAACATCGGAGTAATAGGTCACGTGGACCACGGCAAGACGTCGCTTGTCAAGGCGCTTACTGGCAAGTGGACTGACACGCACAGCGAGGAAATGAAAAAAGGTATTTCAATCCGCCTTGGCTATGCGGACGCAAAGTTTTACAGGTGTGTAAAATGCAACCCGGAGACTTTTTCAAATTCGCCGACTTGCCCAAAATGCGGTTCAAAGACCGTGCTCCAGAGAAAGGTAAGCTTTGTTGACTCACCAGGGCATGAGACCCTGATGGCAACAATGCTTTCGGGTGCAGCGCTCATGCACGGCGCTGTGCTTGTGATTGCGGCAAATGAATTATGCCCGCAGCCAAGAACCGAAGAGCATTTGATGGCGTTAAAGATGAGCGGGGTAAAAGACATCGTTGTTGCGCAAAACAAGGTCGACCTTGTCCCAAAGGAAAAGGCGCTTGAAAACTTCAGGCAGATAAAAAGTTTCCTCAAAGAATACGGTTACGAAAATGCACCGGTGGTGCCGACAGTTGCAAATTTCAATGCAAACATTGACGTTTTGATTGGCGAAATAGAGAAAACAATCAGGACTCCAAAGTTTGACTCTGCAAAAAAGCTCAAGATGCATGTTGTCAGAAGCTTTGACGTCAATAAGCCTGGGACAAAATTTTCTGAAATAAAAGGCGGCGTGCTTGGCGGAAGCATTATCCAGGGAGAAGTGAAAAAAGGCGATGAGGTCGTGATGTCTCCCGGATTCAACGGAAAACCGCTTTTGCTAAAGGTTGTCGGACTGATGGTTGAAGAAGGCCCGATTGAAAAGGCGCATGCAGGCGGACTGATTTCGATTGAGACATTGCTTGACCCAAACGTCACAAAAGGTGATGAGATGAAGGGGCAGATGGTTGCAGCAAAAGGAATTTTGCCGGAGCCGCTGACAACAATTAAGCTGACTGTGGAAAAAATCAAGCGCCTGATTACGCGAAGCGTACCGGAAATAAAAGTCAACGACTATGTCGTTTTGACTGTTGGGACAATGACTGTGGTCGGCACGGTTGTAAAGCAGACAAAGCAAAACGAGTTTGAGTTTTTGCTAAAGACCCCGGTTGTCATTGAAAAAAACTCAAAGGTCCCAATCAGCAAGCGGGATGGAAACAGCTGGAGGCTTAGCGCTTATGGCACATTTAACTAGGGTGGCTTTGGACACAAGCATACTTTTGGGGATTGAAAGGTTCAGGCTAGACGTGTTTGCCGAGCTAAAGGAAAAGTTTGGGCATGTGGAATTTTTGGTGCCGTTTCAGGTAAAAGAAGAGCTAAAAGCCCTGAAAAAAACAAATAAAACCCTTGCAAAAAGCGCCAGAATTGCCCTTGAATTGATGAAAAAAAACAGGGTTAAAATCCCAAAAGTCGATGCGAAAAGCACTGACGAAGCATTAATAAGTCTTTCAAACCAAGCTTTTATTGCCTCAAGCGATAAATTACTGCTGAAAAAAGTATTGAAAAATAATGGCAAAGCCTTGATAATCCGGCAAAAAAAGTTTATTGAGCTTGTCTAGGAGCGTGCAAAAAATGTTCACACTGCAGGGAATAAACGACACTGTAAGGGTTGCTGCAAACCAGCTTTCAGGAGACCTGAAAAAAACAATCCTCAAAAATATTCAAACCGAATATGAGGGGGTTTTGGACGAAGATTCAGGACTGGTTGTGGCAGTAATGAAAGTCGAAAACGTGTCGGAAGGCAAAGTCGTGCCGGGCGACTCGGGCGTTTATTATTCGGTGGACTTTGAAGCGCTTACATACAAGCCGGAAGTGAACGAAGTGGTTGAAGGCGTTGTCTCGCAGATAACCGAATTTGGGGCTTTCATAAAAATCGGGCCGATTGAGGCGCTGACGCACGTAAGCCAGGTCGTTGATGATTATATTAACTATGACGCAAAAAATGCTTCCTTTTACGGAAAAGAATCCGGCAAGATGCTCAAAGCAGAAGACCTGGTTCTTGCACGGATTGTCACAGTGAGCTTTAAGGGAAATGTTTCCAATTCAAAGATTGGCTTGACCATGAGGCAAATTGGACTTGGGAAAAAAGACTGGAAAAAAATGGATGAAAAAGCGCGCGACAAAAGAGACAAGATAAAGGCGGCACAAAGCGGCGGCGCAAAAGCACCCCAACAGGCAAAGGAACCAAAGGAAGGTAAAAAGAAATGAAGCCGGCAAAGGCATGCAGGCAGTGCCGGAAAGTAATTGAGGAAGGAGACAAGTGCCCGATTTGCGGAAGCACTTCGTTTACGACTTTTTGGAGAGGATACGTTGTTATCATTAACCCCGAAGAGTCACAGATTGCAAAAAAAATGGGGCTTTCAACAATTGGAAAGCACGCTTTAAGGCTTAGCAGGTGATTGAATGGAACTGAAAATAACTTCGCAGGAAAAAAACCCTTTTTTGCAGCGCCAGGAAATAAGGTTTGAGGTGGATTCGGAGAAAAGCACGCCTTCAAGAAAGGACGTGAAAAGCAAGCTTGTGGCATTGACGAATTCCACTGAAGACAAGATTCTGGTAAAGGAAATAAAAAACAGGTTTGGCTCAAAGAATTTTTTTGGCACAGCGTTCTTGTACGCCTCGGCAGAAAAACTGCAAAAGACGCACAAAAAATTTGCCCTCAAAAAAGAAGGGCTGCTGAAAGAGGAACCAAAAAAAGAGGCAGCAGAGGAAGCTCCTCCTGCACCGAAAAAAAAGTGAATGAAAAAAAAATATTTGAAAAAAATCGGAAAGTAATTAAAGATGGCTGAAAAAAAACAGGAAAAAACAAAAAAAGCATCATATTATACTGTCACCGCGACCAGTGCAACGCGAAAAAACAAATTCTGCCCAAAATGCGGGGCAGGCGTTTTCTTTGCAGAGCACAGGGACCGCTTTACCTGCGGCAAGTGCGGCTTTACGGAATGGAAAACAGGGGGAAAATAAATAGTCTTTATTGAACAGGTTGTAATCGACCTGTTTCTGGTTCTTTTCCCGGCCACCTATCTTGCAGCACGCAACAAAAACATTCAGGGCATTTTAGCTGAACTGGGACTTTTTTCAAACGGCCTGAAAACCGATTTTTTTCGCGCGCTAAAAATCCTTGGAGCGCTTTTTGCAATAAGTCTTTTTGTCGGGCTTGTTTTCTCGTTTGTGCAGGCAAACGACATGAAAAAAGTCTATGAACAGGTAAACCTCATCAGGCAGGAGGCACCACTTTTCCTTGTCTACCTTCTTGTCGTTCGCGTGTTTGCAGAAGAGGTTTTTTTCCGCGGTTTTTTGGTTAAAAGAATCGGCGCGCTTGGCTCAAGCTTTGCGTTTGGCCTGGCTCACATTTTTTATGGCTCGGCAACAGAAATCGCTGGCGCGATAATCCTTGGGTTTGTGCTTGCGAAATCGTTTGAGGCAAACAAAAACCTTTTACCAAACATTTTTGCGCACTTTCTGTACAATCTAATAATAGTTTTCATTCTATTACAATAGATGTAGATGGAAACGCGGAAAATCAGCGCAAAAACAAACTTTCAGGAAGCCGTAAGGCTTGCTGCAAGCGAGCTCAAAAAAGGCAATCTTGTGGTTGTTCCAACAGAAACAAGCTATGGGTTGGCCTGCCTTGCAGGCAACAAAAAGGCCGTGAAAAAAATTGCCCGGATAAAAAAACAGCCCGGGAAAAAGCCGGTTTCAATCATTGTGCCGTCACTTGCGGTTGCGGAAAAATACGGGCACATTTCTTTGGCTGCAAAAAAACTTGTGCAAAAATTCATGCCGGGACCGCTCACGCTTGTGGTGCCCTCAAAAAAAACAGCGTTTCATCTTGGGGGAAAAACAATCGCGTTTAGAATTTCTTCAAACAAGTTTGTTCACATGCTTTGCAAAAAACTTGGTGATGCAGTCACCGCGACATCTGCAAACCTGCACGGGGAGCCTGACACTTACTCAGGAAAAAAAGCGTTTGAGATTTTTGGCGGAAAAGTAGCTCTGGTTGTTGATTTTGGAATTCTACCCAAACGAAAGCCAAGCACGATTTATGAAGTTGAAAAATTGACAGTTTTGCGCGCAGGAAAGATAACGGAAAAACAGATAAAAAAAGCGCTTGAGGAAAAATAATTATGAAAAAAACAATTTGTTTAGGTCTGGAAAGTTCGGCTCATACTTTTGGCTGTGCAATAGTTGACGACAACTGCAACATTTTGGCTGACGAAAGAAAATCTTTCACCACAACTGAAGGCGGCATGAAGCCAAGCGATGTGGCAGACCACCATCACGAGCACGCTGTTTTGATTGTGAAAAAAGCGCTTGAAAGCGCGAACCTGAAAATGAATGACATTGATGTGGTGGCGTTCTCGCAGGGACCCGGGCTTGGGCCGTGCCTTAGGGTAAGCGCGATTATTGCACGAACACTTGCGCTTGCACACAAAAAGCCCCTTGTCGGAGTAAACCACGCTGTCGGGCACATCGAGCTTGGGAAAAAACTCACCGGCGCAAAAGACCCGCTTGTTGTGTATGTTAGCGGGGGAAATTCGCAGATTCTTGTGCTTGAAAAAGGCCGCTACCGTGTGCTTGGCGAAACGCTTGACACTGGGGTCGGGAATCTTTTTGACAGTTTTGGGAGAAAGCTCGGCATGGGTTTTCCTGCTGGCCCAAAAATTGATGAGATGTATTTTCTTGGGAAAAAATATATCGACCTGCCTTATTCGGTGAAGGGAATGGACTTGCAATTTAGCGGCCTGTTGACTGCTGCCGAAAAAAAAATCGGCTCGTGCGACAAAAATGATTTGGCATTTTCATTGATGCATACTGCAAATGCGATGCTTGCAGAAGTCGCGGAGCGCGCACTTGCATTCACCGGAAAAAAAGAAGTCTTGTTGACAGGGGGCGTTGCCTGCTCAAAATCGCTTCAGAAAGTCTTTGGTGAAATGTGTGAAGAGCAGGGAGCGCGGTTGTGCGTGTGCCCGTGCAGGCACGCAATAGATAATGGTGTCCAGATTGCGTGGACTGGAATGCTCCAGTTTTTGGCCGGAGAGAAAACTGAAATCAGGAATTCAGGGATAATCCAGAAATACCGAAGCGACAGCGTGAAAGTCTCCTGGGCTAAATGAGTTTGTATTTTTGAGTTTGCCTTTTCAGTTCTATCTTTTCAGTTTTTTGATGACTTCTTTTTCCAAAACTGAAAGCGATTTTAAAAGCGCGGGCAAAAGCCCCCATTCGACGTGGGATGCTTCAAGAAATTTTCCTGCCCAGAAAAGCTTTGAATGGATAGAGAATTTTTTTCCTTTTCCTTCCTTGTCTGCTTCGTGTGTTTTTACGTGCACGACAAGGCGGGTTTCGTGTTTAGTGATTCTTTGCATTTTGCCAAGCGAATTTTCTGCAGCCCGCAATGCCTGGGCTTTTTCAATTTCATCAAAATCGTGAATGCCGATGAACTCAACCCTGCTTGCCTGCTCGAACTCTTTCATGAAACCACCAGTATTACAAGGCTTTTCTGGTTAAAAAATCTAAGCCTGTTTTTTGCGAAAGTCTTTTGTGTAAGAATAAATTTTGTAAACAAGGCCAATGGCCAACAGGAACATAACAAGCTTTAACGGCCAGGGAATCAGCTCTGAATCCGGAAAAGCAAGGTTTGGGTCAAAAAGGAAAAAAAGCGAGAGAAGGATAAGGACGATAAGGAAAAACTCTGCAAACACAAGCCCAAGGTGCCGCGGGTCCTCTTTTGCGTTCCTGATTTTTTTCCGGATGCCTTCGTTTGCGCGCCTGTTGATGTCCTTTACTTTTCCTAAAACCATACAAAAAGAGCCAAGCTGTTATTTAAATGCTTTTCCCAATGGGCGAAATCTGGTTTTTGAATTCTTTTCCGGCTGAATACTTTTTTAAAGATAAAGGTAGTGTTATCTCTTAGCAGTTACAACATTTTATAAAAAATCTTATCCTTGGGGGGATCAAATGAAGAACTACTTGAACATTCTGGCAATTTTGGCCATATCAATTCTATTTGCAGGAACGGCTTTGGCAGAGCATTCATCAGCTGCCATAGTCAGCCCAAACATCGTTCAGCCAAGCACTTATTATGATTTCACGGCAAACGTGGAAAACTTAGTCCTGCCTGATCCAACTGACTCTATAACAGAGTTCAGAATTTACATCAACAGCGAGTTTTCCGGCTTCACCTGTAACCCCAAGGCAGGATGGAACGGCCCGTTCATCATTCCGTTTGGCAATCCTCCACAGTATTTTTGCCAGTACACAGTAATGACCTCCGATGATGAAATCGCCCCGGGCGAGAACACGGATTTTTCGTTTTCGGCCACAACCCCCCAAACGCAGTCCTGCCGCCAGATTCACTTGGAAACGCGCGACCCGGAGAATTTTTACAGGCCCTTTTTTATTGACGTCTGCGTTGACACAACTCCCCCAGTGACAACAAAGACTTATGACGGCGCATTTTATTCGGACGGCACAAGGGAATGGATTACACCCCAAACCCAAGTGGTCATGGCCGCGGAAGACCCGCAGCCGCACCCAAGCGGGGTAGACGAAACATTCTACAGGGTAACGCAGATTGACGATTATTATTGTGAAAACCCGCAACAGGCATGCGCTCCACTGCCGCCGTGCAATGGCGACAGGTCTGACCAGGAATGCTCGGATGAACAATTTTCAACTTATTCAGAACCATTCAAATTGGGCGAATCATGCCACATCATTGAATTTTACAGTATTGACAATGTCGGCAACAGGGAAGAAACAAAAACCCAGTGCCCGTTTGTGGACGACTCTCCGCCAGTTATTAGAAAGACTGTCGGTGACCCAAAGGTTGAATGCAAGACCACAGAACTTGGAGAAGTATGCGATTATTTCATTACACGGGACACTCCAATCACTTTTTCCTGCATTGACCAGCAGCCCCACCCGGTAAACAATAACACGATTTTCTGGAAGTACAGGGTTAACGAAGGCGAAGGTTATGGAGCATGGAGCCAAACATTTGAATTCGAGGGAAACGAGACAAGCTTCACTTTCCCGGAAAACTCGCGACACGAGCTCCAGTACTGGTGCGAGGATGCATTAGGCCACTCAACCGATACATACACAGAATTTGACTATGTTGATTCGGAACCGCCAATTCTTTCAAAAGTCTTAGTGGGAGATCACCAAGTCGGTGACTGCCCGCCTGAATCAGAAGCAGACGAGTGCTTCATTGATGACACAGTGCAAATACAATTGTCAGTTGAAGACACAGAAGCAAATCACGCTGTCAACAATGCATGGTGTGAATATTCAGTTGAATGGGAAGGCCAGATAATTGACGACGGCACTTTCTATGAATACGATGAGGATGCAACCACCCTCATTTTTGACCAGGACTCAGAGCACACACTAAGCGTAACCTGTTATGACCTGCTTGGGAATTCAGTGGAAGACGTTGAAACATTCAATGTTGACCTGGAACCGCCAATCACGACAAAGACTTACGGAAACCCGTATTATTCATGCGTCGAGATGTGCGAGAATTTGGTTGACAGCCAGGACTGCCAGGTTGTCCTTCCAAACGGTGAAATAAATGCCAACTGCATTGCAACGTGCCTTAATGACGAAGAGTTTGCACAGGTATGCGGCGGCGTGGATTATTTGGGCCACTCTTACCCGCAGTGGATTACTTCAGACACTCCAATCAATTTGAACGCGTGGGACGAAAAAGTCGGAGTTGAAACAACTCATTACAGGGTTTCAATGGCTCCAAGCGATGAATATTGTGAAGTTGCAGAGACTTGCAGGCCATGCTCTGTTGACGCGCAAAGCGGAGAAACCGATTGCGGCGAATGGCAGGAAGTGCCAGGCAACGACGCAAACTTTATGATAGAAGATCAATCATGCCACATCATTGAATACTATGCGGCGGATTTCCTTGAGAATGTTGAACAGACAAAATACCAGTGCGTGTTTGTTGACAACACGCCGCCGGTTGTAACAAAGACAGTCGGAGACCCAAAGGTTGAAGTCTGTATTGAAGACGGATTGGCTTCTTTGGAGTCAGGAAACGACCCATACCCGGAAGTTGGAACGGAAATAGATGAAATGTTATTCCCGGAAGGAGGCGGCACCGGAGTCGGAGTTGCCTTTGACGGCGAATTCCTTTACTATACATACATCAGCAGCAGCAACTTGTACAAGATTAGGCCGGACGGAACAGGCCACGCAGTCATTCCGACTTCAGGGCTTAGTGTTCCGGGATTGACAACAGGAGTAAATGGCTTGGGCGCACTTTCATATGACGCCACAAGGGACAAGCTCTGGACCGGAACTTACGGATGTGACGCACAAAACGGAGGACCGGTGTTTTTGATTGACCCGGTCACAGGAGCTGCCGAATACAAGTTTTCAGTGCCAAGCACATATATTAGATATTGCCTGGATGATGGCATTGCATTTGATGCAGGGCCGACAGACAGCACGGATGATGACAGTGTCTGGTACAGCGATGATGTATCGCCAACCCTTGTGCACATGGGAGTTGACGGCAACTTTCTTGACGCCGTAAACGTGTGCGCAATCGATTCAAGGCTCTGCCATACAAGCGGGGTTGCAATCGGCGGAGACAACTTCTATCTTGGAACAAACGGAAGCGAAGTCACATTAAGAGTGCACCGCGACACGTTCACTATCCTTGACGAGTTTGTGAACACGAATTTCAGGATAGAGGACATGGAATGCGACCCGGAAACATATGCACCTGTTGAAGTCATGTGGATAAGGGATGCCTATGGCGGAAACGCAAAGGCTTACGCAATTGAGCCTGCAACATGCGGCCTTGGCGGAGAGCCACCAAGCGCATGCGAAGGCGAAACAGTTACATATATCACGCAGCAGACACCGATTGAATTAAGCTGCGAGGACGCAATGCCGCACCCGATTGGAAACGAAACAATCTGGTGGCAGTACACTCTTGACGGAGGAGCGCCAATCGGACCGTTTGAATATGAGGGTCCAATTTATTTCCACGAAGACTCTGTCCACATGCTGGAATACTGGTGCGTTGACGGGCTCGGAAACGAAAGCGGGCACTTCTTTGAAGAAGACCGCGTGGACTCTACACCGCCGGAAATAATCAAGACGGTTGACGGGCCACAGCTTGGTTACTGCCCGCCACAGCCTTATCCGGGTGAATGGGAAGGCGGAGACATGAGTTCTTCAGTTAGCGAAGAGTGCTTCATTAACGATGAGACCACAATCACGGTTGACACTGTTGACGGCGGCGAAATCTGCCACGTCGACGAGGTCAGCTGTGAATGGGGATATCTCTGGAACAATGAATGGTTTGGATTGTATCCGTACACGGGACCAATCTCTTTCACGCAAGACTCAAGGCACAACCTGTTCCTGCGCTGTGAAGACGGCCTTGGAAACACGGTTTCAGAGTACGAGAATTTCAATGTGGATTTGACTCCACCGGTAACGGAGAAAGAATACCAAGGGCCATACTATTCTGAGCAATGCAATGGAAGCTCGGTTGAAGCATGCGACCCGGAAGCAAGTGCAGGCTTGTTCCCTGAATGGATTAACTCTGACACAAACATTTTACTGTCAGCCCAAGACAACAAGGTTGGGGTGGATACAACTTACATCAGTATAAGACCAGTCCCAAATGAATTCTGCGAAAACCCACAACAAAACTGTAATCTTGACGGAAACAGTGATATAATTCCAGGGTATTTCACACCATATGAAGGCCCGGTCAGCGGCATACAGGAATCATGCCACCTGATAGAGTTCTTCAGCACAGACCTGCTTGGAAACGAGGAATTGGTCAACTGGCAGTGCACCTTTGTTGACAACACTCCGCCGGTTGGAATAAAGACAGTCGGCGAGCCAAGCACTGAGTGCAGCGAGTCTGACCCGGAATGCATCAGCCCATGGGATGACGAAATTGTTGCGGACTTTAAGATAACCAAATTCACGCCAATAACATTGAGTTGTGAAGACGGACAGCCGCACCCGGTGGACCACGCAACTGTTCACTGGAGATGGCAATTAGACAACGGCCCATGGTCGGACTGGCAGTGGGACGAAGGACCTGTGTTAGTAATGTTCCAAGAGGAATCATTCCACGGCCTAGAGTTCTATTGTGAAGACGCACTTGGAAACACCGGCGAGACAGACCTGGAATACTTCAAGGTAAGCGGAACAGCATTTGAAGTCCCGCTGCACTGGAAGTGGAACCTTGTCTCAGTGCCGTTTGTCTTGGACAACGACGAGCCAACAGAAGTCTTTGCAGGGCTTGAAGAAGAAGTAGAGTCAGTCTGGACATACGACGGGCAGACAGGCCAGTGGTATGTATTCAGGCCAGGCATGCCGGAAACAAGCAACCTTGAATCAATAACTCCAGGATGGGGTTACTGGGTCTGGGCAAACGAGGACGCAACCTTGCTTATAGGCGGGGCTTTGTTTGGAGAAAACATTTTGCCGCCAAGCAGAGAGCTTGTAGAAGGCTGGAACCTTGTTGGATACTACGGGGTTGACTGGCAGGATTACGGCGGAGACCTCCGCGGAGGCCAAGACCCGGCGCTCTGTGAAGGCGACGACCCGTTCTTTGGAAGCGACACATACTGTGCACTAAATACCTTGGTGAACACCAATTCAGGAATACCTAATTGGCGTTCATTGTTGGGTTACCGTAATTGTGGAAATCACACTCCATTTTGGTACGGTTTAGGTCTCTGCACAGAACCAGATGAACCAGAACCCTCTGAAGCAGCACAAATGTATGCTGGAAAGGGGTATTGGATCTCGTTAGATGAAGACCAGATTTATGCCCCAGCATTCGTGTGCAATAATCCAGAGAAATTAGTGTGTGATTAAATCGAAAGCATAGCAATTCAGGGGGAAACCGGCTTTTGCCGGTTACCTCCAGTTACATTTAAAACAGTTTTTACTTAGTAACTATATTCAGTGGTTTCAATGGGTTTTGTGATATCTAAAGCGATTCCGGCTATTTTTCTTGTTCTTTTTCTGACTATGGGGGTCAATGCGATTCCTGCGATTCCGCACCAGTTCTGGGGAACCGTGTCAATCAATGGCTCGGCAGCTCCAAACGGCACGGCAATTACAACCATTGTCAACAGCGTGGCAAATTCAAGCACCACGGTTTCAAGCGGCAAGTATGGCTTTGCCCCTAACACTTTTTTTGTGACAGACCCAAACGGGACATACGACGGAAAAACAATAACGTTTTTTGTAAATGGAACACAAGCTGCAACTTACGCATTTTTCAATAGCGGCGGAACTGAACTGAACCTTGCGATTACGACTGCTCCAGGCCCTAATCCGAATCCGGACCCGGGTAATCCGGGCTCTCCAGGCGGCGGTGGAGGGGGCGGCGGAGGCGGCTCAGGCGGCGGCTCTGCATGCGTCAAGACTTCCTTTGACCAGGACGGGGACTGCGTCAAGCGCGACAAGGACTGCAATGATTTGAACAAGGACACCAAGCAGTGTTCTGCATCACAGTCATGCGAGCTAGTTGACGGTTTAAGGCAGTGCGTTGACAATGCAGGAGAAGAACCTGCACAGGAATTTGATGAAGGAATAACTGTCCTTCCTGACACCGGTAGTGGCACTCCGGATTTTTGCTCCGGCGTTGCATGCAATGACGCAAACCCTTGCACTGCTGACAGTTGCGATGAAGGCGACGGGTCGTGCAATTATTCAAATGTAGCTGACGGAACAGCATGCGCAAACGGCATTTGCTCGCAGGGAAAATGTGTTTCAGAGCAGTCAAGCCAGAACAATCTTGCAGGCGGCAATCAAGCCAATGGGGCAACAGCCTTGTTTACGCTTTCGGACGGGACTTTTAATGTCCTGCTTTTGATTCTTGGCGTAATCGGATTGATTGCAGTTGTGTTTGGAATAAAAAAATTCAGAAACGGAAAAGGAAACACATCAGCGGGAACAACTGTTTCCAAGAAATGGGGAAGCAGGTAAAAATTTCTTTTTTTAGGCTTTTCTCACTTTGCAAAAAAAATAGTTTCAGAAAGATTCAGGCTTTGGTTATTCTATCCCCATTTCTTTGTCTATTTCTTCAGCGGTTTTTTTCATTTTCTGGAAAATCCGCTCAATGTCTTCCTGGATTTCCTCAATTGTGCGCTGCATGGAGTTGCTTCGCGGAAGGTAGTACCTGCCCTGCCTTACAACAAGGCCGGAACGCTGGAGGCTGTTAAGGTGGTTCAAAAGCGCTCCGCGGCTGATGTTAAGCTTCAAAGCCAGGGCAGTGGACGAAAGGGCCTGCGGGTTTGCTGCAGAGCGGACAATTTCCTTGAAAATTACCCCTGGACTGCTCTCGCGGCTATCTATTCTTTCAAAAAAACCCAAAGACTGGCAAATCCAGTCCAATTCCTCAAAAGGGTCCTGTGAAAAAGGCCTTTCCACGCGCCTGATGACGATTTTAAAAGTGGTTCGCCTTGCATTATCTTGCATAAAATAAAGGTCAGGGGAAAAGAATAAAAAGAGTTTTGTCTAAAAATTGGTTGAATTGTTTAAAAATTTTAGACAATAACTAGATTTGATGAAAAACCAGGTTTTGGCGCTTGTTTATGACCCCTCACAAAAATGAACAAGGCAGGCCTTTTGGAGAGGGCGATAAAGCCCTTTTCCAAAGGCTTGAAGAACTTGAAACAAAGCTGGTGGAACAGGAGGCAAAGCTAAAAGAACAGGAGAAAACCGCTTCCGAATTCAGGGAAATCGCCCAGAGGGTCCAGGCAGAGTTTGAGAATTTTGCCAAAAGGATTGAAAGGGAAAAAAAAGAGCACAAAGAGTTTGCAGCCGCGGGGGTGATTGAGGACCTGTTGCCTGTGCTTGACAGTTTTGAAAGCGCACTTGGCACCATGAAAAAAAGCGACCCGCAGGGGGCGCACGGGCTGGAGCTGCTTTCAAAACAGCTTTGGAAAGTGCTTGAAAGGCACGGACTGAAAAAAATCGAGGCAGTTGGAAAAAAATTCGACCCGCAAATGCATGAATGCTACATAAGCGAGTCAAGGGCGGACCTGGGTGATGAATTGGTCACCGAAGAAATTCAGAAAGGTTATCTGCTTAATGGCAGAGTATTGCGTGCAAGCAAGGTGAAGATTAACAAAAAACACGCAAACGAAAAGGAATAGAGAAATGCAAAGAGCATTGAAAAACAAAAAGCAATAATGAAAAAATGAAAAGGTGAAATTTTTATGGAGCAGCCAAAAACAAAAAATGGAATTAGCAGAAAAGACATTGAGTTATTTTTAGATGACGAAAAATTTTACGAAAAATTTAAGTTTAATGCGTCATGATTTTTTACAGGAGGAAGATTAGATGGCAAAAGTGTTAGGCGTGGATTTGGGAACGAGTAATTCAGCGTGCTCTGTGCTTGAGGGCGGAAAGCCGCGCATTGTGCCAAGCGCTGAAGGCGCTTCGCTTTACGGGAAAAGCTTTCCTTCAGTTGTTGCTTTTACAAAAGACGGGCAGGTTCTTGTGGGAGAGCCGGCAAGGCGCCAGGCTGTAAGCAACCCTGACAGGACGTTTACTGCTTTCAAGCGAAAGATGGGAAAAAATTTCACTTACAAAGTCGGCACAAAAGAATACACGCCACAGCAGTTGTCTGCTTTTGTCCTGCAGAAGATAAAAAAAGACGCTGAAGAATTTTTGGGCGAAAAAGTTGAAAAGGCAGTCATTACGGTGCCTGCTTATTTTGATGACAACCAGAGGCAGGCAACAAAGGATGCAGGTGCGATTGCAGGCCTTGAAGTTATCCGGATTGTGAATGAGCCAACCGCTGCAGCGCTTGCATACGGGCTTGACAAGCACGGAAAAGAACAAAAAGTCATGGTGTTTGATTTGGGCGGCGGGACACTTGACGTTACAATCATGGAGTTTTCGCAGGGAGTGTTTGAAGTAAAAAGCACCAGTGGCGACACGGAACTTGGCGGAACAGACATGGACAACACGGTTGTGGATTTTGTTGTTGCAGAGTTCAGGAAGTCTGACGGAGTTGACCTGAAAAAGGATTCAATGGCATTGCAGCGCTTGCGCGAGGCATGCGAGAAGGCAAAAATAGAACTTTCAACAGTGACAGAGACAGACATCAACCTGCCTTACATCACTGCAACCCCTGAAGGGCCAAAGCATTTGCATTTGAAAATGAACCGCTCAAAGCTTGAACAGCTGCTTGAGCCGATAATCAAAAGATGCGAGAAGCCGGTGCAGCAGGCAATGGCTGACTCAAAGCTCACGCCTGCGGAGATTTCAAAGATAATTCTTGTCGGCGGCCCGACCAGGATGCCGATGGTGCAAAAGTTTGTTGAAAGGATTGTCGGCACAAAAGTCGAGCGCGGGGTCGACCCGATGGAATGCGTTGCGCAGGGTGCAGCGGTCCAGGCAGGGGTTTTGTCAGGAGAAGTAAAGGATGTTTTGCTGCTTGATGTCACGCCATTGACGCTTGGGATTGAAACCCTTGGCGGGGTAAGAACTCCTTTGATTGAAAGAAACACGACCATTCCTTCAAAGAAAAGCCAGGTGTTTTCCACGGCTGCAGACAGCCAGCCGGCTGTAGACATCCATGTCCTGCAGGGAGAACGCGAGATGTCAAACGACAACAAGTCGCTTGGGCGTTTCCAGCTTTCGGGAATACCGCCGGCTCCGCGCGGAGTGCCGCAGATAGAGGTAACGTTTGACATTGACGCAAACGGCATAGTGCATGTGACTGCAAAGGATTTGGGCACCGGAAAGTCCCAAAGCATAAAGATTATCGCAAGCCAAAAACTTGACGAAAAAGAAATAGAGCGCATGAAAAAAGAAGCCGAGCAGTTTGCGGAAACTGACAGGAAAAGAAAAGAGACAGTTGACATACTGAACAACGCTGACTCGCTTGCGTACAGCGCGGAAAAAATGGCTGAAGACCTAAAGGAAAAAATCCCGCAGGACAAGGCACAAAAGATTCTGGAACTTGCAAAGGAACTGCGCGACCTTTTGGCTGTGCCGGAAAAAGATTCTGCAAAAATAAAGTCAAAGTCGGATGAACTTTCAAAAACAATGCAGGAAGCTTCTTCTGAACTTTACAAGCAGCATGGGCAAGAGCAGGGCGCAGGGCCTGGACATGGCTCGCATTCTGGCCACAATCATAAGGGTGGAGCAGGGCAAGAAGAAAGCTCTGATGACAACGAACGTGTTGTTGACGCTGACTTTGAGTCAAAGGATGAAAAGAAATAGCTTTTCCTGCAGAATTTCTTCTGGTTAAAAAATGCCGCGCGACTATTATGCAGACCTTGGAGTGAACAAAAACGCTTCCGCCGAAGAGATAAAGGAAGCGTACAAGCGCCTTGCAAAACAATTCCATCCGGATGTAAGCAAGGAAAAGGACGCCGAGGAAAAGTTCAAGCATGTCAACGAGGCGTACAGGGTTTTAAGCGACCCGCAAAAACGGCAGAACTTTGACCAGTTTGGCGACGCGTCAGAAAAGTTTTCAGGTTTTTCCGGATTTGAGGGTTTTGCAAGAAACGATTTTGATTTTTCCGACCTGTTTGAAGGCTTTGGGTTTGGGGACTCTTTTTCTGAAATGTTTGGGGGAATAAGGGGCCAGACTCAAGCGGCCCGGCAGCGCGGGCGCGACATTGTTGTGAACCTGCCTGTATCGTTTGAAGAGGCAGCATTTGGAGCGCAGAAAGAGTTTTTTGTAGAACGAAACGAAAAATGCGAAAAATGCCAAGGGGAAGGCTTTACTGAAAAAGGCGCGAAAGCAAAATGCGACAGGTGCCATGGAAGCGGTTTTCAGCAGAGCACTAACCGGACAATCCTTGGGACAATCACCACTCGCTCAACCTGTTCAAAATGCAGGGGAGCCGGGGAAGTAATCATCAAGCCCTGCACAAAATGCAGTGGAAAAGGCGTTGAAAAAAAACGGGAAAAGATTTCTGTCAAAATCCCTGCAGGGGTTGAAAGCGGTTACCGTTTGAGGCTGAAAGGAAAAGGCGATGCAGGGCACAAGAACGCTTCACAAGGAGACCTGTTTTTGCTTTTGTTTGTGGAACCGCACAAACATTTCAAGCGCGACCACGAGGACATTTTTTCGCAGGAGGAGATTTCTTTTTCTGACGCCGCACTTGGGTCAAGCCCTGAAATTGCAACCATCAAAGGAAATGTTTCTCTCAGGATTCCCAAAGGAACGCAAAGCGGGACAGTCTTTAAATTGAAAGGGCAGGGAATCAAAAGCGAGACAAGCGGGCGGCAAGGAGACCAGTTTGTGAAAATAATTGTCAAGACGCCGCAAGAGCTTTCCAGAAAGCAAAAAGAGTTGTTTGAGGAACTGGCAAAAGATGAAGGAAAAGCGCGAAAGAAAGGGTTTTTTGAGTGAACCACGGCAGACTTTTTTAAGACTGTTCTTCAAAAAGTATTACTGAATAATTACTTAGCAACTTCGTAGTAAATGTGAAATATATGCGAAAAGACGAGTCTTTGTTCGTGGAATTTTTTGGGAATTACCCGATAATTAAAGTGCTTGATTTTTTGATAGAGAACAATATCTTTGACTACTCAAAAAAAGACATATGCAAAAATTCCGACATTTTCTGGAACACGCTTGAAAATTTCTGGGAAAAGCTTGAAGGAAAAAAAATACTCACTTATACACGAAAGGTTGGAAAAGCAAGCATGTACAAGCTAAACACCCAAAATCCAATAGTGAAACAATTGATTGAAATAGACAATTCATTGATGAAAAAATCTATCGAAAAAATCGGTGAAAAAGAAAAAATCAAAATACATGCATAAAAGTTTACTGCTTAAGCCGATTTTTGTTTTCCGGAAATTATTCCGATTAAGCCAAGTGCGATTGCAACAATAAACACCGGATGCACTTCGTCGACTGGAATTATTGGAGCGCTTTGATTTGTTGGAAGGAGCACAGTGAAATAAACAGTTTCTGAATCAACTGGCTCTGGATCGTCTGGGTTTGCATATACATCTACTTTTGCAGTATAGGAACCTGGCTCACGTGTTGACAATAAAGTATATAACTCGGAAAAATCTTCCGCGCTGGTCGTGGATCTTTCCTCTGCCAAATTTACTGCAAAAGTCATGGTGTCACCTTGCTGTTGGTATCCTTCAAGCTTGTGGACAGTAACTTTGATTGTTGCATTTGAACGTGGAGAAAGGGACCTGAATTCTACTTCAAAGGTTGGGGGAATATTTTTTGGAAACGCTTTTGGGTTCATTGTGGCCTCTGTGATTCTTAAATCGCTGCTTAAAAAAACCTCGTTAGAAAACATGTCTTTGGCAGGATATCCACTGGCAAGGGCAACAGATGATAAAACAAGCAACTGGAAGAACATGAAAACCAGGGCTTTTTTTCTGTCCCAAAATGAAGCTGTAGAAATTTTTTTCGTCATTTTTATTGTTTAATGGGTTTTATTGGATTTAATTCTTTCTGGCCTGTTTTTGGGTTTAAAACAAGGTTTTTGTTCTTTTGCCTGCAGAGGTTTTGTCATGCCAAGCGAATTTGCAGCAATGGAGAAAAAATGGCAGGACTTCTGGGAAAAAGAAGGCATTTATGCCTTTAACAGAAGTTCCAAATTGCCTGTTTTTTCGATTGACACCCCGCCGCCCACTGTAAGCGGGCGCATGCATTTGGGGCACGCGTTTTCGTACACGCAGGCGGACATGGTGGCGCGGTTTAAGCGCATGCAGGGATTCAATGTTTTTTACCCGTTTGGGTTTGACGACAACGGCCTTGCAACCGAGCGGATGGTGGAAAAAAACCTGAATATTCAGGGAAAAAATTTTCCGCGGCAAAAATTTATCGAGATGTGCCTTGAGGAAACCCGCAAAACCGAACAGTTGCTGGAAAGCGATTTTCGCGCGATTGCAATAAGCGTTGACTGGGGCACGCTTTACCGCACGATTTCAAAGGAAGCGCAAAAAACAGCACAGCTTTCATTCATTGAAATTTATGAAATGAAAAGGGCTTACCGCAAGGAAGCGCCGACAATGTGGTGCCCAAAGTGCGAGACAGCAATCGCACAGGCAGAACTTGAAGACGAACAAAAACCGTCAAACCTTGTTTTCATTGTATTTGAAGTCGAGGGAATTGGAAACAAAATAACCATCGCCACCACTAGGCCGGAAATGTTGCCTGCATGCGTTGCAGTCCACGTGCACCCAAAAGACAAAAGGTATGCAAGCCTTGTGGGGAAAAAAGCAATTGTTCCTTTCTCGAACAGGCAAGTGCCAATCATTGCAAATGAGGAAGTGAAAATAGAGTTTGGAAGCGGCGCGGTTTACAACTGCACGTATGGCGGGCAGCAGGACGTGGAATGGAGCCTTGCGTTCAACCTTGCACCGGTTGAAATAATTGACAAAAAAGGAAAGCTGAACGAAAAAGCGGGTGAGTTTGCAGGCCTGAACGTAAATGATGCACGAAAACAAATTGTGGAAAAGCTGCAGACAATCAACAGGGTTGAAAAAATCGAGCCAATCGAGCACACTGTCAACGTGCACGAGCGGTGCAAGACGCCGATTGAGATTCTTACTTCAAGGCAGTGGTTTGTAAAATACCTTGACCTCAAAAAAGATTTCCTCAAAAAAGGCAGGGAAATAAACTGGGTTCCGCTTCACATGCGTTCAAGGATGGAAAACTGGATTGATGGACTGAAATGGGACTGGAACATTTCAAGGCAGAGGTTTTACGGCGTGCCGTTTCCGGTCTGGTACTGCAAGAAATGCGGGCGGGAAACAATTGCGGGCAAAAAAGACCTGCCGGTTGACCCGACGCAGGACCTGCCGCACAAAAAATGCGTTTGCGGCTCGGGATATTTTGAGGGGGAAAAAGACGTTTTTGACACGTGGTTCACGTCATCCTTGACCCCGCAGATTGCGCTGAACTGGGCGAACTACGAAAAGGGGTTTTCAAAAAAAATGCCGATGGATTTGCGCGTGCAGGCGCACGACATCATCAATCTCTGGGCATTTTACACGATTGTAAAGGCGTTTTTGCACGGGAAAAAAACCCCTTGGAAAAACATCATGATTTCGGGCCACGCGCTTGACGCGCGCGGAAGAAAGATGTCTAAAAGCCTTGGGAACGTCATAGAGCCGATAAAGGTTATTAACGATTTTTCAGCCGACATTCTGCGCTATTGGGCCGCATCCGCAACCCTTGGGGACGACCTGTCTTTTCAGGACAAGGACATGATAAGCGGGAAAAAATTCATGCAAAAGCTCCTGAATGTTTCAAAGTTTGTCAAAAAAGCAGGCGAACAGTTTGATTTTCCAAAAGCGGATGCAAAAAAAATGAAATTCCGCGCTGTGGACAAATGGGTTGTTTCAAGGCTCAATGGCACAATCATGGAATGCACAAAAAGCCTTGAAAGTTTTGAGTTTTCAAAGGCGCTTAACTGCGCCCGGGGTTTTTTCTGGCTCGAGTTTGCGGATTATTATCTGGAGGAAGTGAAATACCGCGTGTATGGTTCAGAGAATGAGGAAAAAAATTCCGCGCTGTTCACGCTGAACCATTGCATGTTTGGAATGCTCAGGCTTTTTGCGCCGTTTTTCCCGCACATTGCAGAAGAGATTGCACAGGAAAGCTTTGGGGCAAATCTGTCGGACAAAAGCATTCATCTTGAAAAATGGCCCGGCCCGGCAAAAGGGTTTGACGACAAAAAAGCTGTTGAGGCAGGCGAGAGCCTGAAGGAAATCATTGCGGCCGTAAGGAAAGAAAAAACAGCAAGGCAGCTTTCAATGAACAGGGAAATGAAAAAAATCAGCGTGTTTGGGCCAAAAGGGCTTGAAAGCGTTTTGCCGGAAATCAAAAACACGATGAACGCAAAAGAGGTTTTCCTCGGCGCAGGAAAAGGCGAAATCCAGCTTTCAAAAGGAATTTCAATTTCGATGGAGTTTTAAAAAGTCAGGTTTAAATAGCGCGGAGCAGTTGAATTAGTAGGGTTTGGAAATGAAGAAGTTTTTGCTTTTGATTGTGCTTGTGGTTGCAGTTTTTGCCGCCTACACGGTATTTTTTTCCTCAGATTTTGACAGGGCACTGCAGGACTTGCGGACACTTGAAAGGCAGGTAAACGTTGGCGAAAGCTTTTTGCTCCCTGGGACAAAATCCGACCTTTCAACCTATAAAAGCGGGCTTTTGTCGCTGAAAAAAAAATGGTTTGCATCAAGGCCTTTCACCCAGCTGGTTGACCTGAAACTGTCGCTTGTGCAGACAGAGGAAAGGGTGTTTTTTCTGGCAGATGAGTTTGTGAAAATAAACCGGATCAGCCCGAATTGCTCTGCGACCGGCGAAATTGCCGTGTTAAAATCCACAACTGAGGAGATAAAAACCGGTTACAATTCTGCGCTGTCAAAAAGAAACCTTTTTGTAAGGGCCTTCCCGCAGGAAGCGGAAAAAGCCGAAGAGGTTTCCTCTGAAACTTTTGCCCAGACAATGAACGGGTCAGTTGAAGGCGTTGAGCGGATTAACCAGATTCTTGACAGCTATTGCTTCTGAAAACGATTGATTTCTACATAAAAAAACTTGTTGCCAAAAAAAAGTGTTATTCTATGAAACTTTTATCCAAGGGCGCTGAAGCGGAAATTTTTGAGGAAAACTTTTTGGGCGAAAAAGCGGTCCTGAAAAAGCGCGTGCCAAAAAAATACAGGGTAAAAGAGCTTGACGCAAAAATAATTTCAGAGCGCACAAAACAGGAGTGCAACCTGATTGCCGCGGCAAAAAAAGCGGGCGTGAGAACGCCGGTGATTTTTTACGCAAACAAAAAAACAGGCGAGATTGTTTTGGAAAAAATTGAGGGAAAAAAAGCAAAAGACATGTCGCCAAAAAAGATTGAACAGGCCTGTGTCTTCATCGGACGGGACGTTGCCCGCCTGCACGAGGCAGGAATAATCCACGGCGACCTGACGACAGGAAACATTTTTTTGAAGGGAAAAAAAGTTATTTTTGTGGACTTTGGGCTCGGGTTTTTTTCACAAAAAATCGAGGACAGGGCAGTTGATTTGCTTGTGCTCAAAAAAATCCTTTTTGGCGCGCACAGCAGCGCGGAACACGCGTGGGAAAAAGTGCTTGAAGGCTACAGGAAAAAATCCGCAAAGGCAGGCGAAGTCATTTCGCGGATTGCGGAAATCGAGAAAAGAACGCGTTATTCTTAGAAAAAGTCTTTAGCTAAAAGTCAGGCTGTTTTTCTGCTTGTGGAAATTCTACTTCTGGAAATTATAAATACAACCCCAAACGCAAGCACAAGTGCAAACGGCAATGGAACCTCGTCGACTAATATTGACTGGTTTGGCTGAAGAACGGTAAAATATGCGTTAAAAGAATCATCACGTGTAGTAGAAACCCCCCTGAAAGACTCGACCCTTACAAAATAAGAACCTGGATCCAATCCATTCATTGCATTTTTAAAAAACTCAAACGGGGAAAGATTATTATGCAGTTGCACTGTTTGCCTGCCTGAACGAGAAAAGCTGTGAACAAAAGGTATCGGCGAAACCGGGTTTGTAAAGGTATCCCCTAGTTTGTACACGCTTACCTCGAACCTTGCAGTAATCTCAGGCGCCAAAACAACCGCCTCAAAAGTCGTTGAAAAACTTCCCTGTTCAAAAACAAGCGGCTGCAAAACCACGTCAAGAATCCTAATCGGCCCAAAATACGGCTCTTCAATTTTGCACAAGGCGCTGCATCCGTCATAGTCATCCAGATCTCCGTCATCGCATTCTTCTTCTCCTGCATCGCCAGTGTTTGGGATGCCGTCCGAGCCGTTATACAAACTTCCGTCACCGCAATCAGGAATACCAGGTCCGCCGATGCACTGGCAGCTTGACTGGTCGCATTGGTCGGAAGACAAACTCCACGGGCATGTAACATCTGGGGGATTGCCAAACTCGCATTGCTCTGATGGCAGCCGAGTCCCGTTCCCGCACTGTCCAGAGCATGACCCGCAGTCGTTAAGGCAATTTGAGCAGGTTTCCCCAAGGCCGCCTTCACAGACGTCGTCAATGTCACAAACCGGCCCGCTTCCAGGGCATGTGACGTCAAACCTTAGCCGTATCCTGTTGAAATCATAAATGTTTTCAAGCTCTCCGCCCGCACCGCACCCGAAAACCGTGCATGGATTGAAATGGATGTTCAGGTCAACGTTGTCTGATTCGGTTACAAGGTTCCAGTAATCCGAATTAAGGTCTTTTTCAGAAGTGTTGGTGCCTGTGTCCTCAATCGTAAAAGAAATCTTCGGATTGCCGACAACCACCAAGGGCGTCGAGTCGTCTTTGAGGTCAGAAATGTTTATGTTAAGGTCACTATTTGCCTGTGCACAGTCCATGTCACAATCTGCTTCATCGGATTCAAATACAAACTCCATTGAATAGCTGTTTGCGGGATTGATCGGGAGGTTTACGTCAGCTATAACATCATATTTAAATTCTGAAGGGGTAAGTCGCACAAGGTTTGCCCGCACCCCAAAAAACAAATTCTGGCCTGACGCTGAACGGTTTCCGCTTACAAGCTTCATCTTGTACGGCGAACCGCCCGGCTGGTTTGGCAAAAAAGGGCACGCAGGGACAAAGCCACAGGTATCGTTTGGGCCGTTTCCAAGCAAGTCAATTTTTAAAAGAAGTCCCTGATCGAATAGCCCCGGAGTCTCTGAGTCCGCGAAACCGCCAATGAGATAACCGCTGTCCGGTGTCTGAACCACCGAATATGCCCAGTCGTCTTTTCCTGAATCGAATGTTCGTACAAACCGGTGGTTTCCCTGCTGGCAGTTTCCGGGAATTGCTGCGTTCAGGTAATCACAAGTGTTTCCATTCACATCGGTTTTCACGACAAAAATATCATCGTAGCCGTTGGCATCCGGAAAAGAAATTGTGTATCCAACCAGAATGTACCCGTTATCCGATGTCTGCCGGCCTGAAAACGCCTGTTCCATATCAGGCCCGCCGAAGTTTTTCATAAACGTGCTTCCCTGCTCGCAGGCTGTCGCACTGGGGCTGCAGGTGTTGCCTGACGCATCGGTTTTCACGAGCCAAAAATCCTGGTCGGCTCCTTCATCTCCGCTGAACACAAAACCATCGTCAGTTGTTTGCTCTACGAAAAACGGTTTTCCCGTGTCGGCAAATGTTTTGGAGAACGTGGCCATGCCGTTGCTTGTTCCCTCACAGTTTCCTGAAACGGCTGCGTTCAGGTAATCACACGTGTTTCCCATTGAATCGGTTTTCACCAGCCACGGAACAGAACCGGCGGTAAACGAACTGGTGTATCCAACCAATACAAATCCGCCGTCAGACGTCTGGTCGGCTGCACGGAATTCTTCAAACAGTGGGCCATTGAACACTTTGGCAAACGTTGGAACCCCGTTGATAGTTTCTTCGCAGTTTCCATTGCCGGCATAATTGCATGTATTGCCGCTTTGGTCGGTTTTCACAGCCCATCCTTTGTACCCACCACTTCCAAACGAGCGCGTATACCCGGCAAGCAAAAATCCATCCGACAATCGGAGAAGGTGAAAAACGTCTTCTCCCGAGCTTCCGCCGAATCTTTTTGCAAACGTGCTGGTGCTGCCAATCATTCCCTGGCAGTTCCCGTTGGCAGAATAATTACAAGTGTTTCCATTGACATCAGTTTTCACCAGCCAAAAATCTCCTCCTGCTCCAAACGAGTGGATTGTAGTGGCAAACACGTATCCGCCGTCAGGTGTTGGAAACACCATATTCGTATATCCAAGCGGCTCTTCACTTTCGGTGCGACCAAAAGTCTTGGCAAAAGTGGTCATGCCGTTGCTTGTTCCCTCACAGTTTCCCGGTGTAGAAGAAGCAAGATAGTCGCAGGTGTTGCCCGAAGCATCGGTTTTGACCAGCCATGCATCAGACTCTCCAGCTCCAAAAGTATCCGTGGTTCCAAGCGCAATAAATCCGTTATCCTGTGCTTGTACTTGTGCACCAATACCCTCGATTCCTGTCCCCCCGTAAGTTTTTTCCCACGTATTAGGGCAATTGCCTCCAACTGGCGGCTCATCTTGACAGGTCGCAGAACAGCCATCGCCAGACCTTGGAGCACAAGTTCCCCCTGCAACACTGCAATCAGAATTAGAAGTACAGGGAGTAGAATTATTTCCAGTGCATAAACCCCCGTCATCGCACTGTTCACCCGCATCAAGGGTTCCGTTGCCGCAAACAGCTCCACCCGTTACAATGCTTGTCTGGTCGGTGGGGCAGGTCTGGTAGTCGGAATTGAGCGCGGGGTCAAGGGTTTGCCTGCAGATGGCAACGCTTCTTGCGCTTGCCTGCGCAAAAAAAATGCCCGCGATTGCAATCAAGGCAAGAAACAAAAGCGCGTTTTTATGCCAAGTCACCATAAACCAGTAAGGATAAGGCGTATTTTGTATTTAAGTTTATCTTGGCGGTTATTTTCCTGAAACAAAAAGGTTCACGTGCCCGATTTTTGGAATCACGAAAACCGCTTTGCCCAAAACATCCTGCTTTTTTACAATGGAATAATCCGCCAATGGGTTTTTGTCGCCCTTTGTCTTAAAGCCATCCGGGCGCAGTTCCACCACGCGGTGAACAATTATTTCGCTGTTTTTTTTGAAAACAACAATGTCATTGGACCCGATTTCATCCAAAGCCGAAATAATGACAACGTCGCCCCGGTAAAGCGCGGGCTCCATGGAACCGGAAACCACAACCGAAAAAAAGCCGGGCGTGCCCAAAAGCACTGCCAAAAAAACGTATAACGCGGCCAAAAAAACCAAAAACAAAACCGCTATTTCACGGACTTCCAGTTCCCAAAAAAAACCAAAAACCCGCCCCAAAAAACTTTTTTTTGACTGCATAAAAAAACCGTGAAGCCAGTTTTACCCCGCTTAACGCCCTTTCCGGTGCCGCGGGGATAAAGAGCACCGCATTTCAGGATAAAGACAACAAACCCGAAGACACAAAAACTTTATTAATGCGAACAGTTCTACTATTTCCGAATGAACGCGCCAAAAGTCTTCTGGGCAGCAGCAATCATTGGAATCCTCGCGCTAAGCGCAGTCCTGCTCGCAGGACAATTCGCCGGAAACCAAGCCCAAGCCCAGTCAAGCAGAATCACAGGGACAATTGTTCTAAAAGATGCCGAAACACCCGGTTTCAGCGGCAGTGCAGTTTCCCTTCCAGGTTCAACCTGTAATGTGATAATAAGGCAATGCAGTAACAGCACGTTTTTTACTTCGACTCCCGTTAATAATGACCCAGCTTATAAAGTTCCAGTTCTTTACCGCCTTCCAAACACAATAACCTTTGATAGGCAAGCTACTATTGGTACCCCAGGGATAACAGACATCACGCCAGGGTTTCCAGTAATGGTGTCGTCAGACATTGGAGTGATAGGAATTAACAGAGGGATACCCAACAACGACCCTAGAGTACTGACAAACAGCGAGTATTGTAATGGAATTGCGTATAAAAATCTAAATCTAACTACTCAAGGAAACACGTTTTTTATTGGCTGGGCATATTTTTTCACAGATTGCGTTGGTTCTTGCGGATCAGACTATATAACAGAGTTATTCTCCCAAACCTATTTTACGAATGCGGTGGGCGAAGGACAAGCACTCCCATTAACCAGCCTGACTGTAACCTATTCCTGCACTTAAAAAAACGGTTTTTATTCGCGTGATTCCTTTTTTTCGCGCGTGCGTTTTCTGGAGCACGTACGCGCAGTATTCCCAAGGCTTTCCGGCTGAAAATGTTTGCGCGGCCAAGAAAGTCTGCAGACGTTCTGCATGGCACCATTTGGGAAAATTTCCTGTTTTCATTTTAAATTGGTGTTATCGCCTGCGTTTTTTCAGGCGATGATGAAGTGAAAGCAGTTATTGACGGGTGTTAGCAGAAACCTAATCAATTAATGCTCATTCGATATGGCTATGAATGCATAATATTTATATAGTTTAATGTACATATATATTGCAGGTGATAATGATGAATGTTAATCTTGGAGTCCCTTATGAGGCAATTGTAGACAAGGCTATAGAAAAGGGCTATGCAGGCAACCAGACTGAGGTTATAAGGCAGGCTTTGCTTGCTTATGAAAGAATGCTTGAAGAAGAAGAGGTTAAGTTAGTGAACAAAGGCATTGAACTGGAGATGCAGGATATCAGCGAGGGAAAAGTAAAGACCAGAAGCATAGAGAGCATAAAGAAAAAGTACAAGCTGTGAATCAAATGAAAATACTTTTTTCTGAAAAAGCAGAAAAAGAGCTTGATGACACAGATCAAAGTCTGAGAAAACTCTTCATAAAACACGCTGAAAAAATTGCTTTAATGCCGCCCAGAAGGCATTTACGGTTTGGGTTGCCGTTTAATGTCGAGGAAGTCACAAGACAGGCAAGAATCACCTATAGCATAGAAGGAGACACTTGTTATATCCTGCATTGCTTTAAAACCCACAAGGAATACGAACGCTGGTACAAATCGTTTAAATAATTTTTTTTGTATTGCTCTTTCATTTTGCCAAAATCCGGCCGCCATGGTTTGAGGGTGCCGCGCCGTTTATTTTTTGGTGAAAAAAACCGCGGTTAGGCCCACGGCAATGCCGGCTAAAAAGGATGCCGTGCCGAAAACCATTATTTGCGAATAATCGATTACAGGATACGAGACAACCGCGCTTTTTGCGCTGGTTATCTGCGACCTGACGGTTTCAAAGTCTGAATTGCTTTTTTGCTCCAGGCCCAAAAGCCGCTGGTTTGCGGCTAAAAATAACGCGATTGCCAAAACAAAAAGAAAAAACAGCAAAAACCCCGTTTTTCCCATTTTGGTTTCCCGCCAAAAATTTTTCATTTCATTTCCCCGCCAAAAAAAACTTTTTTTTCGATTGTATGAAAAACAGGTATTGCCCTGATTTATTCTGCTAAAAACCACTATTTAGCTACAGCGAATTGCGCCTTCAATCCAAACCCTGGCCCAAATCAATTTCAGATATCGGCTTGCAGTGGCCAAAGTTTTACTTACATGGCCATAGCCTATAGCTGCACCTAACGCTTTTTTCCTGAAAGCACTGCCAAAACAAAAAATGCAATCACCAGAACAAACGGCAATGGAGCCTCGTCGACTGACACCGGCTGATTGGGCTGAAGAAGAGTAAAGTATGCAATGAATGAATCGTCGGGATTTGAAAGGTCGTTCGTAAAGACTTCCACGCGCATGAAGTAGGTTCCTGGCTCGGACAAGCCGTTCATTGCGATCGCAAATGGAGTAAATGCACCTGTTGGATGGTCTTCCAGTTCAAGCGTAAGGAAAGGGTAATTTGGGTCTGCAGGGTCAAATGTCAGGTTTTGGTAAAAAAACCCGTACGGCGGGTCGATCACCGGCGTCTGTGGCTCGCCTGAATCCGGGTCGCCGACTTTGAACACGCTTACCTTGAATGTGGCATTGGTGCCGGCCAGCAGGAAAATAGAATTGCTTTGCGGAGAAAAGTTTTCTGAAAGGCTTGCCTCGGAAAGGACTTTCACGTGCAGGTCTGGCAAACCGCCGTTTGGCCCGCTTGTTGAATACGCGCCCTTGTCAAACACGCTTGGGGAAATCAGGACGTCAATAATTCTCAAAGACCCGATTGGCACTGGACATGCCCCGCAGTCCTGCGGACAGGTTGAACAGGTTTCTCCGGCAACTGCATCACATGTATTGTCAGGGCAGAATGGCCCGACAGGGCATATGCAATTGGTTGTCGTGTTGCACTGAATCCCCCAGTCACATAAAGCATTTGGGTCAAAATTTCCTAACTCGCATTGTTCTCCCGGTTCAAGGAATGGCACTGTGCTACCGTTCCCGCAAACAGAGCCACCGCCGCCTATTATATGGCAGCTGGTATCACACGATCCAGGCGTTGGAGGATCGCATGTCTCGCCCAGTGATGGCTGGGTAACACCGTCACCGCAATAGTCACAGACTACGTCAAACCTTAGGCGGATTTCGTTTAGGTCATCTGTGTCATTCAGCATTGGAAAAAGGTCTAGTGGCATGAAATGAATGTTTAGGTCAATGTTGTCGGTTTCGGTTATAAAATTCCAGTTTTCCTGCGGAATATCAAGTTCGGGGGTAATAGAACCATCGCTTTTCCTTGTAAAGGAAATCTTTGGGTTTCCAATAATCTGCAAAGGAGTGGAATCGTCCTTTAAGTCAGCAATATTGATGTTTAAATCGTCGTTTGCAAGTATACATTCTTCACAATCGGATTCATGTGATTGCAGCGCAAAATCCATTGAATAACTTCCGGATAGAGGCACAATTGGCGGTTTGACTTCTGCAAGCACATCATAATCAATGTCGTCATTATTTATTCTGTCTGTCACGCCAAAAAACAAATTCGGGCCTGAAGCTGAATTGTTTCCGCTGACAAGCTTCATTTTGTATGGAGGCCCATTTGGCTGGTTTGGCAAAGGGCACGCAGGGACAAAATTGCAGGTGCTGTCACAGTACGGTGGAGTTGAACCGTTTGGGGGGTCGCAGTCCTCGTTGTCTGCGGGCGTGAAAGGGTTGTTGTCCGGGCCGTCCGGGTCAACGATGCCGTCGCCGCATGCTTCGATTAGACAAACATCACTGCAACCATCACCAGGATTTGTGCTGCCGTCATCGCATGTTTCTGGGAGTGTAACCACAGAGTCGCCGCAGATGCATATGTCACCTTGAATGTCTTGATAGGCTTCGTCAATTTCGGCTGCTGTAATTGAACGGAAAAAATGCGCAGGGGAGCTTGCAGTTTCTGTCAATAGTTCATCTCCTTCAACAGCTACAGAAATGGAATAAATTATTGTACCATCTGCTTTTGCGATGCCTGCTTGAGTCCGCGTATGAATTGCAGGGCTATACCATCCATATGGCGTGGTTGGCAGGTTTGCATATGAATCACTTAATACTATTATCGCGTGTCTTGCTCCGATCCTGCCGTTTGAATTAATTTCATTTTGGGCCAGTCTAATTCCTTCCCCTATTTTTGTGTTGCCGCCTGCAGTCAATGGAGCAAGAGCCGCATCAATTAATGCCGGGTCATTTGTAAGCCCTTGGGCAAGAGAAGCCGTGGTGTTGAAATTGACAAGCCCTGCCATAAAATCGGCATTGCCAGAGTCAAGCAGGTTTACAAAGTTGCTAATAGAAGTTTTGGCATTGTCAAGCCTTGTAGTGCCTGTTCCATCTGTTTCATCCATACTTCCAGAATTATCCAGCACAAACAACAGGTCAAAAGGCGTGGAACAGCTTAAAGCTGCTTGAGGCTCTATCTGACAAGTGGCGGAACACCCATCACCAGGATTTGTGTTTCCGTCATCGCATTGTTCACTTGTCTCTGCAAACCCGTCACCGCAGACAAAAGTGCACACAGGGTCAAAGTTGTAAGACAAAAGAGAGTCGGTTGCATACTCGGTTATAAAAATACTCTGGTTTAGCACAAAAATTCCTGTCGGGGTTCCAGAAATTAAACCCCTATGGATTGCATCGGGATTTAATGGGTCAGAAATATCGACTATAGCAAAACTTCTCAGCGGGTTAAACGTATTGGAGGTGTAAGCAGTAGTCAAAAAAGCGTGGTTTCCTGACACAAAAATGTTGTTTGGGAAACTGACCATATAGGGGTCATCACCTCTCTGCATAGAGGCAACTTTTTGTGGATTTGAGGGAGTGGAAATATCAACCACAATCAAAGTTTGTGAACCACCTAAATTTGGGATATATGCATAATTTCCTGAGACAGAAATAGAACTTGGGTTCCAGAAACCATTTCCGGTAATCTGCGCAATGCCATCTGGGCTAGAAGGGTTTGAAACATCGATAACCGAAAAACTGTCGGTTCCTTCATTTACAACAAAAGCATAGGTGCCAGAACCAATCTGGGAAACAAAAACCCCTGTAGGGCCATCCATTGCAGAAATTTGCGGGTCAGACCTTCCAATAACACTTTCAAGAGAGGGTGCACTGGGGTTTGAAACATCGATTATTGCAAATGTATCAGAGTCATTTCCTGTAACATAGGCATAGTTTCCTAAGACAAATACATCACTTGGCTGGTCCATCACTGTAGTGTTGGAAATCTGGCCAACCCCGTCAGGAGATGAGGGATTGGAAATATTAATTATTGACAGATTGTCCCCGCTTGCACCTGTAACATAAGCAAAATTCCCTTGTACAAATACAGATGAAGGGAAAAACAGCTGGCTAATTTGAGGGTCGGAATTTGTTACAATGCCTACACCGTCAAGGTTTGAAGGATTTGAAACATCAATAACTGCCAAACCTTCACTTGAGCTTACAGCGGCATTGAACGTAACAAAGGCATAAGTGCCGGAACCAATCTGGGAAACAAAAACATCGCCCTGCAAGTCATTCATTGCAGAAATCTGGGGGTCAGAATTGTTAATCTGGTCCAAAACAGAAGTTGTACAAACATATTGTGCAAGAATAGAATCAGCAAAAACTATCAAGAAAAAAAATAATAATAAAAAAAATTGATTTTTTCCCATGATTTTACCTGCTTGAGTTTCATTGAATTTTTCATTAAACTATTGTTTTTTGGCTATTTAAGGTTTTTTGATTGGGAAAAAGGTTGGCTTAGAAGCGCAAGAACAACAAAAGCAACCACCAAGACAAACGGGAGCGGAGCCTCATCAACTGCCACGCTTGGCGCGCTCTGGATGACTGTGAAGAAAATGAGCCTGGAGTCTTTTTCGCTGGTTATCAGTGTGCCTGTATCATCGAAATAAGAATAGAAAAGCACTGCCCTCAACATGTAACTTCCCGGTGAAAGTTGGCCCAAGGAGCCCGGGGTGCCTGAATAAAGGCCGGTACCTGAAAATAGGCCTGGAGAAATGGTCTCCGGGCTGGTTCTGCTCAATGTATAATTAAGTGGAAAATTTGATATCTGTTGCCCTGTTTCTGCATTTTTAATGTAAACATTGAAACCTATTTCAGGGGACGTGCCAAGCGGGTAATCAACTGTGAGCGAAAGGCCTTCTCGATTGCCTGTGTCAAAAACATGCCCTTGCGGAATGATATTCGGGACAAGTTCAACTGAACGGAGTCTTAATTCACAGGAGCCGGTGAGTCGTTGGCATGCATCCAGTGGAATACATGACGGATTACTTGGAGTACATGGGGGCCCACAGGTTATTTCAGCCCCGGTGAAATGATTATCAAAACAGTATGAAGCTACAAGCCCAAAACTACCCGGGTCGCATTCCTCGTCAATATCATCAGTATCGCCTGGAACACCTTCAATAAAACCGTCACTGCCTGTATAGCTTACATACCCGTCGCCGCATCTTGCAAGAGTGCAAAATTGCCTGCTGTCTCCCGGGTTCGGATTTGCGTCAATAATGCACCGGCCATCATCAACACTGAAACCGTCCGTCCTTATGTCAACAGCCAGCCCGTCATCACAGGCTTCATTTAGGGGCGTGGTATTTGTGCCGTGCGGTGTTTGTTGAAATCCGTCACCGCAATAAGTCAGCAGGCAATAATCGGAACAATGGTCATCTACAGGATATGAGGTAAAGGTAGAATCGTCAAGGCAGGACAAAGGGGTGTTAGTGACGCATGTCATAGAAGAACCCGGGGTTTCATCGCAATACGCGCCATTTTCCTGCGGGTCAATTGTTCCGTTTCCGCAATAGCAGTCTGATGGGCAAGTGATGTTGTCTTCAAGCGGCTGGCACCCATTAATGGTTCCGCATGACCCTTGTTCACTCACACATGTGCTGCTGCAGCCATCGCCGTTTTGATTGTCACCGTCATCGCATTGTTCGTCATCTCCGCCTCCTGCAGCGTCGTCTGCCCCAAACTTGCTATAGTATCCGTCGCCGCAGGCTGCCAGCGCACAGTGCAGGCCGGTTCCGGATGATGCGTCATCAATTATGCAGTATCCATAGTTGCTTCCGGGCGGGTGCTGCAAATAGGAGTCAACTGTTCCGTCATCGCAGGCCTCGATTAACGGGTCCTGTTCGCATCTCCCGCTGTCGCAGATGCTTGGGTCAGGCCCGCCCGCAGCGCTTGTGCAGATGACTCCGTCATTTGTTCCAATTCCACCACCAGTACAAAAATAATCAATTATGCTGTTGCCGCACACGCAATCCTGCCAGCAGTAGCTGTATTCCCCGTCCCGGTAATCGCATACCCCGTTGCCGCACGTAACAATAGGATCAGTGGCTTTTGCCGAAAGTAAAAATAGTGCAAGAAAAAGGACAAAATTTATTTTTGCTAGAAGTTGCCTGGGCATAAAAACTACATAGAATAACACTTATTTCTTAATAAAATTTAGCTAAAAAAAATGGCTTTTTGCCTTGTTTTTGGTTTGAGGGGGGGATTTACCTTCAAAGCCCCCCAAACCTTTTTATTCTTTTGCGGGGCAAAGATACCTAGACTTTTTGTAGTTTTTGGCTATCCCATGCCTTTTAGGGTGGGACGGCAATCAAAGGTGAATTTTTGGCAAAGGCAAAAGAAACCAAAGACAAGGCTGTAAAGGAAGAAACAGAAAAACACAGCCATAAAAAGGAAGAAAAAGCCCACAAGGAAGAGCATTCGCACACTGAAGAACATGCCCATAAAGAACACGAAGAAGGGCATGAAAAGGCTGGAAAAAAACATGAAAAAGAAGAGCACGCTTCGCACGAAAAAGAGCATGCCAAAAAAGAAAAAAGCGAAGTTCACCACAAGCCACATGAAACTCTCAAGCACCATGAAGGCCACCATGAAAAAGGCTCAAAGCCGTTTGACTGGATTGAGTACAAGCCAAAGGAAATAGAGGAAGCAATAATTAATCTTGCAAACTCGGCTATTCCGCCTTCAGAAATCGGGCTTATTTTGCGCGACCAGTATGGCATTCCAAACGTGAAAAAGTTTTCAACACAGCGCGTGCAGGAAATCCTTGCAAAGCACAAGCTTTTGGGCGAAATTCCGGAAGACTTATTGAACCTTATAAGAAAGTCTGTCAGGCTTGACAGGCACTTGTCGCACAACAAAAAAGACATGAGTGCAAAACTTGGCCTTCAGCTTACAGTAAGCAAGATAAGAAGGCTTACAGAGTATTACCATAGGGCAAAAAAGCTGCCAAAAGACTGGCATTACAGCCCCGAAAAAGCGGCCCTTCTTACAAAGTGATTGAATGGATTACGGGTTTGAGTTAAACATTGAAGGAAAAAATTTCAGCGGAAAAACTGAAAATATCAGGGAGATTTTGGAAAAAATCAATTCATTGATCTAAAAAAAAAGGTGTATGTTGTGCCGGCAATAGTTGCAGAGGGTTCAGACAAGAACGCGGAAAAAACAGTTGACAAAAAACAGGTCACAAGAAAAAGGACCATTGACAAGTGGAAGAAAAAGTCCTGGTACACTGTTTTTGCGCCAAAGGAATTTGACAGAAAAGAGCTTGGCACAACGGTTGCGGAAAAGCCACAGTCTGTTGAAGGGAGGGTTTTTGAGATAAGCGCGCGCACGCTTTCAGGCGACATAAAAAAATCCCACATCACACTGATTTTTAAGATTGACGAAGTGAAAGGCAACAAGGCCTACACGCAGTCAATCGGGCACGAGGTAAAAGACAGTTATTTGCGGAAGTTTGTGCGAAGGCGGAACGCAAAAATCGAGGTCATAAAGTTTGTTGAGACAAAAGACAACGTAAAAGTAAAAGTCAAGGCGATGGTTTTGACAAGCAACCGGATTGAGCGGAAAAAAAGGACAGCGATCAGGAAAATCATGTCTGAAAAAATCGAGTCAGCCGCAAAAAGCCTTGAGACACAACAGCTTGTTTCAGAACTTGTGTTTGGAAACCTGCCGCAGAAAATCTTCAATGACGCCAAAAAAGTGGGCCCAATCAAAAGGGTAGAAATAACAAAGTCGCGGATTCTTTCCAAAAAGTGATTGAATGGCCCTTGAACTGGCACCTTTTGCCGTTTCATGGCAGGCATTGTTTTATTTTTTCCTTACAGCCTTATTTTCTGTTCTTTCTTTTGCCAAAAAAAGCTTTTCTGGCCGCGGAATTGTTTTTGGAAACATTGTCGGTTTTCTGGTTTTTTTCCTTGGAGGAATTCAAAGCTTTTTTGCCCTGGTGATTTTCTTTACGCTGGCTGAAACCGCGACTTCTGTTGCAAGGAAAAAAATCGGTGTAGCGCACGAGAAACGGACCGGAAGAAACGTTTTGGGAAACGTTGGCGCGGCGCTTTTGGCGCTTTTTTTGGGCCAGGTTCCGGCTTTTTTTGGCGGGATTTCAGCCGCGTTAAGTGACACTCTTTCAAGCGAGCTTGGGCTTTTGTCAAAAAAAAAGCCGAGATTGATAACAACTTTTGAAGAAGTGCCTGCTGGAACAAACGGCGGGATGACCTTTCTTGGCAGCCTTGCCGCGGTTGCAGGCGCGCTTGTGATTGCGCTGGTTTATTTTTTTGTAAGTTCAGACCCGCTTGTTTCGCTTTTTGTTTTCATTGCAGGAATTGTAGGCTCGCTTGCAGACAGCCTTTTGGGCGCGCTTTTTGAAAACAGGGGAAGGCTTGACAAGATGCAGGTGAATTTTTTTGCCACGCTTTGCGGGACAATGGCCGTTTTTTTGCTTCAGGCCCTGACTTTAACGCTTTGAATTGGAACAACCGACACGCTCTGCCTCAGGCCCTGTCCGAATGCCTGCCCGCCCAAAAGAAAAAGGTCAAAAATTGACAAAGCAGGCTTTGAATAAGCCTGTGTCACGGGCTTTCCGGTTATTCCGCCAATGCGCGCGGCTTTTTCTATTGCCTGCTCGCGGGGCAAAAGCTCGTCAACAAGATTTAATGAAAGCGCCTGGCGCCCGGAAAGAATGCGCCCGTCTGCAACACGGTCAAGGACTTGTGGCGAAAGCTTTGGCTGGCGAAAAGACAAAACGTCTGACTTGAACTGCACAAAAGTGTCCTGGATGATTGATTCAATCATTTGCCTTTCCTCGTCTGAAAGTTCTTCAAAAGGACTGCCTGCTGCCTTGAATTTTCCGGCCTTGATTATTTCTACTTTGACGCCGATTTTTTCAAGCAGTTCCTGCACGTTTGGGACAATCGAGATCACGCCGATGCTGCCGGTAATGGAGTCAGCGTCAGAAATAATATAGTTGCCAGCTGACGCAACATAGTATGCGCCGCTTGCACCGACCTCGCCGATGTATGAAACAACCGGTTTTGTCTGCTTGACTTCCCGTACTTTGTAGACAATTTGTTTTGATGCAACAACGCTTCCACCGCCGCTGTCGATGTCAAGAAAAATCACGCCGATTGCAGGGTCGTTTTTTGCGTCTTCAAGCAGGTCAACTATTTCCTGGGAAGAATAGTATGTTGAACCAAAACCGCCTGAGCTTTCCGAGGAAATTTCGCCCTTGAGCGGGATTATCGCCACTTCTTTTTGCAAAATAGAAGAGGACGGAAAAGAAAAAACCAGAAAAAGCACCAAAAGCACAAGCAGGGCCAAAAATATGCCGCCAATTAATAAAGCTTTTTTCACTAAATCGTCTTGGGGGCCGTTTCTTGGAGTCATAAGAAAAGATTCCTCCAAAAAGTGTTTTAAAAGGGTTTGAAAATGGTTGAATTCTGGCTAAAGCTCGTGCTGTACCTTGCCCCCATGTATTTTGCGAATTCTTCTGCAATGCTTTTGGGCGGAAAAACTGCACTTGACTTTGGAAAAAAGCTGTATGACGGGCAGCCAATCCTTGGGCGGGGAAAAACCATCCGCGGAACTTTTAGCGGGATATTTGTCGGGATACTGGCAACGGCTGCGATTTATTATTTTTTCAATGAAACCGCATTGGATTTCACGCCAAACTATGTTTTGCTTGGGGTGCTTTTGTCCGTTGGCGCAATTTTGGGGGATATCATTGCAAGCTTTTTCAAGCGCCGGAACAAAATCGCAAGCGGCACGCCGGTTCTTTTTCTGGACCAGCTGGACTTTGTTTTTGGCGGAATGATTCTTGGGAGCGTGTTTTACACGCCGGATTTTTTTGAGATAGTTGTAATAGCTGTTGTGACGCTTGTCGCGCACAAACTGTCAAACTACTTTGCATTCAAGACAAAACTGAAAAAAGTCCCTTGGTAAGAACCTTTTAATAAAAGGTTCATCAAAAACTTGTATTACCGTCCTGCCTTTGGCAGGACATATACTGCGCTGTGAACTGGCGCAATCAGTTCCTTGGTAAAAATGTTCGACAAAAAATCTGCCTTGTTTCTTGCAAAGTTTTTTTTGATTTTTGGGTTTTTCCACTGGCTGCTTTTTGTTATTGACGTGTCGTGGCTGCAGGAGCTGATTGCGCAGATTGAGTCCTTGCTTACAGGCCTGCCGCGCAACGGGTCGCTGATTTTTATAGGCACAGCCACCTATGCAATCGTGCCCTCGTGCACGGGGCTTGTCAGCGCGATAATTCTTGGGGCGATTATTTTTTCGCTCAAAAAACCGGGACTAAAGCAAAAAATCGGCGTGTTTGCTGTCGGCGTCGTTGCACTTTTTTTGGTTAACCTCGTGCGCGTGTACGGCGTGCTTTTGGTCGGCGTGAACTTTGGAGTGAAAGCCGCAGAACTGGCGCACGTTGTCAGCTGGCTTGCAATGTCTGCAGCGATTATCTTTGCATGGTTTTTTTTGACCAAGAAAATGACCGGGATAAAGAGCTTTGAAGGGTTTTTGTAAAGCCATTCATATTTTTATTTCTCAAAAATCTGACAAAACCTTTTTGCGCTCAAAAAATTCATTTATTGCTTTCTCTAAATCTTTTTTTTCCAGTTCCGGCCAGGGTTTCTCTATAAAAAAAAGTTCTGCATCCATGTGTTCAAGCAAAAGAAAATCACTCAGCCTTTTTTCCCCGCCTGTTCTTGCCACGATGTCAACCGGCAGGTGGGCAGAAAAAATGCCTTTGCGTTCTTTTTTTTTGCCTGCGGCCTTTTTGGCCGTTTCAATTATTTCTTCTTGACTGCTGTAGCCGATAAAAAAAACAATTTCAAGACCTTTGTTTTTTTGGGTCATTTTTTCAAGCAAATCAAATTTTTTAAGGATTTTTTCCCCAAAAACTGCTCTATCCCCAAAAAACCTTATTTTTAGTTTCTTTTCCCTGAAAAAACCTGATTTTAGCGCTTTTTCAAGCTCTGAATCAACGGCTTGAATTATTGCTGACAGGTCTTTTTTTTCGCGCTTAAGGTTTGACTTTGAAAACAGGAAAAAATTCAGCCGCTTAAGCGACTTTAAGGCAGCCGCCCATTCCAGCAAATCCCAGGTTTTTCCGGCGGCAAACCGGTAGGTTTCTTCCATTGACAGCAAGTTTTTTTTGCCCCATCTGCGGTTTCCGTCTGGAATGACGCTGATGCATGAAATGGCTGGATTGCCGGGCATAAAGACTTAAGATTTGTTGCTGTGAAACATTTGAATAGGTATTGCTGTGGCGGAATTGAACTCGTTTATTGATTCGGTTCTTGGCCCTTCGGCCACTGGCGGGTACAACCCGGTGAATACCGCTGTGCTGGTCGTGTTTGGCTTTCTTTTTTTGTTCAAACTCGTCTGGCCGCTGCTCAAAAAAAACAACATTGAAATTGGCCTAAAGCTTGTTATTGCAAGCATTCCTTTTTTGCTGGCAGGAACAATTGTCCGGACACTGGAAGACTCTGGCGTTTTGCCTTATTCTTTTAACCCCCTTGAAGCCGGTTTTTACACGCACACCCCCGGCCTTTGGATTCTCACCGCAGTTATAATCGCTGCGTCCATTGTGTTGCTCAAAAAATTGTTTGAAGGAAAAAAAACAGGCTATCAAATTCCATTGTTTGTTTTTGGGGCAGTTCTTTTTTTTCTTGCCATGGTTCCGTTTGTGCCTCTGGCAGAAAACTTTGAAGGGCTCGGGATTACAACAGCACTTATTGCCGTGACAAGCGTGCTTTCAATCCTTTGCGCACAAACAATTTACCCAAAATTCAATGAAACAAAACTAAACCATTTGGCGGTAATTGGGCAGGCGCTTGACGCTTCTTCAACGCTTGTTGCAACAACTGTTTACAGCTGTACGGAACAGCATTTTGCCTCGCGCACTGTCGTGGACTTTTTCCCCCTTGCATTGCCCGTGATAAAAATAGCAATTGTGTTTCTCATCATTTACTACCTTGACACGCAGGTCAAGGACAAAAACCAGGCAAACTATGCCAAATGGCTGGTCATTTCGTTTGGAATAATGACCGGCGCAAGGAACGCGTTCACGCTCTTGGCAGGAAACTGCGTGTAGGCATAAAATGCCCACGACTAAACAGTAGTTGCGAATCAGGTTGGTTGTTTTTGTAAAAATGTTTCTTTGGTTAAAATAATGGGTAGTAACACGATTTTAATTTATGATGCAGTAGACGAATCAGTTGAACAATTCTTAAACAATAGTTAGCGATTTGCAAATTCAATGCATTCCCTTGAATTCTTTCCTTGCCGAAATAGGCCGACAAGTTTTTATAATGTTAAGAATACATGTATTATTTAGAAGTTTATGGAGTTAAAGATTAATTGGGAGCATAAGAGGACAAAACATATGATTGAAAGAATGTGGCTTAGGGGGGTTTCAAGGGAAGAAGTCAGGCAGGCTATTTTGAGGGGGCAGAAAAGAAAACAGAAAAATACAGGCCTAATGGAGTCATTGTTTGGGTTTTTTTCAGTTGTTTATGACGAGTTTTTTTACAAAAAGGAAAAAATCAGGAAAATTTTTCCTGTAACGGTTAAAACGTGGTGATTTAAATGGAAAAGGTTTTGCCATATAATTGCAGATGTGGCGGGAAAATGAAGAAAAGTCAGTGCCCTGTTGAATTTTTTGGCATTGATTTTGGTTTAAGGGACTGTGAAGTGTGCACTAAATGCCAGTCAGAATATTTGGATGACAAAGTAATGGAAGAAATTGAAAACGAAGTAAAAGCAAAAAAACTGTTTGCCTTGGAGAGAAAAATAAAAGTCACAAAATCAGGTAATTCTCTGGTTATAAGAATTCCACCGGAAATTGCAAAGTTCAATGACCTCCACTATGAAAGCATCTTAAGGCTTATGCCTGTCACTAAAAAAAAGATTGAATTAGAAGTACTTGCATAGATAGATATCAGGCTATTCTGCCCCCCAGCCGCAACTGGGAAGGACATTACTTTGCTTTCTACATATATCGAAACCTTTATAAGCAATCTTTACTAATTATTGTGTTATATGTTGAAGTCTGAACTGGTGTTTCTTGAGGTTTTGAAGGGCGCAAAAACCCAGAAAGAAATAGCCAAAAGGCTTCGCATTTCCTTGAGCACTGTAAACAATGCAGTTGAACCGCTTGCAAGGATCGGGGCAATCGAAAAGAGGAATTTTGGTTTGAGGCTGGTTGACAGGGAAAAAGCCCTTGCTTTTTGGGCAAGCGCAAGGAATCTGGAAAAAGACATTGTTTACAAAACAAGGGCAGACATGCCAATAACTGAAATCGAGAAGTTAATGCCTTCCGGCGTGGCTTTCACTGCCTTCACTGCTTTTCGGCTGCGGTTCAACGAAGTTCCTGCCGATTATAGTGAAGTGTATGTTTATGCTGACGAAGAAGGGCTTGCCGAGCTGAAGAAAAGGTTTCCGCAAAAAGAAGGCCCTGCAAATCTATTGGTGCTTTTGAAGCCCGAAAATTTCGCGGCAGAAAAAATTGTTCCAAACGAGTTAATGTTTGTTGACTTTTGGAACCTGAAAGAATGGTATGCAAAGGAATTCCTGAAAGCATTGAAACAAAAAATGGCGCTGGAACAATGAGGCAAAAAGAATTCTGGCATGAAAGCCTTACTGAAGAAAGCTGGAAAAAGCTCCAGGAATTATCAAAAGAAACCGGGCTCACTGTAATCGGCGGCTGGGCAGTATGGCTGTGGACAAAACAGCACAAAAGCAAAGACATTGACATAATAGCGGATTTTGACGAGCTTGCAAAGCTCAAGGAAAAATATTCTCTGGAAAAAAACAACAGGCTCAGGAAATACGAAATCAAAATCCATGGCATTGACATAGACGTTTATGTCCCGTTTTATTCAAAGCTTGCGCTTCCAATCGAGGACTTACTGAAAGAAAAAGCGAGAATAGAAGGAATAAACACCATCACCTGCGAGTCGCTTCTGATTCTAAAGCAAGGCGCGGAAATAAACAGGAGAGGCACAGTCAAAGGCCAAAAAGACACAATTGACCTATTGACGCTGCTCTTTTACGCGCCGATTGATTTCAAAAAATATTTCGGGCTATTGAAGACACACAAAAAAGAGGAATTTGCAAAAGAGCTGGCAGGCGAAATAACACGCTTTAACCCAAGTGAATCAGAAAAATACCTGGGCACAAACTACAAGGAATTTGCCAAAAAGAAAAAAGAACTGCTGGAAAAAATCAGAAACACAAAAACCGCAAACTGAATGCTTTAAGCCAAAAAAATAAACACCCATAAAAACGTGCACTTAACCAAAAACAAAAAAAACTATACACCCTACTCTGGAAATGGCTGCTCCAAAAAAACAACTAGCCGTCCTGAATGCCCAAAGAGGGAAAAATCTGGCCTACTGGGTCCTGGCGGAGAGTCTGGCCTTCAATTTCAGATTCGGGATCAAGATCAGCTTCAAAAAAGGATTCGGGTTCTAATAGAGACCTCAGTGTACAAGGAGGGCTACTAACACACATTACTTCAAGCCGTTCAAACGTGTGCCGTAATCCGATTAAATGCCCAAGTTCGTGGGCGCCTGCTCCGGCTACCACGTTTTCTGCTTGATTCTGAGTCGGATTAAGACCGGCAAAAACCTGAAGGACGCCTGCATAGATGACTGCATCGGATTCTGCATCCGGGTCAACAAAAGGATAAACGTATGTATTTAGAAAATAGTCATCCCATTCTTGTGACCTTTTGTAATTCCATTTGTCAGAGTAGCTAGTAACCATTCCCATTAATTCTACATTAGGATTATCTACAAATGTCACTATGGAATGAGGCTGGCTTGGCTGGCTTAAAGAAAAAACTATTTTGTCGCTGCCAAAACCCGCATCTTCATAAATTTGCTTGATTTTATTGAAAACATTTTGCTTGAATTGTTCATTGTTAAAACCCGCAAAATCCTCATGTATACCCCTTACATCAAAGCCCGGTTCAAATTTAATCCAGACCCGTTGAAGCGGCATTCTTGTGGGCGTGGAAGAGAAAATCTCGAACTCGTAGTCCCCAAAAATTCCAGAATACACCCCCGCAGGGTATTCCCCCACAACAATATACCCGTCATTAAATTGGACTGGCGGCCTATAGTGCTTCCCAGCCCTAGAATTCTCTAAATTCAAACTATCATAAAAATTGAGATAGATTTCAGTAGAAGGTTTTCTTATAACAGCAATGTTACGTGGCGTATATAGCGCCCCGACAGGAATTCTTGGAAATCTTTTGCCTTTGATTACCAAATCCCGATTTGGGGAAAGACTTTTAGGATATTTAAAATAATTATGCTCTTCTGCTACATCAATCGTTCCTTTAATGGTCACCCTGTCATAGTCTGGGTCTATTTCTATCGCGCGCTCAAAAGAAGACCCGTCATTGCCATTGTATGATTGCCCCGCAGTGTAAGTCCCGCCTTCAGAAGTATCCCCCGGGTTCGAACAATCCGAGTCCGCTTTGTCCACTGTCCCGTCTCCATCCGAATCCACCGCATCCGAACACTCGGTTGAACGCCCACTTCCAGGAGCAGAACTGCAAGCGCTAAACAAAACAAAAGCGACAATAAGCAATACAGGAACCAACTGAGCTTTTTTCACCATGTGAACCGGCCCAGTCCAAGCAGGCATTCCTGCCTGAGTTCTTCCCTGTTTGTTTCCACGTATTCTTTTAGCTTTGAATAGGCCTTGGAGGTCGCGGCTTTTTGCGCGTATTTTTGCGGAAGTTCTTGTACAAGCCTGTCACAGAGTTTTCCAACAAGCTCTTTATTGTCCTGGTTGGCATAGCTTGCAATGTTCATGCAGCGCGAAAAATCCAGCAGCGGAACCTTGTCGCACTCGGTTTTGATTGCATTCGCCTTGTCGTCAACAAAAAGCCCGGGAACCCTTGAAGCCTTGAGTTCTTCAAACAAATGCGGGTACAGCCTGTGCATTCCGCCGTCAGAGGAAACAAACTTGGCCCCGGACGCAAGCGTATAGGTTTTCATGCCGGAAGATTCCGCCAGCCCGCTTTCCGAAGTAATGCCACCCTTCCCGGTAAGCGCATCCCTTTGCGGCCGCGGCAGCTCAACCAAAACAAGGTAGGCCATCACAAAAAACAATGAAACCGTCAAAACCACTGCAACAAAATTCGGGACAATGCTTTTATCGGTTTTTTTTTCTTCTTCCATTTCAATCACCTCTTGGCTAGCAGTCCACGCTCATCGGGACAGGTTCCCCGATTTGTGTATAACGGCAATAAAAGCCATGCATTATCCCAAAAGGGGAATGCACCCCGCCAAAACTGTCCAGAGGATCAACGCCACCATAGCCGGGTGGAGGCGGAAGCAGGTTAAGGTTTACTGCTGGAAAGGGTTCTTCTTTCCAAAACACCTTTTCACACCCGCCACCGGGAGCACCAGAAACGTATTCGGAATAATCAATTACGCCGTTTCCAAGCCAGTATTCAAGCTCGCAAGAAGACCTTGGAGGCCCTGAACCTTGTCCAAGCGTGGAAACCCTGAAAGTTTCCCACCCGCCTCCACACACCCGCAAAGCCTCTGAAATAGTGTCAGCGTCTTCCTTCAAGAGAAAAATGCCGCCAGTGGGCCCTGAAGACCCGCCGCCCTCTGACGAGTCCTGTTCCTGAGGCGACCCGCCACCGCCACCAAAAACACTTATTGGCTGTAACCCACCAACGCAAGCCACATGGCCCCAGTTATAGGAATCACCCGGCGGAATATCTTCAACAAGCCTGTATGGTTGATATGAATCGCTTGGTGTGTCAAACACGGGATCCGCGACAGGCAAAATTTTTCTCAGGCCAATGTAAAGCGTGTTCTCGTGATAAGGGAGGTAAACAAAGTCCGGGCACCCGACGCCATCAGAAGGCACGTCCACTGTCCGCGAATTAAATACCGGCAAAGGGGTACCAATAGAATTGGGGTTGGCTGGGTCAGGGTTAAAAGTATCAGGGTCAGCCGGGTCAAACAAGTCGCCAAACCCTTCAACCACATACCTGTTGGAAGCAACTTCCGGCGCCGAAAGATAATAATCGTCTTCAAGCTCCTGGTACGTGCCGCGTTCAACCGTTATCTGCTGGCTTAACTTTGGGTCCAAGGGACTGGAACAATCCAGCGGGATGCGGAAAAAATATGCAGGAATTGGTTCAATTTCCGCCACCATCCGAATGTTTGCAGGATTCAATGCTTCGCCCGTAACCAGTTCGGTCTGTTTTTCAAAAGAAAAATTCCCGACAATTACAAACAGAACAGAAAAAAAAAGAACTATCCCAAAAAACAGAAGAACTTTGGAAAAAACGCTGCCGGAGAAAAAACCATTACTCATTAGAAAGCTAACATGATAATGACTATAAATATTTAATGCCGGCATAAAAACATGGATTATGCCTGTTCTTTTTCAAGGAAGTATTTTGCGACTTCGTTGAATGCGGGGCGTGCAATCAGGACACCGACCAGGACTCCAAGGATTGTCGTGATTGCAAACCCGACTAGTTTTCCAAGGCCGAAACCGAAAAAAATCATCGGAAGCATTGTTGCAATCAGCGTGGATGCTGACGCCATCAGGATGAAAAACGCGCGCTTTGATTTCACCCCAAGCGAGCCCGCTGACTGGCCTTCGCCGCTTAAGAGTTCGTCGGTGATTATTATCTGCTGGTTTACGCCCGTGCCGATTACCGTGAGAATTCCTGCAACGGATGCAAGGTCAAGGTTGATTTTGAAAAAAGAAGAAAACCCAAGGATGATTATAACTTCGCTTAATCCGGTGATTGCAATTGGCAAGGCGATTCCAATCCTGCGGTATCTTACAAACAGGACAATCATCACGCAGAAAAGCGCAATCAGGCCGATGAAGAGAGAAGCGTCAAGGAATTCTCTTCCCAAAAGCGGCGAGACAGTTTCTTTCGAAATGCTTTCAATCGGGATTGGAAGAGACCCTGTTTTTAGGAGAATGTCCATTTCTGTAAGGCGCGAAAGCGCGTTGTCAAGGGATGTTCCGCCGCCTGTAATGAACAGGTCGGAAAAAATCCTTGCATCTTGAACGTTTTCCACAAAGGGCTCAAGGTTTGCAACGCCCGCCGTTAACGCGATTGTTGTGCGTGCGCCTGTTGCTTTCCATGTCCAGGGGATGTTTTGCTCGGTTGGTGCGGGCTCGATTTCTTTTACCGGAAAACCTGCTTCTTTCAGCATGTTTTTTGATTCCGTGTCAAGTGACGGGTGGACGACGGCAATTTCCTGGCCGCTTGATTTTATTTGCCCAAGCTGTTCTTCTGAAAGCGTGTCTTCGACTGCAAAGTAAGGGATGTTTGCGTTTTTCAGCAGGTCTTCAACTGTCTGTGCCGGGCCGGCTTCTGCAAAGCTTCCTGAAAAAAAGAGCGCGGAGTCGTTGTCAAAGACTGATTTTGGCATGACTAGGGCTGCGTTGTGCGGCCTGTCAATGAAAAAATATGTCTGCTTGCAGTCATACTGGTTTCCTTGGCCTGGAGAAAAAGAAATGATTGTGCACTGGTGGAATGCAAGGCGCGAAAAGCGCTCTGCGGCAGCCTGGCTTAAAGTGAACGGCAGTGTCCATGAATAGCTGTCTGTGCCGCTTTGCTGCACGCCGTACTGCGTAGGGTCGCGGATTATCTGGATTATTTCAGAGCCGTCAAACAAAATGTTTCCGTCAAGTGTGGCCTCGAATTTTCCCTGGGTCTTTAGGAGCAGTTCGAGGTTTTCGACTTCTTTTGGGTCGGTTTCAGCGATTTGAACAATCACAAACTGGTCGCCAAACGCGTTGACTTTTGAGTCTTTTAGGCCAAACGAATCGATTCTTCGCTGGATTATTGACGTGATTGACTGCAGTTCTTCCTGGTTTGGTTTTTCCGCAAGCTGTATCTGGAAAAGAGTGCCGCCCTTAAAGTCAATCCCGTACTGGATGCCGACAAACATTATCGAGAAAATAGAGACTATGATGAACGCAATCCATAATTGGATTCTCCAGTTTTTCAAAAGTTTTTGCATGAATTGCTATTCTCCTTTTCCTTTTTTTGTTGACGCATACCAGATGATAAACGGCGCGCTAAGTGCCCAGTTTGAAATAATGTCTGCCAAAAGGCCAAAAAACAAAACAACCGAAATTTCAAACAGGACCTGGATTTGGATAAAATATGAAAGCGCAATCATTACGGCCAGCGTGACTAGTGCAGTCATTGTCATTGTGAAGCCCGTAATTGATGCATCCCATGCGCGGCTTGCTGTGTCCTTGTCTTTTCTTTTCATTACGCGCGTGGTCAAAAGAATTTCTGTGTCAACGGCGTAGCCGATTAACATGAGCAAAGCGGGAATGGTTGAAAGCGAAAGCGGAATGGAAAAAACTGCCATCAAGGCAAGGGCGCCAAGGATGTCAAAAACCGAGACTAAAAGCATTGCGAGGCTTGGGACGATTTCGCGGAAAAAAGCAAACAGGACAATCGCAAGGAAAATGAACGCAACAACCGAGACAAAAAGCGCGTTTGAGTAAAAGTTTTTCCCAAGGGCTGCTCCCACTTCGCCTTTTGAAATTTTTGCATCCGAGCCAAGGGCGAGCCGTTCCACCAGGAAATCGTTCAGCTGGTTTGAAAAATTCTGTTTCGCGGTGTTAAAGGCACGCTCTGTAAAAATAAGTGCCTGAACTGCACTCGCGTTAGCGGGCAAGGGCTCGGAGTAAAAAGCCGCAAGCGCGCTTAGTGCCTGCCTTGAATTTGAAAGCGAGTTCTGCGGGTTTGAATCAGCTTCTTTTTTGGCTTGTTCCAGAAAAACCCTTGCTTTTTCAAGGTTTGACTCAAACGAGAACTGGATCAAGAGCTTGTCTCCAAGCGGGCTTGAAGTCGTGTTTAACTGCAGGTCTTCCAGGCTGAACCGTGAAAGAAGATCCTGTTTGAGCACGGTTGTGTCAACCGGCTGTACAAGGCTTATCCGCACCAATGTCCCGCCGCTTAAGTCAATCCCTTTTGGGACTGTGGGGTAGACAAAAACAAGGAAAAGAAAGATTACAAATAACGCGATTGGCAGAAGAACAAACAGTTTGTAGTTTTTGTTGTCGTAAAGGTTTAGCATAAGAAAAACCGGAAAAAAAGCACTTGTTTTAGGATTATTTGCCCTGCAATTGTTTAAATAGTGAACGCTAAAAGAAAACGCTAAAAAGCGGTTAATGCTTAAAATAAGGTTTCAAAGGCCGTGAGTTATCTTGGTGCATGCCTTTTAATAAATTTCTTACATTTTATAAATTAAGGTTTTTTTAGGGGCTGAACTGCCTCGCGGAGGAAACTGATTTTAAATGCGTTTTTCGCAGCACGGAGAGACAATTATGGCCAAGACAAAAAACATTGACGAGGATATACATAACGTTGCAGACCTGATGGATTCAGTCCTTTCGGACACGTCTGTTCCAAGAAACATCCGAAAAGCTGTAGAGGACGCAAAATACAAGATTCTTGATAAAAACGAGCAAGCCGACATCAGAATAACGACTTCAATCTATTTGCTTGACGATGTAAGCAGTGACATCAACATGCCGGCGCATGCCAGAACAGAAATCTGGCAGATTATTTCCGAACTTGAAGCAATCCGCGAGAAACAAAAAAAATAATTTGCGCTTATGATGGAAAAGCAGGCATTGCTTGGAAAGGAAAAAGAGATAATTGATTACTGCAATGAAAAAAACATTCTTGTTGCAGGAAATGCAGTCAGGCTTTTGGGCGAGCAAAATGATTTCCGGAAGCTTGTCGACGAGTTTTCAAGTGAAAACGTTTTTGTCCTGACTGAGCACGTTGTGCGCGAGCGCCTGCTCAAAAAAGACTCAAAAATCGGAGAGAGTGTTCAGGTCGTGGTAAAAAACGCGTCATTCAGGCCGATTGCTTCACAGATAGAGCACGACTCGCGCGTGCTTGTGGACCTTGATGTGACAAACCAGAGCCGTTCGGGGGGAAAAGTGGCTGATTTTTTGGAAATGTTTCGTGACAAGTTCGAGTTTTTAAGCGGCCTTCTCAAAAAAAGGGCAAGCCTTGAAGTAAAGCCGATTTCGCGCCTGTCGCGGACCACAAACAACCATGACATTACTGTCTGCGGCATGGTTTCAAGAAAGTGGGTGAGCAAAAACGGCCATCCTGTAATGGAACTGGAAGACCTTGAGTCAACCTGCATTGCGCTTTTCCAGAAAACAGACCACAACATGTTTGAATTGAGCAAAAAAGTAATGCTTGATGACGTGATTGCAGTCAAGGGTAAAAAAATAAGCAACGACATGATAATTGTGTCAGAAGTCCACTGGCCGGAAATCCCGATCGGGCAGATAAAGTCAGGAAAGCGGGACCTGAATCTTGTCGCGATTTCGGACATTCATGTTGGAAGCAGGCTTTTTTTGGAAAAAGAATTCATGGACTTTGTTTCATGGATTAACGGAAACGTGCAGAACGAAAAAGAAAAAGAGGAAGTGGAAAAAGTCAAATACCTGCTGATTTGCGGGGACAACGTGGACGGCATTGGGGTTTATCCTGACCAGTTTGACGATCTGGCGATAAAGGACATTTATGAACAGTATGACGCTTTTGGGGAGCTGCTGAAACAGATTCCGGAGTACATTGAAGTGTTCATTATTCCGGGCCAGCATGACGCTGTGAGAAGGGCAGACCCGCAGCCTGGTGTGAAAAAAGAGTTTGTGAAATCTGTTGCAGGTTACAAAAATATTCATTTTATTGGCTCGCCCAGCTGGATTGAAATCGAGGGCCTCAAACTGATGCTTTATCACGGCGCATCACTTCACGACATTTATGCGTCTATTCCCGGGCTTGACCATGCAAAACCACAGGACGCGATGGCCATTCTTTTGAAAAGGCGCGACATCATGGCGCCATATGGCCAAAGCCAGCCATATGTTCCGGAACGAAGGGACTTTATGGTTGTCCGCGAAGAGCCTGATTTTTATTTTGGCGGAGACATGCACCACAATGGCTACACGCAGTACCGTGCATGCAGTGTGATTAACGCCGGAACATGGCAGGACCGCACAGCGTTTCAGGTACAGCAGGGATACATTCCAACGCCGGGGATTGCGGTACAGGTTTCCCTTGAGTCAAGAAAGATTTCAGAAAAAAGGTTCATGTGAGAAAAATGAAGGGTTCGATAAAAGTTCATCAAAATTTTGTATTACCGCCCTGTCTTCAGACAGGGCACATACGCGCATGTGAACTGGAACCTTTTGATAAAAGGTTCATCAAAAACTTGTATTATCGGGCCATCTTAAGATGGCCCATATACGCGATGCGAACGGACGCAACCGTTCTGGGCGTGACAGTTCTATGATCGCGCCACTAAAAATCGTCGGGGAAAAAAGCATCCAGGATTATTATGCAAGGATTTCAAGTGCTGTTGAAAAACAGTTTGACGTTGCAAGCGCTGCGCGCGGGCTTGGAAAGGACCCAAGCCTTGAAGTAGAGTCAAAGCCGACAGCGGACCTTGCCGACAGGACGGAAAACATCATTGGCCCAAAAGGGATTGCAAAAAGGTTCCGGGAAGTTTTTGCCGAACAAAACGAAAACAGGACAAAAACAATTCTGCAGTTGTTCCGGGAAATAATCGAGCAGAAATGGTGCAGGATTCCGGACGAGGAAAAACGACTCGAGCAGGCAGTGAAAAGCGCACTTGTCCTTGTGACTGAAGGCGTTGTTGTTGCCCCGATTGACGGAGTGCCTTCTGTAAAGATTAGCAAGAACCATGACGGAACGCGGTATGTTGACATTTATTTTGCCGGCCCGATCAGGGCTGCTGGCGGAACGGCTACTGTTTTTCCATTGATTCTGGGTGATTATGCCCGTGCACTGATGGGTCTTGACAGGTACAAGCCCACAGAAGAGGAAATTGAACGCTATGTCGAGGAAATCGCTGCCTATGACGGCATAATTTCCAGACAGTACAAGTTGTCTGCAGACGAGGTAAGAAAAATCATCCGCGGCTGTCCGGTGTGCATTAACGGCGAGCCTACCGAGGACACAGAGGTCACTGCATACAAGGACCTTGAACGGGTTGCTACAAACCGGGTAAGGGGCGGCATGTGCCTTGTGGTAAGTGAGGGAATAGGCCTAAAGGCAATGAAGATTTTGAGCCTTGCGCGGATGCTTTCACTTAACTGGGACTGGCTTGAAGAAATAATCAAGGTGAACAAAAGCGGGGAAAACATTGAGTCGGTTGAGCCAAACTACAAGTTTTTGACAAAAATCGCAGCGGGCAGGCCGATTTTTGCCTACCCTTCGACAAGGGGCGGATTCAGGTTACGGTATGGCCGTGCGCGGAACACTTGCATTATGGGCCGCGGCATCCATCCGGTGACAATGCATTTGCTTGACGACTTCATTGCTGTTGGGACACAGTTAAAGGTTGAACGGCCGGGAAAAAGTGCGGAGATTTTTCCGGTTGACTCAATTGACGGCCCGATTGTCAGGCTTGAAAGCGGGGAAGTGAAAAGGCTGCATTCTGTTGAAGAGCTTTTGTCCTGCAAGCGTGATGTTGAAAAAATTCTTTTTTTGGGGGACATTTTAGTTTCACTTGGGGATTTCCGGAAAACCGCGCACCCGCTTATGCCTGTCGGTTACTGTGAGGAATGGTGGCAGCTTGAAGCAGAACAGGCACTCACAGAAAAAACACAGGATAATGTTGACAAGGAAATCATTGAAGCAATTGAAGGAAAAATTCCGATTGATGGGCCACTTGCCGTAAAAATTTCACGGGAATTAGGCGCCCCGCTTCACCCGCGCTATCTTTATTTTTACTCGTTTCTTTCACTTGACGAATTGAAAAGCCTTCATGAAGAGGCAAAAAAAGCAGAAGTGGTCAGTCAGGGTGAAAACATTGAGGCTGTTTTTTTTGGGAAAAACGAGGAAATAAAAAAACTGCTTGAAAAAATAATGGTGCCGCACAAGGAAAAGGAAGGAAAAATCGAAATAGGAAAAGAACACGCTTTTGCTTTTCTTTGCGCAACGGGTTTTTTTTCTGGCCAGGAAATAAACGGGCAGCTTTCCGTGCTTGAAAACATGACTGCGATTTCGGGCATGAAGATAATGGACAAGGGAGGTACATTTATCGGGGCAAGGATGGGCCGCCCGGAAGCCGCAAAACCGCGAAAAATGGTCGGCAACCCGCATTGCCTTTTTCCGATTGGATTTGAAGGAGGAAGCACGCGCTCTATAAACAAGGCGGCGCAAAAGGACGCAATTGAAGTCGAGATTGCGTTTAACCTGTGCACACTCTGCCGCCAGACGCTCGCGCACCCGTTTTGTTATAATTGCAACAGCATGACACAGCTTGTGTATTCTTGTTCCAAATGCAAGGCGTTTGTGGCTTCGGAAAAATGCAACCGCTGTGGCGGCGAGGCATTTGGGTTTGAGAAAAAAAGGATTTCTGTTGACAAGCTCTTGAAAGAATCCTCGGACAGGTTAAAGGTAAGGATGCCAGACATAGTGAAAGGAGTAAAAGGGCTGATAAACAAGAACAAGGTTGCTGAACCCATAGAAAAAGGGATTCTGAGAGCAACCCATGACATGCATGTGTTTCGGGATGCAACAATAAGGTACGAGATGCTTAACGCGCCGCTTACGCATTTCAAGGCATCGGAAATAGAGGTAAGCGTGGAAAAACTAAAAGAAATGGGCTATGCAATTGACATCGAAGGAAAAGCACTTGAAAGAGACGACCAGATTCTGGAAATTTTTCCCCAGGACCTGATTGTCAACGATGAGGCACTCGAGTTTTTTTTCAGGACAACAAAGTTTGTTGACGACGAACTGGAAAAATTTTATGGCCTAAAGCCTTTTTTTGACAAAAAGTCAAAGGAAGAAATGATAGGCGAACTTGTGCTTGGGCTGGCACCGCACACGTCAGCTGCGGTGATCGGAAGGATAATCGGTTCTTCAAAGGCACGCGTGTGCTTTGCGCACCCGTTTTTCCACCTTGCCAAGAGAAGAAATTGCGACGGAGACCAGGATAGTTTGATGCTTTTGATGGACACCCTGCTTAACTTTTCGGAAAACTATCTTCCATCCACAAGGGGCGGCAGAATGGACGCGCCACTTGTGTTCACGATTGCAATCAACCCCCTTGAAATAGACGACGAAGCGCACGAAATCGAAACCTGCAAAAAGTATCCCTTAAAGCTTTATGAGAATGCAAAAAACTTTCTGCCGCCTTACTCGGTTGACATTGACAGGGTGCAAAAAACACTTGGAAAGCCACAGCAGTATACAGGCCTGAATTATACTCACCCAACAACAGTGTTTGACGCTGGCCCAAAGGCCTCCACTTATATTACGCTGAAAAAAATGGAGGAAAAAATAACAAAGCAGGCAAAGCTCCAGAAAAAAATAGCAGCAGTAAAGCTAAATGACTCGCTTGAACGCGTGCTGGTCTCGCATTTTCTTCCCGACATAATCGGGAACGCGCGCTCTTTTAGCAAGCAGAGCTTTAGGTGCACCAACTGCAATTCAAAATACAGGCGCATTCCGCTAAAAGGCCACTGCACCAAGTGCGACAAGGGAAACATCATTTTGACTATTTCTCACGGCTCGATAATCAAGTATCTGGCTATTGCAAAAAACATCTGCGTTGAATATGGCCTGAGCAATTATTTGCGCCAGCGCCTTGACCTGATTGACGAGGAAGTGAAATCTATTTTTACGCCGGAGAAAAAAACACAGAAAAGTTTGTTTGAGTTTGCGTGAAAAAAACTGGGGCCAGAAATAGAAAAAAAAGAGAAAAAAAAAGGAAAGAAAAAAAACAGGGCGTTTACCTTGTTTCTTTTCTTTTGACTATCTTTACTTTTGCAGGTGTAATAAGAACCCTGTCTGTTGAAATCCTTGCGATGTCGCCGTCAATTGAGGAAACAGTTGCCTGGATTTGCTCAACGAATTCCTTGAGTTTCATGCTGTTTCTCTTTGAAAGGTCTGTTATGTTCAACAGGATAATGTTTCCTTTCTTTGCTTCTTCAATGACAAGGGTTACGTCCTGTTCATTGTTAAGCGAAATAGGCTTTACGAGAGCATCTGCATTGTCGTACATGCTGTCTTCGTCGACTTCAAGGTTGTTTAAAACATCCTCAATGTCGATTTCTTCGGTTCTACTACCACCGATAAGTTTTTCCAAAAAGGCCACTATACCACCCCTCCTTCAAAAAAAGGTTAACATAACTAATGCCTCAAACTCTATTTTAATTGTATTGCCAGGAAAAATCTACATAATAGAAAAAGTATGGAAAGCAAATCAGGATTACCGGAATAAGTTTTGTTCCACAACTGCCAATTCTTTTATTCCTTTGGCAGCTTATCTGTTACGGTTAGATTTTGCTTTCGGAAAATATTTTTGAAAAAGAATTCAGCAAGGAAACGATTTTTGTCGACAGGAACCTGCTTTCGCCGCATTTTACGCCAAGCGAGCTTCCTTTCAGGGACGGCCAGATAAACGAGATCAGTTCAGTGCTTGCCCCGACAATCCGGGAAAAAAAGGCTGACAACATCTTCATTTACGGCAAAACCGGAACTGGCAAGACAACAGTCACGCGAAAGGTCTTAAACCAGCTTTTGGAGTTTTCCGCGTCAAAAAACCTGAAGATTTCCGGCACGTATGTCAACTGCAGGAACCACAACAAGAAATACCGCGTGCTGATAAAGGTTGCAAAGGACTTTTACCCAGAAGAAAACTTTTTGGGATTCAGCGCGGCGTTTGTGTACGAAAAGCTCCTTGACTACGCCCGAAAAGGGCGCAGCGTAATTTTGGTGCTGGATGAGATTGACAAGGTGAAGGATTTGGATGAATTGATTTATTCCTTGTCCCGCGCAAACGACGAAGTCGAAAAAGGAAGCATCACGATTGTTGGAATCAGCAACAACCTGATGTTTAAAGACCGGCTTGACCCGCGGACAAAAAGCAGCCTGTGCCAGCAGGAAATAATTTTCCCCCCATACAACGCGGTTGAATTAAGGGAAATATTGAAACAACGGGCAGCAGGTGCTTTCAAGGAAAACGTCATTGACGACTCCGCTTTAAGCCTCGCGTCCGCGATAGCGGCACAGGAATCTGGAGACGCGCGCACAGCGGTCATGCTTTTGCTTCGAGCTGGCGAGATTGCCGAGCGAAAAAACTCCCCCCGGATAACTGACGAGGAAGTCAAAAAAGCAAAAAGCAAGGTAGAAGAAGAGCTCATACTAAACATGATCAGCACTCTGCCGCGCCAGCAACAACTTGTGCTTTTGGCAATTGCTTCTCTTTCGCTTGAAAGCAAGGGAATAAAAAAAATCACGGGCAGGATAGAAGAAGGCGTGCTTTTTTCCGGAGAAATTTACGAGGAGTACACGCACATTGCAAAAAAATTCCACGAAGACATTGTGAGCGCGCGCTGGTACCGAGAGTACATCTCAGAGCTTGAAATGTACGGGCTTGTTTTGTCAACGGCTTCTGGAAAAGGAATCCGCGGCCAGACAAGGCTCATAAAGCTTGGCTTTCCGGCAAAAAAAATCAAGGAAGCGATTGAGAAAGAGATAGCGGAGTAACAAAACAAACATAAACTAGAAATAATAGGACGCTGATTGTTTTTTATGCAAAGACATGGGCGACGCCAAAAAAAGAAAAGAAAAGAAGAAAGAAAGCTAAAAGTAGAATGGGCCGCTGCCAAACGGCATCAAACTCCAAGAAGTGGGCCACGACCTTTAACTCGTTTTGAAATTGAAAGCAGAGTTTTTGAATTATTGTTCAGAGGTGGTGGATCAATTAGACGTGCGTCCGCAAAATTAAACGAACTAATTGAAAGAACGGACAAAAGAATCAAAAGAGCTGAAGCAGATGTCTCCACTGCGGTGTTGGTAGAAAAAGACAAGGTCTTACTTGGAAACCTCAAAAGAGAAAAAACTTTTTTGAGAGACTTAGTAAGTCAATTTAAAAGAGATAAAGGTACCCTTAGAAGATTTTTAGTAAAACATATTCGGCCAACGGCAAAATACTTGGTAAGACAAAAAGGCCCAGAAGACCCTCGGGTTATAGCTGGAGAACGTATAATTGCTGCAAGATTTGAATCAAGCCCGACCCCAGTTGCTGAATCTATTGAAATGCTTGAAGGAGAAATTAAAAAAATCGCTTTATTGTTGGCACTTGCAAAAAGAAACGGAGTAGCCCTTCCAGAAAGGGATGTTAATACTCTGCAAAGTATGCGACAAAAAACACGGCAAGCAATAAATATCTTGAGGAGATATCCACAAATTCCTGAAGAGGAAGCCCAACGATATATAAATCTGGCTGAAAAAGCGTTTTGACAAGAATTAAACGTCATACGATTAAGTTTGCTTCAGCTGCTCTTTCACCTTTACCGCCACCGCCGGCGGGATGATTTTTTGCAGGTCCAAAATGTCGGTTTTTTTGACGTCTGAAATAGAGCGGATGTTTGCTGCAAACAGGCGCCTTGCGCGGACGCGCCCGATTCCGCGGAGTTCGACAAGGTTTAACAGTTCTTCCCGCACGCCGTGCTTTAGGCGTTTTTGGAGCTTTGAAAGCGGAGCAAAATGGTCGTGCAGGTTCAAGAGTTTTGAAAGCTCAAAACATGAATAGGACAGCCATTCTGCAATCTGTTTTTTTGAGTGCATTATGCCTGGCTGGACGCCAAACTCTTTTGAAATCTTGTCCTCGTGGGTCTCGTTGACCCATTCTTTGAAGACAAGGGCGGTCAGGAACTTTTTCATGAAGTTTGGGTCGGAATACATTTCGACCTCCGCTCGCACTGGAAGCAAAGTTTTTTCGCCTTCGAGTTTTTCAAAGACTTCTGCTTCAAGCTTTTTTGAAACCGTGAAAAACGGGTACATTTCGGAGGTATCGCAAAGAGTGAAAAGGTAGGACGTGTCATGAAACTTGTTTTTCTTTAAGGCAAGAATCATTTTGTGCGCTGAAAGAGGGTCCAAAAAAAGCTCTGAAACCCTTTTTCCGACCAGTGTTGCGCGAAAGCCTTTTTGGCCGGCTTCGATAAAGCCCATTTCTTTTAGTTCTTCGATTAAGGTTGAAATTTTTTTGAAAAACGCCATGTCGCTTCCAAATTGTTTGAAGTAAAAGGTCTTTGAGAAAAAGTCTTCCATTGAGAAGAGGTCAAAGACAAAGTTTGATGCAATCAGACCAAGCAAGTGCATGCGAAGAATCGATTCTATTCCAAGCTTTGAGGAAACCTCTTCTATTTCGCCGTTGATGTAATTATGGAAAATTTCCTGGGCTTCAAGGCTTGATCCTGCAAAAACAATGCTCTCCCCACGCGAGTCAAACTTTGGGCGGCCTGCGCGCCCACAGTTATGCAAAAGCAATGATTCCGCAAAGTAGTTGTTATTGTCAGAAATTGCAATATTATAAACATCCTTTTTGGAATTGAACTTTGTTATTTTTGTTATAATGTCAAGATAAAATTCTTGGCCAGAAAAATCTCTTTTATCCACATTATGATAATGAGAATAAGAAACACGTTGTCTTCCTTTTTCGGACATAATCAATTGTGAAAATTTAGCCATATATTCAATTTTCCGAAAAATTACGTTATAAAATGGTTTAGAGAAAAAAACTTCTTTGCCTTTTAATGTCACTCTATTTCCTTGCTTGTGCCTTTCGATGGTTGATATTATTCCAATATTAAGCATTAATCGCTGTATGCCGCTAGCAAACTTTTCTGATCCAGTAACTACAAGGCCACGATAGACCTTCGCATTCCCCCTTTTTTGCTTTGCAATATTGATGTTTCCATCACCATCAAATACTCCCCCCAAATATGCGCCAATAAGTTTGGAAGATGCATTTTCCAGAAATTTAGGAACTTCTACAGTTGTGGTTTTTGCACCATATTTGAGACCGTAATGATTCACAAGAATTTCTGCCAAAAGAGTTGACCCAGCTTCCAGAGAAATTAAGCCGTCTTGGCGTTTGCTTCTGTATGGCACAATTCCTAACTCGGCAAAACATTCTCCTGCTTTATCAATCAGACTTTGGGCAGTATTGCATACTTTTACTTTGACATAAACTGACTTTGTTCTCTTATCAATTGTCCTTGTAAGTGTTCCATCTGTTGCTATAAATCCTGTAAGCCAGAGAAGCTTTTCAGTTGGAGTAATGGGCAACTTTATTATTTTACCAAATCTGCTTTTTACAAATCTAAACAATTTAGCTTCCATATCTTTTGAATACCCGAGTAAATTGCATAATTTAAAGGCAATATTGACAGGGATGGCTTTTCTGCCAGTTTTCATAGCTGAAATATTTTTTGAATTTATTCCAAGTAAGCCCGCCAATGATTTTTGCGTAAGAAAAAGAGAATTTGCTTCATCGAAAATTTTACCTGCACCAACAACATAGCACTGTCTTGGAAGTTGCTCAAATAAATAAGGCAAAGGACAATCTGAATCTGGGCGTCCTTTTAGTGATACCAGTTTGTCACCTTCCTTCAATTGCCCTGTTGGAACCCATTCAAAACCATTTGCAGTTGAGATTAATGCAGGATGATTCGAAGTCAAATTTATTGGCAACCCATGCTTGAATTCCAGCTGCACCAGCTCTTCCGATTCTCTTTTAAAATAGTTAACAACTTGCTTGAATTCTTTTTTCATTCCAGAAAGATTCATTGATAAAACTGAACACTGCAAATTGTTTTCGACTATTTCCCCTACAGGCAGCCACCCATATTCTTTTGTAAATAACCTGGATTCATATGGCAAGCACATCTGCTTGTATTCTCTCACCGGAATGCGCTGGTTTCCCTGCTCGGTGTAGCGGTAAAGGCTTGGGATGACAACCCGGAACGCGGGCATGTTTATTCCAGCGCTTAAAGTTGGCGTGGAGCATATAATTTTTATTGTACCCTGTCTGAAAAGTTCTTCAACTATCTCTCGCTGTTTTTGCAAAAGCCCCGCGTGATGGAATGAAACACCTTTTTTTACCAGGTCTGCGAGCATCTCGCATTGCTCGGTTGGCTGTTCCAGTGCGTGAAGGATTTTTTGCGCACTTTTTGACAACTCGGCTTTTTCTTTTTCGGACAAAACTTTTGCTGTAAAAGGCGCGAGTTTTTTTGCGTAATCCTGGCTTCGCTTTCGCGTGTTTGCAAAAACGAGTGCCTGTTTTTGTTTTTGGAGAGTATCAGCTGCAATTGATGAAAGCGGGTCTTTTGGCCCGGAAATTTCAACGTTTTCCTCGCCAAATTCAAGGGTGGTGCCAAAAAAAACGCCTTCGGCAAGTTTCACTGGCCGATAAGTGCTTTCAACAAGTTCCGCTTCAAGCCATTTGGCGATTTCGCGACAGTTTGGAATGGTGGCACTCAACGCGACCATTTTTATTCTTGGGCTTACAAACCTCATTTTTGTGACAACCATTTCAAGGGTTGGCCCACGATCAGAATCAAGCTCGTGGACCTCATCTACCACAAGCGTGCCCACACTTGAAAGCCATTCAGCGCGGTGGCGAAGCAGCGATTCAAGTTTTTCATAGGTAGTGAAAACAATGTCGTAGTCTTTGAGGTAAGTTGAACTTGAGTCAAAGTCACCGATTGAAAGCGCTGCACGGATGCCGAATTTTTTTGAGTATTTTTTCTTGAAATCGTTAAAGTGCTCGCTTGCAAGCGCGCGAAGCGGGCAGGTATAGATTGCCTTTTTTTTGTCGTTTAGGATGCTGTGAAGGCCTGCAAGTTCCATGATGATGGTTTTTCCTGCGGCAGTAGGCGCGCTGATTACCATGTTTTTTTCAAACAGGTTTTTTGAAAGCGCCTTTTGCTGCATTGGGTTGAATGAAGAAAAGCCATTTTGCTCAAGGACGATTTGTTCCGGATTGAATTCTTTGTCCATAAAAAGAGTTTTTTGCGGGAAAGTATTTAACCTGCTCTAAATTTTCTGGCTTAAAAAAATAAAGGAAATGTCAGGAAGCGTTTTTCCTGACTAAATTGCCGTATTTTCCTCCAGAAAAAGAATAATCTCCTGGAAAGAACCTTAAAAGACTTGAACCAAACATTTCAAACCACCTCGAAAAGACAACGGTTTGGCGGAATATAACCGGCAACGGAGGAGAGCTCGTTTCCGGTGCGAATCAGGCTGCTCTTCGCCTTGGCCTTTCTGTTGGCATTTGGGCTGCTTGCCTTCTGATTAATTTTATTCCAAGGTCCGGATAGCCTGCTTTTGCAAGGCTGCCAAGTGAGTTTTTGAATCTTGAAGAGCCGCTGAATCCAAGGTTGTAAATTTTACATTCAAGGCCAGTTGTTTGTTCTATTAATTGTTTTATTTTTTGCTGGCTGAGTTTTTTTATTTTTCCAATCTTCATTAGTGCTTCTATGTGAGAGTTTATTTCTTTTTGAACTGCTAAAATGTTAGGGGTGTTAAATGCGATTCCGGCAGCTCCGGCGCGTGCAACACTTCCTTGACCCGAACCAATTATTTGGCGTTCAATTAACGAGTCTCTTTTTTGGGAAAGCCCTGCAATTTCCATTATGACTGTCTTAATTGCTTCTTTTTTTTCCGCTAACCTTACTGTTTTTTTTGCACGGAATTGCCAGAAACCCAGTTTTTTCGCAGCAGGTTTTTCTGATGGAACAACTCGTTCTTTTTTAATTCGCGGACTGCGATCTCTTAAAAACTTCAAAACAGGCATTTTTTCACCAAAAGCAGGTAAGTATGTTTTTTGGGGTTTTTAATTGTTTTTGCTTAGAAAAAGCCAAAACTGATGCCCTAAGATTATATAATGGCAAAAAATGATTCAAAAGCTTAAAAATCTCATTTTTTCTTTTGTTCCTTCTTGTAAAGCCAAACACCTATAATTATAAGCAATATGAAAAAGGTGATTTCGGTTGCATAAAAGTTGGTTGCATAGAATTTCCTTATTCCAAAGAGTAAGTTATCAAATCTATTAAAAATAATCAACAAAAAAACTGCCGCAATGGCAAATATTAAAATGGAAAAATTATCTATCTCAATCTTGTACCCCATATAATCATTTAGTCACCAAACATAGTTAAAGGTTTTTACCTTTAAAGAAGTTTTATTTTTAAAGGCGCTCTTTTGCTAAAAAGGACGCTGAAAGCTTGGTGGAAAAATAATCCTGGTTTGCATTCATATACAATGTTGTCAACCCGTTAAGGCCGGTTATTGAATTAGTTTCAATAACTGTCCTTGTGTATGCTATTGAAAAAATGGAGCCAAACAGAAAAACGTAATTTTTAGTCCAGTAAGAAACATCTGAAAAGCAAAAAACCCGGGTTAAAGCAAACTGTTTTTAATAACTATAGCACTATAGTATTTGGTGGTTTTTATGAGCACGACTATACAGGTTGAAAATCCGACAAAAGAATTGCTGAATAACCTGAAAAACAACTACAATTCAAAAACTTACGATGAAGTAATCATAACCCTCGTAAGGAAAAAAGAGCCCTCAATGTATGCCAAGCTTTCAAAAGGCAAAAAGGTTCCAGTAAAAGAAATGATGAAGGGCCTGCGTGACAAAATTGACAGGGACTAAAGTATTTCTGGATTCAAGTGCCTGGCTTGGCTACTTCTTGGGAAACATATCGCAATCCAAAAAATTCATCGACAGCAAAGAAACAATCCTTTTTACTTCAATAATTTCAATCCATGAAATATACAAAAGGCTAAAAAAAGCCGGAAAAACAGAAAAGGAAATCGCAGACTCACTTTCTTTCATTGAAAACAACAGCATTATTGTAAACTTGAACAAAGAAATCGCAATCAGCGCAGCAGAAAACTGCGAAAAACACAAACTGCATACAATTGACAGCCTGATTTATTCAAGCGCAATGCACCTGCAGACAGAATTCGTAACAGCAGACAATGACTTCAAAAATATGCCGAAAACTACTCTGCTTTCATTAAAGTATAGCAAAGAGCATATATAATTGAACTTTAAAACTGCTCTTTGCATATAGCAAACTGCAAAAAATGTTCAAAAATATAAGCAGTTTGCTATAGTTTTAATAGAATCTGAAAAGCGTGGCTATTTCGCAAGTTCCGCGTCGATTATTCCCTTGAATTGTGCGTAGCTCATGTTTGAGTATTTTGTGCCGTTTATGAAAAATGTCGGCGTGCCGTTTACGCCAAAACGGATTCCGTCTGATTGGTCGGATGCGACCTCGTTTGCGTATTTTGCCGAGTCAAGGCACGAATTGAATTGTTCGGCGTCAAGGCCAAGGCTTACCGCGTACTGTTTTAGCTGTGCCACCTGCAGGCTTTCCTGGTTTTCAAAAAGCATGTCATGGTATTCCCAGAACTTTTCCTGCTCTAATGCGCAGTTTGCGGCTTCTGCTGCCTTTTGGGCATAAGGGTGAATCTGGGTGAGTGGAAAGTCGCGGTAAACGAATTTCACGCGGTCAGAGTATTCTCCAGAAAGGGTTTTAAGCGTAGGATAGGCCGCTCCACAGGCAGGGCACTGGAAGTCGGAAAACTCCACTAGCGTGACTTTTGCGGAACCTGGCCCCTTGAACGGGTCGTCACTTGCAATGTCGCCTGAAATTGGCCCGCCATTTTGCGGAACGAAAAATATAAGGTAAAGAAAGCCAAGAACCAAAACCAGCGCGATTCCGATAAAAACGTAAGTAAAGTCAAATCCTTTTTTTGCTTCCTGTTCCATCATTTTTTTCTTTTCTTTTAGCTTTGACATAAAACTTACAGAAAATTCAAGAAAAACCGTTTTAATGGTTTCTATTAGGCAAAGAAACGCCTGCTTTTGGCTAAAAAGCAAAAAAGATAATATCTTTGAACCATGAATCTGGCATGGCAAAAAAAGCAGTGCTTGTATGCAACGGAAGCGTCAACACAAAATACCTTTTCTCGCAGATTGGCAAAACAGATTTTTTGATAGCGGTTGACGGCGGGGCAAACAAGCTTGTGAAAACCAGCCATTCGCTGGACCTGATTATCGGCGACATGGACTCGATTACAAAAAGCACGCTTAAAAAATTCCGCAACGTAAAGATGCTGAAGTTTCCGCGCGAAAAAGACTTTGTGGACCTGGAGCTTGCGCTGAATTATTGTGTTGAAAACAAATTCCGCGAAATCGTGGTCCTTGGCGCTGTTGGCACGCGCGCCGACATGAACCTGACAAACGTTTTTTTGCTTTCACAATTGCCAAAAAACGTGAACGCAAAAATCGTGCACGAAAACCAGGAAATTTTTCTTGTGCCAAAAAAGCTTTCCATTGAAGGCGTGCCTGGGGAAAAAATTTCTTTTCTGCCGGTAAAAGGCGATGTGACCGGACTGACGCTTGAAGGGTTCCGGTACGAGCTTGAAAACTTTGATTTGCGTTTTGGAATAGGAAAAGGGCTCAGCAACGAGTTTAAAAGCAAAAAAGGAAGGGTTTCTTTTCAGGAAGGCATTCTTTTATGCGTGCATTTTAGGAAATGGGTCTGATTTTGCAAACATGGCTTAAAATCTTTGGTTGCTAGTCTTTTTATGAAAAAAAGCGAATTCACAATTGTTGTTGAAAAAGACATTGATGGCGGTTTTATTGGAAGCGTTGTAGAGCTTCCTGGCTGTTATTCACAAGGAGAAACAGAAAAGGAACTTCTTGAAAACATGAAAGAAGCAATAGAATTACACCTTGAAGTGTTAGAGGAAAAAAAAGAAGAAAGCAGGCCACTTACTCGTTTTGTCAAAACGGCAAAAGTGGTAGTTAATGCCTAAGCTTGCACCAATTCTGCCCAAAAAGCTTGCCAAGATTCTTGAAAAAACGGGCTTTAAACTTGAAAGGCAAAAAGGAAGCCATGCTACATTCACTCATCCTGATGGAAGAGTCACGACAATTCCAATGCATTCAAAACCAATCAAGGTTGGGCTGCTGAATAAAATCATAAAACACCAGCTTCAGATAAGCCGGGAAAAATTTGAAGAACTGCTTTGATTTCCCTTTAAAAGCAAAAAAGCCAGAATTTCGTTCAAGAACGGAATTCTTTTGTGCGTGCATTTTAGGAAATGGGTCTGATTAAATAGCTAGCCTTGTCCAAGTTTTTTGGAAAACGCATGAAAAAAATTTTGTTTTTGGCTGCGATTGCGGTTTTTTTAATCGGATGCACAAGTGCCCCGCCTGCAAACGGAGAAAAACCTATTTTGAGGGTTTACACGTATGACTCGCTTGCAGCGGATTACGGCCTTGGACCAATTGTCGTGCCAAAATTTGAAGCGGAATGCGGCTGCACGGTTGAGCTGATTGCCGCAGGCGATGCAGGGCAGGTTTTGTCAAGGCTTGTGCTTGAGAAAAACAACCCAAAGGCAGACTTGGTTATCGGGATTGACAACACGTTTAAGGAAAAGGCAATCGAGGCAGGAGTACTTGAAAAGTTCACGCCGGAAAACATAAGCGTTGTCCCGCAGGAATTGCGTTTTGACAAAGAAGGCTATCTGACGCCCTATGATTACGGGTTTATGGCGTTTGTGTACGACAAGACAAAAATCCGCCCCGCGCCGCAAAGCTTTGAAGACTTGCTTGATGAAAGGTTTCGGGACAGGATAGTCATCGAGAATCCGCGCACGTCTTCACCAGGGCTTGCGTTGCTTTTGTGGACTGTTGCTGTGTACGGCGAAAACGGATTTTTGGAGTACTGGGCAAAACTAAAGCCAAACATCCTTACCGTGACTGCGGGCTGGGACGGGGCAGCAGGGCTTTTTGGAGCAGGCGAAGCGCCAGTGTATTTGAGCTATGCGACCTCTCCACCGTATTATGTGCAGTTTGAGGAAAATGAGAACTTTTTGGCGGCAGAGTTTAAAGAAGGGCATTTTTTGCAGGTTGAAGGGATGGCAATCGTGAAAGGCACGCAAAAACAAGAACTTGCAGGGCAGTTCATTGAGTTTGCGCTGACAGAAAAATTCCAAGCGGAAATTCCGCTGACGCAATTCATGTTTCCGGTGAATGAAAACGTGCAAATGCCTGAATCGTTTGACTTTGCATTAAGGCCAGCAAAAACGGTTTCACTTGATGAAAAACTTGTTGACGAAAAGCAGGAGGAATGGATTTCCCAATGGGAAACGGTTTTTTCATAAAAGCATTGCTTGCCTTGCCACTGGCTTTTCTTGCAGTGTTTTTTTTCTACCCTGCCGCGCTTGTGTTTTTGCAGGCAGCAGGCTTTCTCGCAAATGCGGATTTTGCGGTTATTTTTTCAAGCCAGAGATTTTTTTGGAACTCGCTGGTTCAGGCTTTTTTGTCAACAATTGCTGCTTTTGCAATTGGTTTTCCAGCTGCATACATTTTTGCAAAGCACGATTTTGCGGGAAAAAAACTTTTGAAAGCAATGACTCTTGTACCGTTTGTTTTTCCAGCGATTCTTGTAGCGATTTTTTTTGTGCTTGTGCTTGGGTACAATGGCATTGTGAACAGAATTCTGATGAGTGCTTTTGGCTTTAGCGACCCGCCGATAAAAATCCTTTACAGCCTTGCAGGAATAGTGCTTGCCCACGCGTTTTACAATTTTGGCGTGTTTGTGCGGTTTGTGTCAGGCGCGTGGGAGGGCCTGCAGGAAAAACAGGAAAATGCTGCGCAAACGCTTGGCGCAACGCCCTGGCAGGTTTTTTTCCACGTGACTTTGCCGGAACTTTTTCCGTCAATTCTTGCGGCGGCGTCGATTGTTTTTGTTTATTCTTTTATGAGTTTTGCCGTGGTTCTCACACTTGGCGGAGTGGAATATTCGAATCTTGAAACAGGCATTTTTTATGCAGTCAGCAGGCAGGCAGATTTTGGCCTTGCGGCCTTTCTTGCGCTTGAACAGTTTGTGTTCCTTTTTTTTGTGCTGTTAGTGCATGAGCATGCATCAAGGAAATTTACGGTGCAGCAGGAGTCTTTCACAGAAAAAAAGCCAGGGTTAAATCTTTTGCAAAAGGTTTTTGTGGCTTTTTTGGCGCTTGTTGTCCTTGTGCCGGTTGTGTCACTTGCAGTGTTTTCTGTGTGGGGCGAAAACGGTTTTTCATTGGAACATTTTGGCGGGATTTTTTTCTCGCAGAAAAAAAGCCTTGCCGGAACAACTCCTCTTTCAGGCATTTTTTTCAGCCTTGGATTTGCAGCGGTTTCTTCAGTGATTGCGGTTTTAACTGCATTTTTGCTTGCAATTTATTTGCGTGAAAAAAACAGCGTGGTTTTTTCCGCTGTCGCAGTTTCCTCGCTCGCATTCTCTGCAGTAAGCCTTGGGCTTTCGTACATGATGGGCTTTGGAACCGGCTTATGGACGCTGATTGTGGCAGGGCATGCTGTGATTTCTTTTCCGTTTGCGTTCAAGATAATTTCCGGGGCACTTAAAAAAATCCCACAGGAGGCAATTGATGCGGCGACTTTGAGCGGAGCGGGTTTTTTGCAGAGAGTTTCTCTTGTCGAGTTGCCTTTGGCAAAAAAAGCAATTGCGGGCGCAGCGGGTTTTTGTTTCGCGGTGTCTTTGAGCGAACTTGGGCTTGTAATGCTTTTGTCTGACGGGAAATTCCCCACAATGACAGTGTACATTCAGCGGTTCATTTCGACTTACCAGCTTGAAGCCGGGGCCGCAATGGGGCTTGTGCTTATTTTCTTTTCAGCGCTGTGCTTTTACTTGATTGAAAAAACAGTGCCTTCGCAGGTGGTGTGATGAAACTGGAACTAAAAAACGTGAATGCAAAAGCAGGGAATTTTGAGCTCAAAAACATTTCTTTTGAGGCGCAAACTGGCTCGTTTTTTTCCATTGTCGGGCCAACCGGAAGCGGCAAAAGCACGCTGTTAAAGGCAATCGCAGGAATTGCCGCAATTGACAAAGGAGAGGTTTTTTTGGGAGAAGATAAAATAACCAACATGCCGCCTGAAAAGCGCGGAGTGGGGTTTGTTTTCCAGGACTCTGCGCTTTTTCCGCACTTGAACGTGTTTGAAAACGTCGCGTTTGGCCTGCGCGTGCGAAAAGAAAAAAACGTTGAGGAAAAGGTAAAAGAAACACTTGGGCTCACTGGCCTGAAAGGCTTTGAAAAGCGAAACGTGCAAAACCTCAGCGGGGGGGAAAAAAAGCTTGTTGCAATAGCGCGCGCGATAGCGTTTGCGCCAAAACTCTTGCTTTTAGACGAGCCATTGGCTGGACTTGACGCGCGCCTGAGGGAAAAACTGAAAAGGCAAATAAAGGAACTGCAGGAATCTCTTGGTGTGACAACGCTTTATGTCACTCACGACATTGACGAGGCGTTTTTTTTGTCTGACAAAATCATGGTGCTAAACAATGGCAAAATCGAGCAGGTTGGCGCGCCAAAGGAGATTTTTCTTTCGCCAAAAACCGCGTTTGTGAAAGAGTTTGTGTCAGATTACTCACTTGTGAAAGCGCGCGTGGAAAAAAAAGGCGGAAAAAAAGTGTTGAGCGCAAGGCTTGAGGCAGAAACTAGCCAAGAAGAAGGAAACGGGTTTGTGAACGTGAAAAAAAACAATTTCAGGAAGGAAAATTAAATAAGAAAGCAGAATAATTAGATAATCCTAGGGGACTGTTACACAAGAACAAATAGACCCATCCCATGTGGGATTACAACCATTTCCATAACCAGGGTTACAATAGAGTAAATTAGTACATTGCTCTTCGGTCACACAATTCCACAAGGCAGCACAAGTACAAACAGGACAATCCTCACCGCACCACTCTTTAGATTGTGGCTGGGGCGGAAACCATGGAGAAAAAGCCGAGCCGGTTGAATTTGTTTGCTGCCCCAAAAAGAAAAATAAAGCCGCAAAAAGGGCTGTGGCAACAAGAAAAACCGCAAAACGCTGTTTTGAAGTCATTGTCATTTTCTGACTCGATGAACTATTGGTTTCAGTCATACCGTTACAAGTTGTAGAACTCCGAAATATATAAAGCTGACGTTTGCAAAAAAACTAAAAATAAAAAAAACCTCATTTTTTTTCTTTTGCCCAAGTCCTGATTTCCTGGAAGGCTTTTATCTGTTCGTCTAGCTGCTTTATTTTTTCCTTGAGGGCTGTTATTTTTTTTGTTGCAATTTCCATGCGGAACTCGCGCAGGTCGTTTGCGTACTTGCCTACTTTTTTTGAGTTCTTGTAGACAAGGCCCTGCTGCACGGTCTCGACCAGTTGTTTTCTGTACTCTATGTTGTTTACAAAGGTTTCAACCATTGGCTTCCAGCGCTTGTCCGAGACAAGGTGTGCGGGAAGGCTTACCTGGCCTGCATCGTGCTTGTAGTCCCTGTTTGTCAAAAGCTTTGCGACATGCTTCCAGTAAACCGGCTGGGAAAACTTGTAGACGTTGTGGCGGAAATGGTAAAGGTTTTCTTCAAGGAGTTTTTTTTCCCACCTTGCTTTTTCTTTCTCAAAGTTTTGTTTTGTAGTGGCTGCTGTTGTTATCTGGCTTTCAAGGCGGGAAACTGACGGGTAGACAAGCTTTGGCCATGCAGGGCCGCTTGCTTCAACCGAAACCACGCCTCCGTCACTGAAGTATTTTTTTAGGGCAACAGAGCGCGAGTCTGTTCCTTCGGCTACTTTTAGGTTCGGGTAAGTGGATGAAAAAAGAGTAATTGACGAAATAACCTTTCCCTGCATCAAAAAAAGAATACCGTTTCAGGGTTAAAAAGGTTTATCCTGCAAAATTCTGGCGCTTTTAAGCCTATTGCAGGAAATTTAAGCAAACTAAAGCATCCTGCGCAGCCTCCTTACACGGCTTACACTGCTTTGAGCTAAACCCACAGTTTTCCTTACACGGCCTTCGGCAAAACCAATGGATTCGCGTGCAACTGTCCTGAAAAGACCGCGCCTGCTCAGGCTGGCCTGAGGGTGACCGGAAAGCTTTGGAATTTTAATCACCTTTGGGGCGTATCTCTGAGTTCTTGGGTCATATCTGAAACTGTCAATGTACTCTCGCCGCTTTGGAAAAGGCATGTTTTCTATCTCATGCGAAAATTTCTTGAAAGTTTGACGGCGCAGTGCCGGATTTTTTAGCTGGGCTTCAAATCCAGTATGCCCCGTAAAGCGGCCTCCAAGCATTATTCCGATGACAGGCTTTCTTCCAAGCTCTCGCGCAAGCATCGGTGCAACTATCGAATCAAGCCTTTCTGCATGAACCGCATTCCTTAGGGCCCGCACGACATCGCCATGAGCAATGTCAATTCTTTCAGCAAACTCTCTTGTTGGGGAAATTTCTCTAAGCAGCTCGGGTGAGATTGCTTCCGCTGCAGCCACTGCCCCCAAAACTGCGCTGGTTTTCAGAAACTTTCTTCTTGCAGGATTCATTCGCTGTTCTTTTGAAATAAGCGCGGCATAATAATTTGCAAGAACCTTTCCGGCCCTTGTGTCTTTTAGCTTTGCAGCAATTTGTGAAAGCCTTTCCATTGCACGTGATTTTTTCTTTTCTTTTGGCGGCTGCATTGCCTTTTTTTTTGCCCGCCTTGATTTTATCAGCCGGTAAATTTCGCGGCCAAGAACAGTTGCTGCAGCTGCCCTTAAAGCCATTGAGCCTTCAATTCTTCTTTGGGTACTTTTTAATTGCCCTTTGGTTGCATAAATGTCCACAATGAATACAGAAGGCTTTCTGCCATAAAGGTATTTTTCTGCCTCTTGAATGCGTTCTTGTATGTCTTTTGCCCGAAGGAATTGATCGCCGCGCTCAAAACAAAAAGCATCCACATTTTCTCCCAAGACATAATCATCATGCTTGTCATGGCTCCATTCATATCCAACTTTGAAAATAGCGTTTTTTGTCTCGATTGTTTTGCCGGCCATAAAAGCCTATAGCTAATTGGGCTATTTAAGGGTTATCAAAAAAAGAAAAAGAAGGGCCGTTAAGCCCAAAAAAAGGGTTTTTTAATTTAATCCTTTAGCAGTACCACATGGCCATGCAAACGTTCATACAGGTGTTTAATTCTTCTCCTGTAAGCCCTGCACAAGATGTGAGGCATGCTGCTTCTACATCATCGCAAAAATCCTGTTCCTCGCCGCCTGCCATGCAATCCTCGAAGCAGGAATCATAGCTTTCGGACGCTGCACATTCAATTTCGCAAAACGCAGTTGTATGTGCCGCCTTAGTCCCTTGTGGAGGATAAAGACAGCCTGGCCCACATCCAAATGCCCCCAAAGAAGCCTGTGCTAGGACAAAAAAAGCCAGGACAGAAACTGAAGCCAAAATTACAAATTTTGCATTATCTTTCATTTTAAACCCCCTACAAAATAAAACTAATTATGGATAGTATTCACTGGAAGAAATTAAAAACAAACATCTTTTTATACATAACTGTGTTTTTTGCCAATACCTTTTTTAACCCCGACCAGCCAGTATTTCTTTTGGTTTTATGTTTCCGGGAATGGGCCGGATGAACCCCACTTAAACTAATTGCCATTTTTTGAATTTTCCAGCAAATCCTGCAAACTTTATGATTCCTTTTGACTCCATTGTCGAAAGCATGTTTATTATTGTTTTCTTTTTTCTACAGCTTAATTTCATTAAATCACGGGAAGTAAAAAGTGGCTTTTCAGAAAGTTTTGCTAGTTTAATAAAATCTTGTATTCTTTGGCCTGGTTTTGAAACGTATTTCCGGGTATACCCATTTAGCGTCTGTTCAAGCGCTGGCTTTTTTATTAAATGTGCTTTTGTTAAACCGTAAACTGATTCTAGATTTTTCTGGGAAAAAATTCTCAAGTGCCAAGCAGAACCGACTTCGCCTGATTTTTTAACATATATTTTTGCGATTGCTAAAGAAGATTCTACCTCCAACTGATTCAATAAAATCTGAAGCGATACAAGCAACAATGGCGGTTTTCTAGTTATAACTGGAAAAAGTTCGACCTTTTTTGCAGGCGGCACTAAATAAATAAAACTCGTTGTACTTACCGGCAGTACTTTAAATTTCTGAAATTCAAACAAGGAAGAATCTATTTCTGGGTGAGCCGTATTTTGACACACTCTTATGCTTTTTTTGTTAATATTTCCTTCAGCATCAATTATAGAGGCTAGTAAAGCAGACAAGAATTCTGGATTTTTTGAATATACTGCCCACTTTGGCAATGGGTTATTAGCTTTAATTTGAGCCATTATGGTAAAACCTGATAACTCTAATAGCTTGGTTGCAAGAGTTCCAAGCCAAATTTTTTGCATACCTCCAAAATTAGCTATTTTGCAGGAAAATCCAAAAGATTCAAACATTGATTTTGCCTTAAAAATAAGTTCTGGATTAGAATTTACAAAACAATATCGGCTAAGTGAAGAATCAAATGACAATCCAATTATATGCCCAAAAAACGGGCTTTCAAGATTTAATGGAAATCTTACTGCCAAAGGATTTTCAGGAGAGCTCTTGTGATAAATAAAATTTATTTGATTTTCAAGCGATTTATATTCGAACCCGGTAAAATATTCTTCTGCGACTTTTTTGAGGGCAATTAAAAATTTTATAGAAAGAGAATCAGACTTACCGCCCAGATAATACTTGATTGAATAAAGATTTACCCTGCTTTTTCTGTGGAAAGCATCAATCCCGAATTTTTCTTCAAAAAAACCATATAAATTCTTCAAATACAATTTGCCTTGTTCTGTAAAGGTTATTGAATAATTAGCTGGAAAATCATAACTCTTCAATACACTTTTTCCGGGTTGTTTTTCCCATCTTTCACTAACTAATTTAAAATGGTCTGGGTTTATATCCATAAATTCCAGATATAATAAATGAAGAAGGAGAATTGAATTTATTTAAAGACACCGCATTTCCGGTGCGAAAACCACAAAGTGATTTAATATGCTGCCAAGCCTTGGAAGAATGAATCCAAAAGAAATGTCAAGACTCATGAAAAGTATGGGCATCCAGACCGAAGAAATTGACGCAGAAAGGGTCATTTTTGAGCTAAAGGACAAAAAGCTTGTGATTGAAAACCCGTCTGTGACTGCCATGGTGATGCAGGGAAAAAAGACATACACTGTGATGGGTGAGGCAACAGAGGAATCCAAGGGCTTGCCTGAAGAAGACGTGAAAATGGTTGCGTCACAGGCCGGCGTTTCAGAGCAGAAGGCAAGAAAGGCGCTTGAGGAAAGCAACGGTGACCTCGCGGAAGCGATTTCGAAACTGAAAGAATAGTTTTATGATTTATTTCTGATTTTTAAGTTGCCTAATTGAATCAATGGGTTTGCGGTTCTGGCTCTGAAGGTTCTTGTTCTCTTGCACTAATTGAAGTGGCAATGTTTCTTGCAACAGCAAGACTGATGTCCAGTTCTACTTGTTCGCCTTGCGCGTGCGTTGGCTTTATTTGGCCTTCAAATGTTTCCTGTGAAAAAGAATAGTTCATGTCAGGGTTTGCTTCCTGCAGTTTTTGCACGGAGAAAAACGCGTTTTGTGTGACTGAGATTTCGGTAAAGCCTTTTGATGAAAGGAAAGTTTGAAGCCGAGTTGACTGCTCGGCAAGCTCGTTTGACTCAAACGCTGCTTCAAGTGTGAACGGCACAGTTGGGTCGGTTGAGCTGACAACAGCGAAGTTGAGCGAGTTTAGCTCAGCGATGACCGCTTGTTTTGTCTGCACAAAGTTTTGCGTGTCAAGAACTACTGTGAGTTTGTTTTGGTCAAGATTCAAAAAGTGTGCCTGGACGCCGTTGAAGTCCTGGAGGGCAGTGTCAAAGTCTGGCTCAAACGTTGAATAGTTTTTGTCAAGAGTGATTTCTATGACTGGAAGGAAAAAATCTTCGGTGGCTGAAATGTCTGTTGCTGTTGAAACTGCTTCAAGGGTTTCTGCTTCGATTTGGTCGGCCGTGCCGATTGATTGGCCTGCACCAAAAAAAGAAGCAAATAGTTTTTGGCCAAGAGAGTCAATTGGCAAAGTTGAACTGAGTGAAATGTTTTCTGGCGCACCAGTTGTGTTTTCTGTTTCAAATGACTGGATTGAGCGAAGGGTTGAAGCTGCAAAAGATGCCTGGATGAAGACTTTGACGTCGTCGTCTGGAAGTGTGCCGATGGAAAGGTAAGCGTTTGAAAGCGGGCTTGAAAAAGTGTGCGGCTGCGTGATGTTCAGGTCAGGGTTTTCAAACACAACGGATGCAGGCAAAGACACAAGGCCGGCGCGCAGCACTTCAGGCGATGATAGTGAAAGTATTTCGGTAATTTTTTGGGAAATAATTTGAGTGTCGGCATTTTCAGCAATTGAGACTTCTGCCACATAAGTCAGGGAAAAGTCTGTCTGGCCTGTAAGGTTTGCATAGTATGCATTCAGGATGCGGTTTACGCCGGTTATTTTTTGTATTTCAAGGTTGATGTTGCCAATTGTTGCTTCGTTTGTGGGGCTTGTGACAATGATTGTTGGAAAAAGCCTCACGACTTTGGCTTGCACGTTTTCGGCCTGAAAGTCAATTGTTGTTTCGGGCGGCTGGGCGGGTGGCTGCACTGGCGGTTGCGGCGCCTGCGGACCTGCAAAAATCAGGACAAAGGCAAAAATCGAGCTAAGCATGATAAAGGCTATGAAAAGCGAGTAAACCGTTTTTTTGTTGAGAGTAAAAGCCATTTTTTGCACTCTTTTAGATTTAAAACCCTTTGCAGGGGAAATATTTTTTGTTAAAGCCGGTTATGTGAAAAGGCTTTAACTTACCAATTTTTGTTGGGATAATCATTTAAAGTTGAAGGAAAGGATTTTTGTGAAAAAAGGCGACATTGTGCTTGTGAGTTTTACCGGAAAAGACATGTTAAACAACAAAGTGTTTGACACAACAGACGAAAAAACCGCAAAGGAAAACGGGTTGTTTCGGGAAAACGGAATCTTTAAGCCAATCCCTGTGCTGATTGGAAACGGGGAACTGATTGCAGGCCTTGAGGAAGAGCTTGAAAAAATGAGTGAAGGCGAACAGCGAACAATTACTGTTGAACCAGGGCGCGCTTTTGGAGAGCGGAAAAAAGAGCTTGTGGTTGTCGTGCCGCTTCAGGAATTCCGAAAGCGCCAGGTGAATCCTTTTCCGGGACTGATTGTTGAAATCAATAACAGTTATGGGCGCGTGCAGACAGTAAGTGGCGGGCGCGTGCGGGTTGACATGAATTCTGATCTGGCCGGAAAAACGGTTGAGTATTCTTTAAAGGTTGAAAAATTGTTGAAAGAGCCAAAAGAAAAAGCAGAAGTTTTGGCAGACAAATTTTTTCCATTCAAGGGAAAAAAAGTCTCGATAAAACTTTCAGGCGAGGAACTTGAAGTTGGCATGCCTTCAAACCTGCCAAAAGAAGTGCAGGTCTTAAAGGACGCTTACGCAAGCGCTGTCACTGAAAGCGTTAAAGAAATCAAGAAAGTAAAGTTTGTGGAAGAGTTTGTAAAAGAGCCAAAAGACGGGAAAAAAAGCGAAAAAGAAGAAGCGCACGAGCATTCACATGACCACCCGCACCATGAAGGGCATGAACACTCGCACGATCACGACCATGCACACTCGCATTCGCACAAGCATTAAGGCCAATTAGTGACCTTTAAAAAGCTTTGGTGGCAGAAGTTTTGTATCAATTTTTAGGCAATTGGGCTGATTTTTTTGGACAATCAAAATCTTGAAGCAAAGCAGCTTAAGACTGGAACCACAACCATGGGACTGGTCACAAGGGACGCTGTCATCCTAGCGGCAGACATGCGGGCTTCAATGGGAAACATTGCTTACGACGAGGAATCAGAAAAGCTTTACGAAATAACTGACTATATGGGCGTGACAAACGCCGGAAACGTTGGCGACAGCCAGACGATTATAAAGTTTTTGAAAGGCCAGGCAAAGCTTTACGAAATTGAAAGAGAGGAAAAAATGTCTGTTAAGGCTGCGGCAAACCTTTTGTCAAGCGTTTTGAACGGAAGCAGGTACTACCCGTTTATTGTGCAGTTGTTGATTGGCGGATTCAATTCCAAGCCGGAACTTTTTGAAGTCACTCCTTTTGGCGGAATGCTTGAAAGGAAAAAATACGGCGCGACAGGTTCCGGGACAGATTATGCTTTGACTACTCTTGACCAGAATTATTCTTCAAACCTTAGCGAGGAAGACGCTGTAAGGCTTGCAATCAAGGCAATCGAAGCGGGAAAGAAAAGGGACATTTACACCGGCGGTGTTTCTATCAGTGTAATGGTTATTGATTCAAAGGGAACCAGAAGAGTAAAGAATGAGGAAGTAAAAAAATACATTCACGAATTAAGGCAGCAGTATTTGGAGCAGCCGGTTTCAAAGAAAGCTTCCGGAAAATATGTTTCATGAAAAAAAGAAAAGTGTTTTTTTTGAAAACTTTTTTGTTTTAATAATTTGCAATTTTTCCAATTTTTTGAACGTGTACAAACATGGACTATCTTAAGAGAATAAAGGAAACCATAAGCAACACAATTCCGCCTGAAGCAATGATTTCAAACGTGGAGCTCGAAGGCCCGGAAATAGCCATTTATACAAAGAACCCCAAGGCCTTTTTTGAAAACGAGAACTATGTTGCAAAGATTGCGTCAGAGCTGAAGAAAAGGGTAAACATACGGACAGACAAGTCTCTTTTGACAGAGATTGACCAGGCAAAGGCAATGATTGAAAAAATCGTGCCAAAAGAAGCCGACATAAAGGAAATAATGTTTAACCCTGTTTTCAGCGAGGTAGTGATTGAGTCAATCAAGCCAGGCCTTGTGATTGGAAAAGGCGGTGAGACATCCAAAAGGATAATTCTTGAAACAGGCTGGACCCCAAAAATAATCAGGGCGCCCACTTCGCCAAGCGAAATCCTGAAGGGGATAAGGCACCACATGCATAAGTATGCAAATGAAAGGAAAAAAATCCTTCAGGACACTGCAAAAAAAATCTATGACACTAATGCAAACCTTGATTCGTGGATCAGGATGACTGCACTTGGAAGCTTTCAGGAAGTCGGGAGAAGCTGCATTCTTGTTGAAACGCGCGACACAAAAGTGATGATGGATTGTGGTGTAAGCGTTGCTTCATTTGACGACCCTTTCCCTTACCTTGACGCAATCAGGTTTCCGATAAACGAGCTTGACGCTGTAATCATCAGCCACGCGCACCTGGACCACACGGGGTTTTTGCCTTACCTTTACAAGCTTGGGTATGACGGCCCGACTTATTGCACCGATCCAACGCGTGACCTGATGGCGCTATTGCAGTTTGACTATGTTGACGTAATGGTAAAGGAAGGGCGCGAGCCGCCTTATACTGAACGGGACGTAAAAGAAGCGGCAAAGCACTGCATCACGCGAGACTACCGTGAAGTAACAGACATCGCGCCAGACATGCGCTTGACGTTCCATAACGCTGCGCACATTTTGGGTTCGGCTTCAGTGCACCTGCATATTGGCGAAGGAGGCCACAACATTGTCTACAGCGCTGACATAAAGTACGGGTTCACGCGATTGTTTGACATGGTTGACATAAAGTATCCAAGGCTTGAAACACTCATTTTGGAAAGCACTTATGGGGCGCAAAATGATATCCAGCCGCAAAGAGAAGAAGCCGAGCAAAGATTGGTGCAGGTCATAAAGGAAACAATTGCCCAAGGCGGCAATGTCCTGATCCCTGTGTTTGCGGTCGGGCGTGCGCAGGAAATGATGCTTGTAGTTGAGAACGCTTACAGGCTTGGGCAGCTGCCGGAAGGCATAAAGGTTTACATTGACGGAATGACAAAAGAGGCGTCAGCAATCCACACGGCTTACCCTGAGTATCTGCGAAAAAACGTCGAGAAAAGGGTTTTGCAAAACGACTCTCCGTTTACTTCGCCTCTTTTCCAGGTTGCACCGCCAAACGCAAGGGAATCAATTCTCACCGAAGGCGGAGCAGTAATAATTGCCACTTCCGGAATGCTTACAGGCGGGCCGGCAGTTTACTATCTGCACAACATGGCGGAGAATCCAAGGAACACGCTTATTTTTGTCGGCTACCAGGCAGAAGGAAGCCCGGGACGAAAAGTCCAGTCGGGCATAAGAAAAATCCCGATCACCGGACAAAACGGACGGGTAAAAGAACTGGCGCTTTCCTTGCGCATTGAAACAGTTGAAGGGTTCTCGGGACACAGCGACAGGCAACAACTTGTCTCTTACGTGCGAAACCTTAAGCCAAAGCCAAGAAGGATTCTTACAAACCACGGCGAGAGAAGCAAAACCATTGAATTGTCAAAGTATTTGTCGCTCAAATTCCACACAAACGCAAACGCGATAAAAAACCTTGAGACAGTCAGGCTGAAATAGGGCCGCTTGAAGAAACTTTTAAAATTTTGTCGAAACAAATTCTTTGAAAAACAAACAGTCTTTTTCTAAAAACATCCATCTACATAACGCATTTTTTGAAAAAAAACTGTCAAAAAAAAGCACCCTCTAAAAAACAAGCTACTACATAAAGAAACACAAAGAAAAACCCTATTTTAGCCCTGTTTTTGAATCAGAGCCTTTATACACTTGTTCACGGGAAAAAAAGGCTTTTACGTGCTCTGTTTGACGCAAAGGTTTTTATACTTCTTCTGCGTTCCTATTTTGAGTGTTTTTCTTGAGCGTTACTGACTTTCAAAAAAAGCCAATAGAATCACCAATTGAGCAACTTTGCGAGTCTTTAAATAACGGCGGGAGAGAACTCTCAGACAAGGCTTTTGGCTTAGCCAAAAATTTGTCTTTAAAACGCCAAGACCTCCCGCCAACCCCTTCCATACACGGTTGCGCCCGTGTATGACGCCGTATGTGGGCTATCTTCGATAGCCCGATAATGCAAGTTTTTGATGAACCTTTTGTCAAAAGGTTCACGACTAGCGCCGTGTGCGCGCTGTATGTGCACCACCTGCGATGGTGCGGTAATATACAAACCCTGTTTTTCCACTTAACCCCTTAAAATAACCATTTATTTTAGCTATTTGTATGAAACTGGCAATTACCGGGACACCTGGAACAGGGAAAACAGTTGTCGCAAAACAGCTTTCTCTGGCCCTAAAATGCCAATCGGTTAACGAGAAAGAGTTTGCCCTGGAAAACGGGCTTGGCAAGTTTGACGTGCAGTCAAACGAGCTTGTGATTGATGTAAAAAAGCTTGAAAAAGCCCTGAATAAATGGCTTGAAAAGCAGAAAAAAGTTATTATTGAAGGGCACCTTTTGTGCGAAACAAAACTTGGAGTGGATTTTGTGGTTTTGTTGCGCGTTGAACCAGAGATGTTGGAAGAAAGGCTGATCAGGCGAAGCTACAGTGAGGAAAAGGTCCAGGACAACGTGTTTGCTGAAGGAATTGATTATTGCAAAAAGCACGTTTACCGGAATTACCCGCCCGGAAAAATTATCGAGCTTTTTTCACAGAAAACCATTAAAGACACTACTGACATAATATTGTCGGAGCTAAAAAAAAGAACTAAAAAATAGAAGAAGGGGTTTTTGGCTTGAAGAAAGAAATTTTGCTTGCAGTCTTAATCGTGTGTTTCTCCGCAACAGGGCTTGCCATGGCTGTTCAGGAAACAAGGCTTTCCGACCTTGGGATTGAATCTTTTTCGGTTGACGGGCCGGACACAGAACAGTGCAGGACTTTTGAGTTCATTGCCCCACAAGGCATGACAAAAGAAGATTACCCTATTCTCTCGATTCACTCACAGTTTTTGCCGGTGACTTCTCGCGACAGCACAATAAAAGTTTCAGTCAACGGAACAGAAGCAGGCGTTTTTAAGTCAACTGAGTTTTTGAACGGCTTTGCGCGCCTGGAAATCCCGCTGGGCTTGATGCAGGAAAAAAACTCGTTTGAAGTCTGCATGAAAACTTCATTTGCTACAACAAAGGTTGAATTTTTGAATGACTCAATGATTGGTTACTACAAGAAACCGGATTTTTCGCGCCCTGATTCTTTTGTGCTGGAAGTTTCCCCTGCAAACACAAGGCTTTTTGACGAGTTCAAGGTAAGGGCAGTAATCAGAAATTATGGAAGCGAAGGCGTTGATGTAAGGCTCAGGTACAGGAAAGAATCGCTTGAAAATGAGACACCGGAAACCGAACTCGTGAAAGGAAAAACAACCATCAACGCAACGCTTGGCGAGTGTGTGGAACGAAACGATGACAAAGAATGCATTGAACCGTCAGAAGCAAGTTTTGAGTTTTTTTTAAGACCAAAGCTTTTGGGAAGAATAACGCTTTTGCCGGCTATTGCAGAGTTTTCAAACCAGTTTTCGGAAAATGTTCTGATTGAGTCAGACAGGCCACAGGTTGAAGTAGCTGAACCGGAAATAAAAATCAAGGCATTCATTAAGTCAAAGACAGATGAATTCGTTGTAAGGCAGCCACAGGAAATGCAGCTTGTTTTGATAAACGACGGAACAACACCACTTTACAACATCTCAGTCAACATTGTTGCAGACGGACTGGATATTCCTGCAGAGCAAAAAACGCAGATTGTTGAATACCTTGGCGAAAAACAAATCATCGAAAGAAACCTGACAGTAAAAGCGCCCGCAAGCGGAAGCTTTGAAATGGGCTGCAACGTGTCATACCTTGACCTGCAGTTCCAGAAAAGCACGTGCGAAAAAAGAGTGTTTGAATTCGCGGAGCCGCAGATTAGCCCGCAGATAATGGCAGGAATACTGCTTGTGATTGTTTCGGTTGGCGCGTTTGTTTACGTTTTTTACCTGAAGAAATAGCTATTTCAGCTCGTTTCCCGCTCGCACGTATTTGGGTCAACGCCAAACTTTTGCAGGCACGAAAAATAAGAGTCTGCTTGGTTGTCAAGCTCCGCGTTTTTTGCAGCAAGGGAATCTTTTTCGACAAAAACACTTGCGTTAAGCGTTGGGTCAATGTACTGGTTTGTCAGGACCGCTCCAACCGCAACGCCTAAAAGGAAAATTAGCAGGTAAACCATCTGGCTTCCTGAAAAAAAGCTTTTGTGCCGCCTGCTTGGACGGTCATCTTGTTCGTCGTCGCGCATAATTCAACCTTTTTGAAAGAATAACGCAATAGTGGTTAATATAGCTTTTTGTCAAAGAATGGATTGTGAAAGACACGCAAAAACAGGCATTGCTTGTGCACGGCTGGGGCGGAACGCATCCGCTTCACTGGCAGGTCTGGCTGCAAAAAGAACTCGAAAAACAAGGCGTGAAAGTGTTTTTTCCGCGCTTGCCAAAGCCAAGTTTTCCGGTTGAAAAAGAATGGCTTGACACGATTTTTAAGACAGTGAAACGGTTTGACGAAAACACGGTTTGCATCGGGCACAGCCTTGGCGTGCCGACGATTTTGCGAGTGCTTGAAAAGTTGCCTGCAGGGCAAAAAATCGGCGCAGCGGTTTTGGTGTCTGGTTTTTGCAGCAACCTCGGAATTCCGGAGATTGCAAACTTTGTTGACCACGAGTTTGACTGGAAAAAAATAAAGGAAAGCGCAAAAAGTTTCACGGTTGTTTATTCGGACAATGACCCGTTTATCCCTGTTGAGGAAAGCTTGTTTTTGGGTGAAAAACTTGGAGTGAAACCCGTGCTTGAAAAAGAAGGCGGGCATATCACGGCTCCGGACTTTGGGGCGTACCCGAGGATGCGCAAAATTGTGATGGAAAAATTAAAGATTTGAAACATTTTATGCATGAAACTCTGGCAAACATGGCGACTTATTTTTTTGATATTTTAAAAGCTGCAATCAAAATTAGTCCAAACAGGATAAATGAAAAAATGCCAAACGCGACCAGCAGGCCAAAATTAAAGCTTGAAAAAATAAGCCCAAACAGAGCGTATGTAAAAAAGACCCAAAATAAAATTGAAAAATAGATTCTGGTTGCCAATTTCAGATTTCTTTTGAACCGTTCTTTGTTAGAAATGTTTAAACCTTGCAGGTAATAGTCTTTGATTCCATGCAAGTTTTCATCCTTGTCTTTAAGATTTGGAAAAATGGTTTCAAGAAAGTTAACAATCAGATTTCCAAACCAAAAACCGATTTTTAAAAAAAATTTATCGAAATCGCCCAACATCTATTAAAAGATTACTGGATAGTGGTTAATATTTTTTATGCCGCGCCTTCGAAAACAAGCTTGGTCGATTTGTCTTTTATGTCGTCGCGGACTAGGAGAACAATACGGCCGTTGACTGACTCGTCTTTTGCGTGGTAGCCCAAGTGTTCTGCTATTGCGTGTGCAAACGTGCGGACTTCTTCGTGTGACAGCATGTGTTCGCGGGTCAGGCGCTCGCGGCTCATGCCGATATGCATGTAGGACTTGACTTCGACAAACTCGGGGTTAGCCTGCTTGATTATTCGCGCCCAGTCCTCGAAAAATTCAGGCTGGTCGTTTACGCCTTTGATGACTGTCATGCGGATAACGCGGCGGACGTCAAGAGAGCCGATAATTGAAAGCGATTTGTTGAGCCTGTCCCAGCCGTCCTTGTAGACGCTTCGGTTGATTGACTGGAACATTTCCTCGTTTGGGGCGTCAAGGGAAACATACAGTTGGGTTGGGAGGAATTGCTTGTTGGTGCCCATTTTTTCAAAGACGTTTGGCAACTGGGCGTTTGTGACCAAAAAAACCGACTTTGTGTGCGAAAGCGACCTTATTTCTGCTATCAGTTCGCAGATTTTTGGGTACATGGTTGGCTCGCCTGAAAGCGAAATTGCCCAGTGGCTTGGAAGAAGCGCTTCGTCGAATTTTTCGCGGTCAAGCAGTGGAAGCCCTCCCATGCCGCTTAAGAGCTTTTTTCGCTCAGAAATTGCCCCGGTGATAATCGTGTTTGGTTCGTCAACGACTTTGTCGTCTAGTTTGACGTCTTTCATGAATTCCATTGGCCTCCAGCAGAAAACACAGTTTTCGTTGCACCACATGACACTTGGAGAGATCTGGGCACAGCGATGGCAGTCGATTCCGTAGAACTTTTGCTTGTAGCACGCGTCGTGGTCGCCGCCTTTGATGGCCTTTTTGTTGTAGGTACAGATCTGGACAGCCGAATGGTTGCCTACAACACCATACCTTTTGTGCTTCAACTGGTTTACTACATAATCCGGAAGGGTTGCTTTTTGGCCTTCCTGGACAGTTTTTTCAGCCATACAAACATAATTGTGGAAGCAAAAAGAATAAATAAGAGTTTTGGGGGGCTGAAAGGGAACAAGTCCGGCAGGCAGGAAAAATTGACCACTGGCCAGTTAGGAAAATTTATGTATATGGCTTTTCCAGTTAAGTTTTTAAATAAGTTAAGCCTTTTATTTTGCAGAGGTTGCTCACTATGTACAAATACACAATTGCAAGACAGCTCGCAACAAAAAGAGTCATTACTAACAGGGGAGACGAAATAGGCAAACTGACCGACATGATGGTTGAACCCACAACAGGCGACATTGAATCATTGATTGTTGAGGTTGACAGGGACAGCAAGGTCGCAAAAAGAATTGATGCCAAGGAAAGAATTATCCACATTCCGTACTCCGCAGTGACTGCAGTAAGCGATGTTTTTATTGTTGACGAAAGAGAAGTCTTAAACGCACAGTAAAACGCGTGAAAAGCTTTTTCGCAAAACTTTCCGCTTACGCTTTGCACAAATTTGCACGGCACAAAACGGCTTGGCTTGTTTATTTTATAAGCACATTTACAGGTCAAGCACGATTTCTTTTTTCTTTACATCAATACTGACTATTTTTTTGAACCATTCAGGGATGAGTGATTCTTGAAGAAAGTCAAGGATTTCCTGTTTTGGCTTTTTTTCTTTTTCCATTGCATGGACAGTTGAAAGGATTGCGTGGATTTCCTTATAGTTTTCATAGATTTTTTGGCCCGCCAGGGAAGAATCGCCTTTGTCTTGTGAAAGGGTTTCAAGTGCGGTTTTCTGCTGGATGCTTTTGTACTCAAGTTTTGACTTTTCTGTGCTTTTTTCCTGCGTTTGTTCTTTTCTTATTTCTTGTTCGGTGTGAGAAGAATAATAGTCGTCAAGAAAATAATTGATTGATGCAATCGGCACAGAAGTTTTTGAAAGCGAAGAAAGCGGAAACGCCAGGATGCTTTTTTCTGTCTTGTGTGGAGAAAGCCGGTTTTTTGAAACCGTGTAAAAGTCTTTTGTCGAATTGACTAGTTTTTTTATTTCGTTTGAGGAAAGCTCGCTTGCAGATTTTTCTTTTTTTATTTTTTGCGAGAAAAAAACTTCTTCTGCGATTTCTGGGGCGATGTTTACACTTGAGACAAAAGCGTGGAAAGCATCTTTTTTTGATTCGGAGAATTTTTCTGCCAGGTTTTTTTCTGTGAGTTCAAGTGGGTCAAGCCCGCGCTCGGGGGGGAGGGAATATTTTTCTTTTCGTTTGAGTGTCCGGTCGCTGAATTCCTGCATTTTGAGGACATCGGTTATTGTGTTGTCCTTGTCAAGCAGGACCAGGTTTCCGTTGTGGAACATTTCAAGGGCAAGTGAAAACCCTTCGAATTCAATGAAAACAATCCGTTCAAACTTGTGCTGCCATAAGCGCATGATTTTTCGGTTCAAAAGAAACTTTTTCAGGCGAAGCGTGAAATTGCCGGGCTTTTCTTCAACAGGAAAAGTGTGGCCTGAAAGGAAAAAAGCGTCAAGCACTAAAACAAGGTCTTTTGTTCCCTCGCGGGTCTGGAGTTTTAGCTTAAAGCCCGAAGGGTTTACTTGCTGGACTTTTCGAACAATCGAGCCCTCGATGACTGGGCGGATTTCTTCAAGCAGGTAGGCCAGGGCAAGGTTTGAGAGCTGCATATGAAAAAGTTTAGGAAAAACGGTTTTTAAGGATTGTTTTTAGTGCCGCACAGTTCAGGAGAAAAGCAGCTTTAGGTAAAACAGCGGGTTTGCGAGGTTTTTTCTTCGCTCGGAATTGTCCATCATTTCGCGCAAAGTGTCCTGGATTTGTTTTGAGCGCGAGGCTTTTTTTACCACAAGGTTTACAAGGAATTTGTGGCGGCCCATTTTTTGGAGTTTGTAGGAAGTTTCAAGCTTGTCGCCAAGAGCAGCCCAGACATCGTCTTCGTAGCCTTTGAAAAAGTTTTCCGAAAAATCGTTTTCTTTGAGTGCCTTGTCTATCCACTTGCTTGCTATTTCGCCTGAGCGCATGCCGTTTGAAATGCCTTCACCTGTAAAGGCGTCAATCAGGCCTGCGGCATCGCCTGCAAGGACAAAACCGTTTCCGTGGGCTTTTCGGCGTTTTGAACCAACCGGCAATGTCCAGCCTTTGACTGTGCCTGCGACTAGCTCGGAGCCTTCAAAGCGTGCCTTGAACAGCGGGTGGTGCTCGATTATTTCAAACATTTTGTCAGTCATTTTCCAGTTCTTTTTCTTGAAGTCTTCCATTACCATTCCAAGGCCGACGTTTGCAAGGCCATCTTCTAGTGGAAAAATCCAGAAGTACCCCGGGATGATGTCGTCGACAAAGTGGAGTTCGATTGCATCGGTGGTTTCTTTTACGTTTTTGTAATAGCAACGGACAGCAGTAAGAGTGTGCTTTGGGTCAAGGTCAAGCAGCCCTGTTTGCTTTGCAACAACTGAGTGCGCGCCGTCTGCGCCGACAACGATTTTTGCCAAAAATTCCTGTTCTTTGCCGCCTTTTGGAATGCCCTTTATTCCTTTGACAAAACCTTCTTTCATGACAAGGCCTGTGACTGTGAATTCTTCCATGGCAGTGCAGTGTTCTTTTGCTTTCTCGAAAACAAGGTTGTCGTAGACTTCGCGGCGGACACAATAGCCCATTCCCTTGAAGTTGATTGAAAGGACGTTTTGGTTAGGACTGGAAAAAAGAATGCGCTTGATTTTTGCGTGCGGACTTTTCTCGATTGTTGGCGCAAGGCCAAGCTCTTCAAGAGTTTTCAGCGAACCGGAAATTGCGTCCCCGCAGGTCTTGTCGCGCGGGAATTTTGCCTTGTCCAAAAGAAGGACTGAATGGCCCATTTTTCCCAAAAAAGCCGCTGCAGTGGAACCGGAGGGACCCGCCCCGACAACAATTGCGTCAAACTCGTTTTGCATAACAGGCATTTTTGCACCTTTTGGCTTTCAGTATAAAATAATATGGCAAGGTTTAAATGCATAGACGCTTTTTGATGTTTCAATCGTTTTATAAAATTTAAACAGCGCAATTTGTTTGCATGAAAGAAATCCTTGGCTCCAAAAGCAGTTCACTGAAAGGAAAAACCATTGTGCTTGGAGTGAGCGGAAGCGTTGCCGCGGTGCGGAGTTTTGACCTTTGCAGGGAACTGATAAGGCGCGGGGCGCGAGTGCAGGTTGTTGCAAGCCCTGCAGCCCTTGAATTGGTCGGTGAAAAACTGCTTGAGTTTGGCTCCGGACAAAAAGTTATAAGTGAACTGTCAGGAAAAGTCGAGCACGTGAAGTTTTTTGGAAAAAAAGGAAAAGCGGATTTGCTGATTATCGCACCAGCTACTGCAAACACAATCAGCAAGATTGCAATGGGAATTGATGACACGGTGATTACTACTTTTGCAACGACTGCAATCGGACAAGGCAAGCCTGTTCTGATTGCGCCAGCCATGCATGAACCGATGTACGGGCACCCGATTGTAAGGGAAAATCTGGAAAAGCTTGCAAAAATGAACCGCGTGAAAATCATTGCACCGTTTTTGGGGGAAGAAAAGGCAAAAATGCAGGCAATTGAAGAGATTTGCTTGGAAGTTGAAAGGGCCTTGACAAAACAGTCGCTTGCAGGCAAACAAATATTGATTACAGGTGGCGCAACGCAGGAAGAAATTGACCCGATGCGGGTTTTGACAAGCAAAGCAAGCGGAAAAACGGGCGTGGAGCTTGCACGCGAAGCATACCGGCGCGGGGCAGAAGTTACTCTTCTACATAATGGAATAGCCCCTGAATCCTGCATTAAATCAATCAAAACAATTTCTTCGGGAAAAATGCTTGATGGCGTGATGGACGAACTTTCGCATGGCTTTGATTTTTTTGTTTCTACTGCAGCGGTTTCTGATTTTAGCGTTAAAAAAAGCGCAAACAAAATAAAGTCGGGCAAAAAGTTTTCACTTGAGCTTGTGCCAGCAGAAAAAATAATTGCCCAGGTGCGAAAGCGTTTTTCAAAGCTTTTCATTGTCGGGTTCAAGACCGAAACGTTGAACTCAGACAAACAACTTGAAAAAACCGCAAAAGATTTTTTGGGGAAAAATTCCCTGCAGGTGGTTGTGGCAAACGACGTTGGAAAAAACCCTGTTGGCGGGGATGAGAATAAGGTTTTGATTGTCGGGCCGAAAAAAACCGCAAAAGCGCAAGGCAGAAAGGATTTTTTGGCGAAAAAAATCTGGGACTTTGTTGGGCAGGTAAAAAAGGGCTAGTTTTTACTGCTTTAATTTTTTACTGCTTTAATATTTCCAGTCCCGGCAACTTTTCCCCTGCAAGGTATTCCAGGAGGGCTTTTCCTGACAGGCTCAAATGCGAAAAGTCTTGTGGGAGAAGGCCAAGTGAAAATACAGCGCGTTCGGTATCTCCGCCCCCAAGGATGGAAAACGTGCGCCCAAACGCGATTGTTTCAAGGATTTTTTTTGTGCCGATTGAAAAGCTTGGCTTTTCGTAGACTCCAAGAGGGCCGTTAAAGACAACGATTTTTGATTCGCGGATTTTTTTCTTGAAGAGTTCAGTTGTTTCTCGCCCGATGTCCATTATGTCAAGGTCTGTTGGAAGGTCTTTGACTGCTATTTCTTTTCTTTTGTTTGAGCCGTTTGCTGCAGCAAGGTCAACTGGAAGGATTATTTTGCTTTTGTGTTTTGAAAGGATTTTTTTTATTTCGGACTCAAATTCCAAATACCCTTTGCTGTCCAAAAACTTGTCTTTTTTTCCAAGCGGTTTGCCGCTTGCGCGAAGAAACATTTCCCCAAACAAACCGCCTAGGCAGACTTCGTTGCAGAAATTTTGCTCAATCATTGAGTCAAGGACGTGAAGGCTGTCTGAAGGCTTTGCCCCGCCAAGAATCAGGAGCTTTGGCTCGTTTTTGTTGTTGAGTTTGCTTAGTGCGATAAGTTCGCGTTCGAGAACAGGGCCTGCAAAAGACGGCAGCGAGGTAAACCCCACGACTGTTGCCTGGTTTCTGTGGCAAATGCTTAACGCGTTTTGCACAAAGTAATCGGCGACTTGTGAGAGTTCTTTTATCGGAAACTGTTTTGAGAATTCTTGCGGGGACAGTTTTTCGTTTGTTTCAATGTCCAAAAAGCGCGTGTTTTCAAGGACAATTATGTCTCCGTCTTTCATTCGTTTTATTGCGTTAACAAAGTCTTGTTCCCAGGTGACAAATTTCACGCTTTTGTCAACAAATTTTTTTATGAAGTCTGCATGTCGTTTTAGCGAGATAAAGTCCGGGTCGCCTTTTCTTCCCTGGTGGCTTAAGACGACTATGCGGGCGCCTTCTTCTGCAAGCGAATAAACCGTTTTTGCGTGCTCGCGGATTCGGGAGCTTACAACAACACGGCCTTCTACAACATTGCTGTTTAGGTCGGTACGTAAAAGAATCGTTTTGCCCTTTAGGGGGACGTCAAAAATAGGGCGGTAATCCAAAAAACACCACAAAATCAATAAGGATAAAACAGTATTTATAGCTAACTTTATTCATGGAAACGCGTGCAACAAAACTGTTTGAAAGCGGCCTTCCATTGGTTCTTTCAGAACAGGGCATTGAATTCGGCGAAGAAATGCAGAAAACAATGCCCTCCGTAAGGTCTTTTGGCGACCTGCAAGGCGTCTTTGAAAGCATTCCCAAAAACCCTCAGTCACCGGCATATTTTATGTACCGTGACGTGTGCCTTGAAAAAGACCGCAAAAAAATCAGGGAAAGCGGTTTGCGCTATGACATAACTGTTATTCCGCCGGCAATTGTCGGAAAAGAATTTGTGAAAACGCTTGGGCATTCGCATCCGGCTGCGCCGGGCACAAAGATTTCGTTTCCTGAAGTCTATGAAGTCATTTTGGGAAAAGCGCATTTTATCCTTCAGGGCCAAACAGAGTGTTTTTTGTTTGAGGCAGTTGCGGGTGAAAAAGTCCTGATTGTGCCAGACATGGCGCATTTTACTGTCAACCCGTCAGATGAAATACTTGTGCTGTCAAACTGGGTGGAAAGACATTTTGCATCGGATTATTCAAGGGTGAAAGAAAAACGCGGAGCGGCACTCTATGAAACGACTGACGGATGGGTAAAAAACATGCATTATCTTGAAAATTTTTCCATGCGTTTTGCAAAACCAAAAAACGTGCCTGAATTCGGTCTTGAAAAATCGCGCCCGATGTATAACGTTGTCAACGAGATTGAAAAGCTTGAGTTTTTGAAAAACCCGCAAAAGTTTGAGGGGGTTTTTGCTGAATACATTGGGAAAAACTAAGGTGTTTTTTAATTTGTAGTTTGATTTGAATTTTTTACCCTGTTTTTTACTTTAAAGTTTTTACTTTAAAGTATACGCTGCTTTTTCCGCCAGGTCTACTAGGCGCTGGCTATAAGCTATTTCGTTGTCGTACCATGAAAGGACTTTCACAAAGTTTCCCTGCAGGACTTTTGTTGAAAGCGAGTCAAACACGCTTGAGTGCCTGTTTCCGATGATGTCGGAACTTACCAATGGCTCGGTGCTGTATTCAAGGATTCCTTTAAGGTAGGTCTTTGAAGCCTTTTCCATTGCAGAATTGATTTCTTCCGGAGTCGTGTTTTTGCCGAGTTCTGCAACAACGTCAACAAGAGAGCCTGTTGGCACCGGAACCCTGATTGCCATGCCGTCGACTTTTCCTGCAAGTTCGGGCATGATTTTCTGCGCGGCTTCTTTTGCCCCAGTTGAGGTTGGGATGATGTTAAGTGCCGCTGCACGTGCGCGGCGCAAATCGTCGTGGCTTCCGTCAAGCAGCCGCTGGTCACTTGTGTAGGCATGGATTGTTGTCATGAATGCGCGCTTGATGCCGAATTCTTTTTCAAGGACGGCCAAAACCGGCATGAGGCAGTTTGTGGTGCATGACGCGTTGTCTATCACGTCGCCGAAGTTTTTCTTGTCGTTTACGCCGATTACATAGCTTTCAACATCGCCTTTGGCTGGCGCGGAAATTATGACCTTTTTTGCACCCGCTTTCAGGTGCGCCTGCGCTTCTTCTTTTTTCCGCAAGGCTCCCGTGCATTCAAGGACAATGTCCACGCCCAGCTCTTTCCACGGCATTTTTGAGACATCGCGCTGGTTTATGACACGGATTTTTTTGCCGTCAACAACAAGATTTTCGCCGTCAACAGAAATTTCCCCATTAAATTTTCCGTAAACAGAATCGTATTTGAACAGGTGTGCTGCTGCTTTTGCACCGTATGAAAAAGTGACTGCCACAAAATCCAGGTCTTTGCTTTCAAGCCCGCATCTAAGGCAGAGCCTTCCAATCCTTCCAAAACCGTTTATTGCAACCTTTTTTTTAGCCATCACACCACCCCAAAGGTAACTATTGAATTGAAGCCTGGAACTTTATAAAAATCCATGGTGCTTAAAACCCAATTGGCCTTTTTTCCTTTTTCTTTTTGGCGCGGAAAGTTAGAGCAAGCACCAAAAGTATTTCTAGGACTGCAACAAGCAGGCCCGCGTTGAAGCCGTAAAACCTGGCTGCCTGGAATGGAAGCAGGAAAAACACGACTGTGACGATTATTTTCAAAAATGTTTCTGCCAGTTTTTGGCTGCTTGTAGCCGGCTTTAGCGGAATGATTGTTTTTTCGTTCTGGTAGAAAAACCAGGCTGCTATGCCGCACAAAAACAGCAGGAAAAGGAAAAGAGGAGTATCGTTGATTATGCTTCCAAAAAGGAGTTCCTGCGGGCTTGAAGCCACAAAAATTGATTCAAGCAGGCCTGTAACAAGGAATGTTCCGCCAAAAATCTTTACAGAGTTCCTGAAAATTTCTATCCTGTGGGTTCCGGGGGTGGACAGCTGGAATTTTTCGCCTGCAAAAAAAGTCTTTGTTTCATTCAAGGGCGTTGTGACAATTACTTCAATGCCTGAAACCGGGTTTCCGTCCTCGGTTTGCACGCTGACTGAAAACTCTTCGCCCAGCGAATACGTTTCTTTGACCGGCACGAGAATTTTTGGGACACGGAAAGCGCCCTGGAAATCCTCAAAACCGTTTTTTGACGCGGTCAAAAGGAATGAACCGGTTTCTTCAATCACAAATTCCACAAACCCGCCATTGTCTGTTTCAAGCTGCAGCGTTCCGCCTGAAGGAAGGCTTAGTTCTATCAGTGCACCATGCACGGTGTTTCCAAGCCTGTCAAATGCGCGGATTATTCTTGTGTCGCCGATTATTTCCGCATTGTTGAAATTAAGGGCTATGTCAAAGGAATTGTTCCCGATGAATGCATCTTTTTCAGCCTCGTTGTTGTACTCGTTTAATTCAAGGACCGTGTTTGAAGGGTCAATCACCAGCTTTATTGTTTTCCTTCCGCTGAGGCTTTCTTCCAGCACCGCTGAAAACCCGGCTGTTTGCGATTCCCCTGCTGCAAGGCCTGAAATGTTTTTTGTATCCAAAAGAACGTTGTCAACATAAAGGGAAACTTCAAATGCCTGCGCGGAAATCACTCCTGCGTTTTTTACCTCTGCTGAAATATTGGCAGGGCTTCCGGCCGGATAGAATTCTGACAGGTTTTCCGAAAGGAAGAAAAGGTCGGAAAGCAAAACGCATCCCTCGTCAACTGCACCGTCAGAATCATCGTCAACATAGTTTCCGCACTGTTCCTGCTGTGCGACTGCCGCTCCCTGCAGGCCGATTTCCGTGCCTGTCCCTGTGATTTTGTCGGTCTGGCCGCTGCTGTTTTCGGCATAAAAGTTTGCGTAAATTTCCGTGCCTGAACTAAAAGGCCCAAGCTCGTATTCATAGCCGGAGCCGCTCTGCAGGAGAACTTTTTTGCCCGTGCCTTCAGAGAGGCCTGCCTGTGCTTGTGCCTGCGGCATTTCCAAAAAGAAAGGCATGTTGTTTCTTGAAAAACCGTACCTTAAAAAGGCTTTTGCGGATGCATCAAGCAAAGTCGCGGTTGCCCTGATTGTGTAAGACCTGCAGTCGGGGCTTGGCTGAACCTCAAATGCAACCGCATCCAGAATGTCTGCCTCTTGTTCGTGCGTGAAAACCGGCATGTCAAGGGAGTCCTCTTTTTTCACGGGCAGGAAAAAATTCATTGTCCGAAGATTCTGGGTGGTTTCATAGTTCTGGTAATTGTAATAGATTTTTGCGTTCTCGGGAACTGGCCCAAGTCCCAGTACCTGCTCATCTGAAACCTGGTTGAATAGCCGGCGCTGTATCTCTGGTTCTTGGCCGTCTTGGGGAATTTCTATCAGCACTTCCACTGCGCTGATTGCAGAAGTCTCGCTGAGAAAAACCGCCTTGAGGTTTTTTCCCCCTGCGGGTGCGGAAGAATCTTCCTCGATTCTTATAAACGGCAGCTTTAGCAGGGGGTCAACGGGTGGCGGCGAGGGGGGGCTTGCCGGACCAGCCAAAAAAACCGATTTTTGGGCCGAAAAATCGTTTTTCTGCAAAAATGTGCTTTGCCCTGCACTGCAGGTTCCGTCAATGTTTTTTTTCACAACGCCAAAGGCCTTTTGCTCAAACAAATAATCGTAAGACTTTGAGGCAAGCGTGGCGGTTATTTTTGCGTTCAGCACGACCTTTTCGGAAAACGGGCCGATGCTGCCCGTGAAAAGCCCGCCGCCAGAATTTGTCAAATCGCCGCAATTCACTTGTGGATTTGACAAATCACCGCAATTCTCTTGCCCTGATTCCGGCCCAAACGAATAAAAGAATTCAACGCTCTCTGCTTCTGGCGCAAACACCTGCACGTCCACAAAGTAATTGCCTGAAGAATCAATCCTTTGTTTTAGTGATTTTGACCTGACTGGGCCTGGCTCAAAGATTGTGTTGTCAATCACTGCGGGAAAATTGTATGGCGCGGTAAGGTAAATGAAAAACTTTGCATTGGTCACCTGCCCGTCCGTGTCAAGGAAATTGTAGTAGACAACCGGGTCAACAACTGGCACGGCCTCGTCGATTGCATCCTCGCCTCTCCTGCCGGTTCTTGTGAGCGGGGTTTCTTCAACAAGGCTTGCAACAATGCCTGAAGGGTAGCCAGAAACCTGGCCGGACAGACGCGGATTGTCTTCAATTCGCGGGAGCTCAAAAAAGTTTTTTTCAAGAACCTGCCCCTGGATGACGTTTTCAAAAACAAAGCGCGTGGAGACACGGGTTTCACTTATTGTCAGGGAATAAACTTCAAGGAGTTCAATGCTTCCGTCGTCATCGTAAAGGTTTGATACAAAATACCTGCCGTCCGGCAGCTTTGACAATTCCAGCATTGACTGGGCTGCAAAAACGGTTTGCGCCAAAAAAGCAATTGCCAGCAACAATAAGAGTTTTTTCATCGTTATGCGCTCCTAAGAAGGCTTGTGAGGCTGCTTAGCCGCTCATAGCTTGCCCTCTTCAATATATAATCGCCTGTAATAATGTTTTCAATCGAGTTTGCTCCTTCGTTGAAAATGTTTTCGGGCGTGGTTTCATCAAATCCCACGCTGGCAGGCTGGCCTATCTGGGTTGACTCAGTGCCGGTTCTTCTTAAGACCTTTATCGAATAATCATTTTCAAAATCAGCATTTGGCTGCTGCCTTGACATGGGCGGGAACTTGTAGATTATCAGGTCAAAGTCTGTACGAAGTCTCCTGAAATACAATGCAGACGCTAAGCTTAACCTAAAGTCAGGCACCAGAACAGGGTCTGTCAGGGGAGAAATGAGAAGGAATTCATAGAATGAGTTTAAAGCATACTCCTTTTCTGCCCAGAACGCAACAAGCGGGATTTCTGCATCCAAAAGGTTTGGCGACACGAACACTTCGTCCGGGCCGATGACCCCGATTGTGGAAGGGAACTCGTTGTTTGAAGGGTCGGTTTCAAGCGCGCTGCCTTCCTCGTCAAGCACCAAAAGCAGGTCGTGCTCGCCTTGCATAAGGCCAAGCGAGCCTGTGCTGAAAGAAAACTCCGAGTTTCTCCCTGACTGAACGCTTTGCATTCCGGCAAGCTCGTTGTCCACGTAAAGCGAAACCGTTATTGTGCCGTCCACTTCAATTTCCGGCGCGCCTCTTTGCCGTGCCTGCTGTGTGGCTTCTCTGCCTGTCCCTGAAAGTGGATAAGAGAATGTCTCCGGCCTTGCCGTGGAACTTGCAGGCAGCGGTGACTCAAACGGAAAAGAGGCCGGGCCTGCAAGCGAGTCAAGCACTGAACCGGAAATGACTGCGTTTTCACCGACTGCAAGAATTCTCGGGACCTGCACGAACTCAAAGGACAAATCGCGGCTTGAAGGAAGGGGCGGCGTGATGTTGTACATGTTCGGGATTGAAAGATAGCCTGCCTGCCCTGCAAGTCCCTCTCCTTTGATTTCAAGGAAAAACTCGCCGATTTCTTCCTGCGAGGGCGCAAGAGCGACCCCAAGCGAGTAATCATAAGTGAACTGTATTTTTGTCTCCTTGCCTTCTGCAAGAAGGTTGACAAACTTGCTTGAGACAGGCGTGGAATGCGGGTCATCCTTGTAAAGGTTTACGTAAAAGTTTTTTGCGTCGGCATACTCTGACAAAAGCACAACTTCAAGCTCCATCTGCTGAAGGTTTCCTGCTGAAAAAATTGGTTTTGCAAAAACCTTTGTCGGGCTTACAAGTGCAAGGCCGCATTCCTCATCAATGAGCCTGTCAAGGTCATTGTCTGTGCTGTCGCTGCATTTTTCCGGGCCGGCAAAGTAAATGCGGAAAACCGCCTTGTTGTTTTCCTTTTCCTGCTCAGCCAGTGCGCCATCTGGATCTGCAATGACTGAGAATTCAGCAGAAGAATAAACAAGGCCTTCATCAAACGGAACCTCAAAAACAAGGCTTAAGCCGTCGCCTTTTCTGACTTCCTGAACGGTTTTTCGCAATGAAAATTTACCGGCCCTGTCCACGGTTTCCTCCAAAAGCACGCCAAAAGGGCTCTTTGTGTCCCCGCCGTAATTGAAAACGGTCACAACAACGGATGCATTTTTTCCTTCTTCGGCCTTTTCGTCAAACTGGATCTGCACCCCGATTTCGGGGTCAGAATAGCACGAGCCAACGCAGCACCGTGGTGAATTTGTGGAATTGACCCACGTTCCCTCACAATGTTCTGTGGGATTGCATGCGGTGCCTTTTTGTTCTTCACAGGTTAAAACAGGCTGGGATGAAAACTCCGGCTCATCAACCACTGCAATTGACGGCTTTGCAGGGATGGTTTTTTTCACGCAGTCAGACCTGCATGAAATTATGGTTTCCCCGGCTTCGCACACGCCATTGCCACAGACTGAACCGCCACCGCTACCGACAGTGGAACCGCACCCTGTAGAAGATGCAGCTGAATTGTTGTCTACGCCATCAATTGCAAGAACAGTGAAACAGTATGTTGTGGAACTTCCAAGCCCGCCTACCCCCCTTGAAGTAGTTGAAGAATAACCGTCAAACGGGTCTATTCCTGCCGAGCATGACCCGCCAGAAACGCAGTTGACAAAGTATCTTGAAACCCCTGTCGTGATTGTGTCCGAAGCCGTGGAAGTATTTGCATCATTTGCCTGTGCGTCAAACACGTCAACAAAATAAAAGTAGTCGTCCCCGCGGTCTGAGGGTGCACTCCAGCTTACTGTGACCGAGCTTGTGCTCCCGCCTGTAACAGTCGGGGCTCCGGGTGCATTGGGGGAATTTGTGTCCGTGGCAGCCGTGTCAGAATACGAATTATTCCCGTCAAAGGTTGAGACAATCTTGGAAAATGTGCCGCTTTGTCCTGTCGCGGACCTGAAAACGTTGTAGTCAAAAGAGGTCGTGGAATACTCTACAAAAAGCTTTGGGGAATTGTTTCCCTCAGAGGAAGAAAACTTGTTTTTTGTGTTGGTGCTTGCGCCGGGATTGCCTGTGTACAAAGCAGAACTGTCTGTCTTTGTGTCAGGAGAAATGCTGTTTGTGTCTGGGTCTTCCAGCCTTAAGGAAAAATTTGTGTCGCCTGCAAGAAAGGATGCCCTGACAAGGGGCGTGATTGTGCAGTTCTGGTCTTCTGCAGCAGTGTAACAGCTTGTGGCCAAAAGAAAATTGCCTGTGCGCATTGCATAAATGCCTGCAGCGCTTGCTGATTCTGTCCATGCCTGGTTCTGGTCAAGGCGGTAGAATGCCACGTCGTCATCATCATTTTCGGTTTCAGTTGTCATCTGCAGTTTTGCTGAAACAATCGTGGCGCCAGTTGGAATAGAGCTTAGGCTGAATTTCATGAAAGTTCTTGCATGGCGGCGTTCAATCTCTAAGGGTTCAGCAAGACTTATTGTTCCTTTTACTGGCTGATAATCCTGTGGTGCAGAAGTGATATCCTCTCCTCCGCCTGACGGAACCGGGCCAGTAAGGTAAACATCCTCTGAAGGCGTCAGGACAACAGTTACTGTTGATGCACCGGTGTTGTTGTCCGTGGAATTGTTGAAGTCAAGGTCAATCCGGTTGGATGACGGGACCGTTGTAAGCGTCAGGGAGCCAGCTGTGGGCGCTGTCCTGTCCTGTGTCGTGACAGAAACCACGGAGGAATTTGCGTCATTTGCCGCGCCGTTTGTCTGAACTTTGAAAAAATACCTGTTGTTGTCAAGCGCGCTTGCATCCGTGTAGGAATTTGAGCCTGCTGCCACGCTTGTGGAAAGCGTTGTGAATGTGCTGTTGTTGTCTGACCTGTAGATTGTATAACCGGTTTCACCATTTACATCAGTCCATGAAAGAAGCACGTTCACGTCGGTGGAGTTGAACGGCCCTGCAGTTGAAGTGGCAGTAAGGCCTGAAACCGCGCTGACTGTTGTCGTGCCGCAGGTCTGCGAGGAAGCGGAGGAATTGTTGTCTGCACCGTCTGTGGCAAGCAGGGTGAAACAGTATTGTGTGCCCTCACTAAGGTTGGTCATGCTTTTGCCACGGGCAGAAGAATTATAGTCGTCCCCGGTTCCGACTCCGGCACCGCACGAGCCGCCCGAAACGCAGTTGACAAAGTATTTTGCAACGCCCGAACCGGTAATTGAAACGCTGCCTGTCGAGGAATTGGAATCGTTTCCTGCACTGTCAACAGAGTTTATTTTGTAATAGTAGGACGTGTTGTTGTCTGAAACAGCTGACCAGTTCACGTCAAGCGTGGTTGAGTTGATTGCAGTGACAGTCGGGGCGGAGGGAGTCTGCGGATTGTTCTGGTCCGTCAAACTTGTGTTGCTGTAAGTGTTCAAATCGTAGCCGCTTGTGATAAGCGAGAAAGTTGAATTGTTTGTTGAGCGGTAGGCGTCATAGCGCCTTGCACCGCTTAAGTAAAGCCTGTTGACGTCCGCTGCAGTGATTGCCTTGTTGTAGATTCTTATGTCGTCAAGCTGGCCTGTTAGTTCATCGCCCGCAGAGTTGTCATATCCAAGCCTTAGCTGGGAAGGTTTTGAAATCGTGCCTGCATAAGTGACAGTGGCTGCCTGTGCGCCGTCCTTGTAGATTGTGGTCTGGTTTGCCCCTGTGCCTGTCCTTACAACTGCAAAATGGTGCCATTGTCCGTTGTTGAAGCCTGCGACAGTTGTGTTTAAGTCGTTTGGCGTGGGTTCGTCATAAATCCACAGATACCCTGAAGTGCCGTGGACGGACAACCCAGGGTCATAGGTTCCATAAGACAAAATCGTGTTGTAGTTTCCGGTATCGTTTGTTTTTATCCAGCCAGCCCATGAAAATGCGCCAGTGCCGTGATTGAAATCGTTTGAGTTGGTGTTGATTAAGGCAAACTCGTTGACGCCGTCAAAGTTCAGGTCGCGGCCCATTTTTCCTGTTGCCCAGTCCGCTGCTTCCATGTTTTGTGTCGTGCCGTTCTGGTCGCCGTCAGCAGAGTCAAGCACAAATGTTCCTGAAGTTTCGTCCATGCGCCAGTATGCAATAAGGTTCAGGTCTATGCCGGAGTTTGCGTTGTCGTCAGAAAAAGTCCAGTTGAGGTCTGCATAGTTTGAGCCGTTTGAAAGAGTCAGTGTTGGGGCGCTTGGAGCGCTACGGTCAAAGGTAGTGTTTGTGTCAATGGACGTGTTCGCGTCGCCTGAAAGGTTGTAGGCTGAAACCTTGTAGAACAAAGTGTTGTTGTCGCTGACGTTTAGGTCATTGTAGGAAGTCGTGCCTGCAGAAACTGTACCCAAAAGCACAAAATTGTTGTCGTTTTGGCCCCTGTAAATGCGGAATCCGTCCTCGTTGTTGGAGTTGTCTGTCCATGTAAGGCGCATTGCACCGCGACCGCCATTCAAGGCATACGTGGAGTTGGCGTCGGCCTGCAGGGCAGAAGGTGCGGTAATCGCACCCGTGTTGTTGTAGTCGACAAAAAGGATTGGCGGGTTGGAACCCTCGGAAGAGCTGAATGTTTTGTAAACAAATATTTCTGCCCCATCATTGTTTGTGCCGGTCTTAAGTGTAGCCGTGTTTGTTTTTCCTGTTGGAGCTGACGCGTTTTGGTCGGGGTCGTCTATTCTGAATGAAAAGTTTGAGTCGCCCTGATTGTATGCTGCCTGGAAAACGCTTGTGATTGAACAGTTCTGATCCCCTGTTGTGGTATAACAGCTTGAAACGCTTGAGAAGGTACCTGTGCGCATTGCGTAAATGCCTGTAACTGAAGCAGACTCGTTCCAGCCTTGATTTTGGTCAAGATGGTAAAAGACATAGTCGTCGTCATCGCTGTCTGTGGCTACGTTCATCTGAAGGGTTGCAGAATTAATTGTTGCGCCTGCAGGGACGGAGCTGATGTCAAACTTCATGAAAATTCTGTTGGAAGCATCTGTAGCAGTGACTCCAAGATAAACGTCCTCTGACGGCGCGCTTGACTGGAAAACAGGGTCAAGGGAGATTGTTTCGCCCCACTTGCCGTCTGACGGGTCTTTGTCGCGGATGATTAGCGTGTACGGGTTTTCAAAATCCAAGTCAAAGCTTTCCTGGTTTACAAGGTCTGAGAAATCAATTGAAAGGTCTTCCGGCAGCACGGTTTCAAACTTGTCTGTTGCCTCTTCTTCCACTGAATCAATGCTTTGGGTCGTAAAGCCTTTTGACGGTTTTACTGTTAGCTTGATGAACTCAAGTTTTTCGCGGATTTCTTGTGGCACGTTTTGCACTTCGTACCAGAATTTTGTGCTTCCTTCAAGGTTTTCTTCAAATGTTTTTACGTCAATGCCTGGCGAAAGTGATTTGAATCCCGCAATAGTGTAAATTGTCCCGCTGACAGAAAAAGACAATTCGGTTTCAAGCTCAAGGCGCCCATTGCCCCAGCCCATGAGAAAATTCCCGTTTTTTAGGGACAATGAATGCTTTTCCTTGAATGGCACGATTTCAGTTCCTTCTTCAAAGACTGTTTTTTTTGTAAAAATCATCTGTTGCTTTTGGTTGTTCCCCAAATCAAACTCGACCCAGTTTTCGCCTGTTTCAACGTCTTCAAAAGTAAAGCATTTTTGCATTGAATCATCAAACGATTCACAGAACAGGTAATCGCGTGAAGTATTGCAGTAAAACATTTTTTCAACTTCGGTTTGCTCCCATGGAAGATGGCAGGAAACAAAATCCTGCTGTAGTTCTACGCCCTGGAGGGAAACCGTTAGAGGTTGGGAATCTGGAGCAGAAGCAACGAAAGCATTTGCAATAGCCAGAATGTTGAGAAACGCAAGTGCCAGCGGCAGAATGTTCAGAAGGTTTTTTGCATGGAAAAACTTCATTTGGGCACCCATTCAATAACTATCAAGTAAGCTATTAAGCTTTCATTAATCTATACTAATAAACACTTAAGAGTATTAATTTTTTTGCTTAAGACAAAAAGAGGGCTTTAATTGAAAAAACTTGGCATGGTTTGTTTTGGAAGCTCTACAAGGGATGTTTTTGTCCAGATTGACAGGGCTTTTTTTGGGAAAAGCCTGGCATTTTCCCCTGGGTCCAAGGTTGAAATAAACGACATGGGGTTTTTTACGGGCGGAGGGGCTTCAAATACGGCGGTTGGCTTTTCAAGGCTTGGAATCAAAACGGCTATTGTTTCCGCTGTCGGAAAAGACGAGGACGGAATTGAGATAAAAAAAGAGCTGTTAAAGGAAGGCGTTGGCTGCTCTGACCTTTTGCTTGAAACAAAACGCACTTCTTATTCGGTCATTCTTACAGGTTTTGGAAAAGATCGGGTCATCCTAAATTATTCAGGGGCAACCGCGCTTTTGGATGAAAGCAAAAAAATCACGTGGGAAAAAATCAGCACCGAGTGGTTTTTTATCTCAAGCCTGCACGGGAAAGGAAAACTTCTTGAAAAAATTTTTTTGGCCGCAGAAATAAAAAAAATCAAGGTGGCATTTAATCCCGGAAAAAAAGAACTGGAACTTGGCCTGCATGCGCTTGAAAGGCTTCCTGGAAAAATAGATGTCCTTTTGCTTAATGCAAAAGAAGCGCTTTCGCTTACCGGAAAGGCAAGTGTGGAAAAAAATCTTTCGATTCTTGCAAAGCATGCGGACATTGTTGCAATTACGGACGGCAAAAACCGGGTCTTTGTCTGTGAAGGGCAAAAAGTTTTTTCAAAAAAACCGTTTGACGTGAACATGCTTGACTCAAGCGGTGCAGGGGACGCGTTCAATTCCGGTTTTGTCGGCGCGCTTGCAAAAGGAAAAAGCGCAAGGGAAGCACTTGACTGGGGAATTGCAAACTCCAATTCAGTCATCCAGTTTCTTGGCGCAAAAAATGTCCTGCTTTCAGAAAAAGGGATTGCGCAATTTCTCAAGCGGCATAAATAAATAAGGGCATATTTGATTACCGCCCTGCCGAAGGCAGGGCACATAAGGCGTCATACACGGGCGCAACCGTGTCAGTTCATGAACTGTTCGTATTTCTGGCGGTTGAACCTGTAAAGAAAACGGATTATTTTTGCGCCATTGAAGGAATATTTTTCAAGGACGCCTGATTTTTTTCCGGAAAAAAACCCAAACTCGTGCTTTTGGCTTGGGTCAAGGACAAAGAATTTTCCGCCGAATTCTGTTGCCACAAACGCATGGGTTGACCCGTCATCCATTTCTGAAACAATCACTTCCGCATTGTTGTCTCCAAGAAATGCCAAAAGCGAGCAGAGAAAAACCGACAGGTCCTTGTCGTCACCGATTTTTTCGTTGAGTATCTCTTTTGGGGAGAGCCAGAAATTCAGGTCAAGCTGTGGCTTGACGTATTGTATCTCGTTTTTGACAAAATCAAAAGCCTTTTGTGAAGCCTCAGGAAAGTCTTTTTCGAATTCATACCCTTCTTTTTTGAATTCAATAGCGATGCTTTGGACAGATAAGTCGTCTGCGTCAATAAGCGCTTTTATTTCCCCGACAGTTTTTTTCTCAAAGTCGTTTATGATGTCAGAATATTTCATGACAAGGAATTTCAGGAACTTTAACTGCAGTTCAGCATCTTTGGAAATGTCTCTTGGGCTGGCGCTTTCATTGGAAAAAAAAACAGGGTTCTTTTCAGCAATTCCAAGCGTTGTCTGGCTGGAAAAAAGAGGTTCTTTTTGAATTTTTTTTGGCAAAACACTGCCGCTTTGGGCAATCATATACATAATGAATTGGATGGAAATGGTCTAAAACCTTTTTGGATGCAGAAAAACAATGTTTTTTGGGGTTTTTTGGCAAAAAAAAGGCTTTTCATTAAGCTGACTCGCATTTTCCAATGCAGCATTCCAAAGTGTCTTTTGCCTGCCTTACCTGCCCGGAACATGCTTTCCCGGGTTCGCATGTTCTCCCTTCCAGGTCAGAACAGTTCAATAGGCCTGAATCGTCTTCTGCACTTTCCCCTTCCGGGCTTCCAGCCCCACCTGATGAACCGCCATTGCCAGCAGCACCCGAACTTACGCCGGGCCTATTTGTCACGGAAGGCAGTCCATCTCTATCATCTGGCTCCTGTGCAGGAGGAACTTCATTTTGTGGCGGGTTTTTGCCATCTTGTGGCTGCGTACCGGTGCCTGCCCCTGCAGGCTGAAAAATACCCGGAATGTTTTGCTTGGCCAGAAAATTGCCGTTCAGCAGAAAAACCCCGGCTGCAATCGCAAGCAGAAACACGCCGGCGATAAATGCAAGCTTTAGCTTTTTTGATGCAGGTGTTTTTTGCCCGATTGCCTTTTCTTTTTGAACCATCAGGTAATAACCGGTTTTGTTGCTTAAAAAGTTTTGCCGGAAAAGGCCGTGCCCAAACTCTATTAAAAAGGTTAAACATAATATTACAGTTTTATAAATTTGAAATTCCGGAAAGTGGCCCCATGGGAAAAAAAGGACAGGTTGCACTCGAGTACCTGATTTTGACTGCTTTTGTGCTTATAATCATTATCATTATTTTTGCTTACTCTTTTGTTGTCTTGATGGAGAACTCAAAGATTGAAGTGGCTTTAAGCAGTGTGAGAAAACTTGCCTCTGCAGCTGACCAGGTGAGCGCGCTTGGGCCCGAAAACACCGTGATTGTCAGGATAGAGCTGCCGGACAACGCTTCAGGTTTCCAGGTGGGAGAGAGTTCGGTTTCCATGCGGCTGACACAGCTTGCAGGAATCACTGATGTAGTGGAATATTCCTCTGCAAGCATCACGCCTGCAAGCCTTCCTTCAACATTTGGGTCTTACAGCATTAAAGTTGAAGTGGTGGATGCAAACGTTGTCTTTAGCGTGATTTCATGAAGGCTCGCGGGCAGGTTGAAGTTGAGGCAATCATTGCAATCATCCTCATAATGGTTTTTTTTGTTGCGGTAAGCCTGCTTTCGCTTTACCGAAAAGGCGAAGTGGACTTTTTGTCAAGGCAGGCAAGTGCGCTTGACGACTGCTATAAAGTCGCAACAACTGCAAGCTATTTTTCCGCAAGCCAGGGGCGCGACGAGATTTTCCTGCAGGTATCACACGACATGAACATAGGCGGGCAGACCATTTATGTGGACGGGTTTTTCTGCAGTTTTTATGCGGACGTGGAAACAGCAACTCTTTTGCGCGGCACAGTGCGCGTGTTTGAGGAAGACAATGTGGTGAGGTTTGAAAATGCGTGACCAGAAAGGCCAGGCGGTTTTGTTGGATGTTTTTTTTGCTTCGATAATTTTCCTGGTCGTGTTTTTTTCAATCGGGAACTCTTTTGAATCTGAACTTGAAAAAGTCAACCAGCGGCAGGAAACACAGCAGATGCAGCTGAAAGCCTTTGCGATTGCGGAAAGCCTTGTAAAATCGGACGGCGGACCTTCAGACTGGGAAACCCTTCCCGTTGGCTCTATTGAAAGAATCGGGCTTGCGAAAAGCAACCTGTCGTTAAGCACGGAGAAAGTGAACCAGTTCAAGAACCTGGATCCGGACTATTCAACAGTCAAGGAAATTCTTTTGATCCCGCAGTATGATTATTTTTTCGAGCTTGACGGCACCGGTGTGACTGCGGGAATTCCCCCTGCAAGCGATTCCACAAAAATCGTCGTGAGAAGGATTGTTGAATTTGAAGGAGATGAAACAGTTGCGGTTTTTACGCTTTACAAGGTCCAGTGAAGCATGGAAAGGCAAGGAGTCGAAGGGCTTTGCGTTTTCACTTGATGCTGCATTTGCAGTAATTCTTTTTATCAGCGTCATCCTTGTTATTGTCTCGATTTCCGACACGCCTTCAAGCGTTTCAACCGTTGCCGTGAACCAGCTTGCAAGCGACCTTTTTTTCACGCTCAACAAGACGGGTTTTCTTTTGACGGCACTTGACACAAACGCGCCAAGCACAGCTCTTTCAGGCATTTACAATGAGTCAAGGCAGCTTTTGCCGGGCAATTTTGACATGCAGCTAAAACTTACCGAGTTTAATCTGGATGAAGCAGAATGCAGGGCACAGCAGGACTTCGCAGGCTGTTTTGTGGAAATTTTTTCGGCAACGCAGGGAAGCGCCCCGCCGGCAGATGAGGGCGTGTTCAAGGGGCAGCGCGTGTTTGTGAAAAGGCAGCCGGCCTCAGACTGCAATGCTTCAGCCGGTCTTTTGGGCACAGGGCTGCAGGAATATTTTGGGGAACTTTTTTTCCAGAGCGCGGATGAAAATTTTGCAAGCCTTGTCCAGTTTGACGTGAATACTGTTCCGGCAGGCTCGATTGCATGCGACCAGAATATCACGGTGACGCTGTCTGTGCAAATCCCGGCAAACGTAAGAAGGCCCGTTGACATGATGCTTGTCATGGACAGGAGCGGAAGCATGAGCTGGAGCGGGGAACAGGGAAGCAGCACGGCGACCTCTGTTTTTGTTGACAGGAACACTGCGTTTACCGGGAACAGCACCAACGGTGTTTTTTCGTTTGATGTAAACAACCCGCTTATTCCAACGCTAAAGGACTCTGATGACCCGGGAACAGTGCTTGACATCCACGGAAAACAAAACTATGTTTTTGCCGCGGACACTTCCGGAACAGACGAGGTTTACCCATACAATACGACAAACCCTTCAAACATCCAGCGACTTGCGGCCGTTGGGTTTGAGTCGACCAACGGCGTGTTCGGGGTTTTTGTTGACGGTAGCTATTTGTATGTTGCAGGCGACAGGACCGTCGCACAGGCAGGGGCTGGAAGCAATGGCAGGGGCCTTTACATCTTCGACATTTCAAACCCTAACAGCATTTCGCAGGCCGGAAAGCTTGACGTTTCAAACATTTCAGACGTTTTTGTCGACGGAAACATCGCGTATGTTGCAAGGCTTGGAAGCGGGGTGTCCACAATGGATGTGGCAAACAAAAGCGCCCCTGCAATAATGAGCACGGTTAACCCTGGTGGCACAAGCGAGGGAGTATACAAGGACGGGAACTTCCTGTACGTGGCGTCAGGCGACTCGGGACTGTCTGTAGTCAATGTCTCAAACCCAGGCAGCATCTCTGTGGCAGGCACGCTCACCGCGGCAGGAACAGGAACGGCTTATTCATACAATGTCTTCAAGGCAGGAAACGAGGCATACATTGCAAACGGCACAAGCCTTTACATTGTGAACGTGAGCACTCCTTCAAGCCCTGTTTTTGCGAGAAGCTATGCATCGCCGTACAACTACAGGGACATCTATATAAAGGAAAGCTATGCCTTCCTTGCAAGCATCCAGCACCTTGTCACTGTGGACATTTTTAACGGGCCAAGGATTGACAACGCAAAGCTTTCCGCAACAAACTTTGTTGATTTCAACGGCTGGAAGTTTCCCGGAGACCAGATAGGGCTTGCCTCGTTCAATACTGTGGCAACGCTTGACCAGCAGCTCACATCTGACGGGAATGCGGTAAAGCCCGACATAAACGCGCTTGTTGCAAACGGCGGGACAAACATCCAGTCAGGAATTGATACTGCCACAACCGAACTCATTTCCGCAAGGCACAACCCCAATGCGCTGCGTTTTCAGGTCCTTTTGTCTGACGGCCAGTCAAACAGCGGGAATTCAGCGCTTGCCGCACAGACTGCCGCGGGATACGGGATAAAAATTTACACGATTGCATACGGCGCGGACGCGGATGTGAACGAGCTTCAGACAATCGCAGACATCACCGACGGGAATTTTTACCTTGCAACAGACCAAAACGCGCTTGCAGAAGTTTTCAGGCTTATCTCATTTGCGATAGCAGAAACCGCACAGGACTCAAACGTTGTCGTGGGGCTTGGAAGCGGCGAATTTGCAGTGGACACGGGGGTCGGGGTAATTGACCTGAATACGATTGTATTTGACCTGAATGAGCTTCAGCCGGGCGTCCCGTGGGTTGCAAGCTATGTCGTGAACTTTCCGTGCAATCTGGCGGCAAACTGCAACATTGACGCAGTGACTTTTCCCGGAAGTGGAACGACTTTCAACTATATTGATTCAAACGGGGTAAGCCACACAATTGACTTTAATGCAAGCACAACGCTGACATTCCTTAACCGCGACCTCTCGGTTGACGTTTTTGCAGGAGAGGTTGTTTCTGACACCGAAGTACTGCTTGACGTGAATGTGTCAAACATCGGGGACCTGAACTCCGGCCCGACTGTGCTGAACTTTTACCTGAATGACTTGAACGGCCCGCTTTTGGAAACAGAAAATGTTCCCGCACTTTGCGGGGCACAGGATGCGTCATGCAATTATTTCCCGTTTGAACTGTACTATGACGTGGATGTGGGCTCGCCAGGGCTTATTTATGCTGTCGTCAATGACGACAACAGCGTAAGGGAGTGCCCGCTGAACAACTCTGAGGCAGTGTATTGTCTTTCATCGCCAAAGACACAATATTACCTGCTTGAATACTGGGCGTGGAGAAAATGAAAAAAGGAATCCTGTTTTCACTCATTGTCCTTATCCTGCTGCTTAACCTGATAGCATTAAAGACAGTAAGCACTGGCTCAAAAGGAATCGTTGCAGGAAATTCAGTCGAGCTTCTGGCTTTCAATGCCATTGACCAGCGCTTTGACGACATCCAGATGAACATGGTAAAGTTCAGCGGGTTTGGGCAAGGCGAAAATGTAAAGGAAAGAATTCTTCCGTTTTCTTTTGCTTTGGACGAAAACTCGTTTAGTGCAAGGCAGGAAATACCGCTTTCCCAGTCAAAAATAAACATTTTTTTTGACGCAATCAACTCGTTTGAAATCTGGCAGGAAGACACGGATTATGCAAACTTTTTTTCAGGGCTTGTTGTTGACGCAAACACCGCAAAAAACACTGTATGGGGCGGAACAGGCAACTCGGCAGAGTTTTATATCCTGCCACAGTGCTTAAAGTACAAAGTTTTTGACACAAATAAAGCAGGGTTTGAGGCAGGAAGTGGATGTGAAGCCGCGTTTAGCGAAAACAATGTCGCAAGGTACGATGTCAATATCCTGCTTGATGTTACAGCAGACTTCAATGCGGTTTCATGCAGTTTTGATTCTATTCCAGGCTGCCCGGCTGATACCTTTGACCCGCTTAACCCAAACCCGTTCATTCAGGTGAATATTTTGGACCAGAACTGTTCTGCCTGCGCTTTTGACCAATCAGAAAAAACAATCAGCTCGCACTTTAACCCGCTTGCACAAAATTCCATCGTGATAGAATGCGTTGGGGCAGGATGCGCCACCCCTGACATGAACATATCATTTTCGGATACGCCAACGGTTTCTTTTACAGGGCCAAAACAGGTAATGGAACTGGAGGCAACTTTCAAGCAGCAGATAGGCGAGTTCAGTTTCCTTGACTTTAATTTTTCGGTTGAAAACCCGGCACTAATGCTGAAAAAATATTCAGGATGACACAATGGACCTTCGAGTGTTTTTTGTTGCAGGGATTCTTCTTGCAGTTGGGGCTTTTTTCATTTACGGGCTTGATTTTTCCGCACCACATGCACAAACGCCACCGGAAATTTTTGTCAATGCACAGCTTTCAAAAGAAGTGTTTGCAGAAAATGAAGCAGTTGAGCTGACGGTGAATGCAACCGGGCAAAACATTTCAAAAATAAAAGTTTTATCGGAAGGAACTTTCCAGGAAACCCCCTGTTCCGGGAATTCCTGCACTCACACGTTTTCATTGAGTTTTCCATCCAAAGGGATTTATTTTGTCGAGGCAGAGGCAATTGGGGAAAATTTTTCCAGAAAAGAAAAAGTCACAGTCAGGATCACAGGCTCTGCAAAAACATGCATTGACCAGACGCCTTTTGGCGAATGCTCAGAAAATTTGCCGTTTTATTGTGCACAGGGAAACCTTGAGGAAAATTGCACGCAATGCGGCTGCCCTGAATCAATGGAGTGCACGGAAAAAAAATGTATTCCCGCAAGGGCAGGAATTGAAGTTGGAGGGCTAAAAGAAAGTGTTTTTGCAGCGCCAAAAGCCAATGTAAGCTTTTTGGTTGAAGCAAAGGCAGCTGGGCAAAAAATCCTTCAGGGGGCTTCTTACAGGATGGAAGCACAGCTTTTGTCTGGAACAAAATCAGTTGTTGTTGAAAAATATTTTTCTACCACAAAAGACCTCAAGGCAGGAGATGCGGAAGAAATAGCCATAAATTTTGAAGGAAAAGAACTGGCAAGCGGGGCATACTCTTTGGTTGTCCGGATTTTTGGGAACGAACTGCTTTCCGAAAAAAAGTTTGAAAACGCTCTTACAGTCAGGGAACCTGATTCAACTGCACCCGCAGCACCGGTATGGGCTGGCTATGCGCTTGAAAACGGCAACACAGCCATTGTGCTAAACTGGCAGCCAAACACTGAAGACGACCTCAAGGAATACCGTGTCTATAAAAATACGCAGGAAAACAGCGCTTTTATCACATATTCAGTGAAAGAAACAGTAACCAGCGGAACCACTTCCATGACAGTTGACGGCCTAATGCAGGGAAAACATTTTTTTGTCCTAAAGGCAGTCGACTGGTTTGGAAATGAGTCAGGGTTCAGCGGCGTTCTTGAGCTAAGCACGTGAATAAAACCGTATATAATTTTATATAGTGGAAAGTGCCAATTGATAAGGGAAAACAATGGCAAAAAAGATCTCTGGAATCGTCAAAAAAATGCTTTTTGGATTTGAACACGACGATGTCCCATCCGCAAAGGATTTGGCCCCAAAAGAACCGGGAATTCCTAAGCTAGGGCAAAGCCATGAAAGCGGGTTTTCTTCTGAAAAAGTGGAAAAAACCGTAAAAGACTTTAATCTTTTTGGCATTTTTGGCGAAAAAAAAGAAAGCGAGCCAGAAGAAAAAAAAGAACACAAAATGCATGCCCCTTCGCATGCAAAAACGCCACCGCATTCAGCCACTATGCATCCCAAAGCAAAAAATGTTCCCGCAAAAAAACCTGAAAAAAAGAAAAAAGGGCAAAAAGCAGGCAAACAAAGCAAGCCGGGGCAAAAAAGTTTTGCCAAGCATTCCGGGGCAAAAAAACCGAAAACAAAAACATTGAAGGGAAAAACTTTTCCTTCGCACGAGCAAATGCACAAGAAAATAAAAAAGCTCAAGGAAAAAGTTTCAAGCCTTGCAAAAAAACACAACGTTTCAAAAGAGGAAATAGACGAGGCGCACGAAAAAATTTCAACGCATGACACGATAAGGGAAAAGGGCAGCCTGCCCACACTAAAAGAAATAGAGGAAAAACTGCAGGACACAAAGACAGCTGAAAGCCTTGGCGGCAAAAAAGACGAAATCCTTGGAATGATTGAAGAAATAAAAAAGCACAGGATTGTAACAGACTTTGACCGGGTTTATTCCACAGTGCAGGAAAGCCAGAGAATCCAGGTGAACAGGATTTCTGCACAGCTTGGCATTCCTAAAAAAAGGGTAGAGGATTGCGCACAGATTCTTGAATCAGACAGGCTCATAGAAATGGAGTACCCTGCGTTTGGCGACCCGTTCCTTGTACTGCCAGGATATAAGGAAAAGCTGCAGAAGGAAAAGGAAAAAAAGAAGAAAGCAAAAGGCGGCAAAAAAAATGTCTGAAGAGCTCCTCAAAAAATATTCACTTGACGCTTCGCTTGTGAAAGTCCCAGTGAATGTAGTAAGAAAGCCGGCTGATTTTGTCCTCAATTATGTGCTTGAAACCCCTGAATTTGGGACAGGCACTAGCGCAATGATTGACTGGATGAAAAGAATGCTTGTGTCTGATGCTTCAATAAAAACCGAAAAAATGCTTGACCCAAAATTTTTGGGCGAGATAAAGGGGCGCTTTGTTGAAAAAAGCAGGGCTTTTTTGGAAAAAGAGGCCGGAAAAATAAATGAGGGAGAAAAAAACTTCATCATCGAAATGATGGTAAACGAAATGCTTGGACTTGGGCAGATGGAGCTTCTGCTGCTTGATGGAAACCTTGAAGAAATAGTTGTCAATTCCTCAAAAGAGCCCGTGTGGGTTTACCACAAGGAGTTTGGCTGGCTGAAAACAAACATCCGCTTCAAAAACGAGGCCGAAGTCCAGAATTATGCAAGCATCATTGCGCGCCGCGTTGGAAAACAGATAACGATTCTTCACCCGCTGCTTGACGCGCACCTTGTCACAGGCGACCGTGCAAACGCCACGATTTTCCCGATTTCCGGGCGCGGAAACACGATTACAATCAGGCGCTTTCGACGCGACCCGTGGACTGTCACGGACTTCATCAAAAACAACACTACAACAAGCGATGTCATGGCAATGATCTGGCTTTGCATGCAGTACGAATTGAACATCATTATTTCAGGGGGCACTGCAAGCGGAAAAACGAGTTTTTTGAATGTCTGCCTGCCGTTTATCCCGCCAAACCAGAGGGTCATAAGCATTGAAGACACTTTGGAAATTGCCTTGCCAAGCTATCTCCACTGGGTGCCTCTTACAACGCGCGAGCCAAACCCTGAAGGAAAAGGCGGCGTGCAGATGATTGACTTATTGGTAAACAGCCTGAGGATGAGGCCTGACCGGATAATTGTCGGGGAAATCAGGCGCCAAAAAGAAGCCGAGGTAATGTTTGAAGCAATGCATACAGGGCACAGCGTGTACACGACTCTTCACGCAAACACAGCGGATGAAACAATCAGGCGGCTTTCAAACCCACCGATTGAAATCCCGACAACAATGCTTGAAGGCGTGCATTTGAATGTTGTCATGTTCAGGAACAGAAGGCTTGGTGTCAGAAGGGTTCTTGAGATAGCAGAGTTCATTCCGGAAAAAAGGGGCGGCCAGGACAGGACAAGCCTTACTGCAAATGTTTTGTTCAAATGGAAGGCGTCAGTTGACAAAATAGAAAAAAACGCTGAAAGCATCAGGCTGTTTGACGAACTGGGCCTGCACACGGGACTTGGTATTGATGAACTAAAAAGGGACCTGGTGGAAAAAGCCCAGATTCTTGAATGGATGGTTGCAAACAGCATCAGGAGCATTGAAGACGTCGGAAAAGTAATGGCAACATATTACATGGACAAAAAAATAGTTGTTGACGGAATCAAGAAAAACTCTACGGCGTGGGTCAAATGAGAAAAATCCAGATTCCATTCAACATTATTCCGGTTCCAATCCTGTTATTGCTTGCGGGAAAGTTTCGGGGCATTGGTGCAAAAATTTCCCACTCAATGCCTTACCTTAAAATGGATTTGAAATACGCTGAAATGGACATTACGGCAGAAGAATATGGCGCAATCATTGCGGTTTTGTTTGCGTTTTATTTTGCGGTTATGTCAATTGTCGGGTACCTTTTTGCAATCCGGTTTGGCCTGGAGCAGCCAATCATTCCGGCACTCACTCTGGGCGCAATTTTTGGGTTGCTTATTGCAGTGCAGCTGACTGTTTACCCTAAAATAAAAGTCAAGAAAAAAGAAAGGGACATAGAGCGAAACCTAATTTTTGCCTTAAGGACTCTTTTGGTTGAAATAAAATCCGGTGTCACGCTTTTTGACTCTATCCGGCTTATTTCAAACGGAAACTTTGGCGGCGTAAGCAAGGAATTCAAAAAAGCAATCAAGGAAATCGAAACAGGAAGAATACAGGAAGACGCACTCGAAGAAATCGCTTCGTTTAACCCGTCTTTTTTTTTCAGGCGGACTCTCTGGCAGCTGTTGAACGGGATGAAGGCCGGGGCAGATGTTTCAGTTGTGCTAAGAAGCCTTGTTGACACGCTTGCAAAAGAGCAAAAAAACCAGGTAAGGGCATACGGTTCTTCCCTGAAACTCTTGTCGCTTGTATACATGATGCTTGGGGTTATTGTTCCTGCAATGGGGCTGACTTTTCTTATTATCCTGTCGTCTTTTCCGCAGATCAAGATACAGGAATGGATGTTTTGGGGCATGCTTATTTTCTTGCTTGTAGGCCAGTTCATGTTTTTGGGCATCCTAAAGACAAACAGGCCGTCTCTCTTGGAGGGATAAAATGACAGGCATTTATTCAGGGTTTGCGCGATTTATCCCTCGGCGGATTCTTCACGGATTCAAGCGCGAAATGGAATACCTTGACATAAACGTGCCCGAGGCATCGTTTGTCGGATTCCTTTTTTTGTTCGGGTTTTTCTTAAGCCTTGGGATTGCTGCAAACCTGTTTTTGTTTTTAAAAATAAACTTTTTTGCAGGCACGGTTTTCTTTTTCACGCTTTTTGTCGGCGGGAGCTATCTGTGGCTGAATTTGGCGGCGGAATCAAAAGGAAAATATGTGGAAAAAATTTTGCCGGACGCGCTGCAGCTAGTGGCTTCAAATGTCAAAGCTGGGCTTACCACGGAGCGCGCTCTTTTGGTTTCCGCGCGCGAAGAATTCGGGCCGCTCGAAGTCGAGCTAAGAAGGGCCGCAGGAAAAATAATCGGCGGGTTTACGGTACAGGACGCTTTGTCTGAAATCCCAAAAAAAATCAAGTCAAGGCTCTTGGAGTCAACAATCTGGCTAATTTCTGAAGGAATCCAGCGCGGCGGAGAAATAGGGGACCTGCTGATTGAATTGTCTGACGACATACGCGAACAGGCTTCAGTCAAGGCGGAAATTTCAGCAAACATTTCAATGTACGTTTTGCTGATTTTTTTTGCATCAGCCTTTGGCGCGCCGGTTCTTTTTGGCGTAAGCACGTTTATTGTTGAAATCCTTACAAGCCAGTCCCAAAGCATCCCGCAAGTGCCCTCAGTAAGCGGGACAAGCTATAACTCTCCACTGATGCGGGGTTTTTCTGATGCAAGCCAAAAGGTGTCGTTTGGCTTTGTGCTCATGTTCTCAATGGTTTCACTGTTTTTCACAAGCCTTTTTGCGTCAATGACCATTGGAGTCATCAACACTGGCGCGGAAAAAGGCGGCTCAAAGTACCTGCCAATCATTTTGCTGATTGCATTCAGCCTTTTTTTCATAATCAGGGCGCTTTTGGCAGGATTCTTTGGAAACCTGCTGCTGTGAAAGAAACCCAAAGGCAAAAGCCCTCTAGCTTGCTGTACCGTTACAGGTTGCATGGGCCAGGCATAAAGAATTACAATTTTCCTATTGCTTCAAGCAGTTTTTTGTGTTTTCCAACAAGTTTGTTGAAATTTTCTATTTCTTCCACAACAATTCTGCTTTTTTCATCTTCGGACAAATTCCTTGATTTTCCCATGCTTTAACCACTCCTTAATCTCTTCGTCAGAATAATAATTCTCTCTGATGCCAAGCAATACTTTGGCCTGCAACGAATCCGTTTTGGGTTCAAAATTTGCTTTATTTTCCAGTAAAAAATATTTTACGGCAAGAAACGCAGTGCACCTGTTGCCGCTTGCAAAAGCATGTTTTTGCACCAACCCTTTCAGCAAAATAACTGATTTATCAAAAACATCGCCATGGCTTTTTTTACACTCTTCAAGCACGCCAACCAGCTTTTGCCTGCTTTTCAATTCTGGTTTGTCTGCTTTTTTTGCTTTAATGAGATTCAAAGCCAAGACATTAAACTCAATTATTTTCTGGACAGAAGGATACTTCATACAAAAAACAAGAGGCTAAAAGTTATTTTAAACCAAACCAAAGAAAAAAAAAGAAAAAAGGCTAAAAGGCAAAAGCCAATTTAGCTTGAAGTTCCGTTACAGGTTGCTGTTTCTCCGGTTTAGACTAATTTGGCGTTTTTATCTCCGTGAAATACTTGTGCTGTTTTATCCCAATAAAGAGTCATTAGTATGTGCTGTGCTTCTGGTGGTGCATCACTTCGTTGAAGTTTTTTTACCCATTTGTCAAAAGTGGACTGGGATTTTTCGTATGATTCTTGGACGCTGTTCCCTTTTATTAAAGAAAGCAAGACTTCATTTGAAGCTGCAAAAACCGGTTGAGCCATTTCGTCTTTTGTTGGATTGGCGGTAGTGTTTGGGTTATAAGCAAAAATAAACGAGGTTTCATAACCAATAAAGGCAATTGTCCCCGATTTTATGCTTTCCATTCCCAAAATAGAAGCTGAATCACAGGCAACTGCATAAACTATTTGGCCCTTGAGCAGATCCTGGTTTTTTCCGTTTTTAATCAAAACCTCGTTGTTGTGGCCGGTTATTGTTTCGCTATCCCCATGCCCGTTAAATACAACCAAGTCGGGATTTTTGTTTTTCAAAAATTTGGTTACTTCGCTTGCAGTAGCGCGATGTTTTTCAAAATCAGTTATTTTGATGCCTTTTTCACGGCAAATAGAAAAAACTAGTTCTACCCATTTCGACAAATAAAAAGTGGTAGGATCATGTTGAGGCCGCGTAACAAACAATTCCATGCAAAGCACCTTTTACTGGTTTGCAACTGACCTCAGGTATTTCAAATGCATTTCGACAATCTTTTTCCCAATATCATCTTCTTTTTCCACGTGCTTTATCAGTTCATCTTTGGAAAAAGACCCGCTTGAACCAATGGAAAGCTTCATTGTCGGAGGCATTGTCTGAATGCGCGCAACAACCAGTTTTTTTATTTCTTCAGCTAAAACCGCCATATTCAATCACCTTCAATAATCTTAAATTCTTCCAATTTCATTAAAATCTGTGTCCCCAATAAAGTGCTGCCAAGCACCTCATTATAGGCTACATTCCAGGTAATGGGCTCGTCATCCACAACCAAAACGATTTCCTTTCTGGCATTCAAAGGCAAATTTGAATAAACCTGCAAAAACTTCTCCTTAGTCAAAACCATAAAAACAACCCAGACAAATATATCCAACACAAAATAATAAACACTAATCATCATCTACATAACACATATGCTTAAAATAGATTAAATCAGGATTAAAAAAAAAAGAAAAAAAGGCTAAAAGGCAAAAGCCAATTTAGCTTGAAGTTTTTTACCCAAGCAAGGTTTTTATATGTGTTTGCACAACATATATGTATTAATTAATCATAGTGTTTCAAATGGCTGGATTGGTAAAAAGAGTCAGAGTTCAGATAAACGATTCAGCTTTTTATGAAGTGAAAATATGGAAAGTTCCAAAATCAGATTTCTTTAAGGAAGGCATAAAATACTCAATGGCAATAATAGAAAACGGCATAAGAATAATCGGATACGACAATGAAAGGGCAAAAGGCCACCACAAGCATATTGCGAAAAAAGAAACAGTTTACAATTATATGGATATTGAAAAGCTCTTGGATGATTTTGAAAAAGATGTCGAAAATTACAGGAAGGTGAAAAAATGAAAGTAAAAAACATTCTGGTTGAAATAAAATCGGACAAAGAAGTCTTTGAAGAACTGAGAAAAACCGCCAAGGACATCAAGGCCGGCAAAAGAGCAGGGAAAAAGGAAAGCCTTGTCTTTTCCGACTTAAAGCAGATGCGCTCTTTTCTGACAACTGAACGGCTAAAACTCCTTCATCTGATAAAAGAAAAAAGGCCGTCAAACATTTACCAGCTTGCAAAACTTGCGGAAAAAGACTACGCGACAATATACAAAAACGTGCAGGCACTGCAGGAACTTGGCCTGATAGAAATGCACGAAAACAAACCACAGGTAAACTATGAAAAAATAAGCCTGGAAATAGCTGTTTAAAAAAAGGCTGTCGCTGAACGCAAAGTTAAAAAAAAGAAAAAGGCCAAAAGGCAAAAGCCCCTTAGCTTGCTGTACCGTTACAGGGCTCTTTTATGCTTTTCTTCTTACAAAAAGGTTAATGCAAGAAAAACAATTACGCGTAATGATAGATACAAATGTTTACGAATTGTTGCTCAAAGAAGAAAACCTTGACAAAATCCAAAACCTTGCTTTAAACGGAAAACTTGTTGTTTATGGGTGCAGGGTTGTCAGAGATGAACTTAGGGAAATACCAAAAAACAAAAAGATTGGGAGAAAAAACTTGAGAAACCTGTTGTTATCGGTGTATGACAGCGTTGTTGGGAAAAGGTCTTTTCCTGCAGGAAGTGAAATTGAGGCACTGGCAAACGAGTACCTCTCTGCATACAATGGCGGCATTCCAAAATACAAAATTTATCCTGATTTCCAGATAGTCGCAACGGCTACAATAAGACAGATTCACATAATAATATCAGAAGATGACCGCACAATGAAATCACAATCTGCAATCGAAGCATACAACACGGTGAATTCGATAAAAATGTACACTACGCCAAAACTTATCAGTTTTGAAGAACTTTAAACTTTAAGCCTAGCCTCAACTTCTTTAACATAAGCTTTTGCTTCTTTGGTCTTGCTTGCTTCCCTAAGCTCTGCAAAAACCCTCTTAAGGCGCTTAAGCTCTGCCTCAGAATAAGGCTTTTCAACAACCACACTGACCGATTTCATAAAATATAATACCCCCTAAAGACCATAAAAACCTAACGCAAAAAAAACAGGAAGCCTTACGGCTTGCCCGCGTTAAAAAAAAAGAAAAAAGGCTAAAAGGCAAAAGCCCTTTTAGCTTGCTGTTCCGTTACAGGTTGAAGTGACGGTTCTTAAGAAACTGTCTCTGTCCCTATAGCTAAACACCACATTAAGAGAGTATGTGCCTGAGCTTACCGCAGGGGATATGGCAAACCCTTGTGATTGAGCAACTGTGGTCAAGGTTGGAATTGTGATTGCTCCTGTCACTGGATTACCTCCTGATGTCCCCGTAACACTTATGTTTGTATCACTTAAGGTAGTTGCAGATTGATTTGATAGAGACAAAGTTATACTGTTGTTTGAGTCTGAAACCTGGTGGTTCGTGATTAGTATTCCTGATGTGGTCGAGCACGTGTTTCCCCCGACTTGGCTTGGCTGGATTAAGAAAACCAAAGCAGCAATCACAATTACAATTACTACAAGGGCCCAACCGTAAGTCATGAGGTATTCAAGCGCTGACTGTCCTTTTCTTGAAAACATTCTTTTAAAACCTCCTTTTAGATTTTATAAACTTTAAAAGAATCTAAACCCCTCACAAAACGGGCTTTACATTAAGGAAAGCAGGGGTTATATTTAAAGATTGCGGTTAAGAAAAACTGTCAAACCCAAAAAACAGGCAATGGAATCCGAACTAAAGCAAATTATTCAGATGTTAAGTCTTCCGGATTCGATTAAGTTTGCAATAAAGCCGGCGGCAATTCTTCCGCATTGTTGCGGCGACAAATGCCCTTTGATTTTCGCGCCACGCATGCCTTTTTCTCTTGCATCAAGTGCAGCCATTAACGGTTTAAAATCTGGATGAGTTTCATTAAACAGCAAGGGGGCTGCTTTCCTAAAAAGCGCTTTGGCGGTTGTTTTGCGGGCTTGTGCAAGTTTTGTCAGGCGCTCGCTTTTATTCGCGCCTTCAGCGGCTTGGACCATCCATGCTTCATTTGCCCTGTGCTGCCTAAACATTGTGCTTAAAGGATAAACGCGGGAGGCTTTTGGTTGCGGCTTGAATTCGCGCGGACCTTTAGAACCTTTATTTTCTGCCAAGCTTTCCTTAATGCCTGGGTCTTGAAGCGCATCAAAAGCTTCGCTTTCAACATCTTTTACTTCTTGGTGGTTAAAAATTCCAGGCCTTGCAGGAATCTCGTGAAGTTCTCTTGGAGCAGAACCCGCAGGAGGTTTTTGCGCAGGTTGATGCGGTTGAGTTTGATGCTGTTGGGGTTGCTGTGGCATGGGCCTGCTTGGCTTAGAAAACCAGCCAGTAACCCTTCCTCCAATCCTCCCGATTTGCCGTCTTACCCATCCAGCCATGTGCTCACCACTTTTTAGATTAAGTGCAATGATGTTTTTAATAATTTTGCATTTAAAAAATCGCTTAAGCTATTTTTATCCAACTCCTTTTAATTGCATCAATTATTACGCTTGAAACAATCAGGCCGTATTCTTCGGGAGTTGCAGGCGTTCTTCCAGAGTAGGCGATTGCCTCATTTATTAGTTGGTGCAAAGAGCGCTGATTTGCGGTAGGCGGCCCAAAAATTCTTTTTTCAAGCGTGTCAAAAGTTCTTGACGGAGAAAATTTTTTTCCTTTTTGTTTTTCAAGTTCTTCAATAAACTTGTGAAAAGCAGGGCTTGTTATTCCTGCATTCAGATACCGTCGGTACCAAGAAGGATTTTCTATTCGGAGTCTTGCAATGATTTGATGCTGTCTTTCCACTGCCTCTGCAAGCTTTGGCTTTGGAGCCTCAGTGGTTTGCTTGGCAGGTCGCTTTTTCTCTTGCAATGGCGGTTGAACTTGTGCCTGCTTTGCGGGCTGTGCAGTAGTTGGCTGTGGGGTATAACTTGCAGCACGCCGTTCTTCTGCCGCTGTTCTGTCCAGGGCTTCAAAATGGGAACTCACTAAAAGTGGAACGCCTGACCCTTTAGGTGCAGGGCTTGGTTGCTGTCCTGCATTTTTTCTTCTTGAAAAAAAACCGGCAAATCTTCTCAAAAAACCAGGCATTGCACTCAACTTTTTAGATAAAGCTTTTCAGAATAAGTCTTTTTAAGTTTAAAATACTTGGCGTTTTCGAGCTTTTCCCGAAGCTTTTTTTCCACGACCTTTGGCACAAACCTTGAAACCGGCGCTCCGTGCAAGGCAAGCTCTTTTACAACGCTTGAAGAGAAATAGAAAAAGTCGGGGTTGGTCATTACAAAAACGGTTTCCATTGAAGACGAAAGTTTCCGGTTCACGACTGCCTGCTGGAACTCGGAGGGAAAGTCGGACATTTCGCGAAGGCCCCTGATTGCAATTGATGCTTTTTCTTTTCGCGCAAAATCCACAAGCAGCGAGCTAAAGGTTTTGACCTGCACGTTTTTTACCCCCTTTAAGGATTTTTCAGCGAGTTCTTTTCTTTCAGCCAAAGAAAAAAATGGTTTTTTGTGCGGGTTGTCTGCGACCGCAACCACTATCTCGTCAAAAATCTGGAGTGCGCGCTTGATTACGTCAATGTGGCCAAAGGTAATCGGGTCAAAGGTGCCGGGGTAAATCGCTTTCTTGGCTTGGTTCATTGAAGATTAATTCGCTCAAAAACCTTTTTAACCTGTTTTTCAAGGAAAGGCAGGTCGTTGTTGTTTGTTATCACAAAGTCGGATTTTTTTGCCTTTTCGTTTGCAGGCAATTGCGCGTTTATGCGGGCAAGCGATTCTTTTCTGGAAAGGCCGTGTTTTGCAAGCCGTCGCAACTGGAGTTTTTTGGAGGACTTTACCGCAATGACAAAGTCGGGTTTGAGTTTGGATTTGGTTTCAAAAAAAAGCGGGATTTCGAGAACGGCAATTTTTTTTGTTTTTTTGTAGCGCGAAAGAAGTTTTTTTATCTTCGCAAAGACAAGCGGGTGGACAAGCGAGTTGAGCCTGGCGAGTTTTTTTTTGTCGGAAAAAACCTCTTGAGCGAGAAAAGGGCGGTTTACTTTGCCGCCTGAAATGGCGTTTTTTCCAAATGCTTTTGAAAGGAGGCTTTGCATTTTTTTTTGCGAGTAAAGGCCTGAAACAATGTCGTCGGCTTTAATGAAAACGCAGCCAAGTGAAGCAAAGATTTTGCCTGCCCTTGTCTTGCCACTTGCAATGTTTCCCGTTAGCACGACTGTTTTCATAGTAACCAAAACCACAGGCATATTACCGCGCCATCGAAGATGGCGCAGATATGCGGCGTAAACCTACGCACAGGTTTTTTTCATTTAAATGATTGTGGGTGCAATGGTTTTAAACAATTCTTTGCTGATTGTTAAAGTATGCAGTTGAACGGGGAAATTTTCAGGGAATATGACATCAGGGGCTTGGTCGGAAAAGACCTTGACGAAAACGCGCTGGAACTGCTTGGGAAAGGGATTGGTTCTTTTCTTCTGGAAAAAAGCGGAAAAAAAATCTGTGTCGGGCACGATAACCGCGACAGCTCGCCTGGATTTGCGAAGGCTCTGGCAAAAGGGCTTTTGTCGGCTGGATGCAATGTAGCCATGATCGGGCTGTCGACTACGCCGATGCTTTATTTTGCTGTCTGCAAAGGAAAGCTTGACGGCGGCGTTATGGTTACGGCCTCGCACAACCCGGTGGAGTTTAACGGCCTAAAGGTCACGGAAAAAAACGCGTTTCCGGTCTTTGGGGCTTCCTTGCAGGAAATAAGGAAAATAATCGGGGAAAAAAAGTTTGAATCGGGAAAAGGGAAGCTTTCGCGCAAAAAAATCCTGCCTGATTACATGAAGATGCTTGCAAAAAAAATCCGCCTGCCAAAAAAAAGAAAACTCAAGGTGGTTGTTGACACTGGAAATGGGGTGGGTGGGATTGTTGCAGGAAAGATTTTGCGCAAATGGGGTTGCCGCGTTATCGAGCAGCACACGGAACTGGACTCTTCTTTTCCGCACCATTTGCCTGACCCGACAGTTGAGGAAAACGTAAAAGACCTCTGCGAGCGCGTGGTAAAAGAAAAAGCCGACCTTGGGCTTGGCTTTGACGGTGACGCTGACAGGCTGGGGGTTGTAACTGGTTCTGGGAAAATGGTTTTTGCCGACAAGATTCTTGCATTGCTTGCAAGGGATTTTCTTGCAAGAAACAAGGGGCAAAAAGTTATTGGTGACGTTAAATGCAGCAGGCTCTTTGAAGATGTTGTGGAAAAAGCGGGCGGAAAGGCAGTGCTTTGGAAAACAGGGCATTCGCTTGTGAAAGCAAAAATGAGGGATGAAAAAATCTTGCTGGCTGGCGAGATGTCCGGGCACATTTTTTTTGGTGACGAGTTTTTTGGGTTTGATGACGGGGTGTATGCAGGTGGAAGGCTTCTTCGCATTCTTTGTTCGCAGGAAAAAAGCCTTGACGAACTGGTTGGCGAAATGCCGGTTTATTTTAACACGCCGGAGATAAGAGTGGACTGTCCGGAAGAATCAAAGGGTAGAATCGTCGGGGAAGTAAAGGATTTTTTTTTGAAAAAATACCCAGGGTCGGTTACAATTGACGGCATCCGGGTTGTGTTTGAAGACGGATGGGCGCTTGTGCGGAAAAGCAACACGCAGCCAAAGCTGATTTTAAGGTTTGAGGCAGATTCTGTTAAAGCGCTTGAAAATATCAAAAAAACAGTTGTGGAAAAGCTTTCAGAATACTCGGAGCTAAAAGGGCTTGATTCAGTTATATAAGAAATGTTAAAAAGACTGGATTCCATTTAATAAGGGTAAATCATGAGGCACGCCCTAGTTTTTGTTTTCCTGCTGGTGTTTTTGTTCCCGGTAATCCAGGCACAGGCATGCAGTTCAAACGGCGAATGTGACGACTCAAACCCGCAGACAACTGACTTGTGCGTGAGGCCAGGGGCAGAGGATGCAGGATGCACAAACCTTGCGTGCACGCCAGCGTGCAGTTCAAACTCTGACTGCAACGACAATGACCCGGCAACTTCAGATGTCTGCGCGGGGGCAGGAAGGTGCACTGCTGAATGTTCCAATCTTTCAACTTGTGGAAACGGAGTAATTGATGCCGGTGAGAATTCGTGCAATTGCCCAAAGGACGCGGGAACATGCAGCGGGTCATCGCTTGGCACTTGCTCGGAATATGCATGCATTGGGGACTCATGCCAGCAGACGATTTCGCTTGGGTGCTGCGGGAACAGGATTTGTGAACTCAAGGAAAACTATGCAACATGCAGTGCTGACTGCAAGCCAAAAAACGTCGAGATAGAAGTTATTGGGGTTGATGAATCGACTTTTTTTGTAAGAGGCGAAGAAGTTTTGATAAAAGTTAGGATTTCTGCTGACGGAGCGCAGATAAAAAACGCTTTTGTGGACGCGGAAGGTTTTTTTGGAAAACTGAAACTGTTCAATGACGGAAAACACTCGGATGGCATAAACGGCGATGACATTTATGCAAACAGTTTTACCGTGCCACTGGAAATACAGGCCGACACTTTTCCTGTGGCCATAAATGCCTTGTTTGATGATTCAAGGGGAATAAAGGACTTCAACTTTGTCGTATTGCCTGCTTTGGACATAAAGATTTCAACCGGGGCGGAAGAATATTCGCTTGGGGAATCGATTGACGTCACGGGAATAGTGTCACGCAAAGGCACTGGAATTAGTTCAAATGTGCTGTTGACGGTTTATTCAAACGAAATAAAGACTCTTGAAAGAGAAATTGCAACAAACCAGCTTGGGGAATTCAGCTTTTCTTACCGGACAAGCTTTCTTGAAAATGCGGGCCCTTGGAGAATCGGGGCTTTTTCACAAGACGAATCCGGGAATTCGGGATTAAAGGAAAAAACAATAACTGTTTCTGACAGCAAGATAACTTCTTATCTTTCGTTTGAGGTGCTGCAGGAAATCAGGGAAAAATACAACCGCGGCGAAACAGTAAAGCTTTCATTAAAGCTTGTAAAAGGGACAGAGGAAACCGTAACCGGCGCAGAAGTGACTGCGATTACTCCGGACAACCAGTCGGTTGCTTTGGCGGAAAAAGAGGGCGGAATATACGAGGGGGAAATTTTTATCGGGGTTGGTTTTCCGTTTGGAGAGCAGGAAATCCGCGTTAACGCGCTGAAAAAAGAAAACGAGAACAGTTTTTTTGCAGGCACAGCAAACATTCCGTTAAACGTCCAAAAGGTCGATTTGCTTGTGGAAATTGTTGAGCCAAGAAGGTTTTCTTTCCAGGTCGGGGAAGAATTGGAGTTTCTGGCACGGGTGTTTTATCCTGACAAAAAGCCCGTTGTTGCCTCAAAAATAAACGCGTCGGTAAATGGCAGGCCGTTTGAACTCCAGCAGGTGGCAAAAGGGGTTTATTCCGGAAAGTATATTGTGCAGGAATCAGACGGGCCGGCAATAAGCTTTTTGATGGATGTTGATGACGGTTTTGAAAACCTTGGTGCAAGCGAAATAGAACTGGAGGTAAGCGGTGTTTCTTTCCTGCATTATCTGAGAAAATATTTTTATTCGATCGTGCTTTTGGTTTTGGCGCTAGCCATTGGAATTGCGGTTTTTGCCTTAAAGACAGGTGAAAAAAGAAGGCTTTCTTCTTTTGAAAGGGAAAAAAAGCTTGCAATCGACAAGATAAAGGACCTTCAAAGGCAGTATTTCAGGGACGGCGTGCTTGACAAAAAAAACTATGACAAACTGATGGAAAAAACACAGGCAGAACTTGAGTACACAAACAAGTCAATTGAGCAGGCAAAAGAAAGGCAGAAAAACAAGTGAGCTGGTGGTTGTGAAAAAGCTCTTGGTGCTAATGGCAATTTTTCTTGTTGCAGCAGGCGTGCAGGCTGAAAGCTTTTACTGGCTTCGCGGAACGGATTTGCCTGCAGGAATTGAACGGGAGGAAAACTTTTTCATGGTTGGAACCCCTCCAGGCCCTGCTGCAACAAAGACAGTGGTTTCAGCCGATACAGCCAGCGGCACTGGAACAGTCGGGAAATGGTATTCAACGGTTTTTTCGCAGGATTATTCAATCAACGGCGAAGTGTTTTTTCTTGCAAACAAATTGACGGCTCCAACCGACAGGACAAAAGTGCGCTTTGTGCTAAATGAATTCATTGAAACAACGCAGGAAAGAAACCTTGTCGCAGCATCAGAATGGGTGAAAGCAAAAGGGTTTCGCCAGGCGGCTGCAGTGATTCCGCAAAGCGTTACTGTGAAGGAAAAAAGCAGGCTTGAACTGGCACTTGAGTTTATGGAGGAAGGCACAACGGGAAAAATAAGCCTTGTTTTGGATGAACCGCTTTCATTTCATGAAACCGTGCTTTCAACGCCTACAGGGATACATGCAAATGCCAGCGGAGTGGACGGAACAGCAGTGATTGTGGTTGATGAATGCAGGCAAGAAGAGATTGCCTGCACGCAAGACAACGATTGCGCCAATTTGGACACGCTTGCAACCGCAACGTGTGAAAACCCGGGAACTTGCAGGGCGGAATGCGTTTTTGAAAAATGCAGCCCTTTGTGCACGGCAAATGCTTCTTGTTCGGATGAAAACCCGCTTACAGCTGACGAGTGCCTTCAAAATGGCTCGTGCACTGCATCATGCAAAAACACGGCATGCAGCGTGGAATGCTCACAGAACGCGCAATGCAGTGACAGCGACAGCGCGACAAAAGACGAGTGTGTTTTTCCTGCAACGTGCGTATCGTTTTGCAGAAACGAAAAATGCGCTGGAAGCGATTGCACGATTGAACAAGAGTTTTTGTGCGGTGACAGTGTATGCGCCAAAGGCGAGGCCTGTGAATCTGACTGCGTGCAGGGAAAAACTGTTTTGTTTGGCTTGCAAAAAGACGGGGAATTTTTTTTGCGCGGGGAAGAGATAAAATTCAGCGTTGAACCACGGGGCTTTGAAAGGATTGACAACGTCAGCGCGCGGGGTTTTTTTGGAGAAAAAGAACTGCTTGACAACGGCGTTTTGCCAGACGATGTTTTGGGTGACGGGATTTTTTCTGCAGAAGTTGTTGTTGGAAAAAACGCCGAAGGGACACAGACTGTTGTCTTTGAGGTAAATGAAGGGGAAGAAATTTACAGGTTTTCAGACAGGTACGTGGTTGCACCAGTGCTTGAGCTTTTGCTTCAAACGGACAAAACGGAATACGCTGCAGGCGATGCCGTAAAAATTTCTGGCTCTTTAAACAAAAAAGGCGTTCCGCTTTCAGGAAAGAATGCCCATGTACAGGTTTTTTTCAATGGCGGCCTTGCAGCCGAGGAAAGCCTTGCAGTAAACGAGTTTGGTTTTTTTTCCCTTGATTACAGGACAAGCGTTCTTGACAGCGACGGGAAAATAAGCGTGACAGCGGATTTTGCGGATGAGTATGAAAATTCCGCGGTTGCAGAAACGCAGGTTGTTTTTTTGAACCCGCAAAGTAGCCCGGAACAAAACGCGCCCGGGAAAATCCCGGTACAGTATGGCCCAAAAGGGATTGGCATTCCAATGGAGTGGCTTGTGGTTTTGGGCGTTTTGGGGCTGCTTGCTTTTGCGATTGCCGGTTCACGGATGTTTTCAAAGAAAAAAGAAAAAACTGCGCAAGGAAAGAAAAACGAGGAAAAAATAATCAGGGAAATAAAAAGCCTCCAGCAGGCATACTTTAAAACAGGGTTTATGCCAAGAAAAGATTACGATGAAAAAATCTTAAAGCTGGAAAACGAATTGAAAGAGGCGCGTGGGAAAAAATGAGGAAATGGGTTTTGTTTTTTTTGGTTTTGCTTGCAGGAAGTTGTGCTGCAATAAATGTTGGCACTTCAGATGAATCCTTTGAAAAAGGCGAAAAAATAGGCTTTGCAGGCTTGTGCAGCCCCGGAAAACAGTCGTTTTTTTCGGTGCGGGAAGGGGTAAAAAAGATTTTTTCACAGGAGTTTTTGTGCCCGTTAAGCGGCGGGTATTCAGTTTCACTGCAGACAAGTTTTTTGGACCCTGCCGGAATCTGGACTGCAACGCTTTGGTCAGAAAATGAGAGTGCGGAAAAAAAAATAGAGGTAAGTGACACGCGGGAAGCCCGGTTTCTTCTTGTCAGGTTTTTGAGCCCTACCGGGACGAGTTTTTACCGCGGTGAAACCCTTGCCTTAAATGTCGAGGTGCGGGATGAAGGAAACGAGGCAGGGGATGCAAACGCGGTGTTTTGGGGAGTTGACGGGACAAGGTTTTTTTTGGAGAAAACCGGGACAGGGAATTATTTTTTGCGCTATCGCCTGCCGCTTGATTCAAATACGGGGGAATGGAAACTTGAGGTTCTTGCACAAAGAGAGACCGAAAATGGCCTGATTGGGGGAAAGGGAACCATTGCGGCAGAAATTATCAGTGCCCCTATTTCAATTGAAGTTATCGGGCCGGACGTTTCGTATTTTGACGTGGGGCAAAAGGTATTGTTTGACCTTGTGGCAAAATATCTTGACGGAACCCCTCTTGAACAAGGCACGGTAACAGTGAGTGTGGGCGCAAACACTGTGCAGCTAAAAGATGGCTTAAACGGAAAATTTTCCGGTGAATTTGAGCTAAAACAGTACAACATCGGCTCTGTAGAGGCAGTCATTACAGCCTCTGACCCTTTTGGCAACGAACAGGCAAAAACAGTCAACCTTGTTGCGGGCTGCTCTCCAACCTGCCTTTTGAGCCAGTACGGGCTTATAGCGCTTGGGCTTATTCTGGCGGCGTTTGTTGTCGGAAGGTTTGTATTGAGAAGGACAAATTATGCATCTGAATTAAAAAAGTTAAAGCTGGAAAAAGAAAAAACGCTGCAGTTGATTCAAAGCCTTCAAAAAGAGTATTTTTCCAAAGGCGTAATGCCTGCGGCGTCATACAAGGAAAACCTTGCAAAATACAGGTCAAAAACCGTGGAAATCGATGAAAAAATAAAAAACCTGCAAAAAGAGAAGGAAAACGCCTAAAACGGTTTATTTTATATTTTCAAAACGGAACTTTATAAGGGAAAAAAATGACACAAGCGCATCCAGGCCATAAAAAGCTTTCCGGGCAAAAAAAAGGGATTTTTGAAAAAGTCCTCAAAAAAATAAGCGGGGCACAGCACTTGAAGGCAAAAGAGGACACAAACTATGAAATCAGGCAGGGCATAGTGAAAGAAATAATTGTGCGCTCGCCCCTTGAAGACAAAATGCTTGAATATGCATTGATGAAAAAACCCGCAGAGGAAAAAAAAGAAGATGACTTTCGGTTTGACAAAATCAAAAAGCCCGCAAAAGAGGAAGAGAGAAAGGAATCCACTCTTACTCTTTTGATTATCCCAAGTGAGGAATACACCAAAAACATTTATTTTCTTTCAAAACACTTAAGCGACAAGTATGAAAGAATTCTTTATGTCAGCCTGAACGAGCTTTACCAAAACATTGCGACAAATTTTCGCACCCGCAAAATCAACATCAGCAAGTTTTATTTCATTGACGCAATTACAAACAGTGCCGAGACAAACCCGCAAAAACGCGACAACTGCACGTTTGTGGTTTCGCCAAATTCCCTTGTGGAATTAAGCCTTGCGATAAGCAGCGCGATTGAAGCCCGCAAGCCCCAAGTGGTGCTGTTTGACTCCCTTTCAACGCTTTTGATTTATGAAAACCCAAAGACAGCCGTAAAGTTTGTCCACTCGTTTATTGGAAAAATAAAGGCAGCAGGGGTAGACGCTTTCCTTACTGCGCTCGAAGGCGACTCACAAAGCCAGGCAATCAAAGACCTCGGAATGTTTGTTGACGATTACATTTCGTTTGACAAATTCAGGATGTACAGGATAGAACTCGAGCTTGGGCCTGAAAAAAAGCGCGAAAAGTGAAACAGGTCTTTGTGAAAAACTGGCCTTTGCAAAAAACTAGTCTTCTCTGAAAATTTCCTGGTTTACAAAAATCTCAATGCCTTTTTCGCCGATAAGGTAAGGCGTGATTTTTCGCACGTGAGAAGAACTTCGAAGTTTCAGGATTTCCAGTGCGCGCTGTCGGATATTGTGGATTTTGATGTTGTAAAAGACAATCACGCCGTCTGCAAGAAATTCTTCTATTCCGGAGCGCGAGTAAATGCTTGGGTCCTGTTCGGTCTCGCCGAACACAAAGTTGACCGAATTATATTTTTCAAGTGTTTCAAACAAGTGGCGCAGGTATTGCCTGTAGCCCTGTTCGTTTTCCATAAACGCGATTGAAAGAGCCGAAAGCGAGTCCACAACGACACGGTCTGGCTTGAACGGCAGGTCAAACTGGAAAGGCAGGTCAAACTGGTCAAACTCTATGTAGAGCCCGCCGCGTTCTTTTGTAAGCGTTGCCTCAACAGCGCGCGCAATGGTTAAAGGGTCGATTTTTATGACCGCGATTTTTCCCTCGCGTTCAAGGGATTCGATGTCCCAGGCAAAATTCTGCATCATGTTTTCCTTCATTTTCTGGGGGCTTTCCTCAAGGCTTAAGTAGACGCCTTTTTCGCCGTTGAGTGCTCCGTTGTAAAGGGACTGGATGCCAAACGTTGTTTTTCCGGTGCCGCACCCCCCAGAAACAAGCAGGGTGTCTCCGCGCTTGAGGCCTCCTTTTGAGATAAGCTTGTCAAAATCTGAAACCCGCACTGGAAGGACTTCGCGAAAAGACCGCTTGGTTTGTGCAGTTGAATCGATTGTTTTGATGTCAAGGCCATCGTCAAAAACACCTATTTTCCGGCCTGCAGAAGAAGGCTTTGAAGGTGTTTCTTCAAAGTCATAAAAATCCCCTGTTTTTTGCTTGCTTGCCGGTTTTTGGAAAATTTTTGACAAAAAGCCTTTTTTGCCTGAAATTGATTCTTCTTTTGCATTAAAGGTTTCTTTTGTTTGGTTGGGTTGGCTGCTTTTCACTTCTTGTGTTGCCTGTTCAAATAATTCGTCTGCTTCTTTTTGGCTTAAGCCAAGGTCAAGCAGGCTTGAAAAAATGTCCTGTTTTGGGGTGTCTGATGCAAGCAGGCTTTTTGTCGCATCCAAAAGCCGTGCATTTTTTGTAGCCATCGTAAATACTGGAAAAAACTGGTATAAAAATCCCCTTGTTGGGGGCAGGCGTGTGAACAAAGCCATTAAAAACTTGAACTACAAAAAAAGGTATAATTGCCTAGTAAAATAATATTGCTTTTGGATAATAATATCTCTTTGGGGTAGTGTCAAAAACAAATGAAAGAAGAGCGTTTCCAGCCTGAAAGGACAAAAAGCGGGATTCCCGGCCTTGACGAAATGATTGATGGCGGGATACCAAAAGGAAACCTTGTCGTTTTAAGCGGTGACCCGGGAAGCGGGAAAACCGTTTTTTGCTGGCAGTACATTTACAAGGGCATTGAAGAGTTCAAGGAACCCGCGGTTTTCATTTCACTTGAAGAAACAGAAGCAGCCATAATAGAGGGAGCCAAAGAGTTTGGCTGGGACTTGAAAAAGCATCTGGACAAGGACAAGCTAAGGCTTGTGACAATTGATTTGTATGATTTTGAAAGGCTGAAAAATGTCATAGAGGAAAATATCCGCGCGATTTCGGCGCAAAGATGCGTGATTGACCCGGGAGTTATTTTCAGGCTTTTTTTTGAACGGGAACTTGACGCGCGAAAAAAAGTCGTGGCACTTGGAAAAATGCTCAAGAAAATAAACTGCACTACAATCATCACAAACGAAATGTCACTTGACCAGACGAATTCCCTTTTTGGACTGGAAGAATACGTTGCAGACGGAGTTATTTTGTTGTACCACACAAAAGTCAGAAACAAGTTTATCAGAAGCATCGCGGTGCTCAAGATGCGGAACACAAACATTTCAGAGGAACTAAAGCCAGTGAAAATAGACAAGGACGGAATAAGCGTTCTTGTGCACGGAAAGATTTTTGAGGAACTCAAATGACGCCAGTAAAAGAAAACAACCTTACCGAGCGGACATGGAACGAGGACGAACTCAAGGCAGCGCTTTCAGGTTCTACAAAAACCGACCTTGAAGTTGCAAAAAAACTTTCTTCGCTGAAGGAAAGCTATAACCTGCTTGTCCAAAGAAAGCCGGGCCGTGTCGCAGAAATCAGGCTTGCGATTTTGCGGGAGCTTGCAAGGCAAAAAGCGCAAAAAGGCGTGTTTGTGACTTCGTCCATTTCGCCAAGCAGGGTAACCGAACAGCTTGAAGAAAGCGGGTTAAAGCCCGAAAATGTGACAATAATTGATGCAAGCGGCGCGGCAGAACACGAGGACAAAAACGTGGTTGTCATTGAAGACCAAAGCGACCTTACAGACATGTTTTCACAGATAGAAAAAGCGCTTGAAAAAAACAGGGGCCAAAAAGCCTTTTTGGTGTTTGACTCGGTTTCCACGCTTTTGGTGTACAATGACGAAAAAAGCGTCGAGAAATTCTTCAACCAGTTGGTGCAAAAAATTTCATCTTACAAAGTAAAGGCGCTCTTTTTTGCGACAAAGTCAAAGGAAACGGAAAGCACAATCCAGACAATAAGCAATTTTTGCGACGATGTCGTGGAATTTTAGAACAGCCCGGTTTGTTCACGAACGGTTTTAACCCGTTCACGGCACAGTCTTTTTAATATATTGAATAAATACAATCGTTCTATGGGTTTGTTGAAAAGCGCCAAAGCTGCTTGGTACAGTGTGCCTGCAGAGCTCTCAAAAGGCGCCCTAAAAGGCCAGCTTATCAGGCTGTCGGACCCAGCACGCTACAGGCAGCTAAAAAGTATAAGGCCTGACCGCAAACAACTGGTGGCTGAAAAAAAGCGGCTTGTAGGCCTCATTAGGGCTGCTTGCAAATCTGGCGGCATAAACTTATTGAAAGTTTATGGCAGGGTTAAGACGCTTGGAAGTCTTGACAGAAAAGTTCGTTACGGAAAAAAAATGTATTCCGGGCATGCAGAAGAATTTTCAAGAGATGACTTAATAGGGCTGACAATAGTGGTGAAATCAGAACGCGCCGCCCACAGTGTTTTGGATGCACTAAAAACAATTGGGGATTTCCCAAAGCTTCCTTTCAGGGACAACCCCAGAGACTATTTTAGGCATGCAGAAAAAGTCAGAAGACCTGAAGTCATTTTATCCGAAGCAATAACAGGCAACTTTAGAACCAAAGGCATTGAAGGCTGCCTGACCCACATAAAGATATGTACGGAAAAGTCCCAGTCAGAAGAAACCCAGAACAGGGGCCTTTATAAAAAAAAGATCTGGAAAAAGATTAGAGGAAAATAATGTTTATGAAGTTTTTAGGCAAACTCCAGCACAATTTTTTGCCCCGTAATCGAGGAAGCCGCGTCCTGCACGCCAAGGCGCGCGGCCTGGAATTCTTTTTCGCGCTGTTCCTGTTTTTGGAAAATTTTCTGGTTTTCGGATTGCTTGAGTGTTGCCTGCATGGACACGCGGGAAATCTCTTTTTCAAGCGCCAGAATTTTTGATGACAACTGGTCTTCCGAAATCTGTTTGTCAATAGTTGAAAGCTCTGCTTCAAGAGAGTTAAGCTTCCAGAACAATTCGGAAAAAAAATCGTACTCGAGCAGTTCCTTGATTGCCGCGACTTTTTTTTCCTTTTCTTTTTCCTTCAGGCCGATTGTGCCGTTTTCCACAAGCTCTAAAAGGCGTGAAAGTATTTTTTTCAGCGTGACTGCCTTTGGGTCGCGTTTTGAGGCGATAAAAATGTTCTGGAAATAGTGTGACGCAAGCTCGCGTTCTTCGGCTGAAAGAATGGAAGTGTCGTTTGAGGCAAACTGGATAAAGCGCGAAAGAGGCTTGTCAATTTTTTCGAGAAGCAGCAAAAACTTTTGTTTGAGTGCGTTTTTTTCGTCAAAAAGGGCTTTCTTTTTTTCTTCAAGCCGGGCAAGGTCTGAAGCAAAAGACGAGCCGCGGAGCTCTTCAAGGTCAAATGAGAGTTTTTTGCGCTTAAGCGAAAGCGAATTTATTTCGGCGACGTTGTCAGAAAATTCTTTTGACAAAACGGTTTTTTCGGAAAGCAAAACATCAAGATCGGCAAATCGTTTTTTGAATTCGGCAAATTTCAGGAAACTGCTTTTTTGGTAAATGTCCTGCATGTCAGCAAACAGCCTGTCGATTTCAGAGACTGTCCCGCCAAGCTGTTTTACCTCGTCTGCCATGATTTCTTTTGTGTAGGCGATGTTTTTTCGCGAGTTCACGACCTCGCGCGCGACAAGCGGGCGCGAGACAACAACGTAATCGTAGACCTGAAGCAGGTCAAAGGTTTTTGGCGGCTCAAGGCGGCCTGCAAGCGAAGAAAAATGGATTGAGAGGGTTTCTTTGGAGCTCACAACCGCTCGGCGCAGGCGGAAATTTCCTTCATCGATTGCGACATTTTTTGAGCGGATTTGTTTTGAAGATTCTTCAAGTTCTTTTAGCAGGTGCTTTAGCTCCGCAAGCTTTGAGAAAACGGTTTTTTCAAGCTCTTTTGAGCCGGAAAAAACATGCTTTTCTACATAATCAAGGGCTTGGGTTTTTTCAAGCCTTACCAGCTGGTCCTTTTTTTTTCCAAAAATCCAGCCAAGAATCCTTTCAATGAAATTCATACATAAAAAAAGACGGAAAAAAAATAAAAAGCACCATGCACCGGAAATCCACCAAAAAGACCTTTAAAAGGGCTTTCAAATTCAATCTTTTTGAATGAATAGCGAGTTTGAACAGAAAGCGCGCGAGATCGCCCAAGAGGTCAAAAAACGCGACGATTTTATGATTGTATCGAACTACGACGCCGACGGCCTGACTGCTGCTGCAATTATTGGGGTTGCGCTAAAGCGCCTTGGGAAAAAATTCAAGATAAGGATTTTGAAACAGCTTTATGAAAACGAGATAGACAAGCTTGCGAAAAAAAATCATACGTTTATTTTCACAGACTTTGGCTCAGGACAGCTAAAAGAGCTCAAGCAAAAAATCAAGTCAGATTTTTTTGTTTTTGACCACCACCAGCCAGTAAAGGAAGAGCACCACTTCCACTATAACCCTCTGTTGTTTGGGGTTGATGGCGGGAATGAAATCAGCGCCGCAGGCACGACTTACATGATTGCACGCGAGCTCGGCGACAATGCTGACCTGAGTGCGCTTTCAGTTGTCGGCGGAACTGGCGACATGCAGATAATTGACGGCAAACTGATTGGGCAAAATGCGCGGATTCTTGAAGAAGGAATAAAGAACGGCGTACTGTCAAAAAAAAACGACCTTGCACTTTATGGAAGGATTTCGCGCCCGCTTCCACAGTTTCTGCAGTTTTGCACTAGCCCTTTTTTGCCGGGACTTACCGGAAACGAAATGGCGTGCAACAGGTTTTTGCTTGCAAACGGAATAGAACTAAAAGCAGGCGAGCGATGGAGAAATTACGAAATTTTGTCAACCGAAGAAAAGCAAAGGCTTTGCACGGCACTCATTCTTTTGCTGAAAGAAAACAATCTGCCTGACTGGAAAGTGCAGGAACTGTTTGGCGAAGTCTACACTCTTGAAAAAGAAGCGCCAGACAGCCCTCTTCGAGACGCAAAAGAATTCTCGACAGTATTAAACGCCTGCGGTCGCCATAAACAGCACAAGATTGCGCTCAAAATGCTTTTTGGTGACCGGAGAAAGTTTTATCACCTGGCACTTGGCCTGCTTATGGAGCACCGCAAAAAACTCCGCGACGGCATCACGATGATGCAGGAAAAAGGCCTTGAGGAAAAAAAGAATTTTTATTTTTTTGACGCAGGAAAAGAAATTGAGGACTCGATTATCGGCATTGTCGCGGGCATGCTTTACGGGTCGGGCACGATTTCACCATCAAAGCCCATAATTGCGCTCACGCAGACGCCTGATGGGGCGCTGAAAGCAAGCGGGCGTGCGACAAAAGAACTGGTTTTGCGCGGGCTGAACCTTGGGCACGCGTTCAAGGAACTGCAGGCAAAATGGGGAACTGGAACGGAGGGCGGTGGTCACAAAATTGCTGCCGGAATCAAATTCCCAAAAGAAAAAAAAGACGAGTTCATAAAAGAAGTGGAAGAAATTTTTGAAAGGCAATTAGGCCATGGCAAAATTATTTAACGATAACAATGCAGGTTTTCAGGGAAAAAACTTTTAGCCGGGTTTTTTTAGCAATTCTATTTTTCCTGTAAGGCCGTTGACTTTTATTTCATCGCCTTCTTTTATCAAATGAGTGTTTTTTGCTTGAACTATACATGGAATGTTTTGTTCTATCGCAACAATTGCTGCGTGAGCCACTTTTCCACCTCCTTCGCTAACAATCGCTTTTATTTTCCCGTAAAAGACAGTAAGGTTTGGTGAAAGGGTTTTTGACAATACAATTTTTCCGTCGGCATTTTTATTGTAGTCTTGTTCGGTGTTTATTATTATAACTTGGCCTTGGACTGTCTGGAGCCCTCCTGCGGGAAACCCAAAAATGCGTGTTTCGCCGGGGTTTTCTCCAAAAACCCATTTTTTGTCGAAAAAAATTTTTTTGGGGGGGAATTCGTTTAAAATTTCAAGGAAAAAATTTTTTCTTTTTTCTGATAGTTCTTCAAGATTTTTGGCGGATGTTGACAGTTCGCTTGAGTTGAGGAAAAAAACATTTTCACCAAGCCCTGTTTTTTTGGCAAAATCAAGATAGATGCTCCTTTGCATTGCCAAGTAGCGGGCACATAAAAACTTGGCGTTTTCTCTCCACCTTGCAGCACCAGACTTTGGCCATTTCAGGGAACCTAGTCCGAAGATCCTGCTTTGGGTTTCACTAAACCGTGGCAGAGAAATATCATAGGGATTCACTGAATAAAAACCAAATTCCTGTTTTACTTTTTCAAGCTTGTTTGAGTTTATCGGATTAACTAGTTTTGAAAAATTTTCAAGCTCGCAATCAAGCCAAGCAGGCGAATTTTTTAGTTTTATTTTTAGTGAATATGCAAGTGAGGAAAAAAAAGAGTATTTCATTGCCAAAACAGCCCCTTCAAGAGCCTTGCTTGCCAATATCGCGTGGTTTTCAAATGATTTTTCCCTGTTTTCCAGCCAGAATTTTTTTGTATGGATTGAAAACTTTTCAAAGTTTTCAAGCTCTTCGTTTATTTTTAGTGCAGCTAAAGCAATTGAAGAAACTTGTTTTGCAAAATCGAAAGGAATTGATAAAAATAACATCACGTTGTCAAAGGAAAAAACAAGATTTTCGGCTAACTTTCCTTGCCTTAAAAAATAGTTTTTTTTGGGACCGACAGAGTACAAAAATTCTTTTTCAAGGTTTTTGCAAAAAAACATTCTTTCATTTACAAATGCCAAGTAGTCTGCACCAAATGGGGTTTGCCCCAAGCCCAGCTCTTTGTATGCTAACCAAAAAGGGCCTGTGGAGGAAAAAACTTTTTCAAAAAACTCTTTGTTGCACGGTTTTGCAACTTGGATTAAGTCAGAATTTTCAGTCTGTTCAAGTACTATTAACTGATTTTTAAGCAAAGGGCTTTTGAAAGTAAAATCGTCCAAACCGTAAATCACTTGCCATCCACCTCAAAACCATTATCCAAAACATTGATTTTTTGTATTGCCTGACAAGAACCGCTTGCAGTCAGGTCAGCTGGCCCGCGTTGGGTTATTTGTGAATGGAAGACCTGTACAGGGCAAAAAATCCTTACAGGAACACCATTATCCAAAAAATAGCACGATTCACTTGGGGCATAAGAGAAATACTGTGAACCTATGGTTACATTGCATTCATTGTTTGTCAAAGGGTAAAACCAAAGATTCAAACCAAGAAAAGTCTTGTCTTGAACCGGTTCTCCTTGGGTATCTTGTACGCCTTCAGAGATATAGGGTTGTTGGGTAGAAACAGGTGCATTTGCTTTTGGCAAAGCATCATCAAAGGGAATATTTAAACCAAAGTCAGAACCTATACTCTTGTTTTCAGGGTAGAAATTGCCAAGGCCTTTTGTGGCTATTATTTGTGTTTCAATTGAAGTAAACGCTGCGAAACCAAACAACAAAGAAATAACCAAGGAAAAAAAAACTGCAGACCGCAAAAGGCGTGTTTTTTCTTGTTTTGATACAATTCGAAAGACAGAATAATTAGAAATAAAAAAAAGTACAAGACAGGTAACCAATGCAGCAATTGACCCTTGAATAATTGAAATTATTTCAATTGGTTTAATTAAAAAAACTGCTGCAAGCATTGAAAAAACAGCAATTAAGATTTTTTTTATCCAGCCAAAAAAATAATAAACCAGTTCTGAAAGTTTTTTGCCGAAAAATTTTTTGTTTGCAATCCCTGAAACCGCGACAATGGCCAGTAAACCAATTAGCGCATTTGCAAGAAAGGTTGCAATTGAAAGAGTCACAAAATAAATTACAGGTGGCACTACCACTATTGCACCGGCATTAAATGAAAAAAAAACAAGCAAAAACACTGCAAAAAAATGTTTTTTCATTTAACCAAACTCTTGTAGCAAGCCGTTAAACAACTGGTCTGCGGCTGATTTTTCTGCCCCACACGTCCACACAAAATCATACAAGCCATTGTTTTTTATTTCAAGATAACCGTATTCCAGACCATTTTTTTGGCAATTTTTAAGGCTCGAAATAGAGCCAAAAAAATCGCTTGTGGCCATTGATTTTACCAATGCTTTTTTTTCTTCTGAAAGCCTGAAAAGTCCTGCATTTCCAAGCCTTGATTCAAAGCCAATGAATTCCTCCCTTAAAACAACCCCGTCAGAAAAAAAATGGTAATCAACAGCGTCTTGGCCGACACGCTTGAACACAAACTGCACAAAAAAATCCTCTGTGCTTTGGCCCTCCAAAAACAATTTTTTTGAGTCTTCCATTATAGTCTTAATAAATTCGGGGGTTTTTTCTTCTTGCTCCAAAAACATCCATGGCTTTCCGCCTTTAATTAAGAAGAGATGAAAATTATTGCAATTAGAGCATGTTGAATCCTTGGTTTCATTCACGCTTTGTTCGGCAAACGTGATTGCCTGAATTGCTTTTTGTTCACCAACATCAACCAAGTCAACTTTGAACCCATTAAACTCTTTTTCCATTGATTCTTTTTTTAGCATGATTCCATTTGAAAGCACAATATATTCAAGCGAACAATAAGGTTTGCAGTCGCTTTTTTCATGCACAATTTCATAATAAAGCAGGTTATTCTGGTTGCTTGTGCAGCCCAAAAGAAACATCAATGTCACCAATAAAAAAGCTACCTTTTTCATTGAATTGATATTATTTTACCAAATTTAATAATGTTTGGCTTTGCAGAGGAATTTGCCAAAAAATAGGTTTTTTTATTTTCCAACGACTTCTATCCACCCAGATAGAACTTCAGAAGGATCTGAACAGTTGCCTTGATCGCATGAAGAAAAATAAGAAAACCTTGCTTGTACACAAATTGGGATTTTACCATCTCTGGTAAAAGGGATGTTTTGCATTATTGTCTGGCCATCTTCAAGTGTGGCTATTGCATTTGGGCTTTCGAAATTTTCGACACCAGAAGGACATGGAAGTCGAACAATTGTTTTTTCCATTGCAGAATCATTAATTTTTTCCTCAGAGCAATTCGGCCACCATCCTTTTCCACCAACTAGTGTGCTGTTGCACCTGTTGTAAAACACAGGTTTTCCAGAATTGTTTTTAACTGTAACTAAAACTGTTTCACCGACAACGTAATGTGCTTTGTCTGTGGTGATTAATATGGCGTTTATTGGGGGGGTATCTGGATTTGAAATGGGTGGCGGATTAGTGCTTGGCCCAGCTTGTAAACAACCAAAAAAGGCAATACTTAAAATAATCAACAATTTTAACTTTTTCATCAATTAGCTTACAGTTAAAGCAAATTTAAGGCTTTTGTCAGGACTCTGTAACTGGTTTTGATTTTTTTCACTTGCCTTGTACCAGAATTTATACAGTAAGTTTTTGCGCCACCTTTAGTTTATTTTAATTGTAAGTTGAACTCGTGATTCAAGTTTTTCTCAAAACGATTGCCCTACAAAAAAAATTTGATAGAAATCTTACAAAAAACTTAACAAAAATGACCGCATAATTGATGATATTTTTTATTGAGTGGTTTTTGAAATGTACAAGTTGGCCACAGCATCAAAGCCCCTTCCAGAAATATTGTTTAGTCTAAAGTCATAATTTCCAATTATTTTAGTTTCTCCTTCAAACAGCCTTGGAAGGTCTGAAGGGTATGCTAGTTTTGGGTCTCCGGAATTTTTTTCAGCTTTAAGCAGATATTTTTTTCCATCACGTTTTTCATATACTATAAATTCGCTAATCTGTACACAAACACCATTTATTTTTTCTGAACAATCCGTATAAATTGCCCCAAAAATTATTTCAAGCCCAGTACCACCGACCAAAGCCGTTTGATTAAATTTTAGCTCAAAATCATTGCCAAGTTCGGCTATGATAGGCTGTTCACCATTTTTTGCAATGTGAAAAGTTGACACCCTGTCCATTTTTCTTAAGGCAATTACGTAACCCGCTGCCTTTTGGCTTTGGCCTTCAAAAAGGCCAAAAAGATTAATTACATATTTTTCATTGTTTAAAGTTTCACTTAGTTCCAATACAACCAAAGGGGCTGCAAAAGTAGGTTCAGAAGAATTTGCTCCATATGCCCCCTGAATTTTTACAAACTTTAATTCAAGCCCTGTTCCCTCAATCAAAGCAGTGTTTCCGGATTCTAGTTCAAAATCTTTGTCAAGTTGAACAATCACTGTGCCGGGCGGGTTTGGTGGAACAATTGGGGGTTGAGGCGATGGAGTAATAGGGGCTGGATTTTCAATACAGCCGGTAAGCAAAACAAAAAGCCAAACCAAAATCACCATGCGCATTTTTACACATTAACTTTAGACTTTTGAGCTTTAAACTCTTTCGCTATTTTTAGGGCAGCCACAGGGGACCTTTTTCCTGGCCGCGTTTGTAAAATGAACAGTTTGCCTTTTTCAACGGTGAATTCAAAGTCCTGCATGTCACAAAAATGTTCTTCGAGTTTGTCGCTTACTTGCAATAGTTCGTTAAAAATGTTTGGCATGAGAGTTTCAATAGTTTTTATTGGCATGGAGGGGCTTATCCCTGAAACCAAATCTTCCCCTTGCGCATTGAACAAAAATTCGCCGTACAATTCTTTTTCACCTGTAAGGGGGTTTCTAGTAAAAGCAACACCTGTTCCAGAATCATTGCCAAGGTTCCCAAACACCATTTCCTGGACAACAACCGCGGTTCCAAAACTGTCAAGGATTTTATGCGCTTTTCTATAAGCTGCTGCACGGGGAGTATTCCATGACTCAAAAACAGCGCTTACAGCCAGTTTTAAATACGAAAAATAGTCTTTTTCCAAAATTTTTCCGGATTTTTCTTCAATTATTTTTTTGTATTGTATAACCGATTTTCTTAAATCAGGTTCAGGGCGAGTTTTTCCTGAAAAACTGTTTTCAAAGTCAAAGTTTAGGCCGAAAACTGTTTTGCCAAACATTTGAAGAAATCTCAAATAAGAATCAAGTGCTGCAATCACGTTGTTGTTTTTGCGCGAAAATCCCTCAACTGTCAAATCACTCATGCCAACATTTAGAATCGTGTCCATCATGCCAGGCATTGAAACCGGACTGCCACTTCGAACTGAAACAAACAAGGGGTTTTCACTCGAACCGAATTTTTTTCTGGTTTGTTTTTCGAGCACTGCAAGAGCAGAGCTTATTTCTTTTTCCAAATCATTTGGCCATTTTTTTCCAAGTTTAAAGAATTCCTGGCAAGCACGAGTTGAAACAATAAAACCTTTTGGGACATTTAAGCCAATGGAAGTCATTTCACACAACAGGGCCCCTTTATTTCCAAGCAAAGAAACGTTTTGAGCCAAATCAGGACTTAAAACTTTGCCAAAACCGTAGACAAACTTCATCAAAAAAAATAATGGCAAAAGGTAAATAAATGTTGCCAGAAAAAACCGTTTTTCAGCTTTTTATCGCCGCCTGCGCTGCCGCCAGCCGTGCTATCGGCACGCGGTAGGGAGAGCAGGAAACATAGTCGAGGCCTGCTTCGTGGCAGAACTTGATTGACGCTGGGTCTCCGCCGTGCTCGCCGCAGATGCCGATTTTTAGGTCGGGGCGAACGCTTTTTCCTTTTGCAAACGCGATTTTTACCAGCTCGCCGACTCCGTGAGAGTCAAGCTCTTCAAACGGGTCGACTGAATGGATTTTTTGCTCGATGTAGTGCGGAATGAATTTTGAAGAGTCATCGCGAGAGTAGCCAAACGTTGTCTGTGTAAGGTCATTTGTCCCAAATGAGAAAAACTCCGCGTGCTCCGCGATTTTGTCTGCAGTAAGGCACGCGCGCGGCAGCTCCATCATGACGCCGACCTTGAAAGGAATCTTTTGGATGCCAAGAACGGCGCTGGCCGTGGAAAGCACGTTTTCTTTTGAAACCTGCATTTCTTTTGCGTCACTTACTACCGGAATCATTATTTCAAGCAAGACGTCAACTCCTTCTTTTCGGGCTTCGAGCGCTGCCTCAAAGATTGCCTGTGACTGCATCTGGTAAATTTCAGGGTAGACGATTCCAATTCGCACGCCGCGAAAGCCAAGCATTGGGTTGACTTCGGATAGCTGCTCAATTGTTTTTTTTACATGGCTTTCTTCAAGGCCCATAACGTGGGCCAGTTCAGAGATTTCTTTTTCTTCTTTTGGCAAAAACTCGTGCAGGGGAGGGTCAAGCAGGCGGATTGTGACCGGAAAGCCGTCCATGGCGCGGAAAATCCCCAAAAAATCGTTTTTCTGGAAAGGCAAGAGTTTTGAAAGCGCTTTTTTGCGCTGCTCAAAGGAAGAGGAAAGAATCATTTCGCGCATGGCCAGAATCCTGTCTTTGCCAAAAAACATGTGCTCGGTGCGGCACAAGCCGATTCCGCGCGCGCCAAACTCGCGCGCCTGCAGGGAGTCTTTAGGCGTATCAGCATTGGAACGAACGCCAAGGCGGGCAAACGAGTCAGCCCACAAAAGAATGGTCTGAAGGTAAGTGGACATCTCCGGCTCAATCAAGCCAAGTCTTCCAAGAAACACTTCACCGGTGGAACCGTCAAGGGAAATTTCGTCAAGCTCTTTTAGGACAAGCTTTGAATTTTTTATGTGAAGCTCGTTGTCTTTGACTAAGATGTCGTTGCTTCCGGCAATGCAACATTTGCCCATTCCGCGCGCAACAACTGCTGCATGAGAAGTCGCCCCGCCTCTGGCGGTAAGTATTCCCCGCGCCACGTTCATGCCTTCAATGTCTTCAGCAGAAGTTTCCTCGCGGACAAGGATAAGGTCTTCGTGCGGGAATTGTTCTTTTAGCTCTAGAGCACGCTTTGAATGAAAAACTATTTTGCCTACCGCTGCGCCCGGAGAAGCCGGGATTCCGCGCGCAATCAGTGTTGCGAGTTTTTTTGAGGAAGGGTCAAGTTGTTTGTGAAGCAGTTGTTTTACCTGCTGTGGCGAAACCATCAACACGGCGACTTGTTTTGAGACAAGTTTTTCTTCAACCATGTCAACGGCAACTTTGACTGCGGCTTGCGCCGTTCTTTTTCCGCGGCGCGTTTGAAGCATGAAAAGTTGGCCTTTTTCGATTGTGAACTCAAAGTCCTGCATGTCGCGGTAATGGTTTTCAAGTGTGGATTGGACAGACAAAAGCTCTTGGTAAACTCTTGGAAGAATTGCTTTCAGTTCTGAAACCGGACGCGGTGTGCGCACGCCTGCAACAATGTCTTCGCCTTGGGCGTTTAAGAGAAATTCCCCGAAAAGGGCTTTTTCGCCGGTTGAAGGGTTTCGCGTAAAACCCACGCCTGTGCCTGAGTCGTCTCCCATGTTTCCAAAAACCATTTCCTGTATTGTGGCAGCGGTTCCAGCGGAGTCATCAAGGCGGTGGATTTTTCGGTAAGCGATTGCACGCGCGCTGTTCCAGGAATCAAAAACAGCGTTGATTGCTAAACGCAACGCGGAGGAAACGTCTTGGGGAAATTCGCGACCGGATTTTTCTAGAACAATTTCTTTGAATTTTTGCACAAGTAGTTTAAGGTCGTCAACTGAAAGCTCTGTGTCAAGTGCAACGCTTTTTTGTTTTTTCATGTGCTCGATTTGGTTTTCAAATTCGCGCGCGGAAATTCCAAACACTGTTTCGCCAAACATTTGGATCAGGCGGCGATAGGAATCCCATGCAACGCGCGGGTTTTTTGTCTGGCTGGAAAACACTTCAACGGTTTTGTCGTTTAAGCCAACGTTTAGGATTGTGTCCATCATCCCAGGCATGGAAACAGGCGAACCGCTTCTCACAGAAACAAAAAGCGGGTTTGAGTCAGAACCAAATTTTTTTCCGGACTCTTTTTCAAGAAGTTGCAGGTGTTCAAGGACCTGTACTTCAAGGCCAACTGGCCAGTTTCTTTGCGAGGCAAAGTATTCGCGACAGGCATGCGTGGAAACCGTGAAGCCTTTGGGGACGCTTAAGCCGATTGAAGACATCTCGCACAACTGCGCGCCCTTGTTTCCAAGCAAGGCGATTTTTTCGGGAGAGTTGGCGTTTTTCACCTCTGAAAAGGAAAAAACAAAATTGGCTGGCAAAGAAGCAAAAGAAGCAGAAGAGTCTGGTTTCTTCGTCAATTGCATGAAAAATAATTGTTCTGGCTCTTTAAAAGGCTTGCTCCGCAAAAGCACACTGGAAAGAAGGGGGGTTTGCAAAACTAAAATGCGCTTGTTTTAATGGTTTTTGCAAAGAGTTGTTTTTATGCAAAAAATCAGGAAAATCGCAATCACTGGGCGCATGCAAAAACCTGAAGCCGTGAGCACGGCAAAAAAAGTGATTGGGTTTTTGGAAAACGAGAAAATTGCGTTTGAAGTTGACTCTTTTTTCCCGGTCGCAAAAAAAACAAAAAAACTGGGCAAAATAAACGCAGACATGGTTTTGTGTTTTGGCGGGGACGGAAGCCTTTTGCACACGTTTCACGCGCTTGAAAAAAACGTGCCGGTTCTTGGCGTGAATTGCGGGGCGCGCGGAAGCCTGATGGCATTGGACAAGGAAAACGTGCTTGAAGAATTGCCGGAAATTTTGGGCGGAAAATTTGTTTTGGAAAAAAGAAGCAGGCTGCACGTTTTTGTGGATGGAAAACTTGCAGGACAAGCCCTAAACGAAGCACTTATTGTGCCGTTAAAGCCAGGGCGGCTTTTGAAGTACCACGTGGTCGTGGATGGCAAAGATCTTGGGTTGGAGGCAGACGACGGATTGATTGTCGCAACGCCTACAGGGAGCACTGCCCACGCGCAGAGCGCTGGCGGGCCGAACGTTACTCCAAGCGCGCAGGTGTTTGTGGTTGTGAGGATGAACCCGATTGACCTGAACCGCCGGCCGCTTGTGGTAAACGACCACTCGGAAATCAGGATTAACGGAATAGAGCAGGTTCCGGTAAGCGTCATTCTTGACGGGCAACTGCATTTTTCTGCGAAAAAGGAAATAAGAATCATGAAAGGAAAAGACGTTTTGCTTGCGAATGTAAAGTGAAAAAAAATGGCTGGAAACGAGTTGTCTAAAAAAACTTCAAGTTTTGCCCTTGGGATTCTTGGAATGCCGTTTGGAGTGGCATTGGTTTTGTTTGCCGGGCCGTTCCTTGTTTACTGGTCGGAATCGCTTGGCAAAATAACGCTTTGGCAGAATTCGGCGCTTGGCGCGGTTCTTTTTGAGTTTGAAAAAGCAACAGGGCTAAACGAATGGGCCGGGCTGAAAATACTGGGTTTTTTGGCGTTTTTTCTTGGGATAATTTTGCTTTCAAAGCTGTTCACTTCGTTTATCGGGCTTTTTTCGGTGCTGCCTGTTATCGGGTTTGTGTTTTCAGGGATAAAAAACGCGGTCGGCCTGACGGCGCTTGTCGCTGCGTTTTTGGTTTCGCTTTTTGCAACAATCGCCCTGACGCTTTTTTTCATTCTGGCAAACATGGGACTGGTATAAAAAAAGTTTGAGCGCAATTTTTTTAGTTTCAGGTGAAAAAAATGGAAAACCCAAAGCTTGCAAAGTTTTACAACAAGTCGCTTGACGAAAAAAGGCTTGTTGTAAAAGAAATGGCAGGGCTGTCCGAAGAGGAAATGATGCTGCTTGAAAAAAGCGGCTCGCTTGGGTTTGAAAACGCGCAGCGCCTGATAGAAAACGTGGTTGGGCTGTATGAGCTGCCGTTTGGGATAGCGACTAACTTTTATGTAAACGGCAAACCGGTTTTGGTGCCGATGGTTTTGGAAGAGCCAAGCGTGGTTGCAGCGGCATCAAATGCCGCGAAGTTGTCTGAAGGGTTTACCGCAAGCACCACTGAGCCTTTGATGATTGGCCAGATACAGGTTGTTGGCGTGAAAAGCTTTGAGAAGGCAAAAAAGGCCGTGATGAAAAAACAAAAAGAACTGCTTGAGCTTGCCAACAGGCAGGACTCAATGCTTGTAAAGCTTGGCGGCGGGGCAAAAAAGATTGAGGTCAGGAAAATCGGCAAGGGAAAAAAACAGATGGTGATTGTTCACCTGATTGTTGACGTGCGTGACGCAATGGGCGCAAACGCTGTCAACACGATGTGCGAGAAAATCGCGCCGGAACTGGAAAAAATCACGAAAGGGAAAGTCCGCTTGCGGATTATTTCAAACCTTGCTGTTCACCGCTTGGCGACTGCGCGCACGGTGTGGAAAAAGGAAACTTTGGGGGCGCAAACGATTGACGCGGTTTTGGATGCTTATGAGTTTGCAAAAAATGACATGTTTCGCGCAACAACAAACAACAAAGGAATAATGAACGGGGTTGACGCGGTAGTGATTGCGACAGGAAACGATTTTAGGGCAGTTGAAGCAGGGGCGCACGCGTTTGCGGCGTTCAATGGAAAGTACCGCCCGCTTGCGGAGTACAAAAAAGACAAGAATGGGAACCTTGTCGGAGAGCTGACAATGCCGATGGCTGTGGGGATTGTCGGCGGAGCCACGCGGACGCATCCGATGGCCCAGCTTGCGTTAAAGATTTTGGGCGTGAAAACCGCACAGGAACTCGCACAGGTCATTGTGTCTGTCGGGCTTGCCCAGAATTTTGCGGCTTTGCGCGCGCTTTCGACTGAAGGGATCCAGCGCGGGCACATGAAACTGCACGCAAAAAACATCGCGGTAACAGCCGGCGCGAAAGGCGCACTGGTTGAAAAAATCGCCGCGCAGATGGCAGAGGAAAGAAATGTTTCAGTGAGCAGGGCAAAGGAACTGCTTGAAGGAATGCGGCACTAAGAAAATTCAATTCACTTTATGAACCTTAATTTTTTCTCGACCACACAATAGGCGTTTTCCCACAAGGCTATTTGCTGGGCTTTGTGGCGGCCGGTTTTTGGGATTATTATCGGGTGGGAGATTTTTCTTGCTTCGCCGATTATTTTGTCGCCTTTGATTGCATCACCGGCTTCTATTCCAATCAAGGTATTTCACCAAGCCTTCCTTCTTGTTTTAGTTCCTTGACAGCTTTGTAAACAAGCTCCAGGTCAAGTTCCAAGTCATTTGCGGCATCAGAAGGGAACGCCTCACTGAATTCCTTAAAATAGCTGAGCACTTCTTTTTTTGCATGAGAAAAGTTTACGCTATGCATTTTTGTCATGCACAATTTTAGACCTAACCTTCAAACAAAAATAAGTTTATACCCGATACGCCGTCATCTGCCGTAATGCGGGTTTTGTTTTAACGAAGCCTTTTTTAAGGGCTTTTGGGAAAAAGGTTGTTATTCATGAAAGCAGGGATTGTCGGCTACGGTTTTTACGTTCCAAGGCTTAGGATAACGGTTCAGGAGATTGCGCGCGTCTGGGGAAAAGATGGAGATCATGTCTCAAAAGGCCTTGGGGTGATTGAAAAGGCTGTTGCAGGGTATGACGAGGACACTGCGACAATCAGCGTGGAAGCCGCGCGAAGCGCTCTTGAACAAAGCGGGGTTGACGCTCAAAAAATAGAAGCGATTTATGTCGGAAGCGAGTCGCACCCTTATGCGGTGAAACCGACCGCGACGATTGTCTGTGACGCGATCAATGCGGGGCCTGACCTGACTGCGGCTGATTTGGAATTTGCGTGCAAGGCAGGAACCGCGGGCATCCAGATGTGCGCAGGAATGGTTGAATCAGGAATGATTGAGTACGGCCTTGCGATCGGGTCTGACACTGCGCAGGGAAGGCCAAACGACGCGCTAGAGTTCACCGCGGCAAGCGGCGGAGCCGCGTTCATTGTCGGGAAAAAGTCAAAGGAAGTCATTGCGCAGATTGTTGACACTTATTCTTACACGTCTGACACTCCGGATTTTTGGAGACGCCAGCACGCGGAATTTCCAACGCACGCCGGAAGGTTCACCGGCGAACCGGCTTACTTTAAGCACCTGATTTCTGCTGCAAGAAAAATCATGGAAAGAAACAAGCTGAAACCAAAAGACGTTGACTTTTTTGTGCCGCACCAGCCGAATGGAAAGTTTCCGTCAATGGCTGCACAGATTCTTGGAATAGACAAGTCAAAGCTTGAACAGGCGCTTTTGACGCCGATGATTGGAAACACTTACAGCGGAAGCTCCATGCTTGGGCTTTGCGCGGTGCTTGATGTTGCAAAACCGGGCGACACGATTTTGCTTGTAAGCTATGGATCGGGCGCTGGAAGTGACGCGTTTATTTTGAAAGTGACAAAAAACATTTTGAAGAAAAGAAACAAGACGCCGCTTCGCGAAATGATAAAGGAAAAAGAATACATTGATTACGCAAAGTACGTGATTTACAGGAAAAAAATCAAGGGGCTGGATTAAATGGCTGGGCCAATAAAAAGATTTGTTCAGAAAAGAAAAGTCAGAAGAAGGCTTGACAGGCTTGTAAGGCAGGACACCAGCGCAAGAAAAAGCATTGCACAGCGCGCGCCAGTGCATGCGGACAAGGCACGGCTTGCAGTGCACAGGGCAAATCTTGCAAATGCACAAGGGCGCATTAAAGGCGGAACGCGTGATTATCGGAATGCCGCACTTTTGGCTGGCACCGGAATGGGAAACTTGGCAGTGCCGTTCATTGTGCGCGGAGCCGGAAGAAGGGCATTTGGAGGGGTGCAGAAAAGAGAAGCATTAGAAGGAATTGCAACTGAAGAAACAAATGTTTTGAGAAGAAGGCTTAGTGGCGAATCAGATACCCAAAGAATCAGGCGAAGGCTTTTAGGCAGACCAAAATCGAGGGTGAGGTAAAATGCGGAGCGTTTCGATCATTGGGGCTGGATTAATTCCATTCGGCGAGCACTGGGACATGGGATTCCGGGAAATGATTACAAAGGCCGCGATTCACGCGATTAACAATTCAAAGCTTGAAGGCCAGAAAATCGAAGCGGTTTACGGCGGGTGCATGGCGTCTGGAAGGTTCATTGGACAGGAGCACATTGGAGCGCTGATTGCAGACCAGCTTGGGTTGAATCCGTTGCCTTCAACGAGAGTGGAAGCAGCGTGCGCGTCTGGTGGCGTGGCTTTAAGGAATGGTTTTTTGTCGGTTGCTTCAGGCGAGCACGACATTGTCGCAGTTGGCGGAGTAGAAAAAATGACTGACATTAGTGGCGGAGCCGCAGGGTTTGCATTGGGCGGCGCAGGCGACCAGGAAACGGAATTGTTTCACGGCGCGACTTTTCCGGCATTGTACGCTTTGATGGCAAGAAAACACATGGAAGATTACGGGACAACAGAAGAACAGATGGCGGCTGTCTCAGTTCAAAACCACAAAAATGCAATGCATAACCCGTTTGCGCAGTTCCACAAGGAGTTCACGGTTGCTGATGTAATGAAGTCCGGCTATGTTGCAAGCCCTTTGAAACTCCTTGATTGTTCGCCTTTGACTGACGGCGCTGCAGCGGTGATTATTGCAGAGACAAGCCTTGCAAAAAAAATATGCAAGCACCCTGTTGAAATAATCGCTTCAGCACAGGCATCTGACTCTATTGCTTTGACTGGCAGAAAAAGCCTTACAGAACTGCAAGCGACAAAGGTTGCGGCAAAAATCGCGTTTGAGAAAGCAAAAATCTCGCACAAAAACATTGATGTGGCAGAAGTGCATGATTGTTTTAGCATTGCCCAGATTATGGCAATAGAAGACCTTGGTTTTTTCAAGAAAGGCGAAGGCGGCCGCGCAACGGAACAAGGAAAAACCGCGCTTGATGGAGAGATTCCAATCAACCCGTCTGGCGGCCTGAAAGCCTGCGGTCACCCGGTAGGGGCAACCGGGGTAAAACAGGCAACAGAAATGTTTTTCCAGCTCACCGGTCAGGCTGGAAAACGGCAGGTAAAAGGCGCAAAAATCGGATTATCGCACAATGTTGGCGGAAGCGGTGCAACAGTAACAGTGCACATTTACAGGAGGGCGTGAAATGGACTGGAAAAGTTTTTTCTGGGCAAGCAAAGAAAAAGTCGCGCTGGCGATTGGGTTGTTTGTGCTGCTGAATGTTTTTTTCTTGCCAGTAAATCAAAATGTTTGCATTGGAATTGATTATAGATGCATGATTCCTGAATATGAAGGCCCTTGCAATGCAAGTTGTAAAAGTAAATTAAATTTTATTAATATTTTACAATTTAAATCATCAAATGACACAATAAACACAATGGATTTTTCCTACGAAATAGTTTACCTCGGCTTTTCTTATTTGGCCGTATGCATTGGGTTTCGCATGTTGAAGAAAAAAGGTGGTAAATGATGGCTGACGCTGCGGTGCCATTGCACTGGAGAAGGTTTGACGAACGATATAGGCTGGCTGGAAGCCATTGCACTAACTGCAATGAATACTTTTTCCCTAAACGGATAGTTTGCCCTAATTGCCGCAGAAAAGGAAAAATCGTGCCGGCAGAAATGCCGCGCGAGGGAAAAATCATTTCTTTTACTGAAGTGTTTGTCGGGCCGGAAGGGTTTGAAAACGAGGTCCCGTATTTTATGGCGATAATTGAGCTGAAAAACGGAGTCAAGATTTTGGGCCAGATTGTTGACTCTGCTTCAGAAACAGTCCAGATTGGCGCAAAAGTGCGCAAAATGTTCCGGAAAATCGCGGACGAGCACAAGGAAGGCGCGATAGCCTACGGGTACAAATTTAAAGTTGTTTAATAAAAATTTTGCTTATGCAGTACGGTTACGGAAAGCTGATTTTGTTCGGCGAGCACTTTGTGGTTTACGGCCTCCCCGCGATTGCCAGCGCGATAGACCTTTATACGCGCGCACAGGTTTTCCCGCACAAAAACGGCGTGAAAATGGATGACCTGCTGATGGGAAAACACCTAGTGTTTGGCGAGCACCCAGAAGATGTTCTTGACAGGACAATGAGGGTCATTTTGAAGGAAACAAAGCTAACCGGAAAAAGCTTTGGAGTAAAGGCTGATGGGAATATTCCGACGTTTGGCGGGCTTGGCTCAAGCGCGTCGATTGTTGTGGCAATGACAAAAGAGCTAAACGCGCATTTTTCGCTTGGATTAAGCGATGAAAGGGTCAACGAGATTGCGTTTGAGGCAGAAAAGGTTTTTCATGGAAACCCAAGCGGGATAGACAACACGGTGTCGACTTTTGGCGGCCTTGTGTGGTTTGAGAAAAACCTTGCTGGCGGGAAAAACAGAATTGAAAAACTGAAACTGAAAAAGCCGCTTTTGGTTGTAATCGGGAACACGAAAGTTTCAAGAGACACAGGCACAGTTGTTCGCGAGGTAAGGGAAAGAAAAGAAAAAGAGCCACAAAAATACAGGAAAATCTTTGCCCAGGCAAAAGACTTGGTATTTGAGGCACGAGAAAAACTTTTGGCTGGAAAAGAAAAAGAAATCGGGGAACTGATCAACCAGAACCACAAGCTGTTGCAGGAAATCAAAGTGAACTCAAAAGAGCTGGACTTGCTGTGCAGGCTTGCATTGGATGCTGGGGCTTTGGGGGCAAAACTCACTGGCGCAGGAAAAGGCGGGTGCATGTATGCCTTGGCAAAAGACAAAAAAAGCCAGGAGCAAATAAAGAAAGCGTTTGAAAAAGAAGGCTTTGATGGCTACATAACAAGTGTGGGCGTGAAAGCGTGATAAAAAACGTGCTGATTGACGTTGACGGCGTTATCTGGCAGGGCGGGAAAAAAATCGCTGGAGCGGAAAAAACAATCAATTATTTGCGTGAAAAAAAATACAAATTTATGCTTGTGACAAACATTTCCAGAATTACGAAAAAAAAGCTTGTGAAAAGCCTGTCAGGCCAGGGAGTGAAAATAAAAGAAAGCGAGATTTTGGGGCCGACAGAGGCAACAATCAGTTATATCCAGTCAAGGAAAAAAAACGCTTCCTGTTTTCTGATTGCGGCAAATGAAATCAAAAAAGAATTTAAAAAAGCCGGGCTGAAAGTGATTGAAAAAGGGGCAAACGCGGATTTTGTAGTGGTGTTTTTGCATTTTAAGACGGACTACAAAATGCTCGATGATGCATTTCAGCATTTGCTTGGCGGAGCAGAGCTTGTGACAAATGCTGAAGGAAAAAGCTACCCGTTAAAGGAAGGCGGAAAGCCATCTTTAGGAGTTGGAGCGTTTGTAAAAGGGCTTGAATTTTGTTCAGGAAAAAAAGCACATCTTGTAGGAAAACCCAATCCTGAATTTTTCATGCAGGCAATGGAAAAAATAGGGGCAGGAAGAGAGGAAACTGTTATGGTTGGCGACAGCATTTCGTCAGACGTCACCGGAGCCAAGAATACCGGAATTAAGGCAGTTCTGGTAAAGACCGGAAGCTTTAGCCAGGAAGAGCTTGAAAAAAGCCATATAAAGCCGGATGCAGTAATTGAATCGATTGCAGGGCTTCCAAGGTATCTGGAGGAAAACAAGTGATTTTCGCAAAAAACATGACAAAGCATCGCGTAAGGCACGCGGATACCGATGACTGGGGCGTGGGCTATTATGCGAATTATTTTAGGTTTTATGAGGCAGGGCGCTCGGAGCTCTTGAGAAAAATCGGGATAAATGTCGGAAAAATGGAGGAAAAGCAGGGCCTGCTTGTGCCTGTTGTTGAAGCAAAAAGCAATTATTTTGCGCCAATAAAGTTTGACGAGGAATTGACTCTTGAGTCAAGCCTTGTTGAAATCGGGAACACTTCTTTCAAAATAGAGTTTTTGTTAAGGAAAGGAAAAACAAAAGTAGCACAAGGATACACTGTGCATGTTTTCACGGACCGAAAACTGAAAAAGAAAAAAATGCACGAGAAGATGGCAAGACTAAAGGTGAAAAAATGAAAGCAACCGCTCAAGCGCATTCAAACATTGCGTTGGTAAAGTACTGGGGAAAACGGGATGAAAAGCTGATTCTGCCTTATAACAGCAGTGTCTCGATGACTCTTGACAAGTTTTTTACAGTGACAACTGTTGAGTTTGACAAAAAGTACAAAGAAGACGAGTTTGTTTTGAACGGAAAAAAAGTTTTCGGGATTGAAGCAGAGCAAGTGAAAGCTCATCTTGACATTGTGCGAAGCATGGCAAAAATCGGCCTAAACGCGCACGTTCAAAGCGAGAACAATTTTCCAACAGCTGCAGGACTTGCAAGCAGCGCCTCTGGTATGGCTGCGTTGACCATGGCAGCGGCAAAGGCTGCAGGGCTGAATCTTGACAAAAAAGAATTATCAATTCTTTCGCGGCAGGGAAGCGGAAGCGCGTCAAGAAGCATTTTTGGCGGGTTTGTTGAATGGCCAATGGGAAAAGCACTTGACGGGCGCGATTCTTTTGGAGTGCAGATTGCGAAAGAATTGCACTGGCCGGAGTTTAGGATGATTGTGTGCATTGTAAAGGGCTGGGAAAAGAAATGGAAAAGCCGAGCGGGAATGACGCAGTCGGTTGCAACTTCACCTTTTTTTGGAAGATGGGCACAAACTGCAGAGGATGACGCAAAGGAATTGAAGAAAGCCGTGCTTGAAAAAAACTTCAAAAAAGTCGGCGAAATAGCGGAACAGAACGCTTTGAAAATGCACGCGACAATGATTACGACAAACCCTTCAATCATTTACTGGCACCCGGTAACAGTTGAAATTATTCAGAATGTCTTGCAGTGGCGGCAAGAAGAATGGCTCGAGGGATATTTCACGATGGACGCTGGCCCGCAGGTAAAAGTAATGTGTCTGGAAAAGCATGAAAAAGACCTTGTGAAAAGGTTAGGGCAAATCAGCGGAATTGAAAAAATCGAGGTCTGCCGCGCGGGACCGGATGCGGAGATGCTGGATAGGCACTTGTTTTGAAGGCGAAAAAAATGATTAAAGTTGAAGCCCCGGGAAAACTCATGTTCAGCGGCGAATGGAGCGTGCTGGAAATTGGAAACCCGGCGATTGTGCTTGCGCTTGACAGGAAAGTCAAGGCGGTGATAGATAAAAGCAGGGAGATTGTTCTTGACGCACCGGAGTTTGGGATAAAAAACGTGAAAGCGGAGTTTGACGGAGCGCAGTTAAAGGTTGCCGGGTTGAGTGCGGAACAGGAAAAAGAAATTGTTTTTTTGAAAAAAAGCGTTGAAGTGGCTTTGCGGTTTTTGAAGGAAAAAAAAGTTAAAATAAGGCATTTTAGGATTTCAACTTATTCAGGGGAGATGCAGAAAGAAAAAGTGAAAGTGGGTTTTGGAAGCAGTGCGGCTTTGTGTGTGGCTGCAGTGTTTGGCGTGGCAAGGTTTCATGGAAAGAAACTGAAACCACTAGAAGTGTTCAAGCTTGCAACGCTTGCGCATTTTTTTGCGCAGGGAAAAATTGGAAGCGGATTTGATGTTGCCGCAAGCGCGTTTGGCGGAGTGGTTTGGTATAAACGGTTTGACCCGAAGTTTTTGGAAGATGCTGCGACAAAATCAATCGGCTGGTTTGTGAAGGAAAAATGGCCGGGATTGGAAATAAAAAAAATAACTTTTCCGAAAAAATTGAAGTTTTTGGTTGCGTTTTCTGGAAAAAAAGCTGACACAAGAGAGCTTGTTGGGAGAATAAACAAGTTTAAGGCAAGAGAAAAAGACGTTTACTTATACATAATTAATTCGATTAGCGAAGTAACAAAACAGCTCTTTTTGGCCTTAAAGAAAGGAAACGAAAAAAGTATCTTGAAGCTTTTGCAGGAAAACAGGCTTTTGCTTAGGCAACTTGGAGAAGAGTCAAAGACTGGGCTTGAAAGCCGTGAATTGGCTGAAATCATTGAAACCACTGAAAGCTTTGGTGCAGCAGCCAAGTTTTGCGGAGCTGGCGGTGGAGACAGCGCCATTGCGGTTTCTTTTGATGGAAAAAAGCTTGAGGCCTTGAAAAAGGCTTTAAACAAGAAAGGGTTTTCAATCATTAATGCGGGGATTTCAACCAGTGGAGTAAAAGCTTATGCCTGAAGGACACCAAACGAAAAAAAGAAAGGGCGAGCACTTAAAAATCGTGCTGAACAAGATGGTCCAGTTCAAGGAAAAAACAACTGGTCTTGAAGACGTTCAGTTTAAGGACATTGAACTGGTTTACAACGCGTTGCCGGAAATTGACAAAAAAGAAATTGACTTGTCGGTAAAGTTTTTGGGAAAAGAGTTTTCTGCGCCATTGATGGTTTCAGGGATGACTGGCGGGGTAAAGCAGGCGACAAAAGTAAACAAGGACATCGCGACAGCATGCCAGGAACTGGGGCTTGGGATGGGTGTTGGAAGCCAGCGCGCCATGATTGAAAACCATGAATTGACAGAGACGTATTATGTAAGAGATGTTGCGCCGGATATTTTTCTTGCAGGAAATATTGGCGTGGCACAGCTACAAGAGTATAGGTTTGAGCAGATTCAAAAAGCACTTGACGACATTGGCGCAAACGCTTTGGCGATTCACTTGAATGCCGCACAGGAAGCCGTGCAAAAAGAAGGCGACACGGATTTTTCCAATTCATTGGAACTGATAAAAAAAACCGTGAAAGCAATAAGGCAGCTGGTTTATGTCAAAGAAGTCGGAAACGGGATAACTTTTGAGGCAGCAAAAAAGATTGCGTCAGCAAAAGTAAAAGCAATTGACGTGCAGGGAGCCGGCGGCACGACATGGGTCGGGGTGGAAGCTTACCGCGGGAACATGGAGATTGGAGAAACGTTTTGGGACATCGGGATTCCGACAACGATCAGCGTCATGGAGTGCAGAAAGGCTTTTGACGGCCCGATTGTGGCTTCAGGTGGGATCAGAAGCGGGATGGATGCCGTAAAATGTTTGTTGCTTGGAGCGGACATGGTGTCAATGGCTTACCCTGTGCTTAAGGTACAGAATGCGGGCGGGAGCACCGGTGTGGAACGGTTTTTGGAAAAAATTGTTGAGGAAATGCGCGTTGGAATGTTTTTGCTTGGCGCAAAAAACATAAAGGAACTGAAAAAGAAAAAAGCCGTGCTGAAAGGAAAAACGCTGGAATGGGCAAGGCAGAGAAAATTAAAAACAGGATAGTTTATGCGGATAAAACTAAAACAGTCAGAAGATCAATTCTCTCTTAAGAGCCCATTAATTGAGATCTCCAGAGATAAACGAATCAAAGCAGCAATTTTAAATGCACTTTTTTCAGTTATCATAATGTTTATTTTTTTTATAACAGGGATTTTCAATTTTTCTGATTTTTTAACTACTTGGAAAATTTTTGGGCTAATTTTTGTTGTTTTGATTTCTGCAATTGTGGGCTTTATTTTTGGCATTGGAAGCTGGAAATGGATTAGTTAAAATAAAAAAATTCATTTTGGTTCTGCTTGGTAGTTGTCCACGAGTTTTCCAAGCACGTTTTCTATTTCGGAAAGAGATTTTTGCACGGAACTTGCGATGTGATGGTTGAAGCCCGCGCGGTAATCGTGTTTTTCGGCGTAGGGCGAGGAAACGAAATGGTATTTGAGTTTTTTCCTTTCAATCAAGCCGATTTGGATCATGCGCTTTAAGTGATAGCGCAGCAATTTGTCTGAGACTGGGGTCTTTCTTTCGCTCAGCAATTCCTGTATCTCGACGGTTGTTGGGTTGTGTTTTTTGGAGAAATTGAAGAAAAAAACAGCGTCAAGCACGCCAAGAATGGTTGAGCGGGATTCTTTTTCGGTTATCAGGCCGATGGATAAGGCAAACCAGCGGATAAGGCTTTTTCGCGTGAACTGGATGTTTGGCGGCAGGTCCATCTGGCGCAGGGTAAAGGTTTTTCTGATCAGTTCGGCTTCTGGAAACTCCATAAAAAACACTAAAATAGTTTTTCTTTTTCTAAAAGAGTATTCCGCCATAGTATTTAAGCGTTTCCGTTAAAGTATATTTATAAAATTTTTAGTAGTTTAATAAATTAATTAATTTGAGGGGAAGGGGTAAACAATGACGTTAAACATTTCTTCTAATTTTTATCCATACAGGCTTTTACTGAAAAGAAAAGACCCGGTGGAACTAAAAGTACAGGTAGTAAATACGGGCGAAAAACCCACAATGGTTTCACTGCATATTGCTCTTGACAGAAACCTTGCATTTGACAAAGGCGGGCTGAAAAGCGCAATAATGGAAAAAATGGATTCACTTGCACCAAACGAGAGAAAAACTTTCACTTACGAAGTTTTTGCAAAAGGATTCGCTTATCCGGGCACTTACCCGATCCTTATGAAGGCAATGGAACACTACCAGACATACAGGTTTGCAGACAAAGAATACACAAAAAATTTTGACTTAGTTGTAGCGGATTAAGCTACATAACGGGTTTTGTTTGCTGGCGCATCTTTTTTAACAGGAAAAAACTAATTAATAGCATGCGCGCAATCGCCAACCGAGTTGCCAGAAAAGAAAGACGAACTCCAGCTAGGGAAGCTAAACAAGCAACTTTGCGTCCTCGAATGCCTGCAAAACTAAGGCGTGCCTTCAATAGAACGCTTAGGGCTGCAAGAATCGAACGAACATGGTACAGAAAAAGACCGATGATGAACAGCCGGCAAATTAAAGCTGCAATCAGAACAGGAAAACTTGTTGCAGTTAAAACAACTGCATTGCTTAGAGTGGTCAAGTCAGAAGACCCGACATCGCTTGGCGGAGTGCAATACCCTTACCTAACTCCTGCGAGTGCAAGGTTACTGGATTCAATTGCAAATGAATTCCATGAAAGACAGCAACCGCTTCCACAAAAATTTTTCTTAAGCGTGACAAGCATGACAAGAGACCTTGAAAGGCAAGTCGCACTAAGAAGAGCCGGCTATCCTGCAGCAAAAGAAAGCACGCACGGGCTTGGCGAGGCATTTGACATAAATGTCAAATTTTTTCAAGGAGAAAGCCCACCGCATTTTGAATTAATTAAAGAAATTTTAAATGGCCTTGCACGAAAAGGCGCGATCAACCTAATTGACGAAACAGAAATCAACGGCGCATTGCACGTTGCAAGAAATCCCACCTACAGAGGATGAACATGAAAAAAGCACATAAGAAAAAGCGCGACAGGGTAGAAGAGCTTGAAGAGGAAAGAACGGAACTGGTAACAGAATTTTTAAGCAAGCCAAAAAAGCAAAGGAAAGCGCAGATAGCGAAAATTATTGAGAAACTTGATGAAGAGTATTTGGAGCGGGTTGAAGAATGAAGCTATTATGTAGCTAAAAACTACATAACCCATTCACTCTTTGCCGAAATCCTTAATACCCCCTAACGCCTTTTTTCTCTTCATGGGCTTTTTTCCGCCAATTTATGAGAGCATAATCAATACCCTTGTTTACCTCGCCATTGGCGTTTATTTCCTGACTGCCGAAAACAACGAAAAGCGGGTGCATTTGCTGGTTATCGTGGGCGGGTTTTTTGCTTTAAGTTACCTGTTTGAGCTGGATTTCTTTGCCCTGCAGGCATTCATTGCCGGCTGGGTCATTTTGGCCGGGGGCCAGTTAATTGCTTCAAAAGAGGTTTTGCTTGCAATGCTTTTGCTTGTGGTTATTTTGCCTGCAAGCAATCCGGCGTTTTTTGTGCTGACGTTTTTGTTTTACGTGATCGTTTTAGGTGGGTTTATATTGGGTGCAGGAAAAGCAATAGCCACAAAAGCAAATTCTTCTACATAACTCTGAACCAAAGCATCCTCCCCTAGCCACCTCAAAAACCCTGCTCCGCCCCTAAGCCATCTTCACCAGCTGGATTCGGATAAAAAATTTCATTTTCTCCAAATTTCCCTTCGTAATTTTACAATATAATGTTAACTATGCCGCATCCTGTAGGGGTAAAAGACCACACTTATTCTTAAAAGACTTGAATTAACGGAATTAAAGAGGTTGTTTTGGCAATTCCAAGCATTTTATCAGTTCTATCTCGGGTTTTGGGGTTAACGAAGTCAGACCCGAACAGAGCTTGGAGTTGAAGGCGTTACTTGGCTTATTTTGCGTTTACCTTTTCTTTTTTGATACCAAGAAGCTAAATCAGAGGGCAACATGTTATGTATAAGATTTGATTGGTTTGCGTGAACTTCGATGTGTTCGGGCTTATTTTCCAGTAAATTCTTAACCAATCCAAAAGTCCTGGAGTTTTTTCCACCAAGTCGCGGGTTCATTTGATCTCTTAGTTCGCAAATCCGAAGCAGACCTTCTTTTGTCAAATGTTCTTTATTTTGAACCATTTTAAGGCATTGGACCCAAAGCTCAAAGGATTTCCCCTTAATATAAAATTTTTTGTCAATAAAAAACTCCACTATTTTAGCTAACTCAACCATAGTTTCCGCATAGTACTGACTGGCGGGCCTGGTATTTGCGCCATGGCGAGGCAACTGGTAAATTTTTCCGGCCCCCAAACGGTCTTTTATATCATACAAAATCGCATCGTCTTCCTTAACGATCGTTATCCTAAAACTCGGTTTTACTCTAAAACCAATCGAAGGATTTTTCCAAATCCTCTTTCTTTCACTTTTACGCGGTTTTCTATCCAGATACTTACTTATTGCAATGGAGAAGCAACCCTCGCCGTCCACAAACCCCATTATGCGCTCGTCGGAAATCATGTAAAAAATTATGCGTTTACAGAAATAGAAAGTTATCTAAAGAGTGTGTTTCCTGTGCGGATTAAAAAAAATAAAAAAAAGGAAAAGAAGTAGAAATTGATTTCTGCCGGTTTATTTCTTATTTGACAGGTTTTTGCTTTTGACGTGTGCCCAGAGTTTTTTGGTCATTTCGCTTGGTGCGATTGGTTTGTTTCCAAAAACTTGCTCAAGGGTTGCTGCCTGACCTGCAAAATTGATTGCGTAGCCTCCAAAGGCTGGTTTTGCTGCTGCCATAATCGTAACCTCCTTAAAAAATTTTTAACTTTGATTAAAGAAATAACCGAGCGGTTTTAAAGGAGTGCGCCAATTCAGAGGCAATTTTGCCAAATTCCCCTCTAGCGAAGCCTTTTTTCCAATAGCCAGTTATTTCTCGTTGAGAATTCTTTTCATTTTTTTTGGCTTGATTTTTTGGCGCTCGTTATAGCCTTCCATAAAGCCGGCTTCGGCTGGCTCTATTTCGTCGTCTTCAGCCATTTCTTCAACTGACTCGCTGTCGTATGGGTCTTCTTCTGTTTCACTTTTTGGTTTTCTTTTTGCCATGTTTTTACACCAAAAAAATAAATGCTTTTGAGGGTTAAAAAAGTATCGTACGCATTTATGTAGATTTCAAATCTTCATTATTCCCGTACACGTCGGGTAAGCAATGCAGCCCCAAAACGAGCCAAACTTTCCGATCCGAGCACTCATTGTCAGCCCGCAGTCCGGGCACATGGGGCTTTTGGCAGTTGAGCGCGTGTGCTTTGAGCACACGGGTTGTTTTTGCTGGTTGTACGTTGTTCCAGACATTCCACAGACAGTGCATTTCATTTTTTCATTGCCCCCTTGGAGTTTTTTGGTGCAGGAATTTCTTCAGGCTCTTCATCATCGTAATCGCCATCGCCTTCAAGGCCCTCGTCTTCTTCACCCAAGTCTACGTCTTCGCCGAGTTCCTCGTCTTCGCTGGTTTCAATTTCTTCTTCGTCTTCAAATTCTTCTTCTTGCTCAGCCGGCATTTGCGGCTTTTTGCCAGTAACACGGTTTTTGAGCCTTGAAAGGCGTTCTTTTAGGGATTTCTTGATTTTGCGCAAAGCTACTCGGCGTTTAGCGTAAGCGCTGACGTTTCCAAGGAATTCCTTTGATTTGGCCCAAAAACCAGAAAAATCAATTGCCATTAATGATAAAACGCCCGGATAAATAAAGGTTTGCCGCAGGAAATTCATGCCACCAACTAATTCGTCAATTGACGAAATATTTATATTTTGTTTTCCGTGAGGTTCTCTTGTGGGAAAAGCAAAAATTTTGCAGATAGTTGCGTTTGCCTTTGTTTTTGCCGGGTGCGTGCAAGAAGACGCAGTGCACGAAAGGCAGTTATGTATAGAACTTACTTCTTTTTCCGCGCCAGAAATTCCTGTCTGCACTTCACAGGAAAAATGCCTTGAACAATTTGACGAATCTTTTTCGCCCCAGTCTGACGCGCTTAACCCATTTGTGCAAAACAACTTGCACGAGTTCAAAAACCGCGTGAGCTTGTCCTGGCTTTACTTTAACAAAGCACTTGACGCAACAAAAAAAATCAACACTGCATGCTCTAGCGGCTCTGGCCTTGAAGGCCTTGACAAACTCGCAAACGAACTCAACTTTAACCTGCAGAAAAGTTTTGAGCAAATCGAGGCAGCGCACGAGCTTGCGTTTGCAATTGTCTTGCTTGAAAAAGCCGACCTTGAGCAACAAGGAGTTGACCTTGTGCGCGAAGAAGAAATCTTTAATGACTTTGTCGCGTTGAACGAAAGCGCAAACTCGATTAACCTTCAGTCTTCTTCAGGCAAAGACTTTGCTGCACAATATTTTTTTTACGCAGACAAGTTCAGCAAGCTTTCATACAGTTTTGGTTTTGATGAAACCACAATGAAGGAAACAAGTGTGCTTGATGCTGTTGATTTTTTTGACGAAAAGCTCTTGCCGTTTGTGGTCAAGGACAAATTTTTGCTGCCACTTGTTTCGCCTGCCTATCAAAAAGTTTTTGGTTTTTTCAAGGGCTCTTTTGAGGTTTCGCGCTCGCTTGAATCACTTGCAAGCATGCCTTCTTTTGAGCTTTTCAATTCCATTAACTGGTTTAGCGGAACAATCACCTCTTCCACTAAAAAATTTGTGGACTTGATTAATTCTGACAATTTTCATCGGCGTGCCCTTGAAAGCAAAAACCTGGTTTTGGAAAGCGATTTGCAGGCATTGTTTGGGGCAATTGAACAAAAGATTTTGCTGATTGATGATTCTACCTATTCTTCTCTTGACGAAGGCTTTTTGCAGGAGCTTGCCTTGCTGACAGAATTTTCTTCAGGGATTTCTTCGAACGAGTTTTCCATCAAGGGCCTTTCAACGCTTAAAACAGAATCAACATCGGAATTGTCAAGACTAAAATCTGAATTCAATGACCTCAAATCAAGGCAGGCAGTTTCTGGCATTGGCTTTGGCGAAAAAACCAATTCGCTGAAAGAAATTCTTGCAGGCTCAAGAAAACTTGGCGAGTCAATTGATTTTTTCTTAAACGAGGCCGTGCTTGGCCTTAAAACCGCGTGCGATGAACGCGTGCCGGTAATCAAAGAAAAAATTGAGGAAAGCTCTTCTGGCTTTTCTGATGCCGCTGCAGTTCTTGCAGCAAGTATAAAATTCAAGGCAAACGAGTTTGCAAAAGCAAATGAAATTCCCGTCGCGCTAAAACTCTGTAAGGAAATCGTTGAAGATTTTTCCGCTTTCCAAAACGCGGTGCAAAACAATAGCGAACTGATTGAAATTGGCGAAGGCCATACAAATGCCTGCCTTGCCGGACTTGAAGATTTTTTCAATGCGTCTTTGCAGGGCTTTTCAGACCTTGAAGAGGTCTTTGAAAGGCTTGAGAAAACAAAGAGCCTGATGAAACCAAACGAAGTTTTGTCTGCATGCAATAGCCTTAAGGAAAAAACGCTTTCCTCTTTTAATTCGCTTGAAGAAGCAAAAGAAATATCACTTTCGCGCGCGAAAACGCAAAAAATAATTTCACAGGCAAAAACCATTACAAAAACCGTTTTTCCTGAGTCTATAATTAATCGTTTTTTGGACCAGCAAAAATTCTTTGACGGGCAAAACTTGTCGCTTAATGCTGCTCCGCTGTTGCATGATCTTAGAGAAAGCTCTGCAAGGCTTTTGGCGCAAGCACAGGAAGCTCTCAAAAAATCCGTTCAGGAATTTCTTGAAAAAAGCCTGAAAACAGAAGTTTTTTCTGAAAGTGGCGTGCACGCAAACAAGTATAGCTATTCAAAAATAAAAATCTCGGTTGAAAATCCGGCGGGCTTTTTTGATTTTCCGGTTTCATTGCTTGTGAAAGATTTTTCTTTTTCTGACGCAAAAGAGGTTTTTCGAACTCCAAACGTGCAGGCTTACAGTTTTTCAGAAGGCAACTTGGCAATTGACCTGAATTTTGTGCCTGTTGGAAGCAGTGTACTTTCACTTGAAGCAGGAAAAGTCTACGCAAAAACAGTGGAGAAAACCAAAGTCGTGTTTGTTTCGCAGGCAGAGGCTTTCATCGAGCGCGTGATTGAAATCAGCTCGGATTCTTTCCTCAAGGAATTGTTTGTTTCAACAACACTCTCGCAAAATGCAGAATCTTCAAGCATTAAAGGCTTTTTCAAATCCAAAAATCCGCCACTTGAAAAAACCGCTAACGAGGCAACTTTCCGGCTTTTTGACGTCAGCCCAAAAGACGCTTTGAGCGTGTTTTTTTCAGTCAAAAACCCTGTGACACTTGAGATAAAAAAAGCCGACACGCGCGCTGTAGACGACAATTCAGCCGAATACTTTTTCACTGTCCAGGCTTCAAACAACCTTGAGCTTGAGCTTGAAAACATAAAGCTTTTCTTGCCTGTTTCGCTTGAAGAAAAAAGTTTTTTGCCAGCCAAAGCATACACCGCAGACGGCGAAAAAATAATGGTTGAAGAAGTTCTTGAAAACAAGCTTTTGGTTTCAATCAAAAGCATTCTGCCCGGGCAGAAAAAAGAATTTTTTGTCGAATTAAAAGTAAAAAACTTTTCAAGTTTCTGGCAAAAACAAATTGAGCTGCTTGGGCAAAAAATTTCCGTGCTCAAAAACGCGCCTGACGCAGCGATAAGGCAAAAAGCAAGCCTGCTTGAAGAAAGACTGTTGGCGCTAAAACAATCAATAGATTTTGCTAACAGTGCCTCAAACAGCGAAGCTGGAAAAGAGCTCTTGCAGCTTTCAGTTGACGTGCAAAAGCTGCTTGAGGAAAGTAATCTTTTTGAAAAAACCCAAAGCCATATTTTTGCGTTAAAAGAAGAGATACGAAAACAGCTTTTGCAGATAGAGCAAAACGCGGCTTTTTTGAAAAGCATTGGCTTTGACAAGGACAGTGAAAGCATTTTGTCCAAAACAAAAAAGGCGCGCCTTGACCTTGAATCACTTGACAGTACGTCTCTTCAAGGCCCTGAAAAGCTTTTTTCAATCAAGAGTTTCCTAAACGAAATCGGTTCAACTGATGCAGGGGAAGCGCTCAAGGTCCAGGCAAAAAAGCTTGCAGAAGAAGGCCTGTCTTTTTTGTCAGCAGAAAAAGATTTTGGAATGGTTCTTGAGGGAAAAGGTAAAGTGCTTTCCGCAGAAGAATCCGTGCTTTTTTATCTCAGCCAAAACGATTTTGTCGGTGCAAAAAACTTTGTTGACGCACTCAAGGGCGCGGTTGATGGAATAAAAAATTCTGTCTCAGAACAGGCAAAAAAAGTTCTTGAAAAACACAAGCAAGAGTTTGAAGGGATTGAAGACATTGTCGAGGAAACGCGCCTTCAGGCGCGAATGCTTAAATCGCTTGAAAAAGAATTTTTGGAAAAGCTTGCAAACAGGTTTTTTCCGACCTCAAGTGAGAGAATAGACAAGCTTTTGCTCAAGCTTGACTCGCTTCCAGAGCTTGACGAGAAAATAAAAGAAATTGAGTCACTTGAAAGCGCCGGCAGCCTTGTCGAGGCCGCAAAAAAGGCCCAAGCGCTGTCAAAGGAATTCAGCAAACCAATTGACGAAGCCAAAAAAATAAGCGCAGAGTTTTCAGGCGACCTTGCACGCGTAAAAGAGGACGCGTTCAACGCGTACTACATTGCGGAGCTGAAGGCAAAAAGCAAGTCAAATGCGGAAATAGAAAACCTGCTTTTGGAAGCAAAGCAAAAGCTTGACCAGGGGGATTTCGTGCAGGCAATTCTTTTAAGCGAACAGGCAGAAAGCATGGTTGACAAAGCCGAATTCATCCAGTTCAACATACCAGTCGCGGTTTACCCGATAATCCTGCTTGCAGTTGTGGGAATGTTTTTCCGCTACCGGCAGAAAAAAAAGCCGGAGCCGCAAAAAGTGAAAGTGGAACGGGTGAGGATGGAGTGAACTGCAAAGCAATTTTCACACATCAAAATACATATGGTATTCCCATGGGTGCGGGCGCCTGCTGATTTCAGGGATTTCTTTTGAGTGCTTCATTTCTATCCAGACATCAATCACGTCTTTTGTGAACACGTCGCCTTCAAGCATGAACTGATGGTCTCTTTTTAGTTCGTCAAGGGATTCTTCAAGCGACCCGGGCATGGATTTTATTTGTGCGGCTTTTTCTTTTGAGAGATTGTAAATGTTATCGTCAAGTGGCGCCGGCGGCTCGGTTTTTTTCCTTACCCCGTCAAGGCCTGCCATCAGCATGGCTGCAAACGCAAGGTACGGGTTTGCGCTTGGGTCGGGGCAGCGGAATTCGATTCTTTTCGCCTTTGGCGATTCATGGTAAGCCGGTATACGCACGGCAGCGCTTCTGTTCCTTGAGCTATAAACAAGGTTAACAGGCGCTTCAAACCCGGGCACGAGCCTGCGGTAAGAGTTTGTTGTTGGTGCAACGAATGCCGCAAGGCTTGGCGCGTGCTTGAGAATGCCTCCGATGTAATGAATTGCGGTTTCGCTTAGGCCGGCATATTTGTCTCCTACAAAAAGGTTTGTGCCGTTTGACCAAAGGCTTTGGTGCACGTGCATTCCTGAACCGTTGTCGTTGAAAAGCGGTTTTGGCATAAATGTCGCCGTCTTGCCGTGTTTTCTTGCGATGTTTTTGACAATGTATTTGTATAGCATGATGTTGTCGCCTGTTTTTACGGCGGTGTCGTACTTGATGTCTATTTCGCATTGCCCAGCTGTTGCGACTTCGTGGTGGTGGGCTTCAACAGTAATCCCTGCGTTCATCATGGTTAGGATTATTTCGCTTCGGATTTCCTGAAGCGAGTCAGCGGGCGAGACCGGAAAATAGCCTTCTTTGTGGCGCGGCCTGTGCCCAAGGTTGTTCTCTCCGTTTTGAAGACCGGAATTCCATATTCCTTCATTAGAGTCAATGTGGTAGTAGCCCGAATACTCGTTTTGGCCAAAGCGGATGCTGTCAAAAATAAAGAACTCTGCTTCGGGGCCAAAGTATGCGCGCTCCGCTATTTTTGAAGCCGATAGAAACTGTTCTGCCTTGCGGGCAATAAACCGCGGATCGCGGGAATAAATCTGTTTTTTTATCGGGTCCTTGATGTCGCAAACCAGGCTCAGGCAATGGCTTGCAAAAGGGTCAACGATTCCGGTTGATGGGTCCGGAAGAACCAGCATGTCTGACTCGTGGATGTCCTGAAAGCCGCGGATGCTTGAACCGTCAAACCCCAGGCCGGCTTCAAACGACTGCTCGTCTATCTGGTTTAAAGGCACGGTAAAATGCTGCCATGTTCCAGGCAGGTCGGTAAACTTCAAATCCACGAGCTTTAAGTCGTTTTTTTTGGCAAAAGCAATAACTTCGTGCGCGTTCAAAAAATCCCCCCAAAGAACTTTAAAATAAAAATAAGCACTTTCACCAATATAAGCTTTTTTGGCAAAAAACAATGCAAATGATTAAAAAAACTTCAATTTTAGTTATGTTTGCTCAAAAAATATGGTTTTTGGGATTGAATTTTTTTCAAATGAAAAGAGGGGCATTATGCAAATTTTTGACGAGCTTGATTTGCAGATTTTGAAAATCCTGGCCGAAAACTCAAGGCTTTCGGTTCGAAAAATCGCTGAAAAGGCCGGGAAAAGCGCGGCCACGGTGCAGAACCGGATTTTGGGCCTCGAAAAAAGCGGCGCGATAAAAAAATACTCTGCTTTCATCGACTATGATGTGCTTGGGTTTGAGCTGCAGGCAATCATCTGGATTGATGTTGCCAAGGGAAAGCTTTTTGAGGTCGAGAAAAAGATTGCCTCGCATCCAAACGTGTGCGCGGTTTACGATGTCACAGGCCCGTCAGACGTGATTGTGATTGCAAGGTTTAAGGCGAAAAAAACACTTGACAGTTTCCTGAAAAAAATCCAGGCATTTGATTTTGTCAACAAAACCGAGACAGTGATTATCCTTAACACGATCAAGGAAGAAAACGTGCGGTTTTAGGTGAAAAAAACCCAGAGGAAATAAAGCACCAAAAGCAAAAAGCCTTCGTCAAGCTTGTAGAAAATAGCAAAAATCGCAAACGCAAGCCCTGCAATCGCAAGAGGCCCTTTTGCCGGTACAATGAAGAACCCAAAAAGCACTCCAAGGAAGAAAAAAACCAAAAGCACGGTGGCTATCCTTTGTACAAGAATCGGGATTGCCTTTGCAATGCCGTCAATGATTCCTCCAATAATCCCCATAGAACCAACATAAATTCCACCCAGAAGTTATTAAAACCCCTTTATTCAGTGAATGGATAACTAAAGAACAGTAAAACCCAGACCGCGTTATGTAGAATTTAATGTGCTTTTGTTCAATAAAGCTTTTAATTTCTGGTCACAAAAGACTACTTATGGAGCTTTCCCCCCTTGATTTGCGCATCCTTAGGCATTGTTCTGAGCACGGCGTTTTGGAGTCCGAGCGCGCGATTGCCAAAAAGCTTCGCATCAGCCCGTCCACGCTTTCTTTCAAGCTCCGCAAATTCGAGGCAAAAGGCATTATCACTACATACAGGCTCCGTGTGGATTTTAGAAAGCTTGGCTTTCCAGTGATTGCATGGGCTTTTTTTTCAATCGAAAACTCCAAGGACACAGTCAAGTTAATGGATGAAATACTCGCCTTTCCACAAGTTCACGTGTGCTGTTTTTTGAGCGGCGATTTCCAGCTGGCGCTAAAGGCTTACTGTAAAAACACCGAAGAACTGCATGCCCTTGTTGAAAAAATAAAAACCCACACAGGCCTCCAGAATGCCCCCTCAAAAACTTTTGTGGTTTCAAGCGCCATCAAGGCACACAGCATTCTTGCAGACCAAGGCATTGCAGCAAACGTCTCTGACGTTGACTATACAATCCTTGCGGAAAAAATGCTTGACCCGCACATTTCACTTGCAAAAATCGGCAAAAAACACAAGCTTCACAAAAACACTTTAATTCTTCACTGGAAAAAACTGTTAGCACAAAAAATCGTGCTCAAAAAAACGCCAATCATCAACCCCGACCTGCACGCGCTGACCGGCATAAATTTTTCATCCGTCTGTTTCCTTAAAGCAAAAGACGGGCAAAAAAATTTGCTTGAAAAACAATTGTCTGAACTTCCACAAGTGCATGAATTAAACTCGCTTGCAGCAGATACCACTTCCGGTTTTGATTTTCTTGCAGTTATCCGCGAACAAAACATGCACGCGTTTTTCAGGCTGTTAAACAGTTTTTATTCCGACAAAGAGTTCTCCAAAAACATTCAAAGCGTCGAGGCAAATATCCTGCTCCGCGCGGACTCAAGACGGCACACTTACCTTAAGGATTTGAAACTAGCGAAATGAAATTAGATACTGCACGCATTCATTCTCCGCGTTATCTGCAAGCCCGTAACCGTCTGCGCAAGGCCGCCGCGCCCGGTTTCGCGTAATTCCGGAGGCAGCCTTCTTCCGATATTATACATTGTGTGCACAACTTCTCCAAAAGGAATCGCGCTTTCCACTCCGTTTAATGCAAGCTCCGCTGCGGTGAAAGCGTTTGCAACACCAATTGCGTTTCTTTTGTTGCACGGGACTTCAACAAGCCCGCCAACCGGGTCGCAAACTAGGCCAAGCGTGCTTTTGAGCGAAATCGCCGCGGCATTTAGCGCCTGCTTTGCGTTGCCGCCTTGAAACTCCGTGACAGCCGCTGCAGCCATGCTTGCCGACGCGCCTATTTCCGCAGCGCACCCTGCAACTGCTGCTGCAAACGTTGCCTGCTCCGCGATAAAAAGCCCCACGCCAGCCGCAGTCATAAAACCGTTCACTAGCTTTTCTTCGTTTGAATCAACTTCCTCGTTTAACGCAAGCATTGCCCCAGGCAATATGCCACAACTTCCCGCCGTTGGCGCTGCAACAATCAAGCCCATCCCAGAGTTCACTTCTGCAACCGCCAAAGAATACGCAACCGCTTTTCTAAGCACCGGACCAAGGATTGTTTTTTTGTTTTGCGTCGCAGAAAAAAATCTTTTCGCGTTTCCTTTTACCATTCCGCTCCGCGTGCGGATTTCTTCGTTCACGCCTTTTTGTGCGGCTTCGCGCATTATCCCTATGCGCCTAAGCATTTCAGAAAAAACTTCGTCTTCTGTTTTTCCGTGCGTTTCTATTTCATACTCGATTGTTGCACGCGCAATGCTTTTGTTTTCAGCAATTGCTTTGTCAAACAGTTCTTGCAAGCGCCTCGCCTTCCAGTGCAATCTGCCTGAACACTATGCTTCCGCCGCCAATGCTTTCCCCAAAGCCTGAAAAAAAGTTTCCTTTTTCTGTTTCCACAGTTATTTTCACAGAATTTGGATGCATTTCTTCGTCGTATTTTTTTTCAAGCAAAACCGCCATTCCTTGCCCGTGCGCAATTTGTTCTGATTTTTTTATGCGCGGGTCACTTGTCTCAAACCCCAAAAGCCCGCCGATTACCGCCTTTTTTGTGCCGTGCCCGTCCATCGTGTCCGCAAACGAATTGTAGAAAACTATCCTGATTTTTTTGGGGCGCGAGTCAAGAAGCCTAAAAACGCTTTGCCCGATTCTTAGCGCGCCAGCTGTGTGCGAACTGCTTGGCCCGATCATTACGGGACCTATAACGTCAAATATACTCATCAGGCCTGCAGGGGAACTCATCTCATAAAGCCTTTGCGCGCCAGTTATTATTCGTTTATGCGCAAAAGCACAATTGGCAATCAACGAAGTTTGAATGAAAAATTAATTAATGTTCCTGCTGTTGTTTAACATATGTCTGTCCGGCAGAGAAGGCAACCCATTCAAGGCCAACCCAAAAAAAAGCCGGATAGATGGCTTTCAGAAGGTAAAACTCTTTCAGCGGAAAGAAGTGCGATAATTGCCGAAACATTTGTCAGGCACAGGCGTTTTTTGGAAAGCGAAGTGAGAAGACTGAGCACGCACTAAAGGTTCCAAAGGACGTACTCTATGATTTTGGGTTGAATGGGTTAATGCGGGCTGCATTAAAATATAAGGAAAGCTCTGGCGTCCAGGAATTGTCCTATGTGGGGAGAGCTATTACAAATGGAATTTTGGGTGCTGCAAGAAGCTGGAAGGCACACCAAAAAATTGCAGTGGAACTTGACGCAATGGAGAAAAGGGCTGGTGCCAATTTTTTGAATGACGCACTCCGTGCTCAACCGGAAGCAACAATTGGTTTTACTGCTCCAGAAACACAAATGCTTTTAGGCTTTCTTGAAAAATTGAAGAAAAGGCCTGCGGCTGTTTTAAAATGGCGCTTTGGAATTAAAGGCCCGAAAATGACAACAGTTCAAATTGGAATAAAATTAGGCATTACAACCGAGGGCGCAAGGCAAATCGAAGTAAGGGCAATTAGAAAGCTTAGAATACTAATGACAGGCGAACAAGCATAAAACAAATTCACCAGAGCCTTGCCTGCGCTTTCAGTTTCGCAAATTCTATGTCCACAGTGTGGTGGTTCACATGCGTTTTGTGGTGCCTGAATCCCCCGCCAAATGCTGCCGGCACATGCAAAAGTTCATGGATTAGCGTTTTTGTTTTCTCGTCTTCTGGCAATCTGTCAAATTTTTCTGTTATCAGTTCAATTGTGTAAAACGGTTTTTGCTGCATGCCAAGCTGCATGGCTTTTCCAAGCGTGTGAATCCGCGCAATCGTGCGCCGCGATTTGGAGCCGGTGCTTTTGATTACGGAAATCCGGTTCACATCAATGTGCGCCAAGCCAAGCCTTTGCACAAGCTCATGCGCGCGGGCGGTCCAGTCGGGGGAATAAGTGTATTTCAAGTTTTCACCATTGCCAAATTACTGCTTCCATTTGATCGAGCAACCGATCGCGCTTGCCTCTTTTGGGTTTGGCTCTTTGCCGCTTAAAAGCGCTTCAATCGCGTTTTTCAAATCGTGCGTTTTTGCCTGCTCTGGGTTTTGCCAGTTGTCGTCTACCCGCCCGCGGTAGCGCAGAATCCGTTTTTTGTCAAAAGCAAAACAGTCAGGCGTTACTTGTGCCCCAAAGGCGCGTGCAATTTCCTGGCTTTCGTCGCGCAAATAGGGAAAGTTGAATTTTTTTTCGCGTGCGCGCTCAATCATTTTTGCAAACGAGTCATCAGGATAACCAGTAGCATCGTTTGAGTTGATTGCCACAACCTGTGCTCCGCGCGCCACAAAATCCGACTGAATCGCCTTGATTCTTTTCTGGTATGCCTGCGCGTACGGGCAGTGGTTGCAAGTGAAAATAACCACAAGAACTTCTTTGTCTTTGAATTCTTTTGGCGAGTGGTTTTTTCCATCAACGCCCGGCAAGTCAAACTCTGGCAATTTGTTTCCGATTTTCAGGCCTTTTCCTGTTTCTGCAAGCATTTGTTTTCAAAATAAAAAAGCTGGAAAGGTGTTTTAATTATTGGCAATGAAAAAAACTAATTCAAAAAAAGCAATTAAAGAAGGCATTTCAAGGAAAAACTTTTTCAGCCTTCTCTGAGTATTATTTTTGGCTCTTCGATTATGCGCACGCTTCCGCGCTGCATTTTGAATTCTAGAAAAAGCGAGCCGATTCTTTGGCCTTCAAACATGATGTCTATTTCTCCGCGTTTTGCAAAGAGGTTTCCGCCGTAGTCCATTTCTTTGCCCCAAAAAAGCGTTGAGGGAAAAACCCTGCCTTGCCTGCCTTTGTAGGTCAGCACAAGGCCTTGTTCGACAAAAAATTCGTCAAGGCGTCTTTCAAGGTTTGGAAAAAAAGAAGCGTAATTTAGGTCTTCGTCGTGTTCCTGTTCGCGGTAAAAGCGTGAAGTCGCGTCTTTTACGCGCTTGTTTAAAATCACGAAATCTGGCCGCATCATATTAGAGTATATACGCTGCAGGATATAAAAAAGCTTTTTGTCCACCGGCCAGTGGTAATTGGGGGTTACATCATTTGGGCAAACATTGCCTTGATTTCTTCAGTGGCTTTTTCAGGGGTCCACGGCGGGTTAAAAGTGAGCTGGACGTGCGCCCCGGTTATTCCTGGCACGCTTTCTGCTGCTTTTTTTGTGTTTGAAAGAATCATTGGCCCTACAGGGCAGGCAGGCGAGGTCAGAGTCATCTTAATGAAGGCTTTGCCTTCTTCTACCCTGATTCCATAAATTAAACCCAGGTCTACTATGCTTAGGTTGAGTTCCGGGTCGACTACTTTTTTGATTTCTGCCCTTATTTTTTCCTCAATTGGCTGTTGCTCTTTTTCATCAATTGGCTGCTCTTCCATAACACATTATTTGCCCATTTATCCACTTAAATGCTTGTTTTTCGTTTTTCCACGTAAACGTAAACTAATAGTTTTAAAAGATTCAATGACCACTTTTTGAGTACTGACAATCATGGCAAAATTCCGTGTTGAATACAAAAGAAACGAGTGCATTGGCGCCGGGCCATGCGCTGCTGTTGCTCCAAAGATTTTTTCGATTTCTTCGGCTGACGGCAAGGCTGACCTGATTGGCGGCCGCGAAGAAAACGGCGTTTGGGTAAAAGAAATCGAGGCCGACGAAGAAGAAGCTGCCATGCAGGCAGTGGATGTCTGCCCTGTGGCGATTATCAGCGTCAAAAAAATCGGATAAATAAAATCGGATAAATAAATCACTTTTTTAACCATCGTTGACAACTTTTTTTTGTGGCTGACGACAGGCTTTTTTTTGAACTGGTTGACCGGGCAAATTCTTTGGGAAAATATGATTTTTTCCTGAAAAACATGCATGCAGAAACCTCACTTGAAAAAGAGGTGGAAAACTTTCTGAAAAAAAAGAAGGTCGTTCGCGTGCTTGACCTGGGCTGCGGTGAGGCAGGTGCGTTAAAGGACCTGAAAAAAATGTTTGGGAAAAAAGTCTTTGTCGCGGGAATTGACCTTATTAAAACTGAGGGACTTGACAGCTTTGTTGAAGGCGACACTCTTGAAGCGGATTTTCCAAAAGACATCGACATTGCGGTTTCTTTTCGCGCAATGCATGAATTCCACCCGATAGAAAAAGTGTTTGAAAAATTGTGCCAAAGCCTCTCCGCGGGCGGCAAGGCGTTTCTTTCAGTTCGCTGCCAGCAGTTTTTGGGCGACAGGCTGCTTTTTCACGGAAGCCTTACGTCTGCCGACATGGATTTTTTGAAAAGCCTTGCCAAAAAAAACGAGTTTCTTGGCGTAAAAGTCAAAGCCGTTGAAGTCAAGGAAAAGAAAAACGTTGTTTTTTTTGACCCAAAAACCGCGCGAAAACCCCCTGCACAACTTGAAATCATTCACGGGATAAATTTTTTCCTTGAAAAGCCTTAAATGAAAGCTTCAAAGGCCAAAAAGCACTACGTTTTGTTGAACGGGATTTCAATCAGTTTTGTTGTGTAATGCGTGATTGGCTCGCATCCGTTCTTTGTGACCAAAAACACATCTTCCACGCGGATGCCAAACTCGCCCTTGAAATAAATCCCTGGCTCAACTGTCACGATGTCGTTTTCTTTGAGGGCGTCTTTTGAGACTTTTTTCATGTAGGGCTTTATGTGGATGTGCTTTCCAACCCCGTGGCCAAGGCCGTGGTTAAACTTGTCTGCATATTCTCCAAGTACCTGCCGTGAGGCATTATAGGGCACAATTGCCTCTACCCCGGCTCTGACTTGGTTTATTCCTTCTTTTTGAGCTTTAACCACAAGATTATATAAAAAAAGGTCTTTTTCTGAAGGTTTTCCAAGGAAAACCGTCCGGGTAAAGTCGCTGCAATAGCTGTTTACCTTTAGCCCAAGGTCAATGACGCAAAAGCCCCTTGAGAGAGGCAGGCTTGGTTTGTGGTGGGGCTCACTTCCGCCTGCACCCGACCCGACAATTGGTGGAAAAGAAGGCCCTACTCCGGCTGCCCTGAACTCTTTTTTGATAAAAGACGCCACTTGTTTTTCGGTTGAAAACTTGGAAAAATTATCGATTGTTTTTTGAAAGATTTTTTCAGTCAAATCGCATGCTTTTTGAATAGAGGCAAGCTTGTCTTGATCCATCACTAACAAAACGCCTAAACCAAATAAAAAACCCTCCCAAAACAAGGTGCCAGCAAAAATTTTACTAAAACATTATGTATACGGTCAAATTTCATGCCTAACTTGCAGAAATTTTAAATTTGCCAGTCAACCCCAAACCCCAACCCCGCAAAAATCGACAATTACCGAAAAACTCCACTCAGACAAAGATTGTGCTGCCGCCAAAAACCTGCGCGCGAAAAATTTTCAAGGAAAATCCAAGCCACCCCCAATAAAATGCCTCAAAAACCACTTTAAACCTCAAAAAACACGGGTTTGTACACAGTTCAGAAAATGAATCAATTTAATATATTTGACATTAACCTAAACAACTATTTTGACATTAAAAGTTGTGTTTCTTAACCATTTTTGACTTTTTTTGTTTTTTAGGCCAGAATGATAGGGGTAAGAACACACATACTGAGTCAAACCTAAACAAGAAAAAAGAAAGAGAGTTTTAGAAAAGAAAAAAAAGTATAAGTTATTTTGTTATGTAGATGGGTTTTCAGAGGCTTATAGAGGGGGCAAACTCGCGTTTATGCCGGTTCTCTTTGGCCCTTTCCTGGATTAAACGCACTATACTGGCTTTATGGCCCTCTGAAACGAGTTTTTGAGGGGTTTTGCCCTTGTCAAACAACCCAACCAGGATGGCATCCATTTCTTTGTAGGTCGCCCCAAGCTCTTTTTCGTCGGTTTGGCCTTCAAAGAGCTCTGCGGTTGGTGTTTTTTCCAAAAACTCTTTTGGAAGCTTCATTTCTTTGGCCAGTTGAAAAACTTGTGTTTTCCAGAGCTTTCCGATAGGAAAAAAATCCGCTGCCCCGTCCCCGTATTTTGTAAAATACCCAAGCATTATTTCGGTGCGGTTTCCAGTGCCTACAACCAGGCAGTCATTTGAGTTCGCATAATTATACAGCAAAACAGCCCTTATTCTTGCAAGGGTGTTTGCTTTTGCAGCCTTGTTTTGGACCCATTTAAGACCTAAAAACGCGTCTTTGAATGAATTTATTTCAATTTTTATTGATTTTACACCGAGTTTTTTCGCAAAAGACTCTGCGTCTTTGACGTTTTTTTCAGATGAGAGGCCTTTAACTGGAAGCAGCAAAACAGCCACTTTTTGTTTGCCTAAAGCCCTAACCAAAAGGGCGCATACAAGTGCAGAGTCGATTCCCCCACTTAGCCCGACAACAGCTTTGTCTTTGCCGGTGGCTCGAAAAAACTTTTTTATGCCTAAAATCAGTTTTTTTTGCAATTTGCTAGCCATCAAACAACACAGAAAAAGCCCTAAAAGCAATTATTGGGAAAAATATTCCTGCCTGCAGGCTTCAGAGCAAAACCGCCTGTCATAGACGTTGTGCCCTGAAACAAAAATTTTGGAACAATTCATGCATTTTACTTCATTATTTGCAAAATTCCTTGCGCGCTCCATGTGCGGTGCAGTAGTAAACCTCATTTTTCCACCAAAATATTGTTTTCCTGCAATGAAATAAAAATAGATCCGTGGGCTGCAAGCCCTATTTCAGCTCCGCAACTTCCAAAAGTTCTGAAATATCCTGCAGATAAATGTCCGGCTCAATGTTTCCTTTTGGAAAAACCCTGCCATACTCCGCAAGTGCAGTTTTCATCCCTGCCTGCTTTGCGCCTTTAATGTCGCGCTCCGGGTTGTCTCCGACAAAAAGGATTTCTTGCGGGCTCAATTTGAGTTTTTGCAGCACGAGCTGAAACGGACGTTTGTGCGGCTTGAGTTTTTTTGAGTCGCCAAGTGTGATGACTGTGTCAAAAAAATCCGAAAGACCCATTTCGGTCAGGCGCATCCAGGCTTTCAGGCGCGGGGCATCGCTTACGATTGCAAGTTTCATTCCTTTTTGCGCAAGCCTGATCAGAGTCTGCCTTACTTTTGGATATGGCTCCAGAAAACCAACCTGGACTTTTCGGTAAGACGTGATTGCACTTGACAAAATCCTGTAATCGATTGCACCGGCATATTTTTTCAAAAACCGCTGGAAAATCCGCGGGTCTTCAATCCCGTGAACGCTGTAAAGCTCAAAAAGTTTTTTGTAAGCAGTTTCTTTTTCCATTTTGAGGCCCGCATCTATCATTGCCGAGATCGCAGCCTCACAGCTTATTCGCTTCATTTTCATGAAATCAATAAGCGTGTTGTCCAGGTCAAAAACAACTGCCTTAATCATAACTAAAAAGTAGCGGCAACACAATTAAACTTTATTCGCTGGCTTTTTTTGCTTGATTGTTTCCTTGAATTCTTCAAGGTCTTCATCGCTTAGGCCAAGGCTCCGGAGCTTTTCCTCGTGCTCACTAAGGCTCATTTTGCTGAATTCCATTTCCCATGCAGCCATTTCGGCTGTTTTGGGCAACGGATGGCCTTCTTTTCTTTTTCTAAGCATAAATAATCACACCGCAGCTAAAAGCTTTAAAACAATTTCCCAGGGCCAAATTTTCAAAAGGATAAGTTAAAGATAAAGAAAACAGAACATTTTTATGGAAGGCAAAAAAATCAACTGGCAGGACATTGAAAGGGCCCGTCAGGAACTTGTGATTTCTGGCTACTCGCAAAAAACAATGCAGATGTATATGATGTACATTAATGAATTCCTTGATAAAACAAACAAGCCAACAGAGGAAATCGCGCGCACAGATATTGTCTCGTTTATGGCAAACAAAAAGCAGGGAAAAAATGTTTCAAATGCAACGCTTGCACTTGTCCACTCTTCACTGAAATACTTTTTCCACAAAGTCCTGCACAAAAACATCGTTGAGGACATCAAGATCCCAAAAAAAGGCAAAAAAATCCCTGTAGTGCTTTCGCGCGATGAAATAAAGGCGTTAATCCATGCCACAAAACCCGGTCGAAACCGCCTCATAGTCGAGTTTCTTTATTCAAGCGGCGCGCGCGTAAGCGAAGTGACAAAACTAAAGCTTGAAGACCTTAACCTAAAAGAAAAAATAGCAAAAGTGGTCGGTGGAAAAGGAAACAAGGACAGGATGATTATTCTGTCAGAAAAATGGGCAAAGAACATCAAAAAATACCTGGATAAAAGAAAAATAAAAAACCCTTGGCTTTTTTCAAAAAAAAACGGCAAGCCAATCTCTACTGACACGATTCAAAGAATAATAAAAAAAGCAACTGAAAAAGCAGGGATAACAAAGCATGTCACCCCCCACAAGTTGCGCCACAGCTATGCCACGCATTTACTTGAAAACGGGGAAAACATCAGGAAAATCCAGGAGCTTTTAGGGCACCAGTCACTAAACACAACCCAGATTTACACCCATGTTAGCCTTGAGCAACTGAAAAAAGTGACTTCCCCACTGGATAAACTGTAGCGCCTGGCACCACACTTCCACTAATAAAGCTGGTTTTAACAAAACAAAAAATTGCGCCAAGTAGGCAAAAAAATTAACAAATCACCTAAAAATTAACAAAAAAAATTATGTAGCTTGGCTTCCCGGACAAAAATCAAGAAAAAAGATAGAATTAACCCTAAAATTTATTATGTAGAGGTTGTTTATTTTGTGTTTAATCAAAATGTTTATATACTTCTTTGAGTTTATATAGATTATAATTTATTTTATAAAAAAAATGGTGATTCTAATGGCAATGCCACTTTCAAAACTTTTTGGAATGGAAATATACGGTGTGGATGGAGATTATAGGGGTAAAGTTTATGACCTTATAATCAATTTGGAAAAAGGAAAAGTTGAAACTATTACAACTGAACCTTTGAAACCCAAGTCTAAACTAGAGGCAAAAAAAATCCTGACAGAAAAAAGCATCCCTTTTAGGAATGTAAGATCTGCCAAAGACATAATAGTTGTGGGACACGGGCCAAACCCGGCAATGGAAGAAGCCGAACCAAGGGCATCCACAAGAGGGACTATGCCACAACCAAGACCTATGTCTAGCTACACTAGAACTAGATATAGGCCATAAAATTTCAAAAAACAAAATTTCTAAGGCTTATTTAAAAAACTTTATGTATCTTACATATACATAACAGTATTTTGTTTTATTATATTAGCTTAATAGCGGAAGTGTGGGGTCTGTGGCAAAAGGTTTTTTCATTCAATACAAATTCATCATTCCTGAAACTGTAAAACACAATTCTTACACTTACCAAAAACTTTTTCGCGCAATCTATGGCTACACCCAAAACGTCACCAAATCAAACGGTAAAACTTACTCTTATCACCGTAAAGGCGTTTTGTCTAATTTTCCACACATCCGGCCAGGAAAGAACTGTGTCATTATCCCGACAAGTGCTTTTAATCATCTGACCACTTTTTTTAAAACCGGGAAGAACCCAGCTCACTTTTGGCGCGTTAAAGGAGACTGGAAGGCAGTATATTATATGAATGAAAAGACAATTTCTGAAGATGATGCAGTGTCTGCTGTGGAAAAAACTATCCAGAGCACTTTTGTTGATAAGCCTTCTGGCGCCCAGTCAGCAGGGATAGATGGTGAAATAACTCTTCTTTTGGAAAACAGGAAAAATAACCTGAAAATAGACCAGGGTTACCTTAATCTTGTGTTGTCTGAAGCCGAAAAACTCACCCAAAACGAATGGTTCAAGGAATTTCACACAAAGTCTTCAAAGCTTTCCTCTTTCTACAAAAAATTCAAGGAATTGAAATCCTGATTTTTTTTGAATTCTTTTCCTTTCTACCTGAGTCCGTCAACTCACGCACAAACCTTCCTTTGAAATATTAGTACCCTGCCATAGGCGTAAATCACAACTTAAACAGCTTTTTTCTTACCAATTCTTTCAACAACTTATTCCGAAAATAAACCCGCTCGCCTGGGTTTCCAGTTCTTCCTGAATCAATCCTATCTAGAAGTTTTGCTTTTTCGCTTCGCGGCAAAACTCGAAATTCTTTTGTGGCATGAAGAGTGGTATACCCAATTACTTTTCCTTCAGTATTTACTGAAACAATATGCCAAAAACGAATGCTTGTGCGCATTACGTCTGAGGTTGCCATTGCTAGGTCCCCCAAGGACGGCAACGCCTGGGAACTTTTAAAGCGCTTTGTTTTCACTAAGGGTGCGTGTGGGTGTATGATTTGTCTGAATGCCAGTCCGGCAATGTACGGACAAGAGATACCCGAAATCATGACTGTGCTGCAGATTCCATTTCACCCGGTTTTCCATATTCCTTAAACCATCCCATCTCATGTGTGGAAATATTTGTGGTTTCTTCAATTCGTTGTTTCGCTGTTTTGTATCCTTCACGGGGTTTGACCCGGCCAGCACGATTTTTTTAGGCATGCAGTGCAATAGATTGTTTTTTTGGGATATAAATCCATTCTTTAATCAGGGGTTTGCCGTGGTGTTTGTGTTATGTATATTTGCTGTAGTTCCTAAGCTGAAACTTCCCTATTCCTTTCTTGTTCTTCCACTGCCTTTTTCTGGATCTTAATCAGGACTTCTTTCTTTCTCCATTTTCTCTTTCCGCCAAAGGCCGTGGTCTCAACCAGTCCGGTATCGACCAGGGTCTTGACATATGGGTAGAGGCTTCTTTCATTCTTATATTCTGCCCCAAATATCTCTTTTATTCTTCTTAGAATCTCCTCCATGTCAACCCATTCATCAAATCCAAGTATGCTGCAAATGTGGTGGGCCTGGCTTTGCTCTACAAATCGGATGTAGTCCCAAATGCTATGGATTTCTTCTACAATCCGCTCTTTAGTGTATGTTTTTGGGCCTTCATTTGCTGTAGTTTGCTCTTTAGGAAACAGTCTTTGCAGGCTTTTCACAATAATGCTAATAATTCCCATAAGTATAGTATTGATTGTAATGATATAAAAACTTTATTGTAATTATGAAACTATACCGTAATTACTATATTTTTGCTTATTTGGAGATTAAGTGCGTTTTATCGTAATGTAGAGAGTTAATTTTTAGGGTTATTTGGGCTGGTAATTACCACTTCACTTGAAAAAAGCGAATTTCCATAGGCGTAATCAGGGGCGCTTTAGCTATGGTCTTTCTGAATCCATTTTGGTATGGGTAGATTTTCAGTAGTTTTCAGTAGTTTGCTGCTGTTTTGGTTCTTTCGCTAAATTTCCATACAGTGTATTTTGGTTGTTTGAGCCAGTATTGTTTGGGTGCTTTGTTATTCGCAAAATTAGCTAGTGGGTTTTTGGGGTTTTAGCTTGTGCAGGGTCTTTTTGTGGCTTTTAGACACTTGCTATTTTCGCTTTTTTGGCTGAATTTTATAAATTTTTCAAAAAAAGTAGTCGTTATGTTTAAGTAGTTTTTTTCGTCAATAACAGTAAAAAAAGGAAATAGCGGGGAAAGGATTTGAACCTTTGACCTTCGGGTTATGAGCCCGACGGGCACTCCTGGCTGCCCCACCCGTCTAGATAAAAACCCACTAAAGAGTATTTTATTCGCTATGGGGGGCAATCGCCCCACTGTATATTCTAGCTATTTTAGTTGAGATGTGATTATAATTCTTTATATCAGTGGAGATTCGAAGTCGCCATATTTCGTTCGGAGTTTTCTCATTCTTAAATTTCCACATTTTCCTTGTTTTAATCTCCAACATATTGCAAATTTCTACTATCTTGTCTAAAACCACTTTATTTTGCTGTGTAATTGTTATTTCTCCTTTAGTGACATATCCTTCCGCATCAATAAAACCGCTTAAAAACCCATTTAAGTGCTCTTTTGCTGGATTTAATAGTTCTAAATTATTGGTTTCTAGTATGTGGTTGTAAAACTGTTTTGAATTTACTCGTATTCGGGTGCAGTTGTATCTTTTGTCTTTTTTCTCAAAATGCTTCAAATTTAGTTTATTGAGTAAAATTATGATTTTTTCTTTTATGTCTTGGTCTTTTATTGAATTTAAGTAAAAATCCACTGAGTAATGCCTGTCTTTCTTGTTATAATAGGCATAACCGTCTCCTAGATAGAATCCAGCCAAATAGCCTCTTTCTTCTAAACTCAAAGAATCCAAGTTTATTATGTTCATATCTACCCCGCAAAACAACAAATTATAGGTGAATTAGAATAAAAAAGCTCGTCCTAAAACTTGTCCTAAAATTTGCGAATTATTTTTTTTGTTTTAAATTTTCGTTTATTTCCTGTAAGTCTTTTAACTCAGTTAACGCTGTTTTTAGTTCTTTTTCAATGTTTTTTACGTTTTTTTTGTCATCTATTGGCTTCATTTCCATGCCGCATTGGGGGCATTTGAACTGGTATTCCGCGGCTACTTCAAAAATTATGTTCCCGCACTTTTTTTTGCAGTTGAAAAAAGCGTGTTGTTTCGAAAACTCAAACGCGGTTTCTATTTTTTTCGTGTTTTCTGTAAGTTGCGCAATCAGCAGTTCGGCTATCCTCTCGGTTTTGATTTCCCAGGTGTAAATGTACCAGCCGGTTTTTTCATTTCTTTTCTTTTGGTACTCCGCTATTCCCCTGTAGTGAAGCCTGTTTAGGATTGTCCTTATTTCTGTTATTTTTAGCTTAAGTTTTTTTTCGATGTCTTCATCTGTTATTGGTTTTTGTTTTTTTTCATAGATTTTGACTATCTCGCCTGCATATGGGCCTGCAATGGTTTCAAGAAACTGATTGGAAATCGACAGTGAGCTGATGATTTTTTTTGCCATATTATTTTTCTCTTGGCTTTTGTTTTAAAAACAGTTCTTTGGCAGCCAAAATTTCTGCTTTGTTATTTTTTGGTTTTAATTATTTTTTTTCCTTTGTTTGTGGGCGTTATTTTCAGTTCTGCTTTTTTGAATTTTTTTTCTTTTCCGCTGAATAATTCGTGCAGGAAAACCGAAAGTGCGGCAATCTCCGAGTGCGGCTGGTTTGTGATTGAAATATTCAGGTCTGATTGCTCGTAGACTTCTCTTTCGACTTTTTGCGAACCGATGATCACAAGCACCTTTTTCATTTTCCTGATTTTTTTTATTTCTTTTCCAAGTTGCAGCCCGTACATGGTAAGGTGGATTGTCTTGAAACCTTTTTTTTTGAATTCTGCCATTACGGTTTTCCATGAATCTGTGAATTCTGCGGAAAATCCACTTCCCCATTTTTCAGAAATAGTGTTTATTGTCTGGATTATTGTCTTATCTTCCGGGCCGTGGATGAATATTTTATCTGCGCCAAAGGCGCGCGCCACAAGGCAGCAATGCGTTGTTACCCTTTCATCCCTGATCGGCCTGTGGCCGTATCTTAGCACGATTGCCTGCATAATTTCTTTGCAACCAGATATTTTTTAACAACTGCTTTCCTTATTTTTTGTTGTTTATGCTTGATTTAAAGGAGTTAAGGGAATCGCCGGAAAAGTTCAAGCTGGACCTGGCGCGAAGAAACCTAAAAGACCAGATAAAAGTCATCGGCCGGATTTTGGATCTTGATTCAAAAAACCGCTCGCTTGTAGGCAAGGCGCAGGAGCTGCGCCAGGAACGAAACGTTTTTTCAAAGGAAATTGAGATTCTCAAAAAGGCCAAAAAGCCCGCTGGCAAAGTTTTGGAAAAAGCCAAAAACATTCCCGGCAAGATAAAAGAAACCGAAGACAAACAGAAAAAAATCAGCGAAGAGATTGAATCCCTTTTGTTGCGTTTGCCAAACCTGCTGCACGAGTCTGTTCCTGTTGGCGCAAGCGACAAAGACAACGTTGTTGTCAGGCGTTTTCTTGAACCAAAAGTTCCTTCTTTTGAGCTAAAGCACCATGGCGAGCTTGCTGTTGCACTTGACGGTGCGGATTTTGAGCACGCTGTAAAGGTTTCCGGTAGTGGTTTTTTCTTCCTGAAAAACGAACTTGTTTTGCTTGATTTTGCCTTGCAGCAGCTTGCAATCAAGATGCTTCTTGACAAAAAATTTTCTTTGATTCAAGTTCCATTTTTTCTTCGCAAAAAGTCCTATGAAGGCGTGACCGACATGGCGGATTTTGAAAGCGTCATGTACAAAATCGAGGGCGAGGACTTGTACCTGATTGCAACGTCAGAGCACCCGATTGCCGCGATGCTTTCAGACGAAATCCTGTCAGAGGAAAAGCTTCCTTTGAAATTTTGTGGCATTTCTTCCTGTTTTCGAAAAGAGGTCGGAAAGCACGGCCTTGACGAGCGGGGGTTTTTCCGCGTGCACCAGTTCACCAAGGTTGAGCAGTTTGTTTTTTCAAAACCGGAAGACAGTTGGAAAATACACGAGGAACTCGTCTCAAACGCTGAAGCGTTCCTCAAGGAAATCGGCATTCCTTTTGAGGTCACAAACGTCTGCTCCGGGGACATAGGCACTGTTGCCGCAAAAAAGTACGACATCAACGGCTGGAGTCCGCGCGAAAAAAAATTCATTGAACTAATGTCTGTTTCAAATTGCACCGGCTACCAGGCTCGCCGTCTTGGCATAAAGTTCCGCCGCAAAAACGGCGAAAAAGAATTCGTTCACACGCTTAACGGCACAATGGTTGCCACGTCCAGGCTGCTCCGCTTGATCCTTGAAAACTTCCAGACAAAAGAAGGTTCTGTTCAGATCCCGCGCGCCCTGCAGCCATTCATGTACGGGAAAAAAGAGATTTCTCCAAAGTGACTTTGGATGGATTATTCCAAGCTTCTGGCAATTTTGTTCAATTTTTCAATGGCTTTGTGGTTTGTGTATTCTTTTCTTTTTCCAGTTGAAACGGGTTATTGGCTCATTTATTCTGGTTTGTCGATTTTGATTCTTGAGTTTTTCTCGGTTTTTATCATAGTTTTTCTGGGCTCCATTTTGAAAAAAGAAACCGGTTGGCGTTCTTCTGGTGTGGATTCTGGTGAACAAAAAAGCAAAATTCCTGGAATTTTTATGCTGTTGCTTCTCGTTTTGATGGCTGGTGCTTTCACGGTTATTTTAAATGTCTGGCTGTTTGTGTATTTTGTTTTCTCGATGGGCGTAAAGGCGGTTGCAATGTTTTTCAAAACAAGCGCGCAGGAAGAGGGCGTGACCGCGCTAAAAACCGGCGTGGCAATTGTGCTTAGCGCTTTTGGCGCTATATTTTTTTCTTTTTTCACACTTTTGTTTACCCCTCAGCAAAACTTATTTCGTGAGGAAATCTCAAGGCTGTCAGCGGAGCTGCTGAATAGCGGTGTGCACATTAGCGGTGCTGCTTTTGACAACCCTGGCTTTACCGCGTTTTGGGGGATTTTGTATTTTTTGATTTTGCTTTTTTTTGAAATTAACCCGCCAAGGCACGCTGCAATTTCTTATTAAAAACTTTAAAGAGAAAATTCTCTTGGAAAGCATTTAAAACCCTTTGAATGGCTATTTAGTGTACTGGGCCCGTAGCTCAGTCTGGTAGAGCAGCGGACAAGGATAAGGCTTTGATTTTTCGTTCTGTCTTTTCCTTGGTTGTACCTTTTAACATCTACTCAGGCTGAATTTGGTAGCAAGTGACTGCAGTAATGGCTGCAAGCCGCGTGCCGAGGGTTCAAATCCCTCCGGGCTCGTTTATTTACTTACTGATTTTCATGTCCCAAAAAGAGTTTGAAAAAATTGTTTCTTTTCTTGAATCCAAAAACGCGGTTTTTGAGGTGCTTGAGCACGCGCCGGTTTTCACTTCAAAGGATGCTGCTGCAGTTCGTGGAATGCATCCGTCTGCTGGCGTGAAAGCAATCCTCTTAAAATCCGATTCTGCAAAGTTTGTCTTGGCGTGCCTTCCTGGCGACAAAAAAATCGACACCAAAAAGCTTGCTGCAGCCATTGGTGCCGACAGGCTTTTTCTTGCTTCCTCATCGGAAGTCTTGACTGTCACTGGTTGTGAGATTGGAAGCGTTTCGCCGTTTGGCCAGATTTTTGGAATCAATGCTTTTTTTGACAAACAGGTTTTTGAAAACGAAGTGGTTGAATTTAACGTGGGCCTGCACACTAAAAGCGTGCGCATGGCGTCAAAAGAGCTTTTGAGGGTGCTTTCTCCAAAAACCCTCGATTTTGCGATTTAGTTCACCAAGCTTTTAAAAATGGTTTTTTGGTAGATTGTATAATCTGGGATAGTAGCTCAGCCTGGTAGAGCAAACGGCTGAAGACCGTTGTGTCGCGAGTTCAAATCTCGCCTGTCCCACATTTTTTCTTTTTGGGCTAATTTTCAGTAAGTTTTTTCGCACAGGCCATAACATTGGTAAGTATAAAAAAGATGTCCTATTAGAGACATTTATGGCGAGATATGGGCCCATAGCTCAGCCTGGTAGAGCAGTGGACTCTTAATCCACGTGTCGAGGGTTCAAATCCCTCTGGGCTCGCTCAATTCCTTTTATTTACTTTTCTTTTAATTGTAATTACTTGATGCGCCGCAATTTTGCCTTGTTGTTTTTTTTGCTTTTGTTTTCTTTAAGCGTTTTTGCAATAAGCGGCCCTGAAATTACTTCCCCTGCGCATCCCGACCCTGAAAAGTGGTACAAAATTGACTCGCCTTCGTTTGATTTTAACTTTTCTGGGGCTTCCGGCTATTCTTTTGAATTTGACCGTTTTCCTGATACCGTCCCTGATACTGTCAGTGACTCTTCTTTAGGAGAAGCATCTTTTCAAAACAAGGATAATGGCGAATGGTTTTTTCATGTTATTGCAAGAGTTGGCGGGCAGTGGACTGATCCATCGCATTATAATGTAAAAATAGACAAATTTTTTCCAACAGCTGCACTCAATGTAAAGGCGACTCCTATTGATACAAGTTCTATCCAGCTATCCTGGGAACCTGGAACTGACAGTCATTCAGGGGTTAAAGGGTATAAAATTTATCGGGGGTTTCTTACTGGTTTCTCTATTACTGACGAAAGCACTGTTATAGTGTCACCTCTTGTTGAGGGCGCATCATTTGTTGACAGTGATGTAAGTGAGGGCGTTTATTATCACTACAAGCTGCAGACAATTGATAATGTGGGAAATTCAGGCGGAGTAAGCCGTGAAGTGATTTCAAAGACTGCTTCTGCTTGTGACTTGACTATTGCGTTTCAAGAGGAATTAACCCCTGACAGGTTTGACTTGAATGTTTTAAGTGATGACATTTTTTTCGGTGCTTCATTAGATGTTACTTTGCCTGGCAGTGAAAGGGACCGCGTGTTTTCAAATATTTCAGGCAAGGCTTTGTTTGAAAGTTCTTTTGGTTTAAGCGATGTCCCCCCAGGCAAAATTCTGGCTGTTTTTACCGGTGAGGATGCTGAAGGCGATGATTGTTCGGCTGAAAAAGAGTTTTTCATTGACTTTGTGGATCCTGTTGTTTCTTGGGTTTCTCCGATTGATAACCAGTTTTTGGCTGATGTCGTCCAGTTACAGGCCTCAGTTTCAGACGGTGGTCAAAATCCCTCTGGCATTTCTTCTGTTGAATTTTTTTATGAAAAAGACGGCCTGCAAAAAATTGGTGACGGGGTTCTTTCAGGTGCGGTGTATGTTTTTGACTGGAACACTTTGCTGGTTCCAAACGCAAGGTACCCTTTGGTTGTCAGGGTCGCGGATTTTGCAGGGAATTCCGCAGAGGATGAAATCACTGTCACGTTGAAAAACACTGTGATTATTTCCGCTGAGGCTTTTGCGGCAATTTCGAGTGCAGTGGAAAAAAGGGCAGAGGCTGTTGAATTTTATGTATTGCTTAAATCTATTGGAGTGGAATCTTTGGCTTTTCAAAATTTTTTCACTCAAGCTGAAACAGGCCTGTCAAGTGCAAAGCTTGCCTTTGAGCGCGGGGTTAATTTTGAGAGGGCAATCATTGATGCCGAATCTTCTTTTGACGATTTTTCAAACGCCCTTTCGTCAGTTGAGGTTTCAAAGGACAGTTCAATTGCGTTTTCCTACAGCGGGGATTCTTTGCAGGCAAAGCTTGAACGCGCTGGAGTAAGGCGCGATTTTGTTGAGCGCGCGCTTGATAATTTTTCTTCTTTTGGGCCTTTAAGGCGCATTGATTTTTACAAAATAGTTGATGCCAACAAGACTTTTTTCAAGGCGCTTGCAGTTGTCTCGTTTGATGGCCCGGATGAAAATGCCGTGCAGGTGGTGGAGGTTTTGCCTGTGGGGCTTTCTTTGTCAGCTGGCGCTGGCGTGCCTGAAATTGACTCCAACTTCTCTTTTCGTTTTTTGGGGAAAGCCGTTTTGTTTGAAGGCATTGACTTGAACCAGGCAAACGAATTTTTATATGTTTTTTCAAACGAGTTATCCAAAGCTGAAACTATCTCGCTTGCAAGGCTTGAAAAAGAAGAGCTGTTTCCGATTCCCCCGCTTGTCTTTCCTTTGGGCGAGTCTTTGCCACAGGACTTGATTGTTTCCCCGGTTGACCTGTTCAGGGAATACGGTTCGCTGTTTGAAGGGCTTGACTTGTTTTCTGCAGTTCTTTTGTTTGGGGGCATTGTCATAGCCGCAAGTTTTGCCCTGGCCTTGATTTCTTTTGCAGTTATTGCCTTTGTTGTCATTCGTACCCGTGGAAGAAGAAAGGGGCTGGGTAGTTAGCGTATGGAAGAATTTTTTTGGGCCGAGAAAGCTGTTGAAGAAATTGTAAAGATTCCCAAAAAACTCTACGTGTGCGAGGGCATGTGGACTCCAAGCGGATTTTTTCACATAGGCAATGCAAGACCCGAGATTTTCACGCCTTATTCTGTTTTTGTGACTTTGGAGGACAAGGGCTTTAAGGCAAAACAGAATTTCATCATTGATGACTTTGACGCTGTGAGAAAAATTCCGTCAGGCCTTGGCGTAAAACAGGAAGATGAAGCAAATTTTCTTGGCTTTCCGTGCGCTGTCGCTCCAAGTCCCGTTGCGGGGTTTAAATCTTGGGCGGATTTTTTTGTTTCCGATGTTCGTGCAAACATCAAGGAGTTTGGCGTCCCGTTAAACATTTTGTCTGCTTTTCAGACTTACAAGGATGGCTTGTTTAACGACCTCGTCAGGTTTTCACTTGACCACTCAAAAGAAATTGTGACAGTATGGAACCGTGTTTCTGGCTCTTCAAAGCAAGCCGACTTTATTCCTGTCCAGGTTGTGTGTTCGTCCTGCAAAAAACTTTATTTTACCGAGGCCGTTTCATGGGATGGCAAGAAAGTTGGATTCAAGTGTTCTTCGTGTGGCACAGAAGGTGAAGTCTCTCCTTTTGACGGGAATGCAAAGCTTCACTGGCGCGTTCACTGGGTGTGCCACTGGCTTGTCCATGATGTTGCCTTTGAGTCTGGCGGCAAAGACCATTTTTCAAAAGGCGGAAGCGTGGAAGTTGGCCGCGCGTTAATAAAGGAAGTTTTCAGAAAAGACCCGCCGGTGCAGTTTCCGACAGAGTTTATACAGTTAAAGGGTGCAAAGATGTCTGGCTCTGTCGGCAATGTAATCAATCTTGGCCAGTGGCTTGAAGTTGCTTCACCTGACCTTTTTCGCTTTATGAATCTTTCAACGCGCCCGCAGCGCGTGCTTGAATTTGCGCTTGATGACAACAGTTTTTTTTTGCTTGACGAAAAGTTTTTGCGCGCGGAGCGTGTTTTTTTCGGCCTTGAAAAAGCGGAGAATGAGAAAATCGAGCGCCAGTTAAAGCGCTCTTATGCCTTGTCCCTTCTTTCAAAGCCTTCAAAAAAAATCCCGCCCCGGGTGCCGTTGCAGTTTGCTGTTTTTTTGTCGCAGCTAATTGACCCGCAAAAAGATTTCCAGAAACTGCTTTCTGTTTTGGAGAACACCGGCCACTTGCCTGAAAAAATTTCTGCGCCAGAAAAAGAGGCATTGCAGAAACGGTTTGTGCGTGCAAAAGCCTGGGCTCAAAGGTATGGCGGACCAGCTTATCGTTTTGGTTTTTTGGAGTCTCTTGGCGAGGAAGTTCTTTCTTCAATTAAGCCTGAAGTCAAAAGCGTTTTTCCTGCCTTGGCTAAAAAAATTTCTTCAAGCAAAAATGCGGATGAAGCGCAGACCGCTGTGTTTGTGGTTTCAAAGGGGTCTGGGTTTCCTGCAAAGGAATTGTTTCGCGCAATTTATCTTGTCCTTTTGGGAAAGGAAAGCGGCCCAAAGGTCGGCTCCTTGGTTTTTGCTTTGGGCAAAGACAAAGTTGTTAAAAGGTTCTTGGAAGTAAAATAGTTTGGTTTGGCATGGCTATTGAGGAGTTTCTTGAAAAGTCGTCTGCTGAAATAAACCGTGAAATAGAGAAATTTTTTCCGCGCAGGTTTTCCAAAAAGTGGCTAGAGCATGCTTTTGGGAAAGCCGAGTTCGGGTTTGACCTTGACACTCTTGACAGGGCGATTGCTGTTCCTGTGTGGGATTTTTTGGACCGCGGCGGCAAGCGGTGGCGTCCTGCGCTTTTATTGCTTTGTTGTGAAGCCGTTTTTGGAAGCAGGAAAAAAGCAATGCCTTTTGTCCCGATTCCGGAACTTGTCCATGCGGGCACGCTTGTTGTTGATGACGTTGAAGACGGGGCGGACATGCGCCGTGGAAAGCCCGCGATGCATAAAATGTTTGGTCTTGATTTGGCGATAAACAACGGCACTTTGCTGTATTATCTCCCGCTTGTGATTCTTTATTCCGACAAATCTCTTTCCGGCAATGTAAAGTCGCGGCTTTACAAAATTTATGTCCAGGAAATGCTGAAGCTTTCTTTTGGCCAGGGCATGGATATTTTTTGGCACCAGGGCAAAAAAAAGGACGTTTCGGAAGAGGCGTATCTTCAGATGTGCTCTTTTAAGACCGGTACGCTTGCGCGCTTGTCTGCAAGGTTTGGCGCTGTCCTTGGCGGAGCTGATGAAAAAACCGAAATCTTGCTTGGAAATTTTGCCAACACCATCGGGGTTGGTTTTCAGATTCATGATGATGTCCTGAATTTGTCTGAGGAAAAAACCCTTGGAAAAGAGTTTGCCGAGGATATCGCTGAAGGAAAGCGAACCATAATGGTTATTCATGCGTTCAAGAACGCCCCCAAAAAGGATGCCTTGCGCCTTGAAGAAATTTTGTCAATGCATTCCCATGACGATGTTTTAAAGCGCGAAGCGATTTCCATTCTTGAAAAAGCCGGTTCAATTGAGTATGCAAAAAAGAAGGCAAACGCGCTTGTTGAGTTGGGGTGGAAAAAGCTTTCAGTGAATTTGAAGCCGAGCCCTGCAAAAGAACTGCTGCACGGGTTTGCGCGCTATCTTGTTGAAAGAAAGAAATAAGTGTGCTTGAATAAAATCTTTTTTTGCCCTGGCTTTGTTCAGACTTCGTAGTCTTTTGCTTTTTTGATTTTTATTCCGCCTGAAGAAATTTCTATCGGGTGGACTTCTTCTGAGTGTTTTGTTGCCCTCATTTTTCTTATGTGAAGCGTCCTGTTGCTTTGGGCTCCAAGCCCCTGGTATGAAAGCACTATTACCGCGTCAACTACGTATTCTTCCACGCCGTATTTTCCAAACTGGCCTTTGTTTTCCCGTATTTCGCTTGTCATCATGGACGTTGCGCCCATTCGTGTGAGAATATAGCTTAGTTTGAGTATTGCTTCCCGTACGTCGTTTTGGTTTTTGAAGTTGAACCCAAGTGAGGGAATGGAGTCAATCGCGATTCTTTTTGCCCCGATTCTTTTGGAGACGCGCATCACTTCAAGCAGCAGTCTGTCCAGGTCAAAGCCTGTTGCCGGAAGCGAGAATTCTTCTTCGCTTGGCAGCCCGATTTTTGCAATGCTTCCGTCAATTATGTGGACCATGTTTTCTTCCTCGAGTTTTCGCATGTCCCACCCGAATGTCTGCATGTCTTGTCTTACAAGGGCGGGCCGTTCATCAAGTGTGACTATTATCCCCGGTTCGGAATATTTTGTCGCTCCGTTGTAGACGAATTGTGAGCAAAAAATTGTTTTTCCTGTTCCGCATGCGCCGCTTAACAGAACGCTTCTCCCTTCCGGAAAGCCGCCTTCCATCAGGTCGTCTAGTCCTGCGATCCCACTTTTGATTCTTTTCATTAAAAAACCCATTAATTTAAATGCTTAACAGATATTTAAACTATTATATAAGGGGATTTGTGTTTTTCAGCCTGTCGCTTTGGCTGGAATTTTTTCCCGGAATTTTTGGGTTTCTTTTTTGGTGATTGCGTGAAAAAATTTTCGGCATTTTTTTGTTTTCTTTTGCTTGCATCTTTTGCAAACGCAGCAGAGCTTTATTATCTTTTGTCCGTTGGTGAAAGTTTTTCTACTGTGCCTGCAACACCGTTTCCTGGGGATATAGTGAGCCTTGTTGTCGGGGTTGAAAATCTTGCATCGACAAGCACAGCGTATGATGTAAACACTTATCTGCAGCTCAATCAGCAGATTTTCGAAAATATTGATGTAGTTGAAAATCTTGGTGAAATAAGGTCAAGGTCAACAAAGCAGGCCGCTTTTCAGTTCAAGATTCTGGATGAAGCGATTCCCGGCCTTTACAGGATTCCCCTGCGTTTTGATTACGTCAATGGCTCAACTGTCGTGACTGATTATTTTGACGTTAATATTCTTGTAAACGAATGTTTTGAGCTGGACGTTGACGATGTATCCTATCTTCCTGAAAAAGTGTATGCAGGCGAGAACATTGTTTTGTCCGGAACAGTGCTGAATGCATGTTCTGGGGTTGCAAGAAGTGTTTCAGTGGAGTTAAACCCTGTCACGAATGCTTCTTTTGACCCGTTTGTTTTGCTTTCAAGCAATGTTGTGGAGCTTGGAAACATCCTTCCACGCGAGTCGGAGAATTTTTCTTTTGTCTTAAACCCTGTGTCAAACGCCACTCCACAGGTGTATGTTTTTGAGCTTAGTGCAGCGTGCCTTGATTGTGCGGAAGCAACTACTGACAAGGCGTCTTTTGAGGTTCTTGGAAGGCCGTGGGTGATTGTTTCAGGCACTGATTTTTCGATTGCTGCAAGAAAGGATTCAAAGGATTTGCAGCAGGGTGATATTTTTTCTTTTTCTGTCCAGCTTGACAACATTGGGAAGGAAAAGGCAAGGGCTGTAAAGGTATTTTTGGTGACTGATGCATCTTTTACTGGTTCAAAGGAATCTTTTGTCGGAAACGTCGACCCTGATGATTCTGGTTCGGCGATTTTTGACCTGATTGTTACCCCAAACGCTTCTGTCGGGCAGCATAATTCAACCATTGCCATTGAGTTTGTTGACGAAACCGGTTTGGTGCAGTCAGTTGAGGAAAGCTACGAGTTTTTTGTAAGCCAGCGGCCCGGCGAAAGCCCTGTTTTTCTTTTGGTGTTAATCATTGTCTTTCTTGTCGTGCTGTACTTTGTGTTAAAGCTTGTGTTTCGGCAACTTGCACTAAGGAAGGCTAATTTGAAATGATAAAGCTTGCTTTTTCAAACCTTTTGCGCAGAAAGACAAGGACTTTTCTTGCTCTTTTGGGCGTTGCAATAGGGGTTGCGGCTATCATTGTCATGGTCTCGATTGTCGACGGCTTGTTTTTGGAGTTCAATGACGTCGTAAGCCAGTTCCAGGGAATCCAGGTGCTTGAAAAGGACGCGGTTGATGTTGTTTTTTCCGTGATGGATGAGTCGTTTGGAAACGAGCTTGAACGCGTGCCAAATATTAATATCGCGATTCCTGAAATCTGGTTTGTGCCTGATTCCATTGATAGTGTCCAGAATTCTGCGGCCTCTTTTACTGCCATAAGCGTTTACGGCCTTGATGTTTCGCGGTTTGCTGCTGCCAACAATTCCGGCTGGGTTTTTTCTGTTGAACGCGGGTCGACTTTGTCGCCTTCTGATGCCGGGTTTGTTTTGATTGGCAGAAGCATTGCTGACAATTACAACAAATTTGTTGGCTCGGCAATTGAGGTAAACAATAAAAAATTCCGCGTCAAGGGTATTTTTAGCGGTTCTTCTGACCTGATAGAAAACGTGGTTGCAATGAATTTGTCTGATGCAAGGGAATTGTCCGGCATCGGGGCAGGAAAAGTTTCAAGTTTCATTGTTGACTTGGACGACCCGTCGCGTGTTTCCCAGACTGTGCAGCTTATTGAGTTCCGTTTTCCTGATGAAGTAAAGGCTTTTAGTTCAGCTACTTACTCGGAGGAATTCGGCTCTGTTTTGGGGGATTTTAGGCTGCTTGTTTTTTTTGTTGCAGCGATTTCGTCAGTTGTTGCAGGGGTCGGGATTGTGAACACGATTCTTATGAGCATTATTGAAAGGCGAAAAGAAATCGGCACCCTGAAAGCTGTCGGCTGGACAAGATACGAAATCGTAAAACTGATTCTCATTGAATCCTTGCTTGTCGGAGTTCTTGGCGGAATTGCGGGGCTGTTGCTTGGCTTTGGCGTGGACCTTTTATTGCAGGCTGCATTGGGCTTGAATTTTGCAATCACTTTGCCGCTTGTTTTGCAGGCTTTTTTCTTTGCATTGTTTTTGGGAGTGTTGTCTGGAATTTATCCAGCGTTAAGGGCAGCGTCCCTTGACCCGGTTGAAGCCTTGAGGGGTGCGTGAATGATTGAAGCAGTTGACGTGGAAAAAAATTACCAGTTGGGTGCTGTCACTGTCAGGGCTCTTCGGGGGGTTTCTTTGAAAATCAATGACGGGGATTTTGCTGTCATTGTCGGCCCAAGCGGTTCTGGAAAAAGCACGCTTATGCATCTTTTGGGTGCACTTGACCATCCGTCAAAAGGAAAAGTCTTCATTGACAACCGTGACATTACTGCTCTTGATGATTACGGTCTTGCGGCAATCCGGAGAAACCTTATCGGGTTTGTTTTTCAGTCGTTTAACCTTATCCCGACACTCAATGCCGTTGAAAACGTTGTCATTCCAACAGAGAATACTGGGATTTCGCCTGAGAGGGCGCAAAGCAATGCCATAAAAATCTTGAAAGACGTCGGGCTTGGCGACCGGCTTTTCCACAAGCCAAACGAGTTGAGTGGCGGGCAGCGCCAAAGGCTTGCGATTGCGCGCTCTCTGATTAATAACCCTAAAATAATTTTTGCAGACGAGCCGACTGGAAACCTTGATTCTGTCACCGGCAAGCAGATTATTTCGCTTATGAAAAACCTTAACCGCGAGGAAAAAAAAACTTTTGTTGTCGTGACGCATGATGTGTCTTTGCTTTCGCATGCCACAAGAGAGTTTCATATCCTTGATGGCAAAATAGTAAAGGACATTTCCAAAAAGGCGGCTGATTTTGATGATTAAGGTTTCTTTTAAGAACATCCAGCGAAACAAGACGCGGACTTTGCTTTCACTCCTTGGGATTGTAATCGGCGTTGCAGCCATAATTGCACTTGTTTCTGTTGTCGACGGGCTTTTTGCGGATGTTGAAAACGTCATTGGCCAGGTGCAGGGAATTAGGGTGGTTAAATCAAACGGCCCGCCTGTCTTTAGCCGGCTTGACGAGTCCTTTGGGCAAAAACTTGATTCTTTTCCGGGTGTGCGTGTCGCTGTGCCGATGATTCAGGGAACAGTCGGGTCAATTGACGGGGAAGTGCGGACTTTTGGAAACATAATGGTGATTGGCATTGATTTTGCAAAACAGCAAAAAGCGCGTTCAAGCGGGCTTGTTGGCGAGATTGTGGAAGGTCGCGTAATCAGGCCGGGTGAAAACGGAGTGGCTGTTATCGGAAAAACCTTGAAGGATGATTTGAGAAAGTTTGTCGGCTCAACAATTGAGGTCAATGGTGAAAAACTGAAAATTATAGGCGTGTATTCTGCGGGTTCAGACTTTTTTGACTCAAGCCTTGTGGTATCAATTGATGACGCGCGCGAAATCGCTTCTTTTCCAACTGGCTTTGTGAGCGCTTTTAACCTTGAACTTGAAAACCCTGAAGAAATAGGCACAATTGTCGACCGGCTGAATTTTCAGTTCAAAGGAGACTTTGTTGCCCTTAGTTCTTCTGACTTGTCAGAGCAGTTTGGAGATATCCTTGGAAGCTTTCGTTTGCTGGTTGTTGCTGTTGCGGCGATTTCTTCCATTGTTGCAGGGGTCGGGATTGTGAACACAATGCTTATGAGTGTGATTGAACGCTTTCAGGAAATCGGCGTCCTAAAGGCAATCGGCTGGACAAATGACAGTGTGATGAAAATGATTTTGTTTGAGTCTGTGCTGATTGGGGTCATTGGAGGGATTGCAGGAATCGCAGTCGGGTTTGCTGCAAGTTTTGCAATTAATTTTTTTGCAGGGTTGACTGTCCTTGTTTCCCCGGTTCTTGTTTTGCAGGTTTTTGCGTATGCTGTTTTTCTTGGCATTATTGGCGGTGTTTATCCTGCCTTGGTGGCTTCAAAAATGGATCCGGTTGAAGCCCTTCGCGCGGAATGATCAGTCTCTTGAAATTTTTTTCACGCCGTTTACTTGCTTGAGTTTTTCCATTATTGTTTCGACTTCTTGGACACTTGTTGCCCTGATTTCAAAAGTGCACAGTGTTTCCGACTCGTTTAGCTGTTTGATGTTTGCATTGAGTATTTTTTCCGTGTTTTTTGAAAGCTCTGCCAAAAGAGCCTTTATCATTCCAGGCCTGTCATAGGCAAGGGCTTTTATTTCAGTGCTGAACTGCATTCCTTTTCTTGTCTCCCAGTCAATGTTTACCTGCGAGTTTTTTGAGAATTTTTTTGTCTGGGTGCAGTCTTTTCTGTGCACTGCTATTTTTCGCTTTGTTGTCCGAAAGCCGATTACTTCATCTCCAGGGACCGGTTTGCAGCATTTTGCTATTTTTATCCTTTTGTCTGTTGACTTTATCCCGAAGTTTTTTTGGATAAGTCTTTCCGTTTTGGTGGATTGCTTTAACTGCAGCGCCTGTTTTATTTTTGTTTTTGCCTTTTCGGTTCTTGCGATGTTCAGCCAGTGCACTTTTGGGTGCTGTGTCGGGGAAGTAATTATTTCCACGACATCAAAATTTTCCAGTTTCTGGTCAATTGGTGCAAGCACGCCGTTTATTTTTCCTTTGACGCAGTGTTCCCCGAGGTTTGAGTGGATTGCGAATGCAAAGTCAAGTACTGTGGAGTTTTCAGGCAATTCCACTGTTTCCCCTTTTGGGGTGAGTGCATAAATGCTGTTTCCAAAAAAGTTCACTTTCACTTCTTTTTGGATTGTTTTTGCGGACTGCCATGAAAGGAATTCGTTTAGCCATGTTATTCTTTTGTCAAACACTTTCTGGTCGGTTTCACCCTTGTATTTCCAATGCGCTGCAACCCCCAGTTCCGAGTCATTGTCCATTTCCCTTGTCCTTATCTGTATTTCTATTGGCACGTTTTCGCGGCTAAGAACTGTTGTGTGAAGCGACTGGTAATTGTTTTCTTTTGGCTTTGCGATATAGTCGTCAAATTCTTCCTGGAACGGGATCCAAAGCGAGTGAACTATCCCAAGGATCTCATAGCATTCCTTGACGGAGTCAGTAATCAGCCTTATTGCCAAAAGGTCATGTATTTCCTCGAGCTTTTTTCCTTCGACTGCCATTTTCCTGTAAGTGCTGTAAATTCCTTTTGCCCTGTACATTGATTCAACGGGGATTTTGGATTCCTTTGCTTTTTGCGAAATCATTTTCCGCATTTTTTCTGCTTCCGCTTCGTATTGTTTTATTTTTTTTGAGACTTTTTCAAATATCTCCCCGTATTTTTCCGGTTCAAGAAAGCCAAATACAAGGTCCTCTGCTTTTGACTTGATTTTTTTTATGCCAAGCTTGTGTATAAGCGGGATGAGTATTTCCTGTGCCTCGATTGCGGTTTTTGTTGCTTCTTCTTTTGGCATTTTTTTGAGTTTTTTTAGCACCACTATTTTTTCTGCGACTATGAGCAAAAGGAGCTTCAGGTTTTTTGTAAGCGAAAAGAAAAGCACTTTTTTCAGTTCAGGGTTTGAGGCATAGGTGTCTGCGTATTTTTCAAGTGTCTGGTCGAACTTTTTTTTGCTTTCAATGATGAGCGCGGTTTCCTTGCCGGAGATTTTTTCTATTTCCTGTGTGGAAATGTCTGTTTGCGAGTAAACTGCTGCAACCATTGTTGAAATGTCCGCATTCAGCATGAAAAGCGTGTTCAGTGTTTCAATGGCCCGTGGGCTTTTTTTTTCAGTAAAATCGGGGATTTTTTTCTTTGCGTATTCGATTGCCTCTGCTATTTTTTTTCTTTCATCTTCTTTGAGTTTTTTTGAAATCCGCGAGTCCAATTCTTCCTGCATGCTATTGAATATATCCTTTGAAAGCTGTTTTTAGGACTACCTTTTTCTCTTGGAAACCCTTAAATATCCGTTAAAATCATTCTATTGTGGTCCTGATGATTTCCAGTTCTTTTGCCGAAAAAAACGGCGCTTTTGTCCCTGTTTCTTCTGATAGCCTTGAGAAAACGTTCAAGTCTTCAAAGCTTGTCTGGGTGGATTTTGAGCCGGTTTCATCAAAAGACATTGAGTTTGTGGAAAAATTTGTGAACCTGCATCCCTTGACTGTTGAGGCAATTTTTGCGCAAAACAAGAGGCCCAAATACCAGGAGTTTGACGAATACGTGTTTTTGGTTTTTTATGGCGTGGAGTTTAATAACGGCAAGGTAACCCCTCTTGAGTTTGACGTTGTGCTTGGAAAAAATTTTCTTTTTTCTTTTCACTCAAAGCCTATTGAAAGCATCAAATCAGTTGTAAAAGACATTTCTGAAAACAAGTTATCATTAAAAAAAGGCCCGGACTACCTTCTTTACAGCCTGCTTGACACAATCATCGACAACCTTTATCTTGTGGTTGACAGGCTGAACGGGCTGATTGACGAGGCAGAGGACGAGATTTTTTCTGGAGCGCCAAATTCAAAGTTTCTTAGAAAATTGTTCAGGCTCAAAAGAAACGTTGTGTCATTCCGAAAAATAATTTTCCCGCAAAGAGAGACACTTGGGTTTTTGTACAAGCGTGAGGGAAATTTTGTCGACAAGGCGGACAGCATTTACTTTCGCGACCTTTCAGACCACATCATAACTCTTTCAGAATTCATTGACAACCAGAGGGACATGGTGTCGGATGCCTTTGACGCATACTTGTCGGTTATTTCAAACCGGTTGAATGAAATAATGAAGGTGCTTACAATCATTGCCACGATAATTTTGCCCATGAGCCTTGTTGCAGGTTATTTTGGGATGAACGTCGAGTTTTTTGAATACGGTGTTTTTGGCAAGGAAGGCACGCAGCTTTTAGCCCTTGTTCTGATTTTGTTGATTGCTGTTGTAATGCTTTACTGGTTCAGAAAGAAAAAATGGATATGAATTTTAATTGGTCTTAACCAGGTGTTTTTGTGGGCAGGTATTTGTTTGTAAACTTCAAGGCCTATTCTGAGGCAACCGGAAAGAACGCGGTTTTGCTTGCAAAAAAACTTGAGTCTGCAGCAAAGGGTTCTGAAGTGAAAGTTATCCTTGTTGTGGCCTCACTTGACTTGCGTGCTGTTGCGTCCCAGACTTCTCTTCGCGTTTTTGCCCAGCATTTTGATTTTTTTGGGCAAGGCGCTTTTACCGGAAGCATTTCAGTTGAAGCATTAAAGGAAGCAGGTGCTGTTGGAAGCGCCCTGAATCATGCCGAGAAAAAGCTTGGAAACGATTTTGTTGAAAAAACTGTTTTGGCTGCCAAAAAAGAAAAATTTTCCGTGCTTTTGTGCGCTGAAACTATTGAGCGTGCAAAAGGGTTTTGCAGACTGGCCCCGGAATTCATTGCCTTTGAGCCCCCGGAGCTAATTGGTGGCGACATTTCGGTTTCTACTGCTTCGCCTGGCATTGTGAAGGATTTCGCGCGCGAAGTTGCAAAAAACTCGCCAAAAACCGTGCCATTGGTTGGCGCTGGGATAAAGACTTCTCTTGATGTTGAAAAAGCCCTTGAATTTGGCGCTAAAGGCGTGTTTGTGGCGTCTGGGATAGTCAAAGCCAAAGACCCGCAAATTGCCCTAAAAGGCCTTTTAAAGGGCTTTGACTGAATTTAGCAATGCTTTTAAACATTTGTCAAAGATTTATATATAGGCATTATTTTTCTTAAAAAACTTTTAGGTGAGTGGTTCTATTGAGTGAAAAACTTTATCTCCCAATAAGCGTCTTGCTCTCTGCACTGATAATTTCCGGGACAGTGTTTTTTGTCGGAGCAAGCATAAATGATAATCTTACAGGCTTGTCTGTCTTGCAGGCAGCCCCAACGGGCAATACAGGAAATACAGGCAATACAGCGCCACCGGCAAACAACCCTATTACGCCTCCACCGGAAGGCAAGGTTTCAATGGCTCCGTTGCTTGAAGGTGCTCGATTGGTTTACGGCAAAGAAAATGCAAAAGTAAAGATAGTTGAGTTTTCAGACTTTGAATGCCCTTTTTGCGGAAGGGCATTGCCAACAATCACTGCGCTCGTCCAAAAATACGGTGACGATGTCGCAGTTTATTACAGGCATTTTCCGCTTAGCTTTCATCCAAACGCAAGGCCGGCAGCTCTTGCAGCCGAATGCGCTGCGGAACAGGGAAAATTCACTGAATTCCATGACAAGCTCTTTGCAAACCAGCAGGCTTTAAGCAATGCAGACCTGAAAAAATACGCTGGAGACCTTGGGCTTGACACTGCAAAGTTCAACCAGTGCCTTGACTCTTCACAGTATGCAAGCAAGGTTGATTCTGACTTTTCGCTTGGCTCCCAGACAGGGGTAAGCGGGACGCCGACTTTTTTCATTAACGGCGCAAAACTTGTCGGGGCACAGCCTCAGGCAAGCTTTGAGCCAATAATTGACGCAGAACTTGCATAAAATTTCAAATTAAGGCAGGCGGTTTTTGCCGCCCATCCTCTTTTTTTTAATTTTTTTTCCAACTTGTTCCAGAAAGGTTATTTAACTCCTTTAGGCATTCTTTTATTGTTCATTCAATTGACATTTTGACTTGGAGTCTGCCAAAGGATATGTTATGCCAAAAGTCTTGATTTATTCCACGCCAACCTGCTATTTCTGCAAAATGGCCAAACAGTTTCTTACAGAAAAAAACATCCCTTTCCAGGAAATAAACGTGGCAGGCGACCAGGAAAAGGCGCGCGAAATGATTGAAAAATCCGGGCAGATGGGCGTTCCGGTCATAGACATTGACGGCAAAATAATCGTTGGTTTTGACAAGGAAGCCCTCAAAAAAGCCCTTAAAATTTCTTAACCCGCCAAGCGTGAACCGATGGATGTTTACTCAAAGTCTCTCAAGTTACACGAAAAGCTAAAAGGCAAACTTGAAGTCAAGTCAAAGGTTTCCTTGTCTTCATCAGCAAGCCTGGCTCTTGCATACACGCCCGGCGTTGCACAGCCTTGCCGGGAAATTTTTTCAAACCCCGAAAAAGTTTTTGACCTTACCCTGAAATCAAATTCTTTGGCTGTTGTAACCGATGGTTCAAGTGTTCTTGGGCTTGGCAACATCGGTGCCGAGGCATCAATTCCCGTAATGGAAGGAAAAGCGGTTTTGTTCAAGGCGTTTGCAGGCATTGATGCGTTTCCAATCTGTATAAAGTCACAGGAAACAGCCACGATTGTTGAGACAGTAAAACAGATTTCTCCCGTGTTTGGCGCAATAAACCTTGAAGACATTTCGGCTCCGCGTTGTTTTGAAGTCGAGGCATTGCTTCAGGAAATAGGCATTCCGGTCATGCATGACGACCAGCACGGGACAGCAGTTGTCGTAATGGCTGCATTGTTTAACGCATGCAGGGTGGCAGGCAAAAACCTTGAGGACCTGAATGTTGTAATAAGCGGTGCCGGGGCAGCTGGCACTGCGATAACAAAGTGGCTCAAGTGCATTGGAGTTGACCACAATATCTGCAAAAGTGTAAAGGGCATACTTGTTGCTGACTCGCATGGCATAATTTACGACGGGCGGCCTGGCTTGTCAGGGCACAAGCTGGAGCTTGCAAAACAGACAAACAGGAAAAGAGCCAAGGGCACTCTTTCCGATGCATTGTCGGGTGCTGATGTTTTTGTCGGGGTAAGCAAGGCAAACCTTGTTTCAAGTGAAATGGTTTCTTCAATGGCAAAAAACCCGGTTGTTTTGGCGATGGCAAATCCCGTGCCAGAAATAATGCCTAAAGAGGCAAAAAAAGGGGGTGCCCTGATTGTTGGCACTGGCAGAAGCGATTTTCCAAACCAGATAAACAATGCGCTTGCATTTCCGGGAATTTTCCGCGGGGCACTTGATGCAAAGGCAACAGTTATCAACAACGAGATGAAAATTGCCGCAGCACACGCTTTGGCAGGCAGTCTCAAAAAGCCGTCCGCTAAAAGCATCCTGCCAAAAATAATCGACAAAAAAGTGCATTACGTTATTGCGCGTGCAGTGGAAAAAGCAGCGCGCGAATCAGGCGTTTCAAGAAATTAAATAAATCCGCTAAACAGGCCTGTTGCTTCAAAGCTTTTTGTAATAAAGATTATCACGATTGAAACCAGTATTCCCAGAATGAAAAGGCTTATTTTTCCGCCGTCTTTTGGAAGCATGTCCCTTATTGCAACATACAAAATCGCCCCCATGCTGAGTGCAAAAAGTGACTGGTAAACCGGCGGGTAGGCGCTTAAATAAAAAGCAAAAAGTGTGCCAATGAGCGGTGACACAGACAATGCAATGATTATGGCAAGATTTTTTTGAAAGTGCTCGTTTATGTGGGTCAGTGAAATGGAGGAAGACACAACATGCAGTGTAAGCGGAAGGATTATCACTAGGCCGAGGAAAAAGTCATCAATGTTTACCGCAAAAAACAACAGCATTCCAACAAGAAAATGGTCAAGCACAAACCCAAACGCGTGGAGTTCTGAAAGGTCTTCAAGGAGTTGCTTCTTGTTTTTCACGTGCTGGTATGCGTATTTTTCAAGCACGTGAAACAATGCAAACCCAAAAAGCATTAGTAAAAAAACGTTTTCCCCAATCGATGTTGTCCCGTTGAATGATTCCGGAAGCAATGCAAGGAAAAGGTAAGTGACAAATATTCCTGATGAAAGGCTGAGTATTTTTGAATGGTGTTTTTCTATTTTTGTGCTGAACATTTCCGCAAAAAAGTTTATAACTGAAAGAAATAGCGCCAGCACAAAAACAATCGCGCTCATACCTGTAGGTTGTTGTTTTTGCAATAAAAACCTTGCCTTGGCGTTTTTTACGCCCTTGAAAGTATTAAATATGGTTTTTGCGTTTACTTTTTTGGTGTCTTTGTGAAAATCGTTGTGGCTTTGGGCGGAAACGCCCTGACAACAGGCTCTGGAAAAGTAACCCTAAGCGGGCTAAAAAAAAACATCAAAAAGGCCGTAAAGAGCCTGGTTTTGCTTGCACGCCAAAAGCATGGCCTTGCAGTAGTGTTCGGAAGCGGCCCACAGGTTGGTGCCCTTCTTTTGCAAAACGAGTTGTCAAAAAAGCACGTTTCTGCAATGCCTCTTGACGTTCTGGATGCCCAGGTACAGGGCCAGCTTGGGTATCTTTTGGAACAAGCCCTGCTAAACGCCCTTTCCTCAAGCCGCATAAAGCGCGCTGTTGTAAGCATCTTGTCTGAAGTCGTTGTAAACCCTGCAGACAGTGCCTTTACCCATCCTTCAAAGCCGATTGGGCCTTTTTATTCAAAAAAACAGGCAATGGCGCTAAAGGCAAAAGGGCTTGACATAATCGAGGACGCAGGGCGGGGATTTCGGCGCGTTGTTGCAAGTCCAAGACCGCTAAAAGTCGTTGAGGCAAAGACAATAAACCGTCTTCTTGATTCAGGCACTGTCATAATCGCAGTTGGTGGCGGGGGAATTCCTGTCATTAAGCAAAAAAATGCCCTTAGCGGGGTTGAGGCAGTGATTGACAAGGACCTTGCAGCTGCAAGCCTTGCGGTGTCAGTCAAAGCGGACAGGTTAATCATTCTTACAACTGTTGACAACGCGTTTCTTTTTTACCGCACAAAAAAACAAAAGGCAATCAAAAAAATTTCTGTCAAGGAAGCAAAAAAATTCCTCAAAGAAGGCCATTTTGAGGCTGGAAGCATGAAACCAAAAATCGCTGCGGCGATATTGTTTGCGCAAAAAACCGGCAAGAAAGCAATCATCACTTCTCCAAAAAAACTGGCACTTGCGCTCAAAGGAAAAGCCGGGACGATTGTTTCAAAATAATGCATTTCAAAACAAAGGTTTTTTCTTCCAAACCATTAAATATTTCTGGCTTGTTTATCTTTTATGCAAAAACGAAACGTCTTGATTATGGGGGCTGCGGGCAAGGACTTTCATGTCTTTAACACTGTTTACCGTGACAACCCATTGTTCAACGTTGTATGCTTTACTGCAACGCAGATTCCGGGAATTTCAGGAAGAAAATATCCTGCTGTCTTGGCCGGAAAGCTTTACCCAAAAGGAATCCAGATTTTGCCCGAAGACAAGCTTTCTTTTCTTATAAAAAAACACCGCGTGCACGAGGTCGCGCTTGCATATTCTGACCTGTCGCACGACTATGTCATGCACAAGGCCTGTCTTGTCCAGGCAAATGGCGCGGATTTTGTCCTTCATGGCCCAAAGTCCTTTATGCTTGAGTCAAAAAAACCAGTGATTGCAGTAACTGCTGTGCGAACTGGGTGCGGCAAAAGCCAGACTGCGCGAAAAATCGCGCAGATTCTTTCAGGAAAAGGAAAGCGAGTGGTCCTTGTGCGCCATCCTATGCCTTATGGCGACCTTGCAAAACAGGCAGTGCAGCGTTTTGCTTCATTTGGGGATTTTGAAAAGCACGGCGTGACAATTGAAGAGCGCGAGGAATACGAGCGCTATGTAGAAAATGGGCTTGTTGTTTTTGCCGGCGTTGACTATGAAAAAATCCTTCGCGAGGCAGAAAAAGAGGCTGACGTAATCGTCTGGGATGGCGGAAACAACGACCTGCCTTTTTTTGTTCCGCGTCTTCACATTGTTGTAGCAGACCCGCTTAGGCCGGGTCACGAGGTTTCATATTATCCGGGCGAGGCAAATTTTTTGATGGCGCAAGTAATTGTGATTAACAAGATGAATTCGGCAAAACCACAAGGCATAAAGACAGTGGAAGAAAACGCGCGAAAATTCAATCCGCGCGCAATAGTGATCAAGGCTGACTCAAAGCTTCTTGTTGATGCCCCGCAAAAAATCCGCGGAAAAAAAGTCCTTGTTGTTGACGACGGCCCAACCCTTACGCATGGCGGCATGCCTTTTGGCGCGGGGTTTGTTGCCGCGCAAAAGTTTGGCGCGCGCGAAATCGTTGACGCGCAAAAATTCGCTGTCGGTTCGATAAAAAAGGTTTACGAAAAATTTCCCCATTTGAAAAAAGTTCTTCCTGCAATGGGCTATTCCAGGCGCCAGGTAAAAGAGCTTGAAGAGACAATCAACAATTCAAACGCGGACATAGTTGTTTCCGGAACCCCGATTGACCTGGGGCGCGACCTGAAAGTATCAAAGGAAATCGTGACAGTCAAGTACGAACTTGCAGAAAAAGGAAAAAACACGCTTGAAAAAGTTCTGAAAAAATACAAGTTCTGAAAATCCTACTCGACTTCTTTTTTCTTTTTTTAAGGTATTCCAATAGAAAGGTTATTTGTGTGCGTTCAACGCTTTTTGCTTTTACGAGCTTTCTTTTGAGCTTGTTTATGTGCTTTTGAATGTCTTGCGCGCTTCCAAGGCCTTGCTGTTCGTCCATTCCAATATTGTCGTGCATGAACATTTAAGTGTTTTTCTTTTTTCAAAAACCCGTCCAGTGAAACCTTTAAATACTTTGAAAAAAGTATTTGTGTGGATTGCGTGAAAAACCACAAGCTCTTTATCAACGGAAAATGGGTTGATTCTTCAGCCAAAAAAAGGTTTGTTTCACTTAACCCTGCAACCGAAAAGCCGATTGCGTCTTTTGAGCAGGCAAGCGTGCACGATGTGCAAAAGGCAATCGATGCAGCAGAGGCTGCGTTTCCTGTGTGGAAAAAAACCCCTGCGCCAAAGCGCGGAGAAATACTGCTTCGTTTTGCGGGGCTTTTGCGAAAGCACAAAGAAGACCTGGCAAAGCTTGTTGCAACCGAAATGGGGAAAGTCTTGCCTGAAGCGCGTGGGGATGTACAGGAAGCAATTGACTGTGCTGAATATTTTGCCGGAGAGGGAAGGCGTCTTTTTGGGCACACCACTCCAAGTGAGTCAAAAGACAAGTTTGCAATGACTGTGCGCATGCCACTTGGCGTGTGTTCGCTGATCACTCCTTGGAATTTTCCAATCGCGATTCCGTCTTGGAAAATCATGCCTGCCCTTGTCTGCGGGAACACTGTTGTCTTCAAGCCAAGTTCTGACACGCCTTTGTGCGCTACTCGTTTTGTTGAATTGCTGACGCAGGCAGGCGTGCCTCACGGCGTTGTAAACCTTGTTACTGGCTCCGGCGAAGACATTGGCCTTGAACTTGTTTCAAGCAAAAAAGTGCGCGGTGTTTCTTTTACCGGAAGCAAAAAAACAGGGGAATGGATTGTAAAAAACGCCGGAATAAAAAAAGTCGGCCTTGAGTTGGGCGGCAAAAACGCGATAATAATCATGGATGACGCTGACTTGGACCTTGCACTCAAAGGTGTTATCTGGGGCGCGTTTGGCACAACCGGACAGCGCTGCACTGCTGCAAGCCGCGTGATTGTTTCAGAGAAAATCCAAAAAGAGTTTGAGAAAATGCTTGTGGAAAAAGCTTCCAGTCTAAGGCTTGGGCCTGGAACTTCTTTTTCAACTGATGTTGGCCCTCTTATCAATCGGGCAGCACAGCAAAAAACGCATTTTTACACTGAAGTCGGCTTAAGTGAGGGCGCAAAACTTTTACTTGGCGGAAAAGCAGGAAAAGGCAAGGGCTTTTTTTACGAGCCGACCATTTTTTCCGACGTTTCTCCAAAAATGCGGATTGCGCGCGAGGAAATTTTTGGCCCGGTTTTGTCTGTTATTTCTGCAAGAGACCTTGAAGAGGCAATAAAGATTGCTAACTCGATTGAGTACGGTTTGAGTTCAAGCATTTACACGCGTGACATTTCAAGCGCGTTTAGGGCAATTGAGGACATAGAGGCTGGAATAACTTATGTTAACGCAAGCACGATTGGAGCCGAAGTGCACCTGCCTTTTGGCGGGGTAAAGGGCACCGGAAACGGAACGCGCGAAGCAGGCTGGACCGGAATAGACGAGTTCACTGAAATAAAGGCCGTTTACATTGATTACAGCGGAAAGCTGCAAAGGGCACAGATTGATTGACATGCGCGCAGGAATTTGTTCTCAAAGATGTTATGACCTTATCTCGCTTGACAAACAGATAATGTCGCCGTCTTATGACCGTGACACGGATTTTGTGTACAGCAGGGCAAAAGGGGTTTTTGTCTGGGATGTCTGCGGAAACAAGTTTTTGGATTTTGCAGCAGGCATTGCGGTCATGAATGCCGGTCATTCAAACCCCGAAGTAATCAAGGCGATAAAAAAACAGCTTAAATCCGGAACCCATGCTGCGTTTCCAGATTTTTTTGCAGAGGTCCCTGTTTTGTTTTCAGAAACTTTGCTTTCGTTTTTGCCAAGTAATTTTGGACGCGTTTTTCTTTCAAATTCCGGCACGGAATCAATTGAGTGCGCGTTAAAGCTTGCAAAATGGCACTCGGGAAAAAAATGGCTAATGGCTTTTACCCCGTGTTTTCATGGCCGAACCATGGGTTCTCTTTCAATGACTAACTCAAAGCCCGTGCAGCGCCAGGGGTTTGCCCCGTTTTTGCCGGTAAAGCACGTTCCATACCCTTACACTTATCGTTTCAAAGGAGAAGATGAAAACGAATGCGCAAACGCCTCTCTCTCCGCAGTTGAAAAAAACTTTCGTTCACTTGATGGAAAAATTGCAGCGATTTTTTTTGAACCCATTAACGGTGAAGGGGGCTACATTGTCCCGCCAAAGGGTTTTGCCAAAGGCCTTCGAAAGCTCTGCAACGAGTTTGATGTCTTGCTTTGCGATGACGAAGTGCAGTCAGGCTGTTTTCGGACAGGCGAATTTCTTGCATTGAGCAATTTTGGCGTTACAGCAGATATTGTGAGCCTTAGTAAATCAATCGGCGGCGGGTTGCCTTTGGGTGCAACTGTTGCTCCGCGAAAAATCATGGAGTGGCCACAGGGAGCGCACTCTAATACGTTTGGCGGAAACCTTTTGTCGTGCGCTGCAGGAAATGCCGCTCTTAACTTCATGAAAAAAAACCACTTGGCGCAAAACGCGAAAAAGGTGGGTTCAAAAATGCTTAAGCGCTTGCGCGAAATGCAGGACGACATAGAGATTGTCGGGGACGTGCGCGGTATGGGCCTGATGATTGGAGTCGAACTTGTGGAGTCAAAAAAAACCAAAAAGCCTGCAGTCAAGACACGCGGGCTTGTCCTGCAAAAATGCCATGAAAAAGGGCTTATTATGCTTGGGGCGGGGAAAAACGTTTTAAGAATCTGTCCCCCCTTGGTTTTATCGCTTGAACAGGCCATGGATGGCCTTGATGTTCTTGAAGAATGCTTAAAACACTCCGGGTGATGTATTGGATCTGCCTTTGCTTTTCAAATTGTTGAATTCTTATGGTGTCAGCGGGTTTGAAGACCGTGTAAGAGACGAGATTGTGGCTGAAATGAAGGGCTTTGTTGACGAGATAAAGGTTGACAAGCTTGGAAACCTTATCTGCCACAAAAAAGGAAAGGGGCCGCGCATAATGCTTGCAGCTCACATGGATGAAATCGGTCTGATCGTAAAAGAAATCAGCCCAAATGGAAAAATTAGTTTTTCCCTTATTGGCGGCATTGAACCGATTACTTTGATTGGCCAAAAGGTGCATATCGAGTCTTCAAAGCAGGGAAAGCCCTTGCATGGAATAATTTCTTTTTCTGCTTTGCAGGATGGAAAAGAGATTCCTGACAGGACTCCTAAAGTCGAGTCATTGTATGTTGACACCGGCCTTGACCGAAAAGAATTGCTAAGGTCAGGCGTTCAGATTGGAAACTTTATGGTTCCGGAAGAAAAAGCATACATTACCGGAAACAAGTTTTTCATTTCGGGAAAATCCCTTGATGACCGCATTGGCTGTTACATAATGATTATGCTTGCAAAAAAACTCAAAAGCCTTAAGCAGGAAATTTTTTATGTTTTCACAGTGCAGGAAGAAATCGGCTTGTATGGCGCAAAGACTTCGGCTTACGCACTTGAGCCAGACCTTGCAATTGCAGTTGATGTAACAAATGCAAACGATTCTGATTCGTCCAACATAAACATTATGGGAAAAGGCCCTTTTGTGACACTCAAGGACTCTGAGATGATTTCCAGCCGTGCACTGGACAAGCACATTGAAAAAATCGCAAAGGCAAAAAAAATCCCGTTACAGCTTGAAGTCACTGACACTGGAACAACTGACGCAATGTACATCAGCATTTCACGCTCCGGCGTTCCCTCAACGGTTGTCGGCGTCGTGATAAGAAACATTCACTCAACTGTTTCCATGGCAAGCCTAAAGGACGTGGAAAACTGCATCAGGCTGCTTGAAAACTTTTTGAAAAACCCGCTGAAGGTGACATTCAGCCTCAGAAAATGAATTATTCAGCCGCCGAAAGTGAACGTGTAAAGAGAGAACGAATCTGAATCGGATGAAAGTTTAAGTTCCCTTATCCCAAGCGGGCCGTTGATGATGTTGTAAAGTTTGTCCTGCGTAACTTCAATGAACGCGTTTTGCTCTTCGTCAAACAATATATCTTTTCCTGCATAGCGTTCTGCTAGCTTTTTTCCGTCAAGTGAAACAAAAACCTTGTATGGCTCATTCCCTTTTCCAAGGACCGCATTCACTTCTGCTGCAAGGTATTTGATTGCAATATAGTCTTCTGGGGTTTCTGTTTTTCTTGCATGTCGTACAAATTCCGCTGAATTAAACCACTCGCCTTGAAGGTAAATTTTTCGGTCCTCGTGCGTTTGCGTGTCGGAATACCCTACTATTTGTTCTGGCTTGTAGCCTTCGGTGTTTCCAAGATAGTTTCCGTAAGCGTATCCAGCATAAAGTTCCGGTGTCCGAAACAGCCCTCCTGCGGTTCCGCTTGTTGACGGGTCTTTCACTGTTTCAACTTCAATGTTTGCGCCCATTGCCTCTTCAAGCAATGCCTGGATCTGTTTTTCTGTCTCCTCGTATGCGCCTTCGCCAAAATGGGTGTACCTGATTCTTCCCTGTGAGTCAATCAGGTACTTTGCGGGCCAGAAGCGGTTATGGTAGTTTCTCCAGGTCTGCATGTCGTTGTCCATTGCAACCGGCCAGGTTACTTCAAACTGTTCAATTGCCTTTTGTACATTTCCTTTTTCTTTTTCGAAATTGAATTCAGGGCTGTGCACACCAATTATCACAAGCCCAAGGTCACGGTACTTTTCGTTCCATTGCCGAAGGTACGGGATTGTCCTGATGCAATTGATGCAGGAGTAGGTCCAGAAATCAACCAGAACGACTTTTCCTTTAAGGGCTTCAATAGTTAATGGCTCTGAATTAAGCCAGGCATGGATTCCGGTTATTTCGGGTGCCTTTGGGTAAGGGCTTGTTTTGCCTTCAAGGCCAGTTGTCGGGATTTCTCCGGCAGGTGGACTCGGGCCTGTAGGTTCTTTGAGGAAAAAGATTGCTCCTGCAATCAATACAATTACTGCAATCAGGGCGATTTTTCTGGTGTTTTCATCCATGCTAAACATCTTTGAATAATTTGATAGTTTTGTTTTGCTTGGCTTTGCGGTTTTACATTCCCCTAAGCCGTGCTATCCGCTTTTCAATCGGCGGATGTGTTGAGAACATCCCGTCAAACCACCCTTTGGTGTTCTTGAGCGGGTTTGAGATGTACAAATGCGCTGTCGCTGAGTTTGCCGCTTCTAGGGGTTCTTTATCTTTTGAGATTTTTTCCAGCGCTGATGCAAGCCCTTCGGGGTTTCGTGTAAGGTGCACTCCGCTTGCGTCTGCAAGGTATTCGCGTTCGCGTGAAATCGCAAGCTTTATCAGCGTGGCAATGATTGGTGCAAGGATTGCAAGAACCAGTCCCAAAATGACAAGTAGTATCCCTCCGCGCCCGCGCGAGTCTCCCCTGCCCCCACCCCACAGGAAACTCCTAAGCATTATGTCACTCATCAACGCAACTATCCCTACAAAGACTACAACCAGTGTCATCAGCCTGATATCATAGTTTTTCACGTGGCTTAGTTCGTGCGCTATCACGCCTTCAAGTTCTTGCCTGTCAAGTGTCTTTAGCAGGCCAGTTGTCACAACAACCACTGAATGCTGTGGGTCGCGCCCTGTTGCAAACGCGTTTAGTGCAGTGTCTTCTATCACATAAGCCTTTGGCACTGGGATGCCTGCCCCGATTGAAAGCCCTTCAAGCAGATTGTACAGGTACGGGTGGTCTTGTTTTTTGAGTTCTTTTGCCTTGCTGATTGAAAGCACGATTTTGTCTGAAAAAAAGTATCCAAAAAGCGCAAAGCCCAATGCCAAAACCATTGCGATGATTATTCCCCAAAATCCGGCTCCGCCAAAGAAAACTTCTCCAAATATCCAGCCAAGAAAAATAACGAATGCTACAAAAAAGGCCATCAGCAAAATAGAGTTTCTTTTGTTTGCAGAGATTTCTTCATACATGAAACCACAAGCTCCGTTAGTCACAGTATGCGGCCATCAAAGATGGCGTGATAATAAGTTTCTTGTGAACATTTTCTTAAAAGGTTCACTCAAATGAGACCTTGACTGGTTTTTCGGCTTCTGCTTCGGCGTCAAAGAATTCTTTTCTTTCAAAGTTGAACATTCCTGCAAGGATGTTTGACGGGAATGTTTCCCGCAGGTTGTTGAATTTGAGGACTTCGCCGTTGTAAAACTGCCTTGCAAAAGCGATTTTTGACTCGATTCCTGAAAGCTCTTCTTGGAGCATCAAAAAATTCTGGTTTGCTTTCAGGTCAGGGTAGGCTTCTGCCACGGCAAAAAGGGATTTCAGGGCACCTGTAAGCATGTTTTCCGCCTGGGCCGTGTCTTTTACGCCCTTAGCGTTTGCCATTGCCGCACGTGCCTTTGTCACCATTTCAAAAGTGCTTTTCTCGTAGCGTGCATAGCCCTTGACTGTCTCCATCAAGTTTGGGACTAGGTCAAATCGTCTTTTCATCTGGACTTCTATCTGGCTCCAGGCTTCCTGTATCTTGTTTCTTGCCTGGATGAACCCGTTGTATGTGAGCACTAACCAGCCCAGAAAAAGGACAACTAAGACAACAACTACGATTGCGATTATTTCGAGTACCATTTGTTTTTACCAAAATACTTTGCAATGCATTTGTTTTAAATGTTATGTTTTGTCTGGAACCCTTGCGTGTGTTCACGACGCGTATGTACCCGTCTGAAGACGGGGCGGTAATACACTTCGCACTTAAACGTCTTCTATCCCGTTCTCGGTAATCCTATAGAGCGCTTCTCCGTCCGGCAGTGAAGGCGAGTCAACGAGTTTTGCAACGCGTTTGTCTTCCTTGCTTTTTCTCAAGTATAGGCGGGTTTTCGACGCGTGCCCGACTATGTTGCCCCCAATCGGCATTGTAGGGTCACCAAAAAGAATTCCTGGGTTTTCCATTACCTGGTTTGTCACAAGCATTGCGACGTTGTTGAGTTCTGCAAGCCTTTGCAGCACCCTCATGTGCTTGTTGAGTTTTTGCTGCCTGTCTGCAAGCATTCCGCGGCCAAGGTATTCTGACCGGAATTGTGCAGTGAGGGAGTCAACGATTACAAGCTTGATGTTTTTTTCTTTTATCATTTCGGTTGCTTTTTCCGCCAAAAGCATCTGGTGGTCTGCGTTGTAAGCGCGTGCAACATAAATGTTTTTGAGTATTTCTTCAGGGTCAACCCCTACATGTTTTGCTACCTGTTCAACCCTTTCAGGGCGAAAAGAATTCTCTGAATCAATGTACAAAACGCTTCCTTCAAGGCCGCCTTTGTCTTTTGGAAGCTGCGTCATAACGCACAGCTGAAAACACCATTGACTTTTTCCCGACGCATACTTCCCGTACACTTCTGTAATTGATTGGCTTTCTATCCCTCCGCCAATCAGCGAGTCAAGTTCTTTGCTTCCGGTTGAAATCCTTTCAACAAGCTTTCTTTTTTCTGCAAGTTTTGACGCTGTTTCAAACCCCATTTCTAGTGCGTCGCGTGCTGCCTTGATGGCCTTTTCTGCGGTTGTATCTCCAAGCCCTGCAATTTCAACCAGTTCAATCGGTGAAGCTACTGCAATGCTTTCAAGTGTCTTGTAGCCTGCGTCTTTTAGCTTTTTGCCGCTTTCTGTGCCTATTCCTGGCAAATCAGATACTTCTTTGATTTCTTTTTCTTTTCCCATAATTTCACGCTCCTGCATAGGCATGTGTTTGAGAGGCCGGTCTTGGGATTCCGCCCTCCCTTGGATGCTTGCTCTGTAAACAATTGGTTTTACTTGTTTATAAATTCTTTTTGAGTGGGTTGCCGGTGCGGTTTAAGAATGTTTTTTGAATAAGTGTAGAATATGGCTGAAATCACTCAAGCCCAAATATTTACATATGCTGCTATACTTGCAGTTTTGGTTGGAATTGTGGTTTTTGATAGCTGGTATGGCAAACGGCGTGTAAAAAAATTCAATGAAAAATATCCAGTAAAGCCTCCGGAAATTGAAAAGGATGAAGGCCAACTTTTTTTTCTGATAAACTTGAGGTCGGATTTACGGTGCCTTTTCATGGAGCTCACTTTAATGACTCGTACATTTACTATCCTGCAAAAATAACGGTGACAAATAAAAAAATTGTTTTCTGGGACTTAATAGAAACGTCTCGTTTTGGCAAAATTTTTCCAACAATTTTGAGGCCATATTATTTTTTTTTCAAACAGCCTGATAAAACCTCGACTGAAAGTGAAGTATTTGTGAAACTTGAGAAAGTCGAACTAAAGCAAACTTCTGGGGTTGGATTACTTAGATTAAATGCAAAACAGGTAATTATGCTTTACGCTGCTGGCAGAGATTATAGAATTATTGGTGGAAAAGAAGAACTCGAAAAACTTTACGGTTTTTTAGAAGAAAACTTTGAAAACGCAAAAATTGTGTAATTTTTACCCGCTATTTTTCTCATGCGATTTATTTCCTCTACCAACTTTTTCTTGTTTTCTTCGTCGCGTGAAGCGTGCCCTGCAGTCGTGAAAAAAAGCCTTGACTTTGGCAAAGCGTTATGCAACTCAAACGCCGACACCGGCGGGCAGACCATGTCATAGCGCCCGTGGATAATTGAAACCTCCAAGTGCCTTAGTTTGTGCAGGTTGCTTTTCACAAAGTCATACTCTAAAAAGCAGTTTCTTGAAAGAAAATGGCATTCAATGAGCGCAAATTGGCCGTGCCATTTTCCTGTCATTTCTTTTTTGAATTCTTTTTTGTGCGGTGCAAGCCTCAAGAGTGCCAGTTCTATTCCAACCCAGTTGTCAAGGAACTTTTTCCGTGTTTTTTTGTCGCCGTGAAGCATTTTTTTATAATAGTATTTTTCCGGGTTTTTTCGGTGTGCATGCGGCACAAGCGAGATGAATTTCTCCCATTCTTGGGGGAAAAAGTTTTTTATCCCGCCCAGATAAAAGTGTTCGCGCGCGGTTTTGTCCGCAAGGTAAATGCCTCTCACAACAAGTGCTTGCACCATTTTTGTGTGCCTGATTGCAAAAAGCAGCGCAAGGCAGCTTCCCCACGAGCCGCCAAAGATGATTGCTTTTTCAAACCCAACGTGTTCCATGAGTTTTTTTGTGTCTTCAATCAAGTGGCTTGTGGTGTTTTCGTGCAATGGGTCTTTGGCCTTGCTTTTTCCTGCCCCGCGCTGGTCAAAAAACAGGACGTTGAATTTTTTCGGGTCAAAAAAAACTTTATCTTTTTTTGAAAAACCCGCTCCGGGCCCGCCGTGCAAAAACACGACTGGTTGCCCTTTTGGGCTGCCAAACAATTCGTAGTAAAGTCCGTGCCCGTTGCCAACTTCAAAAAAGCCTTTTTTGTAGGCGCTGTTTTTTGTGCTTTCCATGTTTTCCATTAGAACATTTTTTTTGTTCAATAAAAACCTGTTGTTTTCAAAAAATTTGAATTCTTTAAGGGCATTTCTTTAAATATCCTTGAATTAACTTATTTAGTGGTTTTATGGCTGTCCAGTCAGTGCGCCTGAAGATTTTCCTTAACACGGTTTTTTTCGTGCTTGGGTTCTCTGTTGTTTTTTCACTGCTTGGAGTTCTCTTAAACAGCGTTTTTTCATCCATTTCCTATGGCCTGCGCATCTGGATTTCATACATCGGCGGTGCAATAATCATCCTGTTTGGGCTGTACCTTGTCGGTCTTTTGAAAATCGGTTTTCTTGAACGCGAGCACAAGTTAAAGTCAAAAAAGTTCTCGATAAGTTACGTCACGTCCTTTGTTTTCGGCGCGACTTTTGCCGCCGGCTGGACACCGTGCGTTGGCGCAATCCTTGGGGCAATCCTGACACTTGCAGCGACCGATCCTTCTTCCTCGTTCTGGCTTTTATTGTCCTATTCTTTTGGCTTAAGCGTTCCATTTTTGCTTGCAGGCCTGTTCATTTCCCGGACCACAATTTTCATCGAAAAGCTTTCGCCTCACCTGAAATACTTCAACCTCGTTGCAGGAGGCCTTCTGATTATCATCGGCATCCTTGTCTTTACTGAAAAGCTTTCAGAGGTTTCAAACTTTTTCTTTTTAAGCGGCTTTTTCGGGCTGGACACGATGATTGAGTTAAACAGCACAAATCCCACGCTTTTCCTTTCCTTTTTTGCAGGCATCCTCTCGTTTTTCTCGCCGTGCATCCTGCCACTAGTGCCGGCGTTTTTGTCCTACATTTCTGGCGTGAGTTTTAAGGAAATAGAGGGCGGGAAAAAATAGTTTTGTGGTGCATTTTATTCAACAATCACACGCGCGCTGTACCCAAGATTCAGTTCTGTTCCGTTAAGGCTTTCTTTTGTGTACGCGCCTTCGATTCGGATTGCGCTTCCTTCTTTTGCTTTGCGGACTTCCTTGATTGCGTCATTCCATGCAACGCATCTAAGCGACAGGCTGTCGTCTTTTAGCATAAAAGTCAGGAGCTTTCCTTCCTTGTTGTTTGAGTTAAAGCTTTTTTCCTCAAACACGCGTTCAAGAACGCCTGAAACATCAACCGTGTTTTGGCCTGCTGCAAGGTCTGCCAGTCGCGTGTGGTTGGTTTCTTTTTTTTCTGTCACCAAAAAGCTTCCGCCAAAGCCAAGCGAGAGCTGGGTTTTTTCGTTAAAGCTTTTCACAATGCAGTTGTCAAGTGTGATTTTGTCCCCGCGCGAAATTTTTTGCTTTTCAAACAAATCCACCTGGTCGTTCCAAAGCGTTACCCTGATTTCTCCTGACTCGTCTGAAAGCACAATGTTTAGGAGTTTTCCTTTTTTGCCGTTTTTGTCAAACTCTTTTGGCGCAAAGGCATGCGTTACAATTCCTGAAACGTTTATGTTTTTCATGCCTTCAGTAAGTGCGGAAATCTTTGGAGGAGTTTTTTCCAAAACGTTCACTCCAAGCTCTTTTGCAACCATGATTGCAGCGCCAGCGTCAGTCAAAAGGCCGGCAAACTTGTTTTTTTTCTCGTCAATCAGCGCGTTTATTTCTTCAGCGCTTTTTGCAGTTGCCTGGACAATTTTTTCAAGTACGCTTTCCTTTGACACAGTCCCGTATTCCATAAGAATCAGCTTCTAATTATAGTGCAAAAAGGTATTTATTGGTTTTTGCGGCTTTTGGTTAAAATTTGACTACCACTCGTTTTGGCGGCTTTTTTGCATGTTCTTTTGGGTATTTTTTTCTTGTGACATTTAGCCTGTATTTGGCTTTTGCAAGTTTTCCGGCCCAAAAAGGCGGTTTGAAAACATCCACGTTTCTTCTGTAAACCCTTTTGAAATGATTTACCACTGTTGGATTTTGGCTGTCGCCATAAATGCCTGCTATTCCATCTTCGTTTTTGAGTGCAATGCTTTTCTTTCTTAGTTCTCTTAGTGCCGTTGCAATATCTCTTCTGCCTGTAGGTGTAGCAGGTTTAGTTTCAACATGGACTTTTATCACTGTATCGCCTTTTGCAAAGTGGCCATTGAAGTTTTTTGGGAATCTTACTTTTCCCCTGCGGCCATAAATTCTGGCATCTCCAATACGTATGTCCAAAAACGGCTTTAGCGCCCGTCTGATTGCCCCTGCCATATTCTTAGGTTGTTTTTCAGGTTTAATAAAATGCTATGTTTTTTATTTGGTTGCTTTAGAAAATAATAGTGGTTTGATGAAGCACAAAGTTCTTGAAAACATTCACAAAAAGCTTGCAGAGCACGGCGGGTTGTCGTTTCTTGTAATTGACCCGCCAAACCAGTCACCAGAAATGGCAGGCAAAATAGCAAAAATCGCAGAGCATGCAGGCGTGAACGCGTTATGTGTTGGCGGAAGCGTTGGCGCCCAAGGCGAGCTATTGGACAAGACAATTATCGCGCTAAAGGAACACTCTTCTCTTGACGTCATCCTTTTTCCCGGAAACATCGCCACGCTCAGCAAGCACGCTGACGCGCTTTATTTTATGTCAATGCTTAACTCCCTTGACCCGTATTACATCACGGGTGCGCAGATTGCGTCAGCAATGACTGTCAAGACACTTGGCCTTGAAGTCATTCCGACTTCGTACATTGTTGTCGAGCCTGGCCGCGCTGTTGGCTGGGTTGGCCGCGCAAAGCTTGTCCCGCGCGAGCTGCCATACCTTGGAGCAATCACTGCACTTGCAGGCCAGTACCTTGGCTCAAAGTGCGTAATCCTTGAAAGCGGCGGAGGGGCCTCTTCTCCTGCGCCAAAAGAAATGATAAAACAAACAAAGGCCCTGATTGACGTTCCTTTAATTGTCGCCGGAGGAGTCCGAAACGAAAAATTTGCATTTGACACAATTTCTGCTGGCGCAGACATAATCCACGTCGGTACTGCCGCGGAAGAAAGTTCGCACAACCTCGAGCGCACGAAAAAAGTCCTTGAAAAAATGTGCGCAGCGGTAAAAAAAGCCGGAAAGGTAAAGCGTTGATTATCTTATTTTCACTGTTTCTTTTTGCGCATTCACAGAAGAAAATTGGATATAAGCGTTCTGTGATTCAGCGCACCCTGTTATGTAGATGTCAAGGTTTTGCTTTGACAGAATTTCTTTTGCTTTGCACCCCCTGCATTTACTCACCAAAAAATTCTGCGTGGAATAAAAAACCCGCTCCGCTTTGTTTTCGCCTGAATTTTTTACTTCAAACCGCAACGTGCTTTCCTGCGGGCAGCTTTGCGCTTTGCCTTCAACCATTTTTGCAACAAGTGTTGTCGGGCGCACGACTTCGAACGACAATTCGTGCGTTAAAGCCTGTGCCTGCCGGGCAGTAATTTGAGTTGTTTCTTCCTGTCCTGCAGTTTCTTTTTGTACAATGTCATCTGCAACTTCTGCTCCGCTTTGTGGCAGCACTGCAAGCCCTGTGTTCTGGAAACCAAAGTATGCTATTGCGGTTACTGCTGCAACTGAAAAAACCAGTGCAATTATTTTTTTGTCAATTTTCATTTTTACACTTTTCACTCTTCAACCGAAATTCTCACTGCAAGAAACGCTTCTTCAACTGTGAGTGGCAAAACGTTTGAAAGAAAATCTTCAGCTGCCGTGTTTGTTGTCACTGTTGCCTGCACCAAAAAGCTTCCTGGCGCTTTCATCTGCACAAAAATTTCCGCTGTCTTTGTCTCTCCTGGTTCTATTTCGTCAAACTCGTCAATGCTTCCCTGGCTCAAAACCCAGTCAAAAGGAATTCCTTCCAATAAAACCTGCACGTTTTCCGCTGAAACATTGCCGTTGTTTTTTATTTCAACTCGGAATTTAACAATAGAATTGTAGCCAATCGTTCCATCGCTTTCGTTTCCATCAGGCGTGTCTTCCGAAACCGTCAAAGGAAATGTTTTCCCACTCAACGCAATCGCGCCTATTCCTGTGTCAATTGCGTTGCTTTCGTTTGTGTTTCTTCCAAAGCTTCCGTCGCCATTTTGAATCACTTTAAGGCAGGAAACTGCATTTTCTGCTCTGCTGTTTTGGTCCCATGTCCTAAACGCAATCGCGCCAAGTGCTGTCCGAAATCCATCTTCAATGCATCCATTTGCGCCCTGTTTTGATGCAAGCCATTCAAGGCCTTCATTTATTTGTCCGCTTTGCGGCTCTCCAAAAGCCTTTAGTGCAATCAGGGCTTCTTCCGTAAAGTCAATGCTTTCCGTGTTGTCACCTGCAGTATATCCAAAGCTTCCGTTTTCGTGCTGGGCTGAAAGCAAAAATTCTGCAGGCGAATTGTCATTTGTCTGCGGCATTTCTTTTCCTCCTTGCGCAAACGCCAAAATTACCCACGAGGTCGTGTCTACGTCTGAGGCAACAGAGCCGCTTGCAAAGCCGCCGTCTGCCTGCTGGTGCGATGCAATCGTTTCAAGCGTGTCAGTTGTCCCGACATCAAAGTCTGAAAGTATTTTTCCGTTTGAAATCAATGCCATTACTGCGACAGAGCTTTGCAAATCATCGCCAAACCCTGCGTCCGTTTGCTGGAGGGAAAGCAAATAATCAATTGCGTGATTTGTGCTTTCGTTTTGTCCGGTTATCCCATTTTCTCCTGCAAGGCTCAAAGCCATGAGCGCAAACGAGTGCTGGAAATTATTTGAGCCAATCAACCCGTTATCTTGCTGGTTGTCAAGAATCCATTCAAGCGCGTTTTGTGGGTGCCCGTCAAAATAATCAAGAGAAACAGTGTCTCCTTCTTGTATGGTGTAATCGCTTGCCCCAGTGCCTGACGGGGTGTTGTTGACTGAAAAAAGCCAGTAGCGCGAGAAATCTTCTGACGTGCAGATTTGCTCCACGCATTCGATGAACGCGCCAAAAGAAAAATGCGTCACCGAAAGTTCAATTCCTGCCTGCTCCGCTGCCTGCACAAATGCCGTGAAAGCGTTTGAGTCATTTGGTACACTTACTCCAAATGAAACATCTTCCAATCTGCTTTCAAGCGGGAAATTGAATTCCACGTTCACGTTTGCTGCAATCACGTTTTGCAGAAGGAAAACAACTGCCAGTGCCAAAAAAAGTTTCTTCATTTTTTTCACGTTCTTTTCAGAAAACAATTTTAATGGGTTCGTTCTTAAATAATTTACAAAAACGATAGCAATCGTTAGCGTTTTGGATAACATTCTTTTGGTGTTATCTTTTGGGGTTTGGTTTGCATGGATTTGTTCAGGGCACTTGGAAACGAGAATCGCCGCAGCATGCTAAAGCTGCTTTTAAACAAAGAGTTCCATATTTCCGGGCTTGCAAAAGAGCTTTCGATTTCTGTCCCTGTTACCTTAAAGCATGCGCGGATCCTTGAAGAAGTCGGCCTAATAGAGCGCTCTTTTATTGGAAACACTCATGTCCTCAAAATCAGGAAAGAGGCTTTGGACCAGCTTAAGGCTGTCTGGAACCTTTTTGAAAAGCCTCTTGTCGTCCGTGTGAAAAAGGGCTCTTCGATGCTTGACGCCCTCAAAAAGGCCGGTGGCATTTCTTTTGGCAAAAGCGAAAAAGGCTTTTTCATTGAATCCGTTGAAGGCAAAAAAGGCCTTTACCTGTACGAAGTCAACGGCAATATCCCTCTTGACTCTGCCGACCAGTTTGTGCTAAAAGAAAACTCCACTGTTGAACTCAAGCGCTTGTTGCCTGTGGTTGGGAAAAAGATTTCGATAAAGGTCGAATGAAAAAATCATTTTTTTATTCTTCGTCTTCTTATTTCCCCTATTCTTTGTGCTCTTCTCAAAGTTGAAAGCGGCGTGAACCATGCATTTGCTGCCCCATAACTAGACTCGTTTCCCATTCTTTGACTTAAATAAGCTATTTCGTCATCAATTGTTTTTGTATTTTTCCCGCTTGCCTCAATTTCCATTCTTTTTGCCAAAAGTTTCCTAAGTTTTTTTCTTGCGGGAGTCTTTAAAACTTCACGCACTTTTTTTTGTGCCTCCAGCATAGTTTTTCTTATTCTCATTATTTTGTTCCAGCTCTTCAATCGTTTTTTCCAGCGCCTCAAACGTCGAGTGTCTTGCGCGCCAGCCAAGCTTGTTGATTTTTTTGGTTGAATAATGCCTTAACCTGATTGTTCGGTCGATGATTTCGTTTGAGAAAAAGTTTTTCTTTCCCATTAATCCTGCAATCAGTGCCGTTATGCGTGCAAGCCATACAGGCATGGTTTTCAGGTCGCCCTGCATGCCTTTTTTCTTTCTTACAAACTCGGCTATTTCCCGCAATGTTTTTGGCGTGCTTTCAGACACGATGAAAGTTTCGCCAAAGGCGTCTTCATTCCCGGCAAGAAACACCAGCGCGTCAACCAGGTCGTCAACGTACACAGTTTGCCACTTGTTTGACCCGTCTCCAATCAGTGGCGCGTTTTTTTCAATCATTTCGACGATTTTTTTCCAGTCCTTGTTTGGCCCTGCAACGACTGCCGGGCGCACGATTGTGACCGGCAGCACTTCCTGGTATGACAGCACCAGTTTTTCCGCTTCTGCTTTGCTTTTCTCATAGTTTGTCTTTGGGTTTAGTGGCGTTTGCTCATCGGCCATGGCCTGGATGTCTCCCATGACGCCAACAGAGCTTGTGAAAATGAATTGTTTTACATGCTGTTCTGCTGCAGCTTCAACCGCGTTTTTTGTGCCCTGCACGTTTGACTCAAAAAGTGAAGGGCTTTTCTCGTCCAGTTCACCTGCCAAGTGAAACACTATGTCAACGCCCTGCATTTCTTGGGCAAGCAGTTGCTTGTTTTGCACGCTTTTATTGTTTGAGAGGTCAAATTCCTTTACTGTGTGCCTTTTTTGCCGTAAAGCCAGTACAAGCCGTTTTCCAATGAATCCAGAGCTTCCTGTTACAAGGCAGTTCATGCTAATATGAAAGCTGTGCCTTTTTATAAAAAATGTGGTTTAGAGTTATTTTAGCAAAAAGATGAATATTATGATCCGGGTTGATGCTTCTTCTGGCGGGCAGGTTTTCCGCAATGCAATCGGTTTAAGCGCCCTTTTGGGCGTGGACACCAAAATAGTTGACATTCGTGCCAACAGGCCAAAGCCGGGTTTGCAGGCCCAGCACTTGGTTGGCTTGAATTTTTTGGCACAGGCAACTAATGCAAAAGTTTTTGGGCAAAAGCTTGGAGAGCAAAAAGTGGTGTTTAGGCCAGGCGAATTTTTGGGTGGAAACTTTGCAATAAAGGTCGGGACTGCCGGAAGCGTGTGCCTTGTCCTTCAAAGCGTTCTGCCGGTTGCCCTGAAAAAAGACACAAATGTCCGCGTTTTTGGCGGAACCGATGTTTTGTTTGCCCCGCCTGCAAATTTTTTTGTTTACGAGCTTTTTCCGCTTTTGCAAAAAATGCATGCAGGTTTTGATTTGCGCGTCATCAGCCGCGGGTATTTTCCTAAAGGAAAAGGCTGTGTTGCGTTTTCCTCCAAAAAAGCCAAAAAGCTTGAAGGAATAAATCTCACTCAACGAAAAGAACTTGACGAAATAATCATCTGTTCCCATTCAGGCGGTTTGCCCTCAGAGGTTGCAAAAAGAATGGCTTTGGCCGCAAAAAAACGGCTTGAGCCGCTTGGAAAAGAAATCCGCACGGTTTTTGACATTCATGATTCAAAGGAAAGTGTTGGTTGCGGCATAGAAGTTTTTGGCGTGTCAAAAAACTCTGTTATTTCCGGCTCCGTTCTTGGCAAAAAAGGCGAGCCCGCAGAAAAAGTCGCGCAAAACGCTGTTGAAAAATTCATGCAGGAATTTGACTCAAATGCAGGGGTTGACGTTCACGCATCAGACCAGATTGTCCCGTTCATGGCTTTGGCAAAAGGAAAAAGTTCTTTTTCCTGCCGGCTTTTTTCCCATCACCTGCAAAAAAGCATTGAAGTCACAGAAGATTTTCTTGGCGTAAAGTTTGGCATCCAGGAAAAAAATGGAAGATTTTTTGTCTCGGTTGAAGGAATTAATTTTTTCAGGTAGTTTGAATTTGAATTTGTTTTTGTCCTGTTTTCCCAAAAACCGCCCAAATGTCTTTTCCAACCTTCTCAAGTTTTTTCAAGCGCAATTTTTTCAGCAGGTTCCAGTCTTTGACGAGGTCTTTTCCTTTTCCGATTTTTTTTGGCGAAACAATCAGGATGAACTCGTCAAAAAGCCCCTCTTCCAAAAAAGACGTGCACATTTCCTGCCCTGCTTCAACAAGCACGCTTGCAATCTGCGCCTGTCCCAGTTCTTCCATCAACTGCTTTAGGTCCACTTTGCCGTTTTTTTCTTTTGCCACCAGCACGCCAACTCCTTTTTCAAGGATTTTTTGCATGTCTTTTTTCCGCGCTTTTTTCGTGCACACAACAAGCGTTTTTGCTTCGCGGGAAAAAACGTTTGAGTTAAGCGGAAGCCTTGCATCCGAGCACAAGACTATCCTCAAAGGAGAAAAGCCCTTACTCCGCGTGGAAAGCCTTGGGTTGTCTTTGAAGACTGTGTTTTTTCCAACAATGATTGCCTGCGTGTTTTTGCGCAATTCAAGCACTTTTTCAAAGCTTTCAGGGCCGGAGATTTTTTTCCGTTTTCCGTCCCCAAACGTGATTTTTCCGTCCAGGCTTGCAGCAACCTTGAGAGTGACAAACGGATTTTTGGTTTTCACGAACCTGAAAAACTCCTTGTTTATCTCAATTGCTTCTTTTCCAAGCAGGCCAGTGTGAACCTTTACCCTGTTCTCATTGAGAAATTTCACGCCTTTTCCCTTCTGGTTTGGGTCAGTTGACGCAATGAAAACCTCTTTTATCCCAGCATGAACCACTTCCGGCCCGCAGGGCGGTTGTTTTCCAAAATGCATGCATGGCTCAAGTGTAAGAAAAAGTGTTGCTCCGCGTGCTTTTTTCCCGGCATTTTCCAGCGCGATTTTTTCCGCGTGTTTTCCGCCAAAAAACTCGTGGAATCCCTTGCCAACAATTTTTCCGTTTTTTACAACAACTGCGCCAACCCGCGGGTTGGGCAAGATTTTTCCTTCACCTTTTTTTGCAAGCGTAATTGCTTTTCGCATGAACTCTGTTTCTTTTTCGTTCATTCCTTACACCAGGAAAGAAAAAAAATCAGGCCAAAAAATCGCGCCCAGCAGACCAAGCAGAATGAATGGCGCAAACTTTGGCAGGTTGCGGTAAACAGGCACCTGTTTTATTCCAAGCTCTTCAAACTTTTTCTGGATGTCTTTGTCAATCAACCCTTTTGCCCCAAGTTTGAGTTTTTTGGCAATTTCTTCGTCCAAAAACTCGCGCGCAATCAGCTCATCTTCTTCAATGTCTTTTATGCTGATTTTTTCAAGGAAGATTTTTTCCCGGATTCCTTTTTCAAACGCAATAAACACTGTCCCAAAAAGCATCGGCACCCCGATTACAAACGCGTAAGCCGTTGAGACAAAACCTTGTGACAAAACTATGTAAAGGTAGGCTGCGATTATCACTGCAAACACGATGCTTTTCTGCACTCCTTTTTGGTTTTCTTCAATTGCGTTTTTTATCCCGCCGGTTTTTTTCAGATACTTGAGCGTGTAATATGTCGGAATAAACACAAGCGCTGCAAGCCCTGAAAAAATAAACGCGTTCAGGATGAGGATGCTGCCGCCCATTCGTGGAAGAAGCATTGTGATTGCAGTGTAAAGCTTTACGTCCCCGCCGCCGATTTTTCCGGTGTAATAAAAAATGTACCCGATTGCAAAAACTATTCCCCCAAACAGGAATCCTTCAAAGTTGCTTTCAAAAACATTCAGCACAACTGCTGCAGCAATCATGGGCAAAGTGATGAAATCGTAAATCAGCCCTTTTTTTATGTCAGTGTATGACGCGACAATCGTTCCTGCAACAGCGATTATTTCCCTCAAGAAAAGCAGGTCAAGCATTTTTACCTTATCCTGAATTTTTTCTTTTTTTGCGGCTGAAGTTTTTTCAAAAGCGAGTTTATCCCGCCTTTTTGGAGCTTTTCCTCGTTCAGGTTCTTGAATTGCTTGAACATTTTTTCCATGTTCCTGAAGTTTTTCAGCAACTCGCGTACGTCTTCTTCTTTTTTCCCGCTTCCTTTTGCTATTCGCGAAATCCGGCTTTTGTTGAGCAGGTCCGGATTTTCGCGCTCTTTTTTTGTCATCGAGTCAATCATTGTCTTAAAGCCGTCAAGTTTTTCCTCGCCGATTTCCATTGCTTCCTTTGGAATGCTTTGCGATAGGCCGGCCATTTCCATCACTTTATTCAACGGCCCCATTTTTCTTGCAGCTTTTAGCTGTGCATAAAACGTTTCAAGGGAAAACCTGTCTCCAATCATGCCTTCAAGGTCAAGGCCTTCTTCTTCCTGTGCCTGTTTTGCCTTTTCAAGCAGGGCCTGCAGGTCTCCATAACCCATTATTCGCCCAAGGTATCTTTGCGCATCAAATTCTTCAAAGTCGTCGATTTTTTCCCCTGTCCCGATGAAATAAACCCTTGAGTTTGTCTCGCGGCATGCTGCAAGCGCTCCGCCGCCTTTTCCGGAGCCGTCTGTCTTGGTGATTATCACTCCGTTTATGCCAACGGCGTCATGAAATGCCTGTGCCTGTTTTTTTGCAACCTGCCCTAGGTCAGCGCTGATCACAAGCCATTTTTCTTCGGGCTGGAAAACCTTGTTTATGTCTTTTAGCTCGTTCACAAGCTCATTATCAAGCGCGCTCCGCCCAGCCGAGTCGCAGATAAGCAAGTCTGCTCCGCGGAACTTGTTCAGCGCTTCCTGCATTATTTTTGCCGGATTTTTTTCTTTCTCTATTCCAAAAAAATCAATTTTTGCTTTTTCGCTCAGTTGCTTGAGCTGGTCAAAAGCCGCTGGCCGAAAAGTGTCTGCTGCAATCACTACAACTTTCATTCCTCGCTTGGCGTACCAGCGTGCAAGTTTTATTGTTGAAGTAGTTTTTCCGGACCCATACAATCCGCACAACAAAATCCTTTTTGGCTTTGCCGGAACAGTTGGCGTTCCTCCAAGTATTTCTGCCAAAAAATCGTAAGTCGTTTTGATTACGTGCTCGCGCCGGTTAAGCCCCGGTGGCAGGTCAGAGAATGCCGCTTCCTCTATTTTTTTGCTTAAGGCAAGAACAGTGTTTATTTCCACGTCTGCAGAAATCAGCGCGCGCTGAATGTCCTTGACTGACTCTTTGACTGTGTCCTTGTCAAGAGAACTTGTGTTTCTCAGCCGTTCAATTGCCTTTCTTAGCTGTTCGCCTAAAGACATCTAAATCAAAAGATTTTTTGCCTGAAAAAGAATAAAAACAAGCTATAATGGCCTAATCAGGTTTTAAAAAAAATTAATTAAGGCCTTGTTTTCAAGGCCTTGCCGTTTTACAGCGCTGGTGCTGTTACAGCTGCTTCTTCCGGGACTTTTTTCTTTGTCCTAAAATTAGCGTATTTTCGAAACTTGGTTTTTGTCCAGGCTTCCGGCTGCTTTTTTCTTAGCTTAAATTCCTGTTTCAGGAGCTTTAGCCTTAGTTCTTCTGTTGGGGGCTGCAGAAAAATTTCGTCTTCCATTCACATCACCTCATTAGCCTTTTAATTTTCCTCTTCTTCGTCTTTTGGTTCTTCTGCTTCTTCGTTTTCTTCTGTTGCTTCTTCGCCCGAGTCTGCTTCTTCGCTTTCTTCTTCCTCGTCGTCCATTTCCTCGTCTTCATCGTCTCCGTCTTTGGCTTCTGCTTTGCCCAGTTTTTCAACTATTTCGCCAAAAGAGACTTTTCCCCTTACAGCGGTAACCTTGATTTTTACCCTTTCTCCTTTCTCTGCTTTTGGGACAATTATTACATAGCCTTCTACTTTGGCTATTCCATCTCCTTTTTCGCCGATGCTTTCAATGGTCACATCGTATGTATCCCCTTCCTTTACCGGGATGGGTTTCTGAAACTTATTCTTGAAATTTCCAAATGACATTTATATCTTTCCTCCAATAAATGCGGTAAAGACCAATAAAATGGTAGTTTTAACACAAAGAAAAAACAGGTATTTATTGATCCAATCCTATCTAATAGGGCTCAAGGTTAATTTAAACTCTTCCTTTTTTTAGCTAAACTTTGGTTATAAAGTTGGATTAGTTAAAACAAATTATTTGATGTGTACTATATTTTTTTAATATTTTGTGGAATACTGCATAGTATTGCTAATATTGCGGGTTATTATCTCTATTTTAGTATATATTTATAAGATATTTGCATATATTGCTAATTATTTGCTTATAAGTTGTATTTTTATACTTATTTGTGTCAAATAATATATGAAAAAATTTGTAATACTAAAAATTTTAACCGAAACGCCCGAAGGATTGTTGCCTAGGGATATTTCAAAAAAAGCAGTAACAAGTCTGCCGAATGTGTATATGTATTTGAAAGAACTTACGACAGCTAATCTTATACTAAAGAAAAAAAATGGCAAAATAATAACAAATCAATCTGAACCAAAAGTTTTGACTATTTTAAATATTCAGTCAATGGCGCAAGAAAACTTTGACCAATTAATTTCCCCTAAGTTTGGATATTTGTTAAGTAAACTAGCACAAAAACTAAAAATAGAGCAAAAAATGCTGAGCCAAGTGGAAAATACTCGGGCAAAAAAAATTGGGATTCCGAGAAGAATTATTCTTTTGATAAATAAAAAACCCGGCATTTATGTCCTTAAATTAAATGAAGCTTTGACCAAAGAATTGATTAACTATTTTAATATCTCCCCTTCATTTTCAGAATTAGATTTTAATAAATTATTAGAGGAATTGCCATATAGAAAAGAAAGGGAAAGTGTTAAAAAAACCGAAACAGACCCTAAATTAAAAGTTATATGTGACCGTTTTCATGCTCTTCATGGAGATGATGTAATAAGTGCGGTTGTTGTACCATTCATCCCGGACGAATTTGTGTCCCCTCTTCTTGAAAAAGTGAATTTGGTTAACAAAGAATATACTCTTTTTCTCAGGTCATTGGATGAAGATACAAGAAATGAACTAAACCGAAGGTGGAAAAGCAGGTATATCTATAATACAAATAAAATCGAAGGAAATACACTAACTGAAGAAGAGGTTGAAACTTTATTAAAAACCGGGATTGGGCCAGTTAGTGCAGACCCCCGAGAGATTCATGAAACAAATAATATGCGACATGCTATTGATTATTTGGAATTGAAAAAAGGAGAAGATGTAAGCATTAGCCTAATGACTGAGTTGCATTTTCAAATTCAAAAGGACATAAAAGACGACGCTGGCTACTTCAAAAAAGAGTATAATTTTGTAAAACCGGATAATCCAACAACCCCCCCGCAGTTTGTTAAAGAAGAACTTGAAAAATTAATAAAGTGGTATAAAGAAAATAAACCAATGAGCCCTTTTGTATTAGCTTCAATTTTTCACATGCAATTTGAAATAATTCGCCCATTTTCTGATGGAAACGGGCGTGTAGGGCGTCTTCTTTCAAATCATATCCTGAAACAGCATGGTTTTTTGCCCGTGACCATAATGCAAAAAACAAAAGAAGAATATTATAGGGCAATTAGAACCCAAAGTGTTGCCAAATTTCTTTTATATGGTTTAAGTACTTTTATTGAAGAATATAAACGCTAGTTCTTTTGTACAACTCAAACTCAAGCAAACTAATTAATAGCCCAAAGTGGTTTTTGTTCTATGGCTCCGCGAAGAAGGTCCTTAATGGTTATAGATTCTCAGTTAAGGCGTCATTTACATGCTTCTGAAAAAGTTCTTACAAGGCGTGCAAGCCTTCAGCGAATGGGGAAGTATTTATCCATGGTTGGTCTTGCAGGGGAAGACTATCTGGGAATTGTACGCAAAAGTTGGCGAAGGGCAGTTCCACGTACTGAAGGCTATGACTTTTTAGCTCCCGTAATAAAGAATGGGCGAAGAGTGAGGCATACTGGAGCACTTGTTCGGTTAAAAGGCGGAATTGTACGCAGAAAAGGCGGGATAGTCTATGAGAAAATTGAAGTAAAAACTTTGACCAACAAAGAAGTGGCTGCTGGAAAAATGTTTCTTTCTATAAAAGAAGGGCATTGGAAGAATCAAATAGCAGACAAGGTTTTTGTAGTTTCAACTCAAGGAATCTGGAGTGCAAATGCCACTGATCTTCGGCGTTTTGTCACTACACATATGAAAACTTTGCCAACTGCAACTTCTCTTTCTTATCAGGCTCCGTTAATGGTGCAATTTAGTCTGGATAGACTCATAGATCTTAAGATTTTACAGCCTGAAAACATTAACCCTGTTGAATTTCAAGAATTTTTAAAAGAGCAGGCAAAGAAAAAGCTTTCAACTGGTGAATCAAAGCAAGGCCCTTAATTATGTATTAATTTAGTTGTTGTTTTTATGGGAACAAGAAAACCCCCCAGGCAAGGAATTAATCCCCAGACAGGCGAGCAACTTTCAAATATTTCAGAGGCTAGTCTCAGAGCTCAAAAACACGGAGCCGCAGCTCGTTTGGTTGGGTTGACCGGGGAACAGTTTGTTAGATTAGTTTTTCCTCACTGGCGTCCTGCTAAACCTTATCAGGAAGGCTTTGATTTTGAAGCGCCTGTTTTTGGAAAAGGAAAAATTGTGAAGTTTGAAAAAGTAGAAGTAAAAACATTGGGCAAAGAAGAGATTCATTCAAAAAAAATGCTTGCCCAGATGATTGGAGGGCATTGGCATAATGAAATTTGTGACCGGGTTTTGGTTGTTTCTACCGGTGGAATTTGGAATGCAGATGCCATAGCGTTCAGGCGATATCTTATTCACCACATGAACCAGTTTCCTGTTGCGAAAGAAAGGTCTTTTCGCGAACCAGTTTGGATGGAAATAAGCCTTGACAGGCTTATAAGTCTTGGAATTCTCCGTCCCACAAATGTAAGTATAAGGCATTTTCACAGACTTTGGAAAGAAAAGTCCAGGGAGTCAAGAGCAAAAAAATAATTCACTCAACAACCGTCATTGTCCCCTGTTTTCCGGTGCTGACCTGTTTTTGGCCCTGCCATTCAGAGCACCAGCCGTTTTCTATCCTTATCTTGTCGCCTTCTTTTACCTGGTCAATCTGCTCGTTCCAGAGCGAAACCCTTACTTCGCCTGACTTGTCTTTCAAGGCCGCGCTTGCGACTTTTCCAGAGCCTCTCTGGTTTGCAAAGTCTCTTGGTTCGCTGATTGAAACAATTTCCCCTTCAACTAAATCAAACGGGCTGGCTATTTTCAATTCCTTTATCATCACAAAAAATTCCTCCTAGTTCTCTACTCTTATACTAATTATATACTATTATCTATATTGTGAAAATTTTTAATAGCTTCGCAAGCAGACTGCCGGTGCGGGCCCTTGCGTGAGCCCGCGACGCGCATGTGGGCTATCTTCGATAGCCCGATAATTTCTGCCTGCCTACACAATTTTCTCGATTATCCTGTCCGCTGAAAACTCTTCCAAATCCGAGTATTTCTGTCCTGTCCCAATGAAAATTATGGGTTTTTTCAAGTTAAACAAAAGCGAAATCGCGGTTCCGCCTTTTGCGTCTGCATCAAGCTTTGTAAGCACAAATCCGTCTATTCCGATTTCTTTGTCAAACTCTTTTGCCTGCGCGAGCAGTGCCTGGCCGCTGATTGCCTCGCCAATGTAGATTTTCAGGTCGGGTTTTATGACACGCTCCAGTTTTTTGAGCTCTGCGACAAGGTTTTTGTTGGTTTCCTGCCGTCCAGCAGTGTCTATTAGCACCACGTCAATGCCTTTTGCCTCTGCTGCTTTGACTGTGTCAAAAGCAACCGCTGTCGGGTCAGAGCCATAAGAATGGCTTACCACGCGAACGCCGAGTTTTTCCGCGTGGGTTTTCAGCTGCTCAATTGAAGCAGCCCGAAATGTATCCGAAGCCGAAATGATTGTCTGCAGTTTGTGGTTTTTCAAAAACTGCGCGACCTTTGCAATAGTCGTGGTTTTTCCCGCCCCGTTTGGCCCAAGGAAAAGGATAATGAACGGCTTTTTTCCCCTGATTCTTGAAAGCACGTCAAGGCTGCTGACATGCATTGCATCTTTGAGTGCTGCTTTTACTTTTTCTTTTAGCTGCTGTTGTACGTCTGACCTTGCTGAAAATTTTTGCCCTGAAAGGTTTTTTTCAAGCATTGCGCAAATGTGTCTTGCGGTTTCAATTTCCACGTCTGCTTCAAGCAATGCAAGTTCGAGTTCATCCAAAAAGGGGCGCAAATCGCTTTCGCTTAATTCTATCTGGCCTGTGAAAACAGACTTGAGTTTTTCGGTTACTTTCACTGAAGCTTTCAGTTTTCGTTTTTCTTCAGGTGGCTCTTTTGGTTTTTTGAAAACTTCTTTTTTTGGTTCTTCCAAAACTTGTTCTTCAATTGAAATTTTGTCTTCTGCTTCTTCTAAAACAGTTTCTTTTTCAGCAGAAATTTCCTGAAGCGGCTGTTCTTCAAGTTCAGGGGCTTTAGCTTGTTCTTCTTGTTCTTTTGTCCCGGGGGCTTTTTCTTCTTTGTTTTTTTTCTGCGCAAGTGTGTCCTGTATTTTTTGTGTAAAAGAAGAGATTTTTTTCTTTAACAGGTCAAACATTTTTTGCCCTTTTACCTTCTTTGCTGTTGTCTTGAGCGGTCAGCCTGGCGCATGACTTGCGCAAAGTTGTTGAGGTTTGAAAGCATTGCCTGGTTGGCAGAAGTTTCCCTGTCAAGGGCTTTTTCTATGTTTTCTAACCGCTTGTCCAGTTCTTTTTCTATTTCTGAAACCGGTTTTGGCACTGCGGGGCCGCCTGAAAGCGCCAAAAGCGCCTGTTTTGTGTTTTCTGTTTTTGCAAAAACAAAAACGCCTGCGCCGATTGGCACAATGACTTTTTCGTTTTCTTTTGACTTGCCGATTGCCTTGACTGCCTCTTTTGCGGCGTTTGTTTCGTTCAATATTCCCCGCAAAGCAGAGATTTTTTGCTGCGAGTCATGGAATCTTTCGTTTTCCTGCTGGAATACCTGCATCATCTGGTCTTCATTGAGCGTTATTTTTCGTTGTTGTTTTTCTTCAGGCAACTTCTTTCACTTCTTTTACGTTTACGTTTCTTCTTGTCAGCCTATTTTGTGAACCAAACAGCGTTAAAACCCTTTCAGCGGCGTTTTTGCCGTTGAATGCCTTTACGGTTTTTGAAAAGTTTTTTGTCTCGCCTTTTATTTTCAGTGTCCCGTTGACTTCAAATTCTTTTAGTTTTTTTTCCATTTCAATCTCTCCTGAACGCCTCGTCAATTCTGATCATTTCGTGTGTAGTGGTAATCGAGCCAATCAGTGCGCCAAAACTGTTTGCCACAATGTCGTTTCCGACAAACCTGTCCCCATAGTTTGCGGTTGTTGCAACCCCTGGCACTCCGAATGCTTTTTCCAAAAACTCAAATTCTTTTTCGTTTACTTTTGGGTTCACGATAAACGCTTTTCCGGTTACTTCAACGCATGCGCCTACAAGGTTTGAGCCCGCAATGTCTTTTTGTTCAATTGGCACGCCAAAAAACGCTTCCATTTCTTTTACTGCGTTCTTGCTTAAAAGCGTGCTTGCAATCCCGTGGTTTTCGTTGAATGCGACAAGGTTTCCAAACGCTGTTGGCTCTCGAAACGAGATTATTTCAATCCCTTTTTCTTCAAGGAACTTTTTTTCGGATTTTTCTATCATTTGCCCCACGACAATTTTGTTGTCAAAGAGTGCAGCCATCACCCCTAAAAGAGAGGAGTTTGCAATCGTTGTCTTTATGACTTTTACCCTGAGGGCGTTTGCGATTTCTGTTTCCTCTTTTTTTGAAATGCTTGTAGGCACTAGTGCCAGCTTGTCTGAAACCGCGCAAAAAATCCCAAGAAACGGGGAGCCATTAATATTTTTTTTAAGGAAATGCATCAGTTCTTCCCGGTTTTCCTTTTTATTCCAAGAGCCGCTCCTGCTTTTTCCTTCTGTTTTTTGTCTTCAAGCTTTTTTTTGTCTTCTTCCTGTTTTTCCTTTTCTTCTTTTGTCTCTGGTTCTTTTTCTTTTTTTTCAGCTGCTTTTTCGTCGCTTTTTTTCTTTTTTTCTGATGCGGCCTTTTTCTTCATTTCTTCAAGCTGTTTTCCGCCCTGCAAAAACACATGCACTTTCTCGTCTTTTTTCAGGAGCACTACCTTGATTTTTTGCGGGACGTTTTTTGAATGCAGGTGCAAAAACTCGTTGACTTCTGGGGCAATGGTTACGTTTTTGCTTCTTGCATGCTTTGCGACAAACTTTTTGATTGCCCCAAGGCACTTGTGTATGCGTAGCCTTTTCTGGAACTTTTTTGCAATTTTTAAGTTAATTGTGTAAGCTGCTTCTTCGCCTTTCATTTACCATTCCGCCCTTTTCATTTTTCCGCTTTTTCTTTTCTTTTTTCCGCTTTTTACCCTGTTTGCGTGGTCATCTTTTCCCTGCTTTCTCTGGGTTTTCTTAAACAGGTTTCCAAGGTCTGTCTGCCTCCAGTGCCTTTTCTGGCGCTTGTTCCATATCCGGTCGCCTTTTTTCTGCATTGCCCAGACCGGCGCAGTGGTCATTCCAGAGCCGACTTTTTTCCTTGTGGCTGACAAAAATTCTTTTTTTTCCTGAGTCCTGTTTGAAGACATTTTTTGTTTCCCCTGTTTTATTTTCTCCTAATCGTGAAATCCTTTTTTTCGTTTAATCTTTCAAGGATGTTTTTTAGCTCGGCGTCAGAAAGCTTTTCAGAAATCTGGCCCTGTTGTGCAAGGTAAATTATTGACTGCAGGGCGTTTTGGAACAGGTTTTTGTTCACGAGGCGCACATTGTTCAGCCGTGCTTTTGCTTCGTCGGTCAAAAACCGGTTCAATAGCTGGCTGATTTTTTGTTCGGCCTGGTTTTCCTGTTCCTGTTGTTTCTGTGCTTTTGCCATCATCTCCGCAAATTTTTTGTCCCGAATTTCGTCCTCACTCATTTATTTTCAGCTTTTGGTTTCTTTTTTTCGTCTTCTTTGTCTTTTGGCCTGTCTTTTTTTCCAAGCATTCTAAGTGTTTCCTCTACTTCCCTTGACTTTGTCGGCTGGGCTTCGATTTTTCTTTCCCTTACTTCAACCGGCCTTTCTGCAATGTTTTTTTCAACGATTTTTGACATTGCGTACAAGTATTTTTCGCCAGCACTAGTGATTACGCGGCCTTTTTTTGACTTTTTTATATACCCACTTTTTTCAAGTGTCTGAAGGCAGGTCCTGATGACTTTTCCGCTGCCTTTTCTGTGCCGTTCAGGCTTTAGCCCGCGGTTTTTTCTTCCGCCATAATAGCTTCTAAGGCTGCCGGTTCCAACCGGACCGTCTTTGTAAATACGAAAAAGAAGAGAAGCGTTTCTTGCAAACCAAAAGTCCCTGTCTTGGGGAGCCCTTTCTTTGCTTACGCCTGTTTTTACAAACTCTACCCATGCAGGTTTTTCGATTTTTCCTTTCAGGTCCTTTGCCACCTCTTTAATCAAAGAGGAAGCAGGAACATCGTATATTCCCATGAAAAAAACTCCTTTCGAAGCATCTGCTCGAACTGCCACGCCCAGTTCACATGCGCATATCATCTTCACTTTAAAGCTCGATGATACTTAAGCAGGCTATTGGCGCCAGCGAGCAAAAAACAGCTTCCAACTCATTTTTGCCCAAAAAAGGCTTTTAAAGGAAACGGGTGGCTTTTTGTCTGGCAATTAGCCTTATTTAGGATTTGTCTAAAGCAGATCTCTTGGCTATTTCTGCCTTTACCTTGTTTAGGGATTCATAGTGGGCGTGGTTTATCCACATAGAAAAATACTTTGTCCAGACCTTGCCGTTGCGTATCCTTCCCTCATTGATGCACATCTGGTCTGCAATGAATGCCGACGTATTTACAATCACAATTGCGTGCCGTTTTGCCTCTTCAGCAGTCAAGGAGTTTTCTTTCACCTGCTTCCAGGCCAATTTTAAAATCCTGTTAATTTTTTGCACTCCTTTTGGGACGCCGTTTTGGCTTCGGCTGTTTTTCTTGTAAAGCTCTGTCAGCCTTGCTCAGTTTTTTCCCCGTTTTTCGTGGAGCCTTTTAGGCACAACTCTTGGTGAATCATGAATTCTCATTTAACCACTTCTTGTTTTTCTCTCAAACCCGCATTCAATGCATTTGATTACCAGAAAACCTTTTTCGGTTTTGTGTTCTGCGGTTTTTCCTTTTTTCAAAAACGCGTTGCATTTTTTGCAGAAACTGTCCTTTAGCTCTTTTGGAAAGCGCGCGTTGTTTCGTGTCCCGATTTTTCGCGCAAGCTCAATGTACCGTTTTGTGCGCTCCGGGTGCGACTCCATGTTTTGCTCTGCCAGCTCAAACAGGCGGTAAATCCGCTCAAGTGATATTTTCTGTATTTTTGCGTTCATCTATGTACCATCTGAAAAACTCATTAAAGAAAGGCGTTGTTTTTTTGGCCTTCACTAGCTTTTGTATTTCCTTGAAGGTAAAAAACTTTCCGCCTGCAAGCTCTTTTCGGTTTATTTCGATTTTCCCATCAAAACTGGTTCGAAAAAGCACCAGCATTTCGTGGGCGTTTTTGTCGTGGATGATTCTTTTCGCCAGCATTTCAAATTCAAGCCCTGAAAGGTTCAGTTCTTCTTTTACTCCACGCAAAGCGGTTTGTTCATAGCTCTCTCCAAGTTCCACGTGCTCGCCGCAGCTTGAATCCCAGAACCCCGGCCACATTTGCATTGCCAAGGGCCTTTTCTGCAAAAACAGTTTTCCTTCCCTGTTGAATATCCATACATGCACCGCGCGGTGCAGCTCTTTTCTGTGGTGAATGCCAACCCTTAAAACCTTTCCAATTACCTTGTCGTTTTTGTCGACAAGCTCAACAAATTTTCCTTCGGGCATCAGATTTAATCTGGTACAAGAACTTTTATTAACCTCAATTGTGTTTCTTACTTGATGGCTAAAAGAAAAGGCCCAAAGCCGGTTTATCCCGGCATCAAGAAGCGCCTCATCAGTCGTGGCCTTAGGACACAGTCAAGGAACCTTAAGCGGCTTGTGGAAAATCGCCGCGGCCCAAGCATCCCGCAAATGTATCCTGGCATCAAAAAACCTTCAAATTACCGCAGAAGTGGAAAGTCAGTGGTAACAAAAACCAAACCAAGAATGGAAAAAGCAATCAAATATGATGCTTGGGAAGATTTTACTGCAGGAAAAGCAAGAGTGGTAGAAGTAGTTTCAAAAGATTTCAATCCCCAGTTGAATATTCATTTTAATATAAGGCGTCTTTCAAGAAGGAGTTTTGCAAGAGGCGGCGGTGGCGGAGCGCAGCTTCTTGGCAAAGGCGCACGCAAAACCGGGACTGCAGGGGCAAGGCGTACTGGTCACAGGCTTGGCGGCACAAGGGGCGGGCGGCCGGGGTCGGAACCCAAAAAACAGGGAAAGGCCTGATTTATTTTATTGCAGCCCCGTCATCTTTTGTTTTTTTTAGGTCAAAAAACATTTATTAAAGGCCTGCCTTATATTTTTGGGTTTTTTTGTTTCCAAGATTTTTTAAGTTCGGCGTATTTTTTGTTTTGTCGCTTTTTTTGTTCCAGGCCTCAATTGCGATTGCCCCATTTTTTGAAAACGCTGTTTTTTTACAGGGCCCGCCCTCTGCTGCATCTGATTGTTCCACAATCAATGCGTGTCTTTCGCTTCTTGGCAAAAAAATGTCTGCAGGTTTGTCCAAAGGAATTCCGGAAAAAGAAAAAGAGCCAATAAATGAAACCAAGCCGCAGCAAAACGAACCGGAAATCCCTCTTTCTTTCAGTGAAAAAGTCTCAAACCACATTTTTTCCCTGATTAACGCAAAGCGGGCTTCAACGGGGCTGAAAGAGCTTGTCCATGATTCACGCCTGGATGCGGCTTCAGTTGCGTGGAGCCAAAAGCTTGCAAAAGACGGGCAATTGTCCCATTCCTCTTCCGGTAGCGGGTTTGGTTTTTGGGCGGAAAACATTGCATTTATCGGAATTCCAAATTTGTCAAGTGAAGAATTTGCGCAACAATTTGTTGGTGGTTGGGTGAGAAGCCCTGGCCACTATCAGAACCTGACAGGCAATTATTCATTTACCGGCGTTGGGGTAACCTGCAGTTCTGCCGAGTGTTTTGCTGTACAACAGTTTGGCGCATAATTTTTTTTTATTAAAATATGCAGTCGCCGGGATTCGAACCCGGGTCCCAAGCTTGGAAGGCTTGAACGCTAACCACTACGCTACGACTGCAACTAAACTGTTTGCGTCAGTTTACGCCGCCGGGCGCCTTCGGCAGCCCATTAGCAACTGAACCTGTAATTGTTATTGCGTAAAAACCTCTTTGTGGTGCGGATTATTTAAATTTGTTGACCTATTAGCTGTTTTGGCGTTTTTATGTCTGGAAAGCTATATACATTTGAGGGCGTGGATGGTGCCGGGAAGACCACTATAATCAAGGAAGTGCAAAAAGCCCTTCTCAAAAAAGGCGTTAAAAAGCGGCAAATCATTCTGACAGCCGAGCCGTCCGATAGCGCTTTTGGGAGAAAAGTCCGCGAAATGCTTTCTTCTGGCAAAAACCCGTCAGAGGACGGGGAAGAGTTTTTGGCGCTGTATGTCCTTGACAGAAAGTTTCATTTGAAAAAAACCATTTTGCCTGCGGTCTTTGACGGAAAAATCGTTTTGTGCGACAGGTACAAATACTCGACTCTTGTCTATCAATCTCTTCAGGGAATCAGTCCCAAAAAAATCGTTCAAATGCATAAAGGCATGCTTGTCCCAGATGCGGTTTTTGTGCTTGACCTGCCTGTGGAAAAGGCCCTTGAGCGCCTTTCAAATTCTCATCGCAAAAATTCCGAGTTGTTTGAAAAAAAGCCTTTTTTGGCAAAAGCGAGAAAAAAGTTCCTTGGCCTAAAAAAGTTTTTTCCAAAAGAAAAAATAATCGTTGTTGATGCCTCAAAGCCGTTAAAGGAAACCGCTGAAAAAATCGCTTCAATAATAAAAAAAAGCATTTAGTCTTTTTTTTGCATAAAATAAAACCCCACAAGCACTACTGCTACAAGCACTGCTGCAAGTATTGGCACCAGGTATTTTTCCGTTTCAAGCGCTTCAATGATTTCGCCTGGTGGCCCGGTTGGCGGCTCGATTATTTGTATCGGTGTTTCTTTTTGTTCGGGCACGACAATGTTTACTTTTTTTTCTGTGATTCCATCAGATAGCACGAGTTGTATTTTCCCAAAAGAAAAATTTTCAATAGTCACGCTTTCAGTAAGTGTTGAAAGCCCTGCAATAGTGACAGTTTTTTCAGCGACAACCTGGCCTTCCTTGAACGCCTTTATTTCCGCTTCTCCCGTCAACTCTCCGCTGTTTTTTATTTTCACGCTGATTTCAAGAGTTGAGCCAACTAGTGTTGGGCTTATGTCTTCAAAAGAAATCTTTGAAAACAATGGCCCTGGCTCTTCTCCAAAATGAACCTCTATGTCGTCTGCCCAATTCTGGTCCGGCAAAAAAACATGCATTTGGTATTTCAGAAAGCTTTGGTTGTCAAGGTGTTCCGGGGCAGTCACTTGCCATTGCACTTCTTTTTCTTCGTTTGGCAAAAAATATTCAAGCCTTAGTTTTTCTTCAACCAAAAAGTCTTCGTGTACTGCAAGTTCTATTGGGATTATTGCAGGCTCACTCAAAAGGTTTCTCACAGTTGCAGTTACCTCAAATTGTTCTTTTGAAGAAACTTTTTGCGGGCGTTCCACTTCAATGCTTGTCACTCCGGAAAAAAACTTCACTTCGTTTATTTCCACAGAGGGCTGTTTTAGCATGGTCTGAACAACAACAGGGTTTACTGACGTACTCAAAATTTTCAGGTTTGACAAATTGTTTGTGTCATCAGTTATCCCTAGTGCAAAGTGTGCTCCGTCAACAAATCCGACTTCTCCAAACGTGGAGTCAAGCCCGATCCAGCCGTATTCTTCAATGAAAGCCTCAAGCCACCCGTGGTTTCCAAAGCGTTCTCCGTCAAAGCTTATTCCGGTTACATAGCGTGTCGGGATTTCTTTGATTCGTGTAAACGCTGCGGTGAGGTTTGCAAACTCGTCGCACACACCGGCTTTTACGTCATAAGTGTGTTTTGCAGAGTAAACTCCAAGGTAATAGTTTTCAAAATCGTACTCAATGTTTGAGTTCACCCATTTTGCAATCTGGCGCACCAGTTCGAGTTTGTCTTCTGACTGGAACTCTATGCCTGCTTTGCTTTGAAGAATAGGGTCGTTTACTTCAATGAAGTCTGTCTGCAAAAGGTATTTTTCCAAATCCTCTGACGCATTGTTTTTTTCGGCAAGCCCTATTGACTCACTTGTCTTTACGCGCGTTTTTGACTCGACCCTAAAATCTGGTTCGCTTGCATATTGTAAAAGGTTTTCAATCGTGAACACCGCAAACTGGTTGTCGTTTTCTGTTTCGTAAGACGGTGAAATTATCTGTCCGCCAATAAAAAGCTGGTCTTGCCTTTGCAGCACTTGCTGGTTTTGCGTGTTTGAAAAAACAAGAAACCTCACTTCCATTTTGTCCTGGTTTGTCACAAGCCCTTGGAATGAACCGGTTGCTTCAAGTATGATTGTCGCATCCATTTCCTGCACAGTATTTGGGGTGAATTCAAGTGCGTAAGAATGTGTTGCCAAAAAAAGCAGTGCAAGAAAGAAAATTTTTTTCATATCGACTACGCATCAAGCACTTGCTTTAATTTAATTCTTTTTGCTTAAATGGGCTCGGGAGGAATCGGACCTCCTTCTCATCGATGTAAACGATGCATCCTAGCCGGTAGACTACGAGCCCGAGAACCCGCTGCGTGGGTTCACGCCGCGAATGTGGCCCATCTGAAGATGGGCCGGTAATACTGTAAGATTTAAGCTGTTCTTGTTCTGCGTCTTCTAAGTGCTGCTGAAACATTTGCTCTAAATCCTTGTGCTGCGTTTGAGGCTCTTTGTCTGCCTCGCTCTATTGCAGCCGAAGCTCTTTGGGCACCACGTCGTGCACTTCGTCTTGCAAGCCTTACTCCAACCATTGGTCTAGTTGCAACTCTTGCAACAGGGCTCATGTTTGCTCTTCTTTGCCTGTCTTGTTGGCGGCTTGCATCAATTGCGTTTATCCTATTTTGCATCCTGCCAAATCTAGCTCTTAGTTCACTTTTTACTTCATTTTTTGCTTTTCTGCTTAAACTTTCAAGCCCTGGTTTTGCGAGTTGAAAACCTCTTTTTACTGCAGCTCTGCTGGATGCCATTGTAATTTCCAGTCTTCTTTTTTCTGCCAATCTTGCTCTTCTTCTTGGAAACATAATAGAACAACTACCTTGTCTATTATTTTAATACTTTTTATTATTTGGTTGCAGGCAAGGCTTGAAAAACTAGTTTTTTTTAAGCAAGGGATTTTTGTTCAAGTGGCTTCATTTCCCGTTGAAGCGGGACAATTCCTGTCTGTTTGTATATTTCATATTTTCGTGTAATTCGGTCATTTACTGGTTTGATTTCCTCAAAGAATTTGTCAATCATTTCTGAATCACACATGTATAAGTTTTTTCCAGACACGTAATTTTTGAATCCAAGCGAAGTTAAAAGTTCGCAAACTTCTTGCAGAAAATCTGGGCTTAACGAACATAACTGTAATTGGGCTAGTGTCTTATGGTGGCGAAATAAGCCTCCATCTGTGTCAAATAACCCTCGAACAAACGCACGAGCAAGAATGTGGTTTTCTTTAATTTGTTGTGGAACATGCATTTTGTTCTTTTTCTTTCCAATAGGTAATCCTAAATTTTTTGTAAGAAAAGAAACAAGCTCTTTAGAATATAACTTCTGGTGAATCGTGTTTCGTTGAATGCAAGTAGAACTAGTGATTCCAAATAAATTGGTAATGAGCGGTTTTACAACATTGTTTGAAAAAGAATTTTCAAGCAGCCGATTCGAAGTAATAATCACGCTGTATTTTGTCGAAATGCATCCATCTCCAAACAATATTCCTGCGAAATAACAAAAATCTTCATCAATTTTTAGGAGTTGAATTTCTCTTTCCTTATAGTCCTCCCCTTCAACGTATAACCAATCTTCAATGTATTGTGAGGACAAAAAACCGTCTTTAACCATTCTTTCAATTCTTGATTTTGGAATTCGACATTTGTTGTGCAAATAGAAAAAAAGCATGCTTTTGTTTACGCCAATTTTTGCTGCAAAAGATTTCCAGGTTAACGAGCTGTTTTTAAGCGCTGTTCGAATTACTTGGGGTTGGTCGATTTTGGTTTGGTCTAAAAATAGCGTTTGCATGAAAAAATTGTCAAATTGAGACTTAATAATGTTTGCAGGGTTCGTTGCCGGTGAAAAATAAAGATGCGCCTGCCGGGGATCGAACCCGGGTCTCGACCTTGGCAAGGTCGAAGCTTAACCACTTGCCCACAGGCGCAGAAAATACAGCATATTGTCTTTTTCCACAAAAAAATTTATATACTAATTAACCGTTAATGGTTAGGTGTTGTTTTTTGAGAAAACTCATGTTTTTTCGCTTTGGTGGCCGTGACGTCCATTTGCCTCGCCTGATTGGGGCGTTTATCCTTTTTGCCGGTTTGTTGTTTTTTGTCCAGGCAAGTGCGCAGATGTTTTCGTCTTGGGATAACATAAAAGAAGTCAATGCATGCCTTGCTTCAAGTGAGTTTTCAAAGACCTATTGCCAGGATTTGGCCATAAAATCAATCGGGGTTTTTGTTTCCACCGACCAGTCCGAGCTTTCTCTTCGCCAGTTTTGGAGCGTTATTTTGGGCCCGATTGGAACCATCCTGATATTCTTGGCGCTCTTGTTTTTTGGCTGGATGATTTATAGGACAGGCGACATTGTCTTGCCTATTGAAGAGTCTGTCAGAAACCTGCCCGAGCATAGGACGCACAAATTTAAATCAGGCAAAAGCCATTAGTTTTTAAAAAAATAAAAAAGCACTAGCCTTTGATGACTAGTGTTTTTGCTTTTCCTGCACTGATTTTTCCTTTTTTTGCGCCGACAACGTATTCAACATTGTTTTTGTCTGCTGCGTCAACAAGCCTTTTTGTGATTATTCCGTCAAAGACCACACTTGACACTCCTTTTGTTGAGTCCAGTTCTGCGACAAGGTTTTTGGTTTCGATTTCTTTTATTTCCTTTAAGTCCTTGTCAAAGAGTTTTGCCTTTAGCGAGTTTTTCAGCTGTGCCATGATTGGCTGGAATTTTTGCTGTTCTGTTGCTGAAGGCATTGTCTGTGGTTCTGGTGCAGTCATTGGTGGTTCGGAAAAACTTGGGTCTTGTGGAAAAGAATCCATTTCGTTAAAGTGTGGTCTTCCTTCAAACCTGTTTCTTCCAAAGCCGCCTTCGCCTCTTGGTGGTCCTCGTGGACCGCGGTCGTCTCTACCCATGCGTCTTTCGCCAAAGCCGCCCTGTCTGTCATTTCTTGGCGGGCCTCTTCCAAAACCGCTTCCGCTTCTTGGCGGGCGCATGTCGCGTCCTCGTGGACCGCGTCTTTCCATTCCCATTCCATTGCGTGGAGGGTAATGGGTTTCTCCCTGGCTTGAAAGGTATTCGTCTGCAGGCATTCTTTTTCGAAGGGACTGGATGATTTCTTTTCTTGCCAGTTCTTCGACTTCTTTGCCGTCAGGGGCTTTTGCAACGAAGCTTGCTTTTGCCAGCTGCAAAAAGTTTCTTGCAATCAGTGTTCCGCCGCGGTCTCCGTCGACAAAGATTGTGATTTCCTTGTGTTTGGATAACTCAATTATTGCCTGTGGGATTTGCGAGCCGTTCATTGCGATTGCGTTTTTGATGCTGTTTTTGAGCAGGTTGATTACGTCTGCCCTTCCTTCAACAACAATTATTTCTGCGCCTGCTGCAACTTCCGGGCCTGCCGGAAGTTTTTCCTGCCCGAACTCTACCAGTTCTGCTGTCCTTGAGCCTTCGCGCAGTGACTCGGTCAGTTCAGTTGTGTCCGGCTGCATTTTTTCCTTGAATTTTTCAAGGATTTGCTGTGCGCGTGATTTTATTTCCTGTCTTTTTTCTGTCCGGACATCGTCAATTGTGAGTATTTTGAACTGTGAATCGTATGGTCCGACTTTGTCGACTGATTCGACTGCTGCTGCCAAAAGGCTTGTCTGGACTATGTCCATGCTGCTTGGCACAAAGATTTCTCCCCTCGTTTTTCCCAAAACGTTTGTGTGGTTGATTTCGATTCTTCCAATCTTACCGTTTTTTTGCAGTTCTTTCAGGTCCATTTCTTCGCCAAGCAGTCCCTCGCTTTGGCCAAAGATGGCGCCAACGATGTCGGGCTTGTCTACGGCTCCGCCTACTTCAAAAGAAATTTTTATCATGTATTTTACGCTGTTTATGTATGTTTTAGCCATTGCTAATTTCACCTCTATTTTTTTGCAGAATCAGGGTTTAATTTTTATTTGAAAGGTTTTTTAGAAAATTTTTTGTTTTTTCATTTTCCAGGACTTTGAGCTTTTTGTGCCTTGATTTTTGGCCGCTGACAATTTCTGTTTTTGATCCAAGCAATTCCGACAGCTTGTCGGAAAGTTCCTTGTTTGCTTTGCCTTTTTGGGCTTTTGCTTTTGTCCTGATTTTCAACAGGTTGTTTTCCTTGTCAAACGAGACAACGGAAAACTCCGATGAGTTTGGAACAACCCGTATGTTTAAAACCAAATTTTTTTCCACTAAAATCATTTTTTTAAGCGTTAAAAAAACCTTTTATTTAAACCCTGATTTCTGGTTTATATTATATATAATTAAAAGAAAAAACTATATTAACCTGTCTTTTTGGCTCCAATCACTAATATTAAGCCAAATAACCTTCTTTTTATTGGTGTTTTTTTGACCCGTTACCAGAAAGGTTCTGCTGCCGAAAGAGAGCTTATTTCCCTTCTTTATGCCAAGGGCTTTAGCGTGCTTCGTGCGGCAGGCTCCGGAAAGTCATCGTTTCCGGCTCCTGACATCGTGGCGTTAAACCGCGAGAAAAAGCTTGCCATTGAATGCAAGGCCTGGGACTCTGATTATTTGTCAATTCCTTTGGCCCAGATGGAGGAACAGATTGGCTGGTCAGAGCGCGCCGGCGCTGAAATGGTTGTTGCCTGGAAAATGCCCCGGGAAGGCTTTTTTTTCCTTAGCCCAAACCACTTTGTAAAGACCGCTAAAAGCTATGCAATTTCGAAAGAAAACGCCAAAAAAAACGGTTCCAAGCTTGATGTTTTTTTGGGTTTTCAGTCGCGACTCAAGGTTTAAAAAAGCCTCCAAGCATTACCTTAGTAGGTGCTTTTTCTGATTGAACTTGAAATCATGCTTAATGATTTGTCCAAAATCCGCGACAAAGAAAAGGGTTTAAGGAACCGCCATCTGATTGACCAGGCAATTTCTTCCCTTAAGGAATACGAAAAGGCAATGAGTACAGGCGACGCGACTTACGTCCAAAAAAGACGCCTTGAATGACTTTTTATTTTCTGTTTTTTTTAGTCAAATCACTGTCGCGACAAAAAACATCGTGATGCTGATCAGCGCTATCAATACCATGACGATGATTGAGTCAACGCTTATGGCTGAGTTAAAGCTCGTGAAAAAAAAGTAAAGGTCTATCAAACCAAACACTACCCCAAGCACTATCAGTATCCTGCTGACGTTTCTGTTTTGCCCGCTTACTCCCTTAACTTTCATTTCATCCATGTCAAGCTGCACGGTGCGAAGTTCGGTTCCCATTTCGTTTATTTTTTCCTTGACGCGGTCTGAGAAAAACGCCACGCGGTCCATTTTTTCCTTTTCCTGTTCCCGTAGTTGCTTGATTTCCCCAAGCACGTCTTTTTCGTACTGCTGCATTTCTGAAATCGTGTGCTTTGTCACGTCTTCTTTTAGCTGGCTTTCAGTGTTTGAAATCTGGTCCTGGACAATCTTTTCCATTTTGGGCATTTCTTGTTCCATGTTTGCCTTGACGATTTTTACGATTTCACTTCTAAGGAGTGCAAACGTGTCGGCTTCCCCGATAAGCAATAGCCGTTTTGCTTTTTTTTCGTCAACGCCCAGTTCTTTTAGCGTCTTGACTATTTTTTCTTCGCTTTCGCCGTCTTTTACCATTTTTTGGATTATTTCAATAATGCTTGATTCTGTTTTGTCTTTTGGGGGCATTTATCTCACTTCTAGTGACTTTGTTATTTTTTCATTATAATTCGCTGCTTTGATGTTAAAATTAATTGTGGTTTGGCCCAAAGCGGTTGGCAACAGGTCAAACGTCTCGCTTTTGCACTCTTTTGGGGGCAAAACCACGTTTTTTGAGAAAAAACTTTCTTCAAAAAATGCTTCTTCTGCGTCTATTTCCACAATAACTTCTCTTTCCTGTATTGTGTTGTTGCATGTTTCCACAAAAAAGCGTGCCTGCGTGTTCACAAACCCCAGTTGCGGGCTTTGCACTGTAAAGTCAAACTCACTTGAAGTTCCAAGCACAAGCGTTTTTTCAATGGGTGAATAAAAGGGCGCTTCTGCGATAAGCACTGCCTGTGGAACGTTCAGTCCTGAAAAATCCACTTCTGCCATTTCGTTTGGTGAAAGTTTTTCTATTTTTGCAAGCTGGATTTTTTGCCCGTTCACCTGCGCACTTACTGTCACATTGTTTATTTCGCGGTTTCCCGTGTTTTTCACAAAGACTTTTGCGAAAGCTCCCTCAGTTGTTTGGACAATGTCTAGTCCTTGGTTGAAGAAAAAAAGCCACACCAAAAGCGCAAACATGACCAAATAAACCAGCCCAAAAACCGTGACAGCCAGCTTTTTTTTCCCGTAAAGCATGTATAAACGTCTTTCAAACTTCTATTTAATGCTCGTCTTGGTTTTTTAGCCCGTTTTTATTTTCCCTTTTTGCCAGTCAAGTATGAGCACGCGTGCCATTGAGTCCGTGTCCGGCACGCCTTTTTGTTTGAGCCTGTTTTTTTTGATTGCCATTTGTTCCAGCAGGTCCTCGTAATTGTTTCCTTCAAGTTTTACTCCAAAAAGCTCTTTTGTCCCTTTTACTTTTAGCATTTCGATGATTTTTGCTGCTGCTTCTTCTTTGTGCTTGATTTTTTGCGGGCTTTTTGCAGCCAAAAACGCCAGTTTGTTTTCCCCGCCTTTAAAGAATGGCAAAACCCCTGGCGTGTCAACGAGCATTATTTTGGCGGTAATCCGCAGAAACTGTTTTCCTTTTGTCTCGCCTGCGTGAATAGAAGTTCGCGCGGAATGCGTTCCTTTCAGGTAATTGATTACGCTGCTTTTTCCAGTGTTCGGATAACCCAAGACACTCACAAAGACGTCTTTTTGCTTTGAAAAAATCTTTAGCAGCCTCGTGAGGTCTTTTTTTCCTTTTTTCAATCTACAAGACATCAACACGGTATGAAAATCTTTTGAGAAGTCTTTGCGGATTTTTTCTGCTTCAGGTTTTGGTATAAGGTCTGACTTGTTTACAACTATCACGATTTTTTTGTCTGCTTTTATGCAGCTTTCTTCCAGTTCGCGGTTTCTTGTCTGGCGCGCAAACCGCGCGTCAAGCACTTCGAGCACAACGTTGCTTTGCCGAAGCACTTTTCTTACAACTTTCCAGTAGTTTTTCATTTTCAGTCTTTTCCAAAAAAGCTTTTAGTAGAGGCAAACCCGATTTTCAGCAGATAAAACCCTGCAATCACAACGATTGCAATTATCATCACAACTCCAATCGGGTTGGCTGAATTAAGAATGTCTCCTTCAGCGATTTCGCCTTGAGAAAACACAAGCAAAAACATTATCTGCATGGAAAATGCCACAAGCAAAATTCCAAGCAGCAAATAAATTATTTTTTTTATCATTTTTTCACGCTACAAAAGCTTTAGCTTGCCTGTGAACTTGTCCAGTTCGTTTTCTGGTGCAGGCCCGATGCCAATGCAAGTTGCTGAACCCGGTGCTACCTGTGTGTGCCCAGCGTCTTTAATCAGCGCTGCTGGCAGAATTTTCTTGACTTTTTCAAAAAGCTCCAATAGCTCTTTTTCGCTTTCCACTTTAAGCACTACTTTTTGCTGTCCCCTGCTTTTCCATTCACTTACCCATCCGGGTTTTTTTTCAAGTGTTTTTTCGAGCGCCGCAAGGCTTGCATGTGCCGATTGGGCAGCAATCTTTCCTTTCTGCATCTTCAGGTCGGTCCTTATCACTATTGCCTGCTTGAATTCCATGAATTAAAGGTGGCTAAACAGTTATTTAATTGCTTCATTAAGCTGTGTTTAAACCGTGCAAGCAAAGCCTTTTGCAATCAGTTGGCACCGGCAACCCTCTCTGTAAGAGTTTAAATATAATCGACTTGTTTTGTCTTTATGGGCCTTTCTTCTGTCATCAATGACGCTGTTTCTTTTATCCATCTGACAGATGATTCGCGAAAGCGAATTGCCTCTCGCCTGCAGCCATTGCGGGAAAAACACCTGCAGGTCTGCAATGAAGTCTCCGAAGACCAGCTTGTTTTGCCAGTAAAAGAAACTTCCCTTGACTGCCGCATCGTTGGAGTAGACTCGGGGTTTGTTGCAAAAAAGCTTTCCAACCTTGACGTGTTGCTTGTGCGTGCAGTTGGCGTGGTTTTTGATTTTGAGAAAAGTGTCTTAAAAAAATGCAGTTATGTTCCGGGCATTTATTCTTTTCCTACTCCGCGGATTTCAAAGGCGGGCCTTGAGCTTGACGAAGTCAATTGCTCTAATTCTCTTGTGCGCTTACGTGAAGAAATCAATTTGGCAAAAAAGGCAATTGAGGAACATTCTCCAAAATATTGTTTTTTGGATGGAAGCGTCATCCCGCAGTACGTTGACCGCCCGCGTCCAGACTCAAAAATAAATGAGGAATATTTTTCAACAATCAAGGCTTTTGAAGACTTGTTTGAGGCGGCAGAAAAGCACAATTGTTTTTTGCTTGGCTGCGTTGAGGATTCGCGCGGAAAACGCTTTGTGGACATTTTGGAAAACGAGGTTTTTGCAAACAACGGTTTTAGCATGCAGATGGAAAACGTGTTTGATTCCTCGCTGCTTGATTATTTCCTGCACGTTGGCGAACGCACTTTTTGTTTTCCTTACACTAAAAACGCTTCAAAGCACCCGGTGCTAAAAGACTTTTCCGAAAAATGGGGCAACAGGATTTTTTCGTTTTACTTAAAGCCCGCTCCGCTTGACCGTCCCCTGCGGGTAGAGTTTGTCTCTTCGCCCGAAAAAGCGGTTGAAACAGCTAACGAAATCGCGTCAGTTGTTTTTTCGCTTAGCCACTCGCACAGGGAGTACGCTTACCCAAGCGTCCTGATCGAGGCCGACTTGCGTGCCCGTCTGCACCCACAGGAAATCGACACTGTTTACAACAAGATTATCGATAAAGTCGCAAAAAAAATCAACCTTCGCTTGCGCCGCGACAGCAGGCCGTTTTGAGGGAAAATGCTTAAATAAAGTTTTACTTATTTGCCTTATTTAAGGTGAGGGAATGGTTAACATGACAATGGCAATTGATGAAAAAATGCATAAGCTGATGAAAAAGCACCCGGAAATCAAATGGACTGAAGTTGCCAGAAAGGCCTTTGAAAAAAAGCTTTCAGAGCTTGAGAAAGAACAAGACCCCTGGCGAAAATATGCCTATAAAAGATGGGCTGATGAAGGAGTAGATGCACACGAACTCTTTGAATTTTGAACAAGGGGACTTAGTTGTTGCTGACCTGTTGTTTTCAGAGCAGGTTGGGATTAAGCGCAGGCCTGCGTTGGTTATCAGCAATTCAAAGTATAATCAATCTTCCGACGACGTTGTTTTGCTTAAGATCACAAGCCAGGCAAAAAGAACACATTTTGATGTTTTTCTTTCAAATGACGACCTTTTGGAAGGAAAACTAAACGCAAGCAGTATGATCATGACCGATAATCTCGTTACCACTTACAAAAAAATGGTTTCATCAAAAATAGGCAAAATTTCCGGGCAAAAACTAAAAGAGGTAAAACAAAAATTAAGGGAAATTTTTGAACTGTAATGCAGCGAAAAAGAAGTTTGTGAGAAAATGGAAAAAAGAAAATTCAACATTGTTGAAATAGATAAAAATTTTGGTATTTCTCCAAAACCGATTGATCGAGAAGACGTTGATTTAATTGCAAAAGCTGGTTTTAAAACAGTGATTTCCATGACCCCTGTTATCCCTGAAATTGCTGATGCATTAAAAAAACGTGGCATAAAACATGTCCAAAAATTTATTCATGGTTTTTATGATGCGCCATCTTATGCGCCTTATTATAGTGATTTATTAAAAAATTTTGATGGAAAAACTCTTGTCCATTGCATTGCTGGCTTTGGCACATCTCGTTGTTTTGCTGTTGCATATTTTGTAAATAAAGGGGTGGCAGTTCCAAAAGCAATAGAACTGGTGAAGTCTAAAGCAGGTCCTTTTAATTGGTATGAAGCCGATCGTGCAGCTTATGCTGAATTAAGAAAATCTTATTTAAGGCAACACACAAAAGGAAGACTTGTCTTGTATGAAATGAAAAAAAGAGTTGCGGCAAAGGCTGCTTTGGCGGCTAAAATGCGGGTTAGAAAATCTGCAAGGAGGCGACCGCATGGCAGAGCATGAAGAAATCGGGACCGTTATCAGCACGCCTTTGGGGCCGTCGCCAAGCCACGTGAATTTCGTGGTAACCACAGGCATAATCAACCGCGGGCAGTATGTCGAGATTGATTACTCGCAGGGAAAGCTTGTCGCCTTGGTTACAGACGTTTTCAAGACCAACCGTTATTTTGAGCGCGCTGAATCGGTAAAAGAGTTTGAGTCCGCTGGAAGAAAGCTTCTTGAAGAATTTCCTGTTTCCGAATGGGAGTATCTTGTTGCGCAGACAAAACCTTTGGGTGTTTACACTCAGGACAAAAAAATCATCCGCCACTCCTTTCCACCAAGCCCAGGCGACAAGGTCCGCATTGCTTCGTCTTCCACGATTGAAAAGTTTCTGGGCTTTGACAATGACGGGATTCACTTGGGGGAGATTCCGCTTCACCAGACCCCTGTTAACCTGAACATGTCGCGCTTGCTGAAAAAGCATCTTGCGGTTTTGGCGCAGTCGGGTGCGGGAAAATCCGTTTCAGTCAAAACGATTATCGAGGAAGTGCTTGACCGCAAAAAAGAGTCCGGACGGATTTCTGTTATCGTGATTGATGTTCATGGCGAGTACACCTCATTTGGCGAGCCGGTTCAGTCAGGCGCTGCAAAAGATTATTCCGGCAAGACAACAATCATCAAGTCCGGCGACATCAAGATTGGCGTTCCAAAGCTTTCAGTCGGCCTGATTGCAGGAATTGTTTCAGGGCTTAGCGCTCCGCAAAAACGCGAGCTTGAAAAAGTCCTTTCAGCCCTGAAATCCGAAATGCGTTCCGGCATGGGCCCGTTTGACTTGGAGAAAGTCGAGTCAGCGATTGCGTCGGACGCAAACATCAACGAGAGCACCGCGCGTGTTCTTTTGTCATGGGTTGCAAGCCTGAAAGAGCTGCGTCTTTTTGGAAAAACTGACATTCCGTCGATTTTTGACGTCTTGCGTCCGGGTCACCTGACTGTTTTTGACCTGTCTGAAGAAACCGACCTGAAAAAAAAGCAGATAATAGTTGCCTATTTTGCAAACCGGCTTTTTCTTGAAAGAAAGAATGGCAAAATTCCTCCGTTTCTTCTGGTTGTGGAAGAAGCGCACCAGATGTGCCCTGAAAAGACAAAAGAAGAGCACGCGATTTCAAAGCGGATCATCGAGACAATCGCGCGCGAGGGAAGAAAATTCGGCGCTTGCCTGTGCCTTGTCTCACAGCGCCCGATTAACCTGTCCACTACTGCCTTGAGCCAATGCAACAGCCATCTCATAATGCGCATTACAAATCCTTACGACTTAAAGCACATCGGCGAGTCAAGCGAGGGAATTGATGACAAGAGCCTTGACATGGTTTCATCGCTTGCCGTAGGCGAAGCTTTGCTTGTCGGTGAAGCCGTCAACCACCCGGTTTTTTTCAGGGTGCGAAAAAACCGCAGCCCTGACTCGCGCCACGAAATCTCCCTTGAAGACGCTGCAGCCCAGTTTGAGAAAAAAGATGATGATAAAAAAAGTGAGGCTCAAGAGTTTTTGTGAGCCTTGATGGTTTTGTTTGAGTCGTTGCTTTTTTTGGCGGGGCTGGTTGTCCTTCTCCGCTCAAGTGACGTTTTTGTCGAGTCCGCCGTAAAAATCTCAAAACTTTTAGGGATAAGCGCGTTTGTCATCGGGCTGACGGTTGTCGCGATAGGAACTTCTGTTCCCGAGCTTGCAACCTCCATTGTTGCTTCGCTGAAGGGCACTGAAGGCATTGTTGTTGGCACGATTGTCGGAAGCAACATCGCAAACATCGGGCTGATCCTGTCCCTGGCGGTTTTTTTGGGCGGGACAATCCTTATTGACAGGAAAATTTTTGAAAAAGACCTTTTTGTGATGCTTGTTGTTTCCGTGATTTTTTTCTATTTCATGGCTGATGGCGCGGTTTCTTTTCCTGAAGGGCTTTTTTTGCTGTTTTTTTTCATTGCCTACACCGTGTTTCTTTTCAGGTCTGATTCCGGCAGGAAAAACTTTTTTGATTTCGAGTCGTATCTTAAGTCGTTTTATGGCGTGAGCTCTTTTCTTTTGAGCTGGTCTGTCTACAAGGAAATAATCCGCCAGGGCCTTGACCCAAAAACGTATCTTGCGCTCTTAAAGGACGAGCCGGAGCTTTTTGAACAAAAAGAAATTGTAACAAAAGGGTTTTCCCAAAGCGAGGAATTCAGGCAGGAATACAAAAAAGAGGTTTTGTCTCACACGGTGAAAAATTTTCTGCTTCTTTTTTTCAGCCTTGCCGGCCTTTGGATCGGCTCGGACTTAACAGTCAACGGCGCGGTTTTTCTTGCCGTGCTTTTGGGCGTTCACACGGAGCTGATTTCCCTTACAGTGATTGCCGTTGGAACAAGCCTTCCTGAACTGTCTGTATCCTTGGCTGCCGTAAAAAAGGCGACTCCGCGGATTCTTCTTGGAAACATCATTGGAAGCAACATTGCAAACATTCTTTTGATTGGCGGGATTTCAGCCTTGATTGCGCCTGTTTCTTCCACCCGGGGCCTTGTTTTTGCCCCGCTTGTACTAATGCTTGTCTTGGCGTTTCTTTTGTGGCTGTCCTTTTTTGGCAGGTTCAGGCTTAACAGATTTTTTGCCGTTATCTTTTTTGCAGTCTACCTTGTGTTTTTGTATGCTTTGGTAACCGGTGTCACCGCGTTTTGACAAGGCTTTAAGCCAGTATTACCGGGCCATCTTCAGATGGCCCACATACGCGTCGTGAACCCGCGCAAGGGCTTGGCACCGGAAACGAGCTCTCTCGAAAGGGACTTATCCTTCATTTTTTCAATTTATTTCATGGCTCCAAATAAATTCTACTTACACGAGGTTACTTACCTTCCTGAAAAAAGGCAGGTTGTGGCAGAGTTCTGTTCCGCTGCCAGAAAGTTCTCCAAAAGGTATTCTTTTTTCCCAAAGGCATTTCTTCCAAATTCAAAAGAAATTCTTTTTTACCTTTCAGGCCAGCAAAAAAGGAAAATCAGCTTTCAGAAAATTGGCGAAAAATCAATCGAAGTTGTTGCGTCAGACTTGGGGGTTTTGCAGGAGCTTTTGTTTTCCTTGTCTGATGAAAAGTTCGGCGAATTTGCTGTTCCTGAGCCGTCAAGGCAGTTTTTGCTTGAGAAAAACTGGAGTTTTTTTGACCTGTTTTCAATTGACGGCGAGTCAATAGAAAAAATCAGTCTTTCGTCTACTTCGTTTGACCTTGAAGAACTAAAGTCGCGTTTTTCAAAAGACTTTTTTTTCATAAAAAAACATTCTGTGTCTGACGCGCAAAAGTTTCTTGAAAAAATCTGCCTTTCAAACATTCTTGCAGTTTCTCCTTCAGACCTGCAAAAAGTTTCCGACAAAAACTTGTTGCTTTTAGAAAACTGGTTTTTCAGAAACGGTTTTCCTTTCGTGCAGAAAAATCCCGGGCAACGCCTTCGTGTTGTCTCAAACCGTCCAATGGGTTCAGTTGAGTTTAATTTTTCTGGCACACTGAACAATCTTTTTTGTTTTCCGTTCCAAAACATCGGCCCTGACACCTTGAATTGTTCTTGCTGCAGGCCTTTTTCCTTAAACGACAAAAATGTCGCACTTGATTCTCTTGTCAGAACCGAGTTTCTTGTCAGCGGGTTTTATTTTCAGCCAGTCAGTTCTTCTTTTGCAAAAGAGTTCCATGAAAAAAATCCGTTTAAGGAACAGCGCCTGAACTACAAAAAAGAATGGTCACTTGTCGAGATTCCTGTTGGGCCTTTTTCCAATGGGCAAAAAATCGACTTGCCTTTGCTTGAAGCAAGGTCTCTTGCGCCTGAGTACGCGAGACTTGAAAGTTTTTCTTCGCTTAACTGGTTTTGCACCCTAAACGAGTCCTTTGTTTCAAAGGAATTGAATGGGTTGTTTAGGGCAAGCGATTTGCTTGAAAAAAACTGCTCTTTGGTCCAGTCAAAGACAATCGCTTCAAACGGCCTTATGTTTTTGCAGTCCATGGCTGGAAGTTTTGATTACCATTTTTTTTCGGCTTTCAAAAACGCAGTTGATGGTTTTTTGGATGCTTTTTCGCAAACTGTTTTTTCTTCTCCACATATTTTTGGGCAGCCGGTTTCAACACATTTTTTGGCGTTAAAACAGGACGTTTTATCCAAGTTTTTGGAGTTTTCACAAAAGCACGGCTCCGTCTTTTTGGGAAGGCACAAAAACAGCGTTTTTCTCAGATGCCATGCACCACTTGTCCTGGCAGGGGCTTTTTCACGCCAGTTTGGCGTAAATAGGCCCAAAATGACAACCTAGAGACTTTTTGCAACGGTTTTTTAAGTTTTGCCTGCAAGGAGTCTATACTTCTAAAAAGTGGTTTTTATGGGTAAAGCAGTTCCAAAAGGAATCAAGTCAAGGGCAAACATTCTGATAGAGCACTTTGCAGACAAATTTGGCAAAGACTTTGACTTAAACAAAAAGTTTGTCATGGGCATGAAGCTTCCTTTCTCCAAAAAAGAAAGAAACGTCATGGCCGGCTTTATCACAAGAAAAATGAAACAACAGGCAGCCGCACAGGCAAGCTGATTCAAATTTTCTATTTTTCTTGATTTCTTTTGTCATCTATTACTACCTTATATTTCTTAAATTTTTCTGGTTCTTTAGTTAGTCTACTTGAAGAAATTGATGTTGCACGGCCAACATCATCGACTATTGTTATTTTTTTTGGTTTTTTCTTTAGAGTGAGAAAATCAGAAACAGTCATTCTCACTGCATTGCGTGTGTTCACCCTAGGTCTTGATCCGCGAGGGCCAGTAACTTCTTGCCGAAGTATGCCAATATTACCCAATTGGCCTTTTCTTCTTTCCACTCTTTTACCAAATACTATGAATCTTTTTGGTGGTTGACCCATAACAAATACAATGTGCTTGAAATATTTAATGTTTTTCCTGATTTTTCAATCCATTATTTCCTGCATCGTCGCTTTTGACGGCTGTTCTTCGCCTTTTTCTCGTTCAAGGAAATAAAGCGATGCGCTTGCGGCGTTCTCCATTTCTTTTTCGTGCGTGATAATAAAAATCTGGTCAATCAGTTCAGGCAAATGCGTTTTCAAAAACCCGCTTAGTTTTTTGACCGTGTTTTTGTCAAGGTTGTGCGTTGGTTCGTCCAGGATAAGCCAGCCAAGGTTTTGCGCCAAAACAAGCGAAATCGCTATCCTTATAGTGAGCGCGACACAGCTTCTTTCCCCACCGCTTAAAATCCCTTCGACTTTTTTCCACGCGCCATTTTTTTCCTGAACAATTATTTCATAGTTTCCTTCTTCTGTCACGTCAATCCTGCAGTCAACAAGGTCTTCGTATGGGTAAATGTGCTGCCAGATGTCACTGACTGCCTCATTGATCGTGGCAATCAGCGAGCCGCGGAGTTCGGCCTGGGTGGCTTTTAGTGCGCTGATAAAAACGCCTGTTTTTTCGCCCGCGCCCAAAAGCGCCACTGTTTCTTTTCGGAGCACTGCGGTTTCTTCTAGGTTTTTTTGCGTCCGCTCAATGCTGTTTTTTATTTCTCCCAAAAACTCGTCAATTGCCCTTTCTTCTTTTTTCGCAAAAGAAATCTTTTCCTCTGCCTTTAGCGCTTCCCCTTTTTTTCCCAGGAGTGCTTTTTCGTCAAACGACAATTCCTTAAGGCTTTTTTCCGCTGCAAGCTTTTTTTCAAGCAGCTCTTTTAGCTCTTGTTGCAGCTGTTCTTTTTCCTCGTTTTTTGCTGCAAGGCTTTTCAGCCCTGCTTCTTTTCCAGCTATTTCAAGTGAAAGCGCTTCTTTTTCGCGGACAAGCTTTTTTGTTTTTGTGATTTCTTCCATTGTCTCTTTTTGCTGTTTTTCCATGAGGCTGATTTTTTCCTGCATGGATTTTTTTTCTTCAAGAGTTTGTGCCTTTATCTGGCTTTTCATTTCTTCCTGAAGGCTTCGTTTGCAGACCGGGCAGGTTGCTCCTGCCTCTACGAGTTCGCCAAGGTATTTTTGCGCCTTTGAAACAAGCTCGGTGTTTTGTGTGGCTTCGTGCGACAAATGTGCCAGTTTTCCTGACAGGCTTTCAAGAAGGCCTCTTGCATGTTCTGTTTCAAGTGCGTTTTTCTTTTTTTCCTCTAAAAGTTTTTTTGCCTCGTTTTCAATGTCGGTTTTTCCAAAAAGCTCTTTTTCAAGTTTTTCAAGCTGTGCTTTTTTTGAGTCAATGCGCGTTCTTGCCTTTATTTCCTCTTCTTTTAGCAAAGAAAATTTTTGATAATCGAGTTCAAGCCCCTTAAGGCTTTCTTGTGCTTCAACAAGTTTTTTTTCCAGTTGTTTTTTTTCATCTGCAAGCCCTGTTTTTCTTTGCTCTTTTTCAAACTCTTTTTTTTTCAGTTCCAAGAGTTCCTGCTCAAGGTTTTTTTTCTCCTGTTCTTTTAGCCAGTTTTTTTTCATTTCGGCTTCTTTTTTGAGCCTGTTCTGCAGGCTTACTGCGCTGCTTCGCACTTGCTCGTATTTTTTGAGCATCAGCAATTCATCAAGTTTTTCCTTTCTTTGCGCGTCGTTTAGCTTTAAGAAAAAGTCCACCTGGTTTTGCTCCGAATAAACCGCGCGCGAGAAAAGCTCGTAGTTGACCTCGATTATTTCCTCTATGCGCTTGTTTACCTCGCTTGGCTTTGGGCCTGCAATCAGGCGTGACTCCTCAAACAATTTTCCTTCGTTCAGGCCTTTTTTGTTGATGGTCCTTTCAACGACATAGTTTTTGTTGTTGTATGAAAACTCTGTGATTGTCCTTGAGTGGGTTTTTTCAAGCGGCTTTGACATTATTACTTCTTCAAGCTTGAGTGTGCGCGAGCTTGCTGTTGGAAAGCTTCCAAAAAGCGAGAAACAGATTGCGTCCATGACGGAACTTTTTCCGCTTCCGCTGATGCCCACCAAGACGTTTGTGCCTTTTGCAAAGTCAAGCTGTGTCCTAAGGTGGCTTTTCCAGTTCTCGATGGTGACCCGTTTGATCATGAAAGAAAAAGGGCTGAAAACTGTTAAAACAAGTAGTAATTATGTAGATGATTCAGTGCCTTAAATCAGCGTCATCGAGTCTATTTCCGCTTCCGATACCAGCTTGTTTGCCTTGATTTCGTTGAGCGTGTTTTCTATGGCTTCCTGGTTTTTTTCGTCCACCAGCACGCCGACTTTTATTATTTCGATTCCAAACCCGATGGGTTCGGTTTTGATGTCTTTGACTTGTGCGTTTTTCAGGTTTTTAAGTTCCAGCACAAGCTTTTTTGTGTCTTCTGGTTCGCGCGTGCTTACCTTGTACACGACAAAAGTTTTTCCCGGCATTTTACCACTTTATGGGCCTTCAAAGCCGCATTCAGTGCAGGCGTATTCTTTGCTTGTGGTCCTGCAGTGGTCGCATCTGACGATGTTTCCCTTTAGGCATTTTGGACACTTGAATTCCACAAAGTGCCTGCTTACAATGGTATTGCATGAACTGCAGGTTTTCAAACAAAATCACTTTTTTATCAAAATAGGTTACCTATCTCCTATTGCCAAAGCTTTAAAAATGTTCAATCGGGGGCGTTGCTGTTTTGGTGCTGTTTCGGGCTTTTTTTGGCCCGTTGTAAGTAAATGGATAGCGCACCGGAAATGAGGTCTAAAAAAGAAGTTATTAACCAAAATTTTATTTATTTAATGAATATTGATTTTTCACCCGAACTTGCTGAAATTTGCGGGATTCATGCCGGTGATGGCTATTTAAGAAATGACGGAAAAAGAAAAGAACTTGACATTAGTGGCGCAATTGATGAGCGTGAATATTATGACAATCATGTTGTGGGTCTTTTTGAAAAAGTATTTGGTTTTCCTCTAAAACCAAGGTTTTTTCCTCAAAGAAATACTTATGGATTTGTTCTGCGAGACGTGAAAATTATAGAGTTCATGCATTCCATTGGATTTCCTTACGGGAAAAAGACTCTTACTGTGGAAGTTCCAGAATTTGTTTTAAACTCAAGAAATCTTGACATTATCTACTCGTTTCTTCGGGGGTTTTTGATACTGATGGGTGCTTGACTTTTGAGGTTAAAGCAGGAAGTAGATACAAACCAGAAGATAAAATCAAGAACTCTTTTCCATCAATCATTCTGGCTGTTTGTTCAAAACCACTGTGTGAAGGCGTGAAGATCTTATTGTCAAAGACAGGTTTTAATTTTCGAGATTATATCACTAAACCTAGAACAAAAAATCGGAATACCAAATATTCAGTATATTTGCGTGGATACTCAACTCTGCAAAGCTGGATGTATAATATTGGGTTTAAAAATCCCTCAAAATTTGCTAAATATGAAATCTGGCGCAGGTTTGGGTTTTGCCCAACAAATCTTTCTTATGTCCAGATAACCCAAATCTTAAATAATCAATTAGACCCAAATGTGTTCTATACAGACAGGGCCCGTAGTCTAGTGGATCAGGGCACTCCGCTTCGGTTTTAATATTTGGGTTTTAGGGGAAACGGAGAAACGGGGGTTCGATTCCTCCCGGGCCCGTTTACAAAAACCCTTCTTTTCCTTTCAAATAATCAGAGAAAAATTCCTGGAATGCTTTGTCTTTTTTGTATTTTGCAAGCACTTCCTTTTTTCCCAAAACTTTTGCTTTTTTCTTTAGCGCGTTTTTGAGTTGTTCTTTTTCGGTTTTTTTTGCGTTAGCCAAAAGCTTTTCAACGAATTTTTGCGCTACCCATTCTTTTCGCTCTATTTCAACCGTCCATTTGCCGTCCTCAATGCGTGGCCCGCTCAGCACTTTTTTGTGCGCCAAAAGAAAATTCTTTGAGTTTTCCGTGTCAAACACTTCCGGGCCAGTCCGCTTCATTACCTGTTCAAGTTCGTTTGCCTGCAAGTCAAATACAATCACAAGATAACTTTTTTCGTCAGTAAAGACTTCGCGCCTCAAAACGACAAATTCTTTTTGCCTAAGTTCGTTGTGGAGTTTTTTTGCAAAGCGTTTCAGCTGTCCCCACGCAATGTCACTTACAGTTTTTGGATAGCCTGTTTCAATGACAATCAGGCCTTCTTTTTCAACAAGTTTTTTTGCCTTTCCCAATTCAAGGTTTTTTTCTTTTTTCCCAAAAAAGAATTTCTGGTCCGCGTTTTTCAAAAACTCGCGAGAGGCAGCAACAAACCGGGCCATCTGGTTTAACGAAAGCGCTGCTGCGACGTTTCGGTTTTTGTCAACCGGGTCAATGACCACAAGCGGGCTTTCAAACTTTTCCTGCGCTTCTTTTTCAGAAACCTGTTTTTCGATGTCGATTACTTCGTGTTTTTTCCAGCTGCTCACGCTTTCAAGGGTTTTCCGAAAAGACCCGTAATGCAGCACCAAAAGTTCCGTAACGTAACCCGGAAAGCTTTCTGTCTTTATTTCCGCACCGTAGGCGTTTATTCCTTTTAGGAACTGCCGAAGCAGCCTGATGTCGTCTTTTTGTTTTTCCGAAAGCTTTGCTTTAAGGTACTCTGTGTGAAACGGGCTTCTGTCAACCGAGCTTTGCAGTAGCTCGGCTTTTTCGACCTTATAGCTTGGCACTATCTCTACCGTGTGCTCTTCTATCTGTCCGCGCACATACGGGTGCTCGGAATAGGCCTCTTCCCATTTTGTTTTCGGCGAAACTTTTTTCCCTATTTCCATTGCCTGTTTTTCAAACTCTTTTCTTTCCATTTTTTTTGGGAACAGGACAAAAATGTCCATGTCTTTTCCGTGCCGCAGGTGCGTGTTTCTTGCAATTGAGCCTGCAAGCGTGACTTCAACGCTGTTTTCTTTGAGTGCGCGTATTTTTTCCATTATTTTTTGCGCAAAAGCCTGTTCTTTTTTTATTTCCTGCTCAGACGGTTTTATTTTCTTCAGGATTTGTGAAAGCAGCTTTTCCGTTTTTTCGTTCCAAGGCATGATTTAAATAATAAGGTTAATGTATATAATTATTGTTTTTTTGGGGAATCTTGTGCCGGGAAAGCTTATTCAGATAAAGGGCGTGCTTGTTGACACGTCTGAAGAGGCAATGGTGTTTGAAGGGTTCCCTTCATTTTTTTACGAAGTAAAGAATCCGTCTCTTTCCGCGTCTGAACAGGCCCTTATAGATCTTCTTTCCACGCTTATGCAGGGGAAAAAGCTTGAGGATGTTTCGCGTTTGGAGCAAAAAAATCTTTTGTCCCCTTCTTTTTCAAAGGCTTTCACAGACCGCGTGTTAAACAGGTTTTTTTTCAATGTGGAAAACAGGCCTTTTCTGTCCTTTATTGAGTTAAACGATTTGAAAAACACTGTTGCAAAACTGCTGGAGGAATTTTTCCACCCGCTCCCGAGTGCTTTTTTTATTGCAACAAAGGTTGTTGACCGTGTTGCAGGGTATGGCTCCATTGGCCCGTTTTTGCGCGACCAAAACCTTGAGGAAATAATGGTCAACGGCTTTAATATGCCTGTTTTTGTTTTTCATCGCTCGTATGGCATGTGCAAGACAAACGTGTCACTTGGAGAAAACGAGCTTGACTTTATTGTGCAGAAAATTTCTGTAGACAGCCAGAAAAATTTCGGCGAAAAACAGCCTTTTCTTGACTCAAGGCTTTCCGGGGGGGACCGGGTGAATGCCACTTTTTCAAGTGTCACGCCTTTTGGTTCCACTCTGACAATCAGAAAATTCACTTCTACCCCTTTGTCTATTGTGGATCTGATTGCAAACAAGACTGTTTCAAGTGAGGTGGCCGCTTTTCTTTGGGTGATGGTTGAAGGCCTTAACGTCAAGCCGATGAACATGATTGTCACCGGCGGAAGCGGTTCCGGAAAAACAACAACGCTTAATGTCCTTTGTTCTTTTGTCCGCCAAAACGAGAGGATTATCACGATTGAGGATGCAATCGAGCTTGACCTTGGCGCAAGGGAGAACTGGGTACGGCTTGAGACAAGGCCAAAAATTCTTGGGTTTGCCGAAGTCTCGATGGATGACCTGCTTCGAAACGCGTTGAGGATGAGGCCTGACAGGATTATCCTTGGGGAAGTCAGGGGGGTTGAGGCACAGACTCTTTTTGTTGCAATGGATACAGGGCACGAGGGTTCGATGGGCACGCTTCATTCAAACAATTCAAAAGAGGCGATTTTGCGGCTTGTTTCTGCACCGATGTCTGTCCCGGAGTCGATGCTTTCGCTGCTGGAACTTGTGATCGTGCAGGCAAGGATGTACGTTAAGGGAAAAGGGATGCTTAGGCGCGTCATGCAGATTTCTGAAGTGTCTTCAATGGATAAAAAGGCACTGGTTGGCAACCTGTTTGAATGGGACCGTTCAATGGACCAGATAAGGCGGACCGATGTCCCAAGCAGGATAATTGAGGACCTGGCTGAAAAAACCCAGATGACAAAAAAAGAAATCCTTCGCGAGATTGCGGTGCGGAAAAAAATACTCGAGTTTTTGCTTGAAAGAAAAATAGTTTCAGGGCCGGAAGTAGAGGCGATAATCCAGAAATACTATTACGACCCTGAATCAGTGCTTGAGCTCATTGTGCGGGAAACAGCGGAAGAGGAAGCCTGATATGAAGAATATAATTTTTATTTTTTGTATATTTTTTATATTCGGCTGTACCCAAAATGTCCCGGAGTCAACTGGGAACAAATGCAGTATTGATTTAGATTGCCAATTAGGTTTTGTTGGTCCCGCGGCTGGGAATAATGCGGGGGCACCTGTCCCGAATTTTGGTGCATTTTGTGTTCAAGGACAGTGTAAACTCAGCACTAATTCGAATAAACCTTTCTACGAACAATGGCTTGACTCTTGCAATGAACATAAGCAAAGGGGGGCAACTTATGGGCAATCAGATGTCCGAACTGGTCAATCAAAAATGCTGGAAGAATGTTATAGTGCTGCTGCAAATTCTGCATTGAATAAAGAACAATATGATTTTACAAAAGCATTTTATATATGCAACACTTATTTTTTTGAAAAAAGCGACCTTGAATCGTGTAAGACCAATGTGTGCAATAATTTGAGAACGGAGAAACTTGAAACTATCTCGCAGGGCAGAGATTCAGTCACCAGTTGTTTTATGTCGGCAAGAGAAACTTCAAGCTGTTATGACGGCATTAAGAACGGTGGAGAACTGAATGTGGATTGTGGAGCTGATTGTGAACTGTGTGGTATTGAGGCTAAATGTGTTTTTGATTATGATTGTGCCAATAATAATTGTGCCAGTTTTTATTGCCTTGATATCTGCGAAGATGGTTTGGTTAAAGACAACAAGCCTTGCAGTTGTGAAGGTCTTGCATTTAATGAACCATCCTTTGTTCGGACAGATTTTTTTTGCTGTAACAATAAACAAGTAATAGGGGCTGGGTGTTCCTAAGGTAATTAAATTCTTTATTTTGCACTGGAAACCCGCCCTGAAAACTTTTAAAAACCCAAAAACAGGCATATGTTTTATGCCACAGTCAATCCTTGACTTTAACCCGCTTGAAGACTACAAGTTCTGTCCCGCGTGCGGTTTTGAACTTGAGCAAATGCACGCAAAAACCGTCTGCAACCGCTGTGGCTACAAAAAAGGGTGCTGTGACCTGTTGTGAGTTTTTAACCAAGCTTTTTTTCGTGCACCAAAAAATACTTTGGCCCATCTGAAGAAATCCTTGATTCAAAAAGCTTTATTTCCGTGGCCAAAAAGCCTGCCTGAAAACCTGTTTTTGAAAGCCCTTCAAGAACGCTTTCAAACTCTTTGCCGGACAAATCCTTGTTTCGCGCAATCGTCAGGTGCGCGTGAAATTCGCCCTTGCAGTAAGGGGTTTTTCCAGACAAAGCCTTGCTTATTTCTTCAAGCTCTTTTTTCCCCTTTGTCACTTCAATGAAAAGCACGCGTTTGTCAAAATGCGAAAACCCAAAAAACCCGATTTCAAAAGCCATCATTTTTATTTCCATAAGCGCGTCAACGACTTTTTTTTCCTCTTTTTCGTTAAGGTATCCCAAAAAGCAAAGTGTTAGGTGCAGGTTTTCTTTTTTTACCAAAGACATTTTTCCTGCCGGAAGTTTTTGTGAAATTTCCAGAAAAATTGTTTCCCGGATTTGTTCCGGTATTTCAACTGCAACAAAAAGCCTTTTTGGAATTTTTTTCACCCGCCTTCAGTCAAGCTTTTTCCCGCATTCTTTTTCAAGCCGTTTTAGCAGCTCGTAATTTTTTTCAAGTTTTGTGTTTGCCTTTCCAAGCAGTTTTTTTGCATATTCTTTTGAGAAAAGGATTTTTTTGCCTTCTTTTGCCGGGCAGGAAATGTGCTGCGTGCCGTTGATTTCAAAAATTATTTTCCCTTCCTTTAGCACCTGTATCCCGCCGCGTTTTATGCCAACCGATTTCACAACTCCCAAAAACTTTTGCGCGTTCCCGATGTTGTTTGTGCCGATGTGCAGGATGAACGGCTCCATCTTGAACCACAAATCATCAACGCTTTTTTGTTCAAGTGCTTTCCATAGCTCGGAAAATTTTACTTTTCTGTGCCATTTTGCGTGAAACGCGGCCTCTTTTTTTGTCTCTTTTTTGTTGACGCTCAAAAGGACAATCCGCCCTGCGCACGTGCTTGAGGAAAAAAAGTTTTTTGTGCCAGCCAAAAACCGGCAAAACGGGATTATCTGCTTGTCTGCGCGTTTTTGCCTGACTGCGTCAAAAAAAGTGTGTCTGTGCCTTTCCTTTACCATTTGAAAGCGCGTGTTTTCTTCATCTTTCATGTTTGTGCCGCCACAACTAAAAATGCGTTATGTAGAATGCCTGTTTATATAACTCAACAAAAACCTTTTTTAAAACTCCTTTTGTTTACTTACTATATATCTGATATTATTGGCGTGTTCTATGTTTAAGAAAACTTTTTTTGCAGTTTTTTTGCTGTTGTTTGTGCCCTCCGTTTTCGCGGAAGTTTTTTTGGTTGAGCCATTTGAGCTTTCGGTTTCGGACCAGGAAGTAGTTGACCTTGGGCTTGTTGCTGCGGGAGATTCCGTGCAGCTGATTGTTTCAACCGATTCTGGCACTGAAGGCGTTTTGTGGGACTCGCTTTCAATTGAAAGCACTACAGGCCCGCTTGGATGGGAGTATTCCTTTTGGCAGGAAAACGAAAAAAGGGTTTCTTTGCTGTTTCTTGTTCCCCTAAACCTCCCGGAGAATGTTTATGAAATAAAAATCGCAACAGAAAACAATGATTATCCCTTGAAAGAATCTTTTACTGTCCGCGTTGAAGTGCGCAAAAACGTCATGCAGGCGCTTGTAAGCGAATCAGGCCCTGCTTCACAGGATTTTTTTGTAAACGGCAAAAAAAATTTCAAAATAACTTTGACCAACCCCGCAATCACTAACCAGAAAGTCGTAATTTCGTCTGACCTTGCCCGAGGCTGGCTTGAAGACACTGTTGTGGAAGTTCCAAGAAAGCAGACAAAAGATTTCATTGTGCCTGTCACTGCGCGCGTGCACGGCAAGAAAAATTTTTCTTTTATCCTAAAGTCAGAAAATACGGGCCTTGAGTTTGCGTCTTTTGACGCGTCAATTTCCGCAAAGCCGACTTTGGAAGGAAAACTTTCAGCGACGACTTTTGGCTTTCCGTTTTTCTCGCCTTCGCTTGCGCACGTGTATTTCTTTAATTCAATAATCGGCTCTTTTTTCGGCTGAAGTTTATGCAAAAAGCCATTGAGGAAATTCTTTCCGAAATCCGAAACGGAAAAGTTTCTTCAACCAAGCAGTTAAACAAGCTCCGGCATGCCGTTTCAAGGCGCTATTCCCTTAAAAAAATGCCTTCAAATGCAGAGCTTATTTCCGTTGCGTCAGTTGCAGAGCGAAAAAAATTCCATTCAGTCCTAAACGTCAAGCCAACTCGCAGCCTTTCAGGCGTCACAGTGGTTGCTGTGATGACAAAGCCTGCCGACTGCATCGGCAAATGCATTTTTTGCCCTTCTTCTCTTGTTCCTGGCAAAAAAACCCCTAAAAGCTATACCGGGCGCGAGCCTTCAACCATGCGAAGCATGATGTTTAACTTTAACCCGTTTCTGGTAGTGCAAAACCGTCTGGAGCAATACCATGCTACAAATAACTTTTCCGACAAAATCGAGCTGATTCTGCAAGGCGGCACTTTTCCTGCGATGCCTTTTTCTCACCAGAAATATTTTGTGAAGCGCTGCTTTGACGCAATTCTTGAAAAAAACACAAGTTCTCTTGCAGAGGCAAAGTCTTTGCTTGAGTCAAGCCCCAACCGTCTTGTAGGCCTGACTATCGAAACGCGCCCTGACTGGAGTGGAAAAAAAGAAATCAACCGCATGCTTTCGCTTGGCACAACGCGCGTTGAGCTTGGCGTTCAGGTACCAGATGACGAAGTCTACAAAAAAAATGTCCGCGGGCACCTAGTCAAGGAAGTCGTTGAGTCAACGCGCTTGCTCAAGGACTCGTGCTTTAAAATCGCTTATCATCTGATGCCTGGGCTTTACGGTTCAAGCCCGCAAAACGATCTTGAAAAATTCAAGGAAGTTTTTTCAAACCCTGATTTTCGCCCCGACATGCTGAAAATTTATCCATGCCTTGTAATCAAGGGCACGCCCTTGTATAACCTGTGGCAGCAGGGCAAGTTTGAGCCCATCTTGACAGAAGAGGCGGCCGAACTGATTGCTGAATTCAAGCGCTTTGTCCCAAAGTATGTCCGCATCATGCGAATCCAGCGGGACATTCCTTCAACATTTGTTGATGGTGGAGTGAAAAAAACCAACCTGCGCCAGCTTGTTTCTGAAAAGCTGAAGGAAAAAAACCTCAAGTGCCAGTGCATCCGCTGCCGTGAGGCAGGGCTTAACTCGTTTGAAAAAGACATTTCTTTTGAAGAGCCGTCCTTGTGCAGGCTTGATTATGAGGCAAGCAAGGGTCAGGAAGTTTTTCTTTCCTTTGAAGACAAAACAAACGATTTGCTGTACGGCTTTTGCCGGCTTCGGATCCCAGGCAATCCGTTCCGGAAAGAAATCTCCAAAACAACAGGCCTTATCCGCGAGCTGCATGTTTATTCGCGCGCTCTTTCGCTTGGAGAAAAACCTTTTTCGGAAGACTTTCAGCATAAAGGCCTTGGAAAAGCCATGATTTTGGAGGCCGAAAAAATCGCAAAAGAAGAGTTTGGCTGCAAAAAAATGGTGATTATTTCCGGAATTGGGGTAAAGGAATACTACCGCAAAAACTTTGCCTATCAAAACGATGGCCCGTTTGTCTCAAAAGCCGTGTGAAAACCGGTTTTATTCTAAAATTCAGAAACTTACATCTAAGTTGATTTTTTTTATGATTTTCTCTAAATTTTCTAAAAACCGTCATTATTTAAACCTTCATTTTGCGCGGTTGAACTTGGCTGCGCAGAATTTAAGAACTTAAAAACCGCCACTTTTATAAATAATTGATATATAATATATATTATGTCCAAGGTTTTTGTTGGAATTTTGGGTGTTGGAAAAGGCACCTGGGGACATGTTGCCCGCCTTCTTTCAGAGAATGAATTTGACAAGGTTGTCCTTATTGCCACTGAATGGGTAAAAGAGAATTTTTCTCCCCAAAAAGACTGTGAATGGATAATGATCAACAACCGCGCCGGCTTTGACATAATCAAGGACGAAATGAAAGCAAAAATCCCAACCGATGGCGACCTGATTGTTTCCCTTGTGAGCGGTTCCGGCAAAGAACACATGGCACTCATTGCCGCAATGCGGGAACTAAAACGCGACTTCAAGCTTATCACACTTACCGGTGACGGCGTCAAATACTATTGACAAAGGTTTTTTTGGTGGCAGACTTTTTTGTTTTACTCCTTTTGCTTTTGATAATTATTCTTGTTGTGATCTGTTTTTTTCTCTTCAAAAAAACTTCCGGCCTCGAGCAGGAAGTCCGCGACCTTCTTTTTTCAAAATCCAGCCAGTCGGTGCGCTATGGAAAAATGTCTGAACAGTTTATGCCATTCATTGAATCCTTTCCTTTCAGTGCCTCAAACTTTCGCTTTATCGGAACCCCGATTGATGGCTTGGCCTTTGAAGACAACGAGGTTGTCTTTTGCGAGTTCAAGTCCGGCAACTCTAATCTTTCAGACCGGCAGAAAAAAATAAAACAGTTAATCGGGCAAAAAAAAGTCCGCTGGCTTGAGCTTCGGATCAGCGATAAGCCCTAAAGCGCAAAAGGGCTGCCACGCCGCCTAGGCCGTTGAGTTTTTTTCCCGCATCAGACTTTGAAGAGACAATGTGTATTTCCCCGCCTGCCTGTTCTGTTTCGGAAAGGATTTTTTCCGCTTTTTCCCTGTTTGAAAGCAAAAAAACGTCTCCTAAAAGAAGGTGTGCCACACTGGTTGCCAAAACGGCTTTTTCGACTTCTGCAAAAGAAACCACCGCCAGCCCGTGCTGTTTTCCAAGCTCTGCCAAAACCTGCTCAACCAATTTTGTTTCCTTTACTATCTGCATTTCAGAAACGATTTTGTCAATCGTTCCGTCTTTTATGAGCTCGTTTAGTCCGGTTATTCCAGTCGAGTTAGTGTGCTCAAAAAATGCAGGCAGCTTTATGCGTTTGTCGTCAATGAATTTTTTCAGGTTTGTTTTTGTAAATCCCGGGCCTGCAATCACGGTTTTTTCGGGCGCAATTTCCTGGACTTTTTTTATGATTTTTTCAAAAAACAGGTTTTCTTTTTCATCGCTCTTGAACTGCTTTCCGCTTTTTCCTGAAGCAATTTTTCCTTTTTGCTCAAACCCGAATTCTTTTAGCACCGCAAAGTCTGCTGCTTCGTCATCCAAAACGACAAGCAAAGTCATCCCCCGCCCTGAAGCCTTTTGTGCCTGCTTGAGCCTGTCAATCTGGTGGTTTTTCAGGAGGCTTTTTTTTACTTTGATTGATTTTTCAGGAAAAATGTCAATTGAGTGATGCGCTTTTAGTTCAACAAGTTCTTCAGGGTGCCCGCCGACAATCACTCCAAGCACGCGCAAGTGCCCGGAGCTTTCGTGGAATTCAATTTTTTCCGCCTGAATGTCATAAAACACGTTTTCTTTTGTTGCCTGCATTCCTTCTTCTCTTGGCTTTACTTTTCTTTCAGTCTTTGCACTAACCACATCTCCTGTTTCAATTATTCTTTCAAGGTGCCATAAGTCATCCATGTTGTCTGGCACTACCTCAAAAAAATTGTTTTTTTTGTCGATTTTGAGTAATTGCATTTTTTTTTCCACATTTCAATTTGTAGTTTTCTTTAGCTGAGTTCAAAGCATTTTTTCGAATTCTTGCCTTGTAAGTTTTAAGTCTTCTTTTATTATTTTTAAAAGCAGTCCTTTTCCGATTGATTTTCCTTTATGCACCGGTATTGTTATTCTTCTGCCCTCTGCATTCTTGAAAACGTGATGAGAACCTTTTACATGGATTAGTTCAAAGCCAAGTTTTTTGACTATTTTTAAAATTTTTTCAGGTTTAACCGGATTTATCTTTGTCAACCTACCGCTACCTTGATTTTTTGGGTTTTGATAAACTTTGTGACAGGCTTTTCATCATCTCCCAATGATTCAAGATAAGCTTCAATTGCCTCTTTTATGTTTTCTTCAAGTTCCTTTAAGGTATCTGCCTGTGTATGGCACCCTGGGAGTTCAGGCACAGAAGCCACATAAATCCCGTCCTCATCTTTTTCTATGACGACTTCAAATGTTTTTTCCATAATAACATTCACCAAAGAACATAGTGTTAAAGGAAATAAAAAAATATGGTTTAAATAAAAGGTATTGGGCTACCCTTTACAATTAAAAAACAAAAAATAAAGGGTAAGCGCATGGCCATTCCGGAAAATTCTTCAGTTTCTTTTTTTCCAAGGCGTTTTTGGTTTGGTGGCGGTTCTTTTGCCAAATGCCGCAAACTGTCACAGATCCAAAACCCCTAAGAAAAGTATATATATCTCTTATTTCCTATTAATTGCCAATGAACCAAACCCATTCACTTAAAGGTCAGGGTGCCCTTGAATATCTTCTTTTAATCGGCGGAGCCATCTTGGTTGCTGTGGTTGTTATTACTGTTTTGAGTGGGATTGCTGCTCCTGCGGCGAATCCTACAAAGGAAGCTTCTGCGTTGGCGTTTTGTAAGACGAGGCCTGCTCCGTTGACTTGTACCGGTGAGGTTACTATAGATGGTACAACTTATACTTGTGCAAGCTTTTCCGGTTGTGCTGGCTTTGGGGCGCCAAGCTGTGCAGGAGTTTCCTGCGGGAACACCGTTGTAGGTTTTTGTGAATCTCCAAATGCATGTGATGATTCAGGAAATTGTGAAGCAAGTCCATCTTGTGGGCCTTCCGACTCTGACAGCGATGGTGTTGCAAACCTTGCAGACCAGTGTGATGGAACACCAAACCCAACTGAAAACTGTGCTACAGCCGACAGGTGTACAGGGCAGGATTTAGAGTCATGTAGTACTGATGCATCAGGTTGTGATTCTTGGTCACTGGATCAAACTTGTGGTGCAGGATTCACTTGTAGTGCATCAGGTGGGGGATCTTGTAATGACACAACGCTTCCAACAGTTTCGCTTATGGCCCCAGCGATTGGAGCAACTGTTTATGATTTAGTTACAATAACTGCAAATGCATCCGATAATGTTGCTGTTACAATGGTTGAATTTTATGTTGACAGCGCTCTAATAAATACTGATTCCGCTCCGCCGGGTTGGCAAACTCTTTGGAATAGTGATTTGGTTTTAGATGGGTCACATACACTTGAAGCAATAGCCTATGATGCTGCTGGAAACAACATGACGTCATCTCCAGTTACTGTTACAACAGACAACATTGTTACATTGGCTCAAAATTGTAATTTTCCCCCTCGGAACCAGTCTTGTGATCCTTCATATAATGTAGGTGGACTGATAACTCTTTCTTGTTCCACGGATAATATTTGCAGGCCAAGCTGTAGTCCTCTGGTAAATCCAGCCATTGATGGTTGTGACTTGACAGACCCATGTGCTGATTCACAAGATTGTGACCCAAACGTTGGTTCTGGGCAGTGCGTCAGCAACTCTTGCCAGTAAGTTTTTAGTTTTTCATACTTTCAGCGCAACTTTATATTCTATTTGGCTGATATAAGCAAACCTATTTATTTTCCTTTTTCCTTTTAATGTCGTGGCAAAACATCTAAAGTCGCCTGCACAGAGCTCGCTTGAGTTTTTGCTTTTAATCAGCGGGGCAATTGTCCTGGCGGTTATTGTCATTACTTTACTTTCTTCCATCGCGCCTTCTGTCGGGCAGCAGACAAGCAGCAACCTGATTTTGGCTTTGTGCCTGAACAAGGGCTGTACCGGGTTTGTGACTTACAACAATGCGCCTTATTCCTGCGATATTTTTTGCGAAGAAGGCACGTGTTCTGACAGGATAAGAAATAACGGGGAAGCTGGAGTGGACTGTGGAAACATTGATTGTCCTGCTTGCTTGGAACAGCCTAACGGGTGTGTTGGCGACAATCAAAATGGTGTTTGTGACCCGCTTGAAAGCCCTGTCAGCTGTCCGGGAGACTGCCAGGGCATTCTGGGCGACTTTTGCGGCAACAATGGGGCATGCATTTCAGGCTATGTTTGTGGCTCTGATAATTTCTGTCACCCGCTTTGCTTTACTCAAATTGGGCAATGTGAAAATGGAGCCCAGTGTGTAAGCTATCTTTCCTGTGCAAGCGGTGACTGTGACCCGGATACGCGAACGTGTGTCAACCCGGTTCAAAATGCGGTTGTTGGCGGGGATTGTTCTGTAAAAGACTGTTCTTTGGGGCTTATTTGCAATGCGTCTGTTTCTCCACCCACATGCCAAATACCGTGCGAGGTTGATGCAGACTGTTCTGTAGGCAACCAATGTCGTCCAGATGGTGCTGGCGGTATGACTTGCCAGACCCCCTAAACCTTCTTTTGTTACTTAATTAAAACCTTTTTTCCCAGAAATTCTGTTTATGTGTTCAATTGCTGGTGTTTTTTCAAAGAAAGGGGAGGACGTTTACCCTGTTTTGCTTGACATGGTGTTGATGCAGGCTCACCGTGGAAGCGACGGCTTTGGGATAGCCGTTGGGAAACAATTAGTAAAATCTTCAAACAAAAAAGTGCTGCAGGAATCTTTCCTGAAAGGAAGCCACGGAATCGCCCACTCTCTTTTGTCAGTTACCGGCCACGGCGTCCAGCCTTTTTCTTCGTGTGACAAAAAATCTTTTTTGTGCCATAACGGCCAGTTATACAATTATCTTGAACTCAACCAAAAACTTTCAAGGCATTCATTCGAATCAGATTCAGATTCCGAGACAATCCTGCATTTTCTTGAAGAGCACAATTTTGATTTCAAAAAGTTCATGCGTGTTGCGCGCGGAAGTTTTTCTGTTGCATTATCGCGGGGGGAAAAGCTTTTTGCCTTCCGTGACCCGCTTGGCATCAAGCCGCTTTGGTTTGGCGAAAACGATTCTTTTTTTGCGTTTGCGTCAGAACCAATTGCCTTGCGTAAATGGAACATTGAATTTCCGCTGCCGCTTTTGCCAGGCCATGTTCTTGAAGTTTCAAAATCCGGTTTTAAACCAAAAAAAGTTTTTTCCGTTTCAGATTTGAAAAAATCCATTCCCAAAAAATCTTCGTTTGAGGAACTTTTTTCTTCTTTTAAGGAAAGCGTTTTTTTGCGCTCGCAAAACCTGCTAAAGGCAGGCGTTTTGTTTTCAGGCGGGGTTGATTCAAGTGTTGTTGCAGCTGCATTAAACCAAAACTTGAAAAACGTGGGGCTTTTTTCCTGTGGTGTTGAGGAAAGCGATGATTTGGTGCAGGCAGAAAAAGTCGCAGGCGAACTTGGCATGGATTTTTTTCCGCGTGTTGTGCAAAAAGACGAAATTCCGCTTATGTCGTTAAAGGTTTTGAAAACCCTTGGTTTTTTTGACGAAATGCAGTTGGGCATAGCGCTTCCTTTGTACGGTGCCTGCGAGGAAGCCAAAATGAAGGGTTTTAGGGTGGTTTTTTCCGGGCAGGGAAGTGACGAGTTGTTTGCAGGCTATAGTTATTTCCAGAAGTTTCTTTTGCAAAAAGGCTTTTCCGGAGTCACGGATGGGATGTGGTCTGGGCTTGAGGGCCTTTGGAGCCGCAACCTTTTCAGGGATGACCTTATTTCAATGCATCATTCGCTTGAATTGCGCCTTCCTTTTCTTGACACTGACTTTTTAAGGCACTCAATGGCTGTTTTGCCGCAGGAAAAAATCACATCTCCAACTGACAGCCTTCGAAAGCATCCGGTTCGCCTGATTGCAAAAAGGCTTGGCGTGCCTTCCATTGCGGTTAACCGGCCAAAAAAGGCAATGCAGTATGGTTCCGGGTTTGCAAGGGAAATAGCCAGGCTTTTTTGATTTCGTTTACGGTATTGTTTGGTTTAACTCTTTTCCTGAATCAAGGTCCCTTATTGTAACAGTGCATCCGTTTGAAGTGTCGGTGTCTTCCAATCTTAGCTTGTTTGCGTCATATGTTTTCAGGAATTCCGCAAGCGTTATTTTCTGGTTTGCGTTTGAAGGGTCTTGTGCCTGCAGAATGCAGTGGACTGAAAATTTTGAATTGAATTCTTCGATTTGTCCTAATGATCCTGCCGGGCTAAATGGTTCAAAGTTTTGGTTTAGAACTTCAACCTTGCATAAATCGTTTTCAATCATGTTGTTTATGTCCTGTATGTATGCGTGTACGTTTCCATCAAGCAATGTTGGGTCTGACGGCGTTGCGCAGTTATTTCCATTTGCAATTATTCTGGCATAAACATGGTCAGCATATGCTTCCATGATTGCCTGGTCTGCAAGAAAGCGCAGGTTTTGTTTTTGGAGTTCTGCCTTGTCAATGAACCGGTAGATTGTGTCCTGGGTGTCATTGTTTTGGGCCGGCTTCAGGAAAACAAACGACACGATTATTATTCCAAGCATAATGAAACCGACAAGCGTTGAAATCATTCCTTTTTTCATTTGACCCACCTGCAGAAAGTTTTTTTGCTTGTGCCTGAGTGTGATGTTGTCGCGCCGTTTTCAGCCGTCATGTTATATTTTTGGTAGCTTGCGCATTGGGCAAATGTTGCGCTGTCTGGAGGTTCGGTGTCTGTCAGGCCATAATTTGTTGCCTGCCTGTTTTTGTAAAACCCCGCGAGGGCTGCGTCAAACACTTCTTTTTCAAGGTTTTCCGACATGTTTTCGTTGCCGGTGCTGTAGTTTAGGTAAAGGCTCGCAAGCCCGATGCCTAAAATGACCAGGAGCACTCCCTGCATTGAGTCATATGAAAAAATCATTCCTTTTTTCATTCAAGCCCTCCATACAACAAAAGTAAGGTTTGCGTCAAACAAATCACATGCGCCTGTTCCTTGGATGCAGTTTTCAAGTTCTTCCTTGGTCACGTTTTCGTTCCCTGTGTTCACAACGATTTTTCTTGTCGCTGAAAAAACTTCTGTTTTTCCCTGTAATTGCATTGTCGGGTCTGTTGCAATGCAGCCAGTGCGTATCGATGGATCCATTGGGTCCAAGTTTTCAATGTTGGCTTGGTCAATTAGGTTTGCTGATACTGGGTCAATTCTTATGCTGCAGTCAAACTCGCTTGTTATCCCAAGCCTTGCTTTTGTCAGCCTTCCGGAAATGTCTTCAATGCAGTTTGAAAGCGTGTCAATCACTGCAGCAGGATTGGCGTCGTTTTTTATCAGCCTGCATGCAATTTCTTGGCTTGAAAGAAGCAGCCGTATGCTTCCTTCGCCCACATTTTCAATCTCGTTTTTCAGGCTTTCCTCTTTTGCTTTTGTCGCGTAAAGCTCGAAAAAATTCAGCGCGATGCCTATTGCAAGGAACAGCAAAATGAGTGAAATCGCAAAGTCGAGTGAGAAAATCTGGCCTTTTTTGTTTTTCATTTTTTTCACGTGAAATTGTCGTTGTCTTTTGTGAAAAGGATGGTGGTCCCGCAGACTGAATTAAGCCGCCTGTCGCTGTTTTCAATGAAGAACGAAATATTTTCATCAACCAATTCGGTGCCAAGCGCAGGGTAGTTGAACCCGCTGACTCTTACCTGGATTTCTTTGAGTCTTGTTCCAGGGTTGGCCGAGTCTTCGGGTCTTAATGCCACCCCGCATGAAATCAGCCCCGGCTGGCCTTTGCCTGGAGGGGTTGAAACCATTATTCTTGGGATGTCAAGCCGTAAAAGGTAGTAATCGTTTTGCCGCAGGGTCTGCGAGTATTTTGCTATTTTTTCTATGTTTCTTGCGGTTTGGAGTTCCTGGAGCCTGATTGCCGTTTTGTCCAGGTTTGTTGAAAAGTTTCCCTGGAATGCAACAAGTGTCTGCAAAAGCAGCAATGCAAGCAGTATTGCAATGAGAAAATCAAAGCTCAGCTGTCCCTTTTTCATCACATCCATAAAGGTTTTCCTTCTTTTTAAGTTTAGCGTTCAATCAGGGAATTCCCTGTCATTTCTTTTGGCTTTTTCAGACCCATTAATTCAATGATTGTCGGTGCAATGTCTGTAAGGCTGCCTTGTTTTTTGAGCCTGAATTTTTTGTCCTTTGCACAGAGAATGAAAGGCACTTTGTTTGTCGAATGGCTTGGGATTTTTTCCCCTGTTTTGGAAATCTTTTCTTCAGCGTTTCCGTGGTCCGAGCTGACGATTACCGCGTAATTTTTTTCAAGTGCTTTCTCGCACACTGTCTCAACGCATTTGTCCAGTGTTTCGACCGCTTTTACTATTGCCTTGGAATCTGCTGTGTGTCCGACAAGGTCGGCGTTTGCATAATTCACCAAAATGAAATCAAACTTTTTTTCCATCAGGCTTTTTATTGCCTGTTTTGTTATCTGGTTTGCGGACATTTCCGGTTTTTTGTCATAGCTTGCCACTTTTTCTGAGGGCACCATTATTCTTTTCTCTCCCTTGTTTGGCTTTTCTTTCTGGGAGTTGAAAAAATATGTCACGTGCGCGTATTTTTCCGTTTCCGCTATCCTTAGCTGTTTGAGCCCGTGTTTTGAAATCACCTGCCCGAGATTGTTTTTTGCGTCATTTGGGGTGAATGCCACAGCGCATTTTTTTTGCGGGATCGCCTTGTCTGTCTGCACAAAAGAAGAGAAAAAAACTTTTGGCGCTTTTTTTATTTTGAATGCGTCAAATTTTTCCAGGGTGAAACATTTTATGAGTTGCCGTATCCTGTCTGTTCGCGTGTTGAAAAAAACCACTGCATCGCTGTCGTTGATTATTGCAACCGGTTTTCCGTTTTCGGTTATTGCCGTTGGCCGGATATAGTAATCTGTCCTGTCGCCCTTGCCATAGGCGTTTTTTATGGCTTCTTCTGCAGATGCGGCCCTTTCTCCTTTTCCGTGTGTGAGAAGCTCAAATGCTTTTTTTGTGCGGCCATAATTGTTGTCGCGGTCCATTGCGTAAAATCTGCCGGCAACGCTTGCGATTTTTCCGATTCCGGCCTCACTTATTTTTGCCTTTATTTGTTCAATGTATTTTAGCGCGCTTTTTTCGGGAACGTCTCGCCCGTCTGCAAAAAAATGGATAAATACTTTTTCTAGCCCGTTTTTTTTGGCCATTTCAATCAGCGCAAAAAGGTGCGCAATCGAAGAGTGCACAAGGCCGTCAGAGCAAAGCCCCATCAGGTGAAGAGCCGACTTGTGTTTTTTTGCGTGCGCTATTGCTTTTTTGAGTGCAGGGTTTTCAAAAAACTCTTTTGTTTCAATTTGCCTGTCTATAAAAGAGATTGGCTGAACCACTACTCTTCCTGCCCCGATGTGAAGGTGCCCTACTTCGCTGTTTCCCATGGCATTTTCTGGGAGGCCGACAGATTTTCCGGATGCTTTCAGTTGTGCGTTTGGAAAATTTTTCAACATAGAGTCAAAAAAAGGCGTTTTTGCCAGGCTGATGAAGTTTCCCGGGCCGGGCGGGGCAATCCCCCATCCGTCTAGAATCACCAAAATCGTTTTCATTTGTTTAATTGAAAGACCAAAACAGTTAAATTATTTTTATCTGCGTGTTTTTGCCCTTGTTTGTGAATGCCTGGATGTTTTCAACGGCGTAAGGGTAGGACGCTATTAGGTGTATTTGTCCTGTTCTGGAAAAAGTCTGCAGGTCTTCTTTTGAAGGCCAATTTGAGCCCGAAGGGTGCGAGTGTGCCGTGCCCACGTAAGAGCTGTCAAAAGGAATCAGGTGCGTCCTAATCATTGAATAGTTTTTCCCGAACTCTGCAGGAAGAACAACTATTTCTTCGACTGTTTCCTGTTTTATGTTTCCTGAAAGAAAGCAGATGAATTCGTCGGGGTGGTTGTTTTTTGAGGCTTCCAAAAAAGCGTTTATCGCCTCGCTTTTTACTGAGAACATACTTATTGTTTTTCATGCGTTCAAATATAACAATATTGTCGGGACAATCAGGAACGCCATGCATGCAGTCCTTCTTATTCCCCCTGTTGCTGCAAGAAGCCCGGTCGCACTGGCGCTTGCAAGTGCAATGATTCCAAAAATCCCGCTTGTTGCAATGGTGAGAACCAAAAGGAATCCAAGCACTGTTTTGTTTATTTTCCTGTAGTCTGTCTTGAATGTTTCCCTGGCTGCTTTTTTTCCGATGAATTCTGTTGCAAGCGCTGCAATCCCGCAGGAGGCAATTGCTGCAGCCATGATGAATGCAAGGCTTTCTGTTGACATCTCTGTTGCCTGCCCTACAAATGCCGCAGCGCCGGTTCGCGCCTTTCCGATAAAAAAAAGCGTGGTGAAGCTGAAAAGAAAGCTTGAAGCAGCCATTCCGCCGTTTAAGAGGAGGTATTTTGCCCTTGACTGTTTTCCTGCAAACTCGCTTGAAATGAAAATCATTTCGTTTGGGCCAAGGGCAGGAAAAAGTGCCGACATGATTGCAGTGATGGTTGCAAGAAACCCGCTTTTTGCTGTCCTTGAAACATTTATTTTCCGAAAACGCGTTTTTTGTTTTGGGATTGCAGTGTCTTCCTTTAATGAAAGCAGAATTGTCGGCACTGCAAAAAATCCTGTGACCAGCACAAAAAGGTTTTGCGAAAACATGCTGTTGTTTAACAGGGCAAGGCCTGAGGCCGCGGAAAGGGCTACAACCGCTCCTGCGATTATTTTTTTGTCCGTTGTTTTTTCACGCAGCACCATCAGGGCAAGAATGCTTGACAATGCAAACGGCACCATTGACGAAAAAAAATCGTTTGTTTTTGAAAGCAGCAGGCCAAGGACCGGCGTGAACAAAACTGAAAACACAAGTGCCGCAACCCCGCCTGCAATTGAGAGCCTGATTGCATGCAGCCCAAGGCCTTTTTTTACAAATGCGTGCCCTGGCAGCACTGAAAGGAAAGTCTGTTCTGACGGGACTCCCAAAAGAATGCTTGGAATAAAGCTTGTGAACTGGTTTGTGATGCTCATTGATACGACCACCAGAACGAACCAAAAGTTTTGCGAGTCAAAATATTCAAGCAGGAGCACAAGCACGCTGTTTATGTGCAGGCCTGGCAAAAGGCCGGTAATTATTCCAAGCGCCACGCCTGCAAGTACTGCCGCAATGCTTTCAATCAATTTTTTTCATCTCCTGCACGATTAATTCAAGGTTTCCGCGGAATTTCTGCACCCTTGCCGTGACTTGCAGGAACCGGTTTTCGTTTGCAAGAATAATTTCTTCTTTGCTTGGCGAAAACTTTACCGCTTTTATTTTTCCGTTGTTTTCAAGGTCAAAAAACAGCGTGTTTTCCCTTGCAAACGAGTTTTTTGCCTGCCCAATGGCAATTATTTTTTTTCCTTCAAGCGAGTCGTTGATTTCGCTTATTTGGATTTTTTGTGGTGCAAAGATCTGTTCCAGCAAGACAAGTGAAACCATGCCAAAAATCGCTATTCCGGCGAGCACGGCAAGGAAAGCGTTTCTGCTTAAAAGCATTAAGAAATCGTAAAGCAAAACAAATTAAATAACTTCGTCAATTGACGAATAATGATTTATGGGCAGTCGGCCGGAAAATTGTCAAGGTCTTTTTTGCCGTTTATATAAATAGTCACATTCTGCAAGCCTGAAATGTTTTCTGTCTGGGTTTCAATTTGTGTTTCGTCTATGTAATTTTTCGGGTGTGTTATATCACTTTCATATGTTGTGATGCTTTCCGGATCTGTCTCAAAATTCAGCGAAAGCCCGTTTGGGCAATCCAGAAAGCCTATTTTTTTCACGAACACGGTTTTGTCAAGTGCGGCGCTTTTTTCGTAAAAGCCTGTCTTTGCGGTTGCCATTGCAATCGTTGACTTTGTCACTCCGTCAAATTGCCCGATTATGAAAATTGCTATGATGAAAACGACCGGGACAAAGATTATGAATTCAAGGCTTGACTGGCCTTTTGTTTTTCCGTGTTTTTTATGGCGTGAACGCATTTATGTCAACTTCCAGGCCATTGATTGAACTGTTAAATTTTTTTTCAATTTCGGCTTTTAAGGCCATTGGCCCAAAAACAGGAAAACCCATGCATTTGAAATCGTATCCGTAAACCGTGCTGAATGTTTTTTCGCACACTCCGTCTGCTGATGAAACAGGGGTCATGCATGGCTCTAATGGGTTTGTATCCACAAGCACTTGTGGCTGCACATAGCGAAATGTTATTTCCGCGTGCCTGTTTTCGGGTTGACCTGTCGAGGGGATAAATGAGCATTCTAGGGTGGCGTCTTTTGGAACGTAAACATTGATTGTCTGCCGTGAAAATTCCCCGCTTAATGCGACGTTGTTTGCCGTGCTGGTGATTTTTTCCGCTGCAAGCCGTGCCTGGCTCAGTCCTGCGACTTCTTTTGTTGCATCAGATGCTATGTTGATGTTTGGTATTATCAGGACTGAAATGTACAAAAGAATGAGTGCAAGAATAAGCAAAAACTCGATTGAAATCTGTCCCTTTTTCATAACAGCACGTTCCACAAAATATCCCCGATTGCCTGCAGTATAATGTATCCCAAAAGAATCGCCGGAACAAACGCAGTGCTTTCTTTGACGCTGATTGTGTCCCTGATAAGCCCTTTTTCTGAAAGGCCTTTCAGCCTTGCAATCTGTTCGTTTGAAAGCCCGTCTGCATGGTTTGATGAAATCACGGTTTTTTCTCCCGGGGAAATAATTTCTTTTAATGTGACTACATTATTGTTCTTTAAGTGGTTTAAAATGCTTTTGATTGAAGGGGCTTGCCATTCCTCGATTTTCCCGTTTTTTTCAACAAGCGTGATAGCGGGAATCATCCCTTCCTGCAGTTGGCTTATTTTTACTTTTTGCCGTAGTGCGTCACTTCTTCCAAGAAAAACAAGCTGTAAAAGGCCAAACACAAGAAGCCCTAAAACAAAAATTCCTCCAAATTCAAAAATTACCCCAAAGTTTAAGGCAAGGCCGGCGGCAAACAGCCCAGTCGATATTGCTTCAAAGAATTTTTTTGCAAACACCAAAAGCAAAACAAGGGCAATTGCGCCAGCCAATATGTCAAGCTTCAGATATCCTGTTATTGAATGAATGCCGGCACTTGCACCTGCAAAAAAAAGTGTTTTTCGAACATTGCTCTTGAAATCCTTGAACAACTTTTCCCTCACTTCCTTGTTTTTCGCGATTTTTTTTGCCATCAATGCAATGCCCAAAGGCAGGGCTGCAAACACACTGAAAAAAAACAAACTCAAAGGAAAAATGGGTAAATCAATCGAGCCAAGCAACCCGTGCGAAACCCCAAGCAATCCCCTGATTGCGCCATAGTTTACCGGATTCAGTGCCGCAATTCCTGTGAAAAGCTTCACGTCCCCGCCAGCCCAAAAGCCGGCCTTGTGGAGCCCAAGCGAAAACAAAAACGTCAGGATTGAAACGCCGATGCTTGACCCAATTGGCGCCAAATCATTTTGTACAAAAGAAATCCAAGCGTGCGCAATCAGTCCTGCTGCAAGCATGCCGTAAGAAACCCAGTCTGGCACTATGCGTTCTTTCAGGTCGGTGAAAGTTGCAATCGCAAGCCCTGCAAGCGTGATTCCAAACAACAATAGTTCAAGCAATTTTGCCACCTTCAATGGAAAAATCTATATTAAAAAACAACAATCCATTAAAAAATTGCAGGGCTATTGTCATCTGTGGCGGTTATTTGAAATCTAATCCGGCAAAATTTCCATTTATAAAAAAGAAAGCTGTACGTTTGAGGTCAGCCATTAAAGAGGACGTTAAATGCGGCTTAAAATAAGCCGAAGTATGCATACTGCTGTACAAGACTGCATTGCTAATGAACCCCTTCATGTTGAATTGTTCTTCTAAAAGAACAAAAACCCGTAAAATCTTTCTTTTAAAAGAAAGATTTATATCTGTGTCGGGGCTTTATTTGGTGCATGCGTGATGTGGAATTTAAGGGCCTGGTAAAGGTTTCAGTTGCAGGTTTTCATGCCCGTGGGCTCCCTAAAATTTTTCCGCGAAATGAGCCAGTGCCAGCTTTTAAGAATATAAACAAAGTTGTAGTGGTTACTGGCCCGCGCCGTGCAGGGAAAACCTTTTTTTTATATGAAATCATGGAACAATTGGTAAAATCCGGGCGTCAGTTAGAAGAGTTTTTGTATTTAAATTTTGAAAACGAAAGAATTTCTGATATTAAACAAAACCAGCTGGCTTTGATTATAGAGGCCTATCTAGAATTGTATCCCAATCAAAAACCGGTTTTTTTCTTGGATGAGGTTCAAAATGTACCGCATTGGGACAAATTTGTAAGACGCCTTAAAGAAGAAGGTTTTACTGTTTACCTGTCTGGCTCTAATTCAAAACTGTTAAGCAAGGAGATAGCAACTTCTTTGCGGGGCCATAGTTATCCTGTGGAAATTCTTCCTTTTTCTTTTAAAGAATTTTTAAAAGTCAAAGGCGTAAATCTTTCAAAAAACTGGGAATTTGATGGCACCAAGCCGAAAGTAAAAAAACTATTTGATGAATACCTTAATCTGGGTGGGTATCCTGAGATAGTGCTTGAAAACCGTCTGGAATTCGTTGATGAATACTTCAAAACAATGCTTTTCCAAGACGCTGTTGAACGATATAAAGTCAAAAACGTCGAATTATTGCGATTGTTAATGAAATACCTGACGCGGCTATATGCCCAGGAATATTCTATTAATAAATTCAACAATTTTGCCAAAAGCAATAACTACAAATCATCGACTTCCGTTATACAAAGGTATTCTAAAATTCTTGAAGACATTTACTTTTGTTTTTTAGTCAATGCCAAGCAAAAGTCATTCAAAAAAGAAACAGGTTATTTAAAAAAAGCGTATTTGTGCGATCATGCTTTTATCAACTATTACAATACTGAAAAAGACCCGGGGAGACTACTTGAGAATATGGTTTTTCTGGAACTTGTCCGCAGGCATGAGCAAAGCATAAACTACTATAAGAACGGTTTTGAATGTGACTTTATCACCACTGATAAACTTATACAGGTATGTCATACTCTAAATGAGGAAAACAAAAAACGTGAAATCAACGGCTTAATGGAAGCCAAAACAAAATTCAAAAACAAAAAAAGTTTAATCCTTACTTACTCCCAGGAAGAAGAACTCGAAAACGGCATACAGGTTATCCCTGTCTGGAAATGGCTGTTAAGCGAATAATCGCCTGTTAAAAAAATCAGCCCATTATCGCTTCAATCGTCGCCGCGCGGTTTTCAAGGATTCGCGTTTTCACTACAAACGTGATGTTCACGACCTGCAATGCCACGATAATCACCGCGCCTATTATTATCAGTACAAAAGAAACAGTCAAAAGATACTCAAACGAAACCTGTGCTCTTTGGGCCATAAAAACTCACTGAAATAAAAAAAAGAAAAGAGAAGGAAAACGAGTTCCTTCAAAATTTATTTAGGTGCAGGCTTGTGCTGGTACGCAATAATCACCAAGATTTGCAGGAGAGCCGCCCGTTCCGGGTGGATTTGGGTCACTACATGCTATCGTGCAATTCCCTACTGTAACTGCTGTACACCCAACTTGGTCTGTTTTGGCAGTACATAGTCCTGTTGCAGCTGTTTGTTCTGTCTGTGTTGCTCCGCTTTGGCCGATTCCAGACAAAACTGTAATTACAACAACCGCTACAAGAATTGCGCCGCCGATTAAGAGCAGGTATTCAAGTGCTCCTTGTCCTTTTTTGTTCATTTTAAAACCTCCTTTTTTTCATGATTTTCGAATTCATGATAAACATGATTATTCTAATAACTTTCAAACTATTATATAAACCTTTTTGGGGGCAATTCTGCGAAGAATTTTGGGTAAAAGGTGAAAGCTGGAATTACCGCACCTCTGCAAGAGGTGCATATACGCGCTGTGAACTGGCGCCATCAGTTTCCGCCGACATCTTCCGCCGTGTCAGCTATTTGTCCTGGCACCTGGTCCTGTTGGGCATTAAAGATATTTTTGAGCGTCAAGCCAACTATAAGGGCCAGGAATACTGCCCCAAAAATGAGCAAAAGCGTTTCCAAGCTTGACTGTGCCTTGTTTGATAACTTCATCTTATCCACCTAAAAGCCCGCCCGACAAAACGCTTGACGCCGAGTAAGCCAGAATTGCAATAAATAGTAAGATTGGGAAATATATAATCGTTTTGGTGAGTTTTCCTTCGCGCATAAGGGCAATCATTGCGCTGACTGCAATTACTTGCATCATTATGTAGATACGGACTCCCAGTATGATGGTGTCTGATGCGTTTTTTGCCTTTAGTTGTTCTGCCTGATTCCCGACAGCTGAAGCTGCCCCTAACAGCACATCGCTTATTGTTCCGACAAACCCGAAAATTATTGGTGAAATGAAGGCCCCTGCCGCAACCATGAATATGACCTGGAGAAGCGTTCTTGTTTTTCTTTCGCGTGTTATCTTGTGGGTTTCGCGCACATCTTCGGCTATTTCGTCAAGTATGTCTGCAAGCCCTGCGCCTGCCCTTATGGCGTCAATGATTATTGTGACTGTTCGCTGGACAGTTCTTGAATTCACGTTTTCTGACAGGCTTGCAAGCGCGGTTGAAAAATTTTCGCCTTCTTCCAGTTTTCTCAGTATCTCAAAAAGTTCTTTTTTGAGTGGCCCGTATTCCGCGTAAGCGACTTCCCTTAATGCATATTCGACTGTCCCGCCTGCCTTGAGTATGTCTGCCATTTGCTTGAGTGCATCCGGAAGGTTTTCTTCGACTTCGTCTATCCTTTGAGATGCCTTAATGTAAGGATACCCAAGCATGAGGTCTGCTACCACTATTGAAGACGCGATTCCAATCAGTATAAAGTCCGGCAGGAAAAGGTAAACCAAGAGTGCTATCGTTCCTGCTGCAACAATGCTTAAAATAATCCAGAGCAGTGCGTCTATTTCAAACTCGATTTGGTCAAACATTTCCTGGTAGTTTTTGAGTGCCTTGCTGTTTTTTATGATCGGGATTTTTGAGGCAAGGTTGAGTGTCATTTTTTACACGCTCGGCTGTGTTGTCTTGATGTAGAAAACAAATGCGCCCAGAATGGCGGGAAAAACAACTGCAAAAAGCAGCAGGATGACCTGTGGCGGCAGGCTGATTGTCTGGATTGAGATTCCAAGCGGGGCATTAAATATTGCGCCCATAATCGCAATAAATACCGGGACAACTATTGCCCCGAAAATGAAGATAACCCCAAAAAAGTTCATTTTTTCCGCAAAGTCGCGGATGCTTAACTGCAGGTCAAATGAAACGTCCTGGGCGATTTCGCTCATGACGTTTGAAAGGGCCCCGCCTGTCTTTAATGCCCTGATTATGTGAAACAATGCATTCCTCAAAGACTTTGATTGTGTCCTTAGCGCAAAGTGCCGCAGTGCTTCCTGTGTGTCGGTTCCTTCTTCTATTTCGTTTATTGTCCGCGTGAATTCCTGTGACAAAAGCCCGTAGTCGCTTGAGGCAACGGTTTCAAGCGTCTTGTAAAGGCCTATTCCTGCCCGCAGTTCCGCAGACATGTGCCGAAGCGCAAACGGCAGTTCTTTGCTTATTTCCCTGCCGCGCTGTTCTGCAATGCTTTTTGGAATCATAAGAACCAGTATTAGCGAGATAAAGAATGCCCCGATTGCAACGGCTATCCCGAGTACTATGTTGAATTTCAGCACTATGCTTCCAAGCGCCCCCATTGTAAGCGCAAGAATAAACACAAGGCTTGCAACTGTTACTGCAAGTGCAAGGTATTGCGTTGCAGAATAGTTTATGTTTGCGCTGTAAAGGTTGTATGCAAGCTCTTTTGACACTGGAAACCTTTTGATGACGCTTATTAGTGGTGAAAGGAAAAGCCTTGTGTTCAGGAAAATTTTTCCAATCGTTCTGATAAAAGGCGACCTTATTTCTACGAGTTCTTCGACTTGCTGGGTTGAAACTTTTGCAGGGCCAAGCCCGGTGATTATTCCCCTTAATTCGCCCATGCTTTCCTTTGCTTCATCCAGTTCAATGCCTTCGGCCTTGTACTTTTTTTTCATCTGGGAAACTATTTTTTCGACAGCTTTTGGGTCTGTAACGACTTCTTCTTTTTGCTCTTCGTTTTTTTTGGGTTTTTTCCCTTCCTCTATTTTTTTTCTCAGTTCCTCAAGTGAAGCCATGTGTGTTCAACTACTTTTCTGTCAGCAAATGCTCTAGGCATTTTTGTGTGACGGGTTCCAGCATGTGGATGTCTTTGTCCACCAGCTCTTTTAGGAATTTTTCGCGCTTTAAAATGATTTTTTCAACATACTCGACAGGCTTTCCCATGTACTTTGCCGCGGTCTTTAGGTACTCTGATTCTTTTTTTGTCCGCTTCAGGATGTCGGTTGTCGGGTCGTATTCAAAAATCGGGACTGCTTTTGCTTTTCCTTCCATTACTCCTGTGACTTCTGCTATTTCGGTTACTCTCCTGATTGTGCCTTTTTTTTTGTCGTGAAGCCTTTGTTCAACTAAAATAATGTCCAGGCTTGCAAGCATTACTTCTGGGACATTCATCGGCGGAGAAGTTACGCGCACGATTGTTTCATATGCTGAGTTTGCGTGAACGGTGCCAAAGCAACCTTCATGCCCCGTATTTATCGCCGTGAAAAAAGTGAATGCTTCCTCGTGCCTGATTTCTCCGACAATTATCCTGTCAGGCCTCATTCTCAAAGAGTTTTTTGTAAGGATGTCAAGTGTTATTTCTCCTTTTCCTTCAAGGCTTGGCGGGCGGCCTTCAAGTCGGATCCAGTGCTTTAATGGCAAGTTGAGTTCTGCAGTGTCTTCAATCGTTATCACTCTTTCATATGGCGGGACAAATGCAGCAAGCGCGTTCAGGGTCGTGGTTTTTCCGGAGCTTGTTCCTCCAGAGATAAGCATGTTTGCGGGTTTTACGCTCATTCCTTCAGAGCAGGCCCACAAAAAGGCTGCGGTGTAGGTGTCAAGAGTCCTTGAAGTTATCAGGTCAATTATGCTGTAAGGGTCTTTTCTGAATTTTCGCACAGTCAGTGTCGCGCCGTCAACTGATGCAGGCGGGATGGTGGCATTGATTCTGCTTCCATCTGACAGCCTTGCGTCAAGCATTGGTGAACTGATGTCAACGCGGCGTCCAACCTGGCGGGCAATCCTGTTGATCAGGTCGGTTATTTCCTGGTCGGAGTAAAACTCAACGTTTGTTGTCATCATTTCGTGCTTTCTGTGGAAGATGTAGACCGGTTTTTTTGGCCCGATGATCATGATTTCTTCAATCAGGTCATCGTTTACAAGGGAGTCAATCAGGCCATAGCCCACCATTTCCGTGACAACCGAGTTTGCGTAAAAGTCCCAGCGCCTTTGCGGGATCTTGAGCTGTGGCGAGCTTTGCAGTATCTCCATTACTTTTTGGAAATATACATTTTTCCTTTCCGAAAGGTCCCTTATCCTGTACGGTGAAATAGTGATAAGCCTTGTGGCGGCTTCCTTGATTGTGTTGATAATGGTTTTTTCTGCAGCTGTTGGCTTTGGGGTCGGCGCAAAATATACCGGCAACTGGCTTTTTGGCAGGCTATAGATTTTTACGTTGCCATAAGAATCAATTATTTTTCCACCAACAAGCATTTCCTGCTCGTTTTCTGAACTGTTTTTCTGGTTTTCTTCTTCAGGGGTAGCGTCTACCAGTTCCGGAATCTCTGCCAGGACTTCTTCTTTTGGCTTTGCTGTTGGTTTTTTTTCCTTTTTTTCTTCTGACGGCATCGAGGCTTTTTTGTTTTTCATCTGCTCGATTAATTCGTCCATATAGGAAGGCATAGCGACTATTATGGTACACTTTTATATTATATAATTTTATCTATGGGGTTTGGTTTGTTTTCGCTAAGGTTTGTCCTTGCCTAAAAATTCGTCGATAAATTGTTTTGTTTTTACGTTAAAAGTTACCTGTCCGTTTCTTTCGCGCACTGCAAGAGACTGGTTTCCTTCCTCTTTTTCACCGACTGTAATGATAAATGGAATTTTCTGCATTTGCGCATCCCTTACCTTGTACCCTACTGTTTCCTGTCTCGAATCCATTTCCGCGCGCACGCCTGATTCCAATAGTTCGCTTAGCACCTGTTCGCAGTACTTGTTTGTTTTTTCACTTACCGGAAAAACAATTGCCTGAACCGGCGCAAGCCATGGCGGAAAGGCACCGCTGTAGTGCTCTATGAGAATGCCAATGAACCTTTCAAGCGAGCCAAAAATCGCGCGGTGGATCATTACGGGTCTTTCTTTTTTGTCTTTTTCGTTGATGAAATACAAGTCAAACTTTTCCGGCATGGAAAAATCAACCTGGATTGTGCCAAGCTGCCAGCCTCGCTTGAGCGAGTCAGTGATATGGAAATCTATTTTTGGGCCGTAAAACGCGCCGTCTCCTTCGTTTACCTTGAACTCGACTTTTTTTTCCTTTAGCGATTCTTCAAGCGCGCTTGTTGCTTTTTCCCAGATTTCATCCGAGCCCATTGATTTTGCCGGGCGCGTTGAAAGCTCTACCCTAAACTCAAACCCGAATTTTTTGTAGACAAAAGTCGTGAGTTCAATCACGCCCATTATTTCCTGTTTCAGCTGTTGTGGCGTGCAAAAAATGTGCGCATCATCTTGCGTGAATTTTCGCACGCGGAAAAGTCCGTTTAAGACTCCTGACAGTTCGTGCCTGTGCACTGTTCCAAATTCCGCCATCCGTACAGGCAGGTCGCGGTAAGAGTGCCGCCCGTTTTTGAAAACAAGAATGTGCCCCGGGCAGTTCATTGGCTTTATCGCAAACAGCTCTTTGTCAATGTCAACAAAATACATGTTTTCCTTGTAGTGCTCAAAGTGGCCTGACTGTTCCCACAGTTTTTTTTTCATGACAAGGCCTGTTACAACTTCCTTGTACTGCCTTTTTCGCTGTTCTTTTCGCAAAAATTCCACAAGTGCATTGTATATAGCTGCGCCTTTTGGATGGAAAAAAACCGTGCCAGGGGCTTCTTCATGCATTGAAAACAGGTCAAGCTCTTTTCCAAGTTTTAAGTGCGAGTTTTCTTCCGCTTTTTTTTTCAGCTCGACAAATTCGTCAAGCATTTTTTTTTCCGGAAAAGCAATTGCATAAATCCGCTGAAGCATCTTGTTTTTTTCGCTGCCGCGCCAGTAAGCTCCGGCTGTCTTTAGGATTTTCATGGCCTTTATCCTGCCTGTGTCTTCAACGTGCCCGCCCTTGCACAGGTCGGGAAATTTTCCCGTGAAATAAATAGTGAGTTTTTTTCCCTGTCCGGAAAATTCCAGTACGAGTTCCTGTTTGTACTTGTTTTTTTTGAAAAAGTCAAGTGCTTCTTTTTGGGTCACTTCTTTTCTTTTTATTTTTTCGTGCCGTGAAATTATTTCCATGAATTTTTTCTCTATTTTTTCAAGGTCTTCTTTTCCAAGTGGTGTTTCCATGTCAAAATCGTAATAGAAACCTTCATCGATTGGCGGGCCGATTGCCGCAAGCGCATTCGGGAAAAGCTCCTGCACCGCTTCATTGAGCACATGCGCGCCCGTGTGCCAGAGCGCTTTTTTTCCTTCAAGGTCGTTCCATGTGAGCACCCTGAACTTGCCGCTTTCGTTTATCGGCAAATCCAGTTCAAGAGTTCTTTCGTCAAGCTGCACTGCAAGCGCGTCTTTTGCAAGGCGCGGGCCGATGCTTTCAGCGACCTTTTTTCCGGTCGTACCTTTTGGAAACTCTTTTTTTCTTCCGTCCGGAAAAACCAGTTCTATTTTTTCTGCCATTTTTTCAACCTATTTTTTGTATTTCCCAAACTGCGCCAAAAGCGCTTCCAGCTGCAGCCGCTCGTTTGCGCCTTCAACCAGCCTGAAATTGTATTCCCCGATTGTGTCAACAAGTTCCACCTTGGTTTTTAGCGGTACCTCTTTTTCTTCCATTGACATCAGTTCCTTGTACAGCTGCGTTATGACGTCTTCTCCGCTCATCCCGTAATTGTACAAAAGAAAGTCAAGCCGGTTTCTTGCTTCCATGAATTTCCCGTCAAGTGCAAGTGTTATCATTTCCCTTATTTCTTTTGGCTTTGCGCGGCTTGCAACGCTGTAAACGTTTTCTTCGGAGACCTTTTTGCTTTGGCTGCTTGTTGCCTGCAGGATGTTTATTGCTTTTCTCAGGTCGCCGTCTGCAACATATATGATTGCTTCAAGTGCGGCTTTGTCTATTGACACGCCTTCTTTTTTTGCAACTTCAACCAGTTTTGCCTCAATGTCTTTTGCTGCAAGGCTCTTGAACCGGAAAACAACGCAGCGTGACTGGAGGGGCTCGATTATTTTTGATGAATAATTGCAGGACATGATGAACCGGCATGTCCTTGTGTATTTTTCCATTGTCCTTCTAAGTGCCTGTTGTGCGTCAGAAGTCAGCGCGTCTGATTCGTCAAGGAAAATTATCTTGAAGCCAGAGTCAAACGCAAGCGTGCGCGCAAAGTCCTTTATCTGTCCGCGGACAACATCGATTCCGCGTGCATCTGATGCATTCAGTTCAAGGAAGTTCTGCTCAAAGCTCTTTGCAAAAAGTTCGCGTGCAAGTGCAATCGCTGCAGAGGTTTTTCCTATTCCCGCGCGCCCTGCAAAAAGCATGTTTGGCACGTTTTTGTTGTGCACGTAGCTTTGGAGTTTTGAAGTTATGTCGGGGTGCCCTGTAACTTCTCCAAGCGTTTTTGGCCTGTATTTTTCAATCCACGGCAATCCTGCATCAATCAAGCAACCACTGTAATTTTTGTTTTTGAAACCTGTTTTAAAGGTATTTAGTCGCAAAGCGCAAGGAAATTTGTCTTGAATTTAAATTTATTGGTTTAACACAATATATTGGTCTAAATGGACTTGAACAATTCACTGAAAGTCATGTTTATTTTTCTTGCCTCGTATTTTTTTCTTTTTCTTCTTAGTGTCTTTAATTCATCTACTGGTTTTAGCGGATGGAATATTTCTTCTGACCTTTCAAGGCTTGGGTTTTTCTATATCCTTATTCCGATTCCCGGGTTTTTTATCATGTTTTTCCTTTTTGACTGGATAGAGGAATTTTTTGAGACGCGTTTTACAAGGACTTTTTGGTTTCCGTTGCTTATTTTTGTTCTTGGCGTTGTCGCATTTTACATTGCCGTGTTCTGGTATTTCTGCAACATTTTGAGCCTTAATGAAGGCTCTTTTTGCAGCGCCAATGGGTCAAGCCAGACATTTGGCTATCTTTCCGGAATTGCGGACACGCGAAATATCCTGATTAATTTTTTGTCCAAGTCTATGCCTGGCTTTTTGTCGGGGTTTTTTGCCTCTCTTCTAAGCACAAATTTTATTGCAACTTTTCTACAAAGCGCTTACATCCTTTTTTTGCTTTCGCTGGTTTTTGGGTGGGCAGGCAAAATGATCTATTTAAAGCTGCAAAACCACTCAAACCCGCAGTAGTGTTTTAATACATTTCTGGTGCTTTTTTTGGGTATGGCAAACCTTTTTAGGAATTCAGTCAGATATTACCTTGAAAACATTTCAAGCGTTCTTGGCTTTGCCCTGCTTTTGATTTTTGTGATTTTTTTCCTGAATTTTTCAGGCGTTTTTGTTTCAAGCGGGTCGGTGTTTTTTGACTATTCAGCCATAGAAGACATCGGGCCGGATTTTTTGCTTTTCCTTGCGGGGCTTTTGGTGTTTCTTTTCTTTTACTCCATGTTTGTCATACTTATGGTTTTTTCTGTGAGGAATTATTTAAGCCAGGTGAAACTTCACTATTACCTTGCTGACAAGATCCGGAAATTTGCCCTCAAGTATTTCGTGTTCCTTGTGGCAATGACTGTTTTGTCTTTTCTTGTTTCCTACTTTTTTTCATTCATTGTTTTTTCAAAAATACTCGGGTTTGTCGCCCTGGCCATTTTGTTTTCGCTTTTTTTGTTTTTGCCACAGTCAATAGTCATTGATGAGGAAAGCCTTTATTCTTCCATCCAGAACAACATTGAGTTTTCAATGAAGAATTTGCAGACAGTTGCGCTCGTATTTGTTGCAGGGCTGCTTTTGTTCTATGCGGTTGTACTTTTGGAATTTGCCCTCAATTCTTTTTTTATCCCGGGGGAGTTTTTGTCTCTTTTGCTGACGGTTCTTTTCATAGTGCCTTTTATTGAGGCAGTAAAGACAGCTTACTACATGCAGAAATTTGGCCTTGTGAAAAGGACTTCACTTGCCTTTTCCTGAATAAATGCACGCAAGCGCGTTGTTTGAAAAAAGTTCTTCTACCTCGTCGATGTTTTTTGCCTTGTGCATTTTCTGTATCCCGTTTTTCAGCAGTAAAAACGCGGTATTTTTTTCTGGTTGTCCCGGGTTATCTTTGTCCCGGGCAATGGCTGTTATGTTTTCCCCAAAACATTTTTTAAGCGAGGCTAAAAAGGCGGTTTTTTCCGTTTCGGTCTGGAAACTTTTTTCAAGGAATGCACTTACCCCTTTTAGCAGGACGATGTTTTCTGCTTTTTTTCCAGGGAGCATTTTTTCTTTTTCGCTGAAAATTTCTTGTGTGGCCCTGCATGCCTGGAGCGCTTTTTCCTGTGTGCTTGGGTCGTTGCCTGAAGCAAAACTTTCAAGGTTTATTTCAACAACCTGGTTTATCGTGCTTTGTTTTGCAAAAAATTCTTTCGTAAAAATGCTTGTTTTCCCTTTAAAACAGTTTATTGCAAGGGTGTCCTCGTTTATGTCTTTTAGGAGTTTTAACTTGTATTTTGAGTCAATGCATACCGCGACAGAAAATGCCCTTTCTTTTTTTGAGTGAAAAGTTTTTAGAAATGAAAGCCCGAATTCTGTTGCGTTTTCTTTTTGCCGCGCGCTAAGCCCTGATTCGGGCTGGAAAAAAAGGTCTATTCCAACGAGCGGCAAAAACCGGGTTTTCTTTAAAGAATAAAGCTGTTGCAGCGACTCCGCAAGTGTTTCTGCAAAATCGCTTATTTCTGTCTTTGTTTTTTTACCGGCGGCTTTTGCAAAACATGCATTGATGCCTGAAATCGACGGGTTCAAAGTGTTGGCATGAATGCTTTTCAGAAAAATGCCTTGGATTTCAACAAGTGCTTTTGGAAAATTTTCTGAAAGAATGCCTGGAAAAATGCTGGTGGCAAAGGGGCGTGAGACAATATCCGGGATTCCATAAATTGAAATTATCCCTTTTGAATGCAGTTCTTTTGCTTTTTGCGGGATTGTCTTCAGCAGGTTGTACTGGCGCATTATCTCTTTTGGGGCTTTTTTTCCTGCCTGCATTTTTTTTTCCACGTCAAAAATCGGCATTCCAAGCCTTGTGTACTCATAATATGTTTTTATCTGCCCAAACTCAAGGAGTTTCACTGCGGCCATGTCCCGTATAAGGGGCGTTGAAAGCTCTTTTACATTGAGGTCTTTTAGCTTGCCTTCAACTTCGGAGCTGATTTTTTCCGCGATTGTTCTTGGGATTTTTGTTTCCCTTGTCAGGGACTTTGTTATGTTGCCCCGGTTGAATGCCTCGATTTTTTCTTTGGATGTGAAAACGCGCATTTTTTCAAACGAGGAAAAGACCTCCGCTGCCTTTGGGTTGAGTTTGGTCAAAAGCTCGATTGCTTTTTCCCGCATCTTTTTTCCTTGCAGTTTTTCGTTTTCAAGCTCCTGGATTATTTTGAGGGCGTCCCAGTTGGTTGCGCCTGCTTCCTCGAATTCGAGTGCCAGTTTTTCAAGCTCTTCTTTTACGGGTTTTTTTGACAGCACAGTCAAATGGTTTGTAAAACTAATTAAAATCAAAGCCTGCAAACTTCCGGATTAGGAAAGCAAACTTTTTATTATGTGTGTGTTTGAATAATTAATGGTGTTTTTCTGGCTGAAAATTCTCTTGACAAAGTGGACCTGAAAATACTCCAGCACCTTATTTCGGACGGCAGGGTTTCTTTTAGCGCGATTGCAAAGGACGTCAGCCTTACTGATGTGGCAATAAAGAAACGGTTTGAGCGCCTGAAGCGAAAAGGCGTGATTGGCTCAATCAGCGCAAACCTTGACTTAAAAGTGCTTGGATACGAAAACCCGATTTTTGTGCAGATTCGCTCCGAAATATCCAAAAACAGGGACCTGATAAAAAAGCTGAAAGAGTTTGACTCTGTTGTAGAGCTTCACCAGGTTTTGGGCGAATACAACCTTTTGGCAAAGCTGGTTGTGCCAAACCTTGAGATGGCAGAAAAGTTCATTGAGTCCCTTGGCGTCCTGGACGGAGTCCTTGACATAAAGACTTCCCTTATCCTTTCAGAGCTCAAGAAAACCAACAATTTGCCGCTTTTTTCGCTGCAAAAAAAGCTATAACCCTATGTTCGTCAATTGACGTATAAGCTTTTATTCTTTTTTGCACAAACTATCAATATGGTTTTAGGAAAGAAAGCCCAGATTTCAGTCGAACTCATAATCGTTTTTGCCGCAGTCGTCGCAGTCGTCCTTATTCTTGTCTCACAGCTCCAGAAAACAACCGAGAAAGGGGCAAAGGTCATCGCCGAAAAATCAGAGGACATTTTCAAGGAGATAGACAAAATTGATTAAACACGGTTTTGGCCAGCTTAGCATCGAATACCTACTAATTGCCGCTGCGGTCCTTTCCTTGCTTGCAGTTCTTGCAGTGTCTTTCAATTCAGTTCTTTTTTCCGGGCTTTTTGTTCTTGACGTGCAAAACGCAAAAACGTTTCTTTTTGACCTGCAGAAAAAATCCGAATCACTCTCATTTTACGGCGAGGGTTCTTTTGCCAGCACCCAAATTTCTTTTTTCAATGAATGGCGCATTTACTCAAGCGAAGGATTTTTGCTTGTCGAAGTTTCAAGCAAAAGGCTTGGCGTGTCCAAAACGCTCCGGGTTTCGCCTTCCGTCAAAGTGGTTACAGATATTCCTCAGACAAAAAACAAGCTGCACCTGCGCCTGTCGCGCGAAAAAGATTTTGTCCTAATCAAAAACAACCAGCCTGATTCTTGACTCGTTTAGTGCGTCATCAAGAAAAACAGTTTCTTCCACAAAAGCTTTTTTTGCATCCTTGTTTTTGCCAATCAAAATTTTTTTTCCACCAACTTCGATTGCCCCGCTTTTTCCTGAAAACACCAACTCAAAGTCGGTTTTCATTTCCTTCAAATCAAAATTTCTTTCTTTTGCCCAAACCGTCAAAAGGTCGTGTGATTTTTGTGAAAGCACAAGGTCAGAATAGCCGTCAGTTGGATTTGCCTGCACCAATGAAAGAAAAGCAATCAATGCAATCGCTGAAAGCACAAGGTCAAAAAGAATGTAAAAGCCTTTTTCATTCACAGGCTGTCACCTGCAAAAGTCCTTTTTTTCTTTCAAGGTCTGATATGGAAACCACAAATCGCTCTACCACAAGGCAGTAGCTTTCGTTTTCTGCTTTGTCTTCAAAAACAGTCTCTTTTTTCCCGTCCACAAATTTCAGTTGTATTTTTTGAACGCGAATGCCACCCACAAAAAGGTTTTTTGGGTCCGGATTTGCCAGCCTTTTGGCTTCAATCACGTTGCTTTGGGTCCTTTTTAGTTCCGCGTCAAAAAAGGCAGCCCCCAAAACAGGGTTTTTTTCGTCATGGTTTTTTATCATGGAGTCAACAAGGAAAATTGCTTTTCTTTCAAACTCAAGTGTGGCTTGTGTTTCGCTGTTTTTTTTGACTGCCATGCTTGCTTGGTTTAATGCCACTAAAATGAAAAAAAATACAACTACGCACGAGACAACAAATTCTGATGCAAAAACGTTCCCTTTAGCCTTCATAGTGCTTTCTTACCTTGACCTGTATTGTCATCTGTTTTCCGTTTCCGGAAATGGTTTTTTCCTGTGCGATTGTCTGTGAAGTTTTGTGCACTCCGTTTTTTGCAGAAACGATTTTTTCGTTTTCCGTATGGCATTCAAAATCCATTTCCTTTAATGCCCCGCCTGCATTCGCATAAAACGAATCCACGATTGCCGCGCATTTTTCTGCTTCGAGTTTTGCTTCAAGCGCCATGGCTGAATTTTCTGCCAGGGTGTTGACATTTTGCATCTGCTTTGCAGTTGCCCCGATTAAAAGCATAAAAGACACAAACACAACGATGAATTCAAAAAAATTCATGTTCCAACAACCACTGCCTTTGCCATGTAACCTGCAGGCATTTCAAATTGTGAAAAATAATTTCCCTCGCTTATTTCTGCCTTGAATTTTTTGTCGTTGTTTATTCCCCCTGTGAAATAAAACACTGCAAAAGTTATCCCTTTCTGGCTCACTACAAGAACCTGTGTCGCATCTTCAAGCCTCTCTTGTGCAATGGCATTTTTGTTGTGATTTTCTTCTATGAAAAAACTTGTTTTTTCTTTGTCTTTTCCAAAGCTTTTGCTGAAGTTGGTAATTCTTTCTGCCACTTTTTGCCTGATTTTTTGCGGGTCAAGGTTTTTTGCAAGCAGTTCTTTTTCGAGTGTTTTTTTCACAAGAAAATCCACGTTGTTTTCAATTTCTGCCCGCCTGAAAAAAGCTTTTTCGATTTCAAGTGTCTGCTTTGAAATCGCCTGGGTTTCTTTCGCTACGGCGTTTTTTGCGTCAAGGACAGAAAGGCTCAGTTCAAGCACTGCCAGGACAAGGATGATTGAAAAAAAGCCCTTTTTCATTAAAGGAAAATGAACCCAAGTCAACTTAAATATTTCGTCAATTGTCGAAGTCATCGGTTTTTATTTTTCGCCTTTTTACTTACTTTACGGTGTTTTTTTGAATCGGGAAAAAGCAGACCTTTTGATCAGCTGGTTTACAATAACCCTTGCGTTTTCGCTTGTCTTAAGCGAGGATTTTTTGAATGTTTACTCTTTTTTTGAGGCGCTGCCCATAGCGGCTTTGGGGGTTGGCACTGGTTTTATCCTGCATGAACTTGCCCACAAATACGTTGCAATCCATTATGGGGCAAAAGCGGAGTTCAGGCTTTGGACAACCGGCCTTGCACTTGCCATCATTTTGCCGGTCATTACACTTGGAAGGTTTTTGTTTGCCGCTCCCGGGGCGGTATATATTTTTGACCACAACACTTCAGTCAAGCAAAACGGGGTCATTTCGCTTGCCGGGCCGCTGACAAATATTGTCTTGGGTGTGGTTTTCTTGGTGTTTGCATTGTCTATTGACCAGACAGCTTTTTTTGGAACGCTTTTTTCAAGCGTGGCCTCGATTAATTTTTTCCTTGCCTTTTTCAACCTTATCCCGATTTACCCACTTGACGGCTCAAAAGTTTTTGCATGGAACGTTGCGGTCTGGGCGGTTCTGTTCATTCCGCTTGCAGGGTTCATATTTTTTAGGTGAAATCAGTGGTTGCACCTGAAGGTTTGAATGAGAAATTAAACCAAATCATTGAAAGAAATAAAAAAGTTGAATCAGACAAAGCATGGGAACTTAGTTGGGCAAGAAAAATGCTTGTTTTTGTTCTCACGTATATTGCAATTTCTTCTTATTTTTATTTTGCCGGGCTTCCACAGCCTTTTTTGAATTCAATTGTCCCTGCTCCTGCATTTGTTATCTCAACATTGACTCTTCCGCACTTCAAGCAAGTGTGGATAAAATATGTGTATAAAAAATAGGGCTGCTTTAATTTCAAATATCTGTAATTTTAAGAACTCTTACCTTACGTAGCTCAGCTTGATTGTCGAATAGCTTTTGCGGAACTGGTCGTATGCGTTCATTACCTCTGCGGAAATTGACGGCAGGATCTTTTGCATTGCGGCATCGATGTCCTGGGTTGTCACTTCCGGTTTTGGCTTTCTGCGCTCAAGTGTAATCAGTGCGGCTTCCCTCATCAGTCCCTGCAGGTCTGCTCCGCTGTAGCCATCTGTTTTTTTTGCAACCATTGACAAGTCGACGTCTTTTGCAAGCGGAACGTTTTTTGAATGGACCTTGAGGATTGAAAGGCGTGCCTTTTCGTCTGGCGCGCCAATCTGGACAATTTTGTCAATTCTTCCCGGCCGCAAAAGAGCGGGGTCAATCAGGTCCGGCCTGTTTGTTGCGGCAATGAACACGACATCTTTTAGTTCTTCGATGCCGTCAAGTTCTGTCAACAGCTGGTTTACAACACGCTCGGTTGCACCTGAGTCCGTTGCGCTTCCGCGATAGCTTGCAATCGCGTCAATTTCGTCAAAAAACACGACGACTGGCGAGACCTGTCTTGCCCGCTGGAAAACTTTTCTGATTGCTTTTTCCGATTCGCCAACCCACATTGAAATCAGCTGCGGTCCCTTGACTGAGATAAAGTTTGCTTCGCTTTCTGTTGCAACGGCTTTTGCAAGCATTGTTTTTCCTGTTCCAGGCGGTCCGTATAGCAGGACTCCTTTTGGCGCCCTTATCCCAAGTGCCTTGAATTCCGGTGCCCGCTTAAGCGGCCATTCCACTGCCTGTTTTAGTTCTTTTTTCACATTGTCCAGGCCGCCAACGTCTTCCCATCTAACGTTTGGGATTTCAATAGTGACTTCGCGAAGCGCACTTGGCTGCACGTCTTTTAATGCTTCAAGGAAATCGTTTTTGTTTACTTCAAGTGTTTCAAGTACTTCTGTGGGAATCGTTTCCTCTTCAAGGTTTATTTTTGGAAGGTATCTCCGGAGCGCCTTCATTGCGGCTTCTTTTGTCAGGGCTTCAAGGTCTGCGCCGACAAACCCGTGCGTGATTTTTGCAAAATAGTCAATGTCCACGTTTTTTGCCAAAGGCATTCCCCGTGAATGGATCTGGATGATTTTTTTCCTGCCTTCCATTGAAGGCACGCCAATCTCTATTTCGCGGTCAAACCGTCCAGGCCTTCTAAGTGCCTCGTCAAGGGAGTTTATCCTGTTTGTTGCCGCAATCACTATTACGTTTCCGCGTGATTCCATTCCATCCATTGCCGCAAGAATCTGTGCGACAACACGGCGCTCTACTTCCCCTATCACTTCTTCCCGTTTTGGTGCAATCGCGTCTATTTCGTCAAAAAACACTATGCTTGGCGCGTTTTTTTCGGCTTCCTTGAAGACATCACGGATTCGTTCCTCTGCTTCCCCAACAAATTTTGACATAATGCTCGGGCTGTTTACCGCAATAAAGTGCGCTTGCGTCTCATTCGCCACCGCTTTTGCAAGCAGGGTTTTTCCGGTTCCCGGCGGGCCGTGCAGGAGAACTCCTTTTGGCGGGTTGATTCCAAGTTTGCGGAAAATTTCCGGGTGCCTCATTGGAAGCTCTATCATTTCCCTGATTTTTTGCACTTGTTCTTCAAGCCCGCCGATGTCTTCGTACGCAATTCTCTGGAAAGAATAAAGGTCGTCTTTGACCGGCTCTTCTTTTAGGATGAACTGCGTGAAATCAGTGACTTTCACGATGCCCTTTGGCGTGGTGTCAACGACGCGGTAAACAAATCCCGAGCCAAACACGCTTATCCAGACGTTGTCGCCCTTGGTAAGCGGGCGGCCGATAAAGTTTTTTTTCAGTATCCTGTCATAGCCTGACGCGATTATCCTGACTTCCTGTGTTGGCGCAAGGATGATTCTTTTTGCTTCAACGACTGTTGCCCGCCTGATTGTCACTTTTTCTCCAAGGCCTGCTCCTGCATTGTGCCGGATGTGGTTGTCCATCCGGATTATGGCTTTTCCTTCGTCTTCCACGCGCGCAGGCCAGATGACTGCAGCGGTTTTTTTCGTGCCCTCGATTTCGACAATGTCGCCAGAGGTAACCCCAAGCTCTTCTTTTGTTATCTTGTCAAGCGTTATGATGTTTCTTCCAACGTGTGACGGGTCAGGCTCTTCCACCCGCAGCACTGCCTCTTTTTTTTTCTGCCCAATCATGACTCTCTAACGAAGTGATTGCTAAAATAGAAATATTAATCTAACTATGCAAAACATGCGCGTTATGTGGAGAAAAAGAAAAAATAAGGGGCCTTATGCAAGGCCGATGTAACCTGTTGAAGCGGATCCAATTGCTGTTAATAATGCAGCTCCAAGCAAGATTGCTAGGAGTACAACTAACAGAATTACCAGTACAATAGGAATTAATGTCACTATGATTGCTTTTCCGCTTGAAAGTTCTTGTGATTCTTTTATAACCAAATAAAAAAGATATATAGAATATGCCAATAGTAACAGGTTCAATATCCCGCCAACAATTGGCACCAAAGCAAATATCCCCATCAGGGCTAGCTGGGGTATGGTGTAAAGCGAATCAAGATATAAAATTGAGGTGTAGCTTCCTTTTCCGCCAAAAATTTTGGCTATGACAAAATATACTCCGACAAAAATCAAGTCAAGGATTAGAATTATTAATGGCGTGATAATAACTGCTCCAATCAGGCCGGAAATCATCCCAAGAGCATCAGATGAAATTATGCCTGTAATTAGTTGGCCAATTAAAGTTATTATTCCATAAATTAGGCTTCCAATAAGAATATATAAAACTCCTTTCCCAAGCGAAGCGTTTGCCTTTTCTGATGCAAACGTTTCCTTTGGCTTAAGGAATGCATTAATCCAAACATTAAAGTTCATTTTTTTCTCTCCTTTCAAAGCCAAAGAACCGGCTTTGCTGGTTCTATTAAACCTTTCTTATATTTAATTCTATTCTTGGGCTTTTTCCTTCTGTTTTTATGCCCCGTGCAGTTTGAGTATTCTCATCTCGCCTGACGGCAGCAACTGGTTTATTTCATCCACCGAGAACTTGTGGCCTGTTTTTTTTTCAAAAAACCGGGCGATTTGCTTTGCGATCGCGTTTTTTTTCTCGTCTCCTGGCGCAAGCTCAAAGAACTGCCTGCAGGATTTTTTCAGTGCACTCATTGGCCCGCAAATAAGGTTTCCTTTTTCTTCCGCGCCGATGCAGATGTTCAAAGGAGTCTTTCTGTACCATTCTCTTTTGCCGTAAATCATGAAAGCGCCGGTTCCGATTGACTCGCCGCTTGGTGCCTGTTTTGAGACCTGTTCAAATTCCGCGGAATAAACGTCGACTGCTGCAATCTTTTGCTGCCATGCCTTTGAATACACTGCTGCAAACTGTGCGGCTTCCTTTAGCGTTGTTTCGGGCACTTTTTTCCCCCCAGTTTTTACAATAGTGTGCGCTGCGCCAACTATGTCTGCATGGAAAAACCGGTCTCCTTTCTCAAAATGTTTTTTTACCAAAAACTCGTTTGATTTTGCGTCACGCCCTGCCAGAACCAAAAAACCGTCGCTTGAATGAAACCAGTGGAATTTCTCGAACCATTTTTTTTCCTTTTTGCGCTCAATGGTTATTCTGGAAGCACTTGAAACTTTTTCGCCTGCCTGCCTGATTTTTTTCTCCATTTGAGTCATTGCCTTTTCAAGCCCGCCGAGTTTTTTCTTTGCTTTTTTTGATTTCTCAAAATATGCCGAGGCGTTTTCCTGCATGGATTTGTCAAAGCGAAGCGTTACTTTCATCAGTCAAACCCTTTTTCTTTTCGGATTATGTCAATCATTATTTTTGTCCTTGAATTCATTTTGTAGAATGGCTCGGTTTCAAAAAAAATCTGCCTGTCCTTTATTGCTTCAAAAATTTTTGGTATTTGTTCATAATATTTGTGGTTTATGTCCTTGTGGTAGGTTTCAACATCCTTGTAAATGTGGTGGGACATAAGGTTCCAGTTATTTGAGCCGATAATCCCTGAAAGCCGGTAAACATTCGGGTCATTTTTTGCCGTGTGAAGGATTCTTTCAACAGTCTCTTTGTTTGACATGTCAACCTGCCAGAGAACAACTGCTTCAAGGTTGTACCCGAATTTCTTGAAATCAATTTTTGGCCCGTATCCTTTGAGTATGCCGTTTTTTTTCAAAAATTCAAGCGAGGCCTTTATTGTTGCTTTGTGGTAGCCGGTGTGTTTTTGTATCTGGCGGATATTTGGCAAAACAGTGTTTTCCTTGATTAGGGCCTCAAAAATTTTGAGCCTTATTTCATCGTCAACCCTCATTGCAGGCATGTGTAATTATTGTACAGTTAGATAAAAAAACCTATGCTAAAACGTACATCTAAAGCTCGTCAATATATATTAACTTGAACACCGGCTATTCTATTAGATAAGAATTGGGGGGATCCAATCCTATATCGAAATTAAAAACATCACATCACTTTGGAACAGGGTTAGGCTCACCAAGCTCTTTGGTTTAAATCCGGTGCCCTGTTCCAAAAATATTTTCCGGCGCAGTCGGAATGGGGGTTCTTTATGCTGCCGCAAGTCTTAGTATTAATGGTATTTGGGCTGGTGCTGCTTAAGGTGCTGCTCGATTAGTTGCGTTATTTTTGCCTTATTTTTCAGCTAAGGCTTCTTTCTTTTTCAGTTTCTCTTCTTTTTTTTCCTTCCATCCTGCCTTGCTTTTGCAGTTTGGGTCAATGCACATTTCGTACCTAAAACGTGGGCCGATGACTTTTATAGTCGGCTTTGAACAGTCAGGGCATGGTTTTTCAAGCGAAATAATTTTTCCTTTTTGCGGCAGCGGATAAGTGTTTTTGCAGGCCGGGTAATTGTTGCATGCCAAAAACCATTTTGCGTTCTTGCTTTTGAGTTTGCGGAGTTTTCCTGTCGCGCATTTGTCACAGTTTCCCAAAAAAGAATCTTCCTGCAGGGCCTTTCTTATGAGGCTTCCTACTTCATTTTTCTTTTCCAGGAGTGTAAAAAGTATTTTTTCAAGCTTTTCAGTTGAAACATTCACCACTTCTGTTTTTGTTTTTTTTCCTGCTGCAACCTCGTCCATTTCCAATTCAAGGTCGGAAGTCATTTTTGGTTCTGTTACGGTTTTGCCATATGCGATCAGCGAGTCTGTTACTGCAAACGCGACTTTTGTCGGCTCGATTGCCTTGAGGCCTGAAATGTAGTGTCTTGAGTAAAGTTTTTGGATGATTTCGTGCCGTGTCGCTTTGGTTCCAAGCCCCAGGTCATCCATGAGCTTGATTAAAGAAGACTGCGAGTACCTTGGAGGCGGCAATGTTTCTTTTTCTATTACTTCGAGTTTTTTCAGGTCAACCAGGTCGCCTTCCTTCATTTCCGGAAGGATTGTTTCTGAAAGTTTTGAGTAAGGGTAAAACTCTTTCCATCCGGCTTCAAGGATTGCCTGCCCGTGAGCAAGGAACGGCTCTCCGCCAAGGCCTATCTGCACCGTGAGGTTGTCGGTTTTTGCGTCATCACTCAAGACTGCAAGAAAGCGCCGTGCGACAAGCTCGTAGATTTTCCATTGCTTTTCTGTCAGGGCCTGCTTGTTTGCTGTGCCCACAGTATAAATTGGCGGGTGGTCTTTTGTTTCCTTTTTTCCGCGCGAAGGCACTAACTCTTTTTTTGCAAGTATTTTTTGCGCCAATGCGGAGAGTTCTTTTACTTTTTCTATTTTCAAAAGTGATTCTTTGAGGTCTATTGTAGGGGTGAAAACCGTGTTGTCCGTTCGGGGGTAAGAAATCAATCCCTGCTGGTAGAGGTATTCTCCAATGTTCATTGCGTCTCCTGCGCTAAAGCCGATTGCTGTTGCCGCGCGCAAAAAGTCAGTCGTGTTAAATGGTGTCGGGCGGGCTATTATTTTTTGCTTTCTTGAAACCCTTTCCACGATTCCTTTGTCGTTTTTTTTGGACAAAATTTTTTCTGCCTCGTTTTTGTCCAGAAATCTTCCTTTTTTGTGCTCTGCGACAAACTGTTTTTTGTCTTTTTCAAAAACCGCTTCAACAATGTAGTATTTTTCTATCTTGAATGCAAGCCTTTCCTTTTCCCGGTTGACAATGAGTGCAAGGACTGGTGTCTGTACGCGCCCTGCTGAAAGGAAATCTTTTCCAAGCGAGCCGGACATTAAGGACAGAAAGCGCGTGAGCACTGCCCCCCATACAAGGTCTATTTCCCGCCTCGAATCCGCTGCGTCCGCGTAATTGTAGTCAACGTTTGTCAGGTTTTCAAAAGCGGTCTTTACGTCTTTTTCTGTCATTGCGGAAAAGTATGCGCGGTGGATTTTTATTTTTGGATTGACTTCTGTTACAAACCTCAGTGCCTCGACTCCGATTGCTTCGCCTTCGCGGTCAGCGTCTGTTGCAATGATTATTTCTGTTGCCTGTTTTGCGGTTTTTCTCAGGGCGTTGATTATTTTTTTTTCTTTTTCAATGTAGATTATTTCTGCCCTGACAAGTTTTTTGAGGTCTGTTCCAAGCCAGTAACTGTAGGATTTCGGAAAGTCAACATCAACAATGTGCCCCCTTAAGGGCACTACCGTGACTGCTTCTTTTTTGTCTTCGTACTTCATTATCGGCGAATCGGCTTCGGTTGTTTGCACTGCTGTGCCGCCTGAAAGAATGCTTGCAATCCTTGTTCCGGCAATTGCTTTTTCTGTTACAATCATTTTCATGGCTGTCTTTTCCTGGTTTGCCCTTTTATAGATTAATTTTTCTGCCGCAAAGACTTAAAACAGCAAGCTTTTTTTTGCCCTGATTTTTTCTTCCTTTTTTGCAGGATGCGTTTAAAACTAGAAAAGGAAAAAAAGCCCGAATACAAAGAAAAAGAACATAATCATTGCAATGTCGCGGCTTGAATATGCTATCAGGCCGACTATTGCCGGGGCCAGAACCAAAAGCATGTTTTCGCTGTTCAGCCTTGTCCCTGTTACTGCAAGTGCATAAAACGCCCCAAGTGCTATTAAAAGAAACAAAAACGCGACAAACGTGGAAATCGTGCCGGTGACATATTTTTGGATGTTTTCAAAAACAGGGTCCATTCTTGAAACCGTGGATACAGTTGCAGTTTTTGCGTGGCCTGTGTCTTCCTTGTGCTCTTCTGTATGTTCTTCTTTGTGCGTGGTTGTATTCACAATTTCGTGCCCGTGCGCGTTGCTCATACCTGATTTTCCGTTATTGAATGTTTTTAAACTGTTGGGCGTGCCCGCAGGTTAAAAAGGGAGGGGGAGTTAAGGAGAACTAAAAGCAGCGAATTTTTCCTTAACCCTTTTTTTTGCGAAGCGATTGCGAAGCAAAACCCTTTTTGTGAGCCAATATACCCTCGTTTTTCACGCTTTTAAAGCGTTTGAAAGAGTGGGTTTCCGGTGCGGTTTTTTCCCCTTGGCGGTTTCCACTGAAACAATTTTAATAAAGTTTAACCTATTGTTTGATTGGATGCGCTCTAAAAAGAACATTTTTGAAGGCCTGTCGCGAGAACACCTTATATTCAAGGACGAAAGGTCTCTTTACCCTGAATTTGTGCCAGACAAGCTTTTTCACCGCGACCGCGAAATCGAGGCAATCGCACTTGCGCTTAACCCGTTGCTTAAGGGCAAAAAGCCCCACAACGTTTTCCTTACAGGCTCAACTGGTGTAGGCAAAACCACGGTTTCAAAGTATGTGCTTGCTGAGCTCACCGAATTCTCCGACCGCGTGAAAAGCCTTTACATTAATTGCTTTGAGTTCAATTCGCGCCATGCGGTCCTTTCAAGCATCACAAACTTTTTGGGCCGTGCTTCTCCGCGCCGCGGGATTGCAACTGACGAGATTTACGGCTCGCTTTTGGAGGCTGCGCGCAAGGCGACTTTTTCGCCCGTGATTATTCTTGACGAGGTCGACCAGCTTTTCCTGAACAGTGACGGGCAAAAGCTCTTGTATGATTTGCTTCGCATTGTCGAGTTTGAAAACAAGGTTTTTGGCATTGTCCTGATTTCAAACAACGAGGGCCTGATGATGTCCCTTGACGAGCGGATAAAAAGCTCGCTTGCCGAGGAGAAAATAATGTTTGAGCCTTATTCGCCTTCAGAGCTAAAGGACATTTTGTCCGAGCGCGCAGAGCTTGCGTTTTTGCCAAGCGTGCTTGACGCGGAAGTCATCCCATTTGTTGCTGCACGGTGTGCAAAGCTTGGCGGCGATTGCCGTGTCGGAATAGAGGCATTGCTTAAGGGCGGGCGCGTGGCAGAAAAAGCCAACGCAAAGTCGGTTCAGTTGTCGCACGTGAAAAACGCGTTTGAGTCAGTTGAAGGCGTGTCGCTTCTCAAGGGCGTGAAATATCTGTCCGCGCCGGAAAAAACCCTTTTGTCTTTTCTTGCCCAAAACCCGCAGCTGATGTCTGGAAAACTTTTTGAGTTGTTTTCCAAGTCTTCAAAGCAAATGCTTTCCGAGCGCCGCATCCGCGACATCCTTAACGGCCTTGAAAAAAAAGGGTTTGTCGTGTCAGAACAGGTCAGCATGGGAAACCAGGGCAAGACCCGAAGCTTCAAATGCAGGCTTCCGTCGGGCCTGCTTTCAAAAGAGCTTGGGAAAATTTAGCGGTACTCCTGGGTTTTCGCCGAAACCAATAAAAACCTGTAAACCCTATTTTAATTTAGGCTTTTTATGGCTGAAACAATTCCTGTGTCAAAGACCGTGAAGAAAAACCTTAAGTCTCTTAAGACGGAAGTGCAAGAGGCAAAAAAGGTTCCAAAGTCGGTGAAGAAAAACATCAGGTCTCTTCGCTCGCAGGTAAAAGAGGCAAGGAAGGTCCCAAAGTCCGTGAAAAAAGACCTTAGCACACTTAAGTCAAAACTTGAAAAAGGCTCTGCGGTGGATGAAAAACAATCCAAAGAGCTTGAAAAACTCAGGGCAGACCTTGAAGCCCTCAAGAAAAAAGGCACCAAGAAAAAAAAGCTGAGCGCGTATAACCTGTTTGTCAGGCGCCAGTTATTGATTGGAAAAACTTTTGCGCAGGCAGCGCGCCTGTGGAAAAACCCCAATGCAAAAACTGCAAAGCCAAAATCGAAAAAGCCAGCAAAGGCAAAACCTGCAAAGAGAAAACCCGGAAAGCCAAAACCAGCTGAGTCGATAAAGTCAAACTACCTTAAAGACCTGGTGCAGGAACTCAAAATCCACAGGCAGGAGGTCTCGTCTGTAAAGGGCCATTTGAATTCTGTTGTTGACCGCCTTAAGTCAGGCGAGAAAGCAATGCTTGTTTCAATGCTTGAAAGAAAGGCTGCTGAGCCAGAAGATGTGCAGGCTTCGGGAACTGAAAAAGTTTCCGACGAGGAAACCGCGGTAAAGCTTGCAGGGCTTTACTTCAAGGAAGTAGCGCGCCTGGGCTTTAAGCGTTCTTTGGAGCTTGACTCTGTGATTAACGCTTATTTTTACGCGCTTGCGCGAATCAGGCGAAAAGAGTTTGAGTCAAAGGAAATAATTGATGCAGTGCGTGATTCAAAAATGAGTTCAAAGAGTTTCTGAGGTGGAAAAATGAAAAAACCAATGCAGGATGAGAAAGTTGCATTCAAGCTTGTTGACATTTATTTTGCTGAAATCGCGCGCCTTGGTTTCAAGCGCTCGCTTGACTTGGACGCGATAATCAATGCTTATTTTTACACGCTTTCGCGCCTAAAGAACAAGGATACACTGGTCCGCGAAATGGCCCAAAGAGTTATTGAAGAAGAGGAAAAGCTCAAAACCCAGTCAAAAGAAGAAATGATTCCTTCCTTGCAGGACCTTAAAGAGCGCATCCCGTCAAGCAGCACCACCAGCACAACTGTAACCGAGACAAAAGTGGAAACTCAGTAAATATCTTCTCTGTATCTTCTTCCTCTTCTTGCTGCAGGTGACGGGTTTCTGTTTTCAACTACTCGTTTTGCAGAGCCTATTCGGTTTCTTGCGTTTTCTTTTGCCTTGCGGGATAAATGAAGGGAGTCTGAAACTTTGGAAATGTCTCTTCTCATTTCTGCGTTCATGTTTCTTGCAGCCACACTAATGGCTTTGGCTGGCGTGACGGCACTCCTTAATGCATTCACTTCAGAAATCCTTGTTCTTTGTTTTTCAACTGCGTCTTTTGCCAGCTGTTCCGCGTCTTGTCTATGAAGCCAGCTTGCTGCATTCCATTGTCGTGCCTGCCCAATGCGGTATTTTGCTTTTCCAGAAATCCATCGTCTGGCAGGTTTTTTTCCGCTGGGCATTCCACTTTTTCCTTGCATTCCCATTACAAAGTCTCGGTTTTGTTGTATAAAAAAGTTTCTGCAAGTCAGCCCTTGAATACAATCTCGATTGCGTCCCGGTTTTTGAGCACGTGTTCTTTTCCGACAACCATTTTTGTCTTTGAGTCAATCGCCCGGATAAAGCCCTTGCCAATGTCGGTGTGGAGTTTGAACGCAAAGTCCAGGGCAGTCGAACCGCCCGGCACCAGAAAACAGTCCGGAATATAGTTTCCGTGCTGGTCCTGGAGTTTTCCGCCCGCCGGAAACACCGCGATGAATTTGAGCACGTCAAAAACCGTGTGGTCTAGTGCGTCCTGTACTCCTGTCGAGTTGAATTTTGCAAGAACGTTTGCCTTGATGTAGTCAATGCCTTTTTTTTGCTTTTCGTCAAGTGCTTTGAGTTCCCTGAAGTCCTTTGCCCCTGGCTCGTAATCAATCGCCCCGTCTTTTGAGGCGCGCTTTAGCGCCAGCTCTGATACCGCGCTGCAGCCAAAGACCGCCAAATGCGGGAATTTTTCCTTTATTTTTTCAGCGTTTTTTTGCGCGCCTTCAAGGTCAATCTTGTTTGCTGCAATCACAATCGGTTTGGAGATGCGTCGAAGCCCGCTTGCAAATTTTTCTTTTTCTTCTTCTGTCCATGTGAAAAGCTTTTTTTCAAGCAGGTTTGAATGCAGCAATGCATGCTCTATGTCAAGCGGGTTTGCCCCGATTCCTGAAAGGCTCTGCGACATTGCTTCAATAAGCTTTGCTTTTGACTCAATAGGCGTTTTCCCGAACTTGTTCCAGTTTTTCTTGATTATGCCCAAAAACCATGCGTCGATTTCTTTTTCCAAAAACTCTACAGTGTTCACCGGGTCAAACCCGCCCAATCCGACGCTTTCGCCCTTGTCGTTTGTGCTGCCGCTTGCGTCAACAACGTGGATAAGCACGTCTGCCCTGTTCAGGTCGCTTAAAAACTGGTTTCCCATTCCCTTGCCTTCGCTTGCGCCCGGCACAAGGCCTGCAACATCGATTATTTCTACAGGGACAAAGCGCGTTCCGTTCTTGCAGTAACCAGTTCTCGGGTTGCACTGGACGCCAAATTCCTTGTCAATGCATTTTACGCGCACAAACCCTATTCCCTTGTTTGGCTCGATTGTCGTGAACGGGTAAGACGCCATTGGGGCATTCTGCAGCGTGCATGCGTTGAAAAACGTGCTCTTGCCCGATGACGGCGCCCCTACCAAACCGATTTGCATGCCCTTCAACTCATTTTGCCCTGCTAAAGTTTTTAATCAGACTTGAATCAGAGTATTTCTTTTTTTATTTTGCCAAATTTCGAAAAGTGCCTGTCCGTGGTTAAAACCGTCAGGTCATTTTCCTCCGCTATTGCGGCAATAATGCAGTCAATCAGCCCAACCTGTTTTTCTTTTTTTCCTGGTTTTTTGTTTGCTTCAACCCAAAGCTGGCCAGCTTTTTGCTCTGAAATTCGTGTTGTTTGTAAAATTCCACTTGTGTTTTCTATTCTTATTATTATTTCCAAAATTTCTATTGAGTTTAAATAACTCCACTTGCTGATTTCTGCTATTGAGATACTTGCAGTAAAAAAGTTGAGGCCTTTTAATATTCTTGTTGCCCTTCTCCCTTTTTCAGTGTCCTGAAATATTTCTATCCATATTGAAGTGTCTATTAAATACATTAGAATTCTCTGTCTTTTTCTTCTCTTTTAAACGGTTTCGCTCCTTTGGCTATCCCTAATAGTTCCTCTATTATTTTGTCTTTGTTTGACTCCATTATTGCAATTTTGACTTTTTGGTTGAATTTCAGCCTGTTTTTTTCAAGGTCTTTTTTTGAAATAGTGATTGCCGCAGAATTCCCGACCCTTATGACTTTTCCTTCAATCATCCAAAACCACCTATGTAATAACATGTTATAACATGCTTTTATCTCTTTTGTTTTCCATTTTTCCTGCTACGCTACAGTTTTAAAGAATTCTTTGGACATGTTTTTTGACGCGGTTGTAGTCTACTGGCATGATGAAACCTTCCCAAGGTTTTGATGCGGGTTCGATTCCCGCCAGCCGCATTGAACGGTTGCGTCCGTTCATGCCGCGTGCGCCTTCGGCAGCACTTGCGTGAGCCCGCGACGCGTACATGCACCATCTTCGATGGTGCGGTAATACAAACTCAAAGTGAAAAAATGCCAAAGCCTGTCGTTTCAAAAAAAAGAGCGTATTTACGGAAAGTCAAGTCAAAGTTTCTTGAAGGGGAAAGACTGTCAAAAGTTTTTGAAAGAAGAATATCCCAACTTTATGAAACCCCTTCCTCAAGGGAGACAGCACACCTTGCAAACATAAAAACTTATGGAAAATCTTTTCTTGCTTCTTTTCCAAAACGTCGTGTTGGAACCGATAGGTCTGTTGGAATGGATGTTTCAAGAAGTGAGCTGGATTCACCAGTTTCGGTGTGCTTGTTTATGGCTACTCCGCATTCTCAACACCTGATGAAGTTTCAGGCCAAGCTTGGGTTTGGTTTAAAGACTGTTTTTATCGAGACAATCCAGGGGCCTTTTTCAGTGCTGGCTGGACAAAATGCCATAAAACTGAACAAGCTTCTTGGCATGCCTTGGCCGAATTTTTTGCTCAGGCAGGTTGAAAACCATGCAAGAATGCTTGGATACACTTCTGTCAGAATCCATGATCCAGCAACGAGCCCTTTTTTTTCCGGAATAAATCTTAAAAATGAACAGCTTTCTTCAAAAACCGCTTCCAAACTAGCCAAACGTTTTTCTTATATGGAAAAAAAGAATCGGGCTGCATTGCCTTTGCAGCTTTCAAAAGACGAACTTTCTGTGCTGGAAGAATCGTTTCAGTTTCGCAGTTATCTATCTGGTAAAATGCTAGGCCACAATTTACCAAAGGAATTTTGGGATGGATTTTTTTTATCAATGAACAACTTTTTGCTCACAAGGCAAATTCAATCGCGAATTGTGAATTTTGTAGGGTGGGTTGCAAAAAACAATGGTTACACAAAACAAGAGGGCTTTTTTATAAAAAAGCTTTCGTTAAATGGGGCTGGAAAAGTTGCTGTCTAAAAAGATTGATCCTTTTGAAAAAATTTTGCTTGAAGCAAAAACCATCGTTGTCGTGGGCCTTTCAAAAGACCCTGCAAAGGAATCGCACAGCGTGGCGCGCTACCTGCAGGAACACGGCTACAAAATCCTGCCGGTCAATCCGACTGCTGACGAGATTTTGGGGGAAAAGGTTTTTCATTCCCTTTCAGAAATAAAGCAGCCCGTTGACATCGTTGACGTTTTTCGCCCAAGCGAGGAATGCGGGCAGGTTGTGCGCGAAGCACTTTTGCTTAAGCCAAAACTGGTGTGGCTACAGTTTGGGATAAAAAACGAGAAAGCCAAAGAAGTGGCTCAAAAAGCCGGCGTTGTGTTTGTGCAGGACAAGTGCACCAGAATAGAGCATAAAAGGCTTTCAGCCTAACTTTTTTGTATGGGTGTTTTGTGGACCGAGCAATTCCGGCCTTCCCTGCTTGAAGGCTTTATTGGCAATTCTGACATCAGGCAGCAGGCAGTAAAGTGGGGCGAGGAATGGGAAAATGGCTCCCCGCAAAAGCCATTGCTGCTTTACGGCCAGACAGGGGTTGGCAAAACCCTTTTGGCTTATCTTTTGGCCAACCATTTTTCGTGGCAGGTTTTTGAGTCAAGCGGATCGGATTTTCGCGACAAGGACACAATTGAAAGAATCGTTTCGCAGGCCGCGTCCAATTCTACTTTGTCGGGTGCAAAGCGACTTGTCCTTCTTGATGAAATTGACTGCCTTTCTTCGGTTGACAGGGGAGGTGCGCAGGCAATACTAAAAATCCTGAAGGAATCCAAAAACCCGGTTATCCTTACCGCCAACGACATTTATGCCGACAAAAAGCTTGCTGCCCTTCGAACAATGTGCACTGTGCTTGAGTTCAGGAAAATAAACTATTTGTCGATTGCAAAACATTTGCGTGGAATTCTTTCCAGGCAGTCAGTTGCGTTTGGCGAGAACGCTGTAACCGAGCTTGCAAAACTCTGCGAGGGAGACATGCGCGCAGCGCTTTTGGATTTGCAGACACTTGCTTTGTCCCAAAACGTTTCAATTGATGGCGTGAAAAGCCTTGGCGAGCGCGAGCGCCAGCAAAAGGTTTTCAAGGTAATGGCAAAAATCTTTCATGGAAAGACTTTTGAGGAAATCCGCGAGGCAATTTTTTATTCTGACCTGAATCAGGAAATGCTTTTCAACTGGGTTGAGGAAAACATCCCGTCACAGTATCAGGGCAATGACATTGCGGTTGCATTTGATTACCTGAGCCGTGCTGACCGATTCAACGGAAGGATTTATTCAAGGCAGTATTACGGCTTTATGCGTTATTCCGGCGACCTTATGGCCCTTGGTGTCAACGTCGCAAAGTCGCGCGAGTACAATTCTTTTACCCCGTTTCGTTTTCCGTCCCTTTTGTCAAAGCTTTCAAGAAGCATTTCAGAGCGCGAGATGAAAAAATCCATTTCAAGAAAAATCGGGCAAAAGACACATTCGTCTTTTCGCAAAGTCATGGCGCAAGATTTGCCTTTTTACACTCAGTTGATTGAAGACAAGGAAAACGCACGAGCTTTTTTCGACCAGTTTGCCCTTGAACCAGAAGAAATCGCTTTTTTGCTTGACGCAAAGGTTGACTCAAAAAAGGTAAAGGAATTCACGCAAAAAGAAGAAAAGCCGCAAATTGAAAAACCTGCAAAGCACAAATCGCATGAAAAAATTCCAAAAGAAGCAGATTTGCCTGTCGAAGACGAGCAGCCAAAGCAGGCAAAATTATTCTAGTCCGAGCTATTCAAGCTCTATTTCGACAATTGAGGTATTTTCTTCTATCTTGAACTCTTTTTTGCAGTCTTCACTCAGCTCGCCTACCATTCCTTTTCTTCCATGGATGTTTACGGTTGCCCTTTTTCCTTTTTCAAGGAACGGCAAAGAAGTTTCTTCAAGTGAAACATTCCATGAAAAGTTTTTGCACACGCTTTCAAGAGCTGACCTTGCGTTTGAAAAATCGCTTCCTTTTCCAGACAAAACCATGCAAAGGGCGGTTTTTTCCTTTACGCCTGTCTCTTCTTTTTCGTCTAGTTGCAGTGCTTTTCCTATTTCAAAGATTTTTTGCGGAAACCGCGCCTTTTTGTTTTTTGACAAAAATTCCAAGAGTTCGGGAAAAATCTGCTTTCTGAAAATCTCATAGTTTGCACTTATCGGGTTTTCTATTTCGACAAACTTTTGTTCTTTTAGCGAAAGCTTTTTTTCCTGTTTTTCTTTTGAAGTCATTGTGAAAGTAAGCACTTCCTGCAGGCCCAGGCCGATGCATGTCTCGCGTGCGTTTTCAACCAAGCGCGTGTTTTCAAGTGTGCTTCCCGTTACAGCCATTGTGGTTTTTTGCGGTTCAAAATTGTTGAAACCAAAAGAAATCAGGATATCTTCAATTACGTCTATTGGGTGAAGTATGTCCTTTCGGTAATTCGGGTAAAACGCCTCAATTTTTTTTCCCTTTATTTTTGCGTCAAACCGCGCCCTTAAGAGCAGGTCAAGTATTTCTTTTGGCTTTTTTTCTTTCCCGATTATTTTGTTTGCGTATGCAAGGTCAACGCTGATTTTTTTTGCCTCAAAAACCGGGCTGGTTATTTTTTTGCTCGGATAAACAAGTTCTGTGCTGTATGCCTTGCCGCCTCTTTGAATAAACGCGCCCACAACCACTAAGAGCGCCGTGTTGACAGTGTCCTGGTCAAAGCCAGAGACTTCCACAAACACGTTTTTTGTCTTCGTTGAGATTTTTCCTGTAAGTTCCGAGTTTATTATCGGTGAAAGCGACGCGACTGTTCCTTTTGAGTCGCACCAGACGGGGTACTGCGGCGAGCCTTTTATCAGGTGGCCGTATTCTTTTCCTTTTGGGTGCATTTCAAGGATTTCTTTTAGCGTCATTTCCTCTGAAAAGTCAAGTGGGACAAACTTTTTGTCGGCCGGTGAAAAAGCCTTGTAATGGATTGGCGGGACAAGCTTGTCTATCTCATAGACTCCGATTGCGGCTTCTTTTCTTTTTCTTCCAAACGTCTGGCAGACTTTTTCCTGCAGCTGGATGAGCTGCTTTAGGGATTCCTCGGTTATTTTTGCGTCCTTTATCAGAGCGCAAGCAACCTTTGGGCGCACGTTTTGCGTGTTCCTGTCAATTATTACCTTTATTCCTGATTTTGCAAACTTCATTTTTGGCATTCCTTTTTCTATCCCAAGGCGTCCGCGTAGTTCGCGTGCAATCCCTTCAGCGCTCCAAAGGTCCGGGCGGTTTGTTTCCTTGATGTCAACTGTGAGCCTGTCGCCTTCTGTTTTGTCTATTTCTCCTTTTACAAAAAGCATCGCGTCCGCCAGTTCTTTTTCGGAAAACTTTTTCCCGACGAGCCCTTCAAGGTCTTTTTTTGAGATTTCAAGTGTTGGCATTACTCGTTCACCACCGGTTGTTTTCTCAGCCATTCCAGGTCTTCTGAGAACAGATGCCGTATGTCGTTTATTCCCATGCGGAACATGGCCAGTCGGTCGATTCCCATTCCCCATGCAAGCACCGGCTCTTTGATACCGAGGTTTTGCGTTATCTCTGGGCGAAAAATGCCTGCTCCGGCAAACTCTATCCAGCCAAGCTGTGGATGCTTTGCTGAAAGTTGGCAGCTCGGTTCAGTGAATGGATAATAATCAGGAAAAAATTTTACGTCTGTTGCACCTGCAAAGTCTTGTGCAAAGTCTTTGAGTATGCCTAAAAGTTTTGGAAAGTTCAGGCCTTCTCCAACAATGAATCCGTCCAGCTGGTTGAATTCCACCAAATGCGTTGCGTCAAGCACGTCTGGGCGAAAGCACCTGTTGACTACAAAGTATTTTGAGGGGCTTTTTACGCCTTGCACCATCTGTCGCGCGTCAGCTGATGTTCCGTGCGCGGTTGGCATAAGGCGTGAAGCGATTTGCTGGTCCCATTTGTAGCCCCAGCCGCGCGAGCCAGTTTTTCCGCCGTTTTCGTGCGCGTTTTTTATGGCGTCAATCATTTTTTTGTCAGGCAATCTGCCTGCTTTTGGGCTTTTTAGCCGGTAAGTGTCAGTCCATGTGCGCGCTGGATGGTTTTGTGGCTGGAACAATACATCAAAGTTGTAGAACTCTTGAGTAATCAGCCGCTCAGGCATTTCCATAAACCCTAGTTCTGCGAGTTTTCTTTTCATTTCTTCCAAAAATTTGCTGTACGGGTGTTTTTTTCCAGCCATGATTTCTGGAACCGGTCCAAAGATGTCATATTCGCGTTCACGCGTGTTTGCAAGCAATTGTTTTGCGGCTGCGCCGTCAGGCAAAAGCCGTGCTTGCACTTCGCTTGATTCTTTTTCTTTTAGTATTTCACGTTTTACCAGTTCGGCCAGAATGTTTTTTTCATTCTCTTCTAGGCTGCCTATGTCAAGCGTTCCTTCAATCAGTCCCTCGATTATTTTTTCTTCAGGCAAGTCTTCTTCAATGAAAGTTTTTCCGTAATCAGTCAGGCTTGCTTTTCCGTCTGCAACCAATAAAACATTTTGGGTTTTTAGTTTTCCAAGGCAAAACCCGAACTCTTTTTGGTCAATGTTTGCTTCCTGCCTTATTTCTGCCAGCGTTTTTTTCTGCCCGGTTGCAAAGCAGTTGATAATTTTTCTTTCAGGAAGGTTTTCTTTTTTCAGTAATTCAAAATTAGTCTTTTTTTGCGAAAAAATCTCTATGAGGCCTTTTTGGGCAAGCCATTGGAGCGCGCGTCTGACAGAGTCAATGTTGATGTTTGCGTCTTTTGTTATTTCTTCAAAGCCCTTTTTTTCGGTGGACAGGGCTTTGAGTGTTTTTCTTTCAATGTCGCTTAATTGGAGCACGGTTTTGTCAAGGCTCATCTTTACACGCCGTTTTTGGGCTTTTTTTTGGCAGCTATTATAATTTTTTCCCGGGAAGTACTATATATGATTTACCTAATTGATGCCGCAGTTCTTTTAAATGATGAATTGTTTTCTTTCTCCGCTGAAAAAAAGTACGTGACAACGTCTCTTGTGGCCCTTGAAATAAAGGATTTTAGAAGCAGGGCGCTTTTGGATAACGCCTTAAAGAACCGGTTTTTGAGCATTGCTGACCCAAGCGCCGAAGCGCTTGAAAAAATCACGGCCCTCGCAAAAAGCATCAATTCAAGGCTTTCAAAAGCAGACTTTTCACTTATTGCCCTTGCGTTTGACCTGAAGAAAAAGCGAAAGCCAGTCAAGGTCATAACTGATGATTTCAGCATCCAAAACCTGTTGTTAAAACTAAAAATTTCCTTTGATTCTGTCATTCAGGGCAAAGTGAAAAAGTTTCGCGTATTCAAGAAAAAAGCTTAATCGATTTCAGGCTTCCAGGTCGATTTCTTCTTCTTCGGGCTTTGTGGACTCAAGCTCTGAATGCTTCACTATGTAGTCCTCTATTTTGTCGCTGATTGCTTTTCTTTTATAGTATCCTGCAATCACTATCACAAGCACGATAATTCCGATAAAAATTGTCGGCGTGCTTGAAAAAGTGCCCTCAAACCATTGTGCAAAATCTATTGTTCCCGAAAGCGGTTTTTGTACGCTGTATTCGATATTGAATGTGCTGATTGAAACTCCTGTCAAAAACAGGCTCTTGTCTTCTATCTTGATGCTTGAAGAAGGCTCTAGAAGAGTTATTTCCGCGTTTTGCGGAAGCGATATCTTGATTGAAGTGTTTTCCGGAATGACTATCAGCCCTTGTGATTCGAATGCCGCAAGGTTTGCGCTTGGAATCCTCCACACTGTCTGGCGCGGCTCTTCGGATTTGATTTGTGAAAACCTGTTTGACAAAGAATAGCTAAGCCCAAGGGTTTGTGTTTCTTCAGTGTATGTCACAAAAGATTTTTCGACTATTTTGTCTGCAATCGGCCCAAAGTACGGGAAGAAAAAATTGTAGTCTGCCTGCCATGCAAGGACACTTGAAGAGTTTCTTCTTGCCTGTTCGCGAAATTCCGCGACTTCAGGCAAAGTTTCAAATTTCAGGTTGTATTTTTCCGAGATTTCCGCAAAGCCTTTGTCATCAAGTGCTATTTCAATCTGGTGAGTGCGAAGAGTAAGGGCTGCGGCAGTTGCCGAAAAAAAAACAAAGGCGATTGCTGTGAGTGCCAAAAACTTTTTTTGCATCAGTTATATTCTGTTGATTCGTGCTTAAAAGTTTTTTGAGAACCCGCAAACCTTTATATTCAACCTCAAACTTTACTCTTATGAATTATTTTTGGCGTTAGCGGCTGGTTTTTGATGAATGTACAGTTTTTTGGGCACTCTTTTTTCAGGGTTTCCTTTGGCAAAACCAACATTTTGCTTGACCCGTTCATCAAATCCGTTCACTCTGATGAGGGATATAAGCGCCTTGTAAAGTGTCCGGTTGGCCTTGAAAAACTCAAAAAAGTTGACGCGATTTTTGTTTCAAACGAGGGATTTGACCATTTTGACCGCGAAACCGTGAAGTTTTTGGCTTTGCGCGACAACTGTGCGGTTATTTCCCACGAGTCAGTCCTTTCGGAGCTTGAAATCCCGCATCATTTGAAAAAAAACGTGAGTGTAAACGATTCTTTTTCTATTCGCGGCATTGATTTTGAGGTGCTGCCTGCCCATTGCCCGGGCTGTTTTTATCCCTTGGGCGCTACAATGAAAAAAGGCGGTGAAAGCCTTTTTTTTGCAGGCGACACGACGCTTACGGAGAATTTTGGCGGCATTAAGGCAAACGTTGCGTTGCTTCCAATCGGCGGGTCAATCACAATGGATGTCATTGATGCTGTCAAGGCGACCAAAAGCATGAAACCGGACTATGTTATTCCGATGCATTACAATACTTTTCACATGATCAAGGCAGACCCGCACGATTTTCGCACGCGCATTGAAAAAAGCATCCTTAAGACAAAACCAGTCGTGCTGAACCCGGGCCAGACTTTTAGGACCTGAATTTTGTGGGCTATTGCCAGATTTGTTAGATTAATTATCAGGTTTTCAAAAATGGGTAATCTCCTTCAAAGACTGTGTCAGTTTTGTCTCTTCGGTCTTCTTTTTCAATACGTTGTTCGCGCTTTCGAATCCTTCGAGTTGAGGAATAATAAAATTTTTGCATTATTGGGTCATAACCTATAAAAACTATGCTTGTGTTGTTTGGTCCGTTCACTCTGGTAAACACTTTTCCTGGGTAGCCATAAGGGCTTTTCATAAATAGCTTGTTTGCTGCAAGAACAAAACCAGCGCCCGAATTCCCAATTTCAGCATCAAGTAATCTCTGCACCTCTTCTGCCGTTTCTTGGAGCCACTCTCTTTTGATTGTTGGTTTGTTGGTGTTTGTTCTTGGTTGTAAGTCTCGTTCTTCCACTTCTCTTAATATTACTTTTCGCCGACCCAACGTCACAATTTTTTCAATAAGTTTTGCGTCTGGATTTATTTTAAGGGGCAATTTTGGAAAGGTGATTTTTCTTCTATCGGCATTAGCGGTTCTTCTATCTGGAATTTGTCGATTTTGCACGCCTTCCCATACCTTTTTGTATATTTTTATTTTTTTTCCTTTTGGTGGCAATCTCTTTGAGAATGGCATAATTTTCAGTTTTTAATCAGGGCATTGCTTTTAGTTTTTTTTCCGCCTGCTCTATGTCGTTTTGGTCGCCAATGTGCGCGTAAAATCCGGAGTAAATTACAGGCACGACCGTTCCGCCGGCCTTGATGAGTTCCTTTATTGCGTCAACGAGCTCAAACTCGTTTCTTTCACTCAGGTTTATCTCCTTGATTGCGGCAAAAATCAGCTTGTCAAACTTGTAAACGCCGATGTTCACGCTGTGGCTTGGTTCCTGTCCCGGGGCAGGCTTTTCAACGATGTCCTTGACCTGGCCTTTTACTATTTTCAGGCAACCGTACCTCCAGGTGTCTGAAACCTCTATTGTCACGATTTTTGCGTCGCTTAAGTCAAACTCGTCCGATTTTGCAAGGTCTTTTAACAATTCGCTTTCAACCAAAACGTCAGCATTCACTACAACAAAATTGTCGTCAACAAACCCTTCAACAAGGCTCATTGCGTGGGCTGTTCCAAGCTGTTTTTCCTGCACAAAATAGTTTATTTTCATTCCCTGGAATTTTTCCCCAAACTTTTTCTCGATTGATTCCTTCATGTAGCCGACAACAAGGTGTATTTCGGTGTACCCTGCCTTTGCAAGGTTTTCCAGAATCCTTTCAAGGACCGGCTTTCCAGCCAATGGAATCATTGCCTTTGGCATCTGTTCAGTCAACGGGCGCATTCGCACGCCTTTTCCTGCCGCCAGAACAACTGCCTGCATTTCAACCAAGACAATAAACGCAAAACCAAAATATTAAGGTTTGCTCCTGCCGAGCCTTTGGAATTCAATCAAGCCGGAGCTGGCCAGGAGACCCGCAGTGTCTTTGGTTCCTTGCCTTGCCTTTGTTCGTCGCGCATGATTACAAACACTTCCACTGCGACCGGTTCGCCGTTTTGTTGGTAAATCCTGTATTCAATCCTTTTGGCGTCAAGCTCGCCTTTTGGGGTGTAAGGAATTCCTATAGTGAAATATTCTTTCCCGTCTTCCATTGCCTGTGCTGCTTTTTGTGTTGCCTGTTCAAGTGTAAGACCTGCCCCGCCGGTGTCTTTTTGGAAAATCCGAAGCGATATTTCGCCGGTGTTGAGGTTTTTGTACTGACAGACAATGAACGGAAGCCATTTTTTGTCCACATCATCGCGTTCTTCAAGGTAGCCAAGCACAGTCCTTTCCTCTTCAGTGTTTGGTGACGTGCAATAATAACCAGTCATGTATTTTTTCAATGGCTCGCCGTGCTCTTCGCCGCTCAACAGGTCGCCTGCAGTTGCACAGCCAAACAATGCCAGTGAAACCGCAACCAGACAAAACCAAAAAAACTTCATGTTTTTCGCCCCTTTCTTTTATTAAAAACTGTAAAATAAAAAAGGGCAAGGTATTATTTAAGGCTTGCGAGAGTGCGGTTTTTTCGTGGGTGATTCACAGCTCTATTTCCATCAGGTCGGTTGCAACCGTGACGTTTCCAAATTCCTGCCTTGCATCAATTTCAAGCTTTGCTTCTTCTTTGTGCCGGGCGCTCAAGTGCGTGAGGACAAGCCTTTTGCACTGCGTTTGCTCCGCTACTTTTCCTGCCTCGCGCGCTGTTGAGTGCTTTGTCTTTATTGCGCGTGAAAGCATTTCGTGCGAAAAAGTCGACTCGTGAATCAATATGTCTGATTCTTTTATTTCGTTGAAATAGCTTTTTGCCGGGCGCGTGTCAAACACTATGCTGATTTTTTTTCCTTTCTGCCCTTTTGACTCGTCAAGGACCTGTTTTGGGAAAAACTTTTTTCCTTTCACTTCGACTGTTTCGCCTTTTTGGAGCCTGCTCCAAAGCGGGCCTTCGGGGATTCCGAGTGCAAGTGCTTTTTCGCGCGAGAACTCGCCAAGCTTGTCTTCTTCCTTGAATGCAAACCCAAAGCATTCGACTTCGTGGTTCAGCGGAAAAGACCTTATCAAAAAATCTTTTTCCTGCACTGCCGCGCCTTTTTTCAGCTCGAAAAAACGCAGCTCAAACGCGGTGTTCATTATCGTTGACTTCACAAGCCCTTCGACGCATTTTTTGATTCCTTTTGGGCCGTAGATGTTCAGCGGGTAGTCGCGTTGGTGCGTGCTCATTGTTGCAATCAGCCCCGGCAGGCCAAGCACGTGGTCCGCGTGCAGGTGAGAAATGAAAATGTTCCGTATTTTCAGGTAGGACACGCCGCCTGCCATCATCTGGCGCTGCGTGCCTTCAGGGCAGTCAAACAAGAGCCATTCGCCTTTCCATCGCATGGCTACGCTTGAAAGCGCGCGCTCTTTTGTCGGGGTGGAAGCAGCTGTTCCCAAAAAAACGATTTTGATTTTCTCCATGAACAATCAATTATATCAGCTATAAAGTAATCTTTTTAACGGAACCCACTCTATCCTGTTTATGGGGATTTTGTGGGCTTGGTAAAGGAATTCATGGATTTTCTGAAAAAATACCAGGTTATCGGGCTTGCAGTGGCTTTTATCATTGGGGCCGCTTCGACAAAGCTTGTAACCGCGCTGGTTAACGACATAATAATGCCTATTGTGGGAGCGCTTGTGCCTGGCGGCGACTGGCGTGCTTCCGTTTTTGAGGCCGGCCCGGTAAAATTTCTTGTCGGGGATTTTGTTGGCGCTCTGATTGACTTTTTCATTATTGCAATCGTGGTTTTTGCCATTGTAAAATGGCTCATGAAGGAAGACGCGACGCAGAAAAGGTAAAAGCGGTTTTACTTTTCTATTTTTCTGTGCTTGAATGAGTGGGAAGCTAGGTCGGCCAGTGTTTTTAGGCCAAGGAAAAAAACCAGCGCAATTTTTTTGCCTATTTCCGGCAAGAAGCCGATAAAAAATGCGCCAAAAATTATTGTCAGGTGCATCGGGATAATTCTTACGTATGGCTCAAACATCATCATCATTGGATGGCGATTTAAATATGCCTTGTTTTTGATTTCGTGTTCCCAAAATGACAGTGCGTGATTTGCAAAAAAAACTGCACCGATAAAAAATATCCCAAAATAATCCACTTGTTCATAAACAAGCCCAAAAACTCCTTCCATTGAAAAAATTGCAAGAAACGCAAAGTACCCAAAATGGAACAGGCCGTAATGTAAAGCGAAAAAAAATGCACTGAAAAGTCCAAAACCTTTATAGAGCAATGTAAAGGTCTTATAGCCTGGGGTTTCTTTGTAGCTGATTGCAGAAAGCAGCATTTTAAAGAAATGGAAAATCCCGATTGTCACGCTTTGAAGCCAGTAAATCCACATTACGGTCAAAAGGCCCCAGTCAAACACCAGCGCAAGGATGATTGTAAGGATGTTGCTTGCCAAAAGAGCGTAGTCTGTCTTGCCTGAAAGGCCCAGCGGCTGAAACGACATGCAGAAATTAACGCGTGAGCGTTATTTAAGGCTTTTTTTTGGATTGTCAGGCCATTTTGCATCATCGAACCAAATCCTTTTTTAAGTTATTATAAAACAAAATATATGATATGCCCAAAGCCCCCAAGGCAGAGAAAAAGTTCTCTGAAAAGCAAGCCGAAAAAAAGCAGCCAAGTGCGCTTTTTGACTTCAAGAGCACAGCTGAAGTGCCTGTTCCTTCAAAGCTCGTGGAGCAGGTCGTTGGCCAGGAAAAAGCAACAGAAATTGTTAGAAAGGCTGCTGCCCAGAAAAGAAACGTTTTGCTTATCGGTCTTCCCGGAACCGGAAAAAGCCTTTTGGCGCAGGCAATGGCAGAGATTATGCCTGTAAGCGAGCTAAAAGACACTCTTGTTTACCCTAATTCGTCTGACCCGAATACTCCGCGTATCCGCACTGTCCGGGCCGGCGAGGGAAGAAAAATCGTTGACAAAGGAAAGCTTGAATCGCGCGCACAGGAAGACAACCTGCGGCTTGTTGGCATGATTTTTCCTCTTGCGTGGCTTATTTTGAGTTTTGTTTTCTGGCGCCTTGGCTGGATTTCAGACATTGTCTATTCCGCGACAATGATTGTCGGCTTTTTGATTCTTGTTGGTTTTGCCTTGGGCGCACAAGTGCGAACAAAGGCCACGATGTCGGTTCCAAAACTTTTGGTTGACAACAGCTCAAAAAAAATCGCCCCGTTCCTTGAAGCAACCGGTGCGCGCGCGGGGGCATTGCTTGGTGATGTTCGCCATGATCCTCTCCAGAGTGGCGGCCTTGGCACGCCAGCACACTTGAGAGTGGAGCCCGGAATGATTCACCGCGCAAACGACGGCGTTTTGTTTTTGGACGAGATTGCAACGCTTTCCATGAAATCCCAGCAGGAACTTTTGACTGCAATGCAGGAAAAACAGTACCCGATTACTGGCCAGTCTGAAATGAGTTCTGGCGCTATGACCCGAACCGAGCCAGTGCCATGCGATTTTGTCCTCGTTGCTGCAGGAAACTATGAAGACCTTGAAAGGATTCATCCAGCGCTTAGAAGCCGTATCCGCGGTTACGGTTACGAGATTTACATCAACCTTGACATGCCTGACACTGATGATAACCGCTACAAGATTGTCCAGTTCATTGCACAGGAAGTGAAAAAGGACGGCAAAATCCCGCATTTTTCCCGCGAGGCAGTGGAAATGATTATTTTTGAGGCAAAAAGGCGTGCCGGCAAAAAACACAAGCTCACGCTTAAACTGCGCGACCTTGGCGGCCTTGTGCGGGCAGCCGGGGACATCGCAAAAGAAAAAGGCCACAGGCTTGCTGAAGTGCAGGACGTCATTGAGGCAAAGATGAGCGCGCGAACGCTTGAACAGCAGATGGTTTCAAAGATGCTTGACGAGAAAAAAGAATACGAAGTGTTCTTGTTTGAAGGCACGGCAATTGGCCGGGTCAACGGCTTGGCTGTAAGCGGTGACGGGGACGCCGGGCTTATCCTGCCGATTGAGGCAGAGGTTGCACCGGCTGCAAGCCGCTCTGAAGGGAAAACCATTGCGACAGGAAAGCTTGGGGAGATCGCAAAAGAGGCCGTCCAGAACGTTTCTGCATTGATCAAAAAGCTTTCAGGAAAAGACATCAGCAGTTACGATATCCACATCCAGTTTTTGCAGACCTATTCGGGCGTTGAAGGCGACTCTGCCTCCGTAAGCGTTGCCACTGCCGTGATTTCTGCAATCGAGCAGATTCCGGTAAAGCAGTCCGTTGCAATGACTGGAAGCCTTTCCATCCGCGGGGAAGTACTGCCGGTTGGCGGTATCACCGCAAAAGTGACTGCAGCGGTTGTCGCAGGCTTCAAGGAGGTTATTGTGCCTTATTCAAACATTGATGACATTGTTTTGCCTGCTGAACAGCTTGCAAAAATAAAGGTCATCCCGGTAAAAACCCTTGGCGAAGTCTTGGAGAACGCTTTTGAGCCTTCGAGCAAAAAGTCCCAGTTTTTGGAAAGCCTCAAAAAGCTGCTTAGCTTTGGCGTTCCGTCAGTTGTCAAAAAAAGCCTTGGCAACATTGCAGGGAAATAAAACACCGCCCATTAAATAATCTGCTTTCACTATTTTTTTCATGGCGCAGCCAAACCGTTTTGTTGCAAAAATTTCCCCTTACCCGCTTGTTCCATCAATTGAAAAAATTTCAAAGCTTGGCCAAAAAGGCGTGTTCAAGCTTGACAGAAACGAGTCGACGGTTCCTCCGTCAAAAAAGCTTTTGAAAGCTCTTTCGTCTTTTCTGCTGAAAGACCCGTCACTCAACTGGTATCCTGACCCGTTTGCAAGAAAACTCCGCAAACTCATTGCAAAAAAAACCGGTGCCAAGCCAGAACAAGTTCTTTTGACAAACGGCTCAAACTCCGCGCATGAGTTAATCTGCAATGTTTTTCTGGAAGAAAACGACGAAGTCATTGTTCCCGTCCCGACTTACGAGAATTTTTTGGTCTGGCCGCATTCACGCGGGGCAAAAATTGTGGAAGTTCCGTTAGGCCTTGGGGAAAAAGCCGACGCGCAAAAAATCATTCAAAAAATCTCTTCGCGCACAAAAATCATTTACCTGATCAACCCGTTTGTTTCCATTTTTGAAACCAAAGACATTGAAAAAATTGCGCGTGCCGCAAGGCATGCGGTTGTGATTGTGGACGAGGCATATTTTGAGTTTTTCGGAAAAAGCGCTGTCCAGCTCATTAAACGCCACGGTAACATTTTTGTCACCCGTTCTTTTTCAAAGGCCTTGTCGCTTGCAGGAGTGCGCCTTGGCTGCGTTTTAAGCCAGGAAAAAAACACCGAGAGCCTGTCACGGCTTCATGATTTCAAGAGCGTGAATGTGCTTGCACAGGTTGCAGGCTTTCATGCCCTAAAAGATTCTTCTTTTGTGAAAAACCATGTCCTGCAGGTAAATAAAAGCATTAGCCTGCTGGCAAAGGCCCTTCCACGTTTGGGTTTTGATGTCATGCCAACGCGCGCGGGGTTTGTGCTTTTCCGGCACAAAAAAACCAGCACGCAAAAAGTCCAGGCTGCCCTTGAGCGGCAAAATGTTTTTGTGCGCGCTTCAGGCAAAAAAAGCCCTTTGGCGGGCTGGCTGAAAATGAGCGTTGGGACGCTGAAGCAGACAAAAGAACTGCTAAAAAGATTTGAAGCGGCGTTTGGAAAATCAGCTTAAGAAAATCTTTCCTTCGCGCATGATGAAAGAGTTTTTGCCTAGTTCGGTAACTTCTTTTGTTTTTATGTTTTTGTACTTGATGGCCTTTTTTTGTTTTTCAACCGCTTCGACTTTGCCTATCCATTTGCCCTGCTTGTCATAAACCGGCAAGCCGATAAGGAGCTTTGTTATTTTGTGCGTGACGTCAAGGGTGTTTGATGCCCTGTATGCAAGAAAAGCAATCCCAAAGCTGATTATGAAGTTTATCAAAAAGAATTCTATTCCCGCGTATGGCTCGCCGATGAGGACTTTTCTTGTCGTGTCAAGGATGAACCATAAAAGAGAGACTGCAACGATTGAAAGGAAGTATCTTCGGAGGAAAAACGCTTTTTTCATCTGGACTGAGTCAATCGCGCGCCCGCAAAGGAAAGAAATCCCTGCAATTGCAAAAAAGTTAATCAGCTGTTCTCCCGCGCCTGAAACCTGCCGTGCAATGCCTTGGCTTGCGGCCTGGTTGAATGAAAGCGTGCTTGCATAGATTCCGATGAAAAAGAAAACGATTGTCGCTATGTAGAACGGAAAGCTGACCTTTTGCAGCGAAATCGCGCTCGTCACCGAGGTGATTATTGATGCGATTTTTTCTTCAAGGCCGGTTCCTTTGAGTATGAGGTATAAGCCAAGTATCAGCGACATTGACTGGAAAAAAAGCTTTTCCAGTCCAAGGAAAAAAAGCGTGCCCCAGAGAATTATTATCAGTCCCGGGACAAGAAAAACAATTCGCGCAATCCCAGGGTCCTTTAGTGCTTCCTTTATCGTGTAATAAGTGCCTTCGACTTCTTTTGCCTGTTTCACTATCACCATTTCGATTGATATGACGGGCACCTTGCTTTGGATGATTGGAATGACCTGTTCGTCTTCAGAGCCGTCGCTTACGAATACCACGCCGTCTGCGGGAAACTGTTCAAGCACTGTGTCAAGCTGCTGGTTGATTCTTTTGTCGGACTCGAACCCGGTTTTTTCAACGCCTGTGAGTGTCACGATTTCAATGTTTTTTGCCTGTTTTTTGAGCTCGTCGAATTTTTTGATGGCTGCAAACATGCTGTTGACGTCCGCGTCCCCGGGGTCTGCCAGGCCGAATTTGGCGGCAGCGTTAAGGTTGTTTTTGCGCCCGATTACCGGGCCGGGAATGCCCGTCTTTCTTCCAAGGTCGTTGTCGCGGTCAACGCAAACAATTAAAATATTGTCATATTTTGCCATAAAAACACGGTTTTAACTACATTTCTTTCGTTATATACTTTTGTCATTTAGTGCCTTAAATTGTTTTCGGTGGGGGCTTAATGGAAGAAAAACACAAAGATGTTCACACAGTCACGCATACCGAGTCGCATGTGGATTCCGCAAACGCCAATGGAACCCATGAAACTGCAAAATCCCACAGTGACCATGCCAAATCGGGCCATACTGATTCCCACGCTCCAACTGATGCGCACGATGCAGGTTATGGGGACTTGCATGATTCCGGGCATGGAGGTGCGCGAAAGCGAAGGCATTATGCAAGCCATGCAGGCAGGAGAAGCTTTAAGGACACGGCATTTCTTGGACTGATTGCGGCAACAGCCATTGTTATTGCCTTGTTTTTTCTTGGCTCAAGCCTTGTTTTAAACAACCTTTTGCAGATTGCCCTTATTCTTATTTTTCTTTTCTTGATCAACAGGTACAATTTTTTGATTCAGCTAAAAGAGTACGAGCGGGCAATTGTTTTCACGCTTGGAAAGGCGACAAGCGTCCGCGGTCCCGGCTGGACGGTTATTTTTCCGCCGCTTCAGTCTATTACCAGGGTTGACACAAGGACGCGCGTGCTTGATGTGCCGCCGCAAAGCGTTGTCACAAATGACGGGGTGGAAGTTGTAATTGATGCAGTAATTTACATGAAAGTGAAAAGTGACAAGGAATCCGTGTTCAAGTCTGTTCTTGAAGTGCAGGACGTTGAAAGCGCTTCAAAAAAGTTTGTTGTTGCAAGCCTGCGCGATGTAATCGGAAACATTTCGCTTCGCGAGCTTATTTCCCGGATTGAGAACATGAACAAGCTCATGCAGCAAGAGCTTGAAAAAATCGTCAAGGAATGGGGAGTAAACATCGAGGCCGTGAAAATACAGGACGTCAAAATCCCAAAAATCGTCATGGACGCGATGCTTGAGGAAAAGGCCGCGGTGCAGAGAAAGCTTGCGCGCTTTGAGGAAGCAGAAGCCCATGAAAGGGAAATTTCAGCGGTAAGGAACGCCGCAGAAAACCTGAGCGACAAGGCAATTGCCTATTATTATGTCAGGGCGCTTGAAAAAATCGGTTCAAGCGATTCCACAAAGTTTGTTCTCCCGATGGAGCTGACGCGCTTTGTAGAGTCAATAAGCAAAAAAAAGTTTTCGCGCGCAGACATCGGGGAAATTTTTCTTGAGTTTGAGCCGGAACTAAGGGCAATGGCTTCTTTAGGCAAAAAGAAAAAACAATAAAAAAACAAAACGATTGAAAACAAATTTACCTTTTTCTTAAAAACAGCACAACCGCGACAATCAGCAGTATAATTATTTCTGCTGCAAGCATCATGTTTGCAAGCGCGGGGTCGATTATGGTTGCTGCTTCTATTGCGGCTCCGATTGCAAGGAAAACGTTTGCGATGATTACGAGAATGAGCGCGTCTTTTGCGATTATTTCTATTGCGTGCTGGCGGTGCTTTGATGAAACCATTGCTGCGGACACCGCTCCGCCTGCGATTGCCCCAAAAAAGTAGGCCAGAACCTCAAAGCTTCCGTGCGGGAAATATCCCAAAAAGCGTTCGATTCCTGCCCCAAGGTGCTTTGTAAGGATTTCTGTGCCGACAAACGTGCCGATTACGCTTGCGTTCCAGCCGATGAGAAAAATCGCGCCTGCGCCATAGAGAAATGAAAAGATTATCGCAAGGTTCAGGACCCAGAAGTTGTTGAAAAAAATCAGGTTAAAGCAGGCTTCAAGAGAGCGCGTGGCAGGGTTTTTGCATTCGGTTTCCCCTATTACTTTGCCAGTAATCGACTTGCCAGTTATGGCGTTAAACACGCTTGCCTGTTCCTTGAATACAAGGTCTTTTGTCGGGAAAAAGCATTCTCCTTGCCCGTTTGCTATCCCGCAGGCAACTGCGTCCTGTGGGAGCACGACAAACCAGAAGGCATATGAAACCAGGATTCCAAGGAACAAAAACGAGTAAAACCAGATTAGCGGAAAATGCCGTGTGATAAAGCTTGGCGCCCAGCCCGGGGCTTCCACTTCGTGGATTGCCTCCCTGATGTATAGCTTGTGCAGTAAGGGCACAAATGCTGCTGTCAGGAACGCCAGTGGCAGGATGCTTGAACTTGAAGGGAAAACGTGGTAGGAGAGCCAGATGCTTATGCTTGAGACAATGAATGCCAGGAAAAAAATCAGGACTGGCTTTTCCGATGCATTTCTTGAGGAAATCAGGTCTTCTAGCACCATCTATGCAATTACGAAGCGCATGTTTAAATTAATTTCTTTGGCTGAATTAGGTATTAACTGCGATTGGGTCCCGTGTATTCCCGCGCCATCGAAGATGGCGCTTGTACGCGTCGTGAACTCACGCAAGGGTTCGTGATCTGATTGGTTTTTCCCGGAAGTTTTTTGAGCACTGAAGAAGAGTTTTTGCCTGGCCAGAACAGTTTTGCCGATGAAAAAGGCAGTGTTTATTCTGACTCTGTCGGCGAAAAAGCTTTTGACCTGGAAGAAAAAGTCGTTAATGTTTCCAAAAAAAGCCGTGACATAAAGCTGATTGAGCGAAACTGCATTGTTTATGGCAGGGTTTCCCTTGTAAAGGAACAGATTGTGGTCATGGAAATCGTTGAGGCATTTGACCCGGCTGACAGCTCAAAAAAAATAGTTTTTGGCTCTCCGAATGCCGGTTTGCCGGTTTTTAGCGTGAGCCGGGACTATGTGAAATCTTTGTCGGAATTTTTCAAGGTTGGCGACGTCGTGAAAGCGCGCGTTGACAATGTTTCAAGAGTTGGAATTGACCTTGAGACAAAAACAGACCCTTCTCTTGGGATTGTCGCAGCTTATTGTGTTACATGCCGGCAGCCACTGCATCTTTTTGAGGACAGCCTCAAGTGTGCAAGTTGTGGAAGCAACGAGCATCGGCTAATTTCTTCAGAGTATCTTTTCAAATGAACCGGAGTGATGAAATGGAACTTGAAATACTGAAAAACGAGGATGATTATCTGGAGTTTGTGTTAAAGGGAAAAAGGCACACTTTTCCAAACCTTTTGAAGACAAAGTTGCTTGAAGACAAAAGCGTTTCTTTTGTCTCATACATTCTAAAGCACCCTTTTGACAACGACTCGGTTTTTTCCCTTCGAACAGACGGAAAAAAACCAAAAAAAGCGCTTGAGGACGCGTTAAAGGAAATAGAGGCAGAGCTTGACGAGTTTTCAAAGGGCGTAAAAAAAGTCCTTAAATAAAATACTTTTTTAATCTCTTGCCAGTTTTTTTCTTGGCTTTCTTATGAACCTGAAACAAATAAAGGACAAACTCAAATGGCTTGACCCGTTTACCTATGTTGACTTGTATGTCATGCCAAAAATAAATCCTGAAAAATCCGAGCTTGTTTCAGGAATTGTCTACGTTGTGTTTGCTTTTGTTTTTGCTTTTTTGCTTTATTCTTTTTTGGGTTTTGTGCTTGGCACGCCTTCTCCGCTTGTGATTGTATTGAGCGGAAGCATGGAGCCGGTCATGCACCGCGGGGATATCGTCCTAATCCAGGGAACAAAACTTGAAGACCTTTCAGTCCCGGAAGTTGCACTTGACGAGCCTTTTATCGAGTCAAAGCCTTTCTCTGAATACGCTGACACTTTTTGCACTGGCCGAACTACTGGCATCGAAGAGCCGTGCAGTTCTTTTGGGGGCGCAAACCCGCGCAGTTTTGAAACAACAAGCGTGCGTTTTTCAAACGGGCAAACAGTTCGGCTTTCAAAACAGGGGGAAATAATCGTCTACAATTCCACACGCACAAGCGAGCCGATAATCCATCGCGCCGTCGTAAAAATAAAATCAGAAGGCAAAACTTTTGCCCTCACCAAAGGCGACAGCCTTCTCAATCCCTTAATCGACCAGCAGGCTGGCATAACCAATGGCGCAATCCGCCAGGGCCAGGTCCAGGGCAAGGCTGTTTTTCAGATCCCGTTTTTGGGCTATGTAAAGCTCCTGGTTTTTGACGACATCCCGGCACTCATTTTTGGGTGCAGGAACCCAATGGGCTGTCCGCTTCCCTGAACGGTTGCGTCCGTTCACACCGCGGGAGCCTTCGGCAGCCCTTAAGCAACCAAGTTCCGTTTTTATGTCGCCAAATCGCAGGGTATTTATTTTATTCGTATAAATCTTTCATTGCGGTGTTTTGTTGAAGCTAATTTTATCTGACTCGGTTTCTTTCAAGAAAAGCGTTGACGCTATTTCTGTCCTGATTGACGAGGCAGAGTTTGTAATCAATGCCCAGGGCATGGCCTTAAAGGCAACTGACCCAAGCCAGATTTCAATGGTTGACTTTTTTTTGCCAAAAAGCGCTTTCAAGCACTTTGAGTGCGATGAACAAAAAAGGATTGGTGTTGACCTGGATTACCTCAGCCAGGTCATGTCGCGCGCAAAAGCAGGCGATTCACTTGAGCTTTCGATTGACAGTACGTCTTCAAAGCTTTTTGTCCAGTTTACCGGAAGATCCAAAAGAAAATTCGAGGTTCCATTGATTGATGTAACTTCTGCTGACTTGCCAAACCCAAAGATTGATTTTGACGTTGAAATGAAACTCAAGTCAGAAATTCTGCAGGACGGCCTAAAGGACGCTTCCCTTATCAGCACGCACATTGTGCTAGGCGTTGACCACGAGGGGTTTTTCCTTGAAGCACATTCTTCAAAGGGCTCGATGAAAAACGAAATCAAGGCAAACCAAAAAGAACATTTGATTGAATTCAAGGCCAAAAACGAGGCGCGCTCAATGTTTCCGCTTGATTACCTTTCAGACATCGTCAAAGCCGCGCCAAGCGACGCCGAAATGCTCCTAAAACTCAAGTCAAACGCGCCAATCGAGATTGCTTATTCTGTCGGCGACGCGTCACTCAAATACTTCCTTGCGCCAAGGATTGAAAGCGAGTGATTAAATATTACCTTGTTTCTTAAAGTTCTGTGGCTAATTTGAAATTTCTTCTGTTTTTTCTTGGATTTATACTTTTTTTGTCTAGTGCACTAGGAACAGGTGATGTTCCGGAAGAAATAACCGCAACTCGTGCAATTTATGGAATCTGTTTAACCCGCACTGAACAATTATGTTCTATTGATACAGTTACTGTTGGTAGCACCACTGCTAATTGCAGATGGAATGATGCAGAACAAAAGTGCGAACCAGACATCGATCCTGTTGTTTTGGAAAGACTTAGGTTAGAATATGAAAATCGCAGAATTTCTATATCTATTTTTTCAGAATTGCCCTATTTTTTGATTTACATTCTTTTCTTTTTAATTGTGTTTTTTGAGCTTATAATAAAACATGCTCCAAATTTCTTAAAGTCACTTTATGGGTTAAAACTGCTGTTGGCAATTTTGGTATTGTTATTCTATATTCTTTATTTTTTTTATATAAATTTTTCTTTGCAGTTTTTAATATTGCCATTAATTTTAATCCAGCCAATTTTAAGCATTGTAAGCTTTTTAAAAAGCCCGAAAATAGCTGAATTAAAAACACACCGAATTGCCCTATTGGTTGCTGAAACAATTTGGATTCTTTTAATATATGTGCTGCTATCAGGATAATCCGTTGGTTTTTTTTACAAAAACTTTCTCCATTTTTTCCACGCCGTTTGTGCCGTTCCTTGTTTGAGATGCAAACCTTTAAGTATACAAACACGCATATTGTTTACAGGTGGTTTGTTTGGCTGAAGTGTTGTCTATTAGGCCGTCTGGGGAGCTTGAAAAAAAGCTTAAGATTCTTTCTAAGATGGAGGACTTAAGCAGGCCTGCTTTGGCGAAGAGGCTTCTTTTGGTTGGAGCCGAAGAGGAATTGAAAAACAAGGCCTTGGAATTGTATAAGAAGAGGAAAATTTCTTTGGGTGGTGCGGCGGCTCTTGCTGGCTTGTCTGTCCTGGAAATGCATGATTTGCTGAACAAGAATGAAATCCCCCTTAATATAAGCAAAAAATCTATCTTGGAAGATTATAAGGCTGCATTAGAGCTGAAGTTATGAAAATAGTGCTTGATGCAACCCCGCTTATTTATTTGAATAAAGTTGGGCTTTCATGGATTTTCGGTGAATTTGAAACGTTTATAACGCCAGGCGTTTTCGAAGAGGTTGCGATCAAACGAAAAGAAATTTACAAACAAGACGCTTTACTTGTAGACCGGCTCGTGGCTGATGGCAAAATAATTTTGGAAATGCCGCAATCCCGTTTAGAAAAACCCGCAGGTTTGTTTTTTGGAGAAGGGGAACTCCAGACTATTTCTCTTGCAAAGCAAAAAAACGCAATTGCAATAATTGACGATGAAGATGCGAGAAATTTTGCCAAAATTTTAGGGGTAAATGTTCATGGCACTTTTTTTCTATTTTATATAATGGTAAAAAACAAAAAAATGCACAAAAATAACGCAATCAAAAAAATGCAGGAAATGATTGGTTTTGGCTGGAGAGTAAGTGTGGAAAAATACTTGCAATTTGTTGAACTGATAAATAAAATTGAGTAACAGTAAGTGGCTAAACTTTCTTGGGGGTATTGAGTGACCTGCACATTTTTGCGCGAATGCATCATTTCATTTTTTCTCCATTTTTTTCACGCGCCGTTTGTGCCTTTCCTCGTTTGAAAACGGCGTGTTCAAAAAAACGTCAACCATTTCAAGCGCTTCTTTTGGCGTGTTCACGCGCGCGCCAAGAGAGAGAATGTTTGCGTTGTTGTGCTCGCGTGCCATTTTTGCAAGAAAAGTGTTTGTGGCCTGTGCTGCGCGAACGCCCTTGACTTTGTTTGCAGTAATCGCGGTGCCTGTTCCAGTGCCGCACACAAGGACGCCCAGGTCGTTTTTGTTTTTTGCGACTTCTTTTGCGACCTTTTTTGCGTAATCAGGGTAATCGCATGGCTCTTCGCTGTCGGTTCCCATGTCCGCGTATTTTATTCCTTTTTTTTCAAGGAATTTTTTTATCTCTTCTTTTAGCTTGAAACCTGCGTGGTCGCTTCCAAGAAAAACCTTCATACACTTTTTTTTGGCAACAAACGATTTAAACCAATATTATGCATTAGTTTTGTTGGGGTTAAAGTGATAGAGTTAAAGGACATTGAGGCCTTCAAAAAAAGCATTTCTGCCATTTCCGGGTTTATTCCCGAAGGAAACCTTCGCTTTAACGATTCAGGGATTCATTTTCGCGGAATAGACCCAAGCCAGGTAGTGCTGGTTGACTTCATCATGGCAAAGGATGCCTTCAAGAAGTTTGCAGTCGAGCCGGTTTTTGTCGGGGTTGACCTTGTTGAACTCAACAAGATTTTGTCGCGCGTTCAGCCAAGCGAGTCGCTTCAGATTGACTTGAGCGACTCAGAGCTAAAGCTTGTTGTCGCGGGCGAGTTTGAGAAAAGCTTTGCCATGCCGTTGATTGATGTTTCTGGCGAAGAAGCACAGCTTCCAAAACTCAAGTTTGAGGCGGAAGTGGATATAAACGCGCGTGTGCTCCGCGAAGCGCTAAAAGACGCCTCTATTTTTGGCTCGCTTGTTGTTTTTCGCGTGAAAAAAAACAGTTTTGTGGTTGAGGCAAAGGGAAGCCATGGCACCATGTCTTCTGTTTCACGCGAGTCAAAGTCGATAAAGGTTTCTTCTTCAAAGGACGTTACTGCAAAGTTTTCGCTCAATTTTCTCCAAAACATTGTCCGCGAAGTCGATCCCGAGTCAAAGATTTTTCTTGAGCTCAAAAACGATTCGCCTGTAAAGATTTCTTTTGACATTGGCTCTAACCATTTTGAGTTTTTCCTGGCCCACATGATTTTGTAAGTGTTCAAAGTGTTTTCCGTTGAAGATTTGAAAGTTGCGCAAAAATACCCTTTTTCCAAAGACGCAAAGCTGGTTGTCAAACAGTCCGGGCTCTCGCTTGATAATGTCAGCGAGCAGGTGGTTGAGCGCGCAAAGGCAATGATCCGCTCTTCCCTTGAAGGGCATGAATACAGCCCGTCGATTTCTTTTTCGCGCGGAATGCTTGAAGAAGAGATTCTTGCTTTTCCTGTTGCAAAAGTCATACTGTCTTTTGTCAAGGACCGCTCTTTTGCCCAAAAATTTTCTTCCATGTTTGCAAAAAAGGTTTTTGCCGAACTTGAAAGGGAAAAAGATGATACTTTGTTTTCCTTGGCTGAAAGCCTTGGTCTCAAGTACAGGTTTCCGCAAGACGAGTCTTTTTTTGTGCAGGTAAAGGTCCCTGATTTTTTGTCTGCAAATTTCAGGCAGGATTTTATGAAGCTTGTGAACCAGCGCGTTTTTGGCGGGAATGTTTTTTTGTCGCGAAACGAGTTCTGCCGCCTTTTGGCTTTTTTTTTCGAAAGCCGTCTTTTGGAAGAATTGCCGGTTGACACAAAAGGCGTGCCAAAAAGGTTTGCGTCTGTAGCTTTGGAAGTTTCCGCTGATTTTTTTGAATTGCGTGCAAAAAAGTTTGAAAACACCTCTTTTGGGCCGATCAAGCCGGAGTTTTTTCCTCCGTGCCTTGAAAAGCTGTACCTTGACATTTTGGGCGGAAGAAACCTTGCTCATTCCGAGCGCTTTGTGCTTGCAACCTGTATGCTTTCGCTTGGCATGGGAACTGACAAGGTGGTTGACCTTTACCGTTCAACTCCCAACTTTGATGAAAAGGTCACGTTTTACCAGGTCTCTCGCCTTGCTGGGGGGGCAGGCAAAAAAATCCAGGCTCCAAGCTGCCAGAAAATGGCAGAGTATGGCTTGAGGCTTCCGTCTTGCCCGTGCAATGAAAGTGCGCGGATAAAGCACCCTTTGCAGTTTTACACCCAGCGTGCGTTTTCAAAAAGCGCTTCTAAGCCAAAACAGAGTTAGGCCAAAGAAACAGTCTTGTTTGTCTGCCTTGCTGCAAGGATTTTTTTTACCGCGTTGTCAATGTATGGCACAAACGCACTTGTTGCTGCAAGTGCAAATACAACCAGCCAGTCAACAAGCCCAAGTTCTACTGTTGTGAAAACATTTATCCCGATTATTTCCGGCAGGTAAATCACAAGAACCTGGAGGGCAAATGAAACCAGCACCATTTTTACAAGGAACTTGTTTGTAAACGGGTTGTCTGAAAAAATGCCCGTGTTCTGGTGCCTGCAGCTGAACACAAAAAAGAGTTCAAATACCACAAGCGTGGTGAATGCCATTGTGCGCGCCTTGCTTTCAAAGTCAAAGCCTTCCTTTGAGTTCAGGAATTCAAGTGTCGCGCCGTTTGCAATATCTGCCGAAAGACCGTAAAAGAAAGAAATGAAAACAACGATTGTAGCGACGATTCCCGTGATGAAGATGAAGCTCTTGATGTCGTCAAGGATGTTTTCGTTTGTTTTTCTTGGCTTTCTTTCCATCTGGTTTTTTGTCGAGCTTTCTGTTCCAAGCGCGAGTGCCGGAAGCGAGTCAGTCACGATGTTTAGCCAGAGAAGCTGAAGCGGCAAGATTGGCAATGCAAAATTGAGTATTATCGCAAGTGCGATTATCATGACTTCACCGATGTTTGCCGCCAAAAGGTATTTCACGAAATTTTTTATGTTGTCGTAAATCTTTCTGCCTTCACGTATGGCAACCACAATTGTTGCAAAATTGTCGTCTTTTAGGATAAGGTCAGCGGCTTCTTTTGACACGTCTGTCCCTTTTATTCCCATGGCTATGCCGATGTCGGATTTTTTGAGTGCGGGCGCGTCGTTTACGCCGTCTCCCGTTACCGCGACTATTTCTCCTTGCGCTTTAAGTGCTGAGACTATCTTTAGCTTGTGTTCTGGGGAAATTCGTGCAAACACGGTTTTTTCACGCACTACCCTGTAAAACTCTTGCTCGTTTAGTTCATCCAGTTCGTTTCCGGTTATTGCCGGTTCTCCAAACCCGAGTTTTTGTGCAATGGCACTTGCGGTTATTGCGTTGTCGCCAGTCAGCATTTTTACCTTTATTCCTGCAGAAAGAGCGGTTTGGATGGCTTCTTTTACGCCTTCTCTTGGCGGGTCGTTAAGGCATGCAAATCCGGCAAATGCCATGTTTTTTTCCGCTTCCTCTATTGATTTTATTTCCCTGAATGCAAACCCCAAAATCCTGTAGGCCTGTTTTGCAAGTTTTTCCGCTTCCGCTGAAACTTGTTTTTTCTTTTCGTCTGAAAATGCAACAAATTTCCCGTTTTCCACAAGCCTGTCTGAAAGCATTATCATTTTTTCGACAGCGCCTTTTGTGTAAGACACTTTTTTGCCATCGATTTCGTGGATTGTTGTCATCATTTTTCTTTCCGAGTCAAACTGTATTTCATCAAGGCGCTTTAGCGCTCGTTTTATCCCTGCTTTTTCTGCAGCGACAACAAGGCTTCCTTCTGTCGGGTCGCCGCTGATTGAAAAAGAGTTGTCTGAAACAAGTATTTCCGCGTCATTGCATTCAACCGCAATTTCAAGGAGTTTTGAAAGTTCTTTTTCTTTTGAAGTGTCAATGGTTTTTCCTTCAAAAAGAAACTCGCCTTTTGGATCGTAGCCGTTTCCTGTGAGTGTGAAAAGTTTTCCGTTTGCATAGATTTTTTCCGCAACCATTTCGTTTCGCGTAAGTGTCCCTGTCTTGTCAGAGCAGATGACTGTTGCAGCTCCAAGTGCTTCAACCGCGGGCATTCTTTTTGTGAGCGCGTTTTTTTGCGCCATCTGCAGGACGCCGATGCTCAGTGTGATTGTTATAACTGCCGGAAGCCCTTCAGGGATTGCCGCAACCCCGAGGCTGATTGCAATCTTGAACATTTCGTGGATGTCGGTTCCTTCAATTATTCCGATTACAAAAAGGAGCGCGATTATCCCGACGACAATTTTTATCATGAATTGGCCAAGCCGTTCAAGTTTTCTTTTAAGCGGAGTGTCTTCTTCCGGGATTTCTTTGAGAAGGTTTGCTATTTTTCCAAACTCCGTTTTTTCGCCCGTGCCTACAACGATTCCTTTTCCGCGCCCGTATGTAACAATCGTGTTTGCAAACGCCATGTTTTTTTTCTCGGCTGTTGCAAGCTTTTCGGCAAGTTCAGTTATTGTTTTTGACACGGGCTTGCTTTCGCCTGTAAGTACTGCTTCGTCTATCTGGAGGTTAACCGATTCTATCAGCCGTATGTCTGCTGGAACCTTGTCGCCCGTGTGCAAAACCACGATGTCGCCGGGCACAAGGGTTGATGCATCCACTTCGGTTGTTTTTCCGTTTCTGATTACTGTTGCGTTTAACGCCGTCATTTTTTTGAGGGCTTCAAGGGCTTTTTCGGCCTTGTATTCCTGGAAAAACCCAAGGACCGCGTTGATTATAATGATTGCAAAAATCGTGCCTGCTTCAATGTAATCCCCTATAAATGCGGAAACAATCCCTGCAAGGACAAGCACTACAACAAGGGCGCCTGTGAACTGTTCAATAACAAGTTTGAGTGCGGAAAATTTTTTCTTTTCCGAAAGCTTGTTTGGCCCGAATTCTTCAAGCCTGCGCGCTGCTTCTTTTTCGTCAAGCCCGTTTTCACTTGACGAAAGCTGTTCAACCGCGTTTTGCGCGCTGATTGCATGCCATATTGCAGCAAATTTTTCCATCAATTAAATACATTTTTCAAAATATTTAAACTTGCTGCGGAGATTTTTTGCGAAACTTTTTGGAAATTTTTCAAAAAACTGCGCGCAAAAGTTTTTTTTCCGCAAAAAAACGCAAAAACCGCCGATTGCAAATGCTTAAATATTAGTTTTGACAAGTACAATGTATAAAATATATTTTTTCTTTGTCGAAGAAAGGGAGGTTATTGAATATGGCAGCATCAAGAGGCGGTAAAAAGAAAACCGTCAAAAGAAAAGCAGCAAAAAGAAAAAGGTAAAACTTTTTTCTTGTGAATTCTTGAAAAGCAGAAGGCTTTTGTCCTTCTGCCTTTTAATTTTTTTGTTTTTTCCCTGATTCTGTTTTAAAAGTTCTTGACCCATTCTTCTTTGATGAATCCTGCAATGAATGAAGAGGCCTTTCTCAAAGCGCGTTTTCGTGATTATTATTCGCGTTCTTTTGTTGACTCTGTTCCTGCGATTGAAAAGCGCGAGTTTGGAATCGGCGAGTTCGGCAAAAAAATAACTTCACGCCATTTGTCATTCAAAACAGCAAAGGACTTCAATTTTTTCCTCTCACGCGAGGCACCGTTTTATGTTTCCTTTTCCTCGGCGTATTATTCTTTTCCCGCCGCAAAGCCAATGGAGGCAAAAGAGCTTTTGCGCTCTGACCTTGCATACGAGTTTGACGCTGATGACATTGTGACTGACTGCAAGATGCTTCATGACAGCTGGTCATGCGAGTGCGGTGCAAGTGGTAAGGGCGCGCCAAAAAACTGCACTAATTGCGGGCGTGCGGTAAAGGTCGACGAGTGGGTGTGCCCTGAGTGCCTTGGCGAAATCAAGCGGCAGGTTTTTTCCCTTTCACGCACTCTTGAATCAGAGCTTGGGATTTCTGACGGGTTGTTTTTCAATTTCAGCGGCTCAAAGGGCTATCATGTTCACGTGAGAAGCGAAGCGTTCCTGGATTTGTCCGCACAAGCGCGCATAGAGGTCGTTGACTATTTGAGCGGCAACACACTTGACCCGGCACTTCTTGGCTTTTTTTATTCCGGAAAAAAATTTGTCGCCCCAAAGGAAAAAAATGCTGTTGGGTGGAGCAAGCGGATTATTTCGCGCCTGAAAAGTTTTTTTGCGGAGTTTTCGCAAGAAGAGCTTTCAACGCATGGCGGGATTTCTTTCAAGGCTGCAGGGCAGGTGCTTTCCCAAAAGCAAAAGTTTTTTGATTCATTCAATGAAGGCGTCCTTTTGCAGGTTCCTGCAAACAAGACCGAGAAATTCTGGAATTCACTTATAGCGCATGCGGTTGAGCTTGAAAGAATCGGGATTGACCGCCAGACTTCAATTGACATGAAAAAAATCCTTCGCGTGCCGGATTCAATCCATGGCTCTACCGGCCTTTTGGCAAAGGCGATTCCGTTTGACGGCCTGAAGGCCTTTGAGCCCCTGAAAGAGTCGGTTGTTTTTTCCGGTTCACCCATAAAGTTAAAATCAGTTCTTGCCCCAAGATTTTATCTGGGGGGCCAGTGGTTCGGGCCATTTGACAGCACAAGTGAAGAGCTGCCCGAATTTGCTGCAGTCTATCTTCTTGCAAAAGGCCATGCCTTGCTTGAAAAATAATGTGTCTTGAAAAAACAGGTTTTTTTTATGAAGCTTTCATATGACGAAATTCGAAGGATTCACCGCCTTGAAAAAAGCACTTCCAACCTTGTGGAAGTGGAGCCCGATTTCTACAACGAGTTGTATGAATTCCTGAAAGGGGAAAAGCACACCTATCTTGAGTCCTTAAAGGATTTTTCTGTTTCCGGGTCGCGCGATTTCACCAACATGAAAAAAATGATTGAGGACATTTTTTCGATGCGGGAGAAAAAAATCATTAGCCGGGCCCTTGTTTCCTCGCGTACAAAGGAGTTTTCGCAAAGCCACATGGCAGTCCAGGAACTGGAGCTTTTCAAAAAAATCGTCGGCCTGCTTGAAGAGCACAGTTTTTTGCTTGAAAAGCTTTTTGCGGACGAAAAAACCGAAAGGCAAAAGTCAGCAAACGAGCTTGAGACGCTTCATGTTAAAATAGTTTCTGACATTCCCTCTTTTGTTGGAAGCGACATGAAAGAATACGGGCCTTTCCAAAAGGACGATTCAATCGAGTTGCCGTTAAAGATTGCAAGGTTGCTTAACCAGCGCAATCTTGCCGTAATTTCAGAAAAGGTATCCTGATGAAAAAAATCAATGTTGCAGACCTTATCCCAAAGCCAAAGACAAAGTTTTTGCGCGTCAAATGCAATGGCTGTGGAAACGAGCAGACTATTTTTAGCGCGGCTTCCTCTAAGGTAAAATGCCTTGCATGCAACCAGGAACTTGCGCAGACCACTGCTTCAAAAATCATAATGAAGACAAAAGTGCTCAAAGTCTTTGACTGAACTTTTTTTGCCTGTTTTTGCTGTCGGTATATAAATATTTTCTTAAGGAAATGATTTAGGCATAAAGGGGTGGCAAAACGCGTTTTTTTGCCTGTTTTTGCCTTGTTTTTTGTGTTTTTTATGGCGGATTTTCCTGAGTTTGGCGAAATTGTTGTCTGCAAGATCTATAAGATTCTTGACTACGGCGTTTTTGTGCACTTGGTTGAATACAACGAACTGACCGGGTTTGTGCATATTTCGCAGGTTTCAAGCAGCTGGATAAAAAACATCAGGAATTTTGTGAAGGAAAACCAGGTTCGCGCTGCACAGGTTGTGGGCGTTGATGTTGAAAAAAAACAGGTTGACTTGTCGTTTAACAAGGTTTCAGCCGGAACCCAGCGCGCAAAGCTAGAGGCGTGGAAACAATCAAAGCGTTCTCAAAAGCTTCTTGAAATGATTGCCGCAAAGAAAAAATCCTCTGTTGACGATGTCATAAAAGAGGTTGCAAACCCCCTTCTTGAATCATTTGAGTCTCTTTTTGACGCTTTTCAGGCAATCCTTATGGGCAAAAAAGAGGCCTTAAAACTTGTGCCGCCAGACTGGCTTTCTGCAGTGAAAGAGATTGTTGAAAAAAACATGGAGATTCCAAAGCGCGAGCTTTCAGGTGTTTTGTCAATGGCAAGTTTTTCCCCAACTGGTGTTGAAGACGTTAAAAGTGCGCTTTCAAAAGCGGAACTGGCTGCCGATGAGGGCAAAGTGGAGATTTTTTATTTGGGGTCAGGAAAGTATATGCTTAAGGTTGTTTCTTTTGATTACAAGATAGGCGAGCGGGTGCTCAAAAAAGTTTCTGACGCCGCAGTCGAATCGATTAAGGCAGCAAAAGGGGTTGCAAGTTTTGCCAAAGCATGAATTTGGTGGTGTTTTATGCCGACAAAAATAAATTTTTTGAAAAAAGGGGACTTTAAGAACGCGGTTCTTTTTACCGGGCTGCCGGGCATTGGCTTGGTCGGCAAAATCTCGCTTGATTACCTTTTAAAGCAGCTAAAAGCGGAAAAAATTGCAGAAATCTATTCTGATTCTTTTCCGCCAAGCGTTCACTCAAAGGGCGGCATAATCAACCTGATAAAAGACGAGATTTATCTGTTCAGCCAGAAGGGAAACGATTTTCTTTTCCTTGTAGGGCCAGTGCAGCCGTCTTTGGACATGCATGGCGGCGGCATGGAAGAGCACTACGAGTTTGCAAGCGCGATAATCAATTCCTTGAAGGGCAGGGGGCTTACAGAAATTTATACGTTGGCGGGAATAAACGTCGGCGAGAAAAGGATGTTTTCAGAGCCAAAAATAATCATTGCCGCAACAAGCAAAAAAGTCCTGGCTGACTGGAAAAAATTCGGCGTAATAAGCGACCGCCCGGAAGGCCTTATCAGCGGTGCAGCCGGCCTGATTTTGGGGCTTGCAAAAGAGGAAGGCCTTGAAGGCGCCTGCCTTATGGGCGAGACAAACGCGCGCCTGATTTACGGCGACCACAGTGCGGCAAAAAAAATCCTTGAGCTAATCGTGAAAAAGTATGGTTTCAAGATTGACATGGGGTCAATTGAAAAGGACTCAAAGGAAATCGAGGAGTCTTTTTCGCAGCTTTCAAAGCATTTTGAGGCCCCGGACGACAAGCCCGACAACGGCGGATTGTCATACGTAAGATGACTCAAAAGGCCAAAAGAATTCGCTTGAAAATTTAATTTTTTTTCACCCAAAAAACTCGTTTAGCGTTTTTTGCCCTTTCATTTCGTCTTTTTTTCCTTGTTCGGCAACGCCGTCTTTTTTTTCATCAAACTCTTTTTGCGAGTCAAAAATGAATGGCTGCCCGAATTTTCCACCGCCACCAGGAATGTATGTCGTCCAGCCGTTCCGGAAAGAGATTATTTTTTTTGCAGCGATTTGGTGGACTTCAAGGAGTTCTTTTTCCGGCGCGTCAATGAGCGCTTTTATTTCCGTGCCAAACCGTTCGACAAAGTCTTTCCAGATGCTTTGCTCTGCAGGGCTGTTTGGTTTTTTTGCCCCAAGCGCTATCTGGATGATTTCACTTAGCGGCAAAAGGTGCAGGTATTTTGGGCGAAAAACCGGATGCACGCCCTGCGGGGTGTCTGAAAGCATTTCGATGCGGTCGCGTACCCCGCGTTTTATCTGCCCTTTGCATTTTAGGCATTTCCAGTTAAGGCTTTTTGCCTGTTCGTGTGAGTAGATTGCAAAGCATGCATTGCATGCGCTTTTGTGGTATTTTCCTTCGCGCGGGTCAAGCCCCACGTTTAGCGAGATGAGTTTTTCGTCCCTTTCTTTGAGTGCCTTTACAAGGCTTTTGAAGTCGGGCTTTGCCATTTTTATGCGGTTGAATTCGCGGCCAAGCTTGTTTGGCCATGGCGAGTGCGCGTCACTTGAAGACAAAAAAGCATATTTGTGGTTTTCTGAAATCGTGTCCGCAAAATCTGTGTCAGCGCTCAGGCCAAGCTCGATGAAAAGAATTTTTTCCGTCATCGATCCATAAGCGGTTTTCACTGAGTCAAAGTGCGCGTAAAGGCCGGTGTAGGGGGTAAAAGAGTGAGCGGGCCCTGTTATTCCGCCGACTTCCTCGACTTTTTGCGCTATCTGTTCTGCTGTAAGCGAAAGCCTTGGCCTGCCGCAAAGCGAGCAGTCAAGGTTTCCGTGATTTTTTGTTTTCTCGCGAAGTTCAATTGCGCTTTCAAGTGAGGGAAGGTAAATCAGGTGATGGATTCTTTTGTTGTCTTCAACTTCTGTTCCCGGAATGAAAAACGTGTTATGGTTTTTGTCGGCGTAGACTCCATTTTCGGTTTCAATGATGTTTTCTTTTGTGTGCTGCATCCATTTTTCGTGCAGGGCGTCCGCTGTCACAATGCAATCAATTCCTTTGAGCCTTGACTGTTCTGCCATTACTGGAATAACCATTTTGTTGCTTGTTCCCCCGGCAAAATTTCCGTGGAGCTGCAGGTCGCAATTGAATTCTTTCAAGGAGTCGCCTTCGTGCCAATTATTTGGGTTTTGTAATGGCTTCTATAATCTTCTATACAATAATGTATAATATAATTAAAAGAAATAAAAGAGGTGGCTTAGCACGGGTGCCTTGCCCGGGACTATTAATATATTCTTTATCCTTTTAGATTTAGTTATAATCAGGCTTTTTTATGGACAAGTTTACAAAAGACCAGAAAAGGATTGCTGTTGCTTTGCTTCAAAACGGCCCCAAAACAGTCGAAGAACTAAACAGGCTGTTAGGCCTGCCTTTTGATGTTTTAAGCAGTCAAATCAAGGAGCTTTTAAAGCTCAAGCTTTTGATTGTGGAAGGCTATCCGCCAAAATATTATCTTTCAAAAGAAATTGCAAAAGAGCTGCGAAGGAGAAAAGACCTTGCAGCAGAGGATGACAATCCGCTTCGTCTGAAAGTAATTATTGATGTGCAGGCATTGGTTGAAGAGGCAGCCATAAAAGCACTCAACGAGGCCGAAAAAGCCCTGCGAAAAGACAAAGATTTTACAATTTATGATTTAATCAAAGCAGAGCCAATCAAGCAGGGCGATTATGTCACTTCCTATCTTGAGGCAAACATTTCTGTGCCCGATTTCAAGACCCTTGTAAAGCTGATGTATTTTTTCGGGCCTACAAGCGTTGAAGTCTTAAAGCCAAAGAAGTTTGAAATAGCAATGGATGATTTGCAGGAAGGCCTGATGGACATGGCGGAATTAATCCAGTCCTACAACTATTATATTCTCAAAACCATGAAAAAAGACGAACTTGAAGCCTTCCAGAAAAAGCTCTTAAGTTAGGCTATGTCGTCTGTTGCCGAAAGCCATTTCTGCAGGAAGGGTAGTTTTTCCCTTATAAAAAACCCGATAATTCGTGGTTTGACGACCTGAACCGAAACATATTTAAATAAAGTCGTGAAATCAATATTAAAGCTATAAAAGTCTCGGCTCTGGCTTGGCATTGATTGCCGTGTCTATGTGCCTTTGGCTTTTGCTATTGATTAAATTAAATTCATTATATTGTGAGGTGAAGCAAAACATGAAAGGATTAAACATCAAGAAGCTTGCCGCAGTAACTGCCGGTGCAGTATTAGTTGCATCTGCCGCTGCGCCCGTTTGGGCAGGCGCTTTGGACTTGGCCAAGACAGACGTTTTTAACGCTGACGGATCTCCAAAGGTGAAAGTTGTTGTAGGTTCAACCGCAGCACCAAGTGACGGTGTCTGGGCAGGAAACATTGCAGCAGCAATTGCAAACAAGGCAAGAGTATATCAACCAGTCAGCGTTAGCGGAGAAGCTGGCGGAGACGGTTCAACTGCAACAGTAACCGAACTGAGCGCAAACCTTGTGGTTGGCGGAACAGTCACGTTTGCCAACGCAAAAACGCTTGTAACCGGAGAAAGCTCAAATACTTTTGACATGAACTCCGCAAGCGACGTAAATGAAGTATCAAGCCTTGACTTGACAGACTCAACGTTCCAAAACCTGAAGAACGTTTCAACGACCATCAAGTGGGCTGGTTCAAGCTATTCAAGAACCTTCAAGGAAAGGCTTGGATTGAAAAAGCTTGATGTCTACTTTGACAAAGACAATTCCGGGCAAGTCAGCGACCTTGAATTGACAATCGGAACAGGGGACCTGAACTATACCCTTGACTTGGGGTCAGGAATACCAGTTTACGAGTCAACAAGCGTCACAACCAACTTCACTGACGGGTCAAACGATAACGTCATTATCCCGTTTTTGGGAGAAAACTACCTTGTAAGAGAAGTCAACAAGACAAGCAACTTCATGAGAATGATTAAGTCAGAAGCAACTTCAGCCTTTAACGAAGGAGACATTATCCCAGACCTGCCGGGAAAGAATTCTTTAGCAGGCCAGACTGTCTCAGTAAGGGTTGACAGCATTGTTGCAACAGGGCCTGCTGCAGCAGCATACAGCGCAGACGTAACCTTGATTGACGAAGAAGGAAACGAGTTAATCACCAAGACAGTCACCACAGGAGAAAACATTGATGATGCCCTCACTGTTGGCGGTCTTGGAGCAATCAACACCATTTTGTACGTTGACTCAATCGGTGTTGCAGCCTCAAGCGGAGTTGGTTCAATAAAAGTCCTTTTGGGAACAAACCTTGTTGACCTATACAGTGCAAAAGGCTACCCGTACGACTCTTCAAAGACATCAAACTACGACTATGTCGCTGACTTCACTTATTCAAGCGACGGAAACTATATTACAAAAATCGCGATTAAAAACGATGTCGACAGGTGGAGAGACGGAGGAGCACCGCACCCGCCATTGTACCCAGGTGTATCAGGACAGGCCCTGACTACAACCGGTGCAGCAGGAGCCCACGAAGCATTCTTTATGGGCACGCTGGCAGACGGCCAGCTTGGAAAAGACCTCTTCTCAATTGACTTCAGGGGCCTTGAAACCAACGAGCCAATCAATACAATAAAAATCTATAATCACACATTGGAGTACAATGATGCAAGTGACAGGAAACATAAAATATTCCTGTACAAGGAACTTTCAAAAGACCAAAAAAGCGGTTCAAGCTTTGAGTTCGATGGCAGGACCTTGTACTATTCATCCAGTACTGATGATGTCACTTTCGACTACAATGCAACAACCAATCTGAATGGCTCGGGGAGAACCGCAAGAGTAGTTGATAGTAATGGCGCATTCGGTGTTGTTCAAGCACTTTTTGCGTTCGGAAACGGACTAGACGTAAATGTTGCTCTCAATGGGTTAGTAGACATAAACGGTTCTTACTTTGTCCTGACTGACAACAACGGAAGCTCTGTAATCGGGCCCGACATTAACGGAACAGCGAGACTAAGGGCCGATGGAAATGTCTCCTTTGCAACGGCGGCAATTTCGTCTGCAACTGCAACTGACTACCTTGAAAGCTATAACATCGGAGGCGGGGTAGACGGTAACAATACAGCCCGGTACGATTTGTTCTGGAACGATGCAGAAACAACAAACTATGTAGCATACCGCGGAAACACCGTGACCCTGAAAGGGCAGGACGATGTAACCTTTGAGTATGCCTTGTTTGCAGACTCTTCAGCCACAGGTAACTTGTATCTATTACTTGATACAAGCAACAATCTGACGGGCAGATACGACGCAGACATCAACTTCCAGGGAACACAAATCACAGAAGACGGAAACTTTGTGTCAACCCAGCCACAGGATGGAAACAACGACAGCAGATACTACGCAAATACCAAAAACAGGCCTTATTACTGGCCAAACAGCTCCAAAATGGGCGGAGGAGTTTCAAACAATTTCTACATTGGAAGATTTGGTGTTGAAACAGCCGGTGATGCATCAAGTGCAGCTGAAGCAACAGCAGACTATGAGACCCTTGTGTACATTGACACAAACCCATCCGTTGGATATGCGCCTACATTCCCGAACACGAACCTGACACAGCCAACAAGCGACATCAACTACAATGTTGCATCTTACATCTTGAATGGAGTTAGTGACGGTTCAGTCCAGATTGCTTTGGACACCGATCCGGCTACAACCAATCCGTCAGTCGCATACAACGACTACGGCTCAAGGTTTGATGTATCCACAACCGACAGGACAGTCACAATCGCAGTCCCAGACAACCGTAGAAGACCAGTAATTATAATAAAGATGGCTGGTTCAACCTCTCAGACAACCGGCGGCGAGGAATTAACCATCGCCCAGGGTGAAAGCGGAACAACCAGTACAGGAACTACAATCACAGTCTCAGAAATCACCTACAACGCTGAATGCGGTGGAGGCGGAGCTGCTGGCACTTGTGTTGCAGACCCGGAGAATTTCTTTGCTCCAGTTGACTTAAGAGAACAGCTTGTTTTCTTGGACAATGAGGCTCCATCAGGAAGGCTTGTCCTTGTTGGTGGTCACTTGGTCAATAGGTTGACTGCACAGGTGTCTAACATCGCAGACATCTTGACAGCTCCAGGCGACGGTACTTCGGCAATACAGGATGAAGACACAGGAAACTTCGTCGTTGCTGGATACACCGCAACTGACACTGTCTCTGCAGCAAGAGACTTCATCGAGTCCATAGAAGCAATAGATATGATGGGATAATTTTCCCATCTTTCTTCCTTTTTTTTTCTTTTTCTTTCTATTTTTAATCTTTTTTGAGCCATAAGTCTATCGGTTTTTTTATGCAGCAAAAATATGTTTTATTGAGTGTCGCGTTGGCAATTGTTATTCTTGTTTTTGTTTCGTTTATTGCCTCAACCTTGTTCAAGTCGTATGCGTTTGAATTTGAATCGCAAGATATCCAGTTTGTTTCAAATTACAAACACCCAGGGGAGTTCCTCAAAGAGGCTGCTTCACAGGGTTCGTTTATTGTTTCTCCGCAGTTTGCAGAAACCGGTTCCACTTCCTTTATGGCGGAATCTTTGACTCTTTTCAATTCGGTTTTGATTGCCAAAGGCAAGGTAGCCATTACCGTTGCGCGTGTGGCCGGGCCGGACAAGGCGCTTCTTTACTGTCAGACAAACGATGGAAACGTCCTTGTAAATGATAGGATAGAATCGCCAGAGTGCTTGAGCAGGCTTGAATATCCGCAATCCATAATTTTCTTTGTGAACCTTCCTGATCCAAGCCTTTCAAAGTCAACTGTTGAAGTAAAGCCAAACCAGGTCATAATCACCCCGCGGGATTTCAGCGAGGTTTCACGCGTTTCTTTTGTCGTTTTGACTGCTGTTTTTCCTGACACGCCACAGATTATTGACCAGGTTAACGGTGTTTTGGACCGAATTGAAAACTAGGTGCTTTTTTTGGCTTCTGATTCATTGAAAAAAACCTTGTTTTCTTTGTTGCGGCCATTGCCTTCATTGGTATAATGGCCTCGCTTACTGGCGCCTTAAGTGTCTTAAACCAAATAAACCCGTTTTTTTTCATACTTGCTTGTCTTTTTTTTGTCTTAAGCGTTGCTTTGTGGGCTTTTAGCTGGTCTTTGTTGATAAAAAAACATGTAAAAGCAGGGTTTTTCAGGCGGATTTCAAGGCGTGCTTCTTTTTAAAGTATAAATTGTTCAAATTGATTATATGAGTTTTTTGGATTTTTTGCTTTTTTTGAGCGGAATTGTTTTTTTGGTCGGCTTTTTGGTCACTTTTTTTGTTTTCCTTGTTTTTTTGTTTTCTTTTTTTGTTCCAAAAAACCGGTTTTCAAAAAGTTTTTCCGCGCCTGTTTCGGTTATTGTGCCTGCTTTTAATTCCGGCAAAACCATTGCAGAGTGCCTTGAATCGGTTTTTTCTTCAGGGCACCGTGATTTGCAGGTAATTGTTGTGGATGACGGGTCAACTGATGACTCTGTCAGAATTGCGCGTGGTTTTAGGCGCGTAAAAATTGTTGAAATGAAGCATGGCGGAAAAGTTTCCGCATTGAATGAGGGCTTAAAGCATGCAAGGCACGAATTTGTTTTGACTCTTGATTCTGACACTTTTTTGGAGGAAGGATTTTTTGAAAAAAGCCTGTTTTTTTTCAGTGACAAAAAAGTCGGCGCGGTTTGCGGCCTTGTGAAAGTTTTTCCAAAGAAGGGTTTGCTTAATTTGTTTTTGCGCGTTGAATATTTGTACAATCATCTTTTGATGAAGAGTTTTTCAGAGGTGTTTTCAAATTCTGTCTGGTTTTTTGGCGGTGTAAGCATTTACCGAAAATCTGTTTTGGAAAAAATAGGTTTTTTTAGGGGAAACACTCTTTCAGAGGACCTACTTGTGGCCCTTGAAATAAAAAAAGCCGGGTTTAAGGTTCTTCATGCAAGCAATGCAAGTGTTTTGACTATTGTCCCAAATGATTTGCGCGGCTTGTTTTCGCAGCGAAGGCGCTGGTGGCTTGGAAGTTTTCAGGCAATCCTTTTTAGTAAAATAGAAATCTCTTTTTCGCAAAATCCAGCGGTTATTTTTTTGTTTTTTAACCAGCTTTGGTGGTCTTTTTATTCAATTGTCTGTTTTCCTGTTTTGTTTTTTTTGATCTGGTACTGGTTTCCTTTTGGGAATACTTCTGAAATTTTGTTTTATTTGTTTAGGTGGTTTAGCCTTTTGGGGCCATTGTATTATGTTTATAAAATTCCTGAGTGGGGTCTTTCTTTTGTTGCTGTTTTTGGTGTGGCATCGGCTCTTCTTTCAAGCTTTTTGCTTTTTGTTTCAGGCATTGTGTTTAGGGCCAAAATAGATTTTGGGTTTTTGTTTGCGCTCTTTTTTTATTTCCCGTATGCCTTGCTTATGAATTTGTTTGTTGTTTTGTCGGTTTTAAGCGTGTTTTTTTATAGGCTGCGCGGCAAATCTGTCGGGTGGAGTTAGGGTTTGGCTGTTTTGTTGGCTCTTTTAAATATGAAATGAATATTTTTATATATTAAATAAAGGCATAATATTAAAGCAAAAAGCGCCTTCTGGCAGGGTTTTTTGCGTTTTAAGTTTTTTTGATGTGTTTGATGTTTATGCTTGGTATAATGGTTTCAGAATTCAACAAGCGCCTCCTGATTTGCCTGGTTTTGATTATTGTCGGGATTTCAAGCGTTGCGTATTCCGTTTCGCTTTTGTTGTTTGAGCTTACGACTTTGCCGGAAGTTATTGTCGGGATTGTTTTTGTTTTGCTTTTGGTTTTGAATTTTTTTTTCACGCTTATCGGAAGCTATTATTATATTTTGTCATCAGGCCTTAAGCAGATTAAGCCAGGGGCTCCGCTTAAGGGGTTTCCTGCAGTTGCTGTTTTGATTCCGATCAGAAACGAGGACGAAAAAATTGTTTACGAGTCTGCAAAGTCAATGCAGCTTCTAAAATATCCCAAAGAAAAGCTGCGCGTTTTTTTGGTTGACAACAATGATTCGCCGGACGCTTTTATCGAGAGCACTGCAAAAGAGTTTGGGTTTGAGTACCGTTATGTGCAAAACCCTGCAAAATTCAAAAGTTTTGCATTAAACGCGGTTTTGCCGGAATTGACAGAAGAGTACTTTGCAATTTTTGACGCTGATGAAAAACTGTTTGACGGGAATTTTTTGGTTGAAACGCTTCCTTTTTTGGAGGAAAATCAAAAAGTTGCCTTTGTGCAGACATGCAAAAAATATTCCGAGAAAAGCCTTTTTTCAAATGCAATAAACTCGTATTACCTGTATTTTTACAACCACATCCAGCCATTGCGCGATTTGACGCGCACCCCGATGTGCTGTGGTTCTTGTGCAATTTTCAGGGCAAGCATTGTAAAAGGGCTCGGGGGGTTTCGCCATACTCCGACAGAGGATGCTGATTTTTCTTTCCGTGCAGACCTGGCTGGTTTTGACGGCCGGTATTTCCACAAGCTTTTTGCTGTTGGCGAGCCAATTGACAGCCTTTCAAGTTTTATGAACCAGCAGTTTCGGTACGCCTATGGTATTTCAAAAAACACGCGTGAGTTTGTATTGAATTTTTTCAGGCTCAGCAGGACAAAGCGCCTGCATTACCTTTCACAGATTTTTGGGTACCATTTCCTATCTTACCCGCCGCTTTTATTTGCGTTAATTACAATGTTTTTTGTTTTGGTTAATTCGGATGTTTTTACTTTTAATTTTTTGCCAATGCTTCCAGTCCTTTATGGCACCGCTTTTACGCAGATTTCTGCAATAGGGTATTTTGTAGTGTTTATGGCTTTGATTGTTTTTATTTCAAAAATACACTATGGGAGCTACAAGATCGGGCTTACAATAATGTTTTTGAATTTTGCAACCCTTATTCCGCGCATTAAAGCAATTGTGCTTGGCACCTTTGAAGTGGGCCTTACGCATGCACATACGCGTGAAATAAGGCCGCCGACTTCTCTTATATCTGTTTTGCTTTCCTCAAAATACGAGTTATTGGTGTTTTTTGCAATAGCTGCTGTTGCAGTTATCGCTTTTTCACAGGGGCTGGTTGTTGCCCTTTTCTGGCTTGCATGGTATCTGGTTATTTTCAGTTCGCGCGTGGTGTTTTTGTATCTGGTTGATCTAAAAAAATTGAATCAGGCAAAAACTGGAATCCAGTGATTTTGTCATCGTATTTCTTTTTTCAGTATTTCTGCCAGCACTGTTGTGGCATAGTTTCCCTTGCTTAGGCTAAAAGAAATTGTTGCCTTTGTCATGCCTTCAATTAATTCGTCTCTTTCAACTTTTAATAGTTTCATGTCTTTTGGAAAAAGCGCAATCTGTTTTCTTTTGCCTTTAGAGCTCAGTTCGCTTAATGCCTTTAGCTTAAAATCCGAAAGCTTAAGGTTTTCTTCTTTGAGCACTTTTTTTTCTATTTCTCCTTGTCTGCCGTCTGCAAGCGTGCTTTCAAACCCGTACAAGGGGGCTGTTGGCACGCTGTCTTCAAGGATGTCTCCTTTTGTTGGTTCAATGCCAAGGCCTGCTTTGAGCCTTTCCTCTATTACTTTGTTGAACAGGTGGCTTTGGAAAGCGTGCGAGAACATTATCCTTAACTGTTTTGGCAGTTTCTGGAAAGCGCCTGCGAAATCATGCGGGTATTTGCATAAATGGTGGATTAGTGCCCGCTCGTACCTTAACTGGTTTGGGAATTTTTTTGATGCCTCTGAAAAATCGTTTGTTTGTGCAAGTTCCTGTCTTGCGTTTTTTGTTTCCTCGTCTTCTTCGGGCGCGGTAGCTGTCAGATAAAGCATGACCCCTGTCTCGATGTTTCCTTTGATGAACTCTTTTCCGACCAGGTGCGTGATTGCGCGGATGCCGCCAAACCTTTGCAGGCCAAAGTAATTCGGGATGCCGTTTTCCATTTCCTTAAAGCATTCAAGAATTCGTTTTTTTGTTTCTTTTTCATCCAGTTCTATTTCCCTGATTGTGATTTCAAATTCGTTTCCAGACAAGTCGCCTAGTTCCACGCGCTTGTCGCTCCACTGTGCGTCGCGCAAAACCATGTTTCTTGAGCTGAAGGCTTTTATTTTTTCGTAATCCGGCTGCCATACGGAGATTTTCTGGCTGGTTATTGCGCGCTTGTCCTTCATTCCTGCATAACCGATCCTTTTATGGCTTACAAAAAGTTTTCTTGAAAGTTCCCTGATTGCGTTGTTTTGGTCAAGGTTGAATTTTTCAAGGACAAGCACTAACTGGTCGTTTCCTTCAAGAACGTTTGCGGGCGGCCAGTTTTTTTCAACCATTTGTTTTTCTCCGTCTTTTGAAAATCCCAGTATTTCACATACGGAGCCGTCAGTGGATATTTCTTTGACTAAAAAGTCGGAGATTCTTTTTTTTATCCTGCCACCGGTTCCTTTTGAGGCAGTGAAAAATTTGTCAGTAGTCATAAATGTGTGGGTAGTTTACCTGTATCTTAAAAGCGCGCCTATGCCTTCAAACGACTGCAAAAACTGCTGTCCTTCAGGCGTGTCCGTTGAGATTATCTCGACCTTTGCCCCGGTTTCAGTTGCTTTTTCCAAAAGAAAGTCAAGGTAGTCTATTTCCTCTGTTATTTCAAGCTGTGGTGAAGAGCACTCGATGCATTTTTGCTTGCTTGGGTGATATGAAAGGATTTTTGCCACGTGTGTGAATTCCTTGTCGCATGACTGGCATGCAAATTTGTAAACCGGCCAGTTTATTCCCTCGCTTAACAAAAGCGTGTCCACTTTTCCGATTGCAAGGTCTTCCATTACTTTTGCTTCACCATAGCTTGCAAGCCCGTCTTTTGCCACCTGCGTCAAAAACTTTTCAATAAGCCCGCGTTCCTTCATGAGCGCGGTGTTTTTCAGGAGCTCTTCAGAGCGCTGGATGAGTTCGCGTATCCCGGACTCATCTGTGTATGAAGTGTCAATTGTTCCAAGCACTTTTTTTTTCAGCCTGTAATCCACAAGGTCTTTTTCAAGAAAAAAGTTTTTCGTTATCCCTGGCCCTCCGACTATTATTCCTTTGAGTTTGTCTTCAAACGGCAGGAATGCAAGGTTGGCTTTTTCGCTTATTCTTTTGTAAAAGTCCTGTGCCGCTTCTTCGCGCAGGTGCTCAAAGCGTTTTGAACTTTGTCCCCCGGCTCGTGTTTTTCCCGCAACGTTGCTTGTGAATTTGCCGATTATTTCATAGCGTTTTCCAATAAGCACTGCAAGGGTTGCCTCGTTTTTGTCAACGGTTACAAGCCCGTACACGTCTTGTGGTGCAGCCATTTCCTTTAATGGCGCAAGGTGGAATTCCGAGTCACACCAGTAAAGCCGCGTTTTTAGTTCCTTGATTGGCTTTATCGTGAAAAGGCGGATGTCTGTTTTTCCATCTGATTCGGAAACGTTTCCTGCAAACACGACTATTCCTGTGTCCGGGATTTTGAAGTTTATCTGTTTTAGAAAGTTTGAGATTTTTCGAAGTGCCGCCTGGACGTTTTTTCTTGTCTGGGGGCTTTTTATGTTGGAGCTTTGGGAGAGCTCTTCGCTTAGTTGGCCCATGACGCTTCCACGGTCTGTTGCCGGCGGTATGTATACACTGATCAGTTCTGTTCCGTGTCCGCGGAATTTTTCAAGTTTTGCAAGCTTTTTTTTGAAAAGCAGGGCTTCTGAATCGCTTACTTCCTTCAAAAATGACGGCATTTTGACCAATCCTATAATTTAATATTGGGCAACAAGTTTATTATTAGTTGATTTAAATGTTTGATTTCCTAAACGAATACGCGCGCGAAAAAGACAAAGAGGAAAAAACCGGAGACACGGGCTCGGGCTATTCCGGTTCTTCTGATTATTCCTCCGGCGAAAAAATCTTTGTTTTGTCCCTTGGGGGGTCGCTTTTTTTTGAAGAAAAGCCCGTCATGCTCCAGATTGCAAAGTTTGCGGAACTCTTGGAAAAACTGCACTCACAGGGCAAAAAGTTTGTCCTTGTTGTCGGCGGCGGAAAGTCCGCGCGAAACTATGTTGCTGCAGCAAAGTCTTTTGGCGCGACAAACTTTTCCCAGGACGAGCTTGGAATAATGCTCACGCGTGCAAACGCGTTTGTTTTCATTCAGGCACTGCAGAAAAGCCATCCAAAAGTCCTTGCCGACCCGCTTGAGGCAATGCCTGTTCTGCAAGCCGGAAAAATTCCGGTTTTTGGCGGCCTGATGCCGTCCTTCACAACGGATGCTGTTGCAGCGCTTGTTGCCGAAGCGGTTGAAGGCGAGTTTGTGAACCTGACTGATGTTGACGGGATTTTTTCTTCTGACCCGAAAAAAACCAAGGTTCCGCGCTTGCTTGAAGAAATTTCTTTCACCCGCCTTTTTTCTCTTTTGTCAAAAGCCCAAACTGGGCCCGGGCAGAATTTTGTGATTGACTTGCCTTGCGCAAACATCCTGAAAAGAAGCAGCATCCGCGGAATTGTCCTAAACGGAAACAACCTTGAAAACTTTGAGGCATTCATTAACGGGCAGGAGTTTGTGGGAACTGTTATTCGTGATTCTTTGGAAGACGAACACACCCAGGTTGACTGATTTATGCCGCCAAGAATAGAAGACAGATTAAAATTGATGCCTTTATATCCAAAGTTAGTTGCCCTTTGTGCTCTTCAACAGCTTGAGCGAAGAGTTGCAAAATTGACCATTCATGACCGAAGGCATGGAGAACCTGCTTTTTCTTTGTCTATTGATGCAAAAGTTGCAAGGCTTATGTCAAACTTGAAACTAGAGCTTGGCATTCCATCCCGTGAAGAGGCAACAATCCAAAATATTGCAAAAAGATTTGGAAATGATGCGAGGATTTCTGAAAGTAAAAGAATCCTTCTGCAGAATTCTTCGCGAGGGGACCGTAAAGCTCATTTTGCTGCATTCAAGGCAGATGTTGAAAAGATGAATACCGAAATAACTGAAGAGTTATTTGTGCGAAGCTGGATTTTTGTTAGGTCAGAAATTGCAAAAGGAAGGTTGCCAAAAAAACCATTGCCCAAGCGGCGTAGCACTTCTGTTACTCTTCGAAAAGGCAAACGCAGCTAGTAGAGCACATCCAGTGTAAACTCTTCCCATTTTCTTTCGCCTAAAGCTATCTGGAGTTCTAGCGGGTTGACTATGTTTTTTTTCCAGTGGTCAGAGTCGTCTCCAACGATTCGCGTGCAGGCGGTGTTGACAAAGCAGTCCACGTTAACGCCTGCCATGTATTCTTCTTTGACCAGGTCCATTGCGAAAATGAATGCCTTTTTCCCGCTTTGTTCAATCAGTTCCTTGCAGTGCATTGCGACTTGCATGTAACGCTGGCCGGTCTTGGTTGAGACAAGTATTCCAAACGTTTTGGCTTCTTTTGCCAATGCGATTGCCGCAAAGCGTTTTCTCTGGTATTTGTCAAATTCTTTTGAAAAGTCCGCTATTTTTTGCGTGCTTGTGTCGGCAAAAAAAACCGGTTTTTTTATCGTGAACGCTAGGCCGATTGGGTGAAAAATCCCTTCGCCAAAATAGACCGCGGCCTCGATGTGGGGCTCAATGCTTGTAATCGTTGTGTAATTGCATCCAAGGACTTGTCCGCGTTCAGCGATTCTTGGCGAGCCGGCCCCTACAAAGACTTCAAAGCCTTTTTGCTTGAGTTTTCTTTCCACGTCTTCAAGCAGGTAAAGAAACTGTGAGTGCGTGCAAAGCCCGATTTTTTTTATTTTTTTTTCCTTCAGGAATTTTGCGGTTTTTTCGACAAGATTGTTGATTTTTTTTTCCGGGACCTGGTCGTAGACCGGGATGTAGACAACGTTTTTTGGCCGGTGGATAGGCGCATGTCCCAGGTGCACTAACAGGTCAGCGTTTAGCTGGTTCATTTTTTCCAGTGGCAAATCGCACGCGCCATAGCACGGGTCAACGCTTGTGATTACCTGTGCCCCGGTTTCTTCAAGTTCGGCTATTATTTTTGTAAGGTGCTGTTTTAGCCCTTCGGGGACCTGGAGCAGAACAGTTTTTGCGTTTCTTTCAGTTATTTCCTGTTTTGCTTTGTCGAGTTTTATTTCAAGCATGGAAAAACAACCAGTCTATAAAAAAATCTGGAAATTATTTTTTGGAGGGCTTTGCGGTTTCTTTTGCGCCGGCGTCTTTTTTGCCTGTGCCCTTGCCTTCTTCTGCTTTGGCTTCGCCTGCTTTTTCTTTGCCTTCTTCTGTTGCGGCTTCTCCGGTTTTTTCCTCTTTCTTTTCTTCGACTTCCCTTACTTTTGCGGGCTTTGTCCCAATTGACTTTACGTCATCGTGTGCAACGATTTTTACCCTTGTTGGAAGTTTTGCGTTTGCGCGCATCATGCCTTCTTTTGCGGTTTCAACGTGTGCCTCGTCAACAAGCACACTCAGTATTTTTCTCCCCGGCTTTACGCGCACAGCCCGCCCTATTGGCACGCCAAAAGAATGGCTCATGCCTGTGCTTATCCGGTCTGCGCCTGCTCCTTGTGCGATTTTGTTTTCGCGAAGAATGTGTGAAGGGTAAACCCTGATTTTCATGAAATAGTTTTCTTTGCCTAGGCGGCTTTGCAGGAATTTGTTGATTGCAACCCTTATTGCTTCCATTGCGTTGTCGCGGATCTGGATTTCGCTTAAGACTTCCATGTCAAGGATCCGGTTGAAGTCTTTTAGCGGGTTTCCCATGTTGAACTGCCGAATCTTCATGGCAGGTGAAGCGCCGATGTAGTTTTTGTCGTGCACTTTAACGGCTAGCCTTGTGTACGCCCTGTCTTTTGCTGACCTATAACACTTTGCTGGCCTTAAACCCATAAAACATCACTTAAACGATTAAACTTGCATATGCGGCGAAAAACACCCAAAAGCAGTTTACGACAATATATCTGGCCTGAAAACGGTTTTTAAACTCTTGGTGCGGGGCGGTTTTTGCCTGCACTGCGTCTTTGTTCGTGTTCTTCTCTTTCCATTGTCTTAAATGCCTGGGTGAGTGCAATGTGCTCTTTTTGGCCGTAAATAATCCTTAGGGTTTCTTCAAATATTTCCATGTCAAATGGTATTCCTTTTTTTTCTGCAATTTCTGCAAGTTTCTGGGCCAGTTGCTCCTTTGACCTTACCTCTCTTCCAAGCCATGCTCTAATCAGTTGTTTTAATTCAATGTTTTCCCGGAGCCGTGGAATTTTTCCTCCTTTTTCTGGAAGGCCAAGAGCGTCAAAGTCTTCCAGTTCTTTTTCAACCTGCCTGCTTAAATTTGCCCCGCCAGTCCTTCCTGCATGTGCCGGGTCGGTTGCAGTGTTTCCCCTGTGTTTTGCAAGTAACTTTTCACCTACTAGCCTCATTTTAAACGTGGTTTCAGCGCTTGTTCTCCTGCGACTTTGAAAAAACCCGCCCGTTTTTTGCCTGTTCCCAGTCTGTCTTTCGCCTCTGGCTGAAGGGTCCCTTTTTCTTCCCTGGCTTGCTTGTTGCCCTAATAACGGAAGCCCAAAAAGCCCGCCCCTTGGGTTTGGTTGTGGTCGTGTCTGCCTTTGCGCAGGCTGTGTTCTTGCTGTTTGCCTTTGCCTGTTTGGATTTGCCCTGCTGGCTTGGGCGCGGGCATTTCGCATGCCTGGCCTTGGTGGCCGGTTCCCAAAAAAACTCGGTCGCCTTTGAAGTTGCCTTGGGCCTGGTGGCATGATATCAAGTTATTTTTTGTTGTTTTTAAGCCTTGTGAGGGCCAATTTTTTCAATTAATTGTCTTTCCAAAAAAGCAAACAGATAAAAAGTTTGTTCATTACATTAAAGGTATTCTAAAACAATTTTTTTGTTTTCAGTTGAGTGTTTTTTTATGTACCATGTCGGAAAAATCGTGAAAGTTTTAAAGCCTTCTTCAGCCACGCATACTGCGGACAATTCCATCCAGGCGCACATTGAAATGTGGGACGAGAACGAGATAATAGTCACGGTCCATCCTGCGCTTAATTCCGAAATAAAGGAAAAAGACATCGTGCTTGTCAGGTACACCCAGCCCGAGCCAATTGTCATGAAGATTTTTGAGCCAAAGGAAGGAAAACAGATGTGGGAAAAATTTTCCGAATTGTTTGAGCGAAAAAAAAGGTCTTCACAGCAGGCAAATTTCAGGGACAATCCCGCAAGCAGAATGATCGGCTGATTTTTTGTTTAAGCCTTGCTGGTTTTTTCTTTTGTTATCAGGATGACTGTTCCAGCCATTATCAGCAGCCCTCCTGCAATCGTGTTCACTGAAATGCTTTCAGAAAAAAGAACCACTCCAAACAATGCAGTCAGCGGAATCTCTAGCACAAGTATCAGCCCTGCTGCAATCACGCTGACAGAACTCATCCCGTAAATGAGCATCACTGATTCAGCCGTATTGTAAAAAGCTCCAAACGAAACAATTGAAGCCAATTGCGTGAAGTTTTTGATGCTTCCAAAAACAAGAAAAAGCGGAGCAGACAAAATCGCGGAAAAAAACATTGCATAAAAAGACGCCTTTTTTTGTTCCGTGTTTTTGAGGCTTCTTGACGCCAGAATTATGCCTGCATATCCAAAAGAAGAAGCCAGTGCAAACAGGTTTCCTTCAAGGTATTCCTGTGACAGCGAAATTCCCGGAAAAAAAATCACTGCAATTCCTGCAACCGCAAGCGCAAACGAAACAATTTTCCACCGAGTAGGCTTTTCATTGAACAAAAACACTGCAGCAATTGATGCCCAGAATAGGGCAGTGTAGTGGAGCACGATTGTGTTTGCAAGCGTGGTTTTGGTGAAAGCGTAAAAAAGGAAAAGGTTGGTGCTCAACAGTGACACGGCATACACTGCAAATTTTTTTGCCTCGTTTTTGCCGGGCAGCCCGATTTTGATTTTTTTGAGCCTGAAAAAAACAAAAAAAAGAACGGTGCCTGTTGCAAAGCTCAAAAAGTTCAGGTCAATCGGGTTGACATCTATTGCCTCAAAAAACCTCAAAAGCGGGCCGTATGTCGCCCACAAAACAACAAGCAAAAAAATCGGCAGCTGCCCAAAATTTTTGTCCATGAGACTATTTGGTTCTTGTCAGATATTTAAAGCTGGGGGGGAGATTTGAACTCCCGATCTTCCGCTCACTGCTGTTGAAAACCGGTGTAATGACACCTGCAGGCGGATGCATAGCCTCTCTGCCACCCCAGCAACTGAACCCTTGCGTGGGTTCACGCCGCGTATGTGCCCTGCTTTCAGCAGGGCGATAATACAAGTTTTTGATAAACCTTTTATTAAAAGGTTCTCGGGTTTGGCCCGCAGCTTTATTTAAAGCTTTTTTAAGGGTTTTTGAGCGAATTTAGTGTATGGAATTCAACTGTATCCTTGTAAAGGTTTCCCCTGAGGTTTCCCTAAAGTCGCGGTTTGTGAGAAAGTATTTTTTGGACAAGCTTGTGGCTTCAATTAAGTCTTCCTTGAGGGCAAACGATGTTTCCGGCACGACCATAATCAAGGGCAATGGCAGGCTTTTTGTTTTTCCAGATGACGCAAAAAACCGTGAAACGATTTTTTCGCTTCTTGGCTTTGTGTTTGGAATCCAGGCAATTGCGCGCACTTTTTATTTCGAGTTTGAAAACAAGGATTCCTTGCTTGAAAGCACTGTTTTGCTTGGCGAAAAGTTTCTGAAAAAAGGTACGTTTAAGGTCGATGCACGGCGTGACATGTTCGAGGAATTGTCTTCAAAACAGCTTGAAGAAATCCTTGGAAGCAGGCTTCTTGAAAAAATTTCGGGGCTAAAAGTTAACCTGTCAAAACCAGTGCAGACGCTTTTTCTTGAAGTATTTTCAAAAAGGGCGTTTGTTTTTTTTGACCTTGTCGAGGGCCCTGGTGGCCTGCCTTTGGGCTGCGAGGGAAATGTTGCTGTTTTGTTTGAGGGCAAAAAAGAAGAGCTTGCGTCAGCTTTTCTTTTAATGAAGCGCGGGTGCAATGTTTTTCCTGTCGTGGAAAAAGAAACCGAAAAAATCCAAACCCATGTAAACCATTTAGTGAAATGGAATTCGTTTCGCTCTTTTCGGTTCACGCCTTTAAACGAACTTTCTTTTCTTGAAAAAAAGGACGACATCGGGGTAAAGGCAATTGTTTTGTCAGAAAAAAGCTTCGGGAAAAAAATGAGTGCGGAAAAAAAATCTTTTGGAAGCCTTGCTGTTTTTTGGCCGCTTGCGTTTTTGCCAAAAGAACAGCTTTCCAGAATAATCAAGGCGGTGTCAGATGATTAAGGGCGTGGTGTTTGATTTTGACGGCGTGCTTGTTGACACTCCGAAAATTTATTTTGAAACAATGGGTTCTTTTTTGCGTTCGCACGGGCTTAACCTGTCGCGCGAAGAGCTTTCGCGCCTGATTGCGTATTCAATGAAGCAGGAGTTTGGCGTGCTGCGCGAGAAATATTCCTTGAATGTTTCGTTTGACGAATTCATGAAGGGAACGCTTGTTCATTCAAGAAAAATCATGGAGAACAGGCTTGAAATGCATGTGGGTGCAAAAAAACTTTTGCTTTCGCTGTATGAAAAAGATTTTTCTATCGGCCTTGCCTCAAACAACAACCGTTCAATTGTTGACTGGGTGCTTAACAGGTTTGGCCTCAAGAAATTTTTTGACTGTGTGGTGCCGGTAGAGCTTGTTTCAAATCCAAAGCCAGCGCCAGACATTTACCTCAAATCTGCAGAACTTCTTGCATTGAAGCCTTTAGAGTGCGTTGGAATAGAGGACTCTGTTGTCGGGTGCCAGTCTGTCATGGCTGCCGGCTTTAAGTGCATTGCTTTTCCAAACGAGTTTTCGCCAAAAGAACAGTTTAAGGGCGTGGACTTAATGGTTGGTTCTCTGGCTGAACTCTCGGTCCAAAAAATCCTTTCCCTTGGTGAAAAACAATGAGGATAGGCATTTTTTCCGACACGCATTTTGGTTTTGGAGAGGGGACCGAGCGTGAAAGCGAGTCATTTGAGAACGGGCTGAAAGCCTTCAAGCTTTGTTTTGGGCAAAAAGTTGACGCAATCATCATTCCAGGCGATGTTTTTGACGAGGCATTGCCTTCACCTGAAACACTTTCAAGGGCTTTTGACGTTTTTTTGAACGCATTAAAACAGCCAAAAAGCCAGGTAAAAGTCACAACCACAAGCAAGCACGGGGAAAAAGAGTTTGATTTTTTTGGCGTCCCAGTCATTGTCATTCACGGAAACCATGACTGCCGGTCAATCGGAAAGACAAACATCCTTGAAGTTTTTTCAAAGTCAAACTTTTTGGCCTACCTTTCGCCCGGCAAGGCATTCATTGAAAAGGGAAACGAGAAAGTCTGCGTGCATGGCTTTAGCGCGGTTCCGGAAAAAAAGGCTTTTGATGTACTAAAGCTTTTGGACCCAAAACCCGAAAAAGCGGACGCAAACATTTTGATAATGCACCAGTCGTTTCGGGAATTTTTGCCGTTTGTTGATGACATGATTGCAACGCTTTCACTTGAAGACCTGCCAAAGGGCTTTGACCTGATTGTAAACGGCCACCTTCACTGGACGGATGTCCAAAAACTTGAAAATGCGACTTTTCTTTTGGCCGGCTCAACTGTTACGACACAGATGAAAAAGCTTGAGGCAGTGCGCGAAAAAGGCGTGTTTGTCTTTGACTCGGTTTCAAAGTCTCTTGATTTTTTTCCGCTTCCTGACCAGAGAAAACTTTTTTACCACAAGCTAAAGTTTGAGAACGCCAAGCCACAGGAAATAGTCTTTGAAGCAAAACGGCTTTTGGATGAAAGCATTTCAAAAAACGAGTCTTCTTTGCCCCCGCTTGTTCGCCTCAAGCTTGAAGGAAGCCTTGCACTTGGCGTGAACTCGTCTGACATAAGTTTCACAGAGCTTTTGGATGAATCAAAAGGAAAAGCAATTGTTTCAATTTCAAAAAGCTTTTTTTCCGCTTCTTTCAAGAAAAAAATCGCGGACCTGCGGAGCCTTCAGAAATCAAGGCAGTCGGTTGCCTCTTTGGGTTTTGAAATTCTTGAAAAAAACCTTGAGGAAACAGACTTTGCGGACTCTTTTGACGTTCGCACGGTTTTTGACCTCTTAGCCGAAAACGAGATAGAAAAAGCTTCTGAAGTGATTCTTGGAAAAAAACAGTAAGCTATTTTTTCTTGTTGACTGAATAATCGTAAAGCGCCTTTAGTGACTTTGCCGCAGTGTTTGGGAACGAAAAAACCAGCACCCCGTTTTTTTCAAACTCTTTTACCCTGTCTTGAGTGTACTTGGAACCGATTGAGATTACCACCAGCGGCTTTCTTGATTTTTTTTTCTGGCGTGCAATTTCTTTGACTATTTTTGCGTCGATTGCAGGCGTGTTGAACAAAACAATCACGATTATCATGTCCACGTTTTTGTCCGCTATCGCGTTTTTTATTGCAAGCGCGTACCTTTTTTCATCGGCATCGCCGACCAGGTCAAGCGGGTTTGCAACCGTGACTGTTTTTGGAAACGCTTTTTCAAGAATTTTTTTGGCTTTTGGCCCGATTTTTGAAAGTTCCAGCTCGCTTGAAAGCACTTGGTCTGCGGTTGCAATTCCCATTCCGCCGCCGTTAGTTATTATCTGTACCCGTTTTCCTTCCGGAAGTGGCTCCAAAGAAATCGTTTTTGCAAACATGAACAGCTCTTCAAGGTTGTCTGCCCGGATTATTCCGGTCTGCTTGAACAAGGCTTCATAAATTTCCGTGCTTCCTGCAAGGGAGCCGGTGTGCGAAGCTGTTGCCTTATGGGTTTCCTCGTGTACCCCGCCTTTGAGTACGATTATCGGGGTTTTAGGCGTTGTTTTTTTTGCAATTGCCATGAACTTTCTTCCTTCCTTGACGCCTTCAAGGTAAACCGTGATGACTTTTGTTTTCTTGTCATAATCAAGGTATTCAAGCAGGTCTGCTTCGTCTATGTCCATTGCGTTTCCGTAAGAGACAAACTTGCTTAACCCAAAGGGCTGTGTTGACATCCAGTCAAGGATTGCAACGCCAAGCGCTCCAGACTGGCTGATGAATGAAACGTTTCCTTTTTTTGGGTAATTCATTTTTGCCGAAGCCGAAAAAGTCGTGTTTAGGCCTGAATAGTTTTCAAGCACCCCAAAACAGTTTGGGCCCAGAAAACGCGTGTGCTTTGCCTTTTTCATTTCCTGCAATAGCTTTTCTGTAAGCTCTTTTTCCCCTACTTCAGAAAACCCTGCGCTGATGATGATTGCAGCCTTTACTTTTTTTTCCCCGCATTCGCGTACAACACCCGGCACAAATTTTGCCGGCACGACAATCAATGCAAGGTCTATTTTTCCAGGAATTTCTTTGATGGACTTAAAGCTTTTTTTGCCAAGGACTTCTGCGTGGTTTGGGTTGACCGGGAAAACCCTTATTTTTGCCTTGCTTGAAAGAAAATTTTCAAAAACGGTCCGCCCCACGCTTTCCTTTTGGTTGCTTGCGCCAATCACGGCAACGGTTTTTGGGAAAAAAAGAGAGTCTAGTTCGTGGGTCATACAACTAGAATGGTTCCGTTAAATAAAAGATTTTCTTTTGCTTTATTCTATTGGTTGCCAAATTTACGGCAAAAAGTCTTTGTTCTTGATTTTTTCAGGCAGGTAGGTGTCTGCGACAAAGCTAAGGCTTTTGTTTGCAAGTGCCTGCTGTTCTATCCTGATTTTTTCTGTCAGGGCTTTTTTGAGCTGCCTTTGCCAGTCAGGGTTCTGGAACCATGCATAGTCAAGCATTTCTTTTGCGCGCTTGATGTCGCCTTCCTTCATTCTTTCGGTCACGTTCTGCAGCTTGTAGTGTTCAACGTCGTCAAGAGTCATGCCGATGTATTTTGCGTCCGGTACTGCCATGAATTCAGAGTGCGCTGCCAGAGCCATCGAGCCCTGTTTAATGACTGAATAAATGTACCAGCCATAGGGGTCTCCATCGGTAAAAATTATTACTGGAAGCTTTGCCTCAGCGTGCAGCCTGTGGATTAGCCTTCTTGTTCCGCGCGCTGCCTGGCCCCCGGTTGAGACAAGGATTGCCTTGTTTTTTTTCGGGAAGTCTTCCTCTACCAGCCTTTCATACATTGCCTCTGTTTCAATCACCAGGCAATAGTTTGCATCCACTTCAACAAACTCTATTTCTTCTGGTTCAAGGCGGCTCATGATGCTCCATCCGCCGCGCCCGAGTTTTGAGGCATTGAATGTGTCGTTGTTGTGCATCCTGTCCCGAAGAGTGATGTCTCCGTAAAGCGTTCCCTTTGGGTTTGCGTGAAGGTTCAGTTTTTCCCGGATCGAGTCAACTGCGTGTTCGAGGTCAACAATGCATGAGTCTGACTCGCTTTGGTCTTCAAAAGTGTTTTCCTTGCTTTTTCCAAGCGTGTGCTTTAGTTCGTAGTAAATTTCACGGATTGCGGCGGTTTTTCTTTCCTTTAAATAATCGTTTGTTTTTGCCGCAACCATCATTGTCTGCATGAATTTTCTTGCGTGCCCAATGTTGAGGAAGTTTCTGGTTGTTGTTTTATCCCCAAGTGTCAAAAGCCCTTTCTTTTCAGAGAACTGGACATTGCTTCTTCCCCTTTGCTGGGTAACAAACTTTGGGTCCCTTTTCTTGTTCACGTCTTCAACAATGCCATGTGCAATTCCGATAATTCTTTTGGAAATTACTTCAGGGTTGATTTTTTCAGCTATAATGGGCCTTGGTTTTGCTTTTTTTTCTTCTTTTTTCGCCATTTACTCTTCCTCCGTTTCTTCCTCGTTTTCCTCTTTCTCTTTTGCCTTTTTTTCAGCCCTTTTTTTGGCGTCCTCTTTTGTGGCCTTCATTGTCTTGTCAATTTCCTGTGAAACTTTTTGCTCTTCTTCTTCCTCTAGCCTTAGCTTGTCCAAGACAAGTTTTTCAAGGTTTTTCTTGAGTTTTTCATCAGGCTCTTTTGTCAGTTTGTTTAACGCAACCGCAATTTCCGGGATGTACTTAAAGAAAAGCTCTCTTTTCATCTGCTTTTCCTGCTCTTTTCTTTTTCCTGAAATGTAGATTCCGGTCCTTCGCCCTGCATCCATTAAAGCAAGGCGGAGTTCTTCCATGATTTCCTCTTCGTCACTTATTGCCTGTTTTCCCGCAGAAGTGTAAGGGATGTGGACAGACAAAAGGTTCACAAAAATCGTCAAAGGCGTGTTTTCAAAATCTTTTATGCCGTAGCGTTTCCAGTCAATTGACTGCACTGCTTTTGTTATTGCGCATCCACCAGTGTCAAAAAGCAATGGTGCCCTGTTTGCAAACCGCATGATCTCTATTTTTCGCGTGACAGTGCCTTCCTCGCCTTCAACTTTGATGACGTTGTCGCTTACAAGCCGTCCCGCGTTTCCACCATATGCAATCCCGACTTCCACAAGGAACGGGAATCCGCCGCTGTAGACCTGTGGCTTTCTGGTGATTACGGACATGTATTCCGGCTGAACGATTGACTCCAGGCTTTTTTGTATCCGGTCCTCGCCGATTGGAATAAGCCCGTCAGTGCGCGGGGCAATGAAATTTATTTTTTTGAACATTTTGACTATTTCTTCTGACTCGTCCCATTCAAGTTTTCTTGGGTCTTTTTCAAGGTCAAACGACGCATTTTTTTCTATTTCCTCGATTGCCTTGTCGCCAACACGGTCAAACTCTGCTTTGAGAAAGCTTGAGATTTTTTTTGCCTGGGTTGACTTGCTTAGGGTTATGACTTCGTCAACTGTTGCCCCTTTTGGGTGCGGTTTTATTTCAAGTGGCTTTTCCGGAATTTCTTTGTTGCTTCGGTTAAATGTCGTGACGCTTTTGTCTGGCGCAATCAGCGTGATTTTTGCGTGCGGGTTTGCAATCGCGGTTCTTCGGATGTATTCAAGCGGCCCCTGTTCCGAGTTGACATACTTCACGCCCTTAAAGCGCGCCTTTACCGCAAGGCCGCGGAAGTCTTTTTTCAGCTCCAAAACGTTGGAGATGACTGATTCGTTTTTTTTCGGGTCAATTGTTATCTCAAGACTGATTGGTTTTGATTTAGCCGTGCCAGTAATTACTTTGACCGGCTTGCCGGTTGTAATCTGTGAAAGCATTGTGCATCCGGCTGCTCCGATTCCCTGCTGGCCGCGTGCCTGAATCATGCGGTGGAATTTTGTCCCTGCCAAAAGCTGGCCAAGTGCCTTGCCGACTGTTTCCTGTGTGAGCCCCGGGCCGTTGTCTTTGACGTTTACTTCCATGTATTCGTCGCCAAGCTCTTCAAGCTGGACTTCTATTTCCGGCAGTATCCCTGCTTCTTCGCATGCGTCAAGGGAATTTGTAACATATTCGTGCACGATTGTGGTGAGAGTCTTTATTTTTCCTGTAAGCCCAAGCATCTGCATGTTTTTCTTGAAAAACTCTGCAACAGAATGTTCCTTGAAGTCTTTTGCAAGCTCTTCTGCTGACACTGTTTTTTGCACGGGCTTTTGTTCAGTTGCTTTTTCCGCCAATCACACCAACTCGAATTTTTTTGAATCCATTCTTTTCAAAATGCTGTAAACCCTTGAATGGGAAGCGCCCCTTAAAAGCATTTCCAATCCCTTTCGCGTGTTTTGAATATCGTCCATTTTTGCAATAATTGAAACCGTTTTCCCGTAAACCGAAATGAACGAATGCGTTTCTTCCTCGATTTTCTGCCTTGCCTTTCCCTGGGTTCCGATTATTCTTCCGCGGATATTTTCAAGTTCTTTTTTTGAGCCCGACAAATCCAGTTCAATAATGTCCAACATGAAATCATCCTCAAAAAGCTTAAATGCCTTTTCCGGCGAAAACCCGCGCCCGATTGCCTTGACCACATGCTGTGATTTTAGAACCTTTACCGGGTCCCTGCCTTTAATTTCGACTTCGCCGCTTTCAGAGTCTACTTCAATCCGCACTTTTCCTTTTTTTTCCACTATTTTTTTGGTTGAGCCCTGCGGGCCGATCAGGGCTCCGACCCTGTCGTGGGGGATTTTTACTGTTTCAGAAGGCATAAAAAACAACTCGTTATGTATAAGCTTCTTGTTTTAAGGCAAAAGCTGGTTAATATAATATTCAATATAGTATATATTGTATATTTATATTATAAGTTTTTGCCTGCTTTTTTGATGTTTTCAATTGCAATACGGGTTGCTTCTCTTATTACTGCCCTTTGCGTTATTGTGCCTGCTTTATTGCGCCTTCCAAAGCCAAAGACCTGAATGGCTGCTTCAATGGGGGAATCTGATACCAGTTCCTTTTCCATTTCCAGCAGGCCTTCCTGCTTGCCTTCGTTTTCTGCATGGCGGTAAAAGTGGATGACTGTGTCTGGCTGTTTCATCTTCTCCGAAAAGCTATCCCACAGTTGCCTTATTTCCTTGTCAGTTGCCATATTTTTTGGCCTCTTTTGGTTTTTTGCCTTCTTTAAGCACTTTGCCTTTTTCTTTAATATCTTCTATTGCTTCTTCAAAAGTTTTATCCAGGCCCTGGCGCGAAAAATAGTGAACCATGTTTTTGACGTCGCGTTCAAAAAACTCTTTTGCGTTTGCGTGGCTTGTCAGGACGCCTTGCCCCAGGTCGATAAAAACCAGTTTTTTGTTTTTCACCAAAATATTGTACTCTGACAGGTCTGCATGAATCAGCTCTTTTAGGTAAAACAGCCGTGCAATGAACTCAATTGTCTGTTCATAATATCTTTCAAGCGTTTTTTTGTCTTTTGGGTTTTCTTCCTTGAGTTTTTTTGAGGCCAGCCCGTTTTCCCCCACAAACTGGAGCACAAGCACGTTGTTTTTTACAGCGATTGCCTGCGGGGTGCTTGCGCGCGCCTGGTTGGACAGTTCAAGGTTTTTGAATTCTTTTCTTGCCCAGGCAAACACGATGTCTTTTTTTGTCTTTTTTGTTTTCTTGAACCGCTCGTCGCCAAACAGGTATTTGTCCATGTTTCGAAACTCGCTTGTTTCAATTTTGTAAATCTTTACCGCGCGAAAATTTCCCGAATGGTCAACTGCGCGAAAAACGTGCGCTTCCTTGCCGATTGAAACCACAAATTCCAGGACATCAAAATTCCCACTTTTTGCAAGCGCGTGCACGGTCATAATCGTCTGGTTGTCAAACACCTTGTTGATTATTTTTCGCGTTTGTTCCTCTTTTATGATGTTTTTTAATGTTTCTTCTTTGTCCTTCATGTTTTCACGCTTTGCTTAAATTATTTGTGTCATTTAGATATTTAAGGGGTTTTCTTGTGGAAAAAGGCTTCATTCGGGTATGTGCCAACTGCGGCTCAGACAACTGGTATTTTGACATCAAAACCCATGCCGTCAGCAATTACATTATCTGCCGGGACTGCGACTTTCACGGCATGTTGATTGAAGTTGAAAAAGATTCGCAGGAAGAGATAAAAAAATCGCTTGCTGAAGAAAAACAAAATGCGGTTCATTTGCCCAAATTGGATTCTGGCCAGGGCCAGGTTTTTTTTGCGCTTTTGGTTTTAGGGTTTGCGCTTTTGCTTCTATATTTTTTTTCAAAAGAAGACATTGTGCTTTTTTTTATTGTAATCTGGATTTTACTGGAAGTCGTATCGCTTATTTTTATGATTTTTTCAAAAAATTAAAGCGGCAGTTTTGCAAGGTGGCCTTTTCTTCTCAGGTGCTCGACTTGTGTTCCGGTGTAGCGCCAGGTTATGTCTGCCTTGATTGGCTGAAAGTCCCAGAGCTTGATTATGACTATGTCGCCTTGGCGGATCCATACTCTTTTTTTCATTTTGCCCGGAATCCTGCACATTCTTTCCACTCCGTCTTCTGCAACGACTTTTATCTGGTCTGTCCCGTGCAGTTGCAGTACAAGGCCGAACATTTCAAGGTTTTCCCGTCTGGGAGTCCTTGTGTTCCGGATTTCTGCAAGTTTTTTTTCTTCTGCTGCTTCCATTTCTTTTTTTAGGCTCAAGTTTTTTTCACCCTAGTTTGTAAATCTGTAAGTGCGGAACGCCCTGCATGGAAATCAGGCTTTTTTCGCTTGCAAAGCCTTTTTTTAACGCAATCAAAGTGCTTTCTTTTCCAAAAAGGTTGATGTTGTTTGCTTCCTTCAGCCGTTTTAACAGCTCTTTTTCATTTATTTTTTCGCCAAAATAAGTTTCCTTTCGAACCTCAAGCTCAACGCCGTTTTCTTTGAAGGTTTTTCCGACCAGTTCCTCGTCGCAGCAAAACAGGATAGAAAATTCTTTTGTCTTTATGAATTTTGAGTACAAATTACAACCTTTTTACCGGCTTTGATGCGCCGCATGCATCGCATTTGAGCATTTTTATTCCGCCCGGTTGCTCGATTATTTTTGTGTCAGGCTTTTTGCATTCATGGCACAGCACATATTCTTCAAGGTAGCTCTTAAACGACTGGTTGAGCTGTATTTCGGAAAATTTTCCGCTAATCAAAAGCTTTCCTTCGTTAAGGGTTATCGGCACTCCAATGTCGTTTGTGAAAAATTTCATCATGTGTTTTGGGTCGCGGTTGATTGTTTTTACAAGCTGCGAAAAATTCCTTACAACCGTTTTTGTTCCCTGGATAAGGCTTTCAAGCCTTGGCATTTCAAAGCGTTCCTTGTTCAGTGCCTCTTTTGGCAACAGCTCGTATGCCCTTTCAAGCATTTGTTCGTATTCCACAAACAGACTATGCCTGCAGTTATTTAAAAAGTTTTCCGCTTGCATTTCTTTACTTAAACGCCGTTTAATGGTCCTTTATGGAAAAACCAAAGCAGAGAATCGAAGACCTCGTAATCCAGGGGCTTTTACTTCTCTTAGTGTTACTTCTTTTTTATTTCCTGTTCCTGTTTTTTTCCGAGAATCCAAAGTTCCTTGAAAACATTGCAAGGACATACGGCCTGCTTGGCATTTTTATAGGCTCAATGGTTGCAAACGCAACAATCGTTTTTCCAATCCCGTTTGATGCCGTGATTTTTTTTGTCGGGTCAAACCCTGCGTTTATCGGGCTTTCAGGAGGGCTGTTTTTTGACTTGCTTGCCCTGGCAGTCATTGCAGGGCTTGGCGCCGCAATCGGTGAAATGACGTCTTACCTTGCAGGCCTTACCGGGGTAAAGGCAATTGAGGGTTTCAGCAACAAGCAGCTGGTGCAACTGGAGCAGATAAGGGTAAGGCTGAAAAAACACGGCGTGCCACTCATTGTCGGAATGACTCTTTTGCCGTTTCCTTTTGACCTGCTTGGGCTTGCAGCAGGAATCATCCGGTTTGATTTCCGAAAATTTTTCCTTGGCGCATTCATCGGGAAATCGCTGAGGTATTTCATCGTGGCATATTCGGGAAATGTGGGCTTTGGTTTTGTCACGGGCCTTCTTCACTGATTTTTAGAAAAGTTTTCAAAATTCAGGGATTTTCAAAACCCAAGCAGGCTTGCAGCAAAAAACACAATCAGCATCAGCACGGTCTGCGGCGGCAAAGCCGGAAGCGCGATTCCGATTCTTTTTGAAAGGTATCCAAGCGTTAAAACAAGGCCTACAAAGGAAGCAATCATTATGAGTGCGGGCGTGATGAAATAAAACGGGAAATCCATCTGCGTGCTTGTTTTTGCAAAAATGCTTGAAGCAAACGCAAGAGGCATCACGATGTCGCCTGTGCCTAGCTCGAACTGGTGCTCTTTTGTCGGCAGTGCAAAAGTGAAAGACAGGTTTTTTGAAGTAACGCTTTTTGCAATCTCGACCATATGCTTTGTCTTAAAAACCGCGATATAGTCGTAGACCGCAAGCAAAATCATGACAACAATGAGCGGGATTATTCCGAGGCTTACCCCGATCAATGCGCCCGCGCCTGCTGTTGCGACAATGCTTGAAATGTTCCGCAGAGGGACGTTTTTTTGGAAAACAATCCGAAGGCCGACTAGTGTGACTGCAAGCACAAGCGACACAAGGTCTCCAAACAGCGCAAAAACAAGCAGGCTTGTCCCAAAAATCGCCAAAAGCTCAAATGCCTTTAGCAGAAAATAAAGCGGCTGCCCTTTGAACAGCCGTGTAAAAATCAAAAGCAGCCCTGTAAACAAAAGAATGTATGCAATCAAGCCAAACGAGTTTTCCACGCTTTCCTTGTCATCATTAATCAGTTGCACGCTTACATCCTGTGAAATCAGGAACTGGGAGGTTGCAAGCCCGATGATTTGCGTCGAGAAAAAAATCACTGCAAGCTGCAAAAAAAGCTTTTTATCCATTACAGACAAAATGCTGCAAAGAAATTTAAACTTACTAGAAAACTTTATCCTGCCTTTTTTTCGCACAGAGCCGAGAATGAGAAGCTTAATGTTTTGCGTTCTTTGGCCAAAGATGAGTAAATTATCCTGCCAATCCACCCAATAAATTCCACACAATAAGCAAAAAGTATCCAATTAGGGCAATTATCAGCGTTAACCAAAAAATTATATTCCATATTTGTGAAGTTGCTTTCATTTTGTTTAAAACAACAAGAATTGTAAAAACGCTTGAAAACAGAACACCTTGAAATAAAGGCAAGAAAATAATGCTGCTTGAGTCAGATAAGCCAAAGAACCAATTCATTAAAAGCAGAGCCGGGCCATTAATTACAATCAAAACAATTGCAAAAATGATTCCAATTCCTATTTTCCAATTGTCTTTTGAGCTTTCGGCTCGAAATACCTCTCTAAGAAAAGGCGCTATAAAAGCCAGAAACAAAGGAAACAGCCCCGTAATGAATCCAACTAAAAAGCCTCCAATTATTGATTTCCAAAAATAAGGCAAATTACTCCATTTAGTTAAAACTCCCTTTTCGCCAGATTCATTTGGCATAATATCCATGATTCAATAGAAGTGTTAAAAATACCTTTTTCCAAAGGATTATCAGTGTTGAAGCGTCAAAAAGAAATTAACAGTTTTTGGTTAATTATTCAAAAATCCTTGTCCCAATCCGTACCATCGTCGCTCCCTCTTCTACCGCGACTTCAAAATCGTTTGACATTCCCATTGAGAGCTCTTTTAGGTGCAGTTCCTGCGAGAGAAAAAAAAGTTTTCTGAAAAAATGGCGCGTTTTTTCGGGCTCAACAAGCGGGGCCATTGTCATCAGGCCCATTATGCGCAGGTGCCCAAAGGGAAGTTGTTTTAGGGTGTCAAGGACTGGCGGCAGTTCGTCTTCGCGAAAGCCAAATTTTGTTTCCTCGTTGCTGACATTTACTTCAAGCAATACTTTTTGCACCTTGTCAAATTCGCGTGCAGTGCTGTTGATTTTCTGCAGCAATTTGATTGAGTCAACCGAGTGGATGAACTCGCACAGTTCCACTACCGGCCTTGCCTTGTTTGATTGCAGGTGCCCGACAAAATGCCATTCCACGCCAGAAAGTTGCGGGGCTTTTTCTTCGAGTTCCTGTGCCTTGTTTTCGCCAAGCGCAATTTGCCCGCACTCTAGAACTTCTTTTATCTGCGAAACGCTTCTTTCCTTTGTGACGACAATTAGCTTTACGTTTTGCTGTTTTTTCCCGCGCAACCGCGCGTTTTCAATTTGCCTTTTTGCCTCTTGGATGTTTTCTTTTATTCCCAGAAAAACCACTTATTGCTCTTTTTGCGACGGCGTTGTCGGCTTTACAAACTTGTATTTTGGCTTGTAGATATCGCCTGCTTTTTCAAGCTTGGTTATGATTTCCTTTGTTTTTTCCTCTTCTATTCCCTGTGTTTTTGCCTCTGCGATGACTTCCTCTATTGGCACCATGTCAACGTCTGCCGACTTGTCCTTGATTATCTGCAGGACTTTTTTCATGTGCGTCAGCTCTGTCTGCGTCCTTCCTGTGTTGATTATGTCAAAGTCTATTTTTCCGGTTTCAGGGTCAACGACCAGGTCCTGCAGCGCGGCCCGAAAAAGCCTCATTGCTCGCTGTGCGTCCTCTATGTCAACAGAGTTTGAAAGCCTTATTTTTGCCGAGGCCTCGCTTAGCCGCACAAGCGCTTCAAGCTGCCTGTGCGTTGCCGCATAAGTTCCCTGTTTTCTTCCCTGGTCCCTTAAATCGACATAAAATTCCGAGATTGCGTCCATTGAATCCTGTGAAAGAATAGGAAAAATGTTTTGTCGTGCAAACGACACGTATTTTTTCAATACTTCCGCGCTGATTGCAGGCGTGATTATTTTTTCCATTTCGGATACTTCCCTGCTTTTTTGGGTTTTTTTTTGTTTTGCTTCCTGTAAAAGAATTTCCCCTGCCTGGTGCGTCCGAAGGATGTGTGTTGAAATTTCCTGGTCTTTTTTCCTGTCCAAGACGTCCCTTATCAGAAAGAACAAATCAAACCTGCTTACAAGGGTGGGCGGCAGGTTAATCTGTTCCATGAAATTCTGGTACATGTCAAAGCGGCTGTATTTCGGGTTGGCCGCGCTCAAAATGCTTGTTTCTGACTTAAAGCGCGCAATAATCCCTGCCTTGGAAACGCTGATCGAGTTATGCAATACCAAATTGTTTGATATAAAACAGTGCTCTGGCTCTATCCCGATGTCATAGACCCATTGTTCTTCTTTTCTTTCAATTTTTCTTGTTTTTTTGATTTTTACAAATTGCAGTGTTAATGATTTTCCCTGGTTAGTATTGCTTGTAGTGCAAGGTATGCAATCAGTATCTGTTAACTCATTTGAAGGAATAACAGTTATTTTGCCATCTCTTAAAACAAAGAAAGGGTGATTTTCTGTAACTTTTATTGTTCTGCTATCTTGGAAAGTTATTTCAAAAAAATCTTTTTCAGCTATATGTTTACTTACTTGTGTGATTTCTTTTTCATATATTTTAGAGAAATCAGTTGTAAGAATTTTAAGTCCCATTCCTTTTGTGTCCAGAAACAATGTTTTATGGCCTTCAACAACATACTGGGTATTTTCTTCTAAAAGTCTTTCAACAAAATTGCCTATTTTCTCTTTTGGAAGTCCAAGCAAGTCTATTTCAAAATCTTTATGGTAAGATTCCTGTTCCATCGCTTCGTGCAGCGCGGACCGGTCTTCTGCATCCATTTTGTCAAGCTCGTCAATCAATGCCATCCCGCCTGATGCAAGCACTAGTGTTCCTGCCTTTAGTGTCCAGCCGCCTTCCCCAAACTCGTCTTTTACGGCTGAAGCGGAAAGCCCTGCTGCACTGGTGGTTTTTCCGGCGGTGTAGATTGACTTTGGGGCAATGTGGTTTACTGCCTGCAAAATCGCGGACTTGGCCATTCCCGGTTCTCCAACCAAGAGAACGTGTATGTTTCCGCGGATGTTGTTGTGCCCGGGCAAAAATTTTTTCACGCCGCCAAAAAGCTGCAGCGCAATTGATTCCTTGACCAGTTCGTGGCCGTAAATGTTTGGTGCAATGCTTTTGATTAGCTTTTCATAAATCTGCGGGTCTTTTGCAAGTTTTCTTATTTCCTCTTCGTCTTCTTTTGAAATCTCTATTTCTGAAAACTCTTTTTCGGTTTCTTCGATGTGCACTGCCTGCACGTACCTGCCGTAAACAAGTTTTTTTTCCTTGGGCGGCACAAGCCGGAGGATGCCGGTGATTTTTATTTTGTCTCCCGGCGTGACTCGGTTCACGATGTCGTCGCTTACATAAATGTCAACGTTTGTCGGCTGCTGGTTTCCCTTCACCACCTCAAGCGGTTCCTGTATCCTGATTTTCTGGTAGTCTTCAAAAGTCGAGTCAGCTGATTTTAAGGAAAAGTCGTGGTGCTTGCATTCACAGATTGTTGGCTGTTCCTGGCTTGTGGCAGACTGGATTAACCTGTAAGTGTTTCCGCATCGCTTGCATTCCCAGACAGCGATGCGCAGTTTTGGCAAAACGTCTGTTATCTGCACTGCAACGCCTTCAACGCTTATGAGTTTTCCGATGTGGTGCGAGCCGATGTTCCGAAGTTCTGGCTGGAAATCTTCAGGCAAATTAAACACCCGAATATGCGGGCGAAAATCGTCCACGCCAAGTGCCGGCACGTCAACTGACAGAATCGCCTGTGCAGCAGCCTCCAGCACATCATCCGGGTGCTCTAACAGCTCGTCTGCCAGTTCAAAGTCAAAGTGTTCGAGTTCGCGAATGTCTATTTCAAGGCTTCTTTTTTGCGGGTACTGGCCTACAAGCTTTTCTATCTGTTTTTTGTAGCTTTGCTCAAAAAAAGAGGCAAACCTGCCAACGTACGGGCTGTCTGACTCGGTCCGCGTTACCTGTTTTTCTTCTGCCATTTTCTCCCCAAACAAAAGGCTTTTTCCACAAATTTAAAGGCTCTCAGACCGCGTTTCCGCTGCCAAGCCGCAATCCATCAAACTCAAAAAAAGTACCGGGAGAAATTAAGTATAATAATAAAGCCCAGAAAATTAATAACCGTTTCAGGTTAGGAAAACAAACCGCTTGTTTCTTTTATCTGAATCCATTAAAAAAATCTCCGCCGCTATTTCCTTTCATGCCAAAAAAGTTTTTCATTACGACAGCCATTGATTACCCTTCGGCTGCAAGCCATCTTGGTCATGCTTACGAGAAAACGGTTTCTGACTGCCTTGCCCGCTGGCACCGCTTGGCTGGCGAAGAGGTTTTCTTTTCAACCGGCACTGATGAGCATGGGCAAAAAATCCAGCGAAAAGCCAAAGAGGCAGGAAAGTCTCCAAAGCAATTTGTGGACGAAATGTCTGAAAACTTCAAAAAACTCTGCAGCGAGTGGAACATTTCTTTTGACCGTTTCATCCGCACAACCGACAAGGACCACGAGAAAGTCTGCCAAGAGGTTTTCAAAAAAGTTTTTGACAACGGCGACATTTACCTTGGCGAGTACGAAGGCCTTTACTGCACTGACTGTGAGCAATACTATCTTGAAAAAGACCTCAACAACGGCTTGTGCCCTGTGCATGGAACAAAGCCAGAGCTTTCGCGTGAGCCAAGTTATTTTTTCCGCCTGGGAAAATACCAAAAACAACTGCTTGAGTTTTATGAAAAAAATCCCGACTTTATTTTGCCGCGCGCGCGAAAAGCCGAAATAGTTAATCGCGTCAAAGAAGGCCTGCGCGATTTAAGCGTGAGCCGTACAAGTTTTTCATGGGGGATTCCGCTTCCAAATGACCCAAAGCATGTTGCCTGGGTTTGGTTTGATGCATTGCTCAATTATGTTTCAGTTGTCGATTACCCGAAAGAAAAGTTCAAGAAATTCTGGCCCGCAGACCTGCATGTCATCGGCACAGACATTTCGTGGTTTCACTGCGTCATCTGGCCGTGCATGCTTTTTGCTGCGGGCATCAAGCCGCCAAAAAGCGTTTTCATCCATGGTTTCATCAAGCTGCCGTCAGGCAAGATGAGCAAATCCAAAGGAAACGTTGTTGACCCACTGGAACTTTCTTCACGGTTTGGTGCTGACTCTTGCCGTTATTTCCTGCTTCGCGATGTCCCGTTTGGAGAAGACGGCGTGTTTGAAGAAAAAAGTTTGGTCAAGCGCCATAATTCCGAGCTCGCAGATGAGCTTGGAAACCTTCTCAACCGCTCGCTTGTTCTGCTTGAAAAAAACTGTGAAGGCAAAATACCAAAAGCCACAACTGACGCGGAACTTGCAAAAAAACTCAATTTGACAAAAATCCAGTCAAACATGTCGCGCTTTGAAGTTCATCTCGCGCTTGCTGAAATCATGAATTTCGTGAAAGCCTGTAACGCGTTTGTGAACGAAAAAGAGCCATGGAAGTTGTCTGGCGCGCGCCAGCAAAAAGTGCTTTACTCGCTTGCAGATTCACTGCGCCTGACGGCAATTTTGCTTTCTCCGTTCATTCCTTCAACTAGCGAAAAAATCTTGTGCCAGCTTGGAGCAGAAAAGTTTTCAAAAGCCGATTTGCAGTTCAACAAGCTGAAAGCAGGGACAAAGGTTTTACGCGGGGAAGTTTTGTTCAAGAAAATCGAGGCATAAAATATTATTTTGCAAATAGTATTTTTACATCCAGCCTTTTCGCATTTCATCTTTTAATTGTTGTGCTGTTTTTTTTGTTTTCAAAGTGCCAAATAATTCTGATATTGGCTTTATTTTTTTAATCATTTTTTTCTCACTATCTTGACTTCTTCGCCGTACTGGTGGTATTCGACTTCGGCTCCGCTTGCAAGGCCTTGAATGTCTTTTGGCGTTGGCAGGTCGTATGTCTTGAAGGTTTCCGTGTCCATCATCTGCAGGTTGTCGCCCATGACTGCAACTATTTGGCCTGTTCCTTTCTGGATTATGGGGATTTCTACCGCGTAATCTGTTGCCTTAAGCAGGTTTCTTTTGTTGCCATCAAATATTCCCATTGCCGTGATTCTTGCTTTTGCCGCCCCGTGTTTTCCTGGCTTTGATTTTTCAACGCTTTTTACCTGGCATACCTTGCCGTCAATCAAAACATATGAGCCGGGCTTTAACTGCCCTGCCTGGCCGAATTTCTTGTCGCCTTCTGTTTTTTCCACTTCTTCTGCCACAAAATGCCTTCCTTTTTTACCCATCATTGCTTGTTAGTGTGTCAAGAACCTTCATATGCCTTGTTTTTCCTTGTTCTTGACAGACAATAATTGTAAATCCTTATTTTAAATGGTGGAATTATTGGATTTAAAAATCCTTTGACTTTTGTGCGGCTTTTTCGTCAAAAGCTGTTTAATGCCTTTTTTTCCTTTAAAGGCGCAGGGAAATCTTATTTAGCCTTATTGTTTCATTTATTTATCTGGTTTTTGCATGTTTGAAGGCGTTAGAAAAAGGCTTGGGCGGGTTTCTGTTGAAAAGCAAAAAAACATCGCTGTTTTTGTTGACGGCCCGAACATTTTGCGAAAAGAGTTCTCTATTGACCTTGCGGAAGTCAAAAAAATCCTTTCAAAATTCGGCAAAATAAAGATTGGCCGCGTTTTTTTGAACCAGTACGCGTCAAACAAGCTTGTTGAAGCCGTTGTAAACCAGGGGTTTGAGTCTATTATTACTGTTGGGGACATTGATGTCAGCATGGCGGCTGACGCTGTTGAGGCAATCTATAACCCGGCGATCAATTCTATTGCTTTTGTCACGCGTGACTCGGATTTTTTGCCGGCAATCGTGAAAGCAAAGCGAAACGGCAAGGACACAATTGTCATGCTTGTTGACGAGGCAAGTGCTGCCTCGCTTAAAAACAATGCAGACCATGTAATTCTGCTGAAAAAATCATAGGTGAAAAAGTGAATCTTCCGGTTGGAGAAATCGTTGAACAAGGGCTTGACTTGTCTGAACTTGCGGTGCGCGAGCTTTTGGAGTCCTTTGTCGGGCGGGGATTTTCCGGCTACATCGTGAACACTGTCAGCGGTCACTCGGGCGTCGAGGAAGGCCTTTTGTTGTTCCGCCAGGGAGTTCTTGCAGGTTCTTTTTTTGAATACATGTCAAATGGTTCGACCTTTTTTGGCGATTATTCCCTTCAACACGTATTTAATTCTTTTGCAGCAGAAAAAGGAGTGGTTGACATTGTTTCCTTAAGCATGCAGCAGGTTGACCTTATTACGGCTTTCAATGAAAAGCTGAAAGTCTCTGTGGAGTTTAGCAAAAAAACGTTTTCAAAGTATTTTGTGAAAACTTATTCAACCGAATTTGCTTTGCAGGCAATGGATTCAGACAAGGAATCAAAGCCTGACACCAAAAGCATTTTCAAGAAACTGGGGCTGGCTGATCTGGGTGAATAAAGTGAGTTTGATTGAAAAGGCGCAAAAGGCGCTGAAAAACCTAGCGCAAAAAGTCCTTGACGTGGATGACGACAACTATCCGCTCCAGCAGATGGGCGCACTCGAAGACTATCTTGGAAAATTCGAGTTCAATACAAAAAACATTGACGAAGTTTCTGACCTGATGAAAATCCTGCAAAAAAAACATTTTGTTGACTCAATCTGTGTCGCCTCTTCAAATGGAGGCCTCTTGGCCTCGACCAACGGCGAAGACCTGACACAGGCATTGACCGGCACTGCCTTGCTCAACTATGTGCAGTCCGAGATTCCAAAAAGCACCGCGCTTTTTGTAAAGTCAAACAGCTGGTATATGGTGTTTCCGCACAAGAAAAAAATCTTCATAATAAAGGCCCTGGACTCGCTTTCAACCCCTGAGCTGAAGGCGATTGCAGACGACGTAGAGGCCTTTTTGGCGAAAAAATAGCGATTTTGGCTGTTTTCTTAAAAAAACTTTAAAAATCCGTTCAACATTTAATTATTTGATTCAAGGTGTAGTTTTTGGGAAGGATCATTTCTATTGTTTCAGGAAAAGGCGGGGTAGGCAAAACCACAATCACTGCCGAGCTTGGGATTGCCCTTGCAAAGCGAGGCTTAAAGGTGTGCGTTGTTGACGCTGATGTCGCAATGGCAAACCTGTCGCTGCTTTTGAACATGCAGGGCTCGCCGATCACTTTGCATGACGTGTTGCTTGGAGAAAGCGTTATTTTTGACGCGGTCTATGATGGCCCTGCCGGAATGAAGCTTATTCCAAGCGGCCTTAGCCTTGACAGTTACAGGCGCGTTGACCCTGAAAGGCTTTCAGGAGTCCTTGACGCAATCAAAAACCAGTTTGACTTTATTTTGCTTGACTGTCCTGCGGGAATAGAAAAAAGCGTGATTGCTGCAATCTCTGCTTCAGACGAAGTTTTGCTTTTGACAACGCCAAGCCCGCCGTCGATTGCGGATGTGCTCAAGGCAAAAATTTTGTGCAACAGGCTAAACGTCAAAGTCATTGGCGTAATTGTGAATTTTGTCCGCGAAGAAAAAGGCGAGATAAAAAAAGAAGACGTTTCAAAAATCCTTGAGCTCCCGATTTACGGGATCATCCCGTTTGATGATGACTTGCGCCAAAGTTTCATGGGGGAAAAACCAATTCCATTGATGATGAGAAAGCCCGGCGCGGCATCTGCTCTTGCAGTCCAGAAAACAGCTTCAAAGCTTGCGGGGCTTCCGGTGCAGTTTGACTTGGGCGAAAAAAAGCAAGGCTTTTTATCAAGGTTGCTGGGATTTTTTAAAAGGAAGCACCCTGAAAAAAACAATGGTTCAAGGGGTTTTCGCGGTGAACGAAAGGGGGAAACAGTTTGAGTGGAAGGCCATTTGATTTGCTTAACGACGCTTTGGGAAAAGACGTCCTGGTAGTTTTAAAGGAAGACATGAAGGTTAGGGGAAAGCTTGTCGCGTTTGACGTGCACATGAACCTCGTTTTGGAAGGCGCTGAAACTCTTGAAAACAACGAGCCAAAAACAAAATACGGAAAACTCATGGTGCGCGGCGACAACGTGCTCATGATTTCGCCGTGATTTTTTTATATGCCTCCTGGAAGAATGCGAAAAAAGCCAAAACAAAAAAGCAATTTAAACTCTGGCATTCCGAAGGGAAAACGAGAACCTGTTTTTCCATCCAACTATAATTCTTTTTTGAGGGCAAGCGCAAGGCTTGTGAAAAACACACAGCGCGATTCCGTTGCATCACTTGGATGGTCAAAAAAAAAGCTGCGAAAAATTGGAAATACGCGCAAACTTCGTTTTACTAGAAGGCACATTTTTGCAACCCCTCAAGTGGAACTGGTAATTAACCGTTTTTTGGATGAAGGAAAACGGCAGCAGGCCCAACTTATTGAACAACTTTGGCAAGGGGACAAGAAACAAAAAATTAACGCAATGTATGTGCTGGCTGTGGGAGAAGAAGAACAGGCAATTCCTGTTATCAGGCATTTTTTGTCCCACCAGGACACCGAGCTAAGGTATCACGCTGTTTGCTCGCTTGGGTGTTTTGAGCCAAAAAAAGTCATGGCAATGATGGTGACAAGTGCAAAGGACAAAAACGGGCAGGTAAAAAAAGCCGCACTGGACTGGCTAAAATCCCTGAAGAAAAAATAATTGTTATCCGCCTTTTTTTAAACATTCCAGTTCCATCTTATTTTGGCCTCAAGTTTTCCGGGCTCGTGGTCTAATGGTATGGCGCACCGATGGCATCGGTGAAACTGCGGGTTCGATTCCCGCCGAGTCCATGCACGGTTGCGCCAGTTCACAGCGCGGGCGCATATCGGCAGCCCTTGTGTCCGTGCACACGCCGTATGTGCGCCACCTGCGGTGGCGCGGTAATACTGCCCGAAATCTGTGCAGTTTCTTTTTCTAGCAACTTTTTTATAGAGTTAAACCTACTTATTTACGAAAAAAAGCCGGTTTTATGGAGCGAGAGGAAATTTTAAAGGAAGGAATCAAAAAGCTGCTTTCACTGCAGATGTCAGACGATGAAATAATCAGTAACCTAAAAGACAGCGGCGTTGACTCGCGCGAGGCAAAAAAGTTCCTTCGAATCGTAAAAGAAGAGTCTGAAAAAATGCCGTCCGAGGAAGAAAACCTGATGGAAGACAACATTTTGGAAGAGCAAGGCGTAAAGGAAGGCTCAACGGGCAGGCCTTCAAAGGCGGATTTTTTGAACGAGGAAGCAGGGCCTGTTTCTGAAGATTTTTCCGCAAAAGAAAAACAGATGCTTGACTTGTGGGAGCGGGGAATCCTTGCAACCGTTGATTCAAAGGTTGCAAAAATGGAAAAGCTCAAAACAGAGATTGAAACAATTGTTGAAGCAAAAATAGCAAAAGCCGTTGAAAAGCAGGAGAAAAAGTTTTCTGCAGTTTTTGAAAGCCAGCGGGTTCTTACCGCGGAGAAAACAAACCAGGCACTTGACAAAAAGCAAAAAGAATTCACGGAAATAGTTGGCTCGAAAATAAAAGAGCTAAAATCCCTGAATGCTTTGGGGCAGGAGTATTTCACCAAGCTTGAATCGCAGAAAAAATTCAACGAATCACTGCTTGCAATAGTTGACGAAAAGGCAAAAGAGCTGTCAAAGGCAAAGTCGCAGATAATTAGCGAGTTTAATTCTGAAATAATGAAGGTAAGGTCCCAGTTTGAGGACTTTCTAAAGGATTCTGAAAACAAGCGGACAGAGCTAAACGAGCGAATCAACCGCAGCCTGCGCCTTGAAACAGAAATAGTCGAAGGCCTGCTTAATGACGCCAAAAACAAGATTGATAATTTGGCAATCTCCAAGACTGCAGAGCTTGAAAAAATGATTGAGTCAAAAATTTCTTCAAAGACAAAAGACATTCAATCCCTTTTGGATGAAACTGGGAAAAAAATGCAGAAATCCTTTGATGCAAGCAAGGTCGCAGTTGACAAGTCCGTAAAAGAGTTTTTGGACCTGCAGAAAGAAATTGATGTTGACAAAATCCATGCCACGATGGAAGAGTTGACGGCTTACCGAAAACAATTTGTCTCAACGATTGACAAAAGCGTTGAGTCTTTTGAAAAGGCAAAAAAAGAGCTTGCGGACCTGATAACCAAACGCGAATCCATGGTTGAGAAAAAGGTTGCCTTGATTGACGTCAAGATGAAAGAGCTTGACGAGTTTGAAAAAGGATTTGCTGAGGAAATGGGTGTGGCGGTTGAAAAGCTTGTGAAAAAAAAGGCTGTTGAACCGGGCCCAAAAACCACTGTACCGGCTTCAAAAAAGCCAAAAAAGGCCTAAAGCGTTGCCTTTAAAAAAATATCAATGTTTTGTGTTTATAGGCTCACATTCAATTGAATAAATTTTTTCTAAGAGATTTTTTTATGGCATACAAAGTAGAGACTAGGCTAAAGTGCCTAAAGTGCGGTTTCGGGCTTTTCCTCGAGCAAAAAAACGAGCCATCGGTGGAATGCCCAAGATGCAAGGCAAAATACAATGTCTTAAGAGAAGACGACGAAATTTCCATTGAAGAAATGCAGGCCTGATTTTTCCGGTTTAACAAAGAGTTAAATACTTTTCCGGGCAATTTTAGTCTTTAGCTAGGCCTTTTTTGGGCCCGTGGTCTAGTGGTTAGTTCTTTATAGCAATCAAATAGTTTGTTGTGGAACCCATTGATGACGTTACCTTGACATGGTAAAGACCGAGAGTTCGATCCTCTCCGGGCCCAATTTCTTTTTTTTATTTTTCAGCTTTTGGCGCTTTTTTTTCTTATTGCTCTAACCAATTTTCGGGCTCGCCGTCCCGCAGTCGCATGCCTGTAAATACCAACCAGCCCTCCGGATTGCGGCGATTTGAGCTTTAATTCAACCTCCGCAAAGCTTCGGTCAATCGCATCCAGAGTTTTTTTTGTTGCGGAATACAAATGCCATTTCATTAAAAGTCCGGGCCTTTCGTCCAGCGGAACTTCGTAAAATCCAAGGTCTTGGCTGAATTGCCTGATGGCTTTTAAAGTTCCCCTTGGAATAATTGCATCAGCTCTTTGCATTATGTGCCTCCTCCCACGAGTAGGCAATGCGTTCTCTAATTCAGCCCTTTGTTCGGCCAGTTGTTTCCTGAAATACGTTTTGGCCTCCAAAGCCCCGTTTCGTTTTGTTTCCAGTTTGGCTTTTCTTTCTTTTGTGGCTTCAGAAATAATCAGTTTTCTCCAAATCCTTTTGCTTGGGCGTTTTGGCATTACTAAACTAAATTCAAGGTTGTTTATTAAGCTTGCGTGGCTTTCACGCTGTATTTTACCGTGCACGACATCCCGGTGCTTTTTTCTTTTGGCTTGGCGCGCGAAAACACCGTTTTTTGGTCAATCAGCTGGTTTTGTTTTGTGCACACCATGCACACGCTTTTCGCGCTTGCGTTCCCGCACTGGATGCATCGGGTGATTTTCTGTCGCTCCGCATTTTTCGCCAGAAGGGGTTTTAGTTTTTTCATAGAAGAAATTACCGAAAACTTTGTCCCCGGAATGTTGGCTTCCATTTTGTTCAGCATTTCGCGAAAATAATTCCTTTTAGCCATGTAAGAGTAAGGACAGCATTCGTCCGAGTAATGCGGTAGTTCCTTGAATGCAGCGTAAGCGATTACTTCGTTTTCAGGCGTTTCCGCCAAAGGCTTTATGCGCGGCACAAGGCCTGCGTCTTTTTGTCCCTGCACAATTGGCCCAAGGCTTGCCATTCTTGAGATGTCCGCGTCAAAAAAATTCATGCAAGCGCTTTGGGCTTCGTCGTCAAGGTTGTGGCCGGTTGCCATCTTATCCGCGCCGACTTCCAATGCAAGCTTGTTCAACAGGTGTCGCCTGAACACGCCGCAAAACCCGCACGTGCTTCCAAGGGCCGGCTGCTGGTCTATTTTTTCCTTTATTTCTGTCATCGAGTGCCCGACTTCTTTTTTGTAGTGCACGACAGTGTAGTTCACGCCAAGTGAGTCACAGAGTTTTTTTCCCTGCTCGAGTGCCTTGTCGCGATAGCCCTTGATTCCTTCATCAATCATAACGGCTTCAATTTCGTTTGTCTTTGAATAAAACTTGTGCAAAAGATAAAGCGTGACTGCAGAGTCTTTTCCCCCGCTTACGCCTACAGCGATTTTTTCGCCCTGTGTTAACAGGTTGTGCTCGCGGATTGTGCGTCCCACGCGTTTTTCAAAAAAGTCCTCAAAGTGCGCCTGGCAGAATTTGTGCGGCCCGTAGGGGAGCAAGACCTTGCTTTCTTTTTCGCATTTGTCGCATTTTTGCATGAAAACTTTCTGGATTAAAGAGTTTTTAATTATACTTGGGTTTTCAATGTATTATTAGCTTTTTAGCTCTCTTTCTAAAGCTTTAATCATTCTTTGTCTTCTTTGTACTTGCGCGAGTTTTTTTTCTCTTATTTCTTTTGGCAACAGTGGGCTAACTGTTCCCCAAACAATTTCGCCCTGGAGTCTTTTTAGCCTTGTTCTTTTTCTTTCTACAATTCTTTTTTCTTTTCGGCTTACAATTCTGTGTTTTGGTTTGCTCAAAACGTGTGCCCTGGCATTTTTTGCATCTACCACTGCAATTACGTTGACTTTGTCATTCCAAGGTAATTGTCTTGCTTTGAAAAGTAATTTTTTGCCTTTAACTCTTTGGACTATTACTATGCCTTCAGACCCTCTTGGCCCACTAACAATTACTTTTTGTCCAGGTGAAAAAACAGGTCTTGAAGATTTCCTGCCTTCCCTTTTTGGCGCCTGAACTGATCTTCTTCGTTCTCTAAAACCTTTTGGCTGGCTATGTCCTCTTGGCATCAAAAAAGAATCGCTTTTGACCTTTAACTATTTTTTCTTTGTTTGCCCCAAAAACATTAAATAAGCCAAAACGCTATTTAGTATAGGTGGTTTTTAATGGCTCATCATTCAATGAAGGAAGTTCATCAAAGAGAGGAAATACAGACAAAGCAGCGTTTTGGAAGGTATGCTTCAGGAAAAAAGTCTAAAAGGCATTAAGATTTTTTTGCCTTGCCTTTTTTGGCCCAAGGTAACCTTTTTATTATTTCCTAAGGCTTTACATTATATTAAACTCGGTTTTTTTGGAGTTTTTTTGTGGTTTTATGACTACGTATGCCCAGTATGTGAAGGAGTCTTTCCAGAAGGAATATGCGAAAGAAAAGTCGGCAGACTATGATTTTGGAAGCATTTACCGTGCCCGCCTGATAGAGTTCAGGAAAGTAAAAGACGCGATTGTCAGGCTTGAAAAGCCCACAAACATTCCTCGTGCCCGACAGCTTGGCTATAAGGCAAAAAAGGGCTTTGTTGTTGTACGCGTGCGCGTCAGAAAGGGTTCTGGCCTTCACAGGCGCCCTTCAAAAGGGCGAAGGCCAAAGCGAATGGGTGTAAACAAGCTGACCCGCCGTATTTCCATTCAGGGAATTGCGGAAAAAAGGGCAAACAAAAAATACCCAAACTGCGAGGTAATGAATTCTTATTTTATCGGCGAAGACGGCATGAGCAAGTATTTTGAAGTAATACTTATTGACACAAGCGCGCCGGAAATCTTGTCTGACAAAGAGTTCAACTGGATTACCGAGCCACAGCACAGAAACCGCGCCGAACGCGGTCTGACCTCTGCCCAGAAAAGAAGCAGGGGCCTGCACGGCAAGGGAAAAGGCTACGAAAAAGTCCGCCCAAGCCAGCGCGCTCACCACAGAAAGGCAAAGTAAAGCGTTAAATTAACTTTTTTTCTTTTTCTTTTCTTTTAGTGGTATAAATGAAGCTTCCCTCGCGAAAACAGTGTCTGGGTTTTCTGAAAGAAACCAACTTGCTTGAAAACATTGTCAAGCACTCGCTTGCAGTAAACCGTGTCGCGGTTTTTCTGGCAAAGCGCATGAAAAAAAACGGCGTGAAGGTCGACGTGAAAGCTGTTGACTGCGGGTCACTTGTGCACGACCTGGACAAGCATTTGACTTTTGAAAACCATTTGCATGGCTATGTCGGGAAAAAGTTTTTGGTGGACAAGGGTTTTTCTGAGCTTGGCGATTTTTGCATCACGCACAATTTGTCGTTTGTCCTAAAAAACGATTTGCCGTCGATTGAGCACAGGATTGTTTTTTATGCCGACAAGCGCGTGAAAGCGGACAGGATTGTTTCACTTGACGAGCGGTTTGATTATATCAGGGAAAAATATGGCGCTCGCTCGCCGGAGGCGTTAAAAAAAATCTTGTCGTGCAAAAAACCGCTTTTGAAAATCGAAAAAGAGCTTTTGTCGCTTGCAAAAGTTGATGCATCTCTTGGTGGGTTGCAATGAAAGCTCCTGTCAAGCCAAAAGTCAAGGCGTCAAAGCGCCCGAAAAAACGCTATCTTTTGTTTGAACTTAGCGCGCGTTCCCATTTGTCTTTTCCGCAGGCAAAAAACCTTGTCATGCGTTTTTTGCAGGAAAATTTTGGGGCAAGTTTTTCTGAAAAGCTTGCGAGTTTTTTGCTGTTTGACGCGCGGTTGCGCCTTGGCATAATTCGCTGCAGGCACTTGGCTGCGCGTGAAATCAAAAGCGCGCTTGAGGATTCCAAAAAAACCCGTTCCATGGGCTTTGAAGCAAGGGTTGTGCGCATGAGTGGCTCGATTAAAAAGCTGAAAACCGTTGCGGACCGCATTGAGGCCAAGGGCCATAAATCGGCCACCCAATAGTTTGCTTTATATAATTTACTATATTTAAATCTATAAAATAAAGGAAAAATGAGTGGTTTAATGTTTCCTAGTTCTCCGCAAACTTCTGGTTATGACCGGACCGCAACAATGTTTAGCCCGGACGGCAGGCTTTACCAGGTAGAGTATGCTTCCAAAATTGTCAGCCAGGGCACTGTTGGCGTTGCGTTAAAATATTCTGACGGCATTATTTTTGGCGCAGACAAGCACATTGCAAGCAAGCTTGTGTTGCCTGACAGCATTGAAAAGCTTTTCAAGATAGATGACCACATTGCAGCGGTTTCCGCGGGTCTGGTCGGCGATGCAAGGCGCCTTGTGCAGGTTGCGAGGCAGAAGTGCCAGGAAAATGTTTCTTTTTACGATGAACCAATAAATGTCGAGATTTTGGTTAAAGAGCTTTCAAACATCAACCAGGTTTTCACCCAGTATGCAGGCATGAGGCCGTTTGGGGTTTCTTTCATTGTTGGCGGGGTCGACAACACCGGTTTTCGGCTGTTTGAGACCGAGCCAAGCGGCGCTTTGGCGGAATACCAGGCAATTGCAATCGGTAAAAACAAGAACAAGGCAATGGATTATTTTGAAAAAGAGTTCAAGGAAAAGTTGTCGTTTGAAGAAGGCGTTTCAGTGCTGCTGAAGGCAATTTCAGCTTCACTTGACGAAAAAGACAAGCTTGACTTTAAGCGCCTTGAGTTTTCGTTTATTGATTCAAAGAGAAAGTTTCAGAAGATTTCAAATGACAAGCTCAAAAATATCATGAAATCCTGAAATTAGTTTTTTGTTTAGGGAATTTTTTCATAGGAGATTTTTCAGATGGTTAAATTGGAAGACGCAGTCATTGCTCGTTTTGAGTCGGCTGGCGAAAAGTTCGAGCTTTTGGTTGACCCGTTTCTTGCAATGGATTTAAAGCACGGAAAAACAGTGAATTTTTCTGACTTGCTTGCGGCTGAAACGGTTTTCAAGGACGCAAGAAAAGGCGACGAAAAAAACACTGACCTGGTGAAAAAAGTTTTTGGCACAGTTGACATTAACGAGATTGCCAAAAAAATTGTTCTTGAAGGCGAAGTGCAGTTAACGACTGTCCAGCGCCGGGAAATGGTTGAAAATCGCAGGCTGGAGATAATTAATTTCATTTCGCGTAACGCGGTCAACCCGCAGATGAATGCGCCGCACCCGCCTAAAAGGATTGAGAATGCATTGGAGGAAGCAGGGTTTTCTGTTGATTTGAACAAGAACTTTAACCAGCAGGTAGAGATTGCTGTTAAGGCGATTAAGAGAATTTTGCCGATTTCGATGGAGAAATTGAAAATTGCAGTTCGGGTGTCTTCAATGTTTGCCCCAAAGGCTTCTTCAATTCTTCACAAATACAATGTCGTAAAAGAAGAATGGCAGAATGACGGCAGCATTATTGCGGTTGTCGAAGTTCCTGCGGGAATAAAGCAGGACTTGTTCAATGACCTTAATCATTTGACGCACGGGGATTTTGAATCAAAAATAGTGGAGGAGTAATTTTGTCGAGAAGAATTGTTGTTCCAGGAGAGCTTGTTTCGGCTGACAGGAAACGGATCGGAAAGCACGTTTTTTTAAAGGACGGGAAGATTTTTGCTGACTCGGTCGGCCTTGTAAGCGAATCAGACGTCAGCGTTTCGGTTATTCCGCTTGAAGGAAAATACGAGCCGGAATTAAACGATGTGGTTGTCGGCATGGTGGTTGATGAAAAGATTTCTGGGTACACTGTGACCCTGAACTCGTTTTACCAGTCGTATGTCTCAAAAAAGACTTTGCGTGACCCGCTTAGGCCAAACAGCGTTGTTTCGGCAAAAGTCATGCGCGTAAACGAAATGAAGGAAATAGAGATTGGCATGGTCCGCGTTTTGTTTGGCGGTGAATTGCTTGAAGTAAGCCCGGTAAAAGTTCCGCGCATTATTGGCAAGGACGGCTCTATGCTTGAAGTTTTGAAGCAGGGCACCAAGTGCAATCTTGTTGTCGGACGAAACGGCCTTGTCTGGGTAAAGGGCGGGGACGTGAAGCTTTTGGTGCAGGCACTTGACCTGATTCAGTCACAAGCGCATACAGAGAACCTTACAAACAAGGTTTCAGCATTTTTGAATGTCAGCGTGTCTGACGAAAAGGTGGTTCAATGAAAAAAAGTTCACAAATAGAGTATGTTAATTCGAAGGGGCTGCGGCTTGACGGAAGAAAAGTCCATGACCTTAGAAAAATCCATATCGAGGCAGGGGTTATTCCTGAAGCAAACGGTTCTGCTTTTGTTGAATGGGGGCAAAACAAGGTTTTTGCAGCAGTGTACGGCCCAAAGGAATGCCTTCCAAAGCACATTTCAAACCCGTACCGGGCAGTGCTCAGATACAATTACAGGATGGCAAGTTTTTCTGTCCCTGACAGGAAAAATCCAAAGCCGGGGCGGCGCGAAATCGAAATCTCAAAAGTTTCAGCTGAAGCGCTTGCGCGCTCTGTTTTTCTGGAAAGGTTTCCGGGAACCTGCATTGACGTTGAAGTTGAAGTCATTGACTCTAATGCAGGGACAAGGGTTGCTGCTTTGACTGCTGCTTCCGTTGCTTTGGCTGACGCTGGTTTGCCGATGCGCGACCTTGTGGTCGGCACAAGTGTCGGGAAAGCGGGCGGGAAAATGATTGTTGACCTGAACAAGGACGAAGAAGACGCGCCGGACGCGGTTGACATCCCGGTTGCGATTTTGCCGTCGTTTAAGGAAATCGTGCTGTTGCAGCTTGACGGCCTGTTGACAAAAAAAGAGTTTGAGGAAGGAATGAAGATGGCGTTTGAGGCGTCAGCAAAAGTGCACGAACTGCAGGTTGCTGCATTGAAAAAAAAGTATGTTTTGGAGGAATCAAAATGAGTGCCCATAGATTTAATTTTCGCGGCGAAAAAGTCCTTGCTGACTTAAAGCAGGGAATCAGGCCGGACTCAAGAAAGCTTGACGAGTACAGGAAAATCCAGGTGTTTAAGGACATCAGCCAGAACGCTGACGGTTCTTCGCGCGTAAAGATTGGGAACTCGGATGTTTTGTGCGGGATTAAAAGCGTTCCAATGGCGCCTTATCCTGACAGCCCGGACCAGGGAACTATTTCAGTCCTGGTTGAATTATTGGCTTTGGCGTCTCCTGATTTTGAAGTCGGGCCGCCAAGTGAGGAATCAATAGAGCTTGCGCGAGTTGTTGACAGGGCTTTGCGTGAAGGCCATGCAATTGACTTTAAGACGCTTGCAATTACTGAAGGCGAGCTTGTCTGGACAGTCTTTGTGGACCTTTATGTGCTGAATCACGACGGCAACCTGTTTGATGCTTCAAGCATTGCTGCGTTGGCTGCATTGCGCGAGGCAAAGATTCCAAAGCTTGAGGACAAGAAAATCGTCAAAGGCGAGTACACCAAAAAATTCAAGTTGTCTTCAAACCCGCTTTTGTCGACTTTTGCAAAGGCCGGGAATGTCATTGTTGTCGACCCTTGTTTGGGCGAGGAAAAAGTCATGGAATCAAGGCTTTCAATCGGGGTTACGGAAGACGACGTTATTTGCGCCATGCAAAAAGGCGGAAACGGGTCTTTTTCCCTGGAAGAAGTCAATTCTTTGATAGACTTGGCTTTTAAAAACACTAAGGCTATAAGAAAATTGATATAAGCGAGGGTTTTCATGTCAACGACTCTAAAGGTTCATACAACGGGGCGTTTTGGCGCAAGATATGGTGTAAGCGTCAAAAAAAGGGTCCTTAAAGTCGAGCGAAAGCAAAAGGCAAAGCACATTTGCCCTTACTGCGGTTTTGCCAAAATAAAGCGAAAAAGCAGGGGAATTTTCTTTTGCAAAAAATGCGACGCTGTTTTTGCAGGCGGGGCTTTTTTGCCATTTACTCTTTCTGGGGGAATAGTCAAAAAAATGGTTTCCCAAAAGTCTTTCCTGCCGCTTGTAAGTGAACTTGTGGCTATACAGGAAAAGGAATCACTTGAAGCCGTTTCTGAAGAAGAACCGGAAAAAGCCCTTGAAGAAGGGCATGAAAAAGCAAAAAGAAAACACAAAGAGGATGAAGAAGATGTATAAGTGCATTAAATGCGGTGAAGTATTTCAGGATTTTCCAAAAGGAATCATCAGGTGCCCTGCGTGTGCGTATAAAATAGTTTTCAAGTCACGCGACCCGGTCACAAAAACCATTAAGGGGCGCTAAAAAATGGTTTTTTCTTTTGCTTTAAGGGCAGTGTTTGAGTCGCAGGAAAAAGCAGGAATTGTTTTTTCTGCATTGCAGCCTGAATTAAACCAAAAGCACGAGCGCGGGTCAAAGGCGCAGATGAACCTTGAGGGAAACTCGGTCGTTTTTTCAATTGAAGCTCTGGACAAAAAGTCTTTGAAGGCATCAGTTAATTCTTATCTCAAATTGTTTGATTTGAGTGTCAGGTCCTTGGAGGTATCCTAATGGCAAACGCAACAAACCTGCAGCAGTCCCTTAACGAGTTTGAAAAGGGAAGAATGCAGCTTGCAAACGTTTCAATGCAAAAACAACAGCTTCAGATGCAGTCTGATTCATTATTTTCAACACTTGAGGAATTGCAGAACACCAAAGAGGAAAAGGTCTACAAGTTTGCCGGAAGCATCCTTGTCCTTGCGCCAGTCAATGAAGTCCTAAAGGACGTTGAAACAAAAAAAGAATCAGTTGACTTGAGGCTAAAATCAATGCTTAAACAGGAATCAATCCTCATTGACAAAATGAACAAGCTGCGGGAAGAAATCGAGAAATCACAGGGCGCACAAAAGACAGGCTCTTCCAAGGCAAAAGATGAAGACGAAAGTGACTAAAGTTGAATCGTTTTCCAAAACTTTCTTTTTTTGAAGGAAAAAAACTCCTTTTGCTCTGCCATGCAGGGGCAGACATTGACAGCGTTTCAAGTGCTGCAGCTTTTTTTTTCTCGCTGAAAAAAAACCCGCGTTCAGTCATTGGCGTGCCAGACCACATCAGTTTGGGTGCAAAAGCTTTTTGCGAAAAAACCGGGGTCAAGTTTGTCCTGAACCCGCAAGACATTGATTCCTTTGACGTTCTTGTCCTTTTTGACCTGAGTTCTTTTGAAATGCTTGGAAGCTATGCGCAAAAAGTAGGCAAATTTGGCGGTGGGATTTTTCTTTTTGACCACCACGAAATCCTTGACGATTCTCTTTTGAAAAAATCCGTTTCAATGGTTGACAAAAAAGCGGTGTCGTGCACAGAAGTGGTTTATTCTTACCTGAAATCATGCAAGGCAAAAATCTCGCCACAGGTTGCGCGCCTTCTTGCATGCGGAATAATCGTTGACTCGGGGCGTTTTTTTGGGGCGTCAGAAAACACTTTTTCTTCCATGCATGAACTCTTGAAGGCTTCAAAAGAGTCTTATGAAGGGCTTTTTTCCTTGTTTGAGGAAAAAACAGACCTTAGCGAAACCGTTGCCGTTCTAAAGTCTGCAAGGCGGGCGCGGATTTTCAACAGTTTTGAAAGAATAATTGCCGCAAGCACAGTCAACGCGTTTGAGTCCTCTAGTGCAATGTCGCTTGTCGCACTTGGTGCAGACGTTGCTTTTGCCGGCGGCGAAAAAAACGGAAAGGTATTCATTAGCGGTCGCGCCCGAAACTCTTTTGTCGCGCAAACAGGTTTTGACCTTGTAAAAGACGTGTTTTTTTTCCTCCCGCAGCATTTTTCTGGAAAAGGCGGAGGGCATCCTGCAGCAGCAGGTTTTAATGGCGAAAACTTTGACGTTTCACTTGCACTCGAAGAATGTGTAAGGCTTGTTCACGTTTTTCTTGAAAAAAAGAACAGCAAAAAGTCTGGCCTGAAAGAATACGACTAGTTTTTTGCTTTGATTTTTTTTGCGTCTTTTGCTTCTTTGGCTTCGTCTTCAAGTTTTTTTGTCTGCCTTAAAGCATATTTCCTGTATTTTGTTTTTGCCCAGTGTTCTGGCTGTTTTTTCCGAAGCTTCAGTTCTTGTTTGAGGAGTTTTTTTCTAAGCTCTTCAGAAGGTGGCCCAAGGCTTTCCCAGTCATCCATGTTTTGATTAACCGTTTCCAAGTATTTAAAGGCAATGGTTCAAATGCCTCAAACTTGGCTTTTCGCATTTTTTTGCGTTTAAAGTGTTTTTACTTTTAAAAAGCAGGTTTCGCAAATGTATTTTTCGCGAAAGTCTATTCCATTTTCTGCCTTGTTGTTGCAAAGGATGCAGGTTCTTCCTGTTCCGCCTTTTGATGCAGCCCAGTCCTGGAGAATATCCCAGCTGACCCATGAAGGCAGCACGAGGTCTTTTAGCACGGTTTTGTCGTTTTGCTGGATTCTTTTGGCGGCGCTTGGCATGATTGACTTGTCGATGTTTTCAAGCCATTTGACTTTTTCCATTGCGCCTTTTCTTAAAAGCTCTGTTTTTTTTGTCTCAAACTTGCCCATGAAAAAATAAAGTGGTTTGGCGTTAATTAAGGTTTCGGTAAAAACGAAAATGCGTTATGTTGAAGTAGTTTGCATTGTTGTGCCTTGTTTTATGCAAGCCACATAATCACAAGCGTTTCAACTGCTGCTCCAATTAGCAGTGTTAAAAGCCCAAACAAAAAAAGCACCGTTGAATGCGCTGCGATTATCTTGAACCGGATCGACATGAAGTTCTCTGCAATGATTGCTTTGTTCAGCAACCCGCCTGCAATCGTGGAGGCAAAATAGCTGACTATTTCCAGCACCAGGTGCGGGAAGGAAAGCAAAAGCAGGAAAACAAAATTAATGAACGGGTCGCTGGTAAGCGTTATCCACGGGTTTTTTGTCACAAGCGCAAAAGCGGTTCCCCAGACTGACGCGTTCCAAACGATTATGAATGTCGTTCCGCTTTCAAAAAGAAGCGCAAGGAAAAAGCCCGTCAAAAGCACGAAAAAATTGTTGGTGATTAACCCGATGAACGTGTCGATCGGGCCGAGGCCTTGCCCGGAAATTATCTCGAATTGTTCCCCAAAAAGTTTTGAGCTTTGCTCGACCGGCAGCGCAATCGTTACCGCGCTATAGCATGCCATTATTCCAAGGAAAAGGAAAAAGTACGTGGAAAAAAGGTATTTGTGGTCTTCGTAAACGCTTTTTAGCGTGACACGGTGCTCTACAGTGAGTATTTCATCAATAAAGATTATCCTGTTTGGAAGGCGTTTTATTTTTCCTAAAAGAATTTCCGAAAGCGATATCTGTTTGTCAACAATCGATATCGCCGCAAGCGAGGTAAGAAAAACCGCGACAAGGCCGATGTTTTGGGAAAAAATCAGCCTTCCGATTGCAATGCCCGCCAGGGCAAAGAAAAAGCCTGCAAGAAAGAAAAAAAATCTCTCTCTTTTAAATCCCATTTTCCAGTAGATTTTCTTTAAAATCATTTTTTTCTCCTAATTATTAAATCAATTGCCTTTAATATTGTTTTTCAAAAGGAAAGGGGTAAAATGGGCTTAAAACTGCAGAACTGTTCGGTTGGCTTTGTAAAGCATGCCTGCGTGCTTGTTTCATTTAAGGGGATAACTGTTTATTTTGACCCGTGGAAACTGCCTGAAAACCCGCCCAAGGCAGACATGGTTCTTGTTTCCCACGAGCACTATGACCACTTGTCGCCTGAATCAATCAAAAAGATTTCAAAGCCCGAAACGGTAATCGTTTCAAATTCAAAATCTGCCTCAAAGCTTTCAGGGAAAGCCAAAATAATTGAAGTTGGAGATTCGATTGAAATTCTTGGCCTGGAAATTTCTACAGTTCAGGCATACAACATTGGAAAGCCGTTTCATCCAAAAGGGCTTGGCCAAGGGTATGTGGTTTCGTTTGGCTCGGAAAAACTTTACCATGCGGGTGACACGGATTTCATTCCTGAAATGAAATCGCTTAAAGGCATTTCGTGCGCATTTTTGCCGATTGGCGGAACCTACACAATGAACATCAAAGAGGCTGCACAGGCCGCTAATTCTTTTTTCCCTGAAATCGTGGTGCCGATTCACTACAACGTAGTCGAAGGCACGCGTGCTGACCCGCAAATGTTTTCGTCGCTTGTGCCGAAAAAAACGAAAGTAGAGATTCTTTACAGGTGAGTTTTTTTACAAAAAACTTTTTCTCTTTTACAGGTAAAGCACTTTTTTTCCGCCTTTTATTTTCTGGCGCGAGGCATACTTGAGCAGGTAATGGATTGTGCTTTTTGGGATGCCTGTGATTTTCTCTATTTTGCGAAGGCTCTGGTAATCCTTGTGCAGTTCGACGACTTCTTTTACTTTTTCCATTGGCATGCTTAGCGGGCGGCCGCGTTTTTGTTCGATTTCTATTTGCACTCCGATTTTTTCGAGTGCATCGGTTGTTTTTCTTGAAAGCCGTTTTAAGGAACTTTTGCTTGAAAAAACTTTTCTGATTCCTTTTTTTGAAACAATCTCCAAAAGCCGTTTTGAGCTGATTGGCCGGACAAGGTGGATTTCCTTTATTTCTCCTGGAATCTCGTGCGGGGTTGTGTCTGGCCAGACGGGGTATTTCATAAACGCTCAACCATATTTTAGGCCCAAGGAGGATTAATAACCTCTTTTATTTTAAAATTTCTTGAACAAGAGTTTTTTTTATGTACAAGCAAGAAATAAGCCCTTTTGCAAAACAAATGCAGGAAAGGCTCAAAAAGACCTGGGAAAACTTGTCAAAAATCAGGTACAAGGTCGCAGTAATGGGCGGCAAAGGCGGGGTTGGAAAAACAACCGTTGCAGTAAACATTGCAGCATTGCTTGCAGAAACGCACAAGGTCGGCCTGCTTGACGCAGACATTGACTGCCCAAATGTGAACCGTTTTTTGGGGATAACTGAACGGTTTTTGGTTAAGGGCGAAAAAACTATTTTGCCTGTTGAAAAAGACGGCTTAAAGGTTGTCTCGATGGCGTCACTTCAAGAGGCAGAGGACACTGCCATCATGTGGCGCGGGCCATTGATTGCAAACACGCTTGCGCAGTTTTTGGAAAACACTGAATGGGGTGACATCGAATATCTTTTCTTTGATGCCCCGCCAGGCACTTCAGACGTTTCACTTAGCCTGATGCAAAACGTTGACATTTCCGGGATAATTATTGTTTCCACTCCGCAAAGCGTTTCAATTGTTGACGCGCGCAAAACCATCAACATGGCAAACCAGTTAAAGGTAAAAATCCTGGGGCTTGTCGAGAACATGAGCGGGGAAATTTTTGGCAGCGGGTCAGTTGAAGCGCTTGCAAAAAAAGTTGGCGTGCCGTTTCTTGGAAGAATTGAGTTGGACAAAAAAATGGCCCAGTTGGCGGAAAAAGGCCTTGTGCAGTCCAAAAATGACCAAACTTTCAGAAAAGATTTCCAGGCAATCGCAGAGCGCCTGCAGGAAAGCCTTCACGCCTGACATTGATTGCAAAAGCTCCACTTACTCTTTTTTTGGTAGCATAACGTTTTTAATTAATTGGCGGCGAAGTCTGTTTATGGAGAATGAGACAGAGTCTGTTTTTGATTCAGTAAAAGATTCTCTTGCTGCTTTGCGTGCAGGCGAGATTGTAATTTTGGCTGACGAAAAAGACCGCGAGAACGAGGGCGATTTTGTTTTGGCGGCATCACTTGCCACGCCTGAAAAAATAAATTTCATGCTAAAATTCGGCCGCGGAATAATGTGCGTGCCAATTACGCGCGAAAAAGCCGAAAAGCTTTCCCTGCAGAGAATGGCTGCAAACACCGACAGGTTCCAGACGCCTTTCACTGTTTCAGTTGACGCAAAGGACGCTTCAACGGGCGTATCAGTCGATGACCGGCTTAAGGCAATTAAGCTTCTTTCAGAAGATTCATCTTTGCCTTCTGACTTTGTCCGGCCCGGGCACATGTTTCCTCTTGTCTCTGCGCCTTTTGGCGTGCTTGAACGCCGCGGGCACACAGAGGGGGCGGTTGACCTTGTGCACTTGGCTGGTTTGCCGCAAGCGGCAGTGATTGTTGAGATAATGAATGATGACGGCTCGATGGCTCGCTTGCCGGACCTGTTGAAGCTCAAGGAAAAGTTTGGCCTGAAAATTCTTTCAATCCGGCAGCTTGTTGATTTCCGTCTTTTGAACGAAAACCTTCTTGAAAAAGTTGCTTCGCCAAACGTGCCCACCGATTTTGGAGAATTCAATGTGTTTGGTTTTTCCGACAAAGTGTTTGGAAAAGAATTTATTGCAGTTGTCAAAGGCAGTGTTGAAGGCAAGGAAAACGTGCTGACAAGAGTTCACTCCGCGTGCTTTACTGGCGAAATATTGTTTTCGCAAAAGTGTGACTGCAGGCAGCAGGTTTCGCAAAGCCTTGAACTTATTGCAGCACAAGGCGGGGTTCTTGTTTATTCACTTGAACACGAAGGCCGGGGCATTGGCCTATTGAACAAGCTAAGGGCTTATGAGCTGCAGGAAAAAGGCCTTGACACAGTTGAGGCAAACAATGCGCTTGGCTTTGAGGCAGACAAAAGGTCTTACGCAATGCCTGCACAAGTGCTAAAGGCACTTGGCGTCAAGTCTGTTCGGCTTATCTCAAATAACCCGGAAAAGATTGCCGGCCTTGAAAGGTTTGGTGTGAGCGTTTCAGAAGTCGTGCCCTTAAAGCCAGATGAAAACCCGCACAACAAAGGGTACCTTTTGGCAAAAAAACTCAAGATGGCGCACAGGTTGTAATTTTTTTGGGAAGGCTTCAAGCTAGTTTTCTTTCATTTTCTTTTTTCTGCGCGTTGCATTTTCCCTGACTTTTCTTACAAGCGACCCTGTCGCATAGCGCATGCCCTGGAGAATTTCGGAGTTCTTGAACGGCTTGTCTGCGCGCTCAAATATGCCGTTTTCTTTTTCTACTACAAGCGGGCCCGACCAGATGATGTTTTCCTTTTTGCGGATTTCATCAAGCACGTTTTCGTTTGTCAGGCGCGGCACGCTTGTTTTCAGTTTCATTATCCCTTCGCCTATCCGTGAAGCTGAGTGTGCGTCGCTTCCCGCGGTGACAAACCTGGCATACTGTGCAAGCTCTATCGCCCTTGAACAGCGTTCAACCATTTCGCGGCGCTGGTTTTCGATTTTGTTCTTTAGCTTTGAGCCAAGCCTTGCAAGCCCTGCTTTTCTTGCGACCCGGTTTTGTTCAAGGAATTCAAAAAAAGAAATTGGTTTTTTTACCCAGCCTGTCTGGAAAATGAAATTGCTCAGGTTGCCGATCATGCCGTTATAGATTTCAACGCCCACATCGTTTTTGCGGACGAGTTCTTCAAGCCTTTCAAAGCCAAGAGTGAAGCCAAAGCTGTCGGAGTTGAATCCCCAGGGGTGCGAGATGCTAAGCAAAAGCCCGTTTTGTTTTGCAATGTCAAGGCAGGTTTCAAACTTCACGTCCTTGACAAACAGGTCGCTTAGCTCGAACAGTTCCGGACTTTTTGAGTAGCACAACAGGTGCCCGTATTCACAATTGAGTTCGGATGCAGGAATAAGCACCAGGTCTTCTGGTTTTCCTGCTTCAAGGATCTCAAACGCTGTCTTTGGCCCGATGTCAGCGTGCTCCGTTATTGCAATCGCGTTCAGTCCGACTTCTTTTACGCGCGAAAAATATTCTTCTGCCGAAACGTTTTTTTCATTCCTGTGCGAGTGCAGGTCAAGAGAAACAATCTGCATACATAAAAGTGATTCTTTTAACCTATAAAAAGGCTTTGGCTTTCGAAGCCCTAAAATTCCTGCAAAAAACCCAAAAAACGGCATTTTGTCTGGCATGCCAGAGGTTTTTTGCAAAGCCTTATATATTTGGGCTGTTTTTAGCTATTTTATGCATAAAGATTTTGGCTATCCAGAAAAAACTCTTTTGCTTTCGGATTTTGAGAAAAAATTGTTTGAGGTAATCATTGAGCACTGGCCGATTTCTGCACTGGAACTTGCAGAGCATTTTCATGAGCCTGCGTTGTCGCGCGAGGACAAAAAGCGTGTGTCAACAAGATACTGTTATTACATGAAAAAGCTTGCGTTCAAGCGCCTTGTGCTTGGAAAACGCGTCGGCAATTCGTTCATTGTCTGGCCGCTTGTCGTGGAAAAATACCGCACAATCCACAATATTTTGAGGGAGTGATTTGTCTTGCTTAACCAGTTTTACGACAAGTACATTTTCACAGGCGGCCTCAAGTACACTCACAACAATTTTTCGCTTATGGGAATCCCGTTTGCGATGGTTCCTGTCCAGCTGCTTTTGTTTGAAAAGCTTGCAGACGACAAGGAATTCACAAAAAAGGTTTATTACTCTGTCAAAGACTCAATGGTAAAAAGCTTCAAGTCCGAATTCGGGATTGATTTTAAGCTTGAAGGCACTCAGGGGCTGTTGCTTGCCGAACAGTTTTTTTCAGCAAGCGGATGGGGGCTTGTCTCGCAAAATGACCTGGACAGGGAAAAAAAGCACGCCATAATGATTGTGAACAATTCGCCTTTTGCATTGCATTTGGTTGGAAAATCAAAGGGCCCTGCAGACCATTTGCTTCGCGGGGTTTTTGCAGGCTTGTTTTCTGTTTTTTTCGAGAAAAAAGTGGACTGCGTTGAAACCGAGTGCATGGCATTAAACGCGCAGAGATGCAAGTTTGTCATAAAAGAAAACCACGATTTTGACTTCAAGAACCCGCTTGTGCGCCAACAGATTGACGCGCAGGAATGAGCTATTCTGGTTTTGGGCGATTTAAAACAAATTCAAGTAACTCTTTTGTCGTATAAACTTTTACTTTGTTTTGTTCTTTGAATTCTTTGTCATTGCTCCATATGCCTGCATTTAATTGTAATGCAAGAGCGAGGAAAGTCCAGTCTTTTTTGTCTCTTAAAATTTCCAATGCCTTTTCTTTTAGGTAAAGGTATTCTTTTTCTGGAACAGTGGCAATATTGCTTTTTATTTTGTTTAAAAAGAATTCAATTTCAACAAAGGACAGGCTGGATTTTTTGGCGATTAGCTTTTCGTATTTTGATATTTCGCTCCAAATAAATTCGGGGGAAAAAAGTTCAAACCCGCCGAAATACAGCAGGTCAAGGGTGGCTCCTCTTGTGACAAGCGCGGAAAAAACAATATTCGTGTCTACAACTAAGAGCATTTAACCACTTTGAGCGTGCCTTTTTGCAATTCCTGTCCTGATTTTTCTTCCAAGCTCTAAAGCATCTTTTTCCGTCATCTTGCTTTTTGAAGTGATTTGCTTTAGCAAGGTGAACTCTTTTATTTTCTCCTCAAAGGCTTCTCTTGCAACCGCAGACCAGTTAATTATGTCCAGTTCATCCATCCTCTTTTTCAGCTCATCCGGCAAAGATAAAGTCATCGTGGCCAACAAAAACACCTCCACACATATATTATGTGCAAATATTTAAAATATGTGCCTTGTGTTTATTCCTTTCTTCAAGTTGAATTTTTCATGCAGTCGCCATGACTTCCTTTTTTTCAGCCAGTTTTTCAAACGCGTCAAAAAAATCGCCTGAAAAACCGTTGTTTTCCGCGATTACGGTTTTTTTCTTGAGGGAAAAAATCGCCTGGCTTAGCTCAAACGATTCCAAGCCCGTTTTTTCTTCCAGTTCGAAAAATGAAAGTTTTTTTCCTTCAAACAATGCATTGAGTACTTTTGCTTCGTTTTCGCTCAAAATGTTTTTTTGAATCATTTTGAATAGTGTCAATTGTTTTAGGTTAATTATGTGTTTCGCCTCCTGGTTTTTTTTAAAAATCAGTATTGGGAGCCTTGGGCGAGGGGGTTTATTCTAGTTAAATATGGGCGCCTTGGCCCAAGACCAAGGCGCGGGCAGGCCATTCAATGAATTTCATTGCCCACACAATCCTGTTTGCGCGATTAATATAGCTGCGGTTGAATGGAAATCAACCAAATGGTTGAAAAGTTTTCAACCACAGGAATATTAACTCCCACGCAAGGATTATGTTGGAATAAAATTTCAGCAAAAAGTGGGTGGTTTGGATGAAAGATTCTGTAAAATTGTTTGCGGTTTTATTCGGGCTGATTTTTTTAGTTTTTTTAGGAAATAATGCTCTTGCCCAAGCATGTTCAAGTGATGCAGACTGTAGGCCGGTTAATGGAATGCAGTTTTGGTGCCAAAAGCCAGCGGCTCTGTCGGTGCCTTGCCAGTGCGTGAACCCACAGAATTATTACGGGAATGGAAGCTGTGGCAGTAACTCTAACAGCGGAAACAATCAGCCAAATTATTACTGCGGAGATGGCTCTTGCAATAATGGAGAATATTGTGCTACATGTGCAAGCGATTGCGGTTCATGCAGTAGCTCAAATAACAGTTCAAGTAATTATTGTGGTAATGGCTATTGTTCTGGAAGTGAAACCTGTTCTAGTTGTTCCCAAGATTGCGGTTCGTGCAGTAATTCAAATAATTCGTCGAATAATTATTATCCGCCGTCTAACAATTCCGGAAATTCCTGTTCCATTCCTGATGGCTCATCGTCTTCCTGTGATTGTGACAGTGATTCGGAATGTCCTTCAGGATATTATTGCAACAAAAGGTCTGGCTGGGACCCTTGTGTCAGGCGTTCGGGCAACAGTGGAAACAATGGCTCCGGCAACAGTGGAAACTCTGGTTCCGGCAATAATAGCGGAAGTTATGGCTCCGGCGTAATTAGTATCAATGGAAGCGCTGAAAGCGGCAATTTTAGGTGCGGTAACGTTTCACAGTCGCAGGACGCGTGCTATCAGGCAAAAACAAACAGAAATGCCCACCCTGCCTTAGTTTATACCGTAGCAGCTGCTTGTACCACTGTTGCACAACAGGTTTGCCAAACTGCAACAAGGAATGCCGTAGTTGGCGCAGCTTTTCTTGTGGGTACAACAGTTGTCATTTTGGACGATTATATCAACAAAACTTTTACTTATGAAACAATGACAGTAAATGGCTGGTCTAGTAGAAATAGGCTCATTGATAAATTTGATAGTCATAGTAGGGGCCTTGTAGATATAGGCTTTTTGCCGTCTAGGGCAGGACCGGACGATTATGATAGAGCGTGTAGGGATAGTTTTAGAAAAGGGGATAAATATCTGGACAAACATTATGACGATACGATTACTTCTTTTCAAAGGTTTAATTCATCATATGGAATATATACAGTTATAAAAAATGGAAAGATGTCAAATTGTTATAGAAAATCTATAAATGAATTTATCCGAGAGGTTAGTAATGGCAGGTTTACAAGACTTATATAAATTAATGTTTTTTTGGTGGTAATGTTGCTCTTCGAGGAATCTGTGGAATTTCATGGTTTTAGAAATTATAAGGAATTTTTGGCTTTGCATAAAAATTGGGTTGAGCCGCTTTTTTCTTTGCTGGAAAAAAAAGGGTTCAAAAAAGACGATGTTTTTATTACTTCTGCTGATGATGAGGGCAGAAAATCCCCTGAAGGGGTTGAAGAAAATAGTGGTTATTTTATTACTCCTGCTGGGAAAATGTTTGCATTTTGGTTTGGTTGGGATAAAGGAAAAAAGCAGTATTCAATCGGTGATGATAGTTTTTATTTTTTTGGTAAAAAAAAGATTTATCGTTTCAGGGAAATTCCTATGTTTTCAAAAGAGTTTTTTGAAGGACTTGAATATATTGAAAAATTTTTTGATGAACTTAAACTATTTTTAGACAAAACTGCTTTTGAGAAAATAAAAAATGCGAGTAAAAAAATTGCCCCTGAGTTATTGAAATATTTTAAGGGTTAAAAGTGAAATCATGCCGAACAAGTGGATTGCAGCAATTCTGAATTTTTTGTTTCCAGGCGCAGGGTATCTGTATGCCGGGAAGAAGAGGTTTTTGTTTTCTGCTGGATTGACTTTGTCTACTGCAATTTTTCTAGTTTATTTTTTGTATAGCGTGGCTATTTTAGGGCTGGTTAGACTAATACCTGACAAAGAAATTCCCGCAGTAATTTTGTTTAATATTTCTATATTTATTGGCGCTTTTGCCTTTGCTTGGGACGCGTTTAAGGACGCAGAAGAAAAATAACCTTTATGCAGCTATTTTGCTCTTTTTTTCCTTGACGCAAGTTATTTATATTGGGTCAAATTAATTCTATTGGGATTAATTTAATGGACAGAACACAGACAGGAATCGAAGGCCTCGACAAGGCCCTAAACGGCGGCATCCCATTCAAAAGCATCGTCCTGGTCTCCGGCGGAGCCGGAACAGGCAAAAGCACGCTATGCATGCAATACCTCGTAAACGGAGCCCGCAAATACAACGAAAAAGGGCTGTATATTTCCACGGAGCAAAGCCGTGAAGAACTTTTAAGGGCAGCCTCAAACTATGGCTGGAACGTTGAAGAACTTGAAAAAAAAGGAATCCTGAAAATTGTTTATTTTGACATTATCCAAACGGACGGGTTTTTGCAGAAAATCTATGACTTGTATATTCAGTTCAAGCCAAAAAGAATCGTGCTTGACTCTCTTACAACATTTACCGACTCAATGCTTGTTAATGATGTAAGGGAAGAAACTGCTTTTTCCATGGTGCAAATCGCCGAAACCGTTTCACCCATACCACGCACAGAAAAAATCGTGGCAAAAACACTGCTTTATCACTTAATGAAAAAACTTAGGACTTTTGACTCGACAATATTACTTACTTCTGAATTGCCAGAAAAAAGTGACTTTTTAAGTGCGGATCAAATTTCAGAATTTATTTGTGATGGAGTTCTTAAGTCTGGTTTTTTAGAAGTTGGTAGTGTTAATTTAAGATCTCTTGAAATTAAAAAGATGAGGTATACTTCTCATAAAAAAGATCCGATTGCTTATGATATTGATGTTGGTGGAATTACTATTAAAGAAGAAAAACTTGAATTATGATTTTTTATGTTTGATGTCGTTTCTAAGCTATTGTTGCATAAACAGATAATTTTTGAAAAAGGAAGCTTCAAAATTTTTGGGCAGTCCTGTTCAATTTTGCCAATACAATCACATGTTGATATTCAAAAGAAACTTGAAGAACTGGGTTTAATCAATCTTATTTATTATAGCAATAAAGTAGCTGGTTTTAAATGGTTTGAAGTAATGAAAAAAGCCTACGGACTAAAAACTAAAATTGATATATTAAAATGGGGTATGTCTCTCATGGAATTAGCAGGTTTTGGTGAATCTTCTTATTTAAAACAGGATTTCGATAATTTTCAAATAGTAGTAAAGATTGAGCAATCGCCTATTGTTAAATTATATGGTAAAAGTTCAACTCCGGTGGATGTTGTATATCGTGGATTATTAGCAGGTGCAATGGAATCTACCTTTAATATTCCTATGGATTGTATTGAAACAAAATGTTCAATTTTAGAAGGTTCTTTTTGTATATTGGATGTAAGGCCTACAAAAGATTGGAATACTTCGGATGAAAATATAAGAAAACAACTTGAGTTTCCTTCACTAATAATTAAAACAAATATAGTCTAGACGATAAAAAATTATTAACCAAAAATATGTAAAGTTCTATTATCATTAACAAAGTTAAAGAATTTTGAAATTTAGATTTTTCTATGCTTCCGCTTCCAGAAAATTTATTTTTCAGTCTTGTGATATTAAATATAAGCATTAAAACTGGGAAAATAAGCAGTGCGTGGTAAATGGAGAATTTTTGTGTGGTTATAAAAAATATTAGAACTGTTAAAGAAAGTAAATAAAAAATAATTGATAGTATTTTTGAATTTTTATAGCCAATAACCAATGGTAAAGACTTTATTCTTCCGTATCCATCACCGCTCATATCTGCAAAATCTTTCAAAATACCACTAGGTATGCCGACTAAAAATAGAAAAATTATCAATTCAACTGGGAAAGCAGTTATCTGATTTATTGACCAACCAAACGCTGGAATCATTACAGTATATAGTGAAACAGCCGTAATAGTTCCGAGTAAAAATCTAGTTTTTAAGTGGAATATTGGGTCAGAGTATGCTATGGTGATTATTACCATTGATAGAACAATTAACATTGCAGTTTGATTAATGAAAAATGAAACTATGATGGATAAAATATAAAAAAAGATTGATAATCTAAATGCTTCGGACTCTTTAATACTTTTTTTAGGGATTGGTCTAAATGGTTTATTTATCTTGTCTACTGCTTTGTCAATTATGCTGTTGTAGGTATTGTATGCTGCTAAAGTGAATAAAACAGCGATAATGCCGCTTAAATATTCTGCTTTAAATGTAAAATTTATGATTCCTGCTAAAAATGCAGTAATTCCAACAGGGATATATTCAACTACTATCAAGTTTCCATAATCTTTTAAGTTAGCCATTTTTAATTATATTGACCAAGTAATCTAAAAGGTTTTTGGTGAGTCTATTTTTTTAAAAATTGATATAACTTAAGGTTTGCTTAAAAATTAAGTAAAATAAGATAAAACAATATTTCTTAAAACTGTGGCAAATTGGAGGTTTCTCATAATTGTAACTTCCATTTGTAATTGTGCCCTTTCTGTTTTTTTGATAGTATATAACCTGTATAAATCTTGCAAATTTTTTACTTTAGAATAATAGTCGTCCATGTATTTTTTTGTTTCTTCGGATAGCTTAACTTGGTAGACGATATCCCCTTGTATAAAAAAATCATCATTAATATAATCTGCATTAATTCCATATTTGCAATCTTTAAAACCACCTCTAATATATTGGTTCAGTATCCATTTATCGAATGGTGTATTTTCTTTTACAATTACATGCCCTCCATTTTTTGCTTGGGTGTTTCTAGTGATTCTAAGTAAAAGTTGAAAATCTTTGAAGTTGAATCTTGACGGCCACCATGCATGTCTGAAAATTCCAAAAGGATAACTTGGTCCTTCTTTTACAAATGTTTTTTCTGCAAACCATTCAGCTATTGTAATGGTTAATTCACTTACATCATTAAAGATTATTTTTGACGGGGTTTTTAGTTCCTTATCTATAAACGTTTTTTTTTGCTCAATATAAGAATCATTTAGATAAGAAAAATATTTAGTGCAATTCTTTATCCATTCTTTTTTTAACATAAACCCATTTTCTTTTTTTTCTATAACTTGTTTTTCTACTAATTCCGACAAAGCTTTGTGTATAGCTTGGTAAGATTTTTCTGTTGAGCTGGTTTTTGTTACTTTTGAATATATTTCTTTTGTAGTTAGTGGCCATTCAAAACTTAGTATATTGATAATTTTTTCTTTAACGGTTTTTTGAACTCCTTCAGTAAAAATTTGTAATACATCTGAGCTCATTATGTTCCCTCAAAATACTTTTGTAATTCCTTTCTTAAAAATTCTGCTAATCGTGGGTTTTTAGTTATTTTAACTGTTGAGCATATTTTTGGATCTTCTTTTAGGCTGAAGTCTAGGAATAAGTCATTTATGTTTTTCCATTTGTTCCAGTAATGTTCTAATGTTTTTTTTCCATCTTCAGAAATCTTTGTCTCTATTATATAGTCCCCTTGGACAAATAGCTCCTCATCTATTTCTACTTTAGCTCCTATTGGGGCACAAATGGCATTGATTCTTTTGTATTGTTCAACAACCCATCTGCCAAATGGATTGTCTTTTCTAACTATTATTTTACAGCCTGGGCAGTTTTTTGTTACACTTAACAATAATTGGAGATGTTCAAATCTAAATTTAAAACTCCAATAAGCATATTCTAATACGCAAATAAAATATCCGTCTCCATCTTTAGCAAGTTGTTTAGAAGCTAATAATTCTGCGGTTTTTACTGGATAATCAGTAAAACTGTCAAATTCAAATGTCAGAGTTCCTTCAAAATTTTTTGGGATGTCATAGCGGTTGAGTGTTCCTGCGTGTTTTTCGAGCGTATTTTTGAAAAATTCGTGGCCTTCTAAAATCCATTCTTTTTTTAGTTTCCAGCCTTTTTCTGTTTTTTTCTCGCTTTCAAGCTCCTGAAGAAGCTTGTGCACTGCCTGGTATGTAACACCTGTAGAATAATCTGTCATTAGTTTTGCATGAACTTCTTTTGAGTGTAATGGAAACTTTTCTGCAAGTAAATGAATAATCTTTTCTTTGGTTGAAGAACCATTTAATGAAAACCTTGCAATTGTTGTTATGTCGTTCATTTTTTGTTTGCCCCATAGATTCCCATTGCCTCGTCTATCAATTTTTTTGCGAGTTGCTCGTTTTTGTAGATTACTGTTTCTATTTTGAAGTTTTTTGTTATCGTGAAGTCAAAGAATTTCTGTAGGTCTTTTCCAGTTGTTTGTTTTGTTTCTTTGTAGAGTTTTTCCATTTGTTTTGCTGTGTTTGTGTCAAAGAATATTTCTAGTAAATAGTCTCCGTTTACAAATATGTCGTTTTTTGAGGAAAAGTCTGTTCCGGTGGTGCATTTTTTGCCCATTTTTTCAAGGCATTCTGCAAAAAATTTGTCTGAAAGGGTGTTTTGCCTAGCAATGCCATAGTGTTGTGCGTATGCAAACATTTCAAGGCATGTCTTGTATTCTGCTTCTCCAAGCCCTGTAACTGGGTAAGTGTGGTTCCAGAAGCAAACGCTTGGTTTTCTTTGAGGGTTAAAACTGTTGTTTCCGTAGTATGTTCCGATTAAAAAGTGTGCAAATTCAATAAATGAATTAAAAGTAAGGTTAACCGCGCCTTCTGTTATATCTTGTTTTTTTGGAGAAGTATTTTTCAGGTTTTGACTGAATGCAATCAGGTTTTCGACCCAGTTTGCGTCAATAACAAATCCTTCATTGGTTTTTTTCAGAACAGCCTGTTTTTCCAGTTCAGTGATTGTTTTGTGTGCGGCCTGATAGCTTGCATTGAATCCGAATTCTTTTTTCAGGCTTGAGAAAATTTCTTTTGTGCTCAAAGGCTTTCCAACAGACAAAACTGAAACTATTTTTTCTTTTGTTGAAGCATTGTTTCGAGAAAGGCGTGGAAGTAAAACGTTTTCAGTCATTTTAATGCCTTCAATGCTTTTTTCATGTCTTGTCTTAAATTGTCTGCAAGTTCTTGGTCTTCAATTACGATGGTTTTGGTTTTCATATCCTGCCTGTACATTATTTCCTTGTAATAGGGTGTTAAGAGCTGGGAAATATCTTTTAGGCTCTTGGTTTCATGGTCTAGGATTTGTTTGAGTTTTTCTGGGAAAAATATCTGCAAGACTTTGTTTCCGTAAATCATGATGTCGCAGTGGCTTTCATATTTCGTGCCAAGCACAACCTTGTGCCCTATTTTGGAATAAAATACCGCCATTGCTTGGTCAAACAAATTGTTTTCCCTGCAAAGAACATTCCATGGAATTGTTGCAATTTTTTTAAACCACTCAAAATCGTCTTTTTGAAGCACCAAAATCCATGGAAGATGTTTTGAAAACAAAAAGGGGTCTTTTACCAGGCCCTTATCTGTTTCCTCTGCAAGAAACTGCAGCAGATTTCTTCCCCAGCCATAATAGGAGTTATTTTCAATAACCGTTGCCAAAATTTCTTTTCTTTTGGCATTATTATCTTTTTCCACATGCTCAAAAAACTTTTTTGTGTTATCAACCCACTTGTGGTTGAGGGAATACTTTTTTTCGTTTTTGAGCACAACCCCTTTGGTTGAAAGCTCGGTTAAAAGCTTGTGGACTGCTTGATTGGAAACGCTTTTGCCTGACTCTTTTGCCAAAAAACTATGAATTTGCTTAAGGTTAAGCGAGGCATTGTTTCCAAGCAACAAAATAACCCTGTCTTTTAATGAAGGGTGAAGAGTGTCAACTGCGGTAAAATTGTTGGAAGTCATATTGTGCCTCTATCGAACATTTTTTTTGTCTGTTCAGTCAGTTGTTCTGCAAGTGCCCGGTTTTTGTTTATTTCAACGTGTATTTTTGTTTTTTTGAGGAAAACTTTTTCAAAAAGCGAGTTCAGGTCAAGGTCTTGTATTTGTTTTGGTGTTGAGTAAAACTCGTCGAGTGCTTGTTTTATGTCTTCTTGGTAAAAGACCTGTATTATTGTGTCTTTGAAGACAATCAGGTCGGCTGTTGAGGCCACGTCTGCCCCTGTCTTTGTGTTAAACCCTTGTTTGTTCCAAAAGTTGTCGCACCATTTGTCTACAACTGTGTTTCCTCTGACGAGCCCGAAAACCCTGTATTTTGTCAGCGCTTCCTTTATTTTTTTGTATTCGTCAAGGGACAAAAACAATGGAACCCAGTAATGCGACCAGTGGAGAATTAGGGGGTTGTCGTTTTTGTTTTCTGGCGCGTTTTTCAGGGCTATGTCTAAAAGAAACAGGTCTGATTCGTGGATTGTTGAAAAAGTGAAAGAGTTTTGTTTGTCTGGGTTTAGCTTTGTCTGCGAGTACATGTCGTGGATTTTTGCTGAAACCTGTTTTGTTTTTTCAAGCCATTCAATGTTTAATGAATATTCTTGAGCGTTTTTTTTGACTATTCCTTGGCTTTCCAGTTGTTTGAGTGTTTTATAGATTGCCTGTGTTGAGACATTGAATCCAAACCCGTTTTTTCCTTTTGCAAGGATTTGTTTTGCTGAAAGCGGCCATTCGTTGCTGAGCAGGGAAATCACTGCTTCTTTCACTGTTTTTGGGTCGCCGTTTAGCTGGATTAGTGAAACATTAAAGCTCATTTTTTCCTCCGAAGAATTTTTCCAGTAGCTGTTCGTTCATTGTTTTTGCCAGGGCTTTGTTTCTGGTTATTTGGACGTCTATTTCGATTTTTTTGCCGGAATGCTTGTTGAAGACAAATTCTTCCATTAGGTCTCCCAGGTCGTGGACTTTGGAGTATATTTCGTCTTGTAGTTTTGTTGTCTCTTCTGAAAAGTGTACTTGGATTATTGTTTCTCCTGTAAAAATCAGGTCGTTTTCCAGGTTAAGGTCTTTTACGCCAATTTTTATATGGTTTAGGCCGGCGCTTAGGTATTGTTTTGCAATCCATTTGTCAAAGGGGCTGTCCGATTGGATTATAATGTGGGCGCCTTTGGCTGCTTTTAGCATGTTGATTAAAAGGGCGAAATCAATGAATTTGAAGTTGAATGGCCACCAGGCGTGCCTCAGCAGTCCAATTCCGCTTGTAATATTTTGCCATTTTCCTAAGTTTGTAATTAGTTTTGCAATCTCAACTGAAAATACTGATATGTCGTCAAAATGCCATTTTGTCGTTCCCTGAAAATCGGGGCTTATTGAATATTTTTTGGTGGTTCCGGAATAATTTTCTTCAAGGTTTAAGGAAAAGTCTTTGAGGCTGTTAATCCAGTTGGAGCTAAGCTTGTAGTTTTTTCCGATTTTCTCTAGGACCCGCCCTTCAACGAGCTGGTATATTGTTTTGTGGGTTGCCTGGTAGGTTAAATCATTTGAAACTATTTTTTTGACTTCTGAATGGATTTCTTTTAAAGGCAACGGCCATTTGTTGCCAAGCACTGAGATTATTGCATCTTTTGTGGAAGCGTTTTTTAACCCGATTTTTGGAAGGGTGGTACTTTGGTTCATTTTTTTTCCTCTTCAAACATCGGCATGTATTTTTCCCTTATTTGGTCTGCGAGTGTTTGGTTTTTTGCGATTATCATGTTGATTTGGGCTTTTTCGTCTATCATCATTTTCAGGTGGTGTTGGAGGTCAAAATCGTTTATTTTTGAGGGTGCCTTGTTTTGCCGGCTCCATTTTTCGCGGAATTCTGGGGGGAACCAGATTGTGCCGACGTAGTCTCCGCAGACAAATGTGTCGTTTAGTGTTGTTGCGGCTTCTTTTACGCCCAGCCTGACTTTCAGCCCGAATTTTTTGAGGGCTTCTGCAAACATGCGGTCTGCGGGGTTGTTTTCGCTTGAGACAGCGTGCCAGTTTGAAAGCGTGTTTTTTAGGCCGGAATAGTGCGTATCGTTTAAGCCAATTATTGAGTAAACGTTTCTCCATAACGCAATGTTTGGTTTTTTTTGCGGGTTTGGAAGCAGGAAAAAATAGTGAATGAGAAAAGTCGCTGTTTCAGGGATTCCGATAAGTGAAATGCTTGCCATTCCCTGTTTTTCCAGAACGCCAAGATAGTTGGCTGCGGTGTTTTGCTGGAAACTGTTTTCAAGCGTTAAGGCGGCATTTTTGAGTCCTTTGACCCATTCCTTGCTCAAGGAATACGTTTTTGCTTCCTTTAAGGCGATTTTTTGCCCTACCAGCACGCCTAAAGTCTTGTGCATTGCCTGGTAAGAGCCTTCAAAGCCATGCTGTCGTTTAAGGGAATTGTGTATTTCTTTTGACGTCAAAGGCCATTTCTGGCTCAAGACCTCAATAATGGCTTCCTTTGTTGACCTGGCCTGTGTGATAGCCGGAAGAATGAATAAAACCCCCACTTAATTTATGTATATTAAAATGGGTTGAAAAAGCTTAAAAAATCAACCAAAAGGTTGAAAACTGGGCTATGTGGGCTCTAAGACGATTGTATGTGTTTGATTGGCATCAAGCCCCACAGAAACAATTCTCCAGTAGTTTCCAAAGAAAGGGATAATGATATTATCCTCATTTCCCGTATCTTGGAAATTTGTTGGAATTCCTTCTCCAAAATAAACTTTATATTTCATATCTCCTGTCTGAATTATTCCTTCAAGGTCTGCAACAGTCCCATTTGCAGTATAATCAAATAGTTGGTCAAAACTTCCTTCTATGGTTTCCGTGAATGTCCTATTTGAGTCTACATTGTTTATCGTAATTGTGGTTGTAATATTTAGGAGGCTTGGAATTTGGGTGTAATCAATACTGAAGTTGTATTCTTTTTGTTCTGAAAAAGAACTGAAATTGTTTGTTCCAACGGTTTCGCTTGAAATAAAAGTCGTATTTTCGCCCCATTTCAGGAGATTAAATACTCCATGCCGTGCGTTGTCTGGAACTGTAACTGAAAAATTCAAGCTGCCATCTATTAAGAATTTACTGCCCCAGTCATTGTAAGCAGATTGTGGGTGTGGTGTAGTGGTAACCACATCCATGTTAAATGATACCGGCCCATCAGTGCCTGATGGGTTATATTTTGCATCAGCTGTATAAAAGTCTAAATTTGTATTTGGAAAGCTTGGAAGTATCCCTACCCCTGGGTGGGTATCTACAAATACTTGTGTATCAAAATCTGCAGTTGGCTCTGCGCCAAGAGTATAGTTTCCGCCGGTTTCAAATTCAAATGTTGCAATAAAATATTGACCTGCAATTCCGCCGCCAAAATCGATATAGTTTACCCAATAATATGGCAAGTCAATGTTGCCGTCTTCATTTATGTCTGTTCCAAGGAATCTTATGTCTGCATCAAACTTTCCTTCAAAAGAATTTTCTGAGTCAAGAATCAGGTATAAATCGCTTGTTGGATGTGAATCCGGCCAAAGACGATAGCGATAAAGCCTGTCATCAGCCCCTTTTAGGTTAACAAATGCAGGGTCTGTCTGGATATTTGCATCATTCCAATACATTGTTCTTCTTCCATCGCTTGCATTTACAATGAAATCAGATGGTGTAGAGTTTGGAATTGGCGCCATTGACAATGTAACGTTTCCATCCCAGTCTAAGTAATCGGCGCTTGATGAGCGGAAATAAATTGTTCTTGAATCAAATAAAAAATTACTGTCGGCGTCTTTTCTAAATTGGACATAAAAAGGGATAGAATGGAAGACATTGTTTGAATCAAAGTATTCTAAATAATTTGAAATTATTTTTTGTACAACAGTTTGTTCGTTTGTTTCAAACCCTGTATTTCTATATTCAAAAAATAAGAATCCTGGGACGTTCATGTCAACATCATCCAGAAAAGTAGCAAAGTTTCTTCCAGATAAACCCTGTGAAGTTAGGGCTTGGCTGGGCACGTAAAGTGGTGGGCTAATTTGTGTGCCGTTTCCATCTTTCCATTGTCTGCCATCATTGAATATTGTTATACTACAAAGACTATTTGAGTCACAATTGCTGTTTGTGTCGCTAAAACCGAATTCAATATTCCAAGAAAAGTTCGATGTTTGGTTTGGGTTATATGGATAGCCTTTATTTTCTTTCAGAACTATTTGATTAGCATTGGTGCAGTCTTCTGGGCAGCTAATTGGATTTTCATCAATATTGCAAATTCCATTTCCACAAAGTGAAAAAATACACTGGCTTGTATTGAACTGGCACCCGTTAGGTCCAATCGAGCATTGTAGCGTTCCTCCGCCTGTAAATCCGAGTGACTGACATGTCTGCCCTCCAAAGTTTGTTCCGTCGCATTGTTCTCCGCTTTCAATTATTCCGTTTCCGCATGTTGGCTCTATGGGGTTGCATGCTCCATTTGTGCATGGGTATCCTTGGGGGCATGTTATTTGCTGTGACTGAATATGGCTGCTTTGGCAAAAATATTCTCGCAGTACTGTGCCAGAAATGCATTGGTCGGTTCTTGTTGTTGTGGCAGTGTCTTCCTGCATTTCTCTTGCTGTGCCTCTCAAGCGTATATTTATTCCGTTAGGAATTGAGGGGGTTGCATCTGTATCAGTGCAGGTAATTCCCGCGGGCTCTGCAATTCCTATAATTTCTTGTAAAATGCCCTCATTAGTCTCTGCATTTGCAAAAACAAAAGAAAAAGTAACGAAAACCAAGAAAATCAATTTGTAAAATTTTTCTTTGAACATTTTAACAAACACCCTTTACATCAGCTGCTTCTTGCTGTTTCAAGTTTTTCACTTACTGCTTTGTCTATTTCTTCCAATAGCTCTTTTTCGCTTGAAACTTGCACGTCTATTTTTTCAGCGTTTTCCTGCAAATCAAGGTTTTGTTCTGGTAATCTGTTAAGGTTTACTTCTTCTGAAAAATTTTTCCCTGTGGCATTTTCAGGATTGTTGTTTTGCACGCATGCAGATAAAATTATTGCAATCAAAAAAACAAAAACCAATTTTGGTGTTAAAAAGCTCATTTAATCACTTTTCTGCTTGGGTTTTATGTTATCTAACAATGTGCTGTTTCTAAAAAATCTGAACCGTCTGACAGTTTTCTTGTTTTAATGACAGTAAATAATTCGCTAAAGTAATTTGTGCATGGTGGTTCAACATATCTTATTGACTGAAGGTACTTGCTTGTTTTGTCAAAGAAATCCTCCACTTTTACCCCGATATTGCTTTTAAGCATTGGATTTTCTCCTTTTTCTGGTTCAATAAAATTCATTGAAAATGTTCTGGGGTCTAAAAAAGCCGATTTTAATTTAAGCGTTGGAAAGCTTTCAGGCACGTATTTTAGGTCAAAAAGTTGCATGTTCAAGAATCCTTCGTAATGGTTTTTCCATAATTCAAAAGGGAAAAAAGCGGATTTTTCTCTTTCGAGAAAACCCTCTTTTGTAAAAGAAACTGAAAAGTTAATTCCTTTGTCAAAAAACGTTTCCCCCTCTTCTGAGTCTGAAAATCTTGTCGGCCTTAAAGAGACCCAAATTCTTTTCAAATTGAAAGTGGAGCTCTTTGGCGGGTTGTAAAAATCAATGTTGTCATTTTCATAGTAATATGCTCTTGCTTCTGCATCGGCGAATTTCTTTTCGTTTTTTCCGTCAAAAAGTTTTAAGTAAAACATTTTTTGCTTAAAGCCTTCATTGACCGGTTTCACCCTTTGTGTTATCCTGGACTTCGCTGAATATACAAAATAATTGTAAACCTGTATCATCTCTTCTTCAGTGAAAAAAGTTGTCGGGTCTGCTTGTTCAAGCCATTGTTTTGATTTTACTGCATCCAAATATTCTTCAAAAGAAATAAACACGGGTTCTACTTCGTATAAGCCGGAATTTTTCGGCTTATAATGGACTTTTATGGCCGCAAAAGTCCCGGAAAGGTTTGTCAAGTCAAACTCGTTTAGCCAGCTATCTGCCGGAATGTTTTGAGGTTCAAGTTCAAATTTTGCCGCATAAAGGACAGAAATTGACTGAATCTCTTTATAGTCAAGAGATGCAGCAAAAGCGCTGCTGCTTGCCAGGAAAACAAAAAATATTGATAATAAAATAGTTTTATTCGTCATTTTTTCCTCCTTCACTTGAATAGCTCCGTTAAAAAAATCAATAAAATTCCCACAGTAAACAATACACCAACAATTGTTGCCAGTATGCCTCTCCAGGAATTCATCACTATTGCAAACAAGAATAGCTTTGGGTTTTTTTCTCTTTCAATTTCATCATCGAAGGAACCATGTCTGAGAATAATTTTTGTTTTTCCGCTTTTCAGTTGCTGCGGAATTTTCCTCAAAATATTTATGCCAAACACTAGTGCAACAGCTCCTAATACGAACAACAAAAACATGATTGGTTCCATTTTTTAGCCCCTGTTTTTTGCCTTTTTTTTAATTTCATCTTTTTTCATTTGATTATTGAGTCCAGGCACATTTTTTGATTTTAGAGTTTTTATGTTGTCCCATTCAATGTATGCGTCCCATCCAGCATCTTGTTTAGAACTTGCTTTAATCCCTACAGCTACTCCTTTTGTACCACCTATTGAAAAAAAACCTTTAAGTGTTTGAGTGTTATTAAAAAGTTTCAGGTATTCTTTTGGTGTTTCCCATCTTTTAATTGAATCATCTGGAGGCCAAACATTTTCAGTTTCTCTTATTGTATTTTTTGTTTTTACTTGTAGGGTAACAGGCAGGTCTCCTTTTTTTAGTTCTGTGGATTCAAAAACCCCCCGAATTTCTTTCTCATTAAAAAAGTCTATTTTACCTTCTAATTTTATAGTTCCTTTTCCAACAAGATCCATAAATCCACTAACAGTCCCTTTTTTGTCGATTTTTATTTGGATTTCTTTTACCAGCCCTTTCTCGCCTAAATGCCGTCCACCCATAGCTTGTCCCTTCATCCACCTGTTACATTTATGACTTCTAAAGTTGTCACATCAAATATCTGTATTCTAGTTATTTTATTTATGTAGGAATCAGGTGGGGGATTCTGAAACAAGTTTGAAATTGTCGTTCTAATAATGTCCATATTAAGAGCAGGGGACATTCCACTTTCGAGCTTAATATTTATAGTTGCATCCAAGCCTGCTTCGGCAAATTCAAAATGCTGACTCTCTTCCACGATTTTTTGTTCAAGTCTCCAAGTTGTTTGTAAAGTTCCTTCCAATGAACTTGACTCTACAAAACGGTCTATTCCGCCAATAGTAAATTTTCCGTCAACTTGTCGAGAACCAATGTAAGGCTCTTTTACAAAGTTGCGTAATGTTCCATTTGGATTTAATTCAATAGCTTCTTGAACAGCTGTTGGTGGAAGATCACTATGAGAAAACCCTGTAAGGACTCCATCTATCTGTGATGAGAGTGGATTCCCGGATAAATCACTTACAGCAGGGTATTTATCTGTTAAACTATGTAACCCTCTCTTTTGTACCTGTGTCCATCCTGAAGCACCTAATGTTTTTGATTCTCTAACAAGTGCATATGCTTTAACTCTTGCGAATTCGTCGGTATAATCGCCAAAGTCCCGCAGCATATATGCACCAGTCTCTCCTGCTTGTTTGCCGATAATTGGGTTTTTTATTGAAGTATTAATTGCGTAACTTGTAGCTGTGCCAAGTTCTATCCCATTTTGGAACTTTATTTGGAAAGTAAAAATGCCATCACTTATTTTTCTTACGACATAATTCCATTCATGGCCAATAGCGATCCAATAATTTTCCCCCTGCCTTTTAACAATTTTGAATAGGTTGATAGCAGGGTCAATTATTTTTTCCACATTAAATTTATTTGCCAATGCAACAATTGGAGCGCCAATTCCGATTTTGTTGGCAATTCCAACTCCTGTCATAGGCCCCAAATCAAGGAAAAGCGAGCCGTATTCAACCGGGCAAACTGTTGGGGAGAGATTCAAATTTTCTTGACAGTAGTTAAGGTTATTTGGAAGGCACGCTGTAAGAACTTGAACACAATCTTGTGCAAAATTTTGGTCGAAACTATTTCTGGCCATACAACTACAAATGCTTTCTATATCTAATGGAATTGATATTGGGTCTAGAACTGCATTTATTGCAGCAACAGCAGCAACTATGATTGCTGGAATTGCTCTTGCAGGGCCATTTTGATCAGTCAGAGGCAATCCAAGGGATTCGTCTGCTATAAATTGAAGTGTTTGAAAAGAAGAGTTTATTGCAACTACTTGTTCTTGCACAAAGATTTGGCTGTTTTCATCAGTCTTATAATAAATTTGAACCGCGTGTTGTCCGCTTGAAATTTGTAAGATTTCAAATCCAAATGCGTTTGTAAAATCAACAAAATCGTTATCGATGCCAATTCCGACATTCACAAGTGGCAGTCCATGAATATTATCTACTGCTACTTTAAGCTGCGGGTTTTTCGGGCATACAAAGTTTGCCTGTTCGCCGACTTGGACGGTCCTGTACCCGCAGTCTATGTCGTCGGTGTTTAGGGCGTGGAATGTGTTGATGGGCTGGTTGACGTCCACGAAAAGCTTGCCGGTTGAATCGGTGAAACCGATTGTTTGTGCTCCGATTTTGATTGTGGCATGGTTTACTGGTTTGCCTTGCCTGTCTTTTACTGCTATTGGTATCTGTTGTGGTTTTACTGTGACTTTTTTCCATGCTTCTGCGTAGTGGTAGTTTGGCTTGCTTGCAATGAACTGGAAATTATGCGTGCCTGCGGGCACGCCAGTGTCCTGGAAAGAGACGTTGCCTGCTCCGTCTGAAAACCCTGAAAGCGGCGTCTGGGAATAAGGTCTGATTAAGCCGACCAGTGCCTGGCTTATGGGGGCAGAAAGCAAGTCGCGGATAAGCGCGTTCAGCTGCAGGCTTTGCCCTAGGTTAATTGTTTCCGGCCCGCTTGGCTGTATCCTTAGGTAATTGTTGTTGTTTGCTATCGGGCAGCGGAACATGACAGTGTCTGTATCGCCTTCGTTGTTTATTGTTGTGGCTTGGGTTCCGCAATCACTTCCGTTTGCTGAAACAACTTTTATTTCGTATCGTATATTTGTTTCTTCATTTGGCCAAAGGTCAGAAAATAAAAGGATTCCCTGTGAGTTGGTTGCACCGGCAAACTGGAAGGTCGCAGAGCCTTGTCTCTTAAATGAAACTGTTGCGTTTTGTTCTGGCGTTCCTTGCTCATTTTTTACTTTTACTGCAAAATTTCCAAGCAAGCCATCATTGCACCAGTCTGGTGCGCTTTGGCAGGAAACGCGGCAGTCTTGGTATAAGTCTTCGACTTGCCCGCAGGAATTATGCCAGTATGCATCATTATTGAAACAGCCAATGCTTGAGTGCGGAGTGCATACATTGCACTGGCTGGTGGATGGATTGCAGCCTGCAACGCCGCATTCTTGAACCAGTTGCGGATAACTGTTTGAGTTACAAACGTCGCTAGAGCACCATCTGTCGGTGACGTTTCTGTAAACGTCATCGTTGGAGCAATAGTTTGAGCCATAAGTCGTGTCTCCGCAGTCCTGCCGCAGGTCTTCTCTTGCTCCGCATGAATTGTACCAGTACCTGTCGTTGTTATAGCATTGGGAATACGAATGGCTGGTGCAGGTATTGCATTGGCCTGTGCTTCCGTTGCAGGCATTGGGGCAATATGTCCCAGCGTTCCATTCGAGGCAGATATCGGCATCATAGTTTCCGCAGGTCTGTGAATAGTTTCCGCTGCACTGGGTCTGGCCGACAAAGGAGCATTGGTTTGTGCAGTCATAGCTTATTGACAGCCCGTATGGTACGCTTGGATTGTTGCTTCCGTTTCGTCCATACGCAATCACATAGTAATATTGGCTGGCAAATGGTGTGAATACACAGCTTTCATCTCCACTTGTTGCACAATATTGGATCCATCCAATTTCATTGCAAGTGGCAGGAGTTGAACTGCTGCAACCGCCATAAATCACCAAGTCATATTCATTTCCTGTTGGAACGTCAAGGATAATCCTGTAATCTGCCACTTGATCTGGAAAAAACTTCCAGAAATCAATGTCCCCTGAAGGAGAAATATATGCATAATGGTTCGTGTTAAGCGACAATATAAATGAGTCACAGCAATAGTCTCCTGAAGGAGGAGTTACAACAGTTACCCATTCTCCATTTTGATAAATGAATGCATCTACCTGCGGATAGTTGGTGTCAGCTGGCAGCAAACTTGGCACTACTATTTCGTTATCCTGAACTGTTATTTCTATGGGAAATAGTTGTGTGCCTTTTTCTGAAACGATTTCAATTGAACCCGTAGTTGTGCCTAAAGGCAGATTTTTGACATCAACTGAATATGGAATTGTCAGGACACCATTTGGTTGAATTTTTTTAGTGGCTGGTTCTGAAATGGCAATCCATTCAGGTTTGCGCATTTCTTGTATGGAAAAATCTGAATTTGAAGCGTTTTCAATCTTGAAAACACCTTTAATTTCCATGTCAGGGGAGATATATGCCCTGAACATTGGAGGGTTTATCTTTATTGGTCCACGGGCTGCTTCAAATTCTTCTGGCGTCGGAAGTGGCACGATGATTTCTTGTGAAAAATCATGTTCTGTCTGAGCCCAGGCTAATTGTCCCCCGATAAAGAAACCAAGAATTATTGCTGTTAGTAAAATGCCAATTGTCTTGTTTGTTTGTCGCATTTCAGTTTCCCCCGTTTAGCCATTCAAGTGAGGCGGAAAGAATCGCGTTCCTGTCTTGGGGCGTGAATGCCGCAAGGCTTATTGGCATAAAGATGGTTTTTGAGCGCGTGCCGTCTGCGTTGTCTTGCTGCCAGCCGGTGATTGCCTGTTTTTCCTGGCTCCAGCCTGCGATTGCAAACGCGTTCTGGTCGGCGAAAACCGCGTCCGCGTATGGCGCAGAATTAAAGTCAATGGTGGCTTCTGTCAGGCTGAATTCCTGCGGGGCAGATGCAAAAAACTGAATTGTTTCTGCATCAAAATATTGTTCTGCTGGCTGGAAGGAAACCTGCGGGTAGGTGCTTTGGAATTTCATTGTGTAAATGTTGTCTGTTTTCATTGTTCCGCCTCCTGCGTGTGAAAAGCCGATGAATGCCTTGCTTGGGGAAAGGTTGTCAACGCCCAAGCAAATCGAATGGTCTCCTTTGTAGAGCCTAAATGCGCCGTATATCCCGCGCGTGACAGTGAAATAATCCGGCAGGCCGTTTGGGTAGTTTCCCTGGCAGATTGTGCCTGTTCCTTCGTGAATGAGCTTTGCAATCCTTGGGTTTGGGTCTACTAAGAGTGTTAATTCCCCTGTGTTAAAGCCTGCGTCTGTTTTGAACAAATGGTATTTGTATTCATAGCCTGCTGTGGGAAGGTTTGAGCCCTGCATTGTAACCCTTGAATTGATTATTTTTGCGCTTGCCATTCCCGCAAAAGTGCTTGCATATTGTGTGCCTGTTGTTGAAGAGTTTTCTGCCAGAAAAATGCCGCTGGGTACTACCCAGTCGTTTCCGCCATTTTTTGCCTGTGTCCAGGTCGGGCCGTTGTTCATTTCTCCGTCAGAAAAATCGTCCACAAGGTCAAATGTCTGTTCATATTGTGCAAGCGTTGAAACATTGGCGTCAGGGTTTGCGTAGTAAATATAAATTGTTTTTGGCGTGCCTGCAACAAGGCCTGGCACTCGCACCCATTCAATCGGGTCGGGCGTGTCTGCTGCTGGCTCTCTCCAAAAGGGCAACTCGGTGTTTGTCTGCGGGTCAACAAAGCGGATGTCTTCGAGGCCTTCGCGTGCGTTGGTGTAAAAGTCCACTGCGTTGCCCCAGCCGAGCGTGGCTTGGTTTAATGCAAGCCTTAGCTGGTAATGCGTAGCGGAAAAAGAAGGCGTTATCTGGATTGGAATCCTTGCCTTCCAGTCCGGGTTCCACCATCCGGCTGCGGGCTGTGGATTGGCGGGTTCCTGGGTTGTTTCTGTTCCAAGAGCCATTTGTGGCTTGTTTTTCAGGAAATTAAACGATGTTTTTGCAAAAGGGCTTATTCCGACGGTGATAAAAGTTTCATCAGAACTTGTTGGCTCTATTCCGCCCAGTTGCATTGTTCCGTTGCTTAAAAAATATGCCGGCGCGGTTTCGATTAGTTCGCCGTCCCAGTATGTTTTCTTTGAAGCCTGGTCGAATGTGCAGGCAAAATGGTGGACTTCCCCGGTATTGAATGCGGGCACATTGATTAAAGGGTTTCCCGGTGAAAGGCAGCTCATTACCTGGTTTCCTTGTGCGGTTAACTGGAAACGGTCGTTGTTGGCCCCAAAAGTTGCAATTATGTCGTTGCTGCTGATTTTTTTTATTTCAAACAGGATTTCAATCGTGCCGGCGGAAAGGGCCCCAAAATTGTCCCTTTTGACATGGTTTCCCGGAAAGCTTCTGGCGGCTTCATTTGAGAGAAAGAAATAATTGTCGTTTTGAATTAGCGGTGCGCCGATTACTTCCAGATGGCGCGCGTTTGTGGAAGAATCAAGATTTAAGTTGTTTTCAAACCTGTACAGGGCATAATACTCTGATGCATTCTCAAATACGTTGTCCGGATTGCTCGGTGGAACTGCTGCGTTCGGATTGCCGTAATAAACAAAAAAGTTTGAGTCGGACTCACTTGGTTGTAATTGCCATGGCTGGTTTGCCTGTCCTGTTTTGAAAAAAACATTTGTGTCAGATGCATTGCATCCAACAACTTTTCTGTCCAATTCTTGATTCCCAAAAACAACCCTTAAGTCATCGCATTCCGGCTGCATTTTTCCGGCTGCAGCCAGCGCGAAAGTGTCAAGACTTAACGTTAAGGTATGGTTTGAGTCAATCAAAGAAACTGCGGTAATTGTCAGATTTTTTCTGTAAGTCCAGTTTGAATCCCACCAGGTTTGTGTTTGCGGAGGTTCTGGCTCGCTTGGGCTGCTTTGTGCTTGTCCGATTTCCTGCACAAACCCTGCCTTGAGCGTGTTTTCTGAGAATTGGTCAAACGCGTGCTCTGACGAAATGTCGCTTCCTTCAATGAAGAGCCTTCCTCCGCCTGCGGCAAATTGTGAAAGCAGGCCTGCCTCGTTTTCGTCAATCGTGTCGCTGAAATGGTTTGCGTTGCTCCAGAAAACCGGCCTGAACCTTTCCAAAAAAGCCAGCGGGGGTGTGTTCAGTTCTTTGGTCGGCCATTCGGCGGAACAGCCGGTTATCTGGCTTGAATCAAGAATCCATTCCTGTCCGGGCGTGGGCAAATTTATTTTGTCGTTGTCTTGGACAATTAATGCAAGCCTTCCATTGCATGAGGCTGGAAGCTGTTCAACCAAAAATGCCTGGCTTGACTGGCTGCAGTTTCCAAACCCGTCGCAGGCATTTATCTGGAAATTTTTCTGCCCGGTTGTCGTCGTCTGTGTGATTGCCGCTTCAAACTCTGCGTTTGAGTCCGTGCCGGAAATTTTGTTCATTGGAACGGTTTGCCCGTCAATCAGGATTTCCGCGTTTTGGATGGATGAAAAATCGCTTAATTGCGCGTTCACTTTTAATGGCGCGTTTTTCCATACTGTCTGCTGGAATGAAATATTTTCAAATATCGGCGGCTGTGAGTCAACTATCTGGACTGCCTGTTCAACTGTCTGGGTTGAGTTTTCTGTCCATGCCTCTGTTTTCATCGTGTATGCCTTTGCGGGCTGTTCTACAGTCCATTCAAACTCCACGGCCTGTGTTTCGTTTGGCGCAAGCAGGATGTTGCTGTCAGAAAAAGTTTTTTTTGTCTCGTTTCCGTCAATCAAAAAAGCATAGACAACCGGCTGGAGGGCTGCATTCGTGTCATTGTGCAGCGTTACCTGGAAATTCAAAGTTGAATCTGCTTCCACAATTAAAGGGAGTGCAACCGATTGAATCCTCGGGGTTTGCCCAAGCGTCACAATTGTCTGCGCGCTTAAAGAGATTTTCTGGTTGTCAAAAAACACGCTTGCAATTACATTATAGTCTCCGGCCGGCACCATGACTTGCGCGTTGATTTCAAAGATTTTTAATTCTCCTGAGAGTATTTCCTGTTCCTGTGAAGCGAAAACCTCCGATATTTCGTTTTCGTCATTGACAAAGCTTATTTCCAAGAAAGCGTTGGCGTCAAGGCCGCCCGTGTTTTGGACTGGCACGATGACTGGAATGAGGCTTCCCTTGCTTATCTGTCCCGGAATAGAAAAATTCGTTATTTCAAGCAGGTTTGAGGGAATTGACACATTGACGGTTTTCTGGTTTCCGGTAAGCAAAGTTTCTCCGTCCAGAATCATTGATGTCTGGATTGGAGTGCCTTCCTGGTAAATTATTGCATGGACCGTGAACGTGCCAACCCTTGTCGGCTGGAAAACTGTTGGAAAAACGTGGTTGTTCAGGTCTGCGGGTGAAATCTCTATTGGTTCTGTGACATTGTAGTCAACCACGTTTCCGAACTCGTCTGTTGTAATGAACTCCACAACCGTGTCCCGCCCGTCATAAACCTGACTTGGAGAACTTGAGCTGCCACCACCAGGCATTCTGACTATTTCGTACTCGCCTGACTGGTTTTTGGTCAGCTCTGTCGGGCCGTAAAAAAGGAACTGGTCAGTGCTTGCCTGATTTTCCTGAATTGCCGGAAGTCCTGCCTGTAAAGCGTTTGTTGCGTTCAGGAAAAAGGCCAGCAAAAGCCCAAAGGCCAGAATCCCCAAAGCTTTTTTGTGTGCCTTTAGCTGTTTAAGCGTTTTTGAGTTACTCAATTCCCCCACTAAACCCCTACACACTCCTGTTTGCGGGCTTAATTAACCTGTGGTTGAAAACAAATCAACCATTTGGTTGATTTTTTTTCGGGGAGAAAAAAAGCTTTTTTTTGCCTTTTTCAGGAAAGCTTATTTATTTTCTTTTATTTATGGTCTTTGTATGGCTTTTCCACGTGTCTTGGTCGGCTGCCCGACGTCTGATTCCAAGGCTTATTGCCTTGACGAGTTTCTAAAGGGCCTGAAGTCGTTGTCTTTTCAAAACTTTTCTGTTTGCCTTGTGGACAACTCAAAGGATGAATCTTATTTTGGTTTGCTTAAAGAAAAAGCAAAATCTTTTGAAAAATTCACTGGCAAAAAGTTTGAGGTTTTGCGTGCCGGGTCAGACATTGAAAAAGGGCGTGACCGGATTGTTTTTTGCCGGAACATTTTGCGCAAAAAAGCTTTGGATGAAGGCTTTGATTTTTTCTTTTCACTTGAACAGGATGTCATCCCGCCTGCGGACTGCATTGAGCGTTTGCTTTCGCGAAGCGAAAAAATCGCTGGCTGTGCTTACCTTAACCTTATGCCAACCGGCCGCATTGGCGTTGTCGCGTTCCGCTTCGACAGCGAGGAAAACCGCAAAAAAGCTTTGCTTACGCCCCTTGGCTTGAACGATGTTTTGCCCAGCCGTTTTTTTGAGGTTGCCGCAACCGGTCTTGGCGCGTTGCTGATTCATAAAAGTGTTTTGCAAAAAATTTCTTTTCGGGTGGAAGACAATTCAACCGCGTTTGACGACATTTTTTTTGCAAAGGACGCGCGGGAAAACGGGTTTAAGCTGTTCCTTGATTCAGGGCTTTTTTGCCTTCACTTGTTTAAGTCAAGTTTTTCTTCAAAAGATGTCTGATTTACAAAATTATCCTTGCATCAACCGCTGTCACGCCGTCAGGCGTTGCCATGAGCGGGTTGATGTCGAGTTCCCTGATTTGTTTTTCTTTCAGCAGCATTTTGCTGACTTTTAAAAGCGTGTTTTCGATTTCTGCAAGGTTTGCTTTTGGTCTTCCGCGTGCTCCAAGCAAAAGCGGCAATCCCTTGATTTCTGCAATCATTTCTTTGGCGTCTTTTTTTGTGATCGGGCAGATTCGAATCGAATAATCCTTGAAGACTTCTACAAAAATCCCGCCCAGTCCGAACAGGATTGTCGGGCCGAATTGTTCGTCTTGTTTTCCGCCAATGATTATTTCCGTTCCAAACACCATTGGCTGAACTATTACGCCTTCAAATCCTTCAAGTTTTGACAGTTCGCTAAATGCCCGGGTTGTTTCTTCCGCGTTTTTCAGGTTGAGTTTCACTGCCCCTGCATCTGACTTATGGTTTATTTTGGTGCTTACAATTTTCATTGCCGCCGGAAAGCCTGTCTGCTGTGCCGCAAACAGTGCCTGTTTTTCGTCTGTTGCTTCCCAGAACTCGGTTGTGTGGATGCCGTATTTTTTGATTGTTTTAAGCGATTCTGCAAGGTTTAAGGCATTCATTCCCTAATTTAGGCGTTATTGGTATTTAAAGCTTGTTGTGTTAAAAATTATTTTATAACGGTTTTTATGGTTAAAATCAAGTTTTTGGGCGCTGCAGGTGAGGTTGGGCGAAGCGCTTTTTTGGTTGATGCTGGCGAAAAATTTTTGATGGATTTTGGCGTAAAGCTTCACCCAAAAGGCATCGAGTACCCGCTTCCTGTTGAAACAAACATCAAGGCTGCAATCATTTCTCACGCGCACTTGGACCATTCCGGAAACCTGCCTCACTTGTATCAAAAATCCAGCCCTTTGGCTTACATGACTCCACCAACTCTTGAGTTGTCGCGCATGCTTTGGTTTGACACTCTCAAAATCGCCGGCCTTGAAGCAATGGATGCGGCTTTTTCAAAGGAGGAAATCGCGCGCACAGAGCGTTTCACTTTTCCTGTTGGCTATAAAAGAAGACTTGAGATTTTTGAAGACACTTTTTTGGAGTTTTTTGACGCGGGACACGTTGCGGGCTCGGCAATCTCAAAAATTTCTTTCAAGAACGGAAAAACTTTGATTTACACTGGTGACGTGAAACTCAACGAGACTCGTTTGCATATGGGTGCTGACATTCCAAAAGGCAATTGTGACTGGCTGATAATTGAGGGCACTTATGGTGACCGCGATCACCCAAACAGAAAAGAAACCGAGAAAAGGTTTGTTGAATCAGTGCAGGACACTGTTGACCGCGGGGGCATTGCACTTGTCTCTACTTTTGCCTTGGGGCGGAGTGCTGAAATGCTTGACATTGTCAACGAGTACAACATTACTGGAGACGTTTATTTTGACGGAATGTGCCAAAAGGCTGCCATCATTTACATGAATTATCCAAAGTACATCAAGAACCCGGTGTTTCTCAAAAAAGCTCTTGCGCGTGCAATGTGGATAAAAAACAGGGCAATGAGAAAAAAGGCCGTGAAAAAACCAGGTATCATTATCACGACTTCTGGCATGCTTCAGGGCGGGCCGATTTATGAATATTTGCCGCATGTCCAGGCAGACAAAAACTCCACGCTTTACCTTACTGGTTACCAGGTTCAGGAAACTCCTGGCCGCATTCTTTTGGAGACCGGGCAGATCAAATTGAATGGCATCTCTGTTACGCCAAAAATGAAAGTCGAGCGCTATGATTTTTCCAGCCATGCCGGGCGCGAAGAGCTTTTCAAGATTATCAAAAAAATTTCCCCGCAAAAAGTAATTGGCGTTCACGGTGACCCTGAGATCCTGAAAAAATTCAAGGCTTCACTAAAAGAAGAAGGGTTTGACGCATACGCTCCAAGCCTTGGGGACGAAATGACGTTATGATTTTTGCTGGATTAAGTCCTGGTTTTTGCCCTCGTTGTGGCACTCAGTCTGAAACGCTTTTTGGCGGCTTTTGCCTTAACTGCCTTTTGGCTGAAGGAAAGCTTTTTTTTGTACCGAAAAAAATTGATGCCGAGCTTTGCTCAAAGTGCAAAAAAGTAAAACTGCGCGAAAAATGGGTTCCTTTTTCTGATGCGCCTGCTTTGTCTTTGGTTGAGGCTGCTTCAAAAGTTTCAGGGCTTGAAGGTGGAAAAATTTTGCTTCGCGAGCTTGACGTGCAGGAAAAGTTTGCGACTTCATATGTTTTGGTTGAAGGCGTTTTTGAAGGCGAAAAAATTTCTGTTCCAAACGAAGTTGAAATCAAATTTTTGCGGACAGTTTGCCCTGCGTGTTCGCGTGTTTCCGGAAGCTATTTTGAGGCAATAATTCAGGGGCGTTTTGAGCCAAAGACGCCGGAAAAAGACATCAAGGCAAAATTTGACGAGCTGAAAAAATTCATTGATGATTTTTCGGAGAAAGACCCTTTGTCTAAAATAGTGAAAACCGGTTTTTCAAAAAACGGGTTTGATGCCTGGATTGGCTCAAAAAAGGCGTCAAAAAAAGCGTGCGGTTTTTTTGAAAGCCAGCTAAAAGCGCCGGTTGTTGTCTCATTCAAGCTGCATGGCTGGGACCTGTCAAAAAACCGGCCGATGAAACGCTTGACGTTTTCTTTAAGGTTTTGAACAAAATTTTTTGAAAATTATGGCCCCTTACCGGAAGACGACGCTCATTTATTTTCAGTTAATTTAATAGTGCCTTTTTTGTAGTTTAGTTCCACAATGAAATCTTTTAGGAATTCTGTTCCAAGGATTATGTCCTTGTGCATTGCAGTTTTTATTGGAACCATTACTTCCAATAGTTTTCTGTATGTTTTGTGCGGGTTTTCAAGTTTGAATTGAATTTTCGATGTTTTGTATTCAAACTCTTGTTCTGCGCCTTGGGCTTTAAAAGTTTCTTCTGATAGCGGAAGTTCAAAGTATTCTGCAAAATCATCCGGAATGTAATTCAGGTCAGACCCAGTATCAAGAATCGCTATTACTTCTTTTGCCCGGTTTTTGTATGAAAGAGTAATTTTTATTTTTGGCCTTGACGCGGTTTTGTTTGCGAATTTTTCTTTTTTGAATCTGAACAAATAAAACATAAATTTAAAGAAGCTGGGCTACTTTTGAAGGAACTCTTGTTATCAACACTTTTTTTGCTCCAAATTCCCTGTCAACTATTTCTGCGACTTCCTTGAAGGTTGCCCCGTGTGCTACGACTTTTTTTCCAAGGATTCCAATCCATTCCCCTGCATACCTGCTGAAGTCTTTTTCGATAAAATAAGCGTATTCTTGTGTTGGCATAAATTAACCTTCTTTTAGGAAATATTTAAACAATGCGGGTTTCACGTTTCGTATTTTTTCATTATTTCTTTTATTTCTTCAATTGTTTTTGTCGTTGTCAAAAGCGGGATTTTTTCGACTTCTGCTATCTTGATTGCGATCGGGTCGACTTTGTCTATTCCGTGAAGAACGATTACGCTTGGCTTCATTTCGGTTGAAAAGCGCCCAACCTTGACTGCAATCATTGGCGAGCGCCCTGTTTCAACCTTTGTAAAGATGAGTGCCCTTTCAGGGGTTTTGCCGTACATTTGCATGTATTCTGTGACCGGCACTTCGAGGATGACTTTGAGTGAGTCAATTATGCTAAAGCCATAAATGTTGATTTCTTTGAGTTTTTGCGGGTTTGCAACAGTTTTTGCTGCTATGGCTTCTGCAAAGGCTTTGCCGTTGATTGATTTTGCAAACTCGTGGACGTCAAAAACGTCTTCTTTTGGCTTGAAGTCTTTGGCCAGTTGTTTTGCGACTTTGCCGCCGTTTTTTTGGTCAAGTTCCAAAAGCGATTCGACAAGGCGGCTGATTACAAGGATTCCAGGGCTTTTTCTTCGCCCGCTTTCATAATCTGAAATGGTTGAACTGGAAATTTTCAGGAAGCGTGCAAGTTCGCTTTGCGAGACGCCAAATATTTCGCGCCATTTTTTCATTGAACTGCCGTGGTCTTTGGAGAGGCAGATTTCGCCTGCAATGATTGTCGCTAGCTGGTCCATACACACAACTTTCCGTTAAATGGTTAAAAACGTTTCGTTGATTGCAATAAAGAAGCCAGCACTAACCTGTTTTTTAAGTCATTTGCCGTAAAAGCCTTCGTTTTAAACAATATGTTTTTTAAGCAGTTTTTGAAATTTCTTGTAGGAGGTGTTTCGTTTTATGAACGGACAACAAATGGGAGGCTATGCATTTTTGGCCGGAGCAATTCTTGCAGTTTTGGCGGGGTTACTCGGTTCAATGCTTGCAGCTTGGGCCCCGTGGATCGTATTACTTTTAGTGCTATTAGGGCTTGTAGTTGGTTTCCTGAATGTTTCAGACAAGGAAACCGGACAGTTCTTGCTGGCAGCAATTGCATTGCTTGCAGTGGGATCAGTTTCTAGCCTTGTAGTAATTGATGTAGCAATAGCGCCCCTTGGGTCAATTTTGCAGTCAATTGTCAGGCACTTGGCAGTCTTTGTTGCACCAGCAGCACTGATTGTGGCATTAAAGGCAGTCTACAACCTTGCAAAATCATAAATCAGGTGAATTAATTTAATGCCGGAAAAACCGGCATTAATTCTATTTTTTTTCAAGAACAGTTTTTTTTTATCGTTTGGGCTTTTTTGCTGGAATAGGTTTCATTAAGGGGAAATCCCTCTGTTTTGGCTTTTCAAAGCATAGTCATAGAGTTCTGCAATAAATATCGTGTTTATCGTGCTTGACAGCAGAGACGTAAAGATTACAATAAGCGCCAAAAGTGCAAGCCACAATAACACATATTCTGGCCAAATATTTGTAAAAATCACTAAAATCAATGTTCCAATTATCCATAAATATGTAGAAAATGCTTCTATAACGATGATTCCTGAGACTGTGGTCCCCTTTTTTTCCTTTACTAATTCCCATGAACGCTTCAGAGCATCAACTGGTCTGCGGTTTTCTATAATCATAACAGGAATTACAAGAACACTTGCAACTGTCCAGCTAAAACCAATAAGTGCAATTATTATCCGGCTAAAAAAGCTGTCCACGTTTTTTACTTCAAGAACGCTTATTATAATGCCAATTGTACCGCTTAAAAGTGCCCAGCCAAATATCTTTCCAATTCTTGAAAATGCAATTCCAAATCCGCTGGTAATAGTAGCTTTCTTGCCCGAAAGCCTGAGCAAAGTATTGCCAATTATTGCCGTGCTGAAAAACACTGTTATGAATCCGGAAAAAAAATATAAAACAAAAACTACTGTAAAAAGCGCTGCAAAGTTTTTTTGCAAGACTCCAAGAAAATACATGCCTGCAACTAATGGGACATATACTGTAAAAAGTAAAATTATTCCTTGAAGAATCGGGAAAATAATTAGTCCCGGCTCTGTAATTAAAATTTTGAAGCTGTGGGCTGAAAGGTCAATGCTTTTCAAAACGGAATTCATTGCATCTGAAGAACTCATTGTTTAAATTAAGGCAATCTGGTTAATAATTTTATCATTTATTGTCCTGCCAAACTGAATTCTGGCACAAGCCATTTTGTTAGGCAAGAATTAAATAATTCAGTGCTTTTTATGTTAATGTGAACTGGTTTTGGATGAGCTGTTAAAGTCCAGGGCAAGGCTTTATTTGAAAGCCGGTCTTGACAAAAACGAGATACTTAAAAAAATAGAAAACCGTTTGACTGACAAGGACAGGCAAAAATTCAGCGAATTTATTGACTCTGAACTTAGTGCTGGCAAAAAAAGTTTTACACAAACCGTGTTTTTTACATTTTTTGTGCTGGCAATTGTGGCATTGTGGGTTTGTGTCATAGCCTATATTTCATATTTTGAAAATGGTGTTTATTATTCGAAAAAATGCTTTGGCAAGGGAGAATTTATTTCCGTCCTCGGATCTCCTGACCATAGAAAAGAAATAATAAACGCCTTGGAGTTGATTGAAAATTCAAGTTGTGAGTATTTTTCTTTTGTAATGGAAAATTCCAAAACAATAAATTCTGGAAGACAGGGCCTGTTCAAGGCAGGCGTGTTTGAAGGCGAAAAAACTTTAGGGGTTGATGCTTTTTCCGGGAGCACCTATTTTGTATCAAGTGTTATTATTCATGAAGCATGTCACTCTTTCCAGGAAAAAAACAACCGGCCTTTTTCAGAAAAAGACTGCACTACTACACAATTCAATTATTTGAAAAAAATTAATGCCCCCGAATTTGAAATAGAGACTATTGAAAGACTCGCACAGCAATCGGGTATAAAGGGTTATACCTTGGATGGCAAAGACGTTTTCGAGGAATGGAAAAACAATTCTTAGGCTGCTTTGATATCTTAAATTATCTTCATTTTTTTCCCGGTTTTCTTTATCACGGAAAGCGCCTGCTCGAGGTCTTTTTTCGTGTGCGATGCAGAGACCTGTGTGCGAATGCGTGCCTTTCCCTGTGCAACCATTGGAAAGGTTATTGGGAGCGCGTACACGCCCTTTTTGAACAGTTCTTCTGAAAACTTTTTTGCAAGCGCGCTTTCGCCAAGCATGATCGGGATGATTGGCGTCTGGCTGTTTCCAGTGTCAAAACCAAGGTCTTTTAGGCCGGTTATGAAAAACTCGCGGTTTTTCCAGAGCTGTTTTACAAGCCTTGGGTTTTTCTGGATGAGTTCAAGCGAGGCCAGGCACGCAGCGGTAACTGCCGGGCCGTGTGCCCCAGTCAAAAGCCAGGTTCTTGATTTGTTCAAGGCAAACTCTGTCAGCTCTTTTGACCCGCAGACATACCCTCCGACCACGCCGAAAGCCTTTGAAAACGTTCCCATTTCCACGTCAATTTTTCCATGCAGGTGAAAATGCGAGACAATGCCTGCCCCATTTTTTCCAAGCACGCCGTCGCCGTGCGCATCGTCAACGTACACGCTTGCCCCAAACTGGGAAGCGGTCTCGACTATTTCATCCAGTTTTGCGATGTCACCGTCCATGGAAAACACCCCGTCGGTAATCACAAGCATGTTTTTGTATTTTTCCTTGTTTTCTGCCAAAACGCGTTTCAGGTCCGCGATGTCAGAGTGCTTGTAGACTGCCTTTTCCCCTTTTGAAAGCCTTACCCCGTCAATTATGCTTCCGTGGTTCAGCTCGTCACTTATTATCAGCCAGCCTTCGCCGGTCATTGCCGGAATCAGGCCCGAGTTGACAGTGAACCCCGACTGGTAAAAAAGTGCGGACTCGGTTTTCTTGAACTGCGCGATTTTTTTCTCGAGTTTCAAATGCAAATCCATTGTGCCAGAAATCGCGCGGACCGCGCCAGAGCCGACCCCGAATTTTTTTGTCGCGTCAATCGCGGCTTTTTTCAGCTTTGGGTGGTTGCTTAGCCCCAAATAATTGTTTGCGCACAAGAGTATGACTTTTTTTCCGTTGTAGGTCGCCCTATTGGAACTGGCAGACTCAAGCGTTTTTGGCTCCCAGTTGAGTTTCTCGCTTTTCAGCCTGTTGACTTCGTTTGAAAAGATTTCCTGCAATCCCATTCACACCACCACGTTTTTTTATTGCAATTTATCCTTCGAATATTTAGGAAAAAAGGGCTATTAAAGACTGTGTTTTGTTGAAGGCTGTTTTTTTGTTGTTTGACGAAATACCCGCTATTTTTAATATGTTTTTAATATGAATTAGTATGTAAAAAGTATGTAGGTGGTTGTATGTATGAAAGTGTAGCTGTTGTTGGTGAAAGGGGCCAGATTACTATCCCAAAAAACATTAGGAAAATCGAGAATATCAATCCAAAAGACAGGCTTATTGTAAAAATAGAAGACGATAGGATAGTTGTTGAGAAAACACCTAGTAAAAACCAGAAAGAAAAACTAATGAAAGAGTATTATCTCAAGTATGCGAAAGAGAACGAGAAAATTGCTGAAGAATGGAAACACGCAAGCAAAGAAGCGGATGAGATGCTGGATGAGTATTAAAAGAGGTGAAATCCTTTTGGTTAATTTTGATCCTGTCAAAGGGTCAGAACAAGGAAAAACGAGGCCTGCAGTCATAGTGCAAAACGATATAGGAAACGCATATTCAAGCACCACTATCGTAGTTCCTATAACAAGCAGAATACGAGAAAAGAATTATCCAACAGATGTATTTGTTACGGCAAAAGAAATCGGGTTAGAAAAAGATGGCACAATAAATTGCGCACAAATATCCACGATATCAGTAAAACATAGGGCGCTCAAAAAACTTGGCGCACTGAATCCAAGCACAATGAAAAAAGTTGATGAAGCACTAAAGACAAGCCTTGAATTAAAATGAAAGTTTTTGCTTTTTGGTTATGGCAACGCTTTTAAAGTTCTTGCAGGAAATAGGTTTTTATCATCCAGATAAAGCCATTAGGGCTAAAAAAATGGTTAGACTTCTGGACCCGTAGCCTAGTGGATAAGGCACCGCTCTCCTACAGTTGCTTAAAAAATCGTAAAAAAATTGATGATTGGTTTTTTGAAAGAATTGAAGTAAGGCGGAGATCGAGGGTTCAAATCCCTCCGGGTCCGATTTTAATAAACCTTTCAATAAAAGGTTTTTATGCGGAGTAAAGAAACTATGGCAGAGAAATCTGGCATTTTGTGGTATATCCATGACATTATCTCAAAAATATTTATTCTCCTTTTGGGGGTTTTTGTCGTTCTTCCAGTGATTATTTTTTTTGTTTTTCCAATTGTATTTTTTCAAATTTTAAAATCACTATGGTTTGCAATTAAAGTGCATTTATACTGGTATCCAAAAGGAAAATATTTGTTATTTGTGTATTCGGAGTCTCCAAATTGGAAAGAATACATCGAGACTAAAATCTTGCCAAAAATTTCAGATAATGCGGTTATACTGAATTGGTCTGAGCACGGCAAATGGAATGAAAATAATTTAGAAGTTCAGATTTTTAGGCATTGGGCAAACTTTCTGCAGTTTTCCTCAAGAAGCCCCAAAAAACCTCCTTGGAAGGAATTCTGTCCTTTAGCAGTCACTTTTGTTCCGTGGTGGCATCCAAAAAGTATAAGGTTTTGGAAGGCATTTAAGGATTTCAAACATGGGAAAAAGCAAAAATTAGAAGAAAACGAAAAGAAGTTGTTTGAAATTTTAGAGAAGAAGAGTTAAAGCAGCCGCAGACGCAAGCGGTATCGTGAAATTGTCCTCTAGTGAAAGCAGTTCGGAAAGCATTCCGGCCAAGGCGGCCAAAAAAGCCGTCAAAGGTGCAAACACTAAAAACAGCGCCGCAAAGGCTGCCAGAGTCCCTCCGATTGTGCCTTCAAGTGTGTGCCTTTTTGTAAGAAGGGTTTTGCCGAGTTTTTTTCCAATCAGGGTTGAAAACGCGTCCCCGGCTGCAAGCACCAATATTCCGCCAAGGATTATTTTTGTGTCAGTGAAAAAAATTGTTGTTGCAAGAACTCCAAGCAAATAAAACATCGGCCCGACAAGTGGAGTGTTGGTTTCTTTTCTGCGCTGTGCAAGGTGAAGAATCTTGTCTAAATGAAAATGGCTAAACCCGTTTTTTTTAAGGTAGCTTGCAATGATTGCAAAAGCAAGTGCCAAAGACAAAAAAACAAGAAGGCTTTCCCTGCCGTAAACCAAAAGCAATGCAGCTAAAAAAAGCCCAAAAAGAAGATGAATTCCTTGCCTTAAGACTTCATTCATGGTTGTTCACGCGCCTTGTTTGATTATTTCAAGTGATTCCTGAAGGTTTTTTTTGTTGTCAAAACTTTTCACGATTTTTTCAAGCGTTTCTTTTTTTTCTTTTTTTAGTTTTTTTGCCTGCATTGAAATTTCGGGGATGGCGCGAACCACATTGTCGACAAGTGTAATGTCGGCTTTTTTTGCAGTGCGGCTTTTTGGGTTCAGGTCAATTGCAATCACATTTTTCCAGTTTTTTTTCAGGATTTCTGTCCTGTCGCCATCTTCAAGTGCCACAAGGACAGTGTCTGCGCTCCAGATGCCTTTTTGGTCTACAAGCATTCTTTTTGAAGTGTTTTTGGATATTTTTTTGTTGGGTTTTGCGCCAAGGATTTTTTTGCCAAGCTTTTCAAAATGTGCGGCAATTAGTTCCCTTCTTGTTTGCGGCGGATAAAAAATATTTGCTTCGATTTCGCAGCCAATTATTTTTGCAAGCTCAATTGTTTCTTTTGGGCAAAGCATGCATACATTTCCATTGACTGAAAGAACTGGGTTTTTTGAAAGCAGCAAAAGCGCTGCAGCGGCCCTTGCGGCTTTTTGTGCAGGGGAAGTTGTCTTTTCCCCGATCAGGTAGTCAAAAGCTTCTCCGCGCCCAAATGCAATCATTCCGGCTGGTGCAACAATTCCTTTCTTTAGCCCTGCTTCAAGGAGTTGCCTTTGCCTTAATGATTCTGCGCGCGGGTGCTCTTTTGGAATGCTCATAAAATGCGTGCTCCTTTGCCTGCAATTTTTGAAACCAGAATGTTTTTGCAGAATTTTTTCATTTGTTTTTTCACTTTTTTTGGGCTGTTGGTGATAACAAAAACCGTGTTTCCAAGCATTGACTGGGCGCTTTGCGGAATTTCTTTCATTGCTTTTTTCACTTCTTTTGTTGCAAGCCCACTTGAAAGCGTAAAAAATCCTGAAAGCTCCAAAAACCTTTCAATCGTCTTTTTTTCGTGGATTTTTTGCATACAGAATTTTCCTGCCTGGTTGATTTGCTTTAGCAGCTTTTTGTTGTCAAGAACTTTTTTTGTCTTTATCGGCCCAAAAAACCCGCATACAACATGTTTGTTGCCGCCAGAAATTAAGTGTGCCTTTGTGGAAGGAAAAGGCGGCAGGCCAATGATTACGCCGTGGAACTGCTGGGCGACAACATCTCCAAGCCCTGTGCCTGCCTCGATTTCTGCCTGTTTTGCGATTTCCATTACCTGTTTTTTTGAATAGCCAGTGCCAAGAGCCTCGTTTAGCGCGATTGAAAGGGAAAAAGCCCCTGCGCCGCTTGCGCCAAGGCCGTAGCCAATAGGGATTTTTGTTGAATGGAACACCTGCACATTCCAGTTTTCTTTTTTGGCCGACAGGTATTTTTCAACCACTTTTCTTGAAGTCTCTGCGGGAGTTTTTTTCCCGTTAATCAAAATGCTGACTTTTTTCCATGCGGATTTTTTTGCGATTACTTTTGTTGACACGCCTTCTGCAAGGTTTACTCCAGCGCCAGTCGAGCCGTTTTTGAATGCCATAAAAAAGCCCGTTATATGCGCCGGTGAATATGCTTTGGCTGATTTCATTTTCTTTCACAAACAACTAGCGCGTGGTCTGTCTGGAAAGGCGCAAGGTTAATCGTCTGCTTTATCTGAAAAAGCTGTTTGAGTTTTGCGCTCTCTTCTTCGACGATTTTTTTGAACGGTTTTGTGGAATTGATTGAGCGCGCCTTTATGGAAATCATTGCTTGGCCTTGTCTTTTCAGGTACTGTTTTGCGTTTCTGACAAATATTTCCGCCTGGTTTTTCTGGCTTATGTCCTGGAACAAAAAATCCACCTTCATTTTTCCAAGGTGTTCTTTATAGGTTTCCGGCTTGTTTGCGTCAGCAAGAATCGGGACAAGGTTTTTTCTTTTCTCGCAAAGGTAAATGAATTTCTGCATGACTTTTGCGTTTATGTCTGCGCCAAAAATCAGGCCTTTTTCGCCAACAATGTCGCTTAAATGGGAAATGGTCGTTCCTTCAGCCGAGCCCAGGTAAAGTATTGTTGAGCCGTTTTTTGCAGGCATTTCGCGAAGGCCGTTTTTTATTCCTGCCCCGATTTTTGAGCGGTAAGGGTTCCACCAGCGGTATTCGACTCCGTCGACCTGAACAAGTTCTTCGCCGTAAACGCGCTCGCCCGGGACAAGGTTTTTGGTGGCAAGATGGTTTTTTATGAGGTAAACGCCTTCAAACAATGTTTGTTGATTCATTGGTTCATCTCATTTGCGCGATTTTTTCCTGGACTTCTTTTTTGAGTCTTTCGCCTTCGTTTTTTCCGCCAAAAAAGTCAAGCTTTGCCGCAATCGAGAGCTTTGAAGCGATAAGGCGCGCGATTTTGCCGCGCACTTTTTTGTTTGCAGAGCTTATCTGCGGGTGCTGGAAAATTATCCCGTGCTTTGGCGGGCGCGACCCGGTCTTTAAATGCATGTAAAGCGCTTTTTCCGCGCCCATTAACTGAATTGTGGATGAAGGCACGAATGCAAGGCGTTTAAGGCTTCCTGCGTGCGCAAGCATTTTTGCTGCAAGAATTTCCCCAACAAGTGCACTTGAATTCGGCATGGCTTTGCGGGTTTTTTCTTCCAGAAACTTTTGCAAAAAGCCCCGCTCATTTTTTACGTTGAGTGCTGAAAGCGCCAAAAGTTTTAACTCGTTTATTTCAACTTCCTCAAATTCTGCTCCCAAAGAGTCGTTTGATTTTTCGAAAATCGTTTGCGCGTTTTCCTCGTTTTGGTAAAATTTCATTACGTTTTCTTTTGAAAAGTTTTTCCTGTCCCCAAGGTTAAATACAAGGGAAAGGTAAGTGTCGTTTTCTTTGACCACTCTTTTTAGTTCAGGAAAATGGTAAGAGTGCCAGTCAATCACCTGCTCCGCAAGCAGGTTGAACACGCTGTCGAGGTCTTCAATCAGGTTAACGGCTTTGACTATGTGGATTTCTTTTCCGGACAATTGCTCTGTTACCTGTTCCCGTGTTTTTCGGATAAGGCTTTTTCGAAGCTCATCAATTCGTGTCACAGGCCCTTTTTTGAAGGACGGCTCAGTGCTTTTTGGCCAGGTTTTTTGGCCAGTTTTTTCAAACGGCCGTGGTTGCCATGTTTTTGAAAAACTGCCTGAAGGCCTTGATTTGGAAAACCCTCTTTCTTTTGGAAAAGACCTTGTGGGCGAAAAGCTGCTTTTTTGCCCGCTTTGCGAAAACGGCCTTTTTTGTGCATCGTTTCCAAACGGTCGTTTTTGTCTTGTGTCGCCAAACGGCCTTTTTGTGCTGTTTTTGAAAAACGGCTTTTTTCCAAACTTTTTTGGTTTATGGTTTTTTTCGGGCATTTTGGGCACTTTTAAAGAGTTATATAGATTGATTTTATATAAATTATTAAACTGAATTAATTAATCAAATTATCCGGATTTAACCTTCAGAACGCGTTTTTATGGAAAAAGAAGACGTCATGAATCTTGCCCTGCGAAGGTCACTTTTTTTCCCTTCGGCAGAAATCTACCCGTCCGCCCCAAGCGGGTTTTGGGACTTTGGGCCGTTTGGGCACGCCATCCGAAGAAAAATCGTTGAGTTCTGGAGGCGTGAACTGGTTCAAAAAGAGGGCTTTTTTGAAATCTCCGGGTCACAGATTTTGCCGCGCGATGTGTTTGTCGCGTCAGGCCATCTCGAAAACTTTAACGACCCGATAGTCAGGTGCCGCAAGTGCCAAAGCGTTTACCGTGCAGACCAGATTGTAGGAGACGCAACAGGCGATGTTGTCCCTGAATCAATTTCGACAAGCGAGCTTGACGCGCTTATAAAAAAACACAAAGTGAAATGCGCAAAGTGCGGCTCTTGGGATTTTGAGGAAACCCGCAAATTTAACATGATGATGAAACTTGACATTGGCGCAACAGGAAAACAGGAAGCTTACCTGCGCCCTGAAACTTGCCAGACGATTTTTTTGTGCTTTGACAGAATCTATAAGACAATGCGCTCTAACCTTCCGCTTGGAATCGCGCAGGCGGGCACATCTTTCCGCAATGAAATCTCGCCGCGGAATTCTCTTTTGCGCGAACGCGAGCTTGGCCAGATGGAAATCGAGGTTTTTTTTAATCCGTTTCGCGAAAACGAAGTCGAAAACTTTGACAAGGTAAAAGACTACAAGCTCAACCTTTTTCGCCTCAAAGAAAAAAACGTCAAGGCAGTTTCGTGCGACGAGGCAGTCAAGAAAAAAATCGTTTCCTCTAAAACAGTTGCGTACTTTTTGGCAAAAACACAGATGTTTTACCACGCACTCGGCGTGCCATTGAACTTGATGCGTTTTCGCGAGCTTGAAGAAAAGGCGCGCGCATTTTACGCAAAGGAAACCTGGGACTTTGAAGTTGAAACAAGCCATGGCTGGGTAGAGCTTGCTGCGTGCAATCACCGCTCTGACTTTGACTTGTCAAGCCATTCAAAGGTTTCAAAGCACAACCTTAAAGTCAAAGACCCGCTTGACAACAAAGAGTTTTTTCCAAACGTGTTTGAGATTTCTGCAGGAATAGACCGCACTCTTTTTGTGCTTTTGGACGTTTCCCTGCGGAAAGAAAAACGCGGCCCTGATGAGAGAATTTTTTTGAGCCTTAACCCGTGCGTTTCCCCTTTTCTTGCGGGGATTTTTCCGCTTGTGAACAAGGACGGCTTGGACGAGCTTGCAGAAAAAGTGTTCAACGGCTTGTTTGATGACGGTTTTGAGGTTTTTTTTGACGGAAAAGGAAGCATCGGCAAGCGCTATGCGCGCGCTGACGAAATCGGCGTTTTTGGCGCGATAACCGTTGACCACCAGTCAAAAGAAGACAGTACTGTTACTTTGCGTGACCGCGATTCAATGAAGCAGATAAGGGTCAAAATCGACGCCCTTTCTGGCATTTTGCGCCAGCTTCAAAAAGGCGTGCCTTTTGACAGTCTTAAAACCTAACTTTCGCACCGGAAGTGCACTCTGAAAATACTTTAATTTTTGCTGGAAAAAGAGTTCTTTTTAATGCCTGATGAAATTAAAAAATTGTTTAATGATTTGCCTGAAAAGTTTTTTTCTGATGAAAATTTGGAAAAAGCACTGCAAAAAGCAAGGAGAAACGACCATTTCAGAAAACTCAATTATGGGCGGTTCAAGGTGCTGATTTGTGGCGACCATAATGGCGAAGAAATAAACCTTGGATTTTTGGAAGAATTCAAGCAGGAACTTCGCTTAAAAGGAATAAACTGCTGGATTGGAAACGATTACATTCAGAAAGCCAAAGGCATAAATGAAAAGGACATTCGGGAATCTTATTTGAACGACTCGGATATAATTGTCTTCATAAATGGAAGTTCTGCCGGTACAATTGAAGAGTCAAATGCAATAAGGAAAGACAAAAAACTGAATTCCAAGACAATTGCTTTCTTCAAATACGCTAGTTATACTGAATTGGCTGGTATTCCTGACAGGCAAAATTATATCACTGAATTCAAGTACCCTGCACCGTATAAAGAATTGGAGGAATTAAGGGCAAAAATCACTTTTGGCGTGAAGCATATGATTTTATACTTTTTAAACAAAGAAATAGATATGTCTGCAAGGGGGAAAATCAATAACTTTTAATGTTAAAAAATCGTTGATTTAATGTGGTTGTTATGGCAAAAGCAGTAAAATGGGACGAAGTATTTTTGGACAAGAATTACCTCAAAATAATGTATTATCTGGCCAAATTCAATCCTTCCATTGAATCGCAGCAAATTGCAAAAAAATTCAATATGGACTCAGTCGACGTTGAAGAAAAACTGGTCAAATTGGCAGGCCTTAAAATAGTTGACTTTGAAAAAGGAAAAGGCTTTACGCTCACAGACAAGGGCCTGATGAGCCTTTACAACTTCCATTCAAACTTCAACCAAAAATAAAAAAGTGCTTTTTAGACGAGGTTTTTATTCCCTTTTCTACAGAAATCTTGTTTAATGCCACTGTAGCATAACGGCAATGCAGCACACTCGTAGAACCCTTGCGCGGGTTCACGGCGCGTATGTGCGCCATCTTCGATGGCGCGGTAATACTTGCGCTAAAATTCAATTATCCTGCTCCGCCAGTGTTCAAGCTATGTGCAGACTGAGGGTTCAATTCCCTCCAGTGGCTTTCTTTTTTACAGCCTTTTCTCCTTTTTCTTTTTTTCCCGTGCAAATTTTCCGATTTCTTTTTCCCGGTAATGGAAGAGTTCAGGCGACATTGTTTTTCTTTGTTTTTGCCGGTGTTCCTCAATCCGTTTGTCCAGTGATTCAATTGCTTTTTTGTACTTTTTTTTGTCTGTCATGAAACCATTTTTTCCGTTTTCAGGAACTCTTTTTTTGCGGCTTCAAAAAGTTTTTCCAGGTCTTCCAATAGTATTTTTGTGCCGGTTTTTTTGTCATCTCTTTCAGCCCTGTAAACTTCCAAAAAACCGTTTACTGTTTTGTCCTTAAAGCCATGGTTTTTCAAAAATTCCACGAACTTTTTGTTTGAAAAAGCCTTTTTTTCCTTAAAGCACTGCATCAAAAAAATTGTTTTAAGCCTTAAAATCAGAGAATACACCGACGCAGTGGAATCAGAGGATTTTTTGCCTCTTTGTTTGTCTGTTTCCAAAAGCTCTTTTATGTTTTTGAAAGCATTGAGTGTCTCGTCAAAAAACCTTGAAAAGTCGGGGGCTGTTTTTATTTGCTTTAGTTCGTTCAAAAGAGCCTCATTGGACACTGGTTTGGCTTCGTTTAATATCTGGTGCAAAAACAGGTTGTAATCGTTTTTCAGGTCATTGGTGAATTGTTCTTTTGTTTTCACCAGAAAATCAAAGTTTTTGTATTTTTTTATTTCCAGTTTTTTTGTGTAGATAACCAGGACGTCCACGTCGGAATCTTTTGTCTGTTCGTTTCTTGCAAAGCTTCCAAACAAAAAAACCCCTTCAATGCCTGGCATAAGCGGTTTTAAGAAATCAAGAATTTCTTCATTGACATTTCTTGGTTTTTCCTCTAAGACAACAAGGACGGTTTTTCCGATCCATTTTTTTGGCGTGTAGACAATGCTTCCGTTCCCAAAGCCCACTACCTTTTTTTCAAGCATTTCCTCTATATTTAGGGTCTTAAACATAGTATATACGCGTATAGACTAAGTTATTTTAAATGTTTTGAGGGTTGTTGGGGGCAGTCCTTATTTAAAAATCAGCGGAATTCTTCTTTGGAACCAATACTTTTGTAATTATTGTGTTTTGCGAAAAAACCGTTCGGTTAAAAACCAGAGGCATACAAGTGATTTAAGTGATTTATTACATTTATGTATTGAGCTTGGAGGGCCGTGTTTATGACTGATGCAAAGCATCACAAGGATTTGATGGAAGAGATTTCAGGGCAATTAAAACCGATTTTTGACAAGTCCAGCCAGCCGGTTTACATTTTTTTGGATGACCAGCACAAGGCGTGCAATAAAAAATTCTCTTCAATGCTTGGCTATTCTTCTCCAAAAGAATTCGCGGACGTAAAACAGTCTTTTACCAAGACTTTTGTTGAAGCTGAAAGCCAGGTTCTTTTGGTCAGGACTTACCAGAACACTCTTGAAAGCCTGTCTGGAAGCGTCATTGAAGTAGTGTGGAAGAAAAAAACAGGCGAACTTGTAAAGACCAAATTAATCATGGTTCCAATTATGCTCAAAGGCCATTTTTTAGCGCTTCATTTTATTTACGCAAAAGAATAAACCGGTTTTTGAAAATTCAAAACCTTCTTGGCTCGCGCCCGCTTGGCTTTTTTCCTTTTTTAAGCATTGGTTGCGCTCTTGCCATTCCTTTTTGTCTGGTTCTTTCTTGAATTCTTGGCCTTGGAATAAATTTGTGTGCAATGTCCTGTTCCAGTGCCTGTCTTCTTTGGGAAATATGCATTTTAAATTCCGGGGGGTTCATGCTTGGCGGGATTGTAATTCCAAGATCCCTGAACACTTTTCTGTGAAGCTCGTTCAGTTTTATTGATTCCTGGTCTATTTTTTCCGCAAGCTTTAGCATGTGTTCCGCCTGATTGTCTGAAACCTGGTTTCCTTTTCCTGTTGCAAATTCTTTGAGGCGTCCTTCTTTTTCTTTCAGTGCGGCAAGTTGTTTTGGGAAAACATCCGAGTATTCCTTAAGCAGCAGGATAACCTCGTGCAATGAATTTTTTCCGGCAGCTTTCCTTATAGCTTCAACAAGTTGAATGTTGAACCTGCCATTAAAAGTTGCCGGGTTAAACTGTTCATAAAGCCATTCAATTACAAGCCTTGCATGCAGTTCAGCTGGATTCATAAAACCACATTATTTTGTTGCATTTCTTTCCTTTTATTATTGCCTTTTCTTTGGTTCTAGCGCGCCATTATTCTCTTGTTCCATCTTGTTCCGCTTAAGCCTTTTAAAGCGTTCCAGTGCAGGTGTTTGAGTTCAAGGCACTTTTGTGCCGTTTGGAGAACAAAAAACACAAACAACGAAAACAAGGAGAAGATTTTTATATGAAGAGAAACAATGTATTACGCATGAATTCAAGGGTTTTTTCAGGGATTATTGCAATTATTTTTACACTGGTTTTGGTGCAGGGCGCGTTTGCCTTGAGCATTGCAGGTACAATCAGTGCAAATTATGGCAGTGAGTTTTTGCTTTTGCAGGGCCAGACGGCCCAGATTTATGAAGGAACTCCCAAAGTTGAAATAAGGGCAGTGACAGTGTATGTTCCAGGTGAAATAGAGGCTGCGGTTCCTTCTGCGACATTGGATGTTTCTCTTGTAAATGAAAACGGTTCAACTTCTGAACGGGTTACTATACTTGAAGGCGAGGAAAAGACTGTTCTTGGCTCGCTGAAAATAAAGGCAACCGACTTTGAGCCTCAGGGCGAGGACCTTGGGGCAGGAAGCCTTCCGGCAGGGGTTCGCCTTGTTGTAACAACTGAGGGCGAAACCCAGCCTGACGATATAAGCGTAAATCTTGGACAGGATTTTTCACTTGTTTCCGGCCAGAAAGCCGAAATAGTTGGCGAAGACCTTGAGTTAAGGCTTGGCAGCATTTTTTATGCTTTTGCTTATGGTCCCTGTGCTTCTGGTGCTGAATGTCCGCAGAATTCCATAAACAAGCCCTATGCACAGCTGACAATCGCCAAAAATTCTTCTGATGGCACTGCTACCGCAACAGAAATCATGGTATTTGCAGGCTATAAAGCAGAAGTTTTTGGTTACACTGTTGAGACACTGAATGTTTCTCCAAACAGTGTCAGCTTTAAAGTGACAAAAACCAGCGAGCCTCCAAGCGGGCTTACAGTCAAGCTCCGCGAGGCATTTTATCTCAAGACCGGCCAGTCTGCGCAGGTCGTTAATGATGACGGCAGAAAAGTTGTCAGGCTTTCGCTTGACAAAATAATTTTTGACCAGGTCCAGTGCTTTAAGGCCCCGTGCCCGCCGTTCAGGTACGCATATGTTTCTTATTCTTTTAGCGGCGGCGGAACGCAGTCAATGAAAATACAGGAAGGGGAGACTCTTTCCCTGAAACCATATTCTTCTGACAGCGAGTACCAGCTTGCCTTGGTTACCTTGAGTGACACACAGGGTTATTTCATTGTCCAGAAAAAGTCAACAAGCAATCCAGAAGAAATTTCTGTGTCTCTTGACGAAGAGTTCAAGCTTTCACAGAAGCAGACGGCTGTCGTGAAGGAAACCGGCCTTAGGATGACATTTGACGGCATCACGCAAACCATGTGCCAGCCTGGTTCGGGCCAGTCGGGTTCGGGCAACTGCAGGACTTATGCCTCCTTTAGTGTTTCTTCGGATGTGGTGTATGGGTTACTGCAGGCAGCAGGTCAGGAATCATCCAATGCGCCGATACTGACTTCCCGCGCTTCCAGCGGACAGATAATTTATCTTGCAGAAGGCGAAAGCACTAGTGCCTTTGGACACAAGATTTCATTGAACAAATTGTCTTATCCGGGAGACGGAAAGTATGTTGCCTACCTGGTAATCTCAAAAGAATCTTCTCCTGACTCAATCCGCGTAAAGCTGAATGAGAAGTTCGAACTTTCAAAAAACCAGTCCGCGTCAGTTGTTGACAACGGCCAGGAATTAGTGAAAGTGCGTTTGTATGACATTTATGAATGGGATGAAAATTACTGTGTTCCAGGCAAAGACTACAAGTGCGATAACCGCAGGGTGGCTTACTTGGAAGTGCAGCCTTTCAATCATGCAACTGGCACGTCGTTGCGCTTGCGTGAGGGGGATTCAAGAATTGTAGGCGAGTTTTCGGTTTCACTGCTTGACATCGATAACGGCAGGGCAGTGCTTTTGGTGAAAAGGGCCGTGCCTGAAGGCAGGTACATTAAAGTCTCGCTTGGCGAGGAATTCAAGCTTGAAACAGGCGATACAGCGCTTGTTGTGGACAACGGGTTGTTTATCCGGCTTGAGCAGGTTTACGTCCTAAAAAGCCTGCCCCCGCAATATGTTGCTTCGGTTTCTGTCTGGCAGAACTATAAAAACGAGTCTTCAACAAGGACAACTTACAAGTTGTCAGAAAAGGAATCAATTGAGCTTTATGGCGTGAACATCTCTTTCCTTGAAGGAAGTTCAGACACTGCAAAGTTTGTCGTGAAAGCCGAGTCAGACCAGGGAGTAATCAACGTCAATGTTGACGAGCCTTTCTGGCTTTTGGAAAACCAGGCCGCTCGCGTCGTGCAGGCAAACCTGAGAATAGACCTGCTTGACCTGGGCTTTTACCAGAAGCCATGCATTCAAGGAGAAACTTGTACAACTCAGGAAATGGCCACAATCAGTGTCAGCCATTTTTTCGGGCCAGAAAAAGGAATAGCCAAAAGGCTGTCTGAAACCGCTGCAAGCCAGGTCGTTGTTTCAAGCACAAGCGTGCAGGCAGACTCTGCGACAAATGAGTCATTGATTGACCTGCCTCCGGTTCCGTTCCAGACTTATGAATTGTTTGCCGGGCAGGAAGTCACGGTCAATGATTTCACGATAAAGCTTTTGTCGATTTCGGGCGGTAAGGCAGAGTTTTTGGTCCGCGGAAAACCGTCGGACTTTACTGTAAAGTTTGAAATCGAGCGCGGCTGGAACCTGTTTTCCCTGCCAGGAGAAATCGAGGCAGCAGATGCTTCCTGCAGTTCAAGCGAGTGGAAAATCTTTGAGTTCAACAAGGAAGCAAACAAGTTTGAGCGCGTGCAAAAACCGGTTTCAGGGCATGCTTACTGGGTTTACAATCCTGGAGAGAAATGCTCCGCGAAAGCATCACTTAGGAACCCGGTCAGGCTATCAGAGCTTGCAACGCTTTTGCCGGGATGGAACTTTGTGCCGTTGACTGTTGACATGGTCGGCCAGAAAATAAACGAGTTGGGCGACTGCAAGGTCCGTGTTGCATACGAATGGAATGCAAACAGCAGGAAATGGCAGAAAGTAACCACTCAGACAATTTCCCGTGATGACCTTGGAAAGGCATGGGCTGTTTACACAAACAACAAGTGCCGTTTTGACAACGCGGTAGAAGTCCCCGGAGACGCACAGCCTCCGGCTTTGCCGCCGGTTGAGGATGGTAAAGTCTGGATGAAAATGTCACCTGTGCAGTGCCAGGGCAACCCGTGGGAAATGTGGTATGCAGGCCTTTATCCAAACGAACAACTTCCAAGCGAAGAGGACTTGATTGTAAAATACTTTGCTGTTGTGCACAAGATAGATGTCCTTGATTACCAGCAGTTTGACAGCGATCTTCCAGTTTGCTCAGCATGTGATTGTAAGCGCGGTGACACAATCAGGGTATTGGTCTATGACTCAGACGCCAAGGTTTTGGAAGGCCTCGGGTTTGGGTTTTCTGACAGGGGCTAAAAGGAGAAACTAAAGATGAAAAAAATAATTGTTGCAGCGGTTTTGGCCGCGCTATTGGTTGCGGGTTGCACTACTGCTCCGCCACAGGATACAAGCGGTGACGGGGGAGAAAATGATGGATCTCCAACCGGTGGCGCTTCAGATCCGCCCGATTCAGGCATCCCGTTCCCGGAAGACACCGGCGATGACGGGCTGACTGAACCGCCGTTTTAGCTGTTTTCAGACAACAGGTCCTGGAGTGCTGCTTGGCGTGGCCGAAGGGCTCTGATTTTTCCAAATAACTTTTCTTCTTCTGACGGGAGTTCCCCCTTTTGTGCCCTTATTGCTGCCTCTTGAAGATTAGTTTTTTCTCTTTCGAGACGGGCTAAATTGTCCCGGTAAACTTTTAATAGTGCTTCTAGCCCTGTAATTTCTTTTTTTGGGGTTTCTTTTTCTTTTCGGAGTGCTATTAGTCTTTCTTCAGCGTTTGTTATGCTGGAATTATAGTTTTTTATTCCGCGGTCTAGTCTTTTTTGCCCATTGTCTGGTGTATTGGGCTCTTGTTTAAGTTGTAGGTGTCTAAGCATCAGTTGTCGCATTTCTGTTGAAACAGCCACAAGTTCTGCCCTTAATCTGGCTTTTCCCTTTGCTGGCCCAAACTGTGCAATTATCATTCCATATTGGTGTTTGTGTCTTTTGTATTCAGTCACGTCTGTGATGTACGGGTAATTTTTTGGTGGTTTAGTCGGTTTTTTTAGCGGGCGATTTTCACGTGGCGGCATAATACACAATTGATTCCGGGTTATTTAATTGTTTCATTATTTTGAGATGCGCTCTAGGTTTTCGGTATCGTTTTTCCATGCGGGCATTTTTGCGGGTGGTTCAGCACGCGTGAAAGCGCCTGCGCGACTTCATCCGTTATCACGTGCTCGAACCTGCACGGGTCGGTCGTGTTGTAATCGATTTTCAGGATGTCGCGAAACAACAGCTCGGCCAGTCGCAGGTTTCTTACGATTTTTTCGGCTGTTTTTTTTCCTTTGGGCTTTAGGAAAATTCCTTGCCTGCCGTCGTATTTGACGAGGTTTTTTTTCTCGAGTTTTTTGAGCATTTCAAGCACTGATGGGAGCGAGACCCTCAGCATTTTGGCGACAGAAGCCGCGTGCGCAGGGGTTTCACCATTTTCTTCGATTAGCCACACTGCTTTTAGGTACATTTCCTCGTTTTCAGAGCTTTTTTCAAGCAGGACACTGCAGTTTTCTTGCATGCTTACTAAACTATTGGTGAACCCAATAAATGCTTTTTCCTCGCCAAAAGGCGTGAATCCTGTTTCACGCAAGGCTTTTAAATTGTTAGGCAAACCTAATGTTAGGTATGCTTAACAGTAAGATTCTGTCTTTTTTTTTGATTGGATTATTTTTGCTGGCCCCTTTTGTTTTCGCACAAGGGGGTGAAGGGCAGGAAAACTCTTCTGCTTTCATCCAGTCACTTACTGTGATTGTGCGCGAAGGCGTTGAGGCAATCCTGATTATTGCAGCCATTCTTGCATACCTTGTCATGTCAAAAAACCAGGACAAGGCAAGACACGTTTACATCGGGGTTGTTTTGGCAATCCTCGCATCCATTGCAACCGCTTTTCTGCTTGACCAGGTTTTTGTTTTTGGCGAGGAACAAGAAGAACTCCTTGAAGGAATTACTTTGCTTTTGGCCGCAGTCGTGCTTTTGTATGTCACCAACTGGATGCTTTCAAAAGCCGAAGCAGTCAAGTGGCAGAAATACATAAAGGGAAAAGTGCAGGATGCAGTCTCTCATCAAAACACTTTGGCACTCATACTTGTTGCTTTTCTTGCAGTTTACCGCGAGGGATTTGAAACCGTGCTTTTCCTTAAAGCGCTTTTTTTGCAGACGCAAAACACGCCGGAAATCACGCTTGGAATCGGGCTTGGGTTTGTCCTCCTTGCAGGAATAGCTGTTGCGATATTCAAGCTTGGCATGCGAATCCCAATAAACAAGTTTTTTCTTACAACAAGTGCATTGATTTTCTTTTTTTCCTTCACTTTTGTCGGCACAGGTGTGCATGAATTGCAGGAAGCGCACGTTTTGCCTGAAACAGAACTTGGGGGTGTGCCAAGAATTGCCCTTTTGGGCATTTATCCAACGCTTGAAACCATTGCTGCACAGTTTTTGGTTCTGTTGTTTGGTGCGATAATGGCTTATATTCACGTGTTTCGGCATCACGATTTGGATAAATAATGTTCAAAACTTATTCAAGTGACAACAGTGCAAGATATCTCTTTCATTTTTGGGTCTCTGCAGCAGTTTTTAAACAGTTCGCTATACACGAACATATGTTCACTATAACTGAACAATGGGTTTTATGAGGTCTTTGTTCCAGCTGGTTGATTCCGAGTCAAAATCCAGGCTTCTTTCAAAGCTTTTGGACAGGCCGGATGCTTTTTCTGTTTCCGAACTGGCTCGTTTGTCTGATTTGTCCAAGGCATCGGTTTCAGATATCGTAACTCAATGGGAAAAAGCCGGGCTGGTTTTGTGCAGGGAACAGGGCAGAAACAAGCTTGTTTCAATCAACAGGAAATTTTATTTGCTGTCTGAACTGAAAAAAATTTTTGAAAAAACAAAAAACCCGCAAAAATATTTATTGGACAAGCTGAAATCATTGTCATTGATGGAAAATAAGCAGGTTAAGGCAGTTGTTGTTTTTGGCTCCAGAATGCGAAAAGACTTCACCCATGCTTCAGACCTTGACGTCATGATTGGCCTTGAAAATAAAAATAATCCTGTTACCGAAAAAATTGTTGAAGAATTTGTAGAGGCAACCAACCAGACTGGAGTGCGGTTTTCCCCCACCTTGCTTGACAAAAAGGAAATTTTGGACAGGTGGAAAGAAAAAGACTTGTTTCTTCGGAATATTTTAACGCTTGGGAAGATTTTAAAGGGGGAAAAATGGCTTGAGCACCTACAGACAACATCTTGATTTAGCCAATGAAAGGTTCCAGGCTGCAGTGGAACAATTCGCGGAAGAGAAATACCATACTGCGGCTCATTTGTATATCAATGCAGCCGTCAACTACCATAACGCATTGTGCCAAAAATTCCTGGATAAAATCCCAAGCAGAAAACCACATTCAGACACGACTTATTTTAATGAACTTGCAGGTTTTTTACGGGAAGATTTTTCAAAATACCGTGACGCTTATGAATTCTTAATGGCCCATAAAAGTGAAGCCGACTACGGAATAAGTTTTTCATTTAATCTTGCAAAACAAATTTACAGGCGAGCAGAAATAATAAAAGAAATAGCTGAAAATAGCCTATAGGCTGGTTGTCTTGTTTTTCATTCAAGTGACAACAGCGCAAGCATTGCAAGAATTCCGATTACAAAAAACACTGCGTGGGAAAGCGAGAGCTTTTTTTCCCTGTTTAGTTCAGGCAACAGGTCTGTTGCTGCAATGTAGATGAACGCGCCTGCGGTGAAAGAAATAAGCCATATTTCAATCTGCGTGGAAAAAATGCTTTGAAGGAACAAGACAGTGAATGCTCCAAGCACCGCTGTAAGGGCTGAAAAGAAATTAAAAAGCAGGGCTTTTTTTCTTGAATAGCCCGCTGCAATAAGCACTCCAAAGTCGCTTACTTCTTGCGGGATTTCGTGAAGGATTACGGCAATGCTTGTTGTTATTCCAAGGGGTACTGATACAAGAAAGCTTCCTGCAATCAGTGTACCGTCAAGAAAATTGTGTATTGCGTCGCCTAATAGGTTCATTGGCCCAAAGGACTTGATTTCTTCTTCGTGTTCGTGCCCGTGGTGATGGTGCCAGTGAAGCACTTTTTCTATCCCTAAAAATCCGATGAATCCTGCAAGAATTGCAAGTGAAACGTCAAGTGTTGCCTCTCCTGTCATTTCAAAGGCTTTCGGGATAAGGTGAAGGAATGCGTCGCCCAAAAGTGTTCCTGCTGCAAGTGCAACAAGGAAAAACAGGTTTTTTTCAAAAAATCCTTTTTTTGAAAGCAGGGTAAAAATTCCAACCAATGACACAAGGCTTACGATAAACACACTCAAAAAAACCATCAAGAATAATTCCATAAACGCCACATTTTTTCTTATTAAGATTTATAAAAAAACTATTAACTGTTCTTAATAAAAACTTGATTGTTAATAAGATTTGTGCGTGGGTTTATGAAAATCGTCAGTGCTTCCTTGACCGAAAAAAACATTTCTGACTTGAACTTCATTAAAAAAGAGCTCGGGCTTGCAAACGCCTCTGAAGCCATCCGCACAGCGCTGAACTCTGCCGTTGAAAAAATAGAGAAAGAAAAACATTTTTCTGGCGTGCAAAATGCCATTCTTGTGATTGACCATTCGCACAAAACGGAAAAATTTGTTTCTTCAACAAAGCATGGTTTCCAGTCCCTTGTGAAAGGGCAGAACCATTACTGTACCACAGGCAGTCATTGCATTGACACTTTTTTGCTTCATGGGCCGGCTGAGCAGATAAAAAAAATGCGTAACTCTTTTCTGAAAAACAAGGATCTGGAAAAAATCGTGCTTGTGCAGCTTTAAGGATAAACGCTTGCCTGTTTTCTTATATTTTTTATCTGCTCAAAAGTTGTTTTTGCCGCCAAAGCGCTTGTTTTGGGGTTTTTGCTTGGCGCGTTTTCCACGCGAACAAAAAACCTGCCAAACTTTCCTTCAATTTCTATTTCATGCATGTTAGAGCGGGCTTTTGGGTCGGAGACAATTTTTGCTTTTGTCCTGTCAAACCCAATTGAGTTTAAGGCAAGCGTTGCAGCGACGTTTACGTTTGCAGGGTAAGCGAGTGCGGCTTTTCGCGCGGTCCCGTCAAACAGAACGGTTTTGTTTTTGTCTTTTCTTCCAAACGATTTTGGGTTTTTCGTAGTTGTAATCACGGCTTTGGTTATCTCTTTTTTTACCGCACTTATCCCGTCAAGCCCGATTATTGCCCCTGGCGGGACAATGACCCTGGTTTTATTTTTTTTGCATGCAGAAATTACTTTTTGTTCAAATTTTTTGTCTGCAAAAGCGGAAGAAGACAAAACAAGAAAGTCTGTTTTCGAAAGCACTTTTTCTGCATTTTCCATGACGGCTTCCTTTGATGCGGCTTCAACAGCCAGGTCAACTCCAAGATTCAGCCCTTCGTTGACTGACCGGACAGTGCTTTTTTCTTGTATGTTGTCATATACAAAAACAAGTTCCATTTCCATGTCTTTTTTTATCATTTCTGAAAGTGCTTTTCCGATTGTCCCTGCGCCAATCAACCCAATCCGGAATTTTTTGTTTTCATCCATGAAAAACCGCTTTTGTCAAACCTAGTTTCCGTTAATTGCCCTGTCAAATTCTTCAATCGTTTTTGGCGCGACAAGAACTTTGCCGTTCACGTAAAAAGTCGGCGTGCCATAAATGCCCGCATCAATTGACTGTTGTTTGTGCGACTGCACAACCGAATTATATTTTCCATTTTCAACGCACTGGCGAAACTGTTCTTGTTCAAGCCCGATTTGTCCGGCAATCAGGTAAAAATTCGAAAAAAGCTCTTCTTTGTTCGGGCTTTGCGTGCAGCTTTCCTGGTGCTCAAAAAGTTTTTCCTTGTATTCCCAGAATTTGCCTTGCTCGCGTGCGCATTCGGCGCTTTGCGCTGCCTCAAAACTGTAAGGGTGACCTGGAAGGGGGAAATACTTGAAGGAAAAAAACGCCTGCTCCCCGTATTTTTGCAGGACTTCCTGTACAAGCGGTTCTGCAGCTTTTGTATATGGGCAGGTAAAACATCCGACTTCAATTATCCTGATTGGTGCGGTTGCGTCCCCGATTGACGGTACGTCTCCAAGCACGATTGGCTCCACTTCTGCTGGCGAGTGGGTGGTTTCAAAAAACCGAAAACCAAAAATTTCTATTCCTGACGAGTATGTCTCGGGGTTGAAGACGCAAAACTCGTTTGTTGCAGCACCGTTGCAGTTTCCGTAGAGGTAAAGGTTGTACAGGCCGATTCCAGTCCCAAGCAGGCTTAGAACCATTAACACTCCAAAAAGGATTGAGAGGCCTTCAAAGTTTTTGAACACAAAAAAGGCAAGTTTTTCGTTGAATTTGAGGATGGAGCCAAAAACCATTTTTTTGAGTTTTTGTTCAAGCGACTGGTCGCATGACCGAAAAGTGATTTTTTTCAGCGCGCACCTTATTGCCTCGTTTGCGAGTTTTCTGTGCGTTGCAGAAAAAAGGCTCAATACCAAAAGAACCGGGAGCGCTATAAGGCATACGACCATGACATATTGTTTTTTGGAACAATTTTAAAGACAAACCTTTTTCTTGGCAGGCAATGGTTTTTTATTTCAGAAGAGCTAATCTGTTATGGCTCAAAAAAAGCTCGCTGTGGGTTTTTTTTCTTTTACTGCTGATGAAGGCTGCATGATTGAGTTTCTTGAAATTCTCAACAAGTATTATTTTGACTGGGCAAAAGTCCTTGACGTGAAATACTGCAAGCAGCTCAAATCAAAAAACGATTTTTCTTCACTTGACGTCGCGTTTGTCGAGGGCTGTATTGGAAGCGATTCGGAAGTTGAAAAGCTAAAAGAGATCCGCGCCAACTCAAAATACCTTGTGTCAATCGGCACGTGCGCGATTTCGGGGCAGCCAAGCAACCTGCGCAATTTTTTTGACGAGGAAAAGAAAAAAGAAGTCCAGTTCATTGTTGAGCGCTTTAAGCTTTTGCCGATTATCAAAGCCCCTCCAGAGCTTGTAAAAATCGATGACATGGTGCCCGGCTGCCCGATGGTTGAGGCAAAGTTTGTTGAAGTCCTAAACAAATACCTTGGCGTTTTTGGGGTGGTGCCAGATGCACAGTGAAGATTTTGACATAAACCTTGAAAACCTTTCAAAGATAGAGGGGCACACTGACCTTGAGATAAAGGTCAGAAACCGCAAGGCGGTTGAAATCAAGCTGAAAATCACTGAAAACAAGCGTTTTTACACCCAGGGCGTGCGGGGCAAAGACGCGCGAAGCGTTCCCAACCTTGTAAGCAGGATCTGTGGCACGTGCTCTGTTGCTCATCTTACCTGCTGCACTGAAGCAGTCGAGAACGGCTTTGGGATTGTGCCAAGCAACCAGACAAGAATCCTGCGCCGCCTGACATACAACGGCCTGATGATCCGCGACCACGCAATGCATCTTTATCTTTTTGTCATGCCTGATTTGTTTGGCAAGGATTCCATTTTGGAGTTTGACGAGAACAATGAAGTAGAGCACTCGCTTGTGCATGACGCGTTTGATGTCAAAAGAGCCGGAAACGATTTGTGCACTGCTGTTGCCGGGCGCGCTGTGCACGCCATATTCCTGGCAGTTGGCTCGTTTGTAAAACTTCCAGCAGCAGAAGAACTCAAAAAAGTCAGGGAAGAGCTTTTGGCAGTGCGCCCAAAGGTGCTCAAACTCATTGATGTTTTTCACAAGTGCGATTTTTTGTTCAACAGAAACACGCGCTTTGTTGCACTCGCAAACGACCCTTTCAGTTTTTTGGACGGGGAAATCATGAGTTCAACCGGGGTGTGCATTCCGGAAAACCTGTTTTTTGAGCATCTGCAGCGCGTCGTGATTCCTTATTCGCAGGCAACAGGTTACGAGTTTGAAGGCAAGGACTATATGGTTGGCTCGCTTGCACGCCTTAACTTAAGCAAGAAATCGCTTCACCGGTACACAAAAAAAGACGCCGCCAAGTATCTAAAGGTTTTTCCAAGCAACAACGTTTATGCAAACAACCTTGCGCAGGCAATCGAGACGCTTCACTGCATTGACGAAAGCGTCGAACTGATTGATTCCACTGTCTTTAAGGAAGAGCCGCGCGTGCCGGTTGTCCCGCGCGAGGGAACTGGAATCGGCGTTGTCGAGGCACCGCGCGGAACGCTTTATTACAGGCTTGACTTGTCAAAGGAAGGCCTTGTCAAGTTTGCAAACCTTGTGATTCCAAGTGCGCAGAACCAGATAAACATGGAAAACGATGTAAAGACGCTTGTAAACGACGGCCTTGAAGACGGCATGTCAAAGGAACAGATCCAGCATGAAATCGAAAAACTTGTGCGCGCCTATGACCCGTGCATGAGCTGTGCGTCTCATTTTCTGAAATTCAAGTGGAAAAAAACCTGATTGCCAAATTAAAGCTTTGTTAAATCCACCAAACTGTCCACAAACTGGGTTATAGTGGGAGCCAGTTGTTCGAAGTGCTTGTCATTTATCGTGAGAAAGACTCCATTTAACTCAAAAATTTTTATTTTGTTTACCAGATAATGTGTGAACCTTTCCACCTCTAATATCTGATTGTACAATAACAATGTTGAAAGCGAATCAATGAACAAGTAATTTGTCTTTCGTTTTGCCAAATGCTCGCTTAAATGGTCAGACAATGCAGCAAGTGAATCAGGTTTTTCTAAAAAAACGCAATTCTCCATGTTGGGTTCAATTCCGTCCTTAATGCAGATTATGTCTATAAAATTTAACAAATTGGTATCAACATTGGCCTTTTTCAATCTTTTATGGAACAATTGGCTTGGCTCATTTACATTTACTATTAACCCGGTTTTTTTCAGTTCATTGCATAAATACTTGACGAGGTACATGTTTGTGGAACTAAATTCTTGCATGGGGGCTATAAAAAGATAAATTTTGAAATCGCCAAAATTTTTGAATTCCTGCTTAAACACGTTTTTTAACTGGTCTTCATCCATGCTGTTCACGCACCTTGCATCCGTATGAGTTATAATACACTATGTCTTCAAAGTTTTTCCTTGTTTTTTCGTGCAAGAATGCGCCTTTTTTTTCAAAACCCAGCCCCGCAAGCAAGATGGCTTCTTTTTTCTTTGGGACGCCCAGCAGTTTGTTGGCTTGTTCAACTACTGGTGACAGGATGCACGAATCTATTCCAAGGAAAGCGGCTTCATTGACAATATTTGCTACAGCAAACCCTATGTTCAGATAACGGTGGGATTCCGTGAACTTGGCCAAACTTTCCTTTAGTAAACCCGGCTGGTTTTCATATATCGGCTCCAATACGATTGCAATAAGTGCCGGTGGGTTTGTATGAAAATTTCCATAAACACATGTTTTCATTAATTTGTCAATAAGTGTGTCATCAGTTACTACGATGAAACTCCATGGCTGGCTGTTGTGCGAACTTGGGGATAAGCGGCCGGCTTCAAGGATTTTATTTACAGATTCCGAGTCAACTTTTTGAGCCGTAAAATCATATGTTGTCTTGCGTTCCTTTGCCAGTGTCAAAAAATCTGGTGACTGGGGGGGGGTACCAACATTTTTCATTGAAGAATTTTACTAACTAACTGTTTTTAATCTTCACTATTGGTCAAGCGAACAATAAATTTGTGGAGCTTAATTGGATTTCTATTTAAATTTCAGGAAATTTTTAAGAATTTCTGCAATTTCCTTGACTGCCTTTTTTTCGTCGTATTTTGGCGGCACACCGATGATTTTTGCGCTTTCTATTTTTCCAAGCTTTAACAAAAAACGCAAAGAAAACCCTAAATCAAAGTCGTGCGCGGAATAGCGCGTCTGCGTGACAAGGTTTGCAAGGTCTTTTTCTGAAAAAACTGTCACTTTTTTTATCCCAAGCACAGTATCCACAATCAGCAAGTGTTTTCCCTGTTTTTCAATCTGTTCGTTTGGGTCAAAGGCAGTGAACTCAAACCCGTTTATTTTCGCGAGTTTTGGCAGGATTTGAAGCGGAAGCGAGTCTTCTTTCAGGAGCGGGTTGCCAAACACAAGGACTTTTTTGTTCTGCACAATCATTTTATACTGCAAAAACTATATTTATCTGTAGGGGAATTTGCCGTGCCAAAAAAGATTTCTTTTAAGGAATTTATCAATCTTGACCATACAGAGCTTTCTTCTCGCGACCCTGAATATTTTGAGAAAATGAACGAGATAATCGAGGGCCGTGGCGAGGAAGCGCTTGTTTTGCCGCGCGGTCTTAAAAGCGAAGGCTTTTTAGTCTCTTTGAAAAAAAATATTTCAAGGTTTATAAAAAAGTGATTTTTCTTGTCCGGCTACAACAAAGGGCTTGCATTTGCTTTCCTGACAGCAATGGTCAGCGGTTTCTCTGTTTTTTTCAGCAGTTTTGTCGTCAAGGGGCTTAACCCGTTTGTGTTCACGACAATGAAAAACATCCTTGTCGCTGTTTTTTTGCTTTCAATGCTTTTTTTGTTCAAAGAGTTTTCATCCCTTAGAAGGCTCTCGCGAACCCAGTGGGCAAAGCTTGGGTTGATCGGCATCGTGGGTGGAAGTTTGCCGTTCTGGCTTTTCTTTTATGCGGTCAAACTTGGCTCTGAGGTTTATTCAACGCCTTACGGCGTTGTCGCAGGGTTTTTCCACAAGACCTTCTTGTTCGTCTTTGTCGCAATCCTTGCCTCAGTATTTTTGAAGGAAAAGCTTTCACGCAATTTTTTGATTGGCGGACTTGTCCTTTTGGTTGGCAACTTTTTGCTTGCAAAAAACTTTTTTGGAATAGGCCTGCCGGAAATGCTCCTCTTTATCGCAGTCACGCTTTGGGCAGTTGAAAACGTAATCAGCAAGTGGGCTTTGCGTGACTTGTCCGGAAACCATGTAGCGTTTGGCAGGATGTTCTTTGGCTCAATCGTCCTTTTGGGCCTGATTTTTGCAACAGGGCAGGGAGGCGAGTTTTTGTCGTTTAATTCCAATGCCGTGTTCTGGTCCCTTGCAACAGCGGTTCCGCTTTTCTTTTTTGTCTTTTTCTGGTACAACGGGTTAAAGCACATTGAGGCTTCAAAAGCAACAGTGATTTTGATGCTTGGCCAGCCTGTGACATTGCTTTTGTCGCTTGTTTTTTCGGGCGCGATTCCTTCACCAACAGAGCTGCTTGCAATGGGCCTGATTTTGGCTGGTGTGATTGTTGTCATCGGCTTTTCAGCCATTGCGCGCTTTGTGCGCTCTCCTTTTTCTTTCCTGCGTGAAAGGGCATGATTTCTGCGCAAGGGATTGCCCGAAGCTGCAGGTATAGTTTTCCAACAAACAAAAAAGATTATTGCGGGCCGCATAACGCTTTTTCTTTTTTTTCGGAATTCCAGAAAAACCCTTCAGTGCAGGGCGCGGAAAAGGCAAAGTCTTTGGTCCGCGGTTTTCCAATTCTGTTTTCGTATTACGATTTCATTTCGCGCGAGGCTGGCCTTGACCCGTTTGACCAAAAAGTTATTGATTATTACTGGCACGGAACAGGCCTTGTCGATTTCAGTCCGCAAAAAGCGCGCGAATTTGTTTTGGAGGTTTTGCCGTCTGTTGGGCTTTCCCCTGAAAGGGCGCAAAAAATCAGCGAAAAAATTTCTCGAAAAACGCGCCTTGACCATGCTTTTCATGTTTTGCGAGTGAAGTTTGTCACCGACAAGGTGGAAAAAAAAGTGGAAAACTTTTCAAATTGCGTTGTCCTGCCTGCAAAAGTGACCGGAATGGCTGATGGAAAAATTTTGGCTGAGTCGGTCAGGCTTGCAGATTTGTCCGGAAATTTTGATTTGATTGAGAAGGTGCTTGAAAACCCGTTTTCGCTTGAGCCAAAAGAGGGCGGTTTTGTTTCCGTGCACTGGAATACTGCGATTGAAAAAATCTCCAAAGCCCAGGCTGGTCTTTTAAAAAAGCGCGTTCTTGGGTGCCTTAAATAGCTTTTTAGCACCCGCCAACCTGTGAAGGCAGGTTTTGGGTAATTGCATCAATTGGTTTTCGAAGGGCCTGCAGTTCCAGCGCGCGCTGCACCATTTGTTTTGGAAAAGAAATCGTCTTGATTTTTGTTGCTTCTTCCAAGACCTGTTCGTCGCTGAACTCGTTTTCGTGGTTTTTCAGCAGGTACTTTATTGCTCCGCGCAATGCTGCGCTGTGTACGCATTTGCATGCAGGCAGGCCGTTTTTTGCAATCAGGGTGCGTGCGCTGCAGCAAAACTCGCAGGAAATCTGCATGCCTATTTTTTGGTACCTTTGTTTTTGTGTTTCGTTCAGGTCTGAAAGCCTGATGGCCTGCTTTGTTTTAATCCAGTCTCCGTCAAGCTTGGAAAGAACAACTATTGCCTTTTCTGGTTCGTCAAACGAAATCTCCAGCTCGCTGCCATAAATTTCCGGCACTCCTTTTGGCATTATTTTTGCTAAAACTGCTTCTTGTTCCTCTGCAGTTAGGCTATCGGCTGTTGTCGGCTGGTTTTTGGGCGCATCGTCAGCCTGCTTTGCCGGCAAAGCTGGGGTTTTTGGCTGGCTTTGGTTGTCGTTTGCAAGCACCAATGGCAATGCGGACTGGTTTGTTTGGTTTTGTAAAAAAGAATTTGCTGCAATCATGGCTAATGCAAGCGTAACTGCGGTTGCGATTAAAATCTTTTTTTGAAAAACCATTTTTTCCACTGGTTTGTTTTTTGTCATGGATGCATGACTTTGTTCATTGCAACGTAAGCCACGATCAGGACAACGATCCAGAATGCGTTTTCAATCCATGGCCTTGCTTTTTCCGGGATTAATGGCATGTTTTTCCCTCTTTTGAACCAAGAGTCATAACCAGATGGGAACCAATGCATATGCCGATTGCTGCCACGTAAACCCATGGGGCGTCGTACCCAAACCATTTTAGCAAAACGATAAAAATGACTGGAAGAATGCAGCAGACTGCCATCATGGCAAAATGGTTTGCCTTGATTTTGTGCCAGACTTTTTCAAGCATTGTATTTCAGTAAATATTTCTGCTGAAACCATACTTATGGGTTCATGAAACCATGCGCTAAGCTTTTTTGCCCGGTAAAGCGCATGTTTTTTGGTAAACCGACTGAGCGCTTTTGTGAAGGGAAAAAACAAGCAGTGCTATTCCTGCCAAGGCAATGTATGCTGAAAGGTCTATCAGAAAAAGGCTTGCGTTTCCAAGCCCAAGCCATAACAGCCAGATTGGCTGGCATATCGGGCAGGCTGTGACAAACGCGCCTGCGATGCTTCCAAAAAGCCCGCTTTTTTCGCCAGCGCCTGTTTTCCAGTTTTGCTTCAGCTTGAAAAAAGTCATTGTCAGGACAAGCGAGGTGAGCCCTGCAATCAAAAAAAGCAGCAAAACGTTCAAGGGGGCGAGTTTTGGGTTTATTTCAAGCGAAAAAACAAGGAAAATCCCCGTCATGACAGAGTACAAAAGCCCGACAACAAGGAACAGAGCAAAAAAGCCAATCAGATATTTTGGTTTTTGCAGGACTTCTTTTATTGCCTGCAGGTCTTGCTTGATTGATTCTTGGATGCCCATTTATTGTTCCCCCCTTTTATCATGCTGTTTTTTTGTTCCCTTTAATCTATTGTGCCTTGAAACATTATTTATAGGTTTAGCGAAACAGCGCCATGAAGGCTTTTCCCGGCCTGTTTTTATCTGCAGACCGGGCTTTTTTTCCAATTGCTAATCAGTTTTGTTTTTTTCTTCACAGCCGCATAATTTGTGGAATGCGACCCCGATGGCAAATCCTATGGCTGCCCACAAGGCCAAACCAACAATGAAGCCAACCGGGTCAAATGGTTTTATGGCAAAGGGTATCGTGCTGTGTGTCAAATAGCCTGCAATAGCGAGGGCAAGGTTTGGTACGGTGTAAACCAAAATACCGCAAATCAATGAGATCCCACTTAAAATTACTGCAAGCGCAAAACCAGTTTTTTTTCCATCCTGCATTTTTTGTCACCCCCGTTAATTTTATTTTAAAATCATTAAATCTGACGTTCTATTTAATGATTTTGTATGTCCATTTTTTGCTGATAGCGTATGCAAAAACAATGATTGAAATTATTCCAATCAATGGGCGTAATGGGTTAACGATGTTGTACAGGAACGAAAACCCTATCAATGAAACAAACAAATGGTTGCATACCGGGCAGGCAAAAGAGGCAAAACCAAAAACGCCCCCTGCAAAAGCCGTTTTACCTGGATTGCAGGCTTTGTTTTGTGGCAGCGCGAGAAAAACCGCTGCCAGGACACTTGTTGCAAGCAGGAAAAAATAATCAAGCCATGTGGCTGGAATCATTCTGATGTAAGGGATTATCGGGTTGGAAAGCAAAGCTGTTGGAATGCTGAAAACAATGAATAATCCGCCAGAGTATGCAATTGTTTTGAGCCTGGTTTTTTTATCTGAAAAAGCAAAAATGATTGCCTGAAAGAATTTTTGTATCATAAAAAATCATTTTTGCTTTGGGGCGTTGGAAAAATTTATGCTTCCTTTTCATCTACTTTAACCAAGCTCATCATTCCTGCTTCCAAGTGTTCTGCTATGTGGCAGTGAATCATCCAGTCGCCGGGGTTTGAAAAATCCACAAGCAAGTCAACAGTTTTTCCGGTTGGTACAAGAACGCTGTCCTTCCATACAAGTTTTTCATTCGGAATGCCGTCAATTGCTGTCACCAAAAACCGGTTTCCGTGCAGGTGGATTGGGTGCTGCATGGGGTGGCTTGAAGTTTCAAGGTTTTTCAGGCGGATTTTTTTAACGTCTCCTTTTTTCACCGTGTTAAAAAAATCCATGTTTTCTTTTTTTGTTACAGCATCGCGAATAATCCAGGTTATTTCCTCTGTAGTGGTTATGGCGTTTATTTCTTTCATGGAGTCCTCCCATTCTATACCGTCATCGCTTCCATGCATTCCGCGCATCGGCATTCCATTTTGCATTCCCTGCATCATTCTGTCCATGACTGGCCAGCGGATTAAAAGCTCGTACTCAAAATCGGGTGTTTGCGAAAAAAATGGTCTGAATTTTTCAATTTCTTCCCTGCTTAAAGCGTTTTCCTGCAATGCTTCAAATTCTTCCTTTGCAGAAAGGCTTATTTCTTGCGGGGAAACAACAACTTTTCCAAGAGAACCAGTTCCCAACGGCGTGCTGTTCTGGACTGAAAAACTTCCGACTTCTTCAAAAAACACTTCCACAATTGCCCGCTCGGAAGGGCCTAAGGTCACGTTGTCTGCAAAAAATGGTGCTCCAAAAAAGCCTGCGTCTCCGCCGATTACTTTGAGTTTTGTGTCTTCAATTGCAAACCTGAAAGGCCTTGCATTTGCTGCATTCAACAAATAAAGCCTGATTGGCTGGCCGGCTTTAGCGTCAAGCCTAAAATCCGTTTTGCCGTTCACAAGCAAAACGTTGCCAAATCGGCCCATAATCGCAAAATTGGCTTCTTTTTCCCCAAACTCCGGCACATTGGTTTCTTCAAATAGCAGGTCATCCAAAACCAAAACTTCTTCGCGCATTTCTTCCAAAATTTTTCCCTTTGGTTCCACAAGAATCGTGCCATACAGTCCAAACTCCTGCTGCCTGTCTTCCCTTACATGCGGGTGGTACCAAAAAAGCCCTGCATCAGGAAACATTAACTCGTATTCAAAGGATTCTCCGGGTTTTACTTCTTTCTGGGTTACTTCCGGCACGCCATCAAATCTGTTTTCAAGCCGCAGGCCATGCCAGTGAACGGTTGTTGGTTCCGGAAGATTGTTTTTGAACAAAACTTTTATTTTTGAATCCTGCTTGACTTTAATCAATGGCCCGGGGAACTGGCCATTGTAAGCATATCCTGCAAATTTTTTCCCTTCAACAGTTTGAACCACCTGTTCTGCGGACAACTCAAATGCTTTTCCATCGGCAAGGCTTACCTCGCCTGTTTGTGCTGCCAAAGGCAATCCTTCAAGAGATTGGTTATTCAAAGGCTTGTTTGGCTGGAATAAAAACAATGAAACTAAAACAATTGCAATAACCAATGCAAGTGACGGTAAAACAAATTCTTTTTTCAAAATTGTTTGGATTGCCATAGAGCTTCTCTTTTTACTATTCTCTTTATTTTCTTTATTCTTTTATCGCTTTTCTATTGCCTGTTATTTTTTGAATTCTTTTAATACCCCTGCGCCTTTTTCTGTGAGTTCAAGGTAAATTGGTTTTCCGTTTGGGTTGATTTCTTTTACGTATTCTTCTTCAATCATCAGGTCAATGTGTTTTTTTACCCCGACATGGGACAGGCCAAGTTTTTCCGCCAGCACATTCAGGTAGCATGGCTCGTTTTTTTTGCCGCACTTGTCAATTTCGTTTAATAGTTTTACGCGCACTTTGGCTCCCTTGCTCCAGTAAAACAAAATCGTTTTGGACATTTTTTTATTCCTCTAAATCTTTTGAAATTTTTTCGCGGATTTTCTTCATTGAAGAATACAGTCCATACGTTGCATATGCAAGCGAAAAAGCGCCCACTATTTCGCCTATTTCTCGGACGACAAAAAAGGTTTCCGAGGACAGGTTAAGCAAAAAGCCTTTTGCTGCCAGGTGGGCAAGCCCGAATGAGGCAGAGGCAATCACCAGAAAAACCCAGTATTTTTCACCCCCTGATTCTTTTGACAATTTATATGAAAAGAAAATGGCGCCAAGAAAAAAAACCGTGGAAATTACCGATAAAACAAGCTCAAAAGCCAAAAAACCACCAAAAATAATAACAGCGATAGCCTTAAATACTCGTATTACATTAAGGTTACATTAGGGTTTTATTGAATGGGAAACGACAGCTATCTTTACACCGGGGTTGGGCTCATTTCTGTTTTTTTAATAGCCTCAATTGCTTTTATCGCAACCGCCTATCAGGAAGCAGGAATAAACACTGCAAAAATAACCCTTGAGTTTGAAGAGCAAAATATGCAAAAGGAGTTTTCGTTTTATACTACCCGGGAAAAATTGTTTTCTGGGGGTGACGCAATTAATTTTTCATCGGTTCAAAACGGGTTCGGCTTTTATGGTGGAAATTTTAAGTGTGAAATAAGTTGCAAAAAGGAGGAATCAAAAAATGAGTGAAAAACTATACATGCCTGTGAGCTTGCTGCTTTCGGCGCTGATAATTTCTGGAACGATTTTCTTTGTGGGGTCAGGCATTGGAAACACAATGAGCGGATTAACTGTTGGACTTCAAACCACTCCAACGCCGGGCAATGCCGGCAGCAAGGTTGTTGCGCAGCCGTCCCCGAACCCAACGCCTCCTCCAAGCGCCCCGGCGCCAAGCGGCGGGACAGTTTCTTTGGCTGAGGCCGGAAAGAATGCGGCTGGAAAGCTTGGAAGCGACGAAGCGCCAATAGTGATAGTCGAGTATTCCGATTATCAGTGCCCGTTTTGCCGAAGCTGGTTCAATGACTCAAAATCACAGCTGCAGACAGATTACATTGACACGGGAAAAGTCCAATTAATCTACAAGGACTTTCCATTGAGCTTTCATCCAATGGCCCAGACTTATGCCCAGGCCGCAAGGTGTGCAGGCGACCAGGGAAAGTACTTCGAGTTTCATGACAAAATATTTGTGGAACAGGGCAAGTTTGGGCAGGGCACAATCAGCAACATTACAGCTGATGACGTCAAAAAATGGGCTGCAGACCTTGGTCTGAACACTTCAGGATTCAACTCCTGCCTTGATTCAGGAAAATTCAGTTCGGCTGTCCAAACCAATTTCAGTGACGGGTCAGCGGCAGGCGTAAGCGGAACGCCCTCTTTTTTCATAGGCAAAAGGGGCGGGACAGGCACTCTGCTTGTCGGGGCACAGCCATACAGTTCCTTTAAAACCGCAATAGATGGCTTGCTTGGGTAAAAAATGTTTTTGTTGAAGTGGCTTTTTTTGCCGCTTCACAACCCCTTTTTGAGGATGAGAACGTGAAAATTCTGCAAGTTTTAAAAAAACCAAAATACATTGCATTGGCAATAATTTCAGCAATAATCGTTTCAATTATTTATATTTACACCCAGGTTCTTGGAAATATTCACAATATTGATGTGTGGTTTGCAACAATTCCGCTCCACAATGCAATCCTGTTCTCAATTTTCGCAGTGCTTTTTGGAGTCACTTTTTCTTTCCAGGTTTTTAACTGGCTTGCGCCAAAGGCCTGCAGCCTGAATAAAAAAATTGGCAGTGTGGGAACAAGCGGCATTGGAACCACTGGCCTCTTTCTTGTGGCACAGTGCCCTGCCTGCGCTTCACTTGGCTCGCTGTTTCTTCCAATTAGCGCCATAGGTTTTATGACTGAATTCAGCTGGCTGATAAACCTTGCAAGCATCGGGCTGCTTTTGTTTACTCTTAACTATTTGGGGGCTTTCAAAAATGGATGACTTGGCAAAACTTTCAAAAAACGAAAAAAGGGGACTCAAGCATGAACAGCGAAAACAGGAAAAATTCAGGATGCAGCAGGAAACAAAAAACAAGGCAAAAATAAAAAAAGCAATTACAATTGCAGTCTTGCTGGTTTTTGCCGGCTCGGTTTTTTCCTTAATTGCTTTTTTTGGCCCACAAAACCTGGCCGGAAACGCAGCCCTTAACACAAATGGCATGTCGTTTCCTTTGGGGAAAATTCACTGGCATGCGACACCAAAGATTGAACTGTGCGGCGAGCCAAAACAAATTCCAGTGCCTGCAAGCGATGTTCACCTTGGTTCGGCCCTTTTGCACACGCATCAGGATGCCTTAATCCACATAGAAGGCACTGTTTCTTCCCCCTCCCAGATCCTGTTGGGCGGATTTTTTGACAACATCGGGGTCAATTTTTCACAAACGCAGATTTTTGACAAAACCAACGGTGATTCCTGCCAGGGCGGCGCTGCAGGAAAAGTCACGATGAGCGTTAATGGCATCCCATCAAGCGAGTTTCGGGACTACGTTATTAGAGACGGGGACAAAATTGAAATAAAATTTGAATAAGCCGGGCAAAAAATAGTTTAACAACCCAAAAAACCCGCATTACAATTTTTTTTCAGTGTGTCTTTGGACAGGGTTTAAGTTGAATGCCTCTAGAATGACAGGGGAAAGCGCGACAATGTTTGTTTTTCCGTAATCATGCACGTTCACCACTTTTCTTTCGGCAAGCTTTGAGACTATCCTGTGGGTTTTAAGGCGTGTCATTCCGGGCATTTTTGAGATATCTGACTGGAATGCGTGCCCATTTTTTTCCATCAGGAGCTGGACTATTTCCCTTTCCTTTGGGGAAAGAAAAGAAAGCAACAGCTCGGTGTTGCCTTTCAGCGAAGCGGTTGTCTGTTGCAGTTCAGCTGAAAACAGGTAAATTCCCAAGCCCCCGATTACCACTCCGCTTAGGGCGACAAAAAGCATTGCCTCAAAATGAAAGCGGGTAAGAAACCCCAAGATGCCCTGCGTGCTTGGGTTCAGGTAGGAAACGCTTGTAAGGAAAACCGCGAAGAGGAAAAGCACAAGCAGGGCGCTCCACATGGCTACCCGTTTCCTGACTGAAAAAGGCATGAATGGTTGTTTCTTCATATTGAAACATTGTTTCAGTAATGTATAAATATTGTTTCATGGCACAATTAATGCATGACAAAGGTTCTTTTTGCAGCAATGGTGGTTTTGACTATCGCCATCTTTCTTGGTTTTGTGGCCTCTTATGGCGCTTTTTCAAAGACGCCTAACCAGGATGACGTAACTGGCGGTATTCCGGCCGGTTCGCAAGTGCAGGAAATCTTTATCCGGGCAACCGCTGCCGGGGTCTATGACAAGCCTGTTATAACCGTGAAAAAAGGCGTGCCTGTAAAGCTGAATTTTTCTGCCGACCCCAATTCCGGCTGTGGCAGGGGTTTTTTGATGCGCGATTTTGGCGTTGACCTGATTTCAAGAAATGGCGAGACCGTGACAGCGACTTTTCTGCCCCAAAAAGAGGGCAATTATGAGTTTAGCTGTTCGATGAGGATGTTTCGCGGAACACTAAACGTTGTGCCCTGAATGCATTGGAGAATTTGCATGAAAAAAACCCTGAAGATTTCCGGAATGCATTGTCATTCGTGCGAGATTCTGTTGACTGAGGTGATTTCTGACGAGGGCATAAAGGTCTTGTCTGCAAACCACTCAAAAGGCGAGGTTGTAATTGACCTGCCAAACGAACAAAAAATGCCCTTGATTAAAAAGGCTGTTGAAAAGGAAGGCTATTCGCTGGCTTAGTGTTTTTGATGACTGTTTCGCTGAAGCTTCCTGTACAGAATATTTCGTGTGACGCGTGCGCCAAGGTAATCGGCAGGCTGGTGTCGCGTTTTGAGGGCGCAAAGTTTGAGTCAATTAGTGATGACGAGAAAACGCTTTTTTTGTCCTGCCAGGAAAATGACGTTGGCGCAATAAAGGATTTGTTGAAAAAATACAATTACCTTTCCGGAAGCTCTAACGGCTCTCATTTTGGGCACTTTGCAAAAGAGGTTTTTGCGGGCTCTGCGGCTTACAAAGCGGAGCATGTTTTTTTGTCCCGTCTGCTTGTGGTGTTTGGAGTGCTGTTTTCATTTCTTGCATTGTTTCAGGTTTTTGTATTCAACAACCTTGAGGTCGGGAAAAAGCTCTGGCCGGTTTTGGCGCTGGTGCCGTTTGGGATTGTCGTGAACATGGCGTCCTTGTGGCATACAAAGCTTTTGCGCGAAAACTTTGGATGCAATACCGGAATGATGATTGGAATGACAATTGGCATGATGTCCAGTTTCATGCTTGGCGCTATTCTTGGGGCAACCAACGGGATGTTTATCGGCTCTGCTGTTGGAATGCTTGTCGGCATGGGGCTTGGTTATTGGGCCGGGCGCAGCGTTGGCATAATGGGTGTCATGGAAGGCATGATGGCTGGCCTGATGGGCGGCCTTATGAGCCCGATGCTTTCGGTGATGCTGGTTGTGGACAACCTTGTGCCTTTTTTGTACCTGCTCTTTATTTGTTGTACAATCATTCTTGCAGGGATGAGCTACATGCTTTACCGCGAGGGCGGGCCGCTTTTGGATGAAAAGCTTGTGCCGTCAACTATCACTTTGCTTTTTGCCGGCCTTCTGGTATTGATTTTTGTCGTTGTCTTGGCTGTTTTTGGGCCAAAGTCTCCGATTGCCTGGGGTGCGATTTAATGTTTTTTGGTTCAATTGTTTTTGGAAAAAGGTAATCCTGCATGAATGAAAACAAGATAAGCAAAACAATCATTCCGGTTTCGGGGATGCATTGCGCCAGTTGCGCAAACATCATTGAGCGAAGGCTGAAGAAAACCCAGGGGGTTGTTTCTGCCAATGTGAATTTTGCTTCTGAAAAGGCGACAGTGGAGTTTGACCCAAAAGATTGCTCCGAGCAAAAAGTCGCTGACGCAATCAATTCCACCGGCTACAAGGCGATAATGCCCCTGCAAAACTCTGGCATGGGTCATTCCATGGATTCAGCGGAGCACGCTGGCATGCTGAAAAAAGGCGAGTCTTTTGACCCGCATGCGCACGCGCATGCAATGGAGGAAAAAGACCTGTTGCTGAAAATAAAAGTCGGCGGGCTGCTTGGTGTGATCGTGATGCTTGGGAGTTTTCCTGAGTTTTTTTCCTTTGTCCCTGCGTTTTTCCAGGATCCGCGAATCCTTATGATTCTGACAATCCCTATCCAGTTCTGGGTCGGGAAAACTTTTTTCGAGGGCGCTTTTGTTGCCGCAAAGAACTTGACAATGGACATGAACACTCTTGTTGCCCTGGGCACGAGTGCCGCGTTTTTTTACTCGGCTGCAGTTGTCTTGTTTCCTGAAATTTTTATCACTGAAGGCGCAATGCCTACTTATTATTTTGATGCCGCGGCAATAATCACCGTTCTTATCCTGCTTGGGCGCTTTCTCGAAGCCCGAGCAAAGGGAAAAACCTCTCAGGCCATAAAGAAGCTTTTGGGCCTTGCGCCAAAGACCGCGCGGATTATCCGAAACGGCAAGGAAATGACTGTTGACATTTCCGAGGTTTTGCCAAAAGACCTAGTGATTGTGCGTCCTGGGGAAAAAATCCCTGTTGACGGGATAGTGAAGGAAGGGGACTCTGCGGTTGACGAGTCAATGCTTACCGGTGAAAGCATGCCGGTTGAAAAAAAGCCGGGAATGCAGGTTTTTGGCGCGACAATCAACAAAAACGGCGTGCTCAAATTTGAGGCAACAAAGGTCGGCAAGGACACGGTTCTTGCGCAGATAATCAGGCTTGTGGAGGAAGCGCAGGGCTCAAAGGCCCCGATTCAAAAGCTTGTTGACAGGGTTTCAGGCGTGTTTGTCCCGGTTGTTATCTTCCTTGCATTGGCTTCTTTTGGTTTCTGGTTTTTTGTCGCACAGCAGGGCTTTATTTTTTCCCTGACAATCCTGATTGCTGTGCTGATTATTGCATGCCCGTGCGCTCTGGGGTTGGCTACGCCAACGGCGATAATGATGGGCACAGGCAAAGGCGCAGAGATGGGCGTGCTCATAAAAAATGCGGAGGCGCTTGAGCTTGCAAACAAGGCGACATCAGTCGTGTTTGACAAGACCGGGACTTTGACGCAGGGAAAGCCGACTGTCACTGACATTATCGCACTTAATGGTTTTTCCAAAAAAGAGCTTTGGGAGATTATGGCTTCGGCCGAAAAAAACTCCGAGCACCCGCTGGCTTTGGCGATTATGGAGTCTGCCAAGGAACAAAAAGTCAGAATAGCCGAGCCGTCTTCCTTTAAGGCAATCGAGGGGAAAGGCATCAGGGCGACTGTTGGAAAAAAGATTGTTCTTGTCGGGACAAGAAAGCTCTTGAAGGAAAACTCGATAATGGTTGATTCAGGGCTTGAAAAACAGATATCCGCGCTTGAATCACAGGCAAAAACGGTTGTCCTGGTTGCAGTTGGCTCAAAGCTTGCAGGCGCTTTTGCAATCGCTGACCCGATCAAGCCGTCTGCCAAGCAGGCAGTTGAGGCTCTCCAAAAGCTTGGCAAAAGCGTGTGGATGATTACCGGCGACAACGAGCGCACGGCAAAAGCGATTGCCGCACAGGCAGGGATTTCAAATGTTCTGGCGGAAGTTTTGCCTGGCCAGAAATCCGAGAAAATCAAGGAGCTGCAGTCAAAAGGCGAAAAGGTCATCATGGTCGGTGACGGAATAAATGACGCGCCGGCGCTTGCGCAGGCAGAAGTCGGGATTGCAATCGGCGCTGGAACCGATGTTGCAATCGAGACCGGGAACATTGTTTTGATGAAAAACGACCCGCGTGATGTCGTGCGCGCGATTGACCTGAGCCGCTATACTGTGAGAAAAATCTGGGAAAACCTCGGCTGGGCTTTTTTGTACAACCTTGTCCTTATCCCGGTTGCAATGGGCATTCTTTTCCCGTTTTGGGGCCTGTTGTTGAACCCGATTCTTGCAGGCGGGGCAATGGCTTTAAGCAGCGTGTCAGTGACATCAAACTCGCTTCGGATGAAATACTACAAGCCGGTTGCGTTCTGAAGTAGTAATTATTCTTCCCCAAAGGCACTTTGTGTAAAACTAGTCGAGTAAAAAGCATGTCAAAAGTTATTGTATCTGCGGTAAAAATTTCTTGACGTTCTTTATTGTTAGTTCTACTTGTTGGGTGTCAAACCAGGGTTTAGTCAAATTCATCCTTTTTACAATTTCTGGTTCTTTCAAATTCTCTTCTTTGTATAGATAAGCAACGGATGAGAATAATTCTGCTTCTTTTGGTTCTGTCATTAATTCAATAATTCTTGTTTTGTTTGCCTCAATTTTTTTTATTTCTATGCCCGTTAAGTTATTTTCATTCTTCATTGCTTTTTTATATCCAATTCCGGCTAAATCAAAACAGTAAGGGCCTCTTTTATACCATGTAAAGTTCAATTCCTGGAAATTTACTCCAAAAATTTTTAAGAGATATATTGTTTTTTGGAATTGCAATCTGTCTTCAAATGTATTTAACTTAACCTTTCCAAAAATTAGCTTGTAGGCTTCAAGTGCTTTTTTGTATACGTCTCCCATATAGGTATCAAACCCCCAAACTAATTAATATTACTTTTGCCAGTGCTTTGCTGCTGCAAAGCTTTAATTCTTTCCAGTGCCTTATCTATTAATTCTGACATTTGGGTTATTTTATCGGTTGGAATTTCACTCACTTTTTTTTGTTCATATTCTGTTAATTCGTCTAATAATTGGTCAATTTCTTTGACTGTTGTGAATAAATCTGCATCAAATGGCTCCCCGATGAATTCATTTAGTTGGTCCCTGTTAATGTGTTTAAGTTTTGTTGCAGGGTCCTCAGGTTTAATCTTTCCCTTGATGGTGGTAAGAATGTAACGCACCCCTTCCAATTTCAAGCTTCTTCGCTCTGCCATAAAATGCAATATGTCTGTTCCAAGCATTTTGAAAACTTTTTCTGCCCCTCGTATGGCTAAATCTATCTCCTTTAGAGAATCTCCTCTTATGACATTGAATGAATCATTAAAGTTAAACAAATTATTGCCGTCTGTGCTTTTTGTAGGCAATTGATTTTCAATTTCCACTCTTATTGACTCCTTGGCTCTTTTCTTTATTAAATCGACAAAATTTGAAAGTTCAGAGTCGCTATTTGCCTGGCAAATGATTTCTACCTGGTGTTCGTCTTCCAAATTTTTAACTTGCCCATAAACTTTAGGAATTGACCCATCGGCAATTTCCTGTATAAGTTCCCTTAGCCTAACCCCGTGGATTTTATCTTTTGAAGACAAGACCAATCTATACAAGTCCATGAAGTTTTTTCCCCTCGAAAACTGTTAAAAAACCCTGAGATGGAAGTGTTTAAGCCGGTTGTTGGTATAAACAAATAATTTTTCGAATAAACAGTAAAGGGTAAAAACTTAAATCAGCCCTTCCTGTATTTCCGGCGCAAACTTTATCCTGTTTGTCTTGCCGTATTCCTCTTTTTGCAGGACTCCGCGGTCAATGAGTTTTTGTATCACGCGGTGGCTTTTTACCTTGCTCATTTCCGGCAGCCGCGTTATTTCTGACTGGAGTGCCTTGCCGTGGTTTTCAAGCAATGCCTGGATTACTTTTCTTTCATCTGCATTAAGCAATTTAAGCAAAATTTCTGTATTTTTTTTCAGGCTTACGCTTTTTGTCTCAAGCTTTGAAGACATCAGGTAATATGTGCCGGCGCCAACAACGAGGGCAACTGAGACAATGAATGGCAATACTGCCTGCAAATCCTGTACCTGTTTTTCGTGCGGGCACGAAATTACGTTTCCCTGTGCGTCAACCTCGCATCTTTCCGGGCCAAGTTCAAAGCCCAAAAGCGGTGCGGAAAACAGGACAAGTGACAGGAAACCCGCGACAAGCATTATGCCTGCAATTATTTTGAGGTTTGGGTTCATGCACTATTTGGCCTGTAAAGGCATTTTAAAGGCTTCTGCATGGTTTCACGATTCGCTATATATGGTTTCAGCTGCAATTGTTGCAGGAAAAAACCCTGTTTTTTGCGGGGTTTCAAAGGAGGAAAAAAATGAAGCTAGAAAACAGTTTGGTTTCAACTGTCCTGCTTGCAATGGTTTTTGGAGTTATTCTTTTCAATGCCTTTTTGCAGCTGCAGTTGAACTCTCAGATTACGGGCATGCAGGGCCTGGTGCTGGCGGGAGAAAATGCCGGTGCGGCAACAAGCACTTCAACACAGTCCCAGCAGTCGAGTCCGCAGGCACAGCAGAGCCAGCCGGCAGTTGACCCTGCAAAATTCCAGGAAGCTGTCGCCAGAATAATGCCAAAGGGCATGCCGCCTGTTTATGGCGGGGAAATGCAGATTTCTTTTGACAGGCCGGAAGAGGCGATTGTCGCGCTCTCAAAATATGACGGGGGCTGGGCAACCGGTGCAAACGCAATAAAGTTTGCCGACCTTGGCGAAGAGGAAAAGCAGCGCTACTTAAAAATCGGTACAAGCATTGCGTGCGAGTTTTGTTGCGGTGCAAAAACAATGGTTGCAAAGGATGGCGAAGCGGCATGCGGTTGTGCGCACAGTGCGGCAATGCGCGGGCTTGCAAAATACCTGCTTAAGAATCACGCGGCAGAGTTTTCTGACGAACAGATTCTGGAAGAGGTGGTCAAAGTAAAGACGCTTTCTTTTCCAAAACAGATGGTTGAACGCGCCCTTTCTCTTGAAGCAAAAGGGCAGTCAATTAATTCGGTGACACAGAGCCTGCCTTCACAAGTTGGCGGGTGCTAAAAGGAGGAAAAAAAATGTGCGGTAATTGTTGCGGCAACGAGCACGCAAAAGAGAATTCAAAAAAAGAAAAGGGTGAAAAGCATGTCCAAAAACAGTGAGGAGAACTCAGGCGGGCATGAAAAAGATGCAGGCTCGCAGGGCCTTTTTGGAGGCAACAGGATGATGGTGCTTGTTTTAGCAGTCATTTTTGTTGTTTCGGCCCTGCAGACTTTCCAGCTTGCAGGAGCAATGAATTCCATTACAGAGCTTAAAAGCACGACCGGAAATTTTGCCGGAATTAGTTCAGGTGCAAACAGCCAGGCCAGCGCTTTCGGGCCTGCAGGTCCGGCTGGAGGCTCTTTGCCTTCCCCGGTTCAGACGCTTCCAACGCAAGTTGGGGGCTGTTAGGAGACTAACAGAAAAACAGCAATCAAAATGAAATACCCCCATAGGAAAAGGTGATTGGGTTGAAAACGCAAAAAATGTTTTTTTTGGCAGTGCTTGGAATTGTGCTTTTGGGCATTGTTCCGGGCATTGCCGCCCAGTCCACCCCAGATTTAACCGCTGCAAACATTGCGGTCATTTATGTCAACGAGGCCTGCTCGCACTGCAGGATGTATTTGTCCAACCTGAAAATGTTTTTGGAAAAAGAAGGATTTTCTGTTACAGAAAAAAACATGGTAAACGACCTTGGCGCGCGAAAAGAATGGGCTTTGTTCCATGAAAAAAACGGGATTCCCATTGAGTTTCAGGGCCACCTGACTGTTGTCCTCAATGGCTCGTTTGCAATTGAAGGCCATGTGCCAATCAAACTTGTCAAACAGGTTTTTGAAAAATATCCAGACAAAGTTTTTCCACTGATTGCCTTGTTACAGGACGAAATGGTAAACGAGGACCAGGTTGAATCGTACAGTGTCTGGACTCCGGAGCAGGCAGTCAAGTGCGCCCCAAATCAGCTTCCAGGTGAATGCTCTGTTTTGCCGTCCTCTTCAGGCAAAGAAAACCCGCTATTCCTTACAGGCCTTGTGGGGCTTTCAGGGCTTGCGGCTGGCCTGCACCCGTGCACGATTGGCGTGCTCTTGTTTTTCCTTGCGTTTTTGTTTTCCATTCAGCTTTTGCGCAAAAACGCTTTCAAAATCGGTGCGGCATACATTGCAGGAGTATTCATTGCGTACTTTTTGATCGGGTTTGGCCTTATGCAGGCAATGGTTTTTACAGAACCGCATTTTGCCGCAAAGGCGTCAGCCGTGCTTGTGTTTGTAATTGGTGTTTTAAACATCCTGCGCTTTTTTGTCCCTTCAATCAATGGGTTTTCGCTTCCTTCTTTTTCAAAAGAGTTTGTCGCGCAAAACGTTGAAAAGGCGTCAATTCCTGCGGCTTTCATTGTCGGGATTGTTGTCGGCGTATGCTCTTTTGGCTGCACTGCGGGAATCTATTTCTCGGTCCTTGGGTTTGTTGTCACGGAGCCTTCTCTTGGGCTGGTTCTTCTTGCGTTGTACAACTTTTTGTTTGTGCTGCCATTGATTGTGATTTTGTTTTTGGCTTCAAACGAGAAAACGGTTGAAAGAATTGAATTGCTTCAGGCAAGGCACAACAAGAAACTCTTTTTGGCTGCAGGAATCCTGATGGTTCTCATGGCGATTTTCCTCTGGATTTACGTGGGTGGTTTTTGATGGCAAAAGCGAATTTTCATGCAGTACAAGGCGATGTTGCCTTGTCACAGGAATTGCTTTTGGGGGTGATGAATCTGGCTGCAATCGAAGAGCACCTTGCTTTCACGCTGGCAAAGACAGGCAACCCGGAATATACCGGTTTTTTGTCTGCGATTAGGAAGCTTCGCTCAAAGCATTTGAGAAAAATCGTTTCAAACCTTGAAGGCGAGAACTGGTGCGTTGCAAAGCACCTGCTTTTGGCTTCAAAGCATTTTGAGGAAACAGCGGTAAAGCTTGCAAAAAACAGTGCCGGAAAAAAAGAGGCAATGGAATTGTGGCGTGACTCGCATGAATTGCTGCAGGCCTTTTGGGTCCTGCAGGAGATTGCGCAAAAAAACAAAAAAAATGGAATGAAAAGCAAAAAAGCGGCAGGAAAAAACAATCAATTGGAACAAAAAAACAGAAAGCATTTTTCTGGAAAGAATGGTGCCGGAAAATGAGCCTGTTAAAAGACCTGAAAAAAGAACTTCCTGTCCAAAGCAGGAAAGTCATTGCGCGTTTTTTGTCTTCTCCATGCTGTGGCGAGGACAAGGAATCAGGAAATAATCTTAAACAAAAAAAGGAGGAATAATGAATGGACAAACTTTCAATGGCAGTTGGGGCAATGGTTGTCGCAGGAGTTTTTCTTGTCGGCTTCTCTTTGCTCAATGTTTTTTCAGGCCCAAAACCGCTTGAAAAAAACGAGGTGAATTTCCAGGCGCTTGCCGCGCTTGAAAATAAAGACGACAAGTGCGCTGTTCCACCAGGCCAGGACCCCGTAAAGTGGCGCGAGCATCTGGGCCATCACCCTGATTTATACGGGGATTGCTTCAAATAGCTGCAGGAATTTACAGGGGGTGAATGACTTGGAAAAATTCAGCGTGAAAGCAGCAGCAATTTCTGGCGCCCTTACAGGGGCAGTTCTTCATGCCTTGGCTGGCTTGTTTTTGTGGGCGTCGCCTGGCATGATGATAAGCGCAATGCGCAACATGATGTATTACCGGTTTCCCGAAAACGCGTTTGCCTTTAACTTTTACAGTTTTTTGGGCGGCATTGTCGGCGGGCTGGTAATCGGTGCAATTGTGGGTTACCTGATTGCGGTCTTTTACAACTGGGGCCTTTCAAAATGAAAAAGCGCAATTCCTTGCTTTACGGGCTGGCTGGCTTTGCCGGCCTGTTATTGCTTTTTTTTGGCATTCTTTCTTTCGCAAACTCGCCTGAACACGCTGTCTCGCAGTTCCTTTCAGGCTGGTTTTGGATTCTTCCTCTCACTGCCGGTTTTGGCGTGCAGGTCGGCCTGTATGTCTGGATGCAAAACCAGTTTCTTGAAACCGGCAATGTTGTCGGAAAAGAAATAGCTGCCACTGGAACGGTTTCGGGCACTACGATGGTTGCATGTTGCGCACACCACCTTGTTGATATTGTCCCGCTTTTGGGTGTAAGCGCTTTTGCCTTGTTTTTGAACCAGTTCCAGCCGGTGTTTATTGTTGTCGGGCTTTTTTCCAACCTTGCGGGAATCATTTTAATGCTTATGGCTGCCCAAAAGCATGGCGTCATCCAGAACCATTTTGTTTTCAGGGTTGCCAAGGACTGGGATTTTGGGGGGATTTTTCTTGCAAGCGTTTTTTTCGGGATAATTGCTTTCTTTGGAGTGCTTGCACAGATTTTTTCTTCCAGTTTATGACAAAACAGGGATTTTTATTCCACAAAGCTGTTTTTCTTTGCACAGGTCAATGGTGTGAAAATGTTTGAGTTTTTGCCTTTCCTTGCATTGAGTGTTGCCCTTGGCTTTAAGCACTCTTTTGACGCAGACCATGTTATCGCTGTTTCAAACGTGCTGCGAAAATCCTCTAGCCTGAAATCCTCTGCGCGGATTGGCGCAAGCTGGGCTGCAGGCCACATGATTACTGCCGGAATCGTGACTCTGGTTTTGTTTTTTTTCCGTGAATCTTTTTTGGCGCTTTTCCTGCCGTATTTTGAAAAAATCTTTGGAGTGATGCTTGTCTTTCTTGGCGTTTACAGCCTTTTGGACATGTTTGTTTTTCACTCGCACGCGCATGGCCACGGCGAAGAAAACCACTCGCATTTTCACATGCACATGAAAAAAAACGCGCAGGAAGATTCCCACGTTCACAGGCACGTTTTTGGAATAGGCATAGTGCACGGCCTTGCCTCAAATGACGAACTGCTTTTGCTGTTTTCCGTTTCGCTTGGAGTGGCAAGCCTTGGGTTGCTTTTGCTTGGGCTTGTTTTTTTCAGCATTGGCGTAGTGCTTGGCATGCTGTTTTTTTCAGTCGTGTTCTCGTTTCCTTTAATCAAGGCAAAAAGCCAATTGTTTTACGCGTTTGTCTCTTTGGCCGTTGGCTTTTCAAGCGTTTTGTTCGGGCTGCAGATGATTGAAGTTTTCTAATAGCTCACACCAAGCCGCTCTGAAAGCTTTTCCAGCATGTCTTTTGTCATTGACTTTAGGCTATAGCTTGGCTTCCAGTCCCATTCCTTTCGCGCAGCGGAATCGTCAAGTGATTTTGGCCAGGAGTCCGCGATTTTTTGGCGAAAGTCCGGCTTGTAGGAAATCCTGAATTCGGGAATTTCTTTTCTTATGCTTTCAGCTTGTTCGGCGGGCGAAAAGCTCATCGCGTTCACGTTGAAGTCCGCGTGGTGTTTTAGTTTTGAAACCGGTGCATCTGCTAGGTCCATTATTGCCTTTAGCGCGTCAGGCATGTACATCATTGGCAAATAAGTGTTTGGCCCCAAAAAGCAGGTGTACTTTTTTTGTTTGAGGGCTTCATAATAAATTTCTACAGCGTAGTCGGTTGTCCCGCCGCCGGGAAGTGCTTCACTTGAGATTATGCCTGGAAACCTTACTCCGCGAACGTCTAGGTTGAACTTGTGGAAATAATAGTTTGCCAAGAGCTCGCCTGCGACTTTTGTAACCCCGTACATTGTTGTCGGTCGCTGGATTGTCTCGTTTGGCGTTTTGTCGCGCGGGGTTTCGGGCCCAAATGCCGCAATCGAGCTTGGAATCATTATCCGTTCAAGGTTCATTTCGCGCCCCAGTTCAAGCACATTGTATGTGCCATTCATGTTCACGTCCCATGCAAGCTGTGGGTGCTTTTCGCCTTTGGCTGAAAGAAGCGCCGCAAGATGGTAAACCGTGTCAATGTCATGTTTTTTTGCTACCTCAAAAAGCTTTGCCTTGTCTGAAACTTCAAGGAATTCTGCAGGCCCTGCTTCAAGGAGTTCTGCTGAAGGGTTTGTTCTGTGCCATGTGGCAACCACGTTGTCTTTTCCGAATTTTTTCCGCAGTGCGGGCACAAGTTCTGACCCGATCTGTCCAAACGCTCCGGTAACCATGACACGCTTCATCTACATCACCAAGTGGTTTGTAGAAAAAAGCTTTTTTAAATCAAGCTAAAAAATGCCCTTGCGCTTTAGTCAGGTGACGGAATTTTTGCCTATTTGCGCCACGCGGAAATGCGTGGCTTTCTTGGAAAAATAAAAACGTTTTCTTTTGAAGCGCCAATCCTTGAGCCTTTCATTAAAATTTTCTCGGAAGCCTGTTTTGTTTGGGCACTTTTATCCAGCAACGTATCGCAAATCAATTCTTTCTTTTTTTTCCGCCATTTTACCGCTTGTCAATCATTTTGAGAAAATCGTGTTTTGCGCGCTCCAGCATGCCAACAACCATGTGGAGTTCGCCGGTTCCGATTATGCTTGAAGTGAACTTTGTGTCTTCTTTGTCTTCGTAGGCAAAAAAGAAGTATTTTGGCTCAACGCCTGCGTCCTTTGCCTCTTTTATGATTTTTTCCTTTAGTTTTTCTGTATCCAGCATTCAATCACCTTTCCCTTTGTAAACTTTTCTTTAAATAAAATAAGAAAAAAACTTAGTTAAGGGTTACGGAAAAGGGCTGGCTTTCCTCAAGCGTGAAAGGCGCGATGTTTCGGGGGTTGTCATATGTTGCGGTGATGCTGCAGATTGTAATCGAGCCACTGTCCGCTGAAGACGGCACGTCAAGTATGTAAATCACTGATTCTTCGCTTTTTGGGCTCACCTGGTTGACAAACGACTTGCTAAAAGTTATCCAGTTTTGCCCTGAACAGTTTGACGTCAGGGAAATGTTTTTGATTGCAAGGTTTCCCGGGTTTTTGAGCTTGAGTGTAACCTGTCGTTGCGGGTAAGTGCCTGACTGGCTGTTAAAAGTCAGTGAAGTGTTTGAAATTCCCTGGAATTCCAGTTTTGCAGAGCTTTTTCGAACAACAAGGTCGAGTTCTTTTGGTATTTCAAAAAACGATGTTTTGAACACAAACCTTCCAAGGATGTTTTCCTGTGTTGCGCTGTCAGAAAAGTCTATGCCTGTTGGGACTGAAACGGTTATCCCGATTTCTTCTTCGCGCCCTGCCTTAATTACCGGAATCGGAAGCGGTGTGGAAAAATTGAACCATCGCGCGACTTCGTCTTTTGGGGAAAACTGGGTTTCATTAATCAAAATCTCGATGTTGAGGTTTTCTATGTCAAAATCGTTTTGGTTAGAGATTTTTATTTTCTTTTCGGCTGAAGTAGTTCCTTCTTCGACAGCTCCAAAGTTTGTTGTGCCGGAAATCCTTAGCTTGTCCTGGTTGAATGCAATCAGGTCAAAAGAAAAAGTTTCCTTTGCTTTTGGGTTGTCAAGTCCCTGCACTCTTATTGTGCCGGAGATGTCGTTTTTTATCTGGTTTTTCTGCAGGTCGTTTCTTACCTGCACCGTCAGGGTGACTGTCTGCTGTCCCGGGAAAAGCACTAGAGGGGTATCGTACAAAATGTCCATTGTTTCCTTTCCGGCTCCGCCTTCAAACACTAACTCTATTTCTTCCTGTGCTTCTGAACTGTTCACAAATATTGCTTCAAGTTCTGCCCTTTGCCCGACAACAAGTTTTGCTGGAAAATCTTCCATTAAAGAGAATTCTACCTTAAGGTTTTTTTCAAGGGTTTTTTCAACTTCCATTGCGTCTTGGACTTCAAAGCTTGTCCGGTTTAGTGGCTTGTAGCCTGCAAGTGCAACAGAATAAAAATAAGTGCCTTTTCTAAGGCTTATTTTTTTCCCGCTTCTGATTGTCTCGATTTCTTTTCCGTCCGTTCCGGAAATTTTCACAAGTGCGTCGCTTAATTCAAGCCCTTCAGTGTCGTTTACGCTAAAGCTGACTTCTTTTATGCTGAAAACAAAAAAGTCCGCGACAAAAAACAGGATGGCTAGTGCGACAAGGCCGATGATTATTTTTTTCTTGTTTGCCTTTACCGCGTCAATTGCCATGCCTGCGGTTTCCTTGGCCTTGTCCATTGGGCTGTCTTCGTAGAATTCTTCTTCGTTGCCGCTTCCTGGGGAATCGTATTTTCTCTCGCTATCTGGTCCGGGGTACATTTCAAACAACTTTAATAATACTAATTAGTCAAAATAAAAGGTTTTTGCTTTGGTTTAAACCATTAATCCCCTATTTCAAGCCGGAACAGGTTCGGAATGCCTACTTCGAGCTTTTTTTTCAGGCGAGAATATTGCCTTGTTGTTATTTCGCTTGCAAGGGACAGCCTGTACTTTAGGCTTGAAAGCCAGTTGGAGATTTCTTGCCTGTTTTCCTTTACGATTGCGGCAGAGTTTTCCAGCCTGCTTTTTTTGCCTGTTGGTTTTGCGTAAAATAATGCCGGGCCTTCAAGCCCGACTGCCTCATGCAGGTGGATGCATTTTTTGAGGAACAGGTCTGTTTCCTGCAGGGGAAAATCCTGTTCTTCAAGCAAGGCAAGTCCCGCTGCAAGCAGGTCAATGTGCTCAAATAGTTTTGCAAGAAGCTTTTTTCCGATTTTTTGAGTCATATATTCACTATTATATACTATTATAGGCGGGGCTTTGTGGTTTTTGGAAGAGTGCACTTCCGATGGCAACAACCTTTAGCGAGTCGTTTGAAGTTGCTGTGGGCTTAAGCCCTTGAATTTTTTTTGTTTTCTTTTTGCGGGCTTTGCTCTAGTTTTTGAATTAGTTTTTCTTTTGACAATATTATTTCTTTGAGGTTTTTTATGAGTTCGTCTTTTTCGTCCAGTTTTGAGGTAATTGAGTGGAGTTTTTTTCTTGACTCTACTTCTGCTTCGGCCCGTGCCCTGGTTTTTTCTTCTTCAAGTGAAAGAATCTGTTTTGAATAATTGTTGCGGAGTTTGAGTGTTTCGTTTTCGATGTCAAGCACTATGCGTTTTGCATAGTCCCTTTCTTTTTTCAGGATCGTTGTCAGGTCGATTGTTTTTGCGGCAAGCTGGCTGCTTGCCTCTTCAATTGACCTGTATTTTTCGCGCATGAAAATGTACGACTGCTGGAATTGTTCTGTGATTTTGCGGTAAGAGTCTAAAGAGAGTTCAAGCATTCTTTGCTCGCCTTCCATTTTTCGCGCAAGGATGTTGATGTCTTTTTCCAGGTCGTGGCTTGTGTTTTCTTCAAGGCGTGCCAAGTGCGATGAGTGCCTTATTTCCTCGTATTTTTTCTTGAGTGCCTGGAATTCGTTTTCTTTTTCTTCAAGCAGGTCAAGCACTTTTTTTGGGCTTTTGCCAAGAGTCGTGCCTTCGCCGAACTCTTTTCTTTCAAGGATGCTCAGGCGCTCTACAAGAAACCTTGTTTTGAGGACAAAGGCAAGCACTTTTTGTTCAAGCGAAGAATAAAGGTCGGGGTTTGTCAGGTCGTCTGCAAGCAGCTCTATTCCTTTTTCGCGCGCTGTCTGCACCCGCGTTTGTTCAAGTTTGTTGTTCCGGTCAAGGACCGTAATCAGGTTTTCAAGCTCTTTGATGTGCTCTGGCAGGCCTGAAACATTTTTTCCCTCTTTTCCAAACTGGGTTTTTGCCTCGTCAAGGAGCTGTTTTATTTCTTCAAGGGAATGGATTGAATGGACAAGCGAATAAATGAAAGAGGCCCGAGAGTGCTCTCCCCAGTGCTTTGCGTAAAGCCTGTCCTGGAGGGAATTTACCGCCTCAATGACTTTTTCGGAAATGATGATTGCCTGCGCCATGGCTGTAATGTTATTGCCTGAAGCTGTATTTATTTCTTTTTAAAAGACGGGGGTTTTCCAGGAAAGGTTTAAATATAAAAATCATGTAATCATAGCAAAATGAAAAAAATCTTATTAGCTGTTTTTGCAGTCATTGTGTTTCTAAGCGGTTGCGCTAATCAAGACAGCAATCTTTCTGGAAACGGCACGGTTGCTATAAACATTTTGCAAGTCCAGGAACTTTTGAAAAACCAGCAGGTATCCCTGAGTTCAAGGCAGTATTCTTCGGAAGATGTTTCAAAAGAGCTTGTTTCACTTTCGGCCGAGTGCAGGGCTGCGCTTTCTCCAAACCAGTACACTGTGGTTTTTGCAAAAGGAGTTGGTATTGACCTGAAAGTTTTTGTTGATGAAAAAGGAGAGGTTATTTGTTCTTCCCAAAACGAGCCGGAGCATGCCGGTTGTCAGTCTGCTGCCGAATGCGATGACGGGCTTCTTTCAACAGTTGATTCCTGTGATGAATCGGGAAAATGTTTCAGCGTTCGCACTACTGACTGCAAAACAGGGGATAATTTTTGCCCACAGGGCTGTTTCAGGAAGACCGATTCAGACTGCCTTGCCGAGTGCTTGCAATTCTCTGACTGCGATGATTCTGACAGGACCACTGCTGATGCGTGTGTTGGCATAATAAAAAAGTGTACTAACCAGAAAATTTTGTCAGAGGGTATTGAAGCAGTTGCATGTGAAAGTGATTCTGACTGCTCTTCAGACAATGTCTGCCGGATTGCCTCCTGTGGCCCTGATGGCCTGTGCAGGCTTGAAAACCAAAAAAACGGGTATTACAAGGCCAGTTTTGGCGAACCGGTGTGCGGAAAGAGCAGGGAATGCTTTGGTGGTGAATGCGTTGACTCGTTGGAAAATCCGCTTTGGATTCTTTCTTCGGTTTTTGAATGGGAAAAACAAAACACTGTAAAAATAACCGTCAAAGCAAGCAAGCTTGCAAGTTCAGTGCTTAAGTATGGAAGAAGCCAGACTGGGCTAAAAGCCATTAACGGGGAAAGCATTTCTGTAGAACCCGTTTTTTTGGTTGACGACCTTTTGCCGGGCCTTGAATACTTTTTCCAGGTTATCCTGTCCGACCAGCAGGGCCTTTCAAGCGTGCAGACACAACTTGTAAAAATTAAAAACTGCCTGCCGTGCAATGATTCGGACGCCTGCACTCTTGATTCATGCGATTTTGATTCAGGTATATGCCTGCACGAACCTGATGCATCAAAGACTGGCTGCCAAACGCAATAACTTCGATTGCTTGTTTATGCAGCTATTCATGGTTAAAAGCAAAATTTATATACAAGTAGAGCGCTTAAATAAAACAATTTAAATGCAAAACAAATATTTGGGGTTATTTTTTTTTGCTTTTCTTGCGTTTTCCTTAAACGTCTTTGGCCAGTCTACCTGCACTTCATCTACCCTTTCGAGCTGTTATGAGTCTGCTTCTTGCACATCAGTGGGTGGTTATTGGTGCACAAGCGATAGCAGTTCCGGCTGGTGCTTTTCAACTGCGTGTCCTGTATGCACATCGGCAAACCTTGGGTATTGTTATAGTCAGTCAAATTGCACAAGTGCGGGCGGCAACTGGTGCAGCACAGGAAGCTCTGGCTATTGCTCTTTAGCTTCCTGCCCTGTCTGTTCAAGCTCTTCTTTGTGGAATTGTTACGACTCGGGAGCATGCTCCAACGCGGGCGGCACATTTTGTTCCAACTACTGCTATTCAAGTGCCTCATCGTGCCCTCCAGGCGGTGGCTCTGGTGCGACTTGCGGTAACGGTTCCTGTGAAAGCGGAGAAACAACCAGCAGCTGCCCGTCAGACTGCGGCTCTTCAGGCGGCTCAACCTGTTCTTCAACTAATTACTGGAATTGTTATAACCAGTCTTCCTGTAGTGGCGCCGGCGGTACATGGTGCCAGACAAGCTCTTCTTCTTATTCATGTTATTCAAGCGGGAGCACCTGTGCTGTTTGCAATTCTTCCAGCATTTATAGCTGTTATTCCCAGTCTGCATGCACTGGCGCCGGAGGCAGCTGGTGCGGCAGCGGCACAAGCGCTTGGTGTTCTTCCAGTTCGTGTCCTGTCTGTTCAATTTCTTCGCAGTACAACTGTTATGACCAGACAACATGCACTGGTGCAAGCGGCTACTGGTGTTCCAGTTCTGCCGGCGGAAGCAGTTGGTGTTCGTCTTCGCCGTGCCCCGTTTGCAATTCAACTAATTTGAGCTATTGCTATGATTCTTCTTCTTGTACTGGCGCGGGTGGGCAATGGTGTGCAAGTTCAGGCGGCGGGAGCGGCTGGTGTTCTTATTCTTCTTGCGGCGGAGGGTCAACGGGCTACACATGCAGTTCAACAAATCCGTCCTATTGCTATGACAGCGCTTCATGCACTGGTGCTGGCGCACAATGGTGCGGGACTTATTGTAGTTTTTCCTGCCCGACCTGTTCTTCAACTTCTCCTTGGAATTGTTCTTCCCAGTCAACGTGCACTGGTGCCGGAGGCAACTGGTGCTCTAGCGCTTCGGGAAGCCCCTGGTGTAGCAGCTCTTCCTGCCCCGTGTGTGAAACAACAAGTGTCTGGAATTGTTACACGCAGTCTGCATGCACTGGTGCCAGCGGCAACTGGTGTGAATCTTCCGGCGGTTACGGTTATTGTTCTTCGGGGTCGTGCCCGACTTGTTCAAGTGCTTCTCCGTGGAACTGTTATACGCAATCAACCTGCAGTACAGCTGGAGCCCAGTGGTGCCAGTCTTCCGGCGGGGCATATTCGGGCGGTTCAAGCGGTTATTGTTCTTCTTCTTGTCCCACGTGTTCAAATACCTCGACTTGGAATTGTTATGACCAGTCTTCGTGCACTACTGCCGGGGCAAACTGGTGCACTGGCTCGGGCGGCTATGGCTGGTGTTCTTCTTCAACCTGCCCTGCATGCAGTCTTTCTTCTCCGGGAAACTGTTATGACAAGCCAACCTGTGAGACTGCCGGCGCGCAGTGGTGCGGCAGTTCTTCCGGCTATGGCGGCTGGTGTTCTGGCTCTTGTCCAACTTGCTCGACTTCTTCTTCCTGGAATTGTTATGATTCGTCATCGTGCACTTCTGCTGGCGCAAACTGGTGCACTGGTTCCGGCAGCATGATGGGTGGCGGGACAAGCGGCTGGTGTTCGACTTCTTCTTGCCCAACCTGTTCTTCGGCTTCCAATTGGAATTGTTATGACCAGTCTTCCTGCACTGGTGCAAGCGGCAACTGGTGTTCAAGTGCGGGCGGCTATGGCTGGTGTTCTTCTGGCTCTTGCCCAACCTGTTCTTCAACGAGTGTCTGGAATTGCTATGACAAGCCAACCTGTGAGGGTGCAACCGGAAACTGGTGCGGCACTTATTGTTCTTCTGGAACCTGTCCTGTCTGCAGTTCCGCAAACCCGTGGAGTTGTTCTGACCAGTCTTCATGCACTGGTGCCGGGGCCAACTGGTGCGGCACTTATTGTTCTACCGGAACCTGTCCAGTTTGTTCATCCAATTCGCCATGGAATTGCACTGATAAGACAAAATGCACCGGCGCAAATGCCAACTGGTGCACGGGCTCAAACGGCTACAGCTGGTGTTCCACTTTTTCCTGTCCAGCATGCAGCGAGTCTAATCCTGGGAATTGTTCGGATGCCGGCCAGTGTACCGGAATCGGGCTTGAATGGTGCGATTCAGGCGACGGGAAAGGCTGGTGCAGCCCAGAGTGCCCTGTCTGCGAAAGCTCTTCGCCCGGAAATTGCCTGACTGAGTCAACATGCACAAGTACGGGCCTGTCGTGGTGCGGTTCTTACTGCACAAGCGGGAGCTGCCCGTTGTGCGAGCCTGGCAAGCAATGGAATTGCGCAACTGAAGGTGCCTGTGTCGGGGCTTCCGGCGAATGGTGCGCTGTTTCCGAGACTGAAGGCTATTGTTCTGATTCCTGTAAAAAATGCGATGCGACACAAATAGGGGCTTGTTTTTCAGAGGACGCGTGTCAAAATGTTGGCGGAACATGGTGTGGTTCATGGTGCAGCGACAAGGCCTGCCCTGTTTGCACGCCCGAAGAGTCCTGGGCGTGTTCCTCAAAAACGGACTGTGAGTCGATTGGTGAAAGCTGGTGCGAGGACAAAACCGGTTCTTTTTACTGCGCTGATTCCTGCCCGACATGCAACGCAAACGAGCCATATAACTGCAACGAGCAATCCGAGTGCGTTGCAGCGGGTGCACAGTGGTGCGGGGATTATTGCTCCACAGAATGCCTTGAGTGCTCGGAAGAAAACCCTTGGGCCTGCAGGACACAGGGAGACTGCGCTGCGTCAGGAAAAGAATGGTGCGGTGATGCAACGAAAGGCTGGTGCTCTGACCAATGCAATGTCTGTGGAGTAGAAACCCTGCAAAATTGTGTGACGCAGTCAGAGTGCACTGCAAATGCCGGCGAATGGTGCCTTAGCCTTGACGGGACAGAAAGTTTTTGCAGTGAAACCTGCAGCGTATGCGGCGAGTCCGACCATTCAAACTGCCTTAATGCTTCTGACTGCAGCCTTGCAGAAGGAAACTGGTGCGGCACTTTTTGTTCAAGTGATGAATGCAGTGAATGTTCAGAGTCAAACCCCTGGGCATGCAGTTCGTTTGGATCTTGCGGGGAAGCTGGAGGCTTTTGGTGCATTGAAGCAGGGCAAGCTTATGGCTATTGCTCTGGTGAAGAATGCGCGTCCAAGTGCTCAGAGCAAACACCCTGGAATTGCGTTGATGAAATAAGCTGCAATGAAAATTCCCTTGAATGGTGCGGCACATATTGTTCGGTTGAGTGCCCAAGTTCCTGTAATCAGGAAAACATTTATTCTTGTTCCTCAAAAGATGACTGCGCAGAAAATGGCGGCCAATGGTGCGTTTCGCCGACAGGGAATTCCGCCTGGTGCTCTGATTCATGCCCTGTTTGCTCTGACACTTCCCAGTGGAACTGTTATTCTGAACAGGAATGCCTTGGCGCTTCCGGAGACTGGTGTGACAGCGGGATTGGACAGCCGTATTGTTCAAATTCCTGTCCTGTGTGTTCGGCTGAAACGCCGTGGAACTGCAGCGACAAGGACACTTGTACGCAAAATGGCGCGAACTGGTGTGGAAATTATTGCTCTAAAGAACAGTGCCCGGTCTGTTCTTCGCAGACTCCCTGGTATTGCTATTCTGAAAAGGCCTGCGGGACTGCCGGAGCCAACTGGTGCGGTTCCTGGTGCTCTGAAAGCGAGTGCCCGGCGTGCAGTGATGACCAGCCGTGGAATTGCCATGAACAGCAATCGTGTACAGACGCTGGAGCGCAGTGGTGCGGAAACTATTGTTCAACTTCTTGCCCTGTTTGTTCCCCTGACCAGCCGTGGAATTGTTCAACACAGGACAATTGCCTTGGAATTGGCGCAAACTGGTGCGGGACATATTGTTCGGAACAGCAATGTCCTGTTTGTTCAGCCGACCAGCCATGGAATTGCCATGAACCCTCTTTGTGCACTGAGTCAGGCGGCAACTGGTGCGAACCGGTCTGGGGCGGAGGAATCGGATGGTGCTCCGACTACGAGTGCCCCAAGGCACAGGAGTACGCGGTCTGTGGAAATAACACCTGTGAGTCAACGCTTGGCGAAAACTCTGTCAACTGCAGCAATGACTGCACTTTGCCGGCAGAAACTGAAGTGCTGCTTTCCTGCGAGGAAGTGCTTGACGAATCAACCGGCCTGACAAGGCTGCAATGCCCGCAGGAAGAACCCCATGTTTGCTTTGACGAGCCGCAGGAAGTCGTTGATTCGTGCCTTAACTATGGCGGGGAGCCTTTTTCAGCGGTTGATGTTTTTGGCTGTCCTTTCACAAAGTGTGAACTTGCAGGTTATTCAGAGGAAGAGGTTTTCCTTGAAAAGGAATGCCTTTCAGACGAGCAAATAAATCTGTATTCCACAGAATGTGCCGTCAATGGACTGAAGGTCGCACTTGATGTAGGCCTTGACGGCTGTTTTGCCCCAAGATGCGGGGGCATCGAAGAATCGCTTGAAGATTCGTGTGAGGCTTTTGACTTTGGCGAGATTGCAGAAATTGAAAAGAACTGTTCAGTGCAGCTTGGGTCTCTTGCCTATGAATATGATGAAGCCGGATGCAAAACTCCTGTGTGCCGTTCCTTGGGCGAAAGCTCATGCTATCAGGTGCCGGAAGAAACTACTTCCTTGTGCATGCAGTCTGGCGGGGAAATGGTTGTGCTAAAAGACGAAATCGGCTGTGTGACTTACTCGACTTGCCTGATTGAGTCAGACCAAGAGCTGGAATTTGAACCGGTTGTTGAGCGCCCAACAGATGAAGACCTCCGCGCCACAACAAACGAACTGAAAGAGCTTGAAGGCATTTTGCAAGTGATAATTGAAAGGCTTGACTCGTTGTCGGTATTTTTCGAACAATCAGGCGATACAGCCAGCCTTAACAAGGTGGCAGTCGCAAAGTCAATGCTTGAAGGTTCCCTGGATAAACTGGAAAACATGATTTCGTTTTTGGAACAAAACCTTGGCGGTGTGACAGTTGAAGACTTGTCAAACGCCCGAAAAGAACTGGGGCTGATTTCAGAAAACATGCAGGGTGTTTTGTTTGTGCTTCTTTCACCCGCTGACGTGCAGGAAAGTTCTTGCGGGTCAAACGAGCAGTGCCTGCAGAAAAACCTGTCACAGTGCAGGCCTTCGAGTGCAAACCTTGTCCAGGACGCGATTACTTTCAATGTGGAAATCAAGGGCATTGAAAACGAAAGATGCGTGTTAAATGTCGGGGCAGTCATTGACAACGAAAATGTTTCAATGGTTTGCAGGTATGCCGGTTATCATTTGGGAATAGTTGGCGGAAATGAAGTTGAAGGGTTCCTTGAAAGCTGTGAAGGAAACCTGCTTGAATACATGTACCAGCTATCGGGGGTGCAGTGATGGGGCTTGAAGGAAACAAAAACCCGTTGAAATCTTTTTTGGGCGGGAAAAAAGACAAGTTGATAATTGTTCTTGCGGTCGTGTTTCTTGCGGGACTTTTTTACAACCTTTATTTTGGTTTTCCGGGCACTCAGCAAACGTCAACTCTTGAAAAACAGATTGCTGACAGGATTCAGTCAGGCCTGCCGGTGACTTCCAAGGAAGACGCGACAAAATCCCTTGCCGCTGTAAGCCAGGAGCTTGAAAACGTGCGCGGCACTGTTTCAGAGATAAACAAGGGGCTTGAAGGAAAAGAACAGACAACCCCAACAGGGCTTTTTTCGCTTTCGGAAGTTGCAGTCGCTGCAGTGTTTTTTGTGGCAGTTGTCGGGCTGGTGCTTTTTATCATTACCCGGAAAAAGCAAACAGTGTGAATTGCTTCTGCAAAAAGCTTTCACAAAGCCTTTTATACTTCTTTTTTTATCATTTAATTCATGTTTTTGTTTGAGAAAAACGGCGTCTGCATTGACAGCGGAAAGCAGATTTTTGTTGACGCTTTTGGCCTTCGGGACTCAAGTGTGCTGATAAGCCACGCGCACTCTGACCATTTTCGTTTAAGCGAGTCAAACACTTATTTCATGACAGAGCAGACGTTTGCGCTTGCGGATTCGAAAAAAAAACCAGAAGTAAAGCTCGTGCCTTTTGGAAAAAAATTCGACGTGGAAGGCTTCGAGGTTTCAATGCACCCCTCAGGGCACATTCTTGGCTCAAGCCAGTTCAAAGTATGCAATGGAATGGAAGCAGTTGTGACGTCTGATTTCAAGCTCCAAAAATCGCTTTTGTTTGAGCCGGCAGAAATCCTTCCATGCGACACTCTTCTCATTGAGTCGACTTTTGGCCTGCCGGAGTTTTCTTTTCCGTCCCGCGAAAAAGTTTATGACGACATGAAAAAATGGGCAGAGCAAAAACTGGCGGAGAAAAGCTTTGTCGTTTTTGGCGGGTATGCAACCGGCAAGGCGCAGGAACTGACAAAATTCTGCAACGAGTTTTTGGGAATTGTGCCACTTGTGCACAAAAAGGTTTTTGAAAAAAACACGCTCGCAGAAAAGGCTGGCCTGAAGCTTGGCAGATTCATCGGGTTGGACCACAACATGTCTGAATCGCAAGTGTTGATTTTGCCACCGCAACTTATTAATTCTTTCATGGTTGAAGCGCTTTCCATGCAGCTTTCGAAAAAAGTCGAAGCAGCGATTGCAACCGGCTGGAAAAGGTTTTCTGGCTTTAAGACTTTTCCGTTGTCTGACCACGCTGATTATGGGCAGCTTATGCAGTATGTAAAGGAGTCAAACCCGAAAATGGTTTTGACCCACCACGGTTTTGACGTGGAGTTTGCCGCAGCGGTTTCAAGAGAGCTGAAAATTCCCGCAAAGGCCCTGCGAAACGCAAGCCAGAAAACCCTAAGTGAATGCTTTAACTAGCTTTTTTTGGGGGTTTTCCCTTCCAAACCTTTTTATTTTCTTTTTAATCCATTCTTGGTAATGAAAAGGACTCATTCCTGTTCTGAGCTTGGCGTAAAGCATGTCGGCAAAAGCGTGGCTTTGGCTGGCTGGGTTTCAAACAAGCGCGACCACGGCGGCCTGACCTTTATTGACCTGCGCGATCGAAGCGGGTTTACCCAGGTTGTCTTTAACGGAAAAAAAGACGCAAAGCTTCACGACCACTCAAAAGCCCTTGGCTCCGAGTTTGTGGTTTTGGTAAAAGGCAAAGTCTCAAAGCGCCCAAAGGGCACTGAAAACAAAACAATCCCGACAGGCCTTGTTGAAATCGAGGCGGAGTCACTTGAAGTCCTCAATGAATCCGAACCGCTGCCACTTGAAGTTTCAGATCACGTGAATGCAAGTGAGGAAACGCGCCTGAAATACCGCTACCTTGATTTGCGGCGCCCGCAAATGCAGAAAAAACTTGAAATCCGCCACCGCCTTGTAAAAACCGTGCGCGATTATTTTGACTCAAATGGTTTTTTGGAGGTTGAGACGCCGATTCTTGCAAAATCCACTCCTGAAGGGGCCCGCGATTACCTTGTTCCAAGCCGGGTGCACCCGGGAAAGTTTTTTGCGCTTCCACAGTCGCCACAGCTTTTCAAGCAGTTACTGATGGTGTCCGGCTGCGAAAAATATTTCCAGATTGCAAAGTGCTTTCGCGACGAGGACTTGCGCGCAGACCGCCAGCCGGAATTCACGCAGATTGATGTCGAGATGAGTTTTGTCGAAGAGGAAGACGTTTATGAAATAGTTGAAGGAATGGTAAAAGAAATTTTTTCCAAAACAATCGGCCTGAAACTAAAGACGCCTTTTCCCCGTATTTCTTTTGACGAGGCAATGTCGCGGTTTGGCGTTGACGCGCCAGACATGCGCTTTGGCCTGGAGCTAGTCGATGTAAGCGCGTGGGCAGACCAATCAGATTTCAATGTCTTTAAGGACACGCTCAAAAACAAGGGAATCGTCAAAGCCATCAACCTGAAAGCCTGTGGTGGGTTTTCAAAAAAAGAGCTTGAGGACCTGACTGAGTTTGTGAAAATCTATAAAGCAAAAGGCCTTGCGTGGCTGAAGTTTGCAGGTGGGGCGTTTGACAGCCCGATTAAAAAGTTTTTTTCAGAAAAATCCTTGTCAGACCTGAAGCAAAAACTTTCCGTAAAGGAAAACGACCTTGTCGTGTTTGTCGCTGACAGGGAAAGCGTTGTGAACCCTGCGCTTGGAAACCTGCGAAAAACCGTTGCAAAAAAACTCGGGCTTTTTGACGAAAAAACTTTTTCGTTTGTCTGGGTGTACGACTTTCCGCTTTTGTTTTTTAACGAAGAAGAAAACCGGCTTGAGTCAATGCATCACCCGTTCACTTCGCCAAAGCCGGAGCATGTGGGCCTTTTGTCAAGTGAGCCCTTGAAAGTCAAGGCGCGCGCTTACGACCTTGTCCTTAACGGAATCGAGCTTGGAGGCGGAAGCATCAGGATGCATTCGCCAAAAATGCAGGCAAAAATGTTTGAAGTCCTTGGGATTTCAAAAGAGGATGCGGAGCAAAAGTTTGGGTTTTTCCTTGAAGCCCTCAAATACGGCGCTCCACCGCATGGTGGGATCGCGTTTGGCGTTGACCGTATCGCGATGCTTTTGACCGGCTCTGAGTCAATCCGTGACGTGATTGCTTTTCCAAAAAACAAGGCTGCAGTCTCGCTTTTGGAGGGCTCTCCAAGCGGGGTCTCGGACAGGCAGTTAAAAGAGCTTCACCTAAAAGTTGAAGCCGGAAAAAAGGGCGCGTGATTTTTGTGGCGAAAGAAAAATTCGTAAAAGTGTGCCCGATTTGCGCAAGCGAAAACTATGTTGTGGACAAGTCAAACAAGTACCTGGAAGCAGCTGGCTCCAGCCGAAATTATGAATGCAATAATTGTGGAACTGTTTTTCCATTCCCTGTCGAGTTGTCCAAAACTGATTCAGCCCAGTTGTCAAAGGAATTTAAAATGCCGGCCCAAAACGTTTCGTTGCAGTCTCATTTTGCGCCTGTTGGTTTTTTCTTTGTCCGTTTTGTATGGAAAATAGAGGGTGCATCATTGTTGGCGTTTGCGGTTTTGGGAATCCTTGCAGGCATGGATTTTTCTGTAATGCTGTTTTTGGGAATTCTTGGCCTTGTAATGCTTGTGTTTTCATTTATGCGTGACAATGAGTTGAAGAAGGTGCAAAACAATGGACAAAAAACCCCTGCCTGAAAAACTTGTTGTTGACCGCGAGCTTTTGCTGCGTGTTGCCAAAAACGCGCGCCTGAACCTGTCTGAAAAAGAAATCGCGGTTTTTTTGCCCCAGTTTAAGGAAATGCTTGCTACTTTTCAGAAAATTTCTTCCATTGACGCGGATGGCTTTGACCCTGCGTTTCATCCGGTTGAAGTAAAAAATGTTTTTCGCGAAGACGTTGTTGAAAAATCCCTTTCGCAGGAAGATGCATTGAAGAATGCAAAGCACAAAAAGGACGGGTTTTTCAAGGGGCCCAAAGTGGTTGGATGAGTTCGAATTTTACCGCGCCATCGAAGATGGCGCACATGCGCGTCATGCACGGGCGCAACCGTGCGGTGGTTGGATGAAAAGCCTGGCTATTTCAGAGTTCAAGGAAAAAGTGCGTTCAGGCGAAATAAGCGTGCTTGAACACACGCATAAAATTCTTGAAGAAATTGAGTCGTCCAACAAAAAATACCATCATTTTTGCCTGGTTGCAAAAGAAAACGCTTTGTCGCAGGCAATGGCTGTTGAAAAAAAAATCAAAAAGGGTTTTGACGGTTTCCTTTTGGGCGTGCCGGTTTCAGTCAAGGACTCTATTTGCGTTAAGGGCGTTGAAAGCCGTGCAGGAAGCAAGATTTTGTCGGGATTTATTCCTTTAAGCAACGCCACGTGCATTGAAAAGGCAGTAAATGCGGGCGCGATTGTTGTCGGAAAGACTTCCCAGGACGAGTTTGGTTTTGGTTCTTATAGTGTAAATGTCGGGATCGGCTTTGAGGTTCCAAAAAACCCGGTTGATGAAAACCGTTCGTGTGGGGGCTCTAGTGGCGGGTGCGCCGGCTTTACTGCTTTGACTTCTTTTACCCATGTAAGCTTTGGCGAAAGCACTGGCGGAAGCATTGCGCCTCCTGCAAGCCTTTGCGGGGTAGTAGGCCTTACGCCTTCTTATGGCCGCATTAGCCGAAATGGCCTAATAGATTATGGCAATAGCCTTGACAAAATCGGCCCCATGTCTAAAACCGTTGAGGACTCGGCCATTTTGTTGGAGGCTGTAAGCGGTTTTGACGGAAAAGATGCCACGTCTTCAACTAAAAGCGTGGACTTTTACTCCTCTTTTGTTGGAAAAAGCGTGAAAGGAAAGACAATCGGGGTCGTAAAAGAGTTTTCGGGCGGAGCGCTGGACAAAGAGATAGAAAAGCTTTTTTTTGACAGGATTTCAGAGCTTGAAAAGGAGGGCCTGAAGATAAAAGAGGTGTCTTTGGCCTTGAATGCCGAGTATGCGATTCCGGCCTATTACCTTATGTCCACTCCAGAGGTGTCAACCAACCTTGCGCGCTATTGCGGCATGCGTTATGGCCTGCAGGAAAACCTTGAGGGGAGCTTTAACGAGTATTTTTCTCAAATCCGAAGCAATGCTTTTGGCATGGAAGTCAAAAGGCGGTTAATGCTTGGGACTTTTGCGCGGATGAGCGGGTTTAGGGACGCGTTTTACATGAAGGCCTTAAAGGTGCGGGCAAAGCTTTTGGCTGAATTCAGGCAGGCATTCAAAAAAGTCGACCTGATTGCAAACCCGACAATGCCTTTTGTTGCGCCGTTGTTTTCAGAGATTTCAAAACTCACGCCAATACAGCACTATTATTCTGATTTGTATGTCTGCCCTGCAAACATTGCCGGCCTGCCGCACATCAATGTGCCGGTCGGGAAATCAAAAGGCATGCCTGTTGGCATGCTGTTTACTGCCCCCCATTTTGAGGAAAAAGAGCTTGTGAAAATCGGTTCTGCAGTGGAGGCATTGTAATGGCTGAAAAATATCTTGAAAAAGAAAAAACCGTTGCAGTCAAGGCTGCAAAAGAAGCGCAAAAAACAATCCTGAAGTTTTTCCGTAAAAGTTTTTACGTGAAAAAAAAGGGCCGCATCGACCTTGCCACGCAGGCGGATTTTGAGTCGGAGAAAAAAATCCATTCAGTGATCCAAAAAAGTTTTCCGCGTGACTCTTTTTTGGAGGAAGAGTCCGGAAAAACAGCGGGTTCTTCTGGCCGCGTGTGGATTGTTGACCCGATTGATGGCACGATTAATTTTTCGCACGGCATTCCATGGTTTGCGGTGTCAATTGCTTTAATGGAAAAAGACGAAGTGGTTTTGGGGGTTGTCCTCAACCCTTTGACTGGCGAGGTCTTTTCCGCAAAAAAAGGGCTGGGTGCTTTTTTGAACAATAAGCCAATTTTTGTTTCAAAAACAAAAACCCTGCTTGAGTCTGTTGTCTCTACCGGTTTTCCTTACGAGCGCGGAGTTTTGGCGGAAAAAACCATTCAAAGCCTTTCAAACATTGTTGGGCAGGTACAGGGGCCGCGCGTGTTTGGCTCTGCTGTTTTGGACTATTGCCTTGTCGCCCGCGGGGACCTTGACGGGTTTTTTGAGTACAAGAATTTTCCATGGGACGCTGCAGCCGGAATGCTTTTGGTGCAGGAAGCAGGCGGGATTGTAACAGATTTTGACGGGAAAAAAGCCACGCCGTTTAGCGGGTCGTTTGTTGCTTCCAACTCAATTATCCATAACGAGCTTTTAGAGCAGCTGGTGAAGCCATGAAGAAAACAAAAACTTTTGCAAAAAAAACCAAAAAGCAACCGCCAAAAATGGCACTCTCAAAAGGGCCAGGGACAGTCATCGGCCTTGAAGTTCACGTGCAGCTTGACACAAAGTCAAAGCTTTTTTGCGGCTGCACGACCAAGGGGGTTGAGCCAAACACCGCCACTTGTGAAATCTGCCTTGGGTTTCCCGGAAGCAAGCCCATGCTTAACCGCGCTGCGGTTCATATGGCCGTCAAAACCGCTTTGGCGTTAAACTGCAAGCTCAACCGCTCATTCTTTTTTTCGCGAAAGACTTATTTTTATCCTGACCTGGCCAAAAATTTTCAGACAACCCAGTTTGAAAGCCCTGTTGGGGTTGGCGGATTTGTGCAGTTGCCAGGTCTTAGGGTAGAGCTTCAAAGAGTGCATCTTGAAGAGGACCCTGCTGCTTTGGTGCATGAAGGAAGCGTGTCGCAAAGCCAGTTTTCTCTTGTTGACTATAACCGAAGCGGGATTCCACTCGTTGAGATTGTCACTGCCCCATGCATGTCCAGTCCCGGGCAGGCGCGGGATTTCCTGAACGCGCTTTTGGTGACACTTGAATACATTGGCGTGTTTGACCAGAAAAATTCCACCCTAAAAGTTGATGCAAACATTTCCCTTGAAGGCGGAGAGCGCGTGGAGATAAAAAACATCCTTGGCTTTCGCTCGGTTGAAAAAGCGCTTTTGTCCGAAGAGAAGCGCCAGCTTGCGGCTTTTTCAAAAAAAGAAAAAATTGTGCGTGAAACCCGCGGGTTTGACGAAAAAACGCAGGGGACTTTTTCGCTTCGGAAAAAAGAAACAGACGAGGATTACGGTTACATTTTTGACCCTGACCTGCCGATTGTTGTGCTTGATGAAAAACTTGTGGAGTTGCTTCGGTCTTCCATTCCGGAACTTTTTTCGCAAAAAGCAGAGCGGTTTTCAAAAAAGCTTGGCTTATCAGACTATGATGCAAAAGTGATTGCGTCAAACCCTGCGTTAAGCGCTCTTTTTGAACAGGTTATTTTGAGGGTGAGTGTGCCTGTTGCCGCAAGGTTTTTTTCCCGCGAGCTTTTGGCAATAGTCAACTACAACAATCTTTCGTTAAAGGGCCTTAATTTGTCCGCTTCTGAAATCGCGGGCCTTTTGGAAATGCTTGAAAAAGGAACTGTCAGCGAAAAGAACGCAAAGGAAGCGATGATAAAATATGCCGTTGAAGGCTTGCCTCCAAAAGAGTTCCTTGAAAAAAACGGCCTCTTGATGGACCTAAAAGGTTCTGACGCTGAAAAAATTGTTGAGGAAATCCTCAAAGAAAACCCACAGGCTGTTTTGGACCTGAAAAAAGGCGAGAAAAAAGCCCTGAATTTTCTTTTGGGCCTTGTGATGCGCAAATCAAAGGGAAAAACAAGCGCAAAAGAAGCGCAAAAACTGATTGAGGAAAAAATTCTGCACCGCAAAAATTAATGTAGCAGGTTAATGTAGAAAAAAACAAGAATAGCTTTTTAAACAAAAGTAGTTTCCAATATAAAACACGAATTTTTTGGTTCTTTTTTTTGATTCCCCCAAAGCCAAAATTTTTGTCGTGCAAAAATAGTCAGTGAAAATATTCAGTGATGTGAAAAGGACGGTGGTGTTTTGTCTAGCTATGGCTTTGCCAAAAAGTTTAAGGAAACAGTTTCAAGGAGAATGTATTCGGCATTTTTTCTTTTCCTTGTCGTGTTTGTTTTCCTTCGAGGATGGGTTGAGAAACAGGCAGGGTTGTTTGAAAAAAGCCTTTTTGCCTCAAATTCTGCGGCATTTTTTCTCTGCGTGGCGTTTTTTGTCGCGCTGTTTTTGGCAGGAATTTTGGACAAGGGTGTTGAAGGGATTCTTTTTGTAAGAAAGTTTTTCCCAAAAAGTGTCCAGCGCCTTACTTCAACGACTTACAGGATAATAAGCGGAGTAAAATAGGGTTTAAATCAAAAGCAGGGTTTGTGCAAGGAAAATTTTTGAAAAAGCAATTTTTAAGTGTTGGTTGTACCTGGGTTTTCAGCTTTTTTGGAAAACCTACTTGCCCAAGCCCCCACCAACGCATCAATTATGTACAAAAGTGTTTTTAAAAGTTTTTTATTTGTTTTGTAGTTAATTAATTCGATTTGGTGGTTTGGTTGGCTGAAAATGAAGCATCTGTGGAAAAAAACGCGCCCAAAGCCGGCCCCGGACTTCAATTGGCGCCCATCAGGGGGCTGGCAAGGCCTTTTGCTTATTTTTTGGCTGCGGTCATTGTGGCGGTCATGCTGTTTTTGTACTCTGCGCTTATTTTTGACGTTATTTTTAACAATATTCTTGGAGCGCCTTCTCTGGAAAATTTTGTCCCGGTTGCACTCAATGCCGTGTTTTTGATTATCGGTACGTGGATTTTTCTTTTAATAACCAAGTTTTTTATTGCAAAGCATCTTGAGAATCGGGGAAAGAAAAAGGAAATAAAGCTCATCTTGTCGCTTTACACTTATGTTGTCTGGACACTGTTAATCATCCTGATTGCTTCCAGTGTCTTCAAGGACTTTGGGATTTTTGTCGCGTCCCTTGGAATAATTGGTTTTGGCCTGACGCTTGCGCTTCAGAAACCGATTCTTAATTTGGTGGGCTGGATTACGGTTGTCCTGAACAAGCCGTTTAATGTCGGTGACAGGATAGAGGTTTCAAATCATCGGGGGGACGTTATTGCAATCAATTCCATGTACACTTCCATGCAGGGAACAAGGCTTAATTCGCAGGAAAAAAGCGAGAAGATAATCACGTTTCCAAACGAGTTTATTCTTACAAACCCTGTTGTGAATTACACTAAAAGGGTTGAGTTGTTCTGGGAGGACCTGACGATTTTGATTACCTATGAAAGCAATTGGAGAAAAGCTGAAAAAATTCTGTTTGAGATTACTTTAAACGTAGTTAAAAAATATGTCACGCTGCCTGTGATTTCAATGAAAAAGGACAAAAAGTCTTTTGAGGATGCATTAAAGTTGCTTGAAGAGGCTTCAAAAAAACTTTCAAAAGGAATGATGAAGCAGACAATTAAGGAAAACATTGAGACAATGAAAACCATTGAACACCAAAACAAGGAAGACCTTCCAGACCCTTCTGTGCGCTTGCAGCTTTTGGATTCAGGGATTGGATTAAACGTGCTATTTGTTGCAGACATCAGAAGAATCACGGTCATGAGAAGCGAAATAGCGCGTGGTTTCCTTCAAGAGCTTGAAAAGCACAAAGACATAAGGATTGCTTACCCGCATACGCAGATAGTTTACGATCCCAAAAACCGTGACATGCCAAACTCTTCAAAGATGTCTGACTTTGTCTGAAAGCCAGTTCAGGTTAACTGGCTGATTGTACACATAAAACCGCTTGGCAAAAGGCATATACTTAAATTTGAATCCTGGCTATTTTCTGTAAATACCGTTATTTTTGAAGAAGGGGTGTTTTAATGCAGTTGTCAATAAAGAATCCAAACAAGGCACGGAGCCAGGTTGAACGCGACCTTTTTTGCCTTAATTGCCGCAACCTGCTTAGAAAGGACGAGCGCGGAATTGATGGCAAAAGGTTTTGCAGCAATGAATGCAAGGGAGACTACCTTGCAAGCGGGCATTTCTGAGTTTCATTTTCCGGACAAAAATTTTTCGGCGAGCGCGATTGTTTTTTTGTCGCCAAGGTATAATGGCGTGCGGTCAGAGATTTTTTTTGGCTGCACGTCAAGAATATTTTTTTGCCCGTTTGAGCCAGTGCCACCGGCTTCTTTTGCAATGAATGAAAGCGGGTTTGCTTCAAACAACAAGCGAAGCTTTCCTTCAGGTTTGTTTTTTAGTGCGGGATAACAGAACACTCCGCCGTAATTGAGGACCTGGTTGAAGTCTGCTGCAAGGCTTCCGGAATACCTTAGCTTGAAGTTTTTCTTTTCAAGTTCTGTGATAAATTTTGCATGGGCTTTTGACCACTCGCTTTTGAGCCCGCCTGAACCGTAAATGTTTCCTTGCGGGATTTTTATGTTTTCTTTTCGCAAAATGAATTTTCCTGTTTTTGTGTCAAGCGCAAACTCGTGCACGCCGATTCCTTTGAATGCATAAACAAGCGTTGTCAGCGGGCCGTAGAGGACAAAGCATGCGGCGTCCATTTTGTTTCCTTTTTCCAAAACGTTTCCTTCGTTGAATATCCCTATTATTGTGCCGACTGACAGGTTTGTTGCAACGCAGCTTACGCCGTCAAGGGGGTCCATTGTTATTCCAAAAGAGCCCTTGGACATGACTATGTCAACTATTTCATTTTGTTCTTCGGAGGCAATGTTTCTTACGATGCCTGTTTCTTCAAAGGCTTTTATGAGCAGGCTGTCTGCCCATTTGTCCAGTTCGAGCTGGTCTTCGCCGTAAATGTTTTTTGTGCCGGCCATTGCGGAGTGGTCCAAAAAACCCTGAGAGATTTTTTTTGCCTGGTCGCTTAATGCAATGATTATCTGTTTGATGTCCTTTGGGACAAGAATCAGGTGTTCTTCTAATAGCATAATAAAAAACTCTTAGAATAGCTATTTATTTATTATGGGCGTTTTTATATAGTTTTAAGGTTGTTTGGGGAAAGTGGGTTGAGATGAAGAAAGAAAAGGTTTTCATGATTGGCGTTGGGGGCACTCTTTCAGCCAAGTTCAAAAACAACACCTGGGTGCCAGGGGAACTCACTGCTGACCAGATCCTAAAGCTTGTTCCCGAGTTAAAGGATTTTGTTGAAATTCATTCCACGAATTTTTTGAGGATTGATTCCACCAATATCCAGCCGGAAAACTGGGTGACTTTGGCTCAGATGGTTTTTCCAAAGCTTTCCGAAGTGGATGGAATTGTTGTCACTCACGGGACTGACACAATGCATTATACTGCAAGTGCAATGTCTTTTCTTATCCAGAACCTGAACAAGCCGATTGTCTTTACCGGGTCGCAGTCCATTCCTTCAAATATTGGCTCTGATTCCAAAAGAAACATCCTTGACGCAGTCAGGGTGGCTGCTGTCGGAAACGTTGCAGAGTCCGTGATTGTTTTTAACGGAAAAATTCTTCGCGGAAACCGTTCAAAGAAATTCCGCGAAATAGACTTTGATGCTTTTGAATGCGTGGGCATGTCGCCTCTTGGAAAAATTGAGGACGTTTTAAGGCTTACCGGCCAGCAGCGAAAAAGGGCAAAAACAAAGCCAAAACTTTCAAGCAACCTTGAGACAAATGTTGCTTTGATAAAAGTTTTTCCAGGGCTTGAAACAAGCTATGTCGAAAAATTGCTTGATGCGGGGGTCAAAGGCTTTGTGCTTGAAGGCTATGGTTCTGGAAATGTCCCGACAATAAAAAGAAGCCTTATCCCGTTTATTGAAAAAGCGACTTCAATGGATATTCCTGTTGTTATCACAACCCAGTGCACTCTTGGTGCAAGCTGGCTTTATCTTTACGAAGTCGGGCAAAAGGCTCTTGCGGCAGGCGCGATTCCTGCACACGACATGCTTAGCGAAACCGCGCTTGTCAAACTGATGTGGGTGCTTGGGCAGACAGAAAAACTGGACAGAGTGAAAAAAATGATGCTTACAAACTATGCGGGAGAAATTACTCCTGGCTTGAAATCCCCAAAAGACAAAACCATTTGGGAAATGAGATAAATGGCCAAAAAACTTGTTCTTGCGTCAGGCGAAATGGTTGAAATAAAGGCAAAAAACAAATCATTTTCAGGCGTGCTTGTTAAAACCGATGAAGCAGAAGGGCTTGTCATCAAGCTTTCGTCCGGCTACAATGTTTTCCTTCAAAAAAAAGAAATTTTGTCCATAAAAAAACTCGGCAAGGTACAGGAGCTTTCAAAGCCAAAGGCAAAAGATTTTTCCTTCAACCCGGTCCTGCCGCTTATTTCCATTCTCCAGCTTGGCGGCACTATTGCAAGCAGGGTTGACTACAAGACCGGCGCTGTCACGGTTTCGTTTGAGCCAAACGACCTGATAACAATGTTTCCGGAACTTGAAGACCTTGCAAATTTCAAGTCGCGCTTGGTCGGCAAAATGTTTTCAGAAGACATCCGTTTTGCGCATTACAAAAAACTTGTTTTGGAGATAAAAAAAGAAATTGAAGCGGGCGGGATAAAAGGCATAATTGTTGCCCATGGCACTGACACAATGCATTATTCTTCTGCAGCGCTTTCTTTTGCGCTTGAAAACCTGCCTGTGCCGGTGATTCTTGTCGGGGCACAGCGTTCAACTGACAGGGGAAGCTCTGACGCTTCATTGAACCTTGTTTCAGCCGTCCAGTTCATTACAAAAACCGATTTTAAGGGTGTGGCAATCTGCATGCATGAATTTTCCGATGACAAAACGTGCGTGATTTTGCCTGCGACAAAAACCCGAAAGCTCCACACTTCAAGGCGCGATGCATTCAAGGCAATCAATGCGCTTCCGGTTGCAAGGGTTAACCCGCTTGAAAACAAAATCGAGTTTTTGGAAAAACCAGTGGACACGCAAAAGGGAAAAGGTTTTGTTGCGCGCCAAAACTTTGAGGAAAAGGTCGGTTTTTTGAAAGTGCACCCAAACATGTTTTCTTTCGAGATTGATTTTTTCAGGAAAAACAAATACAAAGGCCTGGTGATTGAAGGAACTGGGCTTGGCCACGCGCCGGTTGGAACGCCTGACGAGCTTTCAAAGCCAAACAAGAAAAACATGGATGCCATAAAAAAACTCGTGAAGTCTGGGTGCGTTGTTGCAATGGCTTCCCAGTGCATTTATGGCTCGGTGCAGATGCACGTTTACGAGGCAGGGGTTTATTTGTCAAGGGCTGGTGTGATTTCCTGCCAGGACATGACTGCAGAAACCGCTTTTGTGAAGCTTTCATGGCTTTTGGGAAACTTTCCAAAAAAAGACGTTGCGCAACTCATGCAGGAAAACCTGCGCGGGGAAATAAATGAACGCCTCCAAATGAACCATTTTTCACCGGACTTTCCTTAAAAATAGTTATTTTTTTTAAAAAAGAATTTTTTGTTTTTCTTGGATGTTTTTTTTTGCCTGCTTTAAGAGTTTTTTTCCGCTTTCAGTCACAGTGTAGATTTTTTTGTTTTCAGCCTGTTTTGCCTTTACAAACCCCCGCGCTTCAAGCTTATAGAGCACCACATAGGCTGTGACTTCGCCTGGCAAAAACCCGAATTTTTCGTGGATTTCGCGCCGCAGCGCGTAAGCGTGAAGCGGCTTTTTTAGAAGTGCTGAAAGCACGTAAAGCCAGAGCACTTCTTTTGTGAGCTTTTCCTCAAGGCGCTTTATTTCAGGTTCCACAAAAAAAGCCAGGCATAAAAGCTTAAATATTTTACGGCCATAAAATAGTTTGGTTTTATGGCTGAAATCCGCGTGGCGATTGCAGGCGTTGGAAACTGCGCAAGTTCCCTTGTCCAGGGAGTCTACTATTACCAGGGCGTTTCAAAAAGCGATTCTCTTATCCCTGGCCTTATGCACAACGTTTTTGGCGAATACAAAGTCAGTGACATAAAGTTTGTCGCGGCCTTTGACATAGACAAAAGAAAAGTCGGGCGCGATTTGTCCGAAGCGATTTTTTCACAGCCAAACTGCACAAAGGTTTTTTGTGCAAAGGTGCCAAAGCAGGGCGTTACCGTGCAGAAAGCGCCGGTTCTTGACGGCGTTGCAGAGCACATGAAAGACTATGCGCCAGAGCGCACTTTTTTGGTTGATGAAAAGCAAAAACCGGTTGACGTTGCAGCAGAGCTGAAAAAAGCCCACGCTGAGGTTTTTGTGAGCTATGTTCCTGTTGGAAGCGAAGAAGCAGCAAAATATTTTGCACAGGCAGCCCTTGAAGCCGGTTGCGGGTTCATCAACTGCATGCCCGTATTCATTGCATCTGACAATGCGTGGGCGCAAAAGTTTGTGCAAAAAAAACTCCCGATTGTTGGTGATGACATAAAGTCGCAGCTTGGCGCGACAATTCTTCACCGCGTTGTGGCAAAGCTTTTTTCTGACCGCGGGATAAAAATCGACGGCACTTACCAGTTAAATGTCGGGGGAAACACTGATTTTTTGAACATGAAAGAGCACTCGCGCCTTAAAAGCAAGAAAATCTCTAAGACCGAGTCGGTTCAGTCACAGCTTCCTGTCCGCATGGACGCGGAAAAAATCCACATCGGGCCAAGCGATTACGTGCCATGGCTAAACGACCAGAAAATCGCGTTTATCCGCCTTGAAGGAAAAGGTTTTGGCGATGTGCCAATGAACCTTGAAATGCGCTTATCTGTTGAGGACTCGCCTAACTCCGCAGGCGTTGTTATTGACGCCATCAGGGCAGCAAAGCTTGCGCTTGACAGAAAAACCGGCGGGCCGATTATTTCTGCTTCGGCTTATTTCATGAAGCACCCGCCCCAGCAGTTTCCCGACCCTGTTGCACGCCAAATGCTTGAAGAATTCATTTCAGGGGCAAGGGAGAGATAGTTTAAAGTTGCAAATTTGTGTGTTGGTAAAAAATGCTTTACAAAAACCGCGAAAAATTCAATTTTTTGTCAATCAAAATCGGCATGCTTTTCTCAAAGCTTCCGTTGACGCCAAACCAGTGGACTCTTTTGAGCCTTGTTCCGGCAATCCTTGTTTTTTATTTTCTTTCACTTGGGCAGTTTTTTTTTGCAGGGCTTTTGTTTGCAATTGCGGGCTTTTTGGACTTTGTTGACGGAAGCGTTGCGCGCGTGACTGGTCGTGCCACAAAATTCGGCGCCTACCTTGACACAGTGGTTGACCGGTTTGTTGAATTTTTTGCTGTTGCGGGAGTTTTTTTTCTTCCATTGCCGGGTTTTTTCGTTCCTGCAAATTTCTGGCTTTTTCTTTACCTGTTTGGCTCGATGATGACAACGTACGTCAAGGCAGCGGCAAAGGAAAAGGATTTGGTTCAGCAGGAAATAAAGGGCGGGTTGTTTGAGCGTGCGGAGCGCCTCATGCTGCTTTTTTTGGGAATTCTTGCAGCGCCTTTTGGGCTGATTTATTTGACTGCAGTAATTGTGGTTCTAGCAATTGTTTCAAACCTGAGTGCGTTGCAGCGGATTTTTGTTGCCAAAGAAAAAGGCTAAAACTGCTTTTTTTGGTTTTATAGTCGTTTAAAAACAGTTTCTTTTAGATTTTGTTAAAGGGTTCTATGGACTTTAATGCGGTGGGGCTGAAGGCGGGGCTTGAAGTCCACCAGCAGCTTGACACAAAAAAGCTTTTTTGCCGCTGTGAAAGCGTTTTGCGCGATGACGCGCCCGACTTTGTAATCAAACGGTTTTTGAGGCCTTTTTCTTCAGAGCACGGCCTTGTAGACGAAGCGGTTTTGGATGCTTTTTTGAAAAAACAGTCGTTTGTTTACGAGGCTTTTTTTGATTCAAACTGTGAAGTGGAGCTTGACGAGTCTCCGCCAAAACAGGTGGAAAAAGAGGCGCTTTCAGCAATTCTTGAAGTTGCGTTGATGACAAATTCTGACATTTTTTCAAAAATCGTTGTCATGCGAAAAGCAATAATTGACGGTTCAAACGTTAGCGGCTTTCAGCGCACTGCACTTGTTGCAGTCAATGGCAAGATTTCTGTTGGCGGAAAAAAGGTAGGGGTGCAGTCAATTGTCTTGGAAGAGGATTCAGCGCGTTTGGTTGAAAAAAAAGAAAGCGAGGTCGTGTACCGCATTGACAGGCTTGGCGTGCCATTGATCGAGCTTGCAACAGACCCGGAGCTTTTTTCCCCCCAGGAAGTAAAAGCTGCTGCACTTGAAATCGGCAAAATTTTTCGTTTGACTGGAAAAGCAAAACGCGGGCTTGGAACAATCAGACAAGACGTGAATGTATCGGTGCGCGAAGGCGAGCGCGTGGAAATCAAGGGAGTCCAGGACCTTGAAAACATTGACAAGTTTGTAGAAAACGAGGTCTTGCGGCAGCTTTCTTTGGTTGAAGTAAAAAAAGAGCTTGCAAAGCGCGGCTGCTCAAAAGACGTTTTGCAAAACCAAAAAAGCGTTTCTGTCGGAACGTTTTCCAATCCTTCGGGTTTTTTGAAGGGCAAAGAAGTTTTTGGCGTTCGCGTCCCGTTTTTTGGCTCGTTGCTTGGGAAAGAGCTTTCGCCTGGAAGAAGGCTTGGAACAGAGTTTGCGGATTATGTGCGTGCAAAAAGCAATGCAAAAGGAATAATTCATTCCGATGAAGACCTGCAGAAAAGCTATGGGATTTCAGCAGAAGAAGCAGAAGTTGTTTCAAAAAAGCTTGGCTTGGCTTCAGGCGATGGATTTGTTCTTGTTGCAGGGCTTTCGCCTGTTGAGTCAAAGCGCGTGCTTGAAAACATTGTGCTTTCAAGGGCAATGCAGTGCCTTGTTGGGGTTCCAAAGGAAACGCGCGATGCAATTGACAATTTTTCCACAAAGTATTCGCGTCCTTTGGCAGGGGCTGCAAGGATGTATCCTGAAACCGACCTTGATTCTGTGCAGGTTCCAAAAGCGCTTGTTGAACAGCTTAAAAAAAACCTGCCGCTTGGTGAAACCCAGAGAAAAGATTTGTATGTTAAAAAGTTTGGCTTGAGTGAAAAGCTTGCAGACCAGATGAAGCTAAGCAATTTTGCGCGTTTTTTTGAAGAGCTTTGCGCCAAAGGTTTTGAACCAAAAAAAACCGCTGTGTTTTTGCTTGAAACCCTTACTGCTGCAAAGCGTGAAGGCCTGCAAGTGGAAAACATTTCCCGCGAAAGGCTGGTTGAAATCCTGTCTCTTATGAGGACTGGAAGGATTACTAAAGAGCTTGAAATTGAAGTGCTAAAAGAATGCGCGCTAAAGCCTTCAAAGGCTGTTGAGGAAATCCTCAAAGAAATGTCTGTGTCAAGTTCTTCTTCCACTGAAGTGGAAAAAGTGGTTTTGCAGGTGATTGAAAAAAACAGGCAACTGATTGCGGCAAAGGGCCAGGGGGCTTTTTCTGCCTTGATGGGTGAAGCAATGGCTTTGCTTAAAGGAACGGCTTCGGGAAAACAGGTAAGTGACGCGCTTAGAAAACACTTAAAGTGATGTTTTTTTATGCAAAAAGTTTCGCGTTCTTTTGTGCAAAAATGTTTTCATAAAAGAAAACCTTCTTCTCACAAGGGGCAAAACGGTGTTGTGTTGGTTGTAGCTGGAAGCGAAGAATATTCTGGTGCCGTGATGTTGGCAGTGCTTTCTGCAAAAGCGGTGCTCCGCTCCGGAATAGACTTGTCAATTCTTGTGGCGCCCGAAAAAGTCGGCTGGGCTGCAAGCGCGTTTTCTCCTGACTTGATTGTCCACAAAGTCAAGGGGAGTTTCTTCAAAAAAAAGCACGCTTCACAAGTCCTTGAACTTTCAAAAAAGGCTGATGTGGTTTTGGTTGGAAACGGACTCGGCCTTCAAAAAGAAACTGTTTTGTTTGTAAAGGAAATCGCGAGCAAATGCAAAAAGCCGCTTGTGTTTGACGCTGACGCGATAAAGGCGCTTAAAGGCACGGTTTTCAAAAAGCCTGTTTTGCTTACTCCGCATTTGCACGAGCTTGAGGTTTTTTCTGGAAAGAAAATTTCTGACAGGCCAAAGCAGGTAAAAGAAATCGCAAAAAAACACAACTGTGTTATCCTGCTAAAAGGTGAAAAAGACTTGATTTCTGACGGCTCAAAGGTTTTTTTCAATTCAACCGGGAACGAGGGCATGACGGTCGGTGGCACAGGGGATGTCTTGGCAGGAATCTGTGCTGCGTTTGTAGCGCACAAAAATTCGTTTTTTGATTCGGCTTGTTCTGGTGCATTCATCAACGGCGTTGTCGGCGACAGGCTTTTAAGGAAAAAGGGGCTTGGGTTTATTGCGTCAGACTTTGCTGAAGAAATTCCTTATGCGCTAAAACCGTTTTGGAGAAAAGCAAAATGAAAAAAATGCCAAAAATCCTTGAAGTAAAAAAGCCCTGGGGCAGGTTTTTGGAGTACTGCAAAAACGAGAAAGCAACTGTCAAGATAATCACAATTGCAAAAGACGGAATGCTGAGCCTTCAAAGCCACAAAAACCGTGACGAGTTATGGGTGCCACTTGATGCGGGCCTGACGGTGCAGGCCGGCAAAAAAAAGTTCAGGGCAGTTGTTGGAAAGCCTGTTTTCATTCCGCGGAACACAAAGCACCGCGTGAGTGCTTCAAAATCCGCGCGTTTTTTGGAAATTTCTTTTGGAAAATTTGACGAAAAAGACATTGAGCGCTTTGAGGACAAGTATGGGCGTGCAGGAACAACAAGGGTCTAGAAAATTCCTGAAGCGCTTTTTCTCATTCTTCGGATGCATTTTTTGTGCCAGAACTGACCCATCCATTTTTTGTCTGTGTCTGGCTGCGAACAGAAAGCGCATTGTTCTTCTGGCATGATAAATCTGTCCTGGTTTTCTGGTAAAAATTAGCCCCGCAGAGATTCGAACTCTGGTCTCAGGGTTTCTTCCAAGGTCCTGCCTTGGCGAACCAAAGCGAACTAAGGCCAAAGCCCTGCATACTTGGCCACTGTACTACGGGGCTATTTTTGCAGTCTTTTAGACTTTAAATATTCCCTTCCAAAAGCCATTTAAAAAGTTACCGAAACAAAAAATCTAGAGTAGGCAGATTATAGCCTTAAAATTAGCTAGATTGGGACAGTAGCTTAGTCTGGTGGAGTTTCCGACTGATATTGTTAAAACGCATTGGAGATCGGAAGGTCGATGGTTCAAATCCATCCTGTCCCATTACCTATAACTTGTTTCAATAGCTGGTTTTTTGGAATCCCGCGGTACTTTTTGCTTTTTTTGGATATTTTTACTCCGTCAATAAAACCACCCAAATCATGGAACTTTTTTATGGCTGCATAAGTTTGCATTCTGACTCCTGATAAACCGCACCAAGAATTTTTGGTTTTCAGAAGGTTGCATCTAAAACCAAGCTCTTCAAGAAATGCCTTCCATTCCAAAGCGAGAGTTGGATGGTAACAAGCTATGCTTAGGTCTGCTTTATTATATTTTGAAAGACTAATAGAACCATCTGCAGTAAATCCAAATCTTAATGCCCAAATTTTTGTCGCTTCATTTGCTTTTGACAAAAATCTTAATGTTGGCTGTGGCTCCATTAAGTATTCTTCTTTTGTTTGGTACCAACTAGGGCTTGTTTTGAAATTCGGGCTCAAGGCTAACAACCTCCTGCCTAAAATTTCGTCACTCACTCTTATACTATTTCCTTTTTTGGAAAAACCAATCCCTGGTACGTTCCAAGAGAGTTCATTCATTAAAGAAAAACTAATCTTTTCAAGAATCGGGTCAATAGTAGCGTAACTAATCCTGTAATGATTTCCATTTACCTGCATCGATCCATCAGTTAACAAACAAACTGCTAAAATATAATCAAGGTCAACGCCAATTTCTTTTAGTTCAGCAATTAAAGGATGTGGAGCCAATAACTTCTTTTTTTCTTTTGCTAACTCTTCCTCTTTGAATCTCTTTATGGCTCTTAGTTTGTAGTAATATGAATCTTTGTCTTTTACTAGCCGTGATGTTGCAACTCCTCCTTTTTTAGCACCCCAATTCAAAGGCAATTTTTCTTCAATAAATTTTTCAAAATCTCTTGCTTTTGGGTCAATTGAAACAAGTTTTTGAAAAGTTGTGCTTCTGATATTATTTATTTCGTTGGAATAATCCAAAATCGTTGTTTTGCTCACGCCTAGCATGTCAGCTAAGTCATAACAAGAAAGCTTATATGTATTCGAAAAATATGCAAACAGCTCTTTTTGCTTTCCCTTCTCAAACTTTAGTCTTGAATCTTCCATGTCCGACATTAAAAGTTTGTTTTGGGTATTTAACCCGTTTTTGAAAGCGGGTTTCCGGTGCGGAATCATAAAACCAGTTCCTTGACGGCTATTCCTAAGTAAAAGGTGATTAGGTATTTTATCAGAGAATATGCTGCTTTGTGGAATCCATATACTTCAAGCTCAACAACCACAAGCATGCTTAGAACCACTATAAAATTGAATGTCGGCAGGTTCATTCAAACCCACCTCCTAGTTCTGACAGAATCCAGATTTCTCTGTCGGTTAGCTCTTCGCCGTTTTGAGCGCTTTTTATTGCTCTGACAATTTCCTTGCTTGAGGGAAATTGAATGTTTTGTATTTTCATCAAACAAACCACCTCCAAAATGGTTGGAATTTTTTCGTGGACGTCTTGGCTGCTTTTGGAGGCATTAAATCCTTTAGGCGAAGCCGACCACGCCGCAAGGCACCCGACGCCAGCCGACACGAGCCGAAGGCTCACGCGTCGCGAGCCCGCGCAAGGGCTCTGGGAAAGGTTTAAGCCGACAAAAGCAGAGTCCTAAGAAAAAATTCCCCAAGGAGGTGGTTTGATGAAGATTAATTTGTGAGTTTGTAATAGTTTCGCTATAATTTCGTAATTATTCGCTCATAATGCTTCTTTTGGTTGTGTATACTCATTATGATATGGTTTGTTCGTTTATTTATAAATAAATGCCATAATTTTTCCATAAGTGTATTTTTATACATTCTCAAAAAAGAGTCTTGTGTCGGAATATTGACGAATTAATTGTGACTAAAAATTTTATGTGCTTTAAAATAGGTTATTTTGCCTATAAAGTGTTTTTTAGATTTGTAATAGTTTCGCTATAATTTCGTAATTATTCGCTCATAATGCTTCTTTTGGTTGTGTATCAATTTAGCTTATTGTGCATGTGGTGTATTTAAAAAATGTTTCTTGCAATTTATAGCTATGGAATTTGAAAAAAGAATTGAAGTACTTGAAAAAAAAATGAGTGAAATATCCGAAAAACTGGATAAACTTGTCAATAAAGGTTCTCTGGGGGAAATTAATCAAGGTGCCGCCAATTTGCTAAAAGATGAATCTCCGAGAGAATTCTTCTTGAGGTTTAATCCAAAAAATGATACGCAAAAAACACTCGTAGGAATTCATTTTTTAGAAAAAAAAGGGTTGAAAAGCATAACCGTAAAAGAAATAGCGCCTGCGTTAAAAGAGATGCGAGCAACAATGCCCAAAAATATTTCTGACAAAATACAATTACTTGATATACAGGGGCTTTTGAAACCCACTGGGCAAGTGGGACGAAGAAAATCCTGGCTTGTCAGTGATGGCGGATATAAAGTATTAATGGGGCTGCAAGAAAATGCAAAAAGAAACTGATATTTTGGATAAAATCTTTGTTAATGAAAATGAACCTGCAGACAAAGTTTTGTTGGTGGATATATTGGATGGATATGCTCAAATTGATAACAAAGGGTTAATTAAATACTCCGAAAAATATGACGAATTGGTTGGGCATAAAAAAGTTCTACTTTACTTGTGTTGTAAAAAAGCCATGGCGTTAAGAGGAATTCAAGGCATGTCAGAATCTGCTAGCCAGTCTGAAGTTAGTGAAATGGCTCAAGTAACCTTAGATGTTGCAAGAAATAGCATTCATAAAACGTATAAAAAATTGTTGAAAAAAGATGAAGCGGGATATGTGATACCTAATTACAATCTTAAAAAAATAAAACAAATAATACGTGGTGGGGAAAATGGATGATGTTGTCAAAGGTGAGTTTGAAAAGGTTTGGAAAAAAATTAATGAATTAGAAGGCAAAATCGGCCCGGCTAAAAAAGCCATTAAAGGGGAAATTAAAGAAGACATTTTTGAAATAGACGGCGATAATATCATTGTCACTAGATTTTTGGGAGAGAAAACTGGAGATAAGACAAAAAATATTGCTTTACTAACTTTGCTAGGCTACAAATTGAAATTAAAACAAGATAAGGTATTAGCAAAAAAAATTTCAGACAATGTTGCAATTAATCAAGTGGGGGTAGAAAATTTTGCCACGCATATGAATAAATTAATTCCAAAATATGTATTGAGATTTGGTAAGCCTAAAAGCACTAAAACTCAATATAAATTGACGAAATTCGGAGAAGCTTTTGCAACCAAAATATTGAGGGGAATGATAGATGGTAAAAAATCAGAATGAAGCAATTAACTATTTATGGCAAACAGGGTGGTTTAACCGATTCAGAAAACCTAAAGAAATTAAAGATAAAATTGAAGGTGATTTTGGGCTTTATGTTGCAAATATTATTCCTACTTTAAAACTAAAGAAATTTCAAAAAAAAATAAAAAATTTTAAAAACAAAGGTTGGAAGCAAATTAGGGCAGCTAAGGAAATGGGTGTGAAAAAAGAATCAAATCTAGAAGAAATAAAAGCGTCCCTCGGAAATGCTTTTATTAGAGAGATGGAAGAATTAGAACTAATTTCTGCTACTTGTCCTAGTTCCACTGCTTTTATGATGAGGAAGATTTTGGAGAAACTACTATTCATAACTATTTCTAAATCAAACAAAAAACAAGACATTACAGACATAAGGACAAACAAAAATAGGCTCCCCAAACTTTCAGAATTAATTAATATTGCAAGAGTTGCAGAAATCAATAATAAACATATTATTGCCCCAAAAAATATTGAAAAGATCGAGGGGTCAAAGTTTTTGGGAGATACATCTGCACATGATTATTTGACCAGTGTCAGTTTTGAAGACATAACTAATGAAATAAGCTTCTGGAGAATATCTGTTAAACAGCTTTGTTCAAGTATGGTCTGAGCAGTAGTCTGGTAACTAGGTCTCTTTCAAACCCTGAACGCCGACTCACATATCTTGTTCAGCACGCATTTTTCACATTTTGGTTTTCGTGCCTGGCAGATTGCGCGCCCGTGGTGGATGAGTAAAAGCGAGAAGCGGTCCCAGTCTTTTTGCGGGACGATTTTGAGCAGGTCTTGTTCGATTTTTTCTGGCTGTTTGTGTTTGGAGAGTCCGATTCTTTGCGAGAGCCTTTTTACGTGCGTGTCAACTGCCATGCCCTGGTTTTTTCCATAACCGCTTGAAAGGACAATGCTTGCAGTCTTTCGGCCAACGCCCGGCAGACTGACCAGTTCTTCCATTGTCTGCGGGACTTCTCCGCCAAATTTTTCTTTCACGAGTTTTGCCGATGCAAGAATGTTTTTTGCCTTGTTGTGGTAAAAGCCGGTTGAGTGGATTTCTTTTTCGAGTGCTTTTTGTGACATGCCTGCATAGTCGTTTACTGTCGGGTATTTTTTGAACAGGGTTTTTGTCACGATGTTTACGCGCGCGTCAGTGCATTGCGCGGACAAAATCGTTGCAACCAATAGCTGCCATGTTGAATCGTAATCGAGCGTGGTTTTCACGCCCGGGTAAACTTTTTCGAGTTTTTTGAAAACCATGTGCGCTTTTTGTTTTGGTTCGTTTTGGCTTTGGCCCATTAATTATTTTCCCGGCGCAACCGCTTTAAAACGCTATATTTGCTGCCAGACATCAACAAAGTTGTCAACCAGTTCGTCCAAAAAGCTTTTCTTGAATGAGACAAGAATGTCTGCTGTTTTTTCTGGTGCAATCAGGTAAAAGTATGTTTTTTTGCCTTTTCTTTTTTTTTCAAGGATTTTGTTTTCAAGAAGTTTTGACAAGTGAAACGATGTCGTTGAAGGGCTGAGTTCGATTGCTTTTGCAAGCTGTTTGTTGGTTGCTTTTTTTTTGTTTAAAAGAAACATGATGATTTTTCTTGTGCTTTCCTGGCGCAGGGAAGCCATTTCTTTTTCTTCAACAAACGGTTCCTGGATGAGGTAAAACCGGGAGAACTTTTTTTCCTTTACTTGCCGTATCAAATGCTTTTTTTCAAAATAGTCAAGATGGTACTGGAGAGTGCCTGTTGCAAGGCCTGTGCGGCGCTGGATTTCCCTAAAATGCAGTCCGGGAGAGGTTTTTAGCAGTTCGTAGATTTTTTGCCTTGCCCCTAAAGTCAGGGCTTCCTCCAGTTCCCCCATTTTTTTTCTCCTTATTTTTTGAGGATTGCGTAAAACAGCAATCCAAGAATCATCAGTTCAAACACGTTTTCACTTGAGTCAGACAAAAACGACCCTGGCGAGAAAAACAGGTCGGCTATTTTGACCAGCCATTTTAGTGCGAACAAAAAGAAGGCAAGGCTTACAAAAAGCATTTTTTTGGAAGAGCTTTTCCTGTAGGCCTTAAATGCCACTACAAACATGCTGAATGCAAGCAGGGCGACAACTACCTTGGTAAAAAGATCTATCTGGGCCGCAAATTCGGCTAGTGGCCTTAAAAAATCCCAAAAATAACCTGTCATAAAACCGCTTCTTTTAACCAAAAATTATACCAAAAAAAAGAAAAAGGGGCTTTTTAGGCCCGTCCTTTTTGTGAGGTGAATAAGGAGGTGATTAATGCAATTTGGACAACTGCAATTTTCACTTTTTCACTATTATAACCTTCTTTTTGGCTTTATATAGGAATTTTGGTACAATGCCAGAATGGTACAATCATGGAAAAAAACGGGTTTTCAGGCCCTTACAGGGGCTTAAAAAATGTTCCAAAATAAATTCAGTAAATGGGCAAAAAGGTTTTTTTACTGGCTTTTTTTCCACTCCTGTTTTTTGGCTGCACAATGCAGGCACAGGCTCCGCTTGTAGGCCTGCAAAAAGAGCCTGTTTTTTCTGAACAGGTGTTTTTTTGCCCGGAAGACAAGTGCGCGTTTGAACTAATTGAAAAAATCGATTCGGCAAAAGAGTCAATTGACATTGCGATTTATTCTTTTACACTGGATGAAATCGCTGATTCCTTAATTGATGCCAAAAGGCGCGGCGTGAAAGTTCGCGTCTTGTTTGACGCCGGCCAGGCCCAAAGCAAGTACTCTGAAGACGAACACCTGGCAGAAAACGGAGTTGAGGTAAAACGCCTTGACAAAAGCTCTGGCATAATGCACAACAAGTTTGCGGTAATCGATTCTGTTATGGTTTCAACCGGCTCGTTCAATTATTCAAACAACGCAAACGAGTTCAATGACGAAAACCTGGTTTTTTTGTACGGGGAAGAAACAGTTGAAAAGTTCAGGCAGGAGTTTGAGGAACTCTGGGTTTCTTCATGAGTTTTTTTTTCGAACAGTAAAATATTATAACCTGTTTGGCTGCTTTGCTTTTAAGTGTTTGTGATGTCCTCCCAAAAAATTGAAGAAAACCGGGTTAACGGCAGCAGTGAAGGGCTGAATGGTTCCGCGCCAGGGCTTGCGATTGGTTTTAACGAGCGCTGTTTTTGCGCTTCGCTTAAACCGGATGCTTCAACTGAACGCAGGCAATCCTCCAAAATGGATGACCTGCTCAGCCTTGTTGGGGAATCAAGTGTTTCCTGGGTTGACTGTTTTTTGGATGATTTTGAAAAGGATCCTTTTGAAATGGGTGAAAAATTCGGTTTTTCCAATTCCTTGCTGAAAAGCCTTGTAAGCAACCAGCGGAGCGGTTACGAGGATTATGGAAACGAGATGGGTGTTCTTTTGCCGGCAATTCTTGCAAAAGGCTTTGACGTAAAATTGAACCCTGTGCTCATTCTCATCCGCGAAAACCTTGTCTTGTCCCTTCACACGACAGAGGTCAAGCGCTTTTTCCGGCTTAGAAGGTATGCAGAAACTTTGATGAAAAAGTTTCCAAAAAAAATGCCAAGGCAGGACATTCTGACTTCGATTTTGATTCGGGTGATTGACGAGAACAACAACCGCAATTTTGAGCACCTGCTTGAAATAGAAGAGCAGGGCGACAAGCTAAGCGAGTTCCTTGCGGATTCGTCAACGCCGCGGGCAACGCTTGGCAAAAAAATCCATGAAATGAAGCACGCTTTGGTGGTTTACCTTGGCGGGCAATGGGCGTCGGTCGATGCAATCAACTCGCTCCGCTACGGGGACGCGGACCTGTTGACTGACGAGCCAAGGCTTTTGGAAAAAATAACTCTTCTTGCAACAGAAGTCCATTCGCACATCGGGCTTGCGGAGCACTTGAGCGAGGTCCTTGCAAGCGGCCTTGAAGTGGTGCAGACAATTTACAATAACCAGCTTCAGACTTTCAACAACCGCCTTGCCCTGCTTGTAGGGTACCTTACGATCATAGGGACTGCCCTGCTTGTCCCAAACACGATTGCAACTGCGCTCAGCAGCCCGGTTTTTGACTTGAGCCCAAAGGATGAATCATGGTATCTCGCGCTGCTGTTTGGCTCCACAATAGTGTCAACCATTGCAGCGTTTGTTTTTGTCAAAAGAATGGGTCTTTTGCCGGCGCACCCTGACTGAAAAAAGATTTTGAAAAAATTTCTCAAATTTTTTTTTACTCGTAGAACGCCAGCTTGATTTTGAGGCCGTTTGCTGCGTTGCCTTTTTCGAGTTTACCTGTTTCTGGCTTGCCGATTTTTGCCAAAACATTTATTGAACCAAAAAGAGTGTCATAGTTGAGCTTGAAGTGCCCTCGAGCGTTCACGATTTCGGAATTATTGAATGAAAGCATCTTGAATTGAGAGCGGTCTATAACGCTCATTTTGCCGGACTTCATTGTGCCTTCCATCAGTTCGACGCTTACTTCGTCAATGTTGTGGTTTTTCATTGCAAGCTTTATAGATGCAAATACGTCTTCGTTGTCTTCAAGTTCGACTAAAAGGTTTTTTTTTGTGAGCTTTTGCCGGAAGAATTCGGAAGAAAAAGTAGCCATTTTTTTACCACATTTTTATTGCTTTGTTTTCGTCGATTGATTTGAGCCCGATTTCCATTTTTCCTGCTGCTTTGGCGCTCACAAGCCTTCCGCCGGTTGAAGCAAACCCGTTTTGGGTAACAACTGAGATATGAAGTGTAACGTTTGTCCCGTCATCGCCGTTTTCAACCATTCCGGTTACGTTGATTACTTTTCCTGGTTCGCGGAAAAACTTTTTCGTCGGAGCAGACTGCCTTCCGGCCGATAAAAGCTCGTATTCCTTTATTCTGCCTTGCATGGCGGTAACCATCAGGACTTTTTCGTTCTGGTCCTTGCAAAATCGCCCCATTTCCTCTATGACGTCCATTCCTTCAGGAATTCTTAAAACAAATGTTTTTTCTTTTTCCATCTCTTTTTCCCCAAGCTTCACAGTATCACGCCCAACAAGTTATGTATGTTCAAACTTCAAAGCAACTGTATAATTCCATTTTCCACCGAACACTTTTTAAGAGTGATTTTGGGTTTTGGTTTAAATACCATTTTTATGTAGATGCTTTTTTTGGATTTGGTGTTTCCTAAATGAATAAGCCAAGGCCTGATTCCCGCAGGCCATTGATTATGAACTGTACTGCAAGAGACATAAGCAAAAGCCCCATGACGCGCGTTGCAATTTTCATTCCGATCACTCCAAACACGCGGGTGATTCTTTCAGACTGCATAAGCAAAACGTATCCAAGCGCGAATGCGATAAGCGATGCAGCCACAAACTCCATTATCTGCAGAGTTGTTGCAGCGCGCGAGAACAGCACAACGCCTGTCGTGATTGCGCCAGGCCCTGTGATCAGCGGGATTGCCATTGGCGTGATTGCAAGGTTTTCTTTTTCTTCGGCCTGTTCCTGTTCGGATTGCGTGAGTTCTGTCCGCGTCTTTAATCCCAAAAGCATTTCGATTGAAATAATTCCTAAAAGAATTCCGCCTGCAATCTTGAATGAAGAAAAATCAATGTTGAGGTAACCAAAAATTGCCAGGCCAAAAAAACTGAACAAAAAAAACGCAACAAGCGCAACAACATAGCTTGTCGTGATTGTTTTTCGTTTTGTGTTCTCGTCAGTTTTTCCAAAAAGAGCGCCAAAAATCGGGATGTTTGCAAACGGGTCGGTAATGAAAAACACCGAAACCAAAACCAGTAAAAAATAACTCAACTCGGCCATGAAAACAATCAAAGATAGGGTTTTTGTTTTTATTAAGGCTTTTGCTGTGTTTAACAGGTAAGTATTTTAACTAAAAACACAATCAGTTTTTCATGGTAGAAGAACAGAAGCGTTTGAAATCACTTTTTGATGCAGAAGTTGAAAATCTGTGTGATTTAATTGGCTTGGAAGCACGGCCACAGTACAGTTTTCGTGTCACTAACAAAAACAGCCGGGTAGTTCCAAGGCTTGCCAGAGCCCCATTGGTTGAGATTGGGACAGACTATCATGAAAACCCTTATGCTCTTGCTGGAGAAGCAGGCCATATTGTTTTTGATTTTGCAAGAAAACAATTGGGTTTGAGGGATTTGCCTATTTACGGGGAAGTATTTGATTTTTTCAATCAAATAAGACGAATGCATGAAACCGGAAATGCTGATGAAGCAGAAAAGTGGCTTAAAAAAGCTTATCATACTCGTGACCCGTTCATAGAAAAAATTGAACAAATTGCATTGCGCTCTGTTCATTCAGGTGCAAAAAATGCCGTTGCAGAAATGAGCCGGGAATTTGTTCAACAATGCCGAGAATATGGCGAGACTCTCCCCCATATGGCTGCAATTGTCTTTATTCGTTTGGCCTGTAAAAACATGCATGGCACAAAACCCATTGGGCATTTAATGCGTTTGATATGCAGGCGGGAAACAGACTTTGGGGTAAAAATGGGTGCAGGGGACTATTCTGGTTTTTTGGAGGAACTGAATTTTTTCACATCAAGGCCAAGAGAAATATCTGAAGCGTTAACTGCGGGGAAAGTCAGTCCAAGAGAAACCATTCCAAGAAGACCGAAGCGTGGTTGGAAATCGATTTTTTCCCGAAGAAGAGTAAAATAAAAAAAATATTTTTTTCCGTTATTCCCTTTCCTTTTTCCACAGGTCTACAAGCGTCTTGTAGTTGCGTGCAACCTGCATCGCGGCTTCTTCTTGAGAAATTTTTCCTGCGTTTAGGTCGTTCATTGCGTCCAAAAAAACTGTTCGTCCAACTGCAAACCCGATTATTCCTTTTACTTTTGCGCCGACCTTTAGCCATTCTTTTACTTTTTCTGCGTCTTCGCCGCGCCCAAGAGTGATGATGCCAGCAGTCCGCCCGTTTGACTGCACTTGCTTGACAAGGGCTTTTGAGTCCTCTATTTTTGCGACTCCTTCAAGCTTCCACACATCCGGCTCCACTCCTGCATCCTGGATTTGCCTGATTGCTTTCACCATGAGTTTTGGCCGGACTTCGGAATCAAATTTTTCTTTTGCTCCGCCTAGTGCGTCAAGCTGTTTTTGCTCTGGGGGAACAAGGAGTTCAAAGATGAATTTTTTTCCTTTTGAATGGCAGTAATCGCTTGCTTTTTTGAGGCGTGCAAGCTGGCGGTTATTTAGTTCAGAATCGCTTTCTGGGTTGAATCTGACAAGCACTTTTACAAAAAACGGGTCTGCTCGCGAAACGTGTGCTGCAAAGTCTTGTTCTTCAAAGTCGAATTCTTTTTGTCCGCTTTTTTCAATCGGCATTGCGGTTTTGATTCCGCGTTTTTTTGCGTCAGAAAGAATCTGTGCGCCAAACTGTTCGTCTACTAGAACCGCGGCCTGGTTTTTTGGAACGCCCATTTCAAGGCTTTTTAGAAAGCCCTGGTATACCATGTATTTGAGTGCGGAAAACTTTTCGGTTTCCTCGGCTGTGGGCTTTCGGTTTTCTACTCCAAAAAATTTTTTGAGTAAAGAGTCTCGATGGTCAAACGGGAGAATCAGAAGATCTTCAGTGTAACCCATCTCAATCACCATTATTGCGCCAAAAAACGTATTTAATATTATGCCTTTTCCAAAACTCTTTTGGTTTTTTGTTTTTCGCCAGACAACCTTTTTAAACCGTTCCAGGGGAGAGTTCATAGGGGCTGATTTGATGGATATTGCGATTCTTTATTCTGGTGGAAAGGACTCTACTTTTGCCATTGACTGGGCAAAAAAGGAAGGGCATTTTATCAAGTACCTTTTGTCGGTAAAACCTTCTAGAAAGGACTGTTTTTTGTTTCATTACGCAACCGTTGAGCACTCAAAAGAGCTTGCGAAGCAGCTTGGAATCCAGCACGTTTTGGTTCCATGTGATGTATCAGACCCAAAGCTTGAAGCGCAAATCGTAAAAGACGTTGTTGTAGTCAACCCTGTTGACGCAGTTGTCCTTGGCGGAACAGGTTTGCAGGAAACCCAGATAAGGTCGATTCGCGAAGCCCTTGAGCCACTTGGCGTTACAGTGTTTGCATCCCATTTTGGCGAAGACCACAGAACTGTTTTCAAGGAAATGGTTTCAAAAGGCTACGAGATTGTAGTCACTCAGGTTGCCTCTGCCGGCCTTATGGCCTGGCTTGGAAAGACAATCTCAAAAGAAAACTTTGCGCAGCTTGAAGCTGACTCCAAAAAATTCGGTTTTCACATTGGCTTTGAAGGCGGCTATGCCGACACTTTTGTCTGCGACGGCCCGATTTTTAAGCAAAAAATAGTTTTTGGCGAAGTTGAAAAAGTCATTGAAGACGAATACTGCGGGCACCTCGAAGTTGCAAGCGTAAAGCTAGTGGAAAAAGTTTTTTCTATCTAGCTAATTTTTATTATTCCACGTAGGTGGTCGTATACCTTGGCCTTTAGGCCAACTTTTTCTTTTGTTTTGAACTATTTTTTTCCTGTCGGCGCGCGGCGCGGTTAGCGCCGCGTTATAGGAACCGACAGGAGTCGTGAAAGTAATATGTATAGCTATCAGCATGGAGTTTATCAAACTATTTATCATTTGGTTTGGCAAACCAAGTACAGGTACAAAATGATGGGAAAAGAAAAGTATCGTGTTTCCATAAAAAAAATCATTGAAGAAGTTGGAACGAAACATGGAATCCATTTTGTAGAATTAGCCGTAATGATAGATCATGTTCACGCAGTAGTATCGTGTCATCCGTCAATGAGTTCAACCAAAGCACTGAACCTGTTGAAAGGGGGAAGTTCATACATATTGTTTCGAACTCATCCGAAACTGAGACTACGTTATCCTAGAGGCCACTTTTGGAGTAAAGGAAAATCTGGAAGAACAATTGGAGACGTAGACAAAGAAACCGTAATCGACTACGTTAGAAGACAAGCAGAACAAAAGGTACTCACTGATTTTGTTCCCAAAATCAAACCAGGATACCCGCCCCTTTAGGGGCGGGAGCAGTCATTTAATGGTTTTCCACCCATTTTAAAATGTCTGGGCCGGTGGTGAAACGGTATCACGTTTCGTTCGCAACGAAAAGGCTCCGGGTTCGATTCCCGGCCGGTCCATACACGGTTGCGCCCGTGTATGACGCGTATGTGCCCTGCTTGCAGCAGGGCGGTAATACCACCTTCACATGGGGCCCTTGCGCGAGCCCGGTTGCGCGTATGTGTCCCGTCTTCGACGGGACGGTAATACTGCTTCAAGCCATTTTCCTTCTTCACCATTTAAAAGGATTTAGGGGGAAAATAGAGTATGCAAAAATTAATTTTGTCACTGCTTTTAGTTACGTTATTTGTGGGTTTGGCGGTTCCTGTTACAGCAGGAATCCCACGCTACATCTCAAGAAACCTTGACTATGCGTCAGTTTCCTATTCAAACGATGGTTCTTTCCACGCAGCAGCGGTCTTTAATGCCGACAGGCACAATGCCAGATTCAGGCCAGTCCACGCTTACGCTTACGCGCTTTCGCGCTCTCCGGCGCCAACGTTTCGCTCAATGCCGGCAAGCGCTTTTTCTTCTTCAAGATACTGCACTTACGTTTCAGTAGCTCCACCATACGGCGGCTTTAACCGCGGTTACGGCTACCACAAGCAATATTACAGATGCAGCTGATTTTCCTAATTTTTTTGGCATTTTTTTGCCACGCAACTCTTAAATACCGCGTCTGCCTTTTCCTTTACTGATGAAAAAGCTAAACACCCTGTTTGACGATGAAACAGGCGAAATGTTTTTTGAAGGCCAGTCAAGTGAGGTCTTTTCCCGCGGCCACATTGCCGAAATTGAAAAACAGTTCATTGACGTCGGAAAAGTGATTGCCGAGCGCGTTATTTACCGCGCGTCAAAAAAATTTGCCTTGTCGACTGTGAGCAAGTTCAACATCGTTGTTGTTTCTTTTCTAAAAATCAACAAAAAAAAACTTGCCTCAATTTTGCTTGAACAGTTTCCAATGCGCGGTTACGGCGTTCCAAAAGTGCTTTTCTGGGACGAAATAATCCCAAAGGCAAAAATAGAAGTCAAAAACTGTTTCAATTGCCATGGAATAAAACACCACAAAGTTTTTTGTTTTACACTGGCAGGAATAATTGCCGGCGGAGCGGAAGTCGTTTTTGACATGCCAATGAAATGCGTTGAAGTGGAATGCATTGCAAAAGGCGACAGGGCCTGTGTTTTCGAAGTCTCAAAAGAACAGGCATTTGGGACAAAAGAAACCTGAAACTTATTTTTTTGATGTAGCCTTTTCCTGATTTTGCCTTTTTTTTGGGGAATCCTTTCCTGAAAGCTTTCCTGCTGCAATCACTGAAAAAAAACCAAAATATACCCAGATGACAATTGCAAGCCCTAAAAACGGCAGGACATGGTCTATCCCAAACAAAAACCCGCCAAACAACGGGCCGACTACCTGGCCTGCAGCGCTAAAAGAAGTGTTCAGCCCAAGCACTGCTCCGCGTTTTCCAGTGACTTTTTTTGTAATCAAAGAATTCACTGACGGAAACACCAAAGCGTTTCCGGCGACAAACACTGCAAGTGGCAGCAAAAGCGAAATCCAGTCACTTGTAAAATACAAAAGGAAAAACCCAAGGCCTGAAAGAGCCAGGCCGCCCTGAACAAGCCTTACCTCTCCAAACCGGTTGACAAGCCCTCCGCTTACAAACTGCATTATCATTATGAGAAATCCAACATAAGTGAAAATCAACCCGATTTCTGTTGCCGTGAACCCGAGTTTTTCACTTGTATACAATGCAAGCGTTGCGTCAAGCCCGCCAATCATAAAAGTAATCATCATAGATGAAAGGAAAAGAAAAAGAAGCGGTGACGACAAATGCTCAAGAAGCGAAACTTCCTGTTTTGCAATGTCTTTGCTTTCATCTTTTTCAACAGGTTCTTTTAGGCGGAAAAAAATCCATGCAAAATTCAAAAGCGACAATCCCGCAGACAAAAAAAACGCGTCACGCACTGAAAAAGAAGCTGCTAGGCCACCAATTGCCGGTCCGAAAATAAAGCCAAGTGAAAAAGTCATTCCCATCAAGCCCATTGCTTTTCCGCGCTGTTGCTCTGTAGTGAAATCAGACAAAAGAGAAAGGCATGCAGGAAAAATCCCTGCCGCAAAAAACCCTTCAATTGCGCGCGCCAAAAGAGCCATTTCAAAAGAATCAGCAAAAGCAAAAACAATGTACGAAGCCGCAAACCCTGCGGTTCCAATCAGCAAAACTTTTCTTCTGCCGATTTTGTCAGCGAGTTTTCCAAAAAACGGTCCAAAAATAAGCTGCATCAGCGCAAAAACCGCCGTGAGAATCCCAAGCTCAAACGGCTGTGCACCCAAAGAAAGCGCATAAAACGGCAAAAGCGGCAAAATCACGCCAAACCCAAATGCCACCATGAAAATAGTGAAAAAAACCGGCTTGATGCCGGGAACAGACAAGACATCCTTAAAAGACATGAAAATCAACCTGAAAAAAAGTCAGAAATATTGGTTGCCCGATTCGTTTAAATAAGTGACGTGCTTCTTAAACTCATTCGAGGATTATCTTGATTTCTTTTTTGTTTTCCGGGATTATTTTTATCTTCTCGCCTTTTTTGAGGTTATAGCTATGTGCAATGTCTGAAGGGATTGTTATTGCAAGGCTTCTTCCAGCATTGATTATAGGTCTCTCGAAAGAAAATTTTGTATTTATCTGTTTGCTAAGTTCCTGCATCTGTTCTGAGGTCGCAAATTCTTCCCTGCATTTTTTGCACTTAGAATAAGGTGAATCTCTTATCGTTATTCTGCCCTCATCAAGCTTTAATTCTTCAAACTTCAGCTCAGCAATTCCACCACACAAATGGCATTTTATTTCTTTTTCCATAATTCAACCTCCTTTTCGTTGGCTTCCCACAAAGTCAATACATGAATGAATTCTTTTGATTCAACCTTTACAGCAGAAAGAATGTTGTCCTTTATTTTGAAGATTGTCTTGAATTTGTTTTTGGCTTCTTTTATGCGAAATTCCTGCTTTTTAACCGCCAACTCAAGTTCCCCGTAATTCAGGCCATATTTTGCTGCTCTCTCAGCATATCTTTGCTTTGAATGCCTGCTCCAGCGAATCAACATAATATGTTTGAAGCCAAAACAGTTTAAAAAGTAATATTATGGTATAACTTGGTAATACCTTACTCCCACTCAATCGTTGCAGGCGGCTTGTGAGTCACGTCAAAAAACACTCCACCAACGCCTGTTTTCTTTATTTTTGAAATGATTATTGCAAGCGCTTTTTTCTCAATCGGGTAAAAATTTGCAGTCATTGCCTCAGTGCTTGACACCGGGCGAAGCACGACTGCGTCTTTTTTTCCGTTTACGGAAACTGGCAAAAGTACAACTGGAAACTGCCAGATTTCTTTTGAAAGCTTTTTGCTTTTTTCGACTTCCTGCATCACTAAATCATCGCATTCCTGCAAAAGCGCTACGCGCTCGCGCGACAAATCTGCTTCAAACGGTTTGACGCTTTCAATTTTTTTTGGCTCAAGCAAAAACACGACGCGGTTTATTTCGCGCAAACTGTTTGTCATGTGAGTTGAGCACTGTTCAAGTTTTTTCCAGTCAAGCTTTCCGGAAAGCGCGCACACAAACCTGTAAGTCCGAAAATCTCCCTGCACGCCAACAGCTTTCACTGGCAACACTGTTGCCTCAAAACCAAACCTGTAAACAATCTGCCTTACAGTTTCCTGCATTAACTTGTCTGTTTTTTCTTTTCCATCAGAACACAAAACCCTGATTGCAAGTCCTGGTCCAGGAAACGGCTGTCGCCAGACAAGGTTTTTTGGCAAGCCAATTTTTTCCCCGAGTTTTCGCACTTCATCCTTGTAAAGGTCTTTTAACGGCTCGATGACTCTGCCTTGTTCAGACATCTTCTTGATTATTTCAGCCTGGTTGTGGTGCGTTTTTATGTGTGAGGCATTCTTTGAGCCCTTTGTTTCAATCGTGTCAGGATAAATCGTTCCCTGTCCCAAAAGCCATTCTCCCTCATTCCACGCCAAGTTTTTTGTCTCGCGGTCAGCGACTTTTACAAACAAGTCCCCGATTATTTTTCTTTTCTCTTCAGGTTCCACGATTCCTTTTAACGCGTCAAAAAATTCTTTTCCTGCGTCAACGACTTTTAGTTCAGTTATTCCGATTTTTTCAAGCGCTTTTTTTACTTTTTCCGATTCGTTTTTGCGCATAAAGCCATGGTCTACATGCAATGCAACAACCTGGGTTTTTCCAAGTGCCCGATGAAGCAAAGCCAAAGCAACAGTCGAGTCCACTCCACCGCTTGTAAGAAAAAACACTTTTTTGCCGGCGGCAGTTTTTTTTATTTCTTCAATTTTTTTTTTGGCGAGGTCACTAATTTTCCAGTTTTTTTTGCATTTGCTTATTCCAAAAACAAAATTTGACAGAATTTTCATGCCATGCTTTGTATGTGTTACTTCGGGATGAAACTGCACTCCAAAAAGCTTTTTTGCATTGTTTGCGATTGCCGCGTTTTGGCAGTCATTTGTTGAACCGATTCTTTCAAAACCTTCAGGAAGTTTGTCCACTGTGTCGCCGTGGCTCATCCACACGGTTTCTTTTTTTGAAAGCCCTTTGACAAGAATGTTTTTTGCTGAAAAATTGACGGTTGCGTGGCCGTACTCTTTTGTTTTTCCGGGCTTTACATGCCCGCCAAGATGCTGTGCCATAAGCTGCTCGCCATAGCAAAGCCCAAGGACCGGAATTCCAAGCGAAAAAATTTCTTTGTTGTATGCCGGGGCGTCTTTTTCGTAAACCGATGACGGCCCGCCGCTTAAAATGATTCCTTTGGCTTTTTTCAGTTCTTCTGTTGGTGTGTCAGGCTGGAGGATTTCTGAATAAACGCCCAGGTCGCGAATGCGCCTTGCAAGCAGGTGGGTGAACTGGGAGCCAAAATCTAGAACAAGAATTTTATCTGGAACTGCCATACAATATTTTTCCCCAAAACAATTTAAAGGTTAATTAAAACCCTTTTCTTGCCTTTTTTTCCAAGATAAGTATTTAAACCTGTAAAAGATTCTATATATGAATAATTATGGCAAGAAGACCTGGGCCTCGAAGAAGAACTGTTACCAAAATTGTTACTAAAAAGGTCACAACCACTGGAGGGGCAGGAAGACGTCCTGCAAGAGGTCCCGCTCCAAGACCAACACCTGCTCGAAGGCCTGCACCAGTTCCTGCCAGAAGGCCTGCTCCAAGACCGGTTCCTAGGCCAGTTCCTACACCTAGAAGACGTGCAGCGGCTACACCTGCAAGAAGAGCAAGGCGACCTGCCCGCACTCCAAGACCCGCAGCACGAAGGCCAAGGCCAAGAAGAGCACCAGCGCGAACACCAAGACCTGCGCCAACTCCACCACCTGCAACTCCGCCAAGACCTGGACTTATCAGGCGAGTTCGTGTTGGCTATCATGGCTGGCGTGCCCATCGTGCAGAAATGAAAGCAGCGGGAATGGATGAAAAAATTGCAGGACTCAAACAGGAGAATGCAGCAGCCTGGACTAATTTTGGGAAAAACATGCTTTCAAGAGAAGAAAAAACTGCTGAAGCTGAAAAAGTAAAGCTTGCGGCAAGAAAGAGAAAACATCATGATCGTGAAAATTTGCTCAGGCAAAGATTTGGCATGCCTGCCAGGCCGTGATGCTTATGGGTTTGGTTAAACGCGTTGCGATTGTTGCAGTGATAGTGGTTTTGGGCTACATTGTCGTGACTACTTTTTTTTCCGGTCCACAGCAGCCGCAAGCAAAACAGATTTTGTTCTCAGATGGTTTTAACGAATTAAAAGAAATCTGGGCAAAAAAAGGAATAGCGATTGACTCCCTTGAAACAGATTACCAAAAAATCCCCCTTCTTTCGCTTTCACAACTGCAGTCACTTGAGTCAGACCTTCAAGGGTTTAAGTCGAGTCTGGATGACTACCAGTATGCTTTTCCGGACTCAAAACAGGCTTTTGTCCTGCTTTCAGACATTTACCTTGACTTGGCAAGATTTAATGCAAAAGAAAAAGAAATCATTGCACTTGAAAACCAGCTTTCAAACATCGGGCTTTTGGAAGGCTGCGAAAACATTTCCTTGTTTAAAGAAATAAATTCATTGAGAAGGGAAAAACTTGCATTGCTGAAAAGGTTTTCAGCAAACGTGGAAAACTTTGTCGCAAACCATCCGGCTGAAAATGATTCACCTGGATTCAATTCACTTGAACTTGACTTTGCAGAACTTGAATTTAACCTGTCTTCAAAAGAAAACGCAGTCCAAAGCCTTGAGGAAAGCTGCTAAAGGTGAACACTATGAAAGCACAAAAACTTTTTTCCCAAAGATTCTTTTTTTTCGCTTTACTTCTTGCTCTGATGCTTTTGTTTTCGGGCACGGCCCTTGCAAGCAAATGGCAAATGATTAAGTATGGCGGCGGGGCAACAGCAGTGGCAACAGGGGCTGTTCTTTTTGGCCTAGAAGAAACTGCCAACCAGTATGTTATTGACATTAGTGAAGACCAGGAAACCACTTCTTTGACCGTAAGCCAGCGTTTTGTCCTTGACCCGGACGAGCCGCTTGACAGCCAGCAAAGAAACATTTTTGTCGACAATGTGAGGGTGATTAAATCCCTTGGCCTTAGCAGAAGGCTTTTCTGGATAAGGGCAGATTCATACGACAATTTTCCCCCCTTTGGCCCCACAAGGTTCACTGTTGACGGCCCGCTTGTCCAAAAAGCAGGCTTTGGCCCGGAATCAATGGAGATATCCTATGGCGGAACCGGCACGATAAGGTTTCCCGGCCTGATGAACGTAAAAATAGAGAAACCAGACCTTGAACTGTCAGCAGTCGGAATAGAAGGGTTTACTATTACTTTTGAAAAAAAAGCCATTGACACTTTGATTCAGGGAGTTCAGTCAAAAGACGAGTCAGCAAGCCGGATTGCGGCAAAGCTTGCAGGGAAACAGCCGCCGCCTTCAACCACCAAGCCACCAACCACCAGCCCGCCTACGACTCCGCCAGACGGGCCAGATGGGGAAACACCGGAGCCTGCGCCCCCGACAAAAGACAAATGGTTCAAACTTGGATAGGTGTGATGATTGGAAAAAAGATGGAGAAATTTACTCGCACTTGCAGTTTTGCTTGTTTTTGTAGTTGTAGTGATTTCTTTTCTCCTTTCAGCGCCCGAAAAAACCACAGTCACTGCCTCTGAAGGGTTTTCACAAATTTCTTCAGTTCTTCTGGCAAACAGCCTGTCTTTTGAAAAGCTCCAGAAAGCCGAAATAATACTGGTTGAAAACGGCCAGCTAAAAAACGATTTTTCCGATTCTTCTTTTACAAAACTTGAAACAGGCCTTCGCGGCCTCAAAACAGAATTTCTTGCAAAAGATGATTCTGCGGCAAAAAATGCGCTTGTAAAATCCGTTGACCTTTACCTTGAACTCATTTTGCTTGAAAAAAAAGAAAAAGAACTTTTTGTTCTGGCTGCATCCCTTGAACGGGACTCAACTGACCTGCAAACAACTTGCAGGAACCGCGCAAGGTTTGTTTCATTCGCGCAACAAGACCTTGAACTAAGCAACAGCCTTATTGGCTTAAACGACAAGACAAACGAAATGTTCACTGAATTTGGAGTGGTTGAACAAATAGAGCTTCTTTTGCTTGACATTGATACTGGGCAAAGCCTTGAGTCTTATTCTTTTATCTCTGACATAGAAGAGCTGGACTATGCATGCAGCATCCTGCTTGACTCGGAGGAAACACAGTGAAATTAAAAAATATTTTCGCGGTTGTTTTTCTCCTGGTTTTTTTCAGCCTCCTTGTTTCTGCTCAGACTGGCCAGATAATGATTTCACAGGCAGATGCAATTTCAGCATTAAACGATGCTTTGGACCAAAAAAAAATAGCCGTTGAAATAATCGATACCGTTGATTCTGCCGGAAATACCGGAAAGTTTACACGGATTTTGGCAGATTCCCCCGAGACTGCAATTCGTTTGGTAAGAAACAGCGGGCAAAGGCCAAACATTTATTTTGACAAAGCAGCGGGCAGGTTTGTTGGACCAGGACAGGCAACCGGTTCAAAAATTTTAAGGTCGGATTTTATTGACAATGGCGGCAGGGCGGTAACAGATTACTGGAAACTCCAAGACAATGCTGCCAACATGGGGCAAAGAAGGACTGCGCTTCGCACAAGAATCAGGGAAATAAACCAGAAAGTCATTCCAGACCTGCAGACCGAGCTTGCAAATACTTCAAGAATCAATCCTAAAAGGATTTCAATCAACAACCAGATTGCAAAAGCTGAAAAAGAAGCTACAAAAGCAACAACTGAAGCAGCCGAGATTACACAAAAAATACGCCAGGGAAGAAAGGCTGCCACTTCAATTCTTGAAGGGACAGCGGGGCAGCAGCTTTCGCGTGCCCAGAGGGCTTGGAACTGGCTAAAGGCAGTGAAAGCCGGAAGAGGGGCTGGAGGAGCAGGCGCTGCAGCAACAGTTGGAGGCAAGGGAGTAAAAGCTGCACTTGGAAAAATTGTCAGGAGCCCTTTGTTCATTGTTGGGTTATCCTATGATGCAATAGCAATCTCAATGCCTTACTGGGGGGCATTTACTCCAACCAAAGGCCCAGAAGTCGGAGTAAGCCCGGATTTTGGACTTGGTTCCGGGCAGGCAATGGTGCGAACTGATGACGGAAAAACGCATGTGTTCTTTAACAGTGTAATAAGCCCGAACTCTGCTTTAAACATCATGAAGATTGAGACATTTCGGGAAAATTTTGACAATGCGGTAAACGAAGACCCATTGGCAAAATATGTGCAGTGGATTGGGCTGGGAGGCGCAGACGTATACAATTATATTGCTAATCTGGACCTGAAATCAGGCGAAGACCATTTCATTCTGGGCTGCCACCTGGAGCTTTACAGTTTTAATAGGTCGACAGGCCAAAGAGGCGGGCTTGTAGCCGAAGACGACATGGATAACTGCAGAAGCGGAAGCAGGCCAAACCAGGAATGGGTAATTGAAAAAGAACTTGGTTCGGGTTCATACCAGCTTATCTTAAGGGCAATCTTTGAGCCTTCAATCATTACGGTTTCAAAAGACGAAATCCGCTCACGTGAAATATTGTTTGAAGACATCTTGTCCAAAAAACAGGCGCAAAAATATTCCGAAGAAGAACTTCGGGAAGAATTTACAAAAGCAAAGATGACCGAAGAGCAAATTTCCACAATGCTTGAGCGCGCAAGAGACGTTCAAGATGACCCGTTCATCTCGGACATTCTTAATTTTGGAATGCCTGCAAAAACTTCGCCGATGGACTTTGATAGCGCAACAATCGAAGACGCAGAGTCAGAAAACTTCAAGGTAAAAGAACTTTCAATTCACTCAAAAACCACGTTAGAGGAAAAAAACCAGTTTAACCCAAACGAAATAAACGACATCCAGGTATGGTTTAATTTTTCTTACGGGGTTCAAGGCTATCTTATTCAAGCGTTCCAAAAAAACAATCCTGAAAATTATTTGCCTCTGGTTTCTTCCGACAATTGGGGATGGACTGGCCCGTTTCCAAACGGAGACCCGCAGTACATCAAACCAATTGTTGGGTTTGCCTATGTTTTTGACAATGAAACCGACCCTGACAGTTTCAGCAGCTTTGCAGGCCTTTTATCAGAAGGCGGAGAATTCACTGTAAGCCTGAATACTGGGTTTTTGGATGAAGCAGGAACCGCTAAACCACGCGACCAATCCGCCGCAACAGCTGATTTAACCATTGGTGAAGGCGGCACAGAACCAGAGCCAGATGAGGTAATAACCACCGGCTATGTGATTTTCAAAGTCTCAAACAAAAAAGAAATCGAGGACGCGGGCGTTTTGCTGTCTGATTACGTCAGCGGCCTTTCAGTAAAGAGAAACGGGGATTTAACCGCCTCTTTTGGCAATTCTGACGAGGCAAAAAGAATTTATTTACAGGAAGACTATTTAATAATAAATAATGTTTCAAAAAGCAACAAAAAAGAGCTCAGGCACGAAATAGAATGGGCAAAAACAGGGTATAAAACAGGAAAAGGTGGATTTACGATTGAAATAAATGATGCAGAAGTAAAAGAAGGAGTATGGCAAGAAGGTGGCCCAATTGACTAAAAAAATCGTGCTTTTTTCCGTTCTAATCTCATTTTTGTTTCTGGTCGGCATTTCTTTTGCAATAACTGATATTACTCTGCCCGTTCCAGAAAAAGAGGGGGAAACCCTTCTCAAAATCTCTGCCAACAACGTTTTGCCTTCAAACGGGACAATAAGCGTTTCAAGCAAGCAATTGACTGTCAAGATGGAAAACATTAAGGCAGGCAAAGATTTTTTCGTCGGAATAAACAAGGACCTTGCACAGGACATCTCAAAAATTTCCACAACTTCCCAAACCCAAAAAAACCCGCCGTTTGATTATGCCGCTGACAATTTTGCAAGTGGCGCCATATTCAAGGTAGAAAACCTTGATTCTTCAACCACCAAAAGTTTTTCCATAAACAACTGGGATGGAGCAAAGCCGATCAAGGTAAACGTCTGCCAGGACAAAAACGATGACAAGGATTGCTCTGAAAACGATGAAAAAACTTCTGTTTCAATTAGCTTTAAAACATTCGGAAATGCAAGCTGTAACACCATCCAATCCTGCCTTGCAACACTTGGCAAAAAAATCGCCTTTGAACTTGAAAAATAAGGCAGGCAAAAGCTAAGGCGTATATTTCACAAAAACCAACTGTTATGTATATTCCCGATACCATTAAATATTTCGGGCACCCCAATATGTTTCTGCTTAAAACTCTTGTTTTTCGCAGAAAAAACTTGGTTTGAATGGTGAGCCTAACTCTGTTCTACCGGTTTGATAGGCCAAAAGGCCGACTCTCTAAATAAGAAGAACGCCCTCTTGGGTGTTCTTCTCTAATTCAACTGCTGCGTCAGTTGACACCGCAGTATGTGGGCCATCTGAAGATGGCCCGGTAATACAAGTTTTTGATGAACCTTTTGTCAAAAGGTTCCAAGCCTTTTTTTAAGAATTTTGCATTCTAACCGCTATATGGACTGCGAAGTCTGCGGAAACCCCGGAGCATCAATTCCAATCAACCTGGATGGAAACCGCCTGATTGCATGCAAGGACTGTGCAAGCCTTGGAGTCAAAGCCGAAGAACCACTGCCAAAAGCACAGATTGTTTCACTGGCAAAAAAACTCGGGCCACGCCACGACACGTTTGAAGACTTCCAGTTTGTGCCAGGGTTTGGCCAAAAAATAAAAGCCGCGCGACAGAAAAAAAACCTAACCGTTGAAGAACTCGCTTTAGCGCTTGCGGAAAAAGAATCTTTTTTGCACAAACTTGAAGCAGAAAAAGGAATCCCAAACATGGCTTTGGCAAAAAAAATCGAAAAGTTTCTTGGCATAAAAATACTTGAATAACTTGCCAAACAACCTCCATAGTCTGCTTTAAAAAATGCTTTTACCAGAATTTTAAAATGGCTGAATTTGACCTGCTCTTAATGGTTGGAGCATTCATTGTTGTTTCTTTTATCATCGCGTTTTTGCTCAAACGATTCGCAGGCGCACAGACCACGCTTGGAATAATCAGCCTGCTCAAAACCACAAGGCCGCTTTGGGTGTTTGACAGGCTTGCAAAACACAAACGTTTTTTTAACGCGCTTGCAGACATCGGCCTGCTTTTGGGCTTTGGCGCAATCGCAGTAGACTTTCTTTATGGCAGCAAAAAAAGGCCGCTTGTGCGCGCGCTGATTTTTGTGCTTTCGTTCATTGCTTTTACCGGCCTGTTTTTTTTGTTTGACGTTTTAAGCGGCAATGCATTCTCCCAGTACTACATGATAAAGGCTTTTTTTCTTCCGATGGCGATTCTTTTTGGATTGATCGGATTTACTGGCTTTATTCTGTTTTTTCTGGTACTTAGCGCGTGGGAAATAATTTACCGCTATATGATCGGCGAGCGCGCTTGCCCGGGAGTTGCGCCCCTAATCCCAGGCGTGGAAATTCCCCGCGTCCCCTTTACCGCGCCATTCTGGGTCTGGATTCCGCTTTTCCTTATCTTGATTATCCATGAAGCCTCGCACGGAGTCCTTGCCCGCATTGCAAAGATTCCCGTCAAGTCAACAGGCCTTTTGTTGCTTGGCTTTTTGCCAATTGGCGCGTTTGTCGAGCCAGACGACATTGAAACCGCAAAAAAATCAAAACTCGAAAAAGCAAGGCTTTTTTCCGCGGGCGTGGCATCAAACCTTGCGGCCTTTGCAGGCACGATTGCGGCCATTTTAGTGCTTTCGCTTGTAGTGTCGTTTTTCTTTGGTGCTTGGATTGAAGAAGTTCGGGTAAACTCTGTCAAAGGTGTAATAATAACAAAAATCTCTGAAAGGGTAGAACTTTGCGGCTCGTTTTTTGACAGCCCTGCATTCGGCAAAATCGAAGAAGGAAGCCACTTGCTCAAAGTTAATAATGTTGAAGTAAAATCTGCCAATACGTCTCTTATCGAGTTGGCAAAATACAGGTTCCAATCTGTTACTTTTCTGCTTGAAAAAGAAGGTGTGCAAAAAGAAATTACGCTTTCTTCAAATTCACTTGGTTCTTTTGGTTTTGAAAAATTCATTGAAAACATTCCAAATGAAAACTACACATTCCCCCAGGGCTTCAAGGTGTTTTATGCAATTTTAAGTTTTATCAGCGACTTTTTAAGCTGGTTCCTGATGCTGAATTTGCTAATCGCGCTTGTAAATTTCCTCCCCGTGCCCTTCTTTGACGGCGGGCGCATAATCACAATCTTGCTGTTCCCCTACCTTGGTTTCCTGAACAAGTCCGAAAAAGACACCGAAAAACTGCTCCACAAAATCTTCATCATAATCGTACTGATTCTGTTTGTAATCAACTTTTTGCCGGTGATTTTCTAAAATCAGAAACGATTTCATTATGCTCTTTTACTACGTCAAACTTTTTTCCTGCTTTAAATTTTCCGATTAAATTTTTCAAACTCTTTTTGTTTTTGAAATAGTTTTTCATTGATATCAACAGTAAACGCAATTTAAAAATAAATTAAAAAAGAAAAAGAAGGAAAAAAGAGCTTTCGCCCTTTTTTCCGGGAAGAAATTATTTACCTTATGAAGTCGAGCCCGAGGTCGCCTCTGCTTCTTGACCTGCTTGTTGCGGTCTCGTATCCGTGGTCCTGTGGCCCTTTTATGTATGGGCTGTGGACGCCTGTGAAGATGCTGATGACTTCAACCTTGTTTTCAAAGGTCGGGTCAACACGTGCTCCCCAGATAACTGAGGCTTTTGTGTCGATTCTTTCAGTCAGCATTTCGCCGATACCGTTTGCTTCACCGAGTGTGAGTTCCGGGCCGCCTGTGATGTGAATAAGGCAACCGGTTGCTCCGCCGATGTCAACGTCCAAAAGGGCGTTTTTCAAAGTGTCTTCAACGACTTCGTTTACTTTGTCGACGCTTTTGCTTTCACCAACAGCAATGACTGAAAGTCCCTTGTTGCTCATGATGCTTCTGACGTCTGCAAAGTCAAGGTTAATCAAGGAAGGCTGAGTGATTGTTTCAGTTATTCCCCTGACTGTTCTTGCAATGACTTCGTCTGCAACCCTGAATGCATCCTGGATTGGCAAGTTTGGCACAAGTTCAACCAACCTGTTGTTGTCGATTACAACGACTGTGTCGGTTTTTTGCCTTAACTGCTCAATTCCTTCCTCTGCCTTGATAAGCCTTGCTTTTTCAAGGGCAAAAGGATAGGTTACAATTCCGATAACGATTGCTCCCTGTTCTTTTGCAATTTCTGCAATTATTGGCGCAGAGCCTGTTCCTGTTCCGCCGCCCATTCCGCAGGAAATGAAAAGCATGTCAACGCCTGAAAGAACTTCTTCCAATGCATTTCGTGAAACTTCTGCTGCTTTGGCACCGATTTCTGGGTACCCGCCTGCTCCCAAACCCCTTGTGACGCTCTTTCCAATCAAAATTTTGGTCAGTTCGTCGTTGATTATTGCAAGGTGTTGCTTGTCAGTGTTAACTGCTACAAGCTGGGCACCTGAAACGCCCATGTTTGCAAGCCTGTTTACTGCGTTGCATCCTGCACCGCCTGCTCCAACAACCATAATCTTTGGAGAACCAAATTCTTCAAGCCGGTCCTCGACTTTTTCTGCTTTACCGCTCATTGCTTCATCCACGATGGATTTCATTAGATCACCCCTTCCATCAAAAAAGCTCAAAAAAGGACAATTAAACCTTTTTCTAGTATCTATATCTGCAGAGGTACTTTATATACGTTCACTTTTATGTATAAAGGCTTTTTAACACTTTTTTTTGGAAATGAAGTTTTTTCCAGGGAAACCGCTTATGTAGACATGGCCTGTCAAAAGTGGCTTTTTTATTCTTTTATGTGCACGGTTAACTTGTGGGCAGCTGGGGAGGTAGCGGTTCCCTGAACTGGAAATCCGCTTTATGCCAGGGTGTCGTTTGAGGCTAGGGGCTTTTTGCCAATAGTTCTCTTATCAAAGCGTTGATGCTCTGTCCCTAAAGGCTGCTTGTCTAGATGAATCCGCTAGGCCTTGATCGGAGCAACGGTGTTCTATTCATTCAGTGCTTTGGGCCAACGGAGAGTAGCTTTCTTAAGGGATTCAAGCTATTGGCCAAACTGTTTCAACCCTCGAACGCCCACACTTAACGCTGACTTTTTGCAAAGAAAAGCGTTAATTGAACTCTTTTTCAGAAAAAAAGTGTTAAATTTGCGCAAAAAAGAAAACAAAGCTTTTTGCGCGCCGAAAAAAGGTAGTTTTTTGCATTTTTTTGAGCCAAAAAGCAAAATGTTAATGCAAAAACAGGGTTTTTAGGAAATTTTTTGATGATTTTGGCAGGATTTTGCCTTCGGTTTTCCTGCAAATTGTAGGACAAATGGCCTTCAACCAAATTATCTTTATAACTTTATCCTCAATTCATTGATATAAATAGTTTAAATTGCCCGAGTAGCTCAGCAGGTAGAGCGTCCGTTGATTTTCTTGTAAAATTCAATTTTTATGATAAATCAGGCGTAGCTGTTACCTGTTGAGAATCAACAGGCGGAGACCGGCAGGTCGAAGGTTCAAGTCCTTCCTCGGGCGTTTTTCTTATTCTGGATTTTGGTGCAGTGGTTTGATGTCAGTCGAATTTAACGAATCTTTTTCCAAAGCGCTTGATTTAATGGAGAACTCGCGCAAAAACGTTTTTGTCACTGGGCGAGCTGGAACCGGAAAGTCGACTTTGCTGAACCATTTCAAAAACTCGTCAAAAAAGCGCCTTTCAGTTGTTGCTCCAACAGGTGTTGCTGCAGTGAATGTTGGCGGGCAGACGATTCATTCTTTTTTTGGCTTTAAAACAAACATTACTCTGGCAACAGTTAAAACCGCCAAGGACAGAAGAGTCTACCAGGCACTTGACACGCTTATTATTGACGAAATTTCAATGGTGCGCGCTGATTTGCTTGACTGCATTGACAAGTTTTTAAGAATCAACAAAGGAAATTCTGGCAAGCCTTTTGGCGGAGTGCAAATGATTTTTTTTGGAGACCTTTACCAGCTTCCACCAATTGTTTCAGCTGACGAACGAGAGCATTTTTCCACTGTTTACAAAAGCCCTTATTTTTTTGACTCAAACGTTTTTCAGGAACTAAAGTTTGACCTGATAGAACTAGACGAAGTCTACCGCCAAAAAGACAAGGAATTTGTAAGCATTCTTGACGGAGTAAGGCACAACAAGGTTTCAGTTGACCAAATAAAAAAACTCAACCAACAAGTCAAGCCGTTTTTTGAGCCAAAAGAAAACGAGTTTTTTATCCGGCTTTGCACAATAAACAAAATGGCTGACGAAATAAACTCTTTGGAGCTGGAAAAAATTAAAGCGCCACAGTGTTCTTTTCGTGCTGCTTTTGAAGGCGACTTCAAAGCAGAATATCTTCCCTGCGAAGAAGAACTGAAACTAAAACTTGGCGCACAAGTAATGTTTCTAAACAATGATTCGGAAAAAAAATGGGTAAACGGCACAATAGGCAAAGTCTGCGGTTTTCAAAAAGACAGCGAAAACTACCGCATCATAGTGGAACTTTCAACAAAAGAAAAAGTCACAGTAAATCCTTTTTCGTGGCAGTTGTTCAAGCCAAGGCACAACCCGCTGAAAAACTCTCTTGACTACGAAACGGTTGGAACGTTCATCCAATACCCACTGCGTCTTGCCTGGGCGATTACGATCCATAAAAGCCAGGGAAAAACTTTTGAAAAAGCAATAATTGACTTTGGATACGGCACTTTTGCTCCGGGGCAAGCTTACGTTGCGCTAAGCCGCTGCACTTCCCTTGAAGGAATGGTGCTGAAAAAACCCCTTGAATTCCAGCACATAATGACTGACCAAAAAATAGTCGACTTTATGGAAAAAGCCAAAGAAAACACAAAAATGAATTAATGAAATGGTCTTGCGAGTGTTAAAATTCGCCCTAGTTCTAAAAGAAGGAAAAAAAGTCACTTTTGACCTTGCAAAAAAAAATCCTGTTGGAACAAGGGAAATGGCCAAAGAAGTAATAAAAAATATCTGACTGATTGAAAAGCCTTTTTTACGATAAAATTGGATGCCTGCTCCTGCAAAATTCTGTCTTTTAAATGAACCTGTAAAAGATAATTATATGGCTCTTTCCATCAAAAACCTGTCCATTTCCATTGGCAAAAGGGAAATACTTCTTGACGAAAGCATTGGAATATCTGACGGCTCAAAAGTCGGCCTGATTGGAAGAAACGGCGTTGGAAAAACGACTTTCCTCAAGGCAATCCTTGGAGAAGTTGATTACACCGGCCAGATAGAATTCAACGGCAAAGCAGCGCATTTTTCGCAGCACCTGGACCTTGGGCCAGAAAAAACCGTGCGCCAGGTCTTGTCAGAAAATGTTACAATCCACCGCCAGCAGACACTTGAAGACGAACTCAAGGAAATCGAGAAACAACTAATGGACCCGGCAACCCACGAAAGCCACGACCCGCAAACAAACAAGCTTACAGAGCGCTACGTGGAACTGCAGTCAAAGATTGCGGAGCAAAACAACCCTCGCCCTTCAAACAGAATCAAATCCGCCCTACAAAAACTTGAAATCCAAGACTCATGGCTTGAGCAAAAAATTTCAGAACTTTCAACCGGACAACGCGCAATAGTTGCACTTGCACAGATTCTTTCCTCTGAGGCTGACTTTTTGCTTTTAGACGAGCCAACAAACCACCTTGACTTCAAGCGCCTGGACATTTTGGAAGAATACTTGCTTGCCTTCAAAGGAACAGTAATACTGGTCACACACGACCGGTACTTTTTGGACCGCGTGTGCGACACAATCCTAAAAATGGAGAAAGGAAAATGGATAAAGTACAACACCAATTACTCTGGCTACGTTCGCGCACGCGAAGCAAATTTTGAAGCACAAAAAAGCGCTTACAAAAATGAAAACCGCTACATTGCGGTTCAAAAAGACAAAATTGCACGCCTTGGAAAAAGCCCTCAAAAAGTCAGGCAGGGAAAATACCGCGAAAAAATGCTTGAACAACGCGAAGCAGTAGAAAAACCAGACATGGACAAATCCAAATTCCGAACACACTTTGACGCAACACCGATTTCTGCGCCTCTAGTGCTTGAACTGCGTGATTTGACTGTCGGCTACGACAAGCCGCTTTTATCCCACGTCAACCTAAACATCGGCGTCGGGCAAAGAATAGTTTTAATCGGAGAAAACGGAATGGGCAAAAGCACGCTATTCAAAACCATTGAAGGACGCCTTCCAGCGCTTTCAGGCGAAGTAGTTGTTGACACCCAGACAAAAATCGGCTACGCAGACCAGGAGCTAAAAGACCTTTCAAGCGAATCCACACTCTATGACGAGATATATTTTATGCTAAAAGACATGGCCAAAACGCGAGCGCACCTGTCAATGGTTGGCTTTGTTGCAGACATAGAAGTATACAAACAAATCTCCAAACTTTCCATGGGCGAAAAATCCAGGCTCAATTTGCTAAAAATCCTTATCAAAAAACCAAACCTTTTGCTCTTAGACGAACCCACAAACCACTTGGACATTGACGCGCGCGAAATCATCGAAAAAGCATTTCTAAGCTACGATGGGGCAATCCTTGCAATTTCCCACGACCGCTACTTCATCAAAAAAATCGCACAGCGAATCATAAAAGCAGACGACGGAAAAATCACGGAAATGGTTGTGAAGAAATAAAGCAAATACGGGAAAGCTATAACTAAAAATGAATTATTTCGATTACTTTAGCTGGTCGAGATTATTTTGTTTATAGTGGCTATTACTGTGTTGAGTTTTTCCGCGCTTATCTTTCCGATTTTCTTTATGGCTAATTCCTTGTCTATTTTGAGAATGTTTTCTGCTTTAATGCAGCATTGGGTAAATAATTTTCCTCCTTCAATATCTTTATTTGTAAGGCGGACGGCATAATTGTCCTTTAGAATATTTGAAGTAACCCCAACTACCAGGATATCTTCTGAATGTTCGTTGAATTCTTTGTTGCTTATTACAACAACCGGCCTGACTTTTTTGCCAGACTGGTCAGAGAACGGAAAAGGAACTAGCACAAGGTCTCTTTGTTCAATCAAAGGTACCTGCTCCATTCCTTGTCATCCCTCTTATTGTCCCATATTTTTTTCATTGATTGCTCAGCCATTATCATCCAGCCTATTTTCTCTTTTCTGTTCCTTTCAAGTTTTTCCATAATGACATTTCGGATAAACTCGGATTTAGATGGATAATTCCGTTTTTTTACAAAAGCATCAAGCTCTCTTGCCTCATTCTCATGCAGTTTCACAGTAATAGTCTTCATAGTAATCTCTTGGGATTACATATTTAAATAACTTTGCAGGGTGCATTTCCACTGCGAAAATACCAATTTATACCAGTTAAACCCAAGTGTATTTACATGAAACGCATTTTTTTCCTTTTCCTGATTGCGCTAATCTCTTTTTCCGGCTGCATTTCCGGTGAATTAAACGAAACCGTCAAATCTGACGGTGCAGTGCACCGTTTTATGTCAATTGACAAAGTCGGCGTCATGGAAAATGCAAACTGTCAGTCTGCAAAAAACATGCTTCAAAACAGCCCGGAAATAAGCATTTCTGATTTGGAACAATTTGAACTGGTTTGCCGCGAAACAGAAACCCAGATAATCGTTGAATACGATTTAGTGCAAGGAAGCGAAAACAACCCTGTTAGGTTAATCGAAAAAGACGACGGCAAATACTTTAGGTACGAGTCAACCCTTTGGCCAGTAACAGTCACAAAAATAACAATGCCCTCCAAAGTAACTTCCCACAACGGAGAACTGCTCAACGAAACAACCGTTGGATTCAAGGGCGCAGACGCGTTTGCAAACGCTTTTGACGACACTCCTTCACAAAAAACAATCTTTGTTGAAAGCAAAAAACCTCAAGCCGATTTCATGCTTCTATTAGTCTTAATCGTTGCAATACTTGCCGGAATAGCGATTGGAGCCGGATATTTCCTCTTAAAGAAAAAAAAGTGACTATTTCCTGTTTTTTTGCTTTATTAAGGAGAATGATGCACTGTTTTACTATGGACAGCAACAAAATCTATATAACAAGACCCAATAAAGACACAGAAGCAACCCCGGAAGAAATCCAGCGATTTGAAAAAACCACTCTTGCCGACTTTGGCAGAGGAAAAGACGTTTACCTCATAGAAAAATTCCCAAAACGATTCTTCATCCACGCAACAAAAATCAAACTCGAAAAAGTCGACGAACCGGTTTCAACACTTTCTGACGAATCAAACTCACGACTGTTCAGGGTACTGTCGACGTACAGTATATATCAGTGAATCTGGAAAAAATATTTTCTTGATATTGTGTAAAAAGTTTATTTTGGGCTATTTTAGTTTTTCTGCTCTTGTTATTAACTCTTTCAGATCAAAGTCGCATTTTGGACATTTTACTCCATATCTTTTAGTTCTTAAATCGCCATATTTTAAGTCACTCTTTGAAGCTGGAACCTCGATTTTGAATTTAGTGTAGCAATTTGGGCAAGTAGAATTACTTACCAGTTCAATTCCTTCTCTCAATTGATTTTCAGATTCAACCATATCAATACACCTATTAAGAAACGTACAAGGCAACTTATTAAACATTGTAATTAGGGTCAAAAAATTCTTCTTCTTGTTTTTTCGATTTTAAAAATTTTCTGTACTCGCCTGCTTTTTCTTCTTCTACTAAATTTATTTTATGGGCTTTGAGTGTTTCTTGTATCGCCTCCATTAAAGTCCTTTGCCTTTGTCTAAATGGCACTCTTTGAGCGTCGGAAGCTCTTATCCCTTGCAAATGGTTTGTAGGCATAGACACCCACCCTGCTTTAAAGGCAGTTTTCTTTGGAAGTCTCACTCCTGCTCCTGCGGTGTAAAAATAAATGCATAATTTAATTGATTTAATGCCTTCCTCTGTTGACTCTTCCTGAATTTTAAACACCTCAACTAAATAACCATTGGACAAATATTTAAACTTATCACAAATTGTGAAAATAGTTCAAAATATGTGCTATTTATAAAATGTTATTCCACATCTTTCGGCTTAAACTTGTAATCACAATCTTTGCATTTTCCTTCAACTCTTTCTTGCTTTCGATCGGTTCTTGAACTTGCACTACCAGTAGAGCCTTGAACACGATAAGTCTGTGAATAAGACGGAAACCAAAGAACTTCGTTTTGCGTTCCACACTTCGGACAAATCACGTCCATTTTTTGAGGCTCTTGCCCCCCACGCGTCCAAAGCTCGTAACTCATTTAAACACCACTTCTTTCTTTTTTTCTTCAATGGCACGTTTTACTTCATAAAATTCTTTTTGTGTAAGTTCTGAAAGATTAGGCGACCCACCTAAAGATTTTTGTACCAAAATCCTGCTTTGCAATACTTTTGCAATTAATCCCCCTTCAGCAATTACAATTGGTTTTAATTTAATCTGAAAATGATAAGTCTTTTTCCAACCCATAAACTCGGCGTTAGGTAATGCAATGACTTCAAAAATACCAAATACTAAACCATTGCCAAAGTAAACGATTTTATCGCCAATTGCAATTTTATTTCTTTCAGATTCAAGTTGAAACCCGCAATAATCTTTAGTAGCCTTGAAAGACTCCCAAGAATGATTAACAAGCCAGAAGACCATGCGCGTCACCGTTTTCTAAAATTTTTTTGAATCAAAAACCAGTAAATGAATAGGTCTTTTTCCAAGTCAGCATAATTCTTGAATTTTTTGCTTATCAGTCTCCAAAATTTGTCATTATGCCTTCGCTCGGATAAATGATTGAGCTCGTGGAAAACCACATATTCTATTAAGTTTGTTGGCAGGTATTTCAGCAGAGTATTAATCATGAGATTTCTTTTTGGACTGCAGCTCCCCCACTTTGAATTCATTTTTTTGAAGAAAATCTTATTGATTTCAAACCCATGTTTGCCCTTGAATTGCTCAACGAGGTTATTTACAACCACATTCAATTCACTGTCAGTTCGGTTCAATTCAAGCTTTTTGTTTTTGGATTGTTCGAGGGCAGTCTGGATTGCCAAGTTTTTTTCATAAATCCATTTCTCGTGTTTTCCAATCGTAGTTTCCTCGTTTTGCCCTTTCGGAAGAACGAGCAGCAAATTTCCAGTCTTGAATTCCAAACGCGGATACTTGATGTTGCGATAATCCACTTGGTAATCGACTGCGTTGCCCCAAACCTTAAGCGTTTTTCCCATATGCTTTCACGTTTTCAATCATTTTCTGGTAGATTTGCTCCAGTCCATCCATCTCTAAGCTCTTGCTTTTAATGTATTTTCTCAGGAAAGTCCGGATTTCGCGTTCCACGTTTTTGCGTGCCGTAGTCTGCAAAAACCAATCGGGAAACAAATGTTCCTGAAGCGTTTTTGACAATTCTTTAATGTCCCCAATCAATTCTTCATCTTGCCCAAATTTGCTTTCGAGCGTAAGCAAAAGAGCATAGTCCGTATTGGAAAACTTGAGTTCTTTTTGCCTTTCGGAGAGCCTTTGTATTTGCTGGATTAATTTTACTCCTTCCTTGTAGATTTTTTCAAAGTCCTTGGTTTTTTCCTTCCACAGTTTCAAGAGTTTCTCCACTTTTTCGGCAAGAGTTTCACTAATCGGGTTTTTGTATCGGTCAACTAGGACAAAGCGGTTCAGCGTAAAAACAATGTTGGCTGCCTTTTCTTCCTTGCTTTTTGCTTTTTCCTCAAGGGCGCCCAAATAATTCTCGTCAATTGTTAATGGCGGTAAATTATCTGCAAGGCGGGTTAGTTCGGTTGATTTGTGTACAAATTTGAGGGTCTTTTCAAAATACTTATCAACATAGCGCAGCTCCTCGTGAGGTTCTTGCCGAAATACCAGTCTTGAATAATAAACGTAAATGGCTGTGAGCCACCGATAATCTGAAAACCTTTGGGCTTTGATTACATTGGGGCCAAGCAACTCAAACAGCCTTCTCAAAGATTTGTAATTTTTAATGAATAATTTGCCGACCGTATCATCCGAAGTCAACACCTCAACGGCTTTTAGCAAGGTTTCCCTGTCAAACTTGTCTTTTGGAATCCCTTTGAACAGCTCAAGGGTTGAATCCAGTTCTTTTACAAAATCGTCTTGTAAATCATCAAACTTTTCTATTGCCCCGCTGATTTCTTCTTTGGTGTACAGTTCAAAGGCTTTGGTGACTTCTTTTAAGATTCCCACATAGTCCAAAATAAGGCCAATTTCCTTCAAGTCTTTGTATGGCCTGTTGGTTCTTGCAATTGCCTGCAACAGCTTGTGCTCTTTCAGTGGCTTGTCCAAATACATTGTCTGAAGAATTGGCGCATCAAAGCCGGTTAACAGCATGTCCGTAACAATCAGAATCTTTGGTTTCTCTTCCTCTTTAAATTTTTCTACAATTTCTTTTCGGATATCCTCAATTTCCTTGCCGTTGTTTTTCTCCAAAACCCCTCTGAAGTAATCCTGAATGATTTTGGGGTCGTTTCTGCTGTCATATGTCATTACTACTTCTGACCAATCGCTTGGCAGAAATTCGTCTAATGCTTTTTTGTAGTGCACGCAGGCCGTGCGGTTTACTGCCACGACCATTGCCTTGAATTTGCCGTCCACGTTTTCCTTGAAGTGCTTGGCAATGTCCTCGGCCACCTTTTTGATTCTGCCGGGGTTCTCCAAGAACAATTTTGCAGCAGTTAATTTTTTCTTTACGCTTTCATTGACTTTTTCCTTTACTTCTTCCGGCAATTCTTCTTCCTGAATTTCCAGGAATGCCTCAAGCTGCTCTTTCTTCAATTTGATGTCTTCTTCAAGCCTGGGCTGGTAAACAATCTTTACTGTAAAGCCGTCTCTGATTGAATCGGTTATGAAGTATTTGTCAAAGTATTTTTCATGCGGCGGATAACTGAATGCCTCGTAAGTGTCTTTTCCACTTTTGGCAATAGGTGTTCCTGTAAAGGCAAAGAAAAAGGCTTTCCTCAAAATGTTCCTCATTTGGGCGGCCATTGTTCCGTATTGGGTTCTGTGACCCTCGTCAACGAATGCCAGCACGTTCTTTCTGCTTAGAATAGTGCTATTCGTTTTCGAGGCCGCTTCCAGTTCTTTTTGCAGGGCGTCCAATTCTTCTGCCCTGAACTTATGAATTAGGGTTATCATTATTCCGCGTTTTCCTTTTCCCTCGTCATGCCTCAAGGTTTTTCTCAGTACTTCAATCGAATCGATGACTTCTACTTTTGGAATGTCCAATGCATTGAATTCCTGTTCTAACTGAATCTGCAAATCCTGCCTGTCCACGACAAAGAAGATTGTTGGGTTCTCCAGTATTTCGTTTCGGTAGAGCTTGTTTACTGCAAAAATCATTGTCAGGGTTTTTCCGGAGCCCTGCCAGTGCCAAATTAATCCCTTGTTTTTGTCTTCAGTTCCGTTAAAGTTATCCAAGACTCTTTTAACTATTTTTTCTGATGCGCGGTATTGCATGTATCTTGTGATTACTTTGGTTGAGCTTCCGAACTCAATCCTGAAAAACAAGTAATTCTTCAAAATGTCGAGCAGCCTGTTTGGGGCAACCATTTCAATTGTAGAATCAATTGAATCGTTTTGTTCTTCTTTCCATTCGTAAATTCTGGTTTCTTCTTCCCATGGGACAATTGCAAAATATTTAGCTATCTGTTCGGCGGCTACCCCAATCTGGGCATATTTGTAAAGCTCCGGGATTTTTTGCTCATATTCTTTTATTTGTTTGTAGGCATCAAACCATGATTCGGAGAAACTGGCCGGGTTCTTGCATTCAATATCAACCAAGGGAATACCATTTACATAGAGCATGATGTCTGTTCTGATTTCCCCTTTTCCGCTAGTATAAACCACTTGCCTGCTTGCAACAAAATCGTTTTGTTCAGGATTTTCATAGTCAAACAGTTTAACATATTTTACCAAACGATCCTTTTCAAACTTAATTGGCACGCCCTGCTTAAACAAATTAAGAACGCCCTTTATTCCCTCAACAGTCGAGCTTTTCAGTTTTAACTCGTTCAAAACTTTCTTTATTTCCTCGTCAGTGATGTCGAGGTCCGCATTTAATTTCTTTAGTGACCGAATTAAACTTGGAATAAGTAATGGCTCTTCAAAACTCTCGCGCTCCAGCTCGTCCGCAGGAACAAAACGCCAGCCTTTGGCCTTAAGCTTTTCAATGAAGTAATCTTCGGCAACCGATTTTTCGCTAAAATGAGGCATTAGTTATCTCTCCAATCAACTAATCTGGCTTTTTGCACATTTTCTTTATAACCATCACGTATTGCTTGAATAACCACTTTTTCTGCAATTGTGTTTTGGTATTTTTGATAGCTGTACAGATTTAAAATAATGGATTTTCTTTTGTCTTCAATCAGATAATAGTATTGGAAAAGAAGTTTGTCCATTTTCTCCTCTTCCTCATTTGTAAACAGAAAGTGTTCTTCTTTTGATTTATCCATATTATGAAAATCAAGCATTAACATTAATGGGCCATAAATGTGTTCAAGCCTTTTCTTTGCCATATGATGTTCATGTTTTGCTTTTTCTTTCCATTCTTGGTATAAAAGACCTAAAACAAAAACGATTATTGCGGCAATTGCTCCGCTAAGTAAAGAATCAAAACTTAAAATAACTCCAAAAATCTCAAAACTCATAAATTCACCCGTTTCTTTCCAGTAAGCAAATCATTCATCAAACCTTGTTTAACCCGCCCAAGTTTCTTTTTTTGAGAGCTTTGAATAGAAAGCTTTTTGTCTAAAGTAGACAAAATTTCAGCGATTCTTTTTTGTTCAGGTAATGGCGGCAAAACAATGTCTAAATTTAGCAGTACTTTTCTATCGACGTGTGGTATTCCGGTACCGTTTGTTTGGCTCTGAATAAAACTCTCTTTTGTTTTTAAGAAATAAAACAGATATTTTTTGTCAATTTCAGTTTTAAGTTCAAATTTGACCATTGTTGTAGATAAAACGCCTTTTTTTCCTTCAAAAAACTCGCCAGCATTAGACCCGTCCCATAAGAGCACTAAGTCGCCATCGTTAACCATGACAACCGCTTCAGAAGAATTAACAAATTTGGTTTCATTACCATTTCTTAAATAATCAGTAGATAAATAGGGTGAGTATCCTGGCTTTTGTTCCCCAAACATTACCTTTGGCTTTTTACCCTTTTCAAATTCTATAATCTCTGAGAGTTTTACTTTCTCCCACTCCTTTCCGTCGAACAGTTTTTTCATGATGCCAACCTTGAGCCGTTCGACTGCTCGTCTCTCTCTCTCTCTACGATGCTAATGGCGTCATCGACGGAAGAAAGAATTTCAGAAATGGATTGCTGTTCCAGCGGGTTCTTCGGGAAAAAAGTTTCCTGAACATAAATTAAATCTCGATTTAATCCCGGCGTTCCTGTTGCGGTATTTAGCTTCATAAGTTTTAATGAAATTAGTTTATAGTAAAGCCACTTTAAATTTACCTTCTTGTCTTTAAGCTTAACAAAGTATGTTGTGTCTATTGGCCAGAAATTTTTGTCCGACCAAACAACAGCGCCAATAGTTCCTTTTCTTCCAAGAATTATACCCGGGCCATTAACTAAAAAATTACTGTGCTTTCCAACAACCCCATTCGAGCCATAAACTAGGTATTGGCCTTCTTTTCGCTCTTTTTCAGATAACCCGTGGCCATACTCTAAAGAGATTTTTTCACCGAGTTTAATCTTTTCCCATTCTTTTGGTAGCGCGTTCATTTTGTCTCCTTCTTTTTCCTTCTTTTCCATTGCCATAAAACAATTTCAAAAATAGCAATTGAGACTAATGAAACCCCTACAGAGAAACCGATGGTTAGGTAAAAATTATTGTCAGAAAACAAATTGTATTGTTCTTGATTGGTAGTGATATTTTGGCCAACTGCCTGAGAAACTTGGGGTTTGTAACTTCCTTGCATGTTTGCTATCTGATTAATTACTTGGTTTACAATTTGATTAAAGTTGTAAATGAATGGGTCAATTCTTTCCCCTTTCCATTTGTAAGTATAAAAATTTGCCGTTAAACTTTTATCCCCACAATTTAGAAGATTATCCCCCTGCCCACCACCAACATAAACAGAATATGGTTCATTTTCTATTATCAATTCTATTACTCTGCGAAGCGGCGGGTTATAATCGTTGCCAGTCCATTTGATTGTTGGTATAGGCTGATTTGTCGAAGTGTTAACAAGTCCAAGTGCAGGAGCGTTTATATCTTGTCCTTTACAATCATCGTAAATTATCTGAGTAGTATAATCAATTATTTCGTTACCTGCGTAGACGCCATTTAGGTTTAGTAATAAAAAGATTCCAACAACAAAGATCAAACTTTTTTTCATTTAATCGCCTTCAAATGTCCTTCAATTTTCTCGTCGATTTCCTCGTCTTCCTTTTTGAGTTCGTGGTATTCTTTCCATTCCTTATCAATGTCGATTTCTTCCTGTTTTTCTTCGGGGTAAACGTAAAGCGAAACGTTGAGGTTGTAATCGTTTTGCTTGATTTCAGAAACGTCAACAACTCTGGCAAAACCAGTAATATCCTTGAATTCTCGAAAGGCCTTTGCTATTTCAGCAATGTTTTTTTCGCCGAGCCGGTTGAGCTTTCGCACTTCTGGGTGTTTTTCAAACTTTTCCGAGGCGTTGATAATCAAAATCTTGTCTTTTCTGACCGGTGCTTTTTTCTTATTCAGGAAAATGATTGCTCCGGGCGCACCGGTGTTGTAAAAGAGCTTTTCAGGTAACAAGAGAACGGCTTCAATCAAATCACCTTGCAGGTTACTGTCTCCATCAATGATTCTGGTTCTGATTGCTCGTTCCTTCCCGCCCCGAAACAGAGCTCCATTGTCTATTACAATGCCAACTTTTCCGTTTTTGTCATTTGAGGAAGCAAGCATGTGCTGTATCCAGGCCCAGTCAGCGGATTGTTTTGGAACAAAACCGAAAGGGAAGCGTTGCTTCCAGAACTCGCCTTTTTTGAGTACGCTTTCATCGTAGCCATCCTGGTTCCAAGGTGGATTGGCAATTACAATGTCGAATTCCTTAATTGTTTCTTTTTCTTTGAACTTCGGATGTAATAAAGTGTCGCCGAAAGCAAGGTTTGCGTTGCGAATGTCATGCACATACGTGTTCATTTTTGCCAAAGCAATTGTTTTTTGGTTGACTTCCTGGCCAAACAAGAACAACTTGTCGGCTTCTTTCTTGCCTTTGTTGTGCTCCACGTGTTTGTAGGCTTCAATCAGCATGCCGCCAGAACCAGCGGAGCAGTCATAAATGCTTTGACCGGGCTGCGGGTCCAAGATTTCAATAAGTTGTTTGATTACTTCTCTAGGCGTATAAATTTCACCTTCTTTTGCCTTGCTTGGGGCAAAATATTTGAGAATCCACTCGTACGCATCCCCAAGAATGTCGGCGGAAACGTGGCTGAGTTTTTTTTCACTAAAAAGCTCGATGAGCTGGCGCAATATTTCGGAATTTTCGCGGCTGGTTGTAAACTGAATAAAATCAGCATTGTCTAAAACATCTTTGAGTTCCGGGTTTCTTTCAGCTAAGGTCTTTAGAGCTTTAGAGAATTTTTCGGGTTGTTTTTCCACGTCCTTGCGGATGTTGTCCCACAAAAATTCGCGCGGCATGTCAAAATCGTGGAAAGCCGCGCTCTCCGCTTCTTTTTCTGCGTCCTTTTCACCTAAGCCATCTTCAATGGCATCTTTTTTTGCTTTTTGAAACTCGTATTCCCATTTGTCGCTGATTCGCTTGTAGAATAACAGGATGAGGATGAATTTGTAGTCAACACGCGTGCGAATCAGGTCTGCAGCCTTCTTGAGGATACTGTCAATGTCAGTGCGCGTCAGGCCGTTTTGTTTGATGAAAAGGTGTTCACCGATTATTGCACTTTTGCTTTTGAGTGTGTAAATCCTCTTCCGTGCATCCATCGGGTCAAGTTCAGTAGTTAGCCAGCCTGCCTTCCGCAATTCGGAAATAAAAACAGGAACCTCTTTTTCCGAATCCTTGTTCTTTTCAACCAAAATTTTTGTTGCGGTTTCCAAGCCAAAAGGAGAATCCTTGAATTCCACCCAAAGCAGGTCATAGCGGACTTCAAGCCACTTGGGCAACTGTGCCTCTATCTCAACCATAAAGAACACTTTTCCAGCAAAAAGTATTTAAAACAACAGCTTATTCCATAACGTTTAGCTGTTTTAGCTTATGTATTTAACTTATTTTTCTGGAAAACAGTGTCTTTTAGCCCCTCGTTTTTGACCATTACAAAACCCTTGGCTTACTTATCTTGCTCACAAATATCATTTTTATTTCGGTTTTTTCTATGTATTTTTTGAGTTCTTTTTCCGCGTTTTTTTCAAAAATGCCTTCTTTTATGTAATGGCCTAGCTTGAATGTGTCAAGTTCTGATACTTCCATCCAGAAATTGTGCTTTTTTATCAAATCGTCAAGTTGAGCCCTTTGTTTGCTTCCTTTGCCGGGAAATTTGAGCCTTTCCATTGCTTTGAGTTTGAGCCTGTGTGTTGTTCCCTGCACGACCTCAAAATCGTGCTGTTTTGCATAGGCAAAAATCTGTGTTTTCAATAACTCCATTTCGTTCTCGATTTTTTCCAAAAGCTCCTGTTTTTCCCTGTAAAGCTTTGCGTATTTGTCTGCCAGTTTAACGCCTTCCTCAAGCTTGAATTCTGCCGGTTCAAGCTGTTTAAGCGATTCTTGGTGAGTCCAGGCCGGGCAAACTGGCTTGTATGAACAGTAATCGCATAAAGGCCCTGGGTTTGTAGGATAGTGTTCAGTTGACTCAATCCGGTTGATTAAGGCGACAAGCCTTTTTCTAGTCCTTTCCAGGTCTTTGTCTGTCCGGTGAGAGATTCCTTCTCTTTGAAAAACAACATAATGCCAGATCAAGTCAACTTTTTTGGCTTCAGGAAACTCCTGTTGAACCCACATCTGGTAAATTGCAAGCTGTTCGTCTTTAGAAATCTTGGCGTTGTCCGGGAGCTTTGAAAAAGTCTTATAGTCATGAATCTGAAAATGCCCTTTTTCTGGCTGCACCAACAAGTCAATAAAACCAGTAAGCCTATGCTGCCCGTCCCCGTTCAGATCAAGAGTAATCTGCTGCTCTATACCAAGAACCTTTCCTTTGTCGAACGGAAAGTTTTTCTCAAAAAAATTCGTAACACACTTTTTGCCCAACTCAAAATAATGCTCTTTAGTCAAACCCTCTTTGTTTATCACAATCTCTTCTTTCCAGCCCTCTTTCCAGATTTTCTCAAAATACTCCAACAACTCCTCAAGCGAGTTTTTCTTTGTATGCTGCAAATCTTTGAAAAGTTTCTCGAGGACTTCATGGACTTTTTTTCCCATGAAAGCCTCAATGGATTCCTTCTCAACTACTGGAATTTTTTTGATGTACTTGAATTCAAACTTTTTCGGGCACTGCTCAAAACAGGATAAACGGGAATGGGAATAAATCATGGTGTGCCTTCTATACTTTTTGTGTCATTGCGGGTTTGTTCATTGTATTGGTTCATTATGAAACCAAATAGTTCATTTGTTTCTTCAATAGTGTCTTGAATAAACTTCAAACAGTAGTCTGGCTCTGTAAATGCTTCGTATTCTTTGTCTGCATAATGTGCTTTTTTTATAATGCCGAACTGCTTTATTTCCTCCTTTAAAAGTAATTCCAGATTTGCTTTCAAGTCAGCCTCCCAGGTTCTGTTATTCCTGTGGTGCTTAATGAATTTTCGCAATTGGAAAAAGTATTCAAAATCGGTGTAATCGGTTCCTTTTCGGGCGGTTCCTTTTTGGGCTTTTGCCGGTTTTTTATTAGCCAACAAGTGATAATCGACTGCGCGAAAATAATAATCCGGGTTATTTGAAAGTTTTTTAATTATTTTAGCAAACGTATCAAATACTCCTTTATTCTCGACTATTTTTTTTAACTCCTTTTTATGAAACAAACAATCAAGCGCAAAGTACTCACTAAAGATGTAGATAGAATAATGAGGGAACATTCGAGGGTTCTTGTCTTTAATCGTTTTGTGGCAAAAAGACTCCCAACATTCGCTTATCGGTCTTTTTCCCATTACAAAAGATTTCTTAAACCAGTCTCTCTCCTTTAATTCCGTTCTCAGAAGTTTTAGAACTTCATTTGCATCTTTCTTGGTATATGCTTCTTCTTTATCAAAAAAAGGTATTCCTGAAAAGCCACTCAATCGTATCACCTCAAGATATTTTTTGAATTGATCATGTAAAAAATCAGGCGTATTTATTTCCTTTAAGTCCTGTCCCGACTCTGCAAGTATATCGTGTATTTTCTCCCACGTGATTTCAACGTCGTACGCTTTGCCATCAAAATATTGTTTCTTGTATTTCTGTAATTGTTTTTCATTTTTACTTCCAGAAACCTTGGCTTCGATGAGAATCGCGGTTGTACCGTCGAAAATTAATCCGTCTGGCTTTCCTGTTTCAGTTTTGTTTTGGTCTAGGGTAACATTTTCATTTTGTTTTGAGTGTATAAACAAGAGATATTTATTTTTACATTTTTGAATTCTATTCTTAACCTTTCTTGGAGTTAATTGAAAAATTATTTCCTTTTTTTTATTGTTGATTTTTTGTGGAATCTTTACTTTATTTAGTAACTTTTTGAGTATGGTGTGGTTGTATTTCAGAAGGATTAAGAATGCGGAGGTAACGTTGTTTTCCTTTTCATGTTCTCTAATCTTAGGAGTTCCCTCTTGCCTCCAAAATAAATTGTTAACTGATTCTTGCATTTTTATTTCCTCGAGCAGGTGTCGACTGGTCAAAAAGGCATTTTATACTTTTCATTATAAACTCTCTTTAAAACTCTATTTAAGCCTTTTTTTTCGGTTCTGCGGTAGTTTGCGCTGGGTGGAATCTGGCGAACCATGGTTTTAGGTGTCAGATTTTTGAACCAAAAAACCTTTATTTTGGCAAAAGAACTTCTTTTTATGGCTAAAAAGCGTTTTTCTTCCTTAAATGAATTTGAAGGTCCTGCTTTAAGCATGCTTGGGGTTTACCACATGGCTAAAGGCACTGACAAACAAAAGCGTGAAGCTGTGCAAAAGAAATTCAAAAAGTTTTTTGATTCAATTGAAGCGCAGAAAACGTTAAAGAAATGGGTAAAATAGTAATTTTTTAATGGTTCAACTTGGGCTTGAATCGGTGAATAAATTGCTTTTGAAGTTTAATAGTTATTCTTAAATATGTGCTTGGGGGATAGTTTTATTATGTTCCAGAAAACTGTTGAAAGGGAAAAGCCTTATTCAAAGGAAAAGATTGGCAGGCTTAAGAAGCTTTTTAAGGACCTTGAAGGGTTTAGGGATAGCCCGAGTGTCAGGAAGTATTCTGCCAAGAGAATGGCAGAACTCAGTGAATGAGTTCTTTTATTGAGTAAAATGCCGGTGTCCTAAAACCGTTGGCATTATTGGCTTTTAAGTATGCTCTTATTGCTGGTGCGGATTTCATTGAATTATCGTCTTCAGAAACTACTAGGTCCAAGTTGTGAATGCTTGAAATGGCGACAATTCGAAAGTCATTCATGAGTTTCCTTTTTGGTATTCCGCCGTCATATTCTTTCCAGTATTGTTCGGCAAGATTTTCCACTACGTCTTCTATTGGATATGAGTGTTTTTCGGTTAGTTCATCATAAATGTTCAGCAAAAGGTTTCTGAAACTCTTGTTCTTGTGTTTTAGTTTTGGAGAAATATCGCGCAACTCGTCTCGGACAATTTTGCATCCATAAACAACTATCCTGCCTTCATCAATCAATTTGTTCAACGAATCCAGGTGCTGCAAATACAAAAATTCATAGACATTGGTGTCAAGCATTGCCCTGAACTGTTCTTTAGGCATATGCTTATTCTTGTGAGAAAAGAATAAAAGACAGGAATTATAGTTTGCTTTTTAGAGCCCGTTTTCTTTCTTGAACCTTTCCAGAAACCCTGGCATTTCACGGTGTAGCCATTGGTTGAGCTGGTGGAAAGCAAAGGCTTCTGCCTTTACGTAAGCCAGTATTTTGTCGTATTCTTTGTTTTGGTACCATTTTGGGACTTGGCTTCCGTTGCCGGGTTTGCCTGTGATTTTGTCCAGGCCAGAGCCCTTGAATTCGCCTTTGTTCATTATGATTCCAAGGGGGCGCAGGTCAATTGAGGGCTTTGTCAGGATGTCTATTGGCGTAAAACTGTGGATTGCTGTTCTTTCCCTTAAAAAATTGTGTTCAAAGCTGAGGTTATAGCCAACCGGGACAAACGTGAACGGGTAAGGGTCCAGGATTTTTGAGTCGTCAATGAATTTTTTGATGATTTCACGCTCAGAAGACTCCCATTCTTTTAGAATAACCAGTTCTCCAATTGGCGCGGCAGAAACGCGGTCAAGCTGTTGGAGCTGAATTGTTACAACCTTGTCTTTTTTTGGGTCAATTCCGGTTGTCTCAATGTCAAAATAAAAGTTTGCCATAAAAACAAGACTTGGGCCAAAACGCGTAAAAAGGGGGCTTTTCCATTAGGTTCCAAAAAGGTGACAATGGGTTTAAGTAAGGAAGGTATTACTAGTATTACAGGTGTTTGCTTTGTATATTGGGACTTCAAAAGTTACTTCGAAAGGCCAATTGACCATTCCGCAAGAAATTCGGGACAAAAGGGGATTAAAGGAAGGAACCGACGTCGTTGTCATTGACACCGATGCCGGGGTATTGATCAAGAAATCAACCGATTTAAAGTCGTTTTTTTCTCCTTTTGAACAAATTGCAAAAAAAACCAAGCTTAACAGGTCAAAGCTTGAAAAAGAAATAATGGCTGAACGAAAAAAGACCCTTTCATTGTTTGAATAAACCGGCGGCACCTTTAATGTTCAGAGTCATTCTTGACACCAACATCCTGCTTTCAGGATTATTTTTCAACGGAAATGAAAGAAAAATCCTTGAAATGTTTCTACAGGAAAAAATCCATTTAATTCTGCCAGAGCATGTAGTAGCTGAAGCAAAAGAAGTTATTCAAAGAAAAAGTATCGGTTTTGGAAAACTTTCCATAAAATCAGAAGGTTTATTTGAACTGATTGCAAATAAGGCTCAAATACCCAAACTTTCAGAATATGGCCATAATTTTTCCAAAGCAAAAGAAATCGTGCGTGATAGAAAAGATGCCCCAATTCTTGCCGCTGTGCTTTCAGTCGAACACGACTATTTTTTGAGTGGGGACAAAGATTTTATTGTTCTTGGACTTAAAACACACATTTCCACTAAAGAATTGCTTGAAAAAATTAATGCATGAGGTGAAATAAATGGTTGAAATTACTGTAAAAGTGTCAATCAGAGAACTTAATGCAATGGAAAACATTGTTCTTTGCTGGAATCTTTGCGAGAAACACAATAAAATAATTAAAGCAAGCGACTCCACTTTTTGGAAGTTCACTCAAACTTGCAAAAAATGCATCAAACTGAATAAAGAGTTAAGAGTAAAATCATTGCACTTGTGGAGTAAACTGCTCACAGCTTACCTGGAAACCACTAAAAAATCTAAATAATCCAATGAAAATTTCTAAAAGCAAAACCTTAAAATAAACCAAGCCATTTGTTGTTTGGATGAAAAAGTTTTCAGTTTTTGTTTGCCTGGCTTTAACCGCCATTGTTTTTCTTGGTGGATGCGTTTCCCAGCCTCAAAACCAGGTCAATGGAGAAGGCGTACCTGAACCGTCACGAGAAGAACTTGAGCCAGAAGAAACTGAAGACCCCCAAGACTTTGAACCGGTTCCAGAACCTGAACCAGAGGAAAATCCCCAAACCGAAGAACCCGCACCTGAACCACCTCCAATGAATTCTTTTAGAAATGACCCGGAAATCCCAAGCGAGGCAGAGCGCGCGCTTTTGCCGGACTGCGAGGGAAAGTTTTTTTCTGTCAGGCCGGTTGACCTTGAAAACGTAACCGAAATATCGCCTCTTGGAAACATTGCCCCGCCAGGCCATACTTTTCCAACAGAGCATGCATTTTTTCATTTTAGCCCTGGGGGATCCAGCACGAATACATTTGAGCTTGTTGCTCCATCAGACATTTTTGTGACAAGCCTGTGGCAGCAGTTTGGAATGGGTCAGGACCCGGAAGACGACACAATCTGGTTTGCCTTGTGCAAAGACGTAATCGGGTATTTCAACCACGTCAAAGAGCTTTCACCTGAAATGAAAAAAATCATTTCGGACTCTGGCTGTGAAGGAAAACCACACGTAGGGCCAAATGCCTGCATGATCCAGGTCATTGAGCCGGTTTCTGCAGGCACTGTTTTGGGCCGCGTTGGCAGGCTACAGGGAAACTTTGACTTTGGACTGATTGACCTTCGGAAAAGGCACGTGTTTGCCAATCCGTTGCGTTACAGTACGCGCACGCTTTTCATTCAGTGCCCGTTTGAGTATTATGATGAAACAACAAAACAGGAGTTTTTTGAATTGATTGAAAGAAACGACGAAGGCCAATGCGGAAAAAGCGCACAGGACGTGCCTGGCACGCTTAAAGGAAACTGGTTTTTTGATGAAACGACCGACTCGATTTCTCAATGGACTAATTACCTCGCGTTTGTAAACGATAACCAGCGTCCAGAAATTCAGGTTGTCTCAATAGGCGGAGTAGTTGCTGACGCCGGAAAGCTTGAATTCTCACCGCAGTCAACCGGCCAAATAAACAGGGAGTTTGAAGATGTTTTGCCTGATGGTAAAATTTACTGTTATGAAAGCCCGAATTTTTCCGGAAAAATAATTGTCCAAATGGAAAACGAAACAGCGATCAAAGTAGAACACAAAACCGGGAACTGCACAAGCAATGAAATCTTTAGCTCTCCAAAAAATTATGAGCGCTGACAAGCCGTTGCTTTTCTTTTCTTGTCATTTTCTTTATTTCTTTTTCACGTTTTAAGGCAAGGCTTTTGGTTTTCTTGCGTTCAAAATAGACTACCTTTACCGGCAGGCGCGAGCGCGTGTAACGGCTTGCTTTTCCTGCATTGTGTGCGCGAACGCGCGCTTTCAAATCGTTTGTCCAGCCGCAGTAAAGCGACTTGTCAGAGCATTCCAGAATGTAAACAAACATATGAATCCATTAATACGCAAAAAAGCCATAATAGACCAGATAAAGCCCGATAATCAGTACGGCTATTTCTCCAAGGATGAACTTTTTGTTTGTTTTCTTTTGTTCAATCATGCGCCTGACAGCGTTTGGAAAAAAGATTCTGCCAATTCCCTTGAATAAAACCATCCAGCCAAGAACCGTAATAAGCCCTCTCCAGTCAAGAGTCCAGACCTGGTGGGTTACAACTAGCACGACTCCAAGAATCATGATCAGAAAACCGCTCAGGTAGGCAAGAAGCGGGCTCTTTACGGCTTCTTCTTCCAGTTCAAGGTTTTCTTTGTACCTGGCCATTACGGCTGCAGCGCTAATAACGCTTACAAGGCCTATTACCCTTGCAAGGAAAATAGAGGTTTCAATTGTTGTTTCCATTGCCTTCACTTATTTATCCTTTTCATTCCTTAATAATTTATGGCAGTTGTTGTTCTGGTCAAAGACCTGTTTTTCAAGGCAAAAATCCTTGAAACCGCAAAGCACGCAAACAAAGAAATCAAAATTGTTGCCTCCCTAAAAGAAGCAGCCGAAAAAACAGGCAGTGGCGGGCTTGTGATTGTTGACCTTGAAGACTTTGGCGTTGAAGGAATCAAAGAGTTCCTGCAAAAAAACCCGCAGGCAAAAGTCGTTGGCTTTTTGTCGCACGTGAATGTGGACTTAAAGAAAAAAGCTGAAAGTACAGGCTGCAGGGTTTTTGCGCGTTCAGAGTTTTCAAAAAGGCTTGCTGAAATCTTGACTTTTTAGGGCAGAGCCTATTTTTTTAATTCCGCCAAAAGGTTTTTCGGATCCAGGTAATCCGTTCCCATTTCAAGGCCGCCCTTGGCGTCATATTTCCATTCTTTTTTTGGCCGGTCACAGTAAATCTCTATCCCGTTTCCGTCCGGGTCGCGAAGATAAATCGCTTCGCTGACGCCGTGGTCTGCAGCGCCTTCAATTGGCCATTTGGCTTCAATTAATCGCTTGAGCACGCGTGCAAGCTCTTTTCTGTCTGGAACAAGAATCGCAAAGTGATACAACCCGGTGCTTCCTCGCGGAGGAGAGCTTCCGCCGGCGCTTTCCCACGTGTTTAGCCCGATGTGGTGATGATAGCTGCCGGCAGACAAAAATGCCGCGCTGTCGCCAATCTGGCTAGTGATTTCAAAGCCAAGAACTCCTGAATAAAAGTCAAGAGAGCGTTTCAGATCTGAGACTTTCAGGTGAATGTGCCCGATGCGTGTTTTCGGGTGGATTTGCGGAACTTTTTTTGTTGTCATAATTTCAGAATTGTCATTGGCCGGTGCTTTTTACCTTCACCCTGTAAATTTTGTCATCGCCTGGGGTTGGCGTCCCGCGCCCGTCAGTGTTGTTTGAGGCAATGTACAGCCAGCCGTCAGGCCCCTGCACGACTTCGCGGATTCGCCCGATGCCGTCAAGGATTTTTTCATCTGAAACCACAAGCCCGTTTTCAAAACGGAGCGCACGCAACTGCTCGCCGCGCAAGCCAGAATAAACAAAAGCATTTTTCAGAGGCAGCTTGTTCCCGGAATAAAACGAAGCACCGCTTGGCGCCATTGTCCACTCGTCAAAGCAAACTATTGCCTCGGTAAATTCCGCGTTTAACCCTTCAGTTTTGCAAAGCTTGTCCGGCCAGCCATAGTTTTTCCCTTTTTCGATAACGTTTACCTCATCATACTTTGAAGGCCCGTGTTCTGTTGCAAAAAGCTTCCCCGAAACCGGGTGCCAGTCAAAGCCCTGCGGGTTCCGGTGTCCCATTGAATAAACCGCGTTTCCAAAAGGGTTGTCTAACGGGATGCTTCCGTCCGGATTCAAGCGAAGGATTTTTCCGGCCAATGAATCCTTGTCCTGTGAAAGCGCAGTAGTGCCCGCGTCGCCAGTTGAAATGTACAATTTTCCGTCCGGCCCAAACTTTATCCTCCCGCCGTCATGGAAAACATTTCCCGGAATGCCTTCAATTATTGTTGTTTCGTTTTGCAGGGAATTGTTTTTCACCTCAAAGCGCGAAACGCGGTTGAGCAAAGCGGCACCATTTGCGTAAGTATAGTAAACGTAAACAAACCCGTTTAGCGAAAACTGCGGGTCAACTGCTATTCCCTGAAGCCCAGATTCCCCAAGATGTGCCACTCCCTGCACTTCGTGCACAATGCCTTGTTCAAGGATTTTTATTTTTCCACCGCGTTCCGTGAAAATCATTTTCCCCTCAGGCAAAAACGCGATTGCCCAGGGAATGTCAAGGTTTTGCGCCACAACTTCCAATTCAAGTTCAAGGTCCTGGTTGCCTGGAGGTGTCTGCGGCGCGTCAGGCTCAAAAACGCATCCGGAAAAAAACAGAAAAACCGAAATTGCAAAAACAACCTTTTTCATAATAACAATTTCAGGCAAACAATTAATTAACCTGTTTTTCGTTCAAGGCAAGACAAGAACAAAACCAGCGAAGAAATTTCAAAAATAGAAAACCATGAAATAAAAACAGGAATCAGAAACGTCTACAGATACATTTACGACGTGCAGGAAGAGCTTGTGAACCTTTCATTCTACGACAAGATGGTAAAAGAAAAAATATTGTAAACGTCGGGTTTGTCAGAACCCGAGGTTTTCTTTTACAATAATCATTTTTATCCTGCCTGGTTTCCATTCCTTATTTACAATCAGTAACTTGTGTACTCCGCTTCCCATGCCATATACCTTTTTTGCGCGCGCGTCCTCAAGTGGAAAAGTGTGCTCATAAATCCTTTTCATTCCATCATCGAGATTTTTCACGATTTTTTGCGAGCCAACAATCCACAAAACATTTGAGGCGCCATAAGAATACGCGCCAAGCTGGCTTCCTGTTGCTGACGCAACAATTACTTTGCCGTCCTCTGTAACAGCGTGAACGCTTCCAACGGCCCAGTCGGGTGTTGCGCCAATTACCTGCATTTCTTTTCCCTGGGTTTCTCGGTCAAGGCTGAAAAGTTTTTTGTGAAGAGAGACATAATTTCCCGAATCATTGATTTCTTTTGAAAGCCCTATTGCGTCAGAGGTTGCTGAAGTCATTGTCATTACCTCTGCCCCTTTTGGAATCATTTCAAGAGCCATTTCTTTTGCCTCTTTTCCACTTTCCACCACAAATGCCTCAATACCATTTTCCTTTAAGGCCTTTACTGCTTTTTTCGTGCTGGCGTCATCTGCAAGCTTGTCAAATTTTGTCATTTTATCCCTCCAAAAGAATAAGAAAAATAGCCAAGAAAATAAATACTGGCTAAAAAATTAAATACGCTTAAAAATTAAGGAAAGAAAGCCGAGAAATTTCAGCTTCCCTTTTCAAGTTCTTTAATCCTTTCAGAAACCCCTTTGGTTTCGTTTTCCAGGGATTCCTTATACTCTTTGAGCATTTCGATTTTTTCACCCTTGGTCAAATAGCTTCTGCCAGAAGGCCCGCAATTGCATCCATGCATTCCCATGATATTACCTCCACCCGTTTTTTCTATCGGGCAAACGATATATGTGGCACGAAGTCATATTTAAACATATCGCATATCCAATATATTGGGTTTGTGGGGGTTATGGGCCAAGAAAAAGACGGGGATTACTGCTGCGACATGCGGGGCATGCTGTCGTTTCTGATACTTTTCATGCTTTCGAAAAAACCCATGCACGGCCAGGAACTTGCTGATGAGCTTGAGAAAAGAAAAGGGGAGCGCCCAAGCCCCGGCACTATTTATCCTGCGCTTAAAAACCTTAAAGAGGCAGGCCTTTTAGAGGAAAAAAAGTCCGGAAAAACAATCACTTACACGCTGACAGATGACGGCAAAAGAGCCCTGAAAGTCGCAAAGAACCGGTTTGTGCGAACTTTTGTCGGGATTTTTTAGGATTAATAAATATAATCTCATTTCGCAAGTTCATTTTCGTTTTGCAAACTGTGCATCAAGAATCAATAGGCCGTCTTTGGAGTCTTTTGCAAGTTTTATTTTTCCAAGGTTTGTGCGCGCGGTTGATTCCTCTTCCACTTGCTCGTTTACAAACCATTCAAGGAAAATCCTTGTCGCATGGTCTTTTTCGGATTGGGCAAGCTCGTACAGATCGTTGATCATTTTTGTGACTATTTGTTCATGCGAAAGCGCTTCCTCAAAAACCTGTACTGGCGACTTGAAGTCAGGGTGGGGCTTTGCAATCGACAAAAGTTCCGGCTGGGAGTCGCGTTCAAGGACGAATTCAAATATTTTCATGCCGTGCGAGTGCTCTTCTGTTGCCTGCAGCCTCATCCACTGGCCGATTCCCTTTAGTTCCTGCAGGTCAAAATGTGCTGCCATTGACAGGTAAACCATTTCTGAAAAAAACTCGTTTTTCATCTGCTCGTTCAATGCATCGAGGACTTTTTTTGACAATTCCATTCCAACCACCGGAAAAATTAATGCGAAAAAGGGTTTTTAAGTGTTCTATTCGCGACTTTTTTTCAAAGCAGCATTGAAGCAATATAGAAATAAATCAGGACACTTAAAACGTCCTGAATTATTGTTGCAATCGGGCCGGAAGCATTTGCAGGGTCCTGTTTTAGCTTGGTGAAAAAAAACGGGATAATAAGGCCGGTGAAAACCGATGAAATCATAGTCAAAAACAGTGATATCACCAAAACAAATGAAAGCGCTTGGCTGTGGTAAATGAACAGGCTCAGCGCCCCAAAAACAATGCTCAAAAAAACCGCAATCACAAACACAATCATGAACTGTTTCATGAAATAGCTGGCGTGGTCAAGCTTGTTTGGGATGGAAAAGTCCCTGATTGCAAATGACTCCATTTGGGTTCCCACAGCATCGGCCATGTAGACAATCAGCGGAATGAATGCAACAAGGAGTATGTTTTTTTCAAGGGTTTTTTCAAAATACCCCGTAACGCTTGCTGCCAGAATGCCCCCAAACAGCCCGATGACAAGCCATGGGACGCGGTGCTTGAAAGCATCAAAAAGGGAAATTTTCATTATGTCGTCTGTGACAAAGTGCCCTTTGTGTATTCCTGCAAGCTGCAGTATGTCTTCCCTTGCCTCGCGGTAAATTATTGAAAGAATGTTTTCACTTGGAATCACGCCCAAAAAAACATGGTTTTCGTCCACTACCGGAATCGCTTTCAGGCTGTGCTCCATTGCAAGGTGCGCTGCTTTTTCCTGTGAAGCATCCGGCCTTACGGTAACAGGCGCCTTATTGCACATCTGGCCGACAATTGTTTCCCCTGGAAGCTTGAAGAGGTCTTTTTCGTGAAATATTCCGACAAGCTTTTTTTGCCCGTCAACAACATAAATGTAGTTGATTGAATCAAACTGGTCAATGTTCTTGACGACGTATTTGTGCACTTCTTCAAGGGACATCTGCGGAAAAACAACCGGCACGTTGCCAATCATTTTTTTGCTTGCAGTCCTTTCGTGCCAGTGTGGTTTCAAAAACTGCCCGGTCATAATTTCACCGGCCATTTCACACCGGTTTGAACTGACAGTTCATGCATTGAATGTTTCCACAGTTTTTTTGCGGCCTTCATTGCCCTGAAAAAAGGGTATGATGCAAAAAACACAAACAGCACTGCTGCAACTGTGGCCCTTCCAAATGGAATCTGGATGCCGATGTCAGGAATTGCCTGGTAAAGCTGGACCGTTATCCATGCAAGGCACACGAAAAGCAAAAGGTTTATCATAAGGGAGTGCAATTGTTCACGCGCTTCCGAAGTGTACTGTGCAATTGGCTGTTCAGTTGTGGGGCGCGGGGCAAAAGCAGGCAACTGTGCCGTAATCCTGTCATGCAGGCCGATTCTTTTGTACAATGGCTGGAACACAAACAGCGTCAAAAGAATCAGCAAAAACGCTATCGGGGAAAGCATTGCGGCCTCTGGCTTGTTTAAAAGCGGGATTGCCGCCAATGCAATGATTATCACAAACTCGCCAAGAGGGGTAAGCAAAATCGCGACTTCGCTTGAAGCACGGTTTGTCAGGCCAAACAAAGGGCCAAGCATTGTGAGTGAAATTCCGTGCGCTAAAATCGCAATGATTGTAAGCGCAAGCGAAAAACCAATCACAAAAATCAAATCCCCTGACTGGGGCACGATTATCTGCCCAAGTTCCGAGTCGAAAAAAAGCGTTGCCCCAAACGCGACAAAAAAGAAAAGAAGGAAAAAGTCGCGCAAAAAATCAATCTGCTGCTTCACGCGATTGCCTGCCCGCAGTTCAGAGAGCGCAAAACCGGCAAAGTAAGCGCCTAAAGCAGGAGAAAGGCCAAGAAAACCCCCCATGGTTGCTACAATCAGTCCCACGCCCAGGGCGTAAAGCGTCATTTCAGATGCAGACATGTTGAATTTGTGGAAAATTTTTTCGACAATCCCTGAAAGCCTGTGCACTGCATAAAAGCTCACGGCCGCAAATACAAGCGCGGTGAATGCAAGCGATACCGCAGAACCGGAATTTGAAAGGCTTGAAATGAACACAAGCAGCAAAATTCCCAAAAAATCCTGCAGAATCAGAATCGCAAGCGCAAGCTGTGCTGATTTTTCCTTTATCAGCCCGTGGTCAAGCATGAATTTTCCGACAATCGCGGAACTGGTTGAAAAAAGCATCATTCCAATGATTACCGAGAACAGAAAAGAAAACCCGAACAAAAACGACAGCAACGCCCCGCCAACAACCGACAAAAGCATGTCAGACAAGGCAAGCCCAAGGGTCGGAATCCCTGCCTTCAGGAAATCCTGGAACGACAGCTCTATTCCAAGGTAAAAAAGCAGTACAAAAAGCCCCATTTCAGAAAATGCTTTCAGCATCGTGTCTTCTGGCCTTATAAAATTCAGCAAAAAAGGCCCAAGCAAAAACCCTGAGAGGATAAAACCAAGAACGGGGTTTTGGCCGATTTTCTTGAAAAAAATGCTAAGCACAAGGCTAAAGCCAAGGATAATGCCAATTGTCTCAAGGGGCAGGTTTTCGACAGCCATCCATTCAATTAGTCTTTTAACAAATAAAAAACTATTGATTCGGGAAAAACTGGCTTTTTATAAAAAAGGATTTATGGCCTTCTGTTTTTCATCGAATCCATTTTTTCCTCAAGCCTTGAAACAAGCTCTTTTGTTTCCCGAAGTTCCATAAGGACTTTTTCGTGGAATTCTTTTTGCTTTTCGCCGGATTTTTTTACGTTGGTGATATTGAAAAGAATTATTCCGACAAACAAATTTGATATCATCAGCGCACCAATGATAATGAAGCTGACAAAATAAATCCACGCAAGCGAGTTCACTTCAAGCGCGTTATACAACAGGCGGTCCCATCCCTCCAGTGTCACCATAGTAAAAAGCGTGAGCATTGCGCGCCCAAGGCTTCCCCACCTAAGCGGGTCGGATACTCCAAAAAAATGCACCCCAAAAATCGCATAAATGTAAAAAAGCAAAAACATCAAAAGCAAAACGCTTACCACACTTGGAATCGACCTGACAAGCGAACCCACGACCACGCGCAGGTCCCGAAACTGGCTTACCAGCCTCATTACCCTTAAAAGCCGCGCGGTCCTTGCAATCGAGGCAAACGACCCGACTGACGGAATGAAAGAAACCACAACAATGCAAAAATCAAAAAGGTTCCATGCGTCACCAAAATATTTTTTGTATTCCGGGGCAACTGCAAGAATTTTTATCAGTGCTTCAAGCACAAAAATAGTAATGACTGCAATGTGGAGAATGTTAAACCAGCCTGCATACTGTGCCATCGAGGGATAAGTTTCAAGGCCGATTATAACCGCATTAAGGATGATTACAACAATTATGAAATTATTGAAAAATGGCGATTCAACAATTTTTTCAAAAAGCTCTTTCAATGAATTCATGGTTGAAAAATAATAAATTCAAGGATATTTTAAGCTATCTGTGGTTGGATTTGGGCAAAAACAGGGCTTTAAATGCCAAAATAAAAATCACGTTTTTTCCTTTTTCTTGATTTTTTTCAGGCGGAAAATGTCTTCTCTTTCCATTTCCTCAAGGCGAAGCGAAATGAACTTTGCTTCAGATTTCATTTTTGGAATTACCTTAAATTCCAGTGCGTTGACGCGACGCTTTGTCTTGTCGATTTCAACCAAAAGCTTTTTGAGCGTGGTCTCGATTTCCGCGGTAGTGATTATGTTTTCCAGTACGCGTTCATAAGTTTCAGCGGCGTCGTCAATGTAACCGCTTGTCCCGATTATTCCATAACCGCGTGCATGAAAGGCCTGAACGTGGTGGTCTGACCTGATTTTTGGAACGACTATTCCCATTACGTTCCGTGTTTCAAGCTCTATTTCTGCCTGCTGCTTCAGCGCAAAAGAAGCAGAGCGCACTGACGCGGTCCCGTCAACCGCGCGCGCAAGACTGATTGCAGTTTTTGCAGACTTGTAGTTTTCCTGCAGGGCGGACTTGGATTTTTTTGCCTCTTTAAGGACGTCAAAAAATTCCTTTATCAGCCCGTCACGCTTTTTTTTTAGAAGCGAGTGCCCGGACTGCGCAAGCTTTATTTTTCTTTTCAGCTTGATGAGCTCTGAACGGGTTGGCTTTATTTCAGGCAAAGCAGTTCACCTTTTCTTTTTTGCCCCTTTTGCATTATTTTTTGCCTTTGCTTTTTTATTTTTTCCATTGCCGTTTTTGCCTGAGCCATTTTTTTGCGCGGAAAGCCTTGGCGTGATTTTTTGGGCAACCGCTACGGTGCTTTTTGCTTCAGTTTTCACTGGCTGTTTTTCTTCCTTTGCCGGTTCGCGCTGTTTTTCCTGTTTGCTTTCCTCTGCGCGGATTTCAGTTGGTTCCCTAAAGTCAGGCCTTCCAAACGACAATCCTAGCTGGCTTGAATATTTTTCAATCAGCTTGTCATCAATTCTTGTGAGTTCGGATTTTGGCAGGACCGTCAAAAGCCTCCAGCCAAGGTCAAGAGTTGCAGCAATAGAGCGGTTTTCCCTTTTTCCCTGTTTTACAAAATTGTTTTCAAAATCGCGCGCAAACGCCAAAAAGCGCTGGTCGCGCTCAGACAAGGCTTCTTCTCCAACAATTGCGACAAGCCCGCGAAGCGACCTTCCTTCAGCGTAACCGGCGTAAAGCTGGTTGCTTAATGCCTTGTGGTCATCGCGCGTCTGGTCCTTGCCTATTCCAAGGTTCATGAGCCTAGAAAGGCAAGGCAAAACATCAATTGGTGCGTAGATCCCGCTTCTGTGAAGGTCGCGGCCAAGGACAATCTGCCCCTCTGTTATGTAGCCAGTCAGGTCCGGGATTGGGTGGGTTATGTCGTCCCCTGGCATTGTGAGGATTGGGATCTGTGTAACGCTTCCTTTTTTGCCCTTGATCAGCCCTGCCCTTTCATAAATGGACGCAAGGTCGGTGTACATGTATCCGGGGTAACCGCGCCGGCCCGGGACTTCTTCGCGCGCTGCGCCGATTTCCCGGAGGGCTTCACAATAGTTTGTCATGTCAGTCAAAATCACAAGCACGTTCATATCCTTTGTGTAGGCAAGGTATTCTGCCGCCGTTAGTGCCATCCTTGGCGTAATCAGCCTTTCAATGGCAGGGTCATCCGCAAGGTTCAGGAACACAACCGTTCTTTTCAGCGCGCCTGTCTGCTCAAAGTCGCGGATGAACTGCTGGGCTTCCTCGTTGGTGATTCCCATTGCGGCAAAAATGACAGCAAAGTTTCCCTCAACTTTTGCCTGGCGCGCAATCTGCAGCGCAATCTCATTATGCGGCAAGCCGGAGCCGGAAAAAATCGGCAGCTTCTGGCCTTTGACTAGTGTATTCATCCCATCAATCGTTGAGACTCCTGTCTGCAAAAAGTCGCGAGGGGCATCCCTTGCATACGGGTTGATTGCAGCGCCGTTAACGTCAAGCCTTTCATCAGGAATAATTTCCGGGCCGTTGTCCAATGGCTTTCCAAGGCCCGAAAAAACGCGGCCAAGCATTTCCTCTGAACAGTTCAGTTTTATTGTTTTTCCAGTAAATTTAACTGATGCCTGCCTTCCGATTCCGGAAGTGCCTTCAAACACCTGCACGACAACAATTTCCTTTGATGTGTCAAGGACCTGGCCGTTTTTTTTCACGCCGTTTCCAAGGTCTATTTCAACCAGTTCTCCATAAGCGATATCGTCTGTTTTTTCCACAAACACAAGTGGCCCTGCAATCCTGGAAATTGTTTTGTATTCCTTCATCCCATCCACTCTCCTTAAACCGCAATCCTCTTGAATTCCTCGTCCATTTCCAGCTTGATTTTCTTTAACTCCGCGTCAAACTTTTCTTCCCCGACAAGCGCAAGCTTTACAAGCTTTCCCTTGCTTGGAACAGAAGAAATCTCAATAACCTGCGCACCCGCAACAAGTGCCGCCTGCGCTTTTTCCGAGTAATCAATTATTGCCTTGATCATCGCGTACTGTTTTTTTATGCTGCAAAAGCTGTCAACTTCGTGGTACGCGTTTTGCTGCAAAAATCCCTCGCGCAAAAGGCGTGCCACCTCAAGTGTCAGCTGCTCTTTTTCAGGCAAAGCATCGCTTCCGACAAGCTGCACGATTTCCTGCAGCGAAGACTCCTGCTGCAAAATCTTCATCGCGGTTGCGCGGATTTCAACGAAGTCTGGCGCAACATTCTTTGCATACCACGGGCTAAGCAAGTCCAGATACAGACTGTAAGAGTCAAGCCAGTTGATTGCAGGAAAATGCCTTCTTTGCGCAAGCTTTGCGTCAAGCGCCCAAAAAACTTTCGTGATTTTCAGGGTGTTCTGCGTTACCGGCTCTGAAAAGTCCCCACCTGGGGGGCTTACTGCCCCGATTGCCGTGACGCTTCCAATCCTTTCCATGTCCTGCCCAAGGCATTTAACACGCCCGGCGCGTTCATAAAATTCTGCCAATCGCGCTGCAAGGTATGCCGGGTACCCTTCTTCGCCCGGCATTTCTTCAAGCCGCGAAGAAATTTCCCTCATGGCTTCAGCCCACCTTGAAGTAGAGTCAGCCATCAGCGAGACATTGTATCCCATGTCGCGGAAATATTCCGCAATCGTCATTCCGGTGTAAACCGACGCTTCGCGTGCAGCAACCGGCATGTTTGACGTGTTTGCAATAAGCACTGTCCGTTCCATCAGCGGCGCCCCTGTCCGCACGTCCTGCAGATGCGGGAACTCCGTTAAAACTTCTGTCATTTCGTTTCCGCGCTCGCCGCAACCGATGTAGACAACTATTTCCGCGTCACTCCATTTTGCAAGCTGCTGCTGCGTGACGGTTTTTCCCGAACCAAACGGCCCCGGAATAGCGCCTGTCCCGCCCTTTGCTATAGGGAAAAGCGTGTCAAGAATCCGCTGCCCTGTGATTAATGGTATCAGCGGCAAAAGCTTTTCGTTAAACGGCCTTGGAGTCCTCACCGGCCACCTGTGCGCAAGAAAAAGCTTTTCCCCCCCTTCAAGAGCGCCAACTGCTTCAGCTACAGTGAATTTTCCGGAGTTTAATTCTTTTATTTTTCCGCTCACGTTTGGCGGAACAAGAATCCTGTGCTTTAAAAATTTTGTTTCCTGGACGGTGCCCAACATGTCTCCGCCTTTGACTTCGTCGCCTTTTTTTGCAACAGCTTGGAATTCCCATTTTTTGTTCTGGTCAAGCCCTGGCACAAAAACCCCGCGCTTGATGAAGTTGCCCATGATTCTTGCCAGTTCCGGAAGCGGGCGCTGTATCCCGTCATAAATCTGTGAAAGCAATCCCGGGCCAAGCTCGATTGAAAGGGGCGCGCCCGTGCTTTCAACCGGTTCGCCTGGCTTCAGGCCGGTTGTTTCCTCGTAAACCTGGATTGTTGTCCTGTCGCGGTTAATCTGGATAACTTCGCCCATCAGCTTTTCGTTTCCAACCCTTACAAGGTCATACATTTTTGCTTCAAGGCCTTCCGCCACAACAACCGGGCCGGAAATTCTCCAAATTTTTGCTTTCATCTTTGACTCCATCCAATTCCCCCTATATTCCCGTCCCGTGGCAAACGGGGCATGTATGCGGCGTGAACTCCCGCAATGGGTTCACTTCCATAAATCCACCCCAAGGCTTCTTTTAATCATTTCCCTCAAATTTGTCTCATGTCCTTTGTCCGAAACAGTGACAACAACCGGCCTGACAAGTTTTTCAAGCCTTTTTTTTGTCTTGTTTGAAAGCGAATTAAACGAGTCCTCTTCAATCACAAGCACTCCGATTTCCCCGTTTTTCAGCGCGTCATCAATTTTTGGCTCAAGGTCTTTTTCGCCCGAAAACACGTGGCTGACGCCTGCCAGGCGGAATCCTGTCACAAACTCGTCGTTTCCAATTACTGCTATCTGCATCACACCACCAACTGCTGTTCAATCAATGCCGGGCCAAGCCCGCTTGCCTTTCCGCGCACCAAAATCCTGATATTGCTTACCTCGTTTTCCTTTGCAATAAAATACCCAAGAACAGGCCTGATGTTCCGCTTGAATTCGCGCACCATTTTGTTTCCCCGCTCAAGCAAAAACTTTTTCAGGAAAACCCTGTTTTCAACCGCGTCGCCCTGTTTTGGCAGGTTCCACCTGATGTCCGACTCGTTTTCCAAAAAATCCTGCTTCAGTTCTGTTTTTTCCGCGCGAAGGCGGTTAAGCGTGTTTTTTACCTTTATCTCGTCGCGAATAAATGCCTCAAGTTCCGGTTCTGCGTCCAATAGCACTGTGCTGTAATAATGCCTGTCAAGCTCGTCCTCCATTTTTGGCAAGTCGTCCTTGAATCTAAGCGCAATGCCATAATATTCAGTGCCCTTCAATTGCAGGATTGCCTGTTCAGGTGTTGCGGATTTTTTCAGTGCGTTCTCAAAAAACTGCCTGTCAAGCCCGCCTGCGCAAATGAGCTCGGAAAGTATTGCATTGTCCAAAGCTTTTGCATGCTTGCCGCGCAAAAAAGTTTTCACGTTCAAAACGTCATACCTTTTCAGGTAAAGCTTTATCTGGTCCTGTGAAGCATTGATTGAAAACGAAATTATTTTGTTGAAAGTGTTTTCCATGTTACGGTTCAGGCTGTACTCAATCAGGTTTGCGCCTTCATGCAGCGTGGCCAGTTCAGAGATTTCGCGCTGGTACTCGGTTTCCTGCAAATGCCTTGCGATTTCAGAAAAACTCATCTTGGACATTTTTGCAAAATCGTTTCTGCCCAAAAGCTTTGTCTTCATCACGCGCACGCGCGTGTTTGTGTAGGCGTACCCTGAGGATTTTTTTCCCGCAAGCGGGATTTTTGCCAGGACGGGGTATTTTTTCTGCATTTGTTTTGCGGTTTCAAAAAACCCTTGAAGCAATCCCATGGATGTTTTCCTCCTTTATTTTTTCAAGCACTTCCTCAAAAGTGCAGTTCACCCGGATTGAGCCGTCAGAGTTTTCCACGATTACGCCGCCAAGGCAGACAATTATTCCCTTGAATGCAAGGCCTTTTGCCGCGCCTGCGGCTTTCCTGTCTTCCTCGTTTGAGTAGGCAAATTTTCCTTCCGGAAGCTCCAAAAGCGCTTTTTTGCACAGCTCGCGGACTATTTCGGCCCGCTTGTTTTTGTCAATGGAAGCGATTTCTTTTTTTGCGCTCTCAAAGATTTCATCAAGCGCTGCTTTTTTTGCCTCCATTGTTTTCTTGTTCAATGCAAGGCTCAAGGCGGACATTTCTGTCTGCTCTATTTCCGCCAAAATTTTTTGTGTCTGCCCGTTTATTTTTCTTGCCTGCGCTTGCGCCTGCTTTTTTGCCTCGGAGATGATTTTTCTGGATTTATCCATGCCTTCGGCTGTGTTTGCAGAGGCTTTTTTGTCAGCTTCTGCAAGAATTTCCTGTGCGAGTTTTCCCATAGACATTTTGTTGCCTTTTCGGTTTCCTTTATTTCCTTTAATTTATTTTCCTGCTTGTCCTGCCTGGTGTTTTTATGCCCCAAGCTGGAGTATCAGATATGCTATTACCAACCCGAAAATGACGAGTGTTTCAGGAATGACTGTAAGGATCAATGCGTTTCCAAACAGTTCTGGCTTTTCTGCGATTGCACCGATTGCGGCTGTCCCGATTTCCTTTTCTGCCCATGCCGCTGCAATGGCTGTTCCAGCTATCGCAATTGCTGCGCCGATTGCAACCATTCCCGCATTTCCTGCCGTTGCTGCTATTACTTCTTCTGCCATTTTTTTACCTCCATTTTTTATTCCCCCGTGCCAAAAGGCGAATATTTCGTCCCTCCGCCGTGGAAAAATTTACTGAAAAATTCAACGTAATGAAGCCTGATTGAGTGAAGCGACGGCCCCAAAAGCCCCAATGCAATGTTGAGCACATGCCCCAGCACAAGTATTATGACCGCAATGATTATTCCAATTATGCCTCCCCCTTCAAGCATTGATCCAGCCATCTCGTTTACAACCAATGCAATGCTTACAGACGAAAGCCCGACTGCAAAAAGCCTGGAATAAGACAGCATGTTTGAAAAAAGCGACGGAAGTTCAACGATTCCTTTTGCTCCCTCGCCAAGGTAAAGCATCACGACAGCAGCAAGGCTCACGATTGCGCCCGGCAAAACCCCGACCTGCAAAAACCCAAGCGCGTCAGCCGCCAAAAGCGCAAGGCCTGCCTCCAGTACCATCCAGGAAATCTTTGCCAAAAAAGCGTGCTTTAATCCGTGCGATTTCAGCTCATTGTAAAAACCCAAAACCAATCCAAGGTTCAGGTGCAAAAACCCGACCAGCACAGCAATGCCAAGCATGAGTGTCGGCTCGTGCACGCGGTTTAAAAGCGGGTGCTCCAAAAACTCGTAGCCGAAAAACTCGCCAAACACAAACCCAAAAACGATTGACGCAAGGCTTGCCCATATCAAAACCCCGCTTAAGGAATTTGCAATCCCCTTTGTTTTTCCGCGCAAAAACCAGAAAAGCAAAAGCGTCACAAGGCCGTAGCCGACGTCTCCAAGCATGAAGCCAAAAAAAAGAGGGAAAGTGAATGCCATCAGGATAGATGGGTCAATTTCTGTGTATTTTGGCAAAGTGTAAAGCTCCAAAAAAAACTCAAACGGCTTCACTGGTACTGGGTTGTCTAGAGCAATAGGCGCGCCTTTTTTTGACTGTGAAAATTCCACAAAGACTGTGCCGTTTTGTTTTCCTGAAAGCTTTTCTGAAAGCTGCCCGGCTTTTTCTTCCGGCACCCAGCCGACTGCAAAAAAAGAGTTTTCCGAAACTCCAAACCGAAGAGGTGTCTCTGCCTTTTCGTTGAGCTGTTTTAATGTGAATTCATAGTCAAGCAAAAAAGAAGAGTTTTCCTGCCCTGACTTTTCCAAAAAATCCTTCAAACCCGCGATTTCTTTTGTAACTGCCTCAAGTTTTTCCGACAATTCTTTTTCCGAGTAGTCTTCAGGAATTTGGCTTTCCGAAAAACCCGCATTTGACAAAACCGCCCGCGCTTTTTGCCCGAATTTTTTTGGGACAAAAACAACGACTGCATACACAGGGCCCGCTTTTTTATCAATCATTTCAAATTCGATTCCATCTTCCTCCAGTGCCTGCCTGACCGGCTTTTTCACAGTCCCCTTGAACACCACTATATTTTCATATCCTTCAAGGTATTTTTTGTCAATCTTTATTTTTCCCATAGGGTCAGAAAGCTGCTGTTTTAGTTCTGACTCTTTGGCAGTAAGCTCCACAAGGCGCTGGCCTGTTTTTGAAAACCCGGAAAAAAGCCTTTCAAAGCGTGCACGGGCCTGCGCAAAATTTGGCGCGTTTTTTGCCTGCCCTTTTGCCTTGAAAAAAGAAATCATAGAGCTTGCCTTTACAAGCTGGCCTGAAATCATCGAGCCCTCCTCAAAAGTGTTCCCGATGTCAAAAAAATCATCCGAATGCCGGCTGTGGTCAACTATGTGCATCAGTTTCAGGTCGTAAAGCGCTTCAATGGCTTGTTTCATGCCGGACTTCAGGCCTGTAATCCTCACTTTTACCATTGGTTTTGGCTTAAGCATCAACCTCACCCAAAAACTTTTTGACCAAAAACGCGGCTTCTGCCTTTGATTTTTCGCCGGCTTTTTTCCTAAGCTCTTCTATTGCCTGGCTGTTTTCTTTTTCAAGGCGCTGTTTTTGCCCCGCAAGCCTGGTTTTCAGAACCAAAATGGCTTTTTCGCGCTCTGCAAGGGCGTTTTTTTCTTCGTCCTGCAAAAACAATAAAGCGTCCTTTTTGGCCTGCTCAATCAGGGCCTCTTTTTTCTTTTGGGCCAGTGCAAGGATTTCCTGCGCCTTTTTTTCGGCTTCCTTTATACGGTCAAGCGTCTCAAAATCAGGCAATTCCATCGTGTGAGCGTGTTCGCTAGACATGAGGGGAAACATATAAGACATGGCTGGCAATCCTTTTAATATATACGCCATGAAACGGAGATTAACCTTGAGTTTTTTTTATGTTTAAGGTTGTTCCTGATTCAGGTTTTACCTTGTTATTCCAGTACACCTGGAAGTCACAGACCTTGTCATATCCAATGTGTCAGTATAGGTCATTGCCACATTCAGGGCATATTTTTCGCCCTGGCCAAAATCAGGTAAAATAACGACTTTTTCCCGCTGGGTTGATGTTCCAATGAAACGGTCTACTAAATTTAGGGTGCCTGAAACCTGCCTATTGCCAACTGTTCCACTTACGTCAACTTTTAGCATTCTTGGAGAACCTGTTTGATTCAACAATAATAGCTTTATATCATTCGTATTTCCGGTTACTTCATGATCAGTTATTAGCATGCCCGCAGTAGTTGAACAAAAGTTTTTTTCAAATTGGGTGTCCTGGGCCGAAAAATCAGTTGGTTCGGCTGCAATAAAAACAATAAAAAACAAAAAAAATATTGCAAGAAATACAAGAACAAAAATTAACCCAAAAACCGCGGCAATAGCCAGAATTGCCTTGTTTGAGGAAAGCTCCATGGATTCCTTTAATGCCAAAAAAATCAGGTACCAGCTATACAGGCCGATAATTTGCCCGATTAGTGGAATGGTTGCAAGAAATGAAACAGGAACGGAAAACACAGAATACAGGTAAAAAAATGATGTGAATGTCCCTTTCCCTCCAAATAAACGTGCGACAACAAAAAAAATGACCGAAAATACAAATCCAGAAATTATTGTAAGAAAAGGCACAAGCAAAAGAATGTAAATGCTTGAGTAAATGTCTATGAAAATTTTTGCAAAACCGTAATAGTCTGCACCAAAATAGCCAGTCAACTGGAACAAGTACACTCCTGGGAAAAAACGTGCAATCAAAAAAACTATTGAGCCTGAAATGATTCCTGCGACAAAAAGGTAAATGAACCCGCGAAGAATGCTTGCATTGGGCTTTTCAAGGGCAAGGGTTTCTTTTGGCCAGAATAAAACGTTTAGCCAGCTTTGAATCATTTTTTCACTTTTGCTTAGATTATGTAAAAAGCAGTTTTAAAGGTTTTCCCCCTACGTTGACTTGGGTAATGCATTATGGAACAAGCCCCCCGCACAATGAGCACCCAGCACCCGGACAATGCGTCCATGCCTTTTTTTGCCTCAAACAGCCTTTTGGGCGGAGAAGACGAAATCCAGGAAGCCTATTACGCCTTTTCGCACCTTGGCTGCACCGAGCAAATGTGGGACTGTGAAGGCAAAGAAGTAGACAACTTTGTGGTAAAAAAACTCCTCACAAAATACGAGGGGTTTTTCCACGAACACAAGCTCGGAAAAGAAGTGCGCCTGACGCTTCGAGTCCCAAACCCTTCAATAGAAAAAGCCGAAGCAAAAATCCTTTTGGAAACCCTTGAAGGAATCCCGCGCTCGTTTGACACCGCACAGCTTTTTTACGGGGAAGACATTGCCCCGATTTTTGAGGTAATCCTTCCAATGACTTCAAGCGCGGACGACCTGAACCGGATTTACTTTTACTACAGGGACTTTGTTGCAGGCAAGCAGTCAAAGCAGCTTTTTGGCGGAAAACAAACGATTTCCGAATGGATTGGAAAATTCATGCCCGAAGAAATCAACGTCATTCCCTTGATTGAAACCAAGGAACACCTGTTGTCGTGCGACAAAATCGTTGAAGAATACATTAAAGGAAAAAAAATTCCTGCCCAGCGGGTTTTTCTTGCGCGAAGCGACCCCGCACTAAACTACGGAAACCTTGCGGCGGTTCTTTTGGCAAAACTTGCCCTGCAAAAACTCCACGCGCTAGAGGAAAAAACTTCCGTTGAACTTTTCCCAATAATCGGGGTTGGAAGCGCGCCCTTTCGCGGCAACCTCATTCCAAAAAACGCAGGTGCTCTGCTTGACGGCTATCCAAGCGTTCAGACCTTCACGCTCCAGTCTGCCTTCAAGTATGACTTTGAGGAAAAAGAAGCCTCGCAGGCAATCGAAGAGCTCAATTCGCGCAAGCGAAAAAAGCCAATGCAGGCAGACGAAAAAAAATGCACTGAAATAATCACTTTGACAAGCGAGGAATACATAAAGCAAATAACCCTTCTTGCCCCGCTTGTCAACAAAATTGCGGCTTTTGTCCCGGGAAGGCGGAAAAGAAAACTCCACATCGGGTTGTTTGGGTATTCCAGAAACATGAAAGGAATAAGCCTTCCGCGCGCAATCACTTTTTGTTCAGCGCTTTACTCAATCGGCCTTCCGCCGGAAATAATCGGCTTGAATGCCCTTAAAGAAAAAGACCGTGATTCCATCTCAGAAATCTACGCAAACTTTGAAAAAGACCTCTCCTCTTCAATGCAGTACTTTAACCCGGAATGCCTGAAAATAATCCCGCCAGAAATCGCAAAAAAACTCCCAACCGATTTTGCGGAATTTGAGCCAAACACCCGCCACAATGAAATAACTTCGCGTGCAATTGACGCTGTCTCAAAAGGCATAAACGACGAGCTTTCATCACTCATAACCGAAGCAGCGCGAGTAAGGAAATTCTTGGGCTAAAACTCTTTGCAAATAATTCAGGGCGAGTTCGTGTCGAATGCGTCAAAGCATTCAGTGCGCGGCGTGGTTGGCGTGATTGTCTCGCATATGCTTTCCAGCCCATTGTCAACTGCAAAATCTATATAGCACCCGTATCTTGGATGATAGTCAATGTCAATGAACTGGAATACAAGCATCTTGTCACAGATAGAAATGTCATTCAATGCAATAGCAATGTCGCTAAAACAAGAAATGTAATTGTCAAAAAAATGCACGTTTTCGCAGATGGGGTCATCAAGTTTCTCGACCGCTATCCTGCTGTAGCAGTCATCCTTCAGGTCAAATGCTGTGTGGGTTATGAGTTTACAGCTTTCAATATTGTTTGAAGCAATTGCAACCTGGTAAAAACAATCGCTTTTGATGTCTCCATGGCTGATTTTTTCACAGTAAAAAAAGCTGTTTGAATCAGTTGCAAGCTTCAGGTTGCATTTGTCTTTTGACGCAAATTCGGTTGCGAGATTGCATAACTCTTCTGTCGGATAAGTTTCAGCGATTATGTTCACGCAGTCTTTTGACACTTGAGCGTCAGAAATTTTCGCGCAGACCAGATGGTCCGGCCGGTTTCTTGCAACAAAGTCAAAGCATTCATCCTTGTCATAAAACTGGCCTACATTGTTGCATGGTTCATCGTCAAACAGCTCTTTTGCGCTTTCAAAACTGCAGTTCTCCATTTTGTTGACATCAACAAACACTTTGCATGCATTCGGGGAATTGAAAACAGTAAGAATCTGTTCAACGCATTTGTCACGCTCGTACTTTTTTTCGACAAGCGTTTTTGACACAAACTTGCACAAAAGAGGGTTGCCTGAAGAAACTGCAGTTTCGGTGTAACACAGGTCCTTCTGTTCAAGGGCGGCAAGTTTTTCGCACGGCAGAGGCGGGCCGTTCAAAATAATGAATTCCTTGCATTCATTCCGCAGGTCAACGTTGCCGGTAATCAGGTCACATGTGGGAATTTTTAGGGAAAGTTTTGCGACATTGAAAAAACAGTCGTTTTTCAAAAAATCGGCCTGCACCAAGTCGCAGTCCGATTCAAGCAGCGAAACTTTTGCCACCTCGTTTATGCAGAAGTCCTCAGAAAACCTCTGAAGCTGCCTGCAGACAACCGACTTTTTTTCAGAAACCGCAAGGTTCTGGATGCAGGTATCAACTTCGGTGGTCGAGATTTTTGCCTTGCATTCGTTGATTCTCAGGGTAAGCTCGTCCTGTGTCAGCGGAATATTCTGGTCAGCCGGGGGGGCATTCTGGTCAGGAGGATTTCCGCCCGGCGGTTCTGGGCCGTCAGAGTCCTCTATTTCAATGCACCCAAAAAACAAAATTGCCACGACTAAAAGCAGGGCAAAAAATAATTTTTTCATAACAAGAAGACTAATATTCTTCTATATATTGTTACTGGCTTGCCCAATTGAATCCCTATTTGGCCCCCTTTATCCGCTTTTTTTTCCTGTTCCTTGATTTGTTTAATAAGTTTTTGCCGCTAAAATCAGTAAACTCCTTTAAATATTTGAATCTTTAAATATTCAAGTCTGGTATTACCGCGCCATCGAAGATGGCGCACATTGGCGGTGTCAACTGACGCAACAGTTGCGGGGGTGGCGGAGTGGTTTAACGCGCAAGCCTGCTAAGCTTGTGCCCGAAAGGGCGCGCGAGTTCGAATCTCGTCCCCCGCGTATTATAAAAAAGGCATATTTATGGCAAAAAATTTTTCTAAGAAAAAGCGCAAATTTTCAGACGATGTTTTGCTTCAGTTAAAATCAAGTTTAAAAGATATTGAAAAAGGCAGGATTGTAAAAGCTATTCATTAATGTTTGTGCCTTTGCCCCAAAAAAGTTATAAATACACTCAGCCTTAACTGTTTTTGATGAGGAAAATTCTTCCGGCCAAAAGAACCCTTAATGTCAGGCACGCTTTGCGAGACGTTGTCCCGATTGCCGAAGAGGTTGAAAAAACCGGCAAAAAAGTCCTTTACCTAAACATCGGCGACCCGATGATTTTTGACTACCGCACACCAGAGCACATCTGGAAAGCAATGTTTGAAAACAAAAAACCCGCAGAAGGCTACACCAATGCGCTTGGCGCAATGAACGCCCGAAAAGCGGTTGCAGCCTATGCAAAAAAAATGGGAGTGTCAAATGTCGGCGTTGAAGACTGCCTTACCTTTGTCGGCGGAAGCGAGTCAATCACGATTGCGCTAAGCGCTTTACTTAACGAAGGCGAAAACATCCTAACCCCCTGCCCGAATTATTCCCTTTACACCGGCCACCTGACAATGCTTGGATGCGAGCAAAACGAGTATTTTCTTGACGAGGAAAACAGCTGGCAGATTGAACTGGATGACCTTGAAAAAAAAATCAACAGCAAGACAAAAGCGATTGCAGTCATCAACCCAAACAATCCGACTGGAGGGGTTTACTCAAAAAATACGCTCAAAAAAATAATCGACATTGCGGGCGCGCACGACCTGCTGCTTTTTGCGGACGAAACATACGACCTTCTGGTTTTTGACGACGAAAAATTTTTCCCGATGGCAACGCTTTCAAAAGACGTGCCAATGCTTTCATCCGGAAGCATTTCAAAAAACTTTCTGTGCCCGGGATTCCGCGCAGGATGGCTTTACCGTTCCGACCCACAGGGCTTAATGGCTGATTATTTTGAGGCGATAAAAAAACTCTGCCGTTTGCGATTGTCAACAGTCGGTCCCGTCCAGTACGCGATGGAGGCCGCGCTCACCGGCCCGCAGGACCACCTAAAGCCGCTTGTGCAAAAACTCCAGCGAAGGCGCGACATCACCTTCAAGCGCTCAAATGAAATCGATGGCCTGAGCCTGGTGAAACCAAAAGGCGCTTTTTACGCTTACATAAAAATAGATTTGCCAATCAAGTCAGACAAGGAATTCTGCCTTGGCCTGCTTCGCGAAAAAGGAGTTCTTGTCGTCTACGGCGAAGGCTTTGGGCAAAAGCCCGGCACGCATCACTTCAGGCTGGTTTTTTTGCCGGATGAAAACACGCTTAACGAAGCATTTGACAAAATAGAACAATACATAAAAGAGTTTTACTGAATTTTTTTTCGTGCTTTTATTACAGCTATGAGTGTTGTCTCAAGAATTCCAGGAATTTGCCAGGTCAAAATATTCTGGCCTTTCCTGCGTGCTGTTTCAATTCTTGAAACCTCCAGGGCTATTATTTTTTTGTCTGTCATTCCAGGAAGCCTCGAATACATTTCTATGGGTGTTCTTGGCGGCCTGCCAAAAATGCTGGAAAATTCGGTTTCGGCATCATGGTAATTACTAGGTTGCGTTCTATTTTCTGCAGGGCTTATTGATTCTTTTTTTATTACATTTACTTTTCCTTTTTTTTCTCTTGGTGGTGGTTTTGCTTTTTTAGGCAAATCACTGGTTTTTGCCGGTTGCTGTTTCCTTATAAATTTTCTTGCCTCATTCACAGAAAAAATCTTTTGATTTCTAAAGTGTTCTGCTTTTGCTTTTGCACCGCTCTTTATTGCGGCCTGTTCCTCTCTTTGGTAATCCAAAGCGAAATTTATGGACCTGACTGCATTGCCTGGAATATTTGAATTTTTTGGCGGAGCAAATTTTCTTCTTTTAGGCATAAAATGCAACTATTTTATAACGCCTTTTTCCATAAGGTACTCGTACGCAGAGTTTGCAGCGTGCGCGCCTTCGGCAGCTGAAACAATCCCCTGCTTCCATGCAGTGTCAGTGCAGTCGCCCGCGCCCATGACACCTGCAATGTTTGTCTTTGCGTACCTGTCAACCATGATTTCGCCTTTTTGGTCCAGGTTCACGCCAAGCATTTTTGCAAGCTCTGTCATGGCGGTGTGCCCGACCTCAATAAACACGCCCTGGCACTCGATTGCTTCGCCGTTTTTCAGGATAACTTTTTCAACACCAGTTGTTCCGGCAATTTCTTTTACTTCAACCCCTTCCCGCACAAGGATGTTTTTCTTTTCCTTTACTCGCAGGCCATTGATTGGCTCGGGATGCAAAGTCGAGCGGGCAAGGATTGTAACGTGCGATGCGTGCTCGCTTAAAAGCAATGCCTCTTTTGCCGCAGAATCGCTTCCGCCAACCACGACCACTTTTTTGTCCTTGAAAAAATATGCATCACATGTGGCACAGTATGAAACGCCCTTGTTTGCGAATTCTTTTTCACCGGGTGCATTAAGCATTTTTCTTTTTGTCCCTGTTGCAATGATTACTGCTTTTGCCTCGATTTTTTTCCCTGTCTGGGTTGTGGCCAAAAACTTTCCCTCGCCTTTTTTCTCGATTTTTGCCACAAAATCGTCCCAGAAAGGAATCTTGTAAGAGTCAACGTGTTCCCTGAATTTTTGCATCAGGTCATAGCCGTTGATGCTGGTATATCCGGGGTAATTTTCAACTATGTGAGTTGTGATAATCAGGCCGCCCCAGATGTCACCGACAATCAGTGTCTTTAGATTGAATCTTGCGGCATAAATCGCCGCACTAAGGCCTGCAAACCCGGCCCCTACAACAAGCAAATCAAACTTGTCAGGCAGGTTAAGCATCTTTTTCAAGTCCATGCTAAACAGTTAGTGGCTGAAGTTTTTAATGGTTTTGGGGAACCGATTAAGTAACGCACGGGTACCGAAGCGGCTAAACGGGCCAGACTCAAGCGAACTCTTAGGGTTAAAAAGTTTGGGGCGATCTGGTGGCTTAGTGCCTACAGAGGTTCAAATCCTCTCCCGTGCATCAACTGTCACGCCCAGTTGACATGCGTGTATATGCCCAACCTGCGGTTGGGCGGTAATACCTTCTTGGCTATTTGCTGAAAAATAATCAAATAAAAAAAAGAAAAAGAAGGCTGAAAAAGTTTCAGCCCAGAACGTTTATTTCCCCGTCAAGCCCTATGTTGAGCGCTGCGTTTGCCGGGATTTTTACTCCCACGCCAACGTTTCCCTGCGCGTCCATTCCTACTTCAACGTCTGTCTTCACGGTGCCGCCGGAAATTTCAACCTTTTTGTCCGCGCCAACTGTTGCTTCCGCGGCCTCTCTTGACTCGACCTTGATTACCGGCGCAAAAATGTACCTTCCGCTTCCGGTGACATGGATTGACTGGTCTGCCTGAAAGTCAAACACCGCGGTTGCTGTGCCACCGCTTTGCACGTTCAGTTCGGTGTCAATTTTTAATTCCCCTGAAGGAAGCTTTGCTTCTTTTGTGCCTTCGGCATCCACTATCTCAACTTTTGACACATTCAATCGGACCTGGTCAAAGGTTTTTTCTTCAAGGTCTGCCCTTGCAAGCAAAACAATTTCCCCCGCGTCCCTTAATTCAAGCAGGTCAAAAGTCTGGGGCGTGGAAGACAAAGTCACCCATCCGTCTGTTTCGCTGCTGTGCACTTCAACCTTGTCGATTGTCATGTTTATTTTTGCGATTGTGTCAAGGTCTGCCGCGGCATCTGTTATCCCGATGACAAGGCCCCCTTGTGCGGGGCCTATTTCGCCGGTCTTTCTAATGAGGCCTGATGGTTCAATGTTTAAAATGTAGTCTGCCGGAATTTTCAGCCCTACGTCCACGTCGCCTTTCAGGTCCATTCCGACCTTGTTGTCGGACTTGACGTTTCCGCCTGTCACAGAAACATTGCTTTCATTTTCAACCTGCACGCCTGCATTTTCGCGCGTCTCAACCTGCACTACAGGCGCAAGGATATATTTTCCGTTGCCTGTCACATGCAGTGATTCATCCACAATAAAATCAAAGCCTGCAAAGGCTGTCTCGCCGTTTTTAACGACAAGAATTCCCGGAACCTTGAGTTCCCCTGAAGGAAGCTTTGCCTCGCTTGTCCCCTGCGCGTCTGTAACCATTACCCTTGAAATGTTCAGCCGCATCTGCTGGTACGTCCCTTCCTTGACCTGCACGTCAGCCAAAAGCCCGCTTGACTGGTTTGCCTTCAGCTCTAAAAGGTCAAAAGTTTTTGGGGAAGTGGAAACAACCAGCCACCCGTCTGTGGAATTGTGGACTTCAATTTTGTTTACTGTTACCTCTACTTTGCTTACGGCCTGTATGTCTGCTGCAGCATCCGTAATGCTGAAGACAACCCTTCCGGTGGTATTCTGAACGCCGCCGGTTCCAGGGCCTGTGCCAGGAGGCTGTGTTCCGGGCTGGCTGCATCCTGCTAAAAACAAAACCAGGGTTAGGCCAGCAATTATCAAAAAAAGATTCGAAGTTTTCGCCATAAACTACTCCCTCCTTTTCCCTATAAAAAATTATGTTTAAAAAAAAGCTTAAGAAAAAAAGGGGTTTAACGGGCTTTAGAGCCCGTCAAAACCACTGGTTAATTTTATTCCTTTATTTGGTTGCAGCTTTCAAGTCCCTGCCATGCGCCGACTGCTATTGTGCGGTCGACACCGTCAGTGAACCCTGTCACGTCAAAGTCGGTTTCTGCTGAAAAACCGGCCCGTGAAGTCCATGCCCCTACAGCTGTTGACCTGTCAAGTGCATTGACTTTGCCGTCACTTGTTGCATCGCCTGCCAAGACCATGAATTCAACTGTCTGGCCTTCAACGCTTGTGATGTCAGAGCCGATTGTCACCCTGTAATAATGGGCGTTTTCAAGGCCTTGCGTGAAGTACAGATGCAGCCTGTAGTTATAAACTGGGTCTTTCTTGACGAACATTTCAGACATGCCTCCGTATGGCTGGTATTCCCCGTTATCGGTGCAGTAACGCGATTCAAGTAAAGCAGTTCCGATTGAATTTGGCCCCGGGTTTCCGATTGCTCGGTCAAAATCTAAGACCAATTCTTTTACCCCACCAATTCTGGACTCGCTTTTGATTGAATGGCCTCTTGGGTTGTTGTTCAGATAGAACTGGATGTCCTGAAATCCAATCTGGCTATGCCATCTTGAGCTGTTTGCTGTAACAAGCACAGCTGCCGGAGCTTCTTGCCCGTTTTGGGCCGGAGTGCTTCCGGTGCCGGATTCGCTATTTCCACTTTCAGTTGTGTCTTCTTCGTTTGTTGTCTCAAACTCGCAGAGTTTGTCTGCCAGGAATTCGTCAACAACCGCCTGTCTGTCGCTTGCGTCGGTGTTTTCACTCAAGTCAATGTCTGTTCTAGCCGACATATTTTGGGTAGGGTGTGACCATACTCCGACTACAACTGAGCGATCAACCAAATTCAGTACGCCGTCATTGCTTGTGTCTCCATAGAGTGCCGTGAAATACACGTACTGGTCCGGAACAGAAGTCACATCTGAACCCATCAGCACTCTGTACTGGTAGGAGTTATGTCCTGCCTGTGAAAGCCCATTAGGGAATCCCAGTACAAGCATGTCTCCCACTCCTATGGTTGACATTGGCCCGTTATATGTTGCCCAGTCTTTGTTGCAGTATTTATATTGTACGACTGCTGCATTTGCCAGCGGGTCGCCGATTGCCTTGTCAAAACGAATAATTAATTTCTCTACTCCACCTTCCCTTGGTTCTGAAGTCCATGGTTCGCTGAGGCTGAGTGGAATACTGTAATAATTCCCGGCTCCGCCCAGCGGGTGGTGCAACTTCACGCTTTCGGCTGAAACAACAGTTGCATCCGGAACGCCTGCTCCGCTTGAACTATTTGATGCACTGTTACTTGATGTGCTGTTTTCAACAGAGTCATCTGCTGAATCATTTTCTTCATTTAAATTGTCTTCTTCTGTAGTTTCTTCATCAGAATTGCCTGAGTCTGAAACATCAGTTTCTTCTAAATCATCAGTTTCATCTAAATCATCAGATTCCCCTGAATCTGTTGCTGAATCATCTTCTGAGTCATCCCCAAAAGGTGAATCTGCTGCCTTGCTTGAAGCAAGCAATGCCATCTGCCCGCCTATTACTACAAAAGCAAGCAAAAAAGCCATTGCCTTCATTGGCAAAATTGTTCTCTTAATTGCCATGTTTATCCTCCCAGATAGTTATATTATATTTGTAATCAAAATAATCATGACTTGACAGATTTTCTGCTATGAATGCTTTAAAAGGTTATTTTTTAACTGTATAAAGTGATTTAATGGGTTTTTTTGATTTAAAGCCTCCAAAAGGGCTTTCATACACACCTGCCCTGGAACGCTTTAAAAGCATTCACTGGAACAAAATGGGAAAAGCGGGTTTTAATCAGCCAGCAAACAGAATTTGGAATCTCTTGCTTTCAGCAGGTAGATCTAGAGTTAAAAAAAGGGTTTTAAGGGGCAAAATGTCTTTTTTTAGGTTTTGGGTCTTTTTTTACTCCTGCAGCCCTATAAATCGCATAGGCACCCGTTCTGCCATTTATGACTCTTTCTATTGCATCTCTTATATCTGGGTTATTTTGTGCATCCAGAATTATTTGAGTAATTTTCATTGGCCTGCGTCCGAAAAACTTGACAAGCGTTAAAACATGTGCTTTATTTAGCCCGCTTCTTTTCATTAGCTCTTTAATGTCATAATCTAGTTTGAACCTGCTTTTTTTTACCCAGTCTTCTTCTTGGGGTGTCCTTTGTTTGTCTGGAAAAAGCTTTTGAAGAGCCAACGGAGACTCTTCCTTTTGACTAATCAAGTCAAGTAATTCCCCCAAGTTAGAAAAAATTTCGTGGTGCCGTGAAAGAAAACCATACTCTCTTTGGGAAAGAAAATGCTGGGTCAACAACTCTAGTAATTGCCCCAAATGCTGTTGTGAAAGGGTAACCATACTAAAAAAAACGGCTTTGTTATATTAATATTTTGCCACGATTTCCAAGCTTTTTAAGTTTTTCATCAATTTTTTTCTCTGATTCAAGGCGTTCAAGCCCAACTTCACGGTAATCAACGAACTTCATTTTTCCTTTCATGAACGGGTGAACGCGTTCGGTTTCCTGAAGCATTTTCAGCACCATTCTGCGGTAATCAACATGCCCCTGTATTCCAGAGCGAAGCTCGACCAAGTGGAAAAGCTCGCGCAGGTTGATGTTTAGCGCCCAGCGCAGTCGATACCCAAACGGCACGACATACTGTGCCTGCTGGGGCGTTTTTTCCGCGATTTTTCTGTACAGATTATCCGCTTCCAGCATTAGTTCCTTGTACCTTTTCTCAAACCCAAGTTCTGTAAATTCCTTGGGCGTGTCAAAGCCGTGCCTTGTTGAAAGTAGCTGGCGCTGCTGTGTCAGCATGCGGTGGCGCTGCAGGTCGCGGTAAATCCCAAAATTCCCAAGCAAGTCAAACTCGTAAAACGCGTGCTCAAACCCGCGGGGCAGCTTGTGCCTGCGGTTGGACCTTTTCTCAAGCATTTTGCCAAAAATTTCTTTTTTCTTTTCAAGCGGCATTCCCTGCACTTGTTTTCTTATCCGGGCAAACGAAAGCCCGCTTGCAGGATAAAGCAGTGCACTTACAATTTTGTCCAAAGCGTTTTCATCAAATGATACCAGCTCAACTTCTTTTTCTTCAAGTTCTTTTTTCCATTTGATTTCCCTTAATTCGGTTTCAGCGATTTTTTTGATTTCACTGTTTGTTTCACGAATATAATTTGTTGCTGTTTCCCCGTATTTTCCTTTCACAGTTTTCACAAAGCTTGGAATAGTCTTTGAAAGCTCGGAAAACATTTCATTTGCCACAAGACTTGTTTCCTTTAATTCCATTGAGTACATTTTTGTCATCAGGTACTCAAATGCCCGACCGTTCCCAAACAGGCCGATGTTTGTGTAAGTGCTTGCAGGCAAAAACACGCGCAGGACATCGCACGCTTTTGCCTTGATTGTGGAATTATACGCGCGCTCGCTGACAGTTTCCTCTCGCGGAAATTTTTCGTTAAAAAACCTTTTTGCCGGCTCAATCAGCCGCGAGTATTCGTCAAACAATTCATCGCAGAGGCTGACATATTCGTCTGCAAAACGCGAAGCCATAATGTCGGGCTCAAGGTAATACAGGTACCGTCCGTTTTGTTTCTGGTCAAAAAAAACATAGCGCGTGCTTTTCTCAAGCGGGCTCAACCCAATGCGCGAGTCTTCCACTATTTTGCTCAAAATGTTGCTTGCATTCTCGATTGCAATGTGTGCCCCGCCAAGTTCCGCAACAGAATCATCGCCGTACCCGACCAGAACCCGGTCGTAAAACTCTTCTGCCTTCTGCACTGCAACAATCTCGTTCACGCCGGAAGTTTTCTGGAAGTCCACGATGTTCTGGAAACCGCTTTCCTCATTTAAAATGAATTCGTCCAAAAGCAGCCGGCGAAGCGTTTTTGCCGAACGGCTGTACCGCGAAAAAAGCGCGCCCTTGACGACTTCCGGCAGATTTTTGAGGACAAAAACGTCTCTGTCAAGGTTTGTGACAAAAGGAGACAAAATCTCTTTTTCCTTGCCGGAAAATTCTTCTGGCATACAGTTTAAAAGAAACCCAAAAAGGCTTTAAAGCAAACCAAGGGGTTTAGCGCAGGGGTCAGGGTTTTTTTGGGAATCTTTTTTTTCCGGGCCTGCCCTGTTTTTCCCTTTCTTCCATTTTGGATAAAAGCCTCCTTGCATGCATGAATTTTTCTTGAAGCGCCTGCGCTTTCAGGCTCCCCAAAGACTCTATTTTAGAAAGGCGCTCTTGAAGCTCTTTTGGAAAAGGCAAATCCATTTTCCTGAACAGGGTTTTCTGGCTTTCAAGCGTCCCGAATGCACGCCCAAGAAGCAATATTTGCGTGTGCGCCATTTTCTTTACGGCTTCGATTTTTTCTTTTCTCCCCACTGCCTTTGAGTGGATGTCTGCGTTTTCTTCAAACTCCAAATAGTCCTGTTTATAGCTGACCGCAAGTTCAAGGTTTTCACTTACATGGCTGAAGATTATTGACTTTACTTCGCCAACAGTCATTCGTGTTTCCCGTGCAATTGTTTCAACCCTTCTCCGAAAAGACTTCAGGCCGGCGCGCAAGTCAAACTGCCCGGCTTTAGGCCGGTCGGGAAAAAATAAAGCCACAGCAGGCTCTTTTCCGGGGTTGTCCATGTCATACTCTGCCATTGCCTTGTATTCAAAAGGGTGTTTTGCAAACTCAAGCAAAATATACCTTAATGCCCTTTGTGCGTTTTCATGGCCGTCCATTTTGCCCACACTCTAAAAGGGAAAAAAGCCTTTAAACGCCTTTGCTTATTCAAGCTCCCAGTAAATCCGCCGGTTTTCCTTTCCCTTGTTTTCAAGGCGCAGAATCTTTATTCGCCCGATTTCTTGCGTGTTTGCCACGTGCGTTCCTCCGTCTGCCTGCGCGTCAAACTCGCCGATTGACACAATCCTTAATTCAGGAAGATTTTTTGGCAGGACATTTTTGAGCCGGAAAAGCCCGGGGCGCTTCATTGCGTCGCCAAACTTTTCAAACGAAATCCTGGCCTCAAGGTTTTGCGAAATCACTTCGTTTGTTTTTTCCTCAAACACTTTCAGCTGCTCTTTTTCAACTGCACCCGAAGAAAAATCCATTCGAGACTGTTCTTCTTCAAGCTGGTTTCCAGTAATCAGCGCGCCGGTCTCGTTGAACAAAACCTTTGCAAGAAGATGAGCCGATGTGTGAAAACGCATCAGCTTGTGCCTTCGTTGCCAGTCAAGAGTGCACTCAACGCCCACGCCTTTTTGCAGGCCCTCCCGGTCAACCTCGTGCAGGATTTTTCCATCCATGCGCCTGACAGACAAAACACTGAAACTGCCCTTGCCTGTTTTCAGTTCGCCAAAATCTGATGGCTGGCCGCCGCCCTGTGGGTAAAAAACAGTCCTGTCAAGCACGATTTTTTTTCCGTCAACCACTTCAAGCACTTCTGCAGTGCAGGTTTTGAGATAATGGTCGTGCAGAAAAAGCTCTTTGGTCAAATTTCTTCACTGAAAAATAAGGGGGGTAAAAATTTTTATTTTCTGCCTTTCTTTGGCTTTTCTCTTTTGACAGACTTTACTGCCCTGTCAACAAGTTGCCACAGGTGCAGCTTTCTTCTTGCCCTGGCAAGTTCCGCTTTTGCCACGCCTTTCATCTGTGTACTGACTTGCATTTCTTCAATTTCTTTCGAGCCTGGGTTTTCCTTCAGGCGACCCAGTTCCTTCACCGTTCTTGACTGGCGCCTGTAAGCCCTTATTGCCTTAAAAAAAGCTGCATCCGCGCGGTTAATTCTTCTCTCCAAAAAGCCTGCCCTTTTGGGTTTGTTTGACTTTCTCCATGGAAGTTTTCCCGGCATAAAATGTAGATGTTAAAAGTAGTATTTATTCATTCCGTCAGCGAATAATTCGGCGCTTCTTCAGTAATCAAAACGTCATGCGGATGGCTTTCCTTGAGGCCGGCCTCGGTCAGGCGCACAATGCGCACTTTCCACAAGTCTTTTATCGTCGCGCTTCCGGTCAATCCCATGCCGCTCCTGACGCCGCCGACAAGCTGGTAAAGCACTTCCTCAATTTTGCCCTTGTACGGGACAACTCCCTCTATGCCTTCGGGGACAAGCTTTGAAGCCTGGGTTACCTCGCCCTGAAAATACCTTTCCTTGCTTCCGCGCTCCATTGCGCCAATGCTTCCCATGCCCCTGTACTGCTTGAATTTCCGGTTGTTCAAATAAACAGTTTTTCCGGGCGTTTCCTCGCATCCAGCCAAAAGGCTTCCAAGCATCACAGAGCTAGCGCCTGCTGCAAGTGCCTTGACGATGTCTCCAGAATATTTGATTCCGCCATCAGCAATAATCGGCACGCCATACTTTTTTGCCTCTTTTGCGCATTCCATTATGGCGCTCATCTGCGGCACGCCAACTCCTGCAATCACGCGGGTTGTGCAGATAGCGCCCGGCCCAACACCTACCTTGACTGCGTCAGCGCCTGCCTTTATCAGGTCGCGGGTTGCCTCAGCGGTTGCAACGTTTCCTGCAACGATTTCAACCTCAAAATCTTTTTTGTACCTTTTAACCGCATCAATAACTTTTATTGAATGCCCGTGCGACGTGTCAACAACAATCGCGTCAACCTCTTTTTCCAAAAGCGCCTTTATCCGCGCGTCATCCTTTGTGCCAACAGCTGCCGCAACAACAAGCCTGCCTTTTTTGTCGCGGTTTGCAATCGGATAGTTTTCGCGCTTGTGGATGTCTGAAAGCGTAATCATTCCCTTGAGTTCGCCATTTTTTCCGACAACAAGAAGCTTTTCCACGCGGTTTGAATGCATGAGCCTTTTTGCCTCGTCAAGGTCTGCCTTGGTTGACGTCACAAGTTTTTTTGTCATTACTTCAGAAGCTTTTTTGTGCGGGTTTGGCTCAAACTGCATGTCGCGGTTGGTGACAATCCCAACAAGCTTCCCGTTTTCAATCACGGGAAAACTGCTTATCCCTGAACTTTTCCTTAACTCAAGGACTTGCGCCAAAGTCTGGTGCGGGCTGATTGTGACCGGGTTAGTGATTATTCCAAACTCGCTTCGCTTGACTTTTTCAACCTGCGCTGCCTGTTCGTCAATCGAAAGGTTTCTGTGGATGACTCCAATTCCGCCGCTTTTTGCCATTTCAATTGCAGTGGCGCTTTCAGTGACAGTGTCCATTGCCGCAGAAACAATCGGGATGTTCAGCTTTATTTTGCGCGAAAAATCGGTTTTAAGGACAGCTATACTTGGCGAGACTTTAGAGGGACCCGGCACCAGCATGACGTCGTCAAAAGTTAAACTAATTTCAAAAATAGTTGGTTTACCCATAGTTAATTAGTGCTGAAATTGTTTTTAAACCTTTTGAAAAGGCGTTTAAAACCCCCAGAAATGTTTAATACGTTCAATGAAGTTTCTCTTTTGATGCCTGGAAAAAACAGACTTCCGGATGAAAGCGGCGAAATGTTTGCAGGAAAAAGAAAAAAAGCTTACACCGGCGAAAAGCTTGAAAGGCTGAAAAAAGCCGCCGAAAGCGTTGTGAGAAGAAAGCTTACAGTATTAAGGCATGCCGAGGTGGATTCTGCAAGCGAAGTCGGGAATGCTGCAATAAGGTATATTGGCACCGGAGGGAAATTGTCTTACATAAAGGAAAGAGCGCTGAAGGTTGCATTGGTGCGAGCACAGCTAAGGCACCATTATGCGATGCGGGACTATAGTGTGGAATTTCTTGAAATGAGGCGAAAATTTGGGGGTTTGCTTGAATTTGACGAAAAATCAATCAACCGGGCAGTCAGGCGAAGGGAATATTGCATGCGAAAAATCAACAGGGGCATGCTGGTACTCAACCAGCTCTTAAGCGAAGAGCGCGGCAGGAAAAATTATTGGAAAAGGACATTTGAACGATTAAGGATGAAAATTTTTTCAGAATATGGATTCCGGAACAAAAATTCGGACTTGGCAAGAAAAGTCCGGGCCCTCAAACCCAAGGCCAACGCTGCGGCAAAAAAATATAAGGAAGATTATGAATTTTTAATCAAGCAAAAAAACAGGGATTTAGCAGACAAAGAGAAAAACCCCGAAGATGTCAAAAAGAAATTCTCAAAAAATGCCATGGAAATCCAAATCAAGCTGTTGGAAGCGCGCCTGGATCTTGCTGAGGCAAACGAAAAGCTACAGCTGTTCTGGTGGGAAATGGTGGAACACTTCAATGACCAACTTGCCCTTTCGGAAGATTTTATTGAAGAAATCGGAAGAAGGCTAAGCAGCGCAAAAGACAGAAAAATAAAAATCATCACAGAACTGAACCGGCTGAGAAACTAATCAGTGGCTTTCCCTGATTTTTTTCTTTATGTGGCTTGACTTGTTTTTTTCCGGGTTAAATGCGGGCATCCGTTTCACAGCGCATTTAAGCCCAAGTGCTGCGATTTTTTTTTCAAGATCTGATTCTTTTTCAGCCATGTCATAGCCAAGAGCAATCACGTCAGGCGTGTATGCCTCAAGGGTTTTTTTGTAAAAATCCGTTTCAAACCCGACAACCGCCTTGTCAACCATCTTAAGCGAGCCCACAATTAACGCGCGCTCGCTCTCAGGATTTACCGGCATTTTGCCTTTTGCCTTCAGCACGTTTTTGTCCGGCGTAATAATGACAGTCAAATGGTCGCCTTGCCTTTTTGCTTCAAGCAGGTACCTGATATGCCCTTCGTGCAAAATGTCAAAAACGCCGAATGCCAAGACTTTTTTCAAGAAAAACTCCACACAGCAACTTAATATAAAACATTTTTCTAATTAACTATTGGCTATGAGTCAAAATATCCAGGAAAAAATGGCGTTAATCGGGGAAAATACCGCCGAAATGGTCTCGCGCGAAGAGCTTGAACAGCTGTTGAAAACAAAAAAACAACCTGTCGCTTACTGTGGCTACGAGCCAAGCGGGCCGATACATCTTGGGCACCTTCTTACCATTTCAAAGCTTTTGCAGATGGAAAAAGCAGGCTTCAAAATCAAAATCCTGCTTGCAGACTGGCATGCGTTTCTTAACCAGAAAGGAAGCTGGGAAGAAATCCGCTCTATTTCCAAAGACTGGGAAAAAACCATGAAAAAACTCGGCCTGAAAAAAGCCGAGTTTGTGCTTGGAAGCAGTTTTCAGATGAAGCCAAAATACTTTGAAGACGTGCTCACTATGGCAACTCATTCCACGCTTTCGCGCGGTCTTCGCTCAATGCAGGAAGTCGCGCGCGACACCGAGCACGCAAAAATCTCGCAGATAATTTATCCGCTTATGCAGATTGCGGACGTGAAACATTTGGGAATTGATGTCGCGCAAGCCGGCCTTGAGCAGAGAAAAATCTACATGCTTGGACGCGAACTGCTTGAAACAATCAACTACAAAAAAAACATCCTTGTTTTCACACCGCTGATTAATTCGCTTCAAGGCGAAGGAAAAATGTCTTCGTCGAAAACCGAGACAATGATTTCGGTAAACGACTCTGCGGAGCAAATCCAGCAAAAAATCTCAAAGGCATTCTGCCCCGAAGGAATAGCTGAAAAAAATCCTGTCCTTGAAATCGCAAAACTGGTTTTGTTTCCGCGCTTTGGCGCGATTGAAGTAAACCGCCCGGAAAAATTCGGCGGAAACAAAGAGTTCAGCTCATACACAGAGCTTGAATCTGATTTTATCCAGAAAAAACTCCACCCAATGGATTTGAAAAAAACGATCGGTGAAAAGCTGGCGGAAATGCTTGAAAAATAGTTTCATATTACCGCCCTGTCACAGACAGGGCACATACTGGCGTGTGAACTGAGCCTTCCAGTTCAGGGGAAGCCAGTCGGGTCCCAGCAATACCGCAGGTTCTGGCTGAAGCCGTCAAGGGCTTTCATGTCCACATCAGAAATAGAGAAATCAAACACATTTGAATTTTCTTCAATTCGCTCTTTTTTTGTAGCCTTTGGAATCGGCACTACGCCGTGCTGGAGTGACCAGCACAGCATTATTTGCGCGTTTGACCTGTTGTACTTTTTCGCGATTGCGCTTATTTTCTGGTCGTTGATCTTGTGCCCGTGGGTCAGCGGGCTGTAGGCTTCAAGCTGTATTTTGTTTTTCGTGCAGTAATCCAAAAGTTCTTTTTGAAAAAGAAATGGCGAAAACTCAACCTGGTTCACAACCGGAACAACACTTGCATGCGCAAGCAACTCTTCAAGATGCCTGATTGTAAAATTGCTCACGCCAATCGCTTTGCATTTTCCACCATCAAGGATTTTTTCCATTGCTTTCCAGCTTGCAAGCCTTTTCTTTACAGGCCAGTGCATGAGATAAAGGTCAACATATTCAAGCCCAAGGCGCCCTAAACTTTTGTCAAACGCTTTTTGCGGGTTTGCATGGTCTGAATTCCAGAGTTTTGTCGTTACAAAAATTTTCTCGCGCGAAATTGTGCTTTCGCGGATTGCTTTTCCGGCGCTTTCCTCGTTTCCATAAATTGCTGCGGTGTCAATCAGCCTGTACCCGGTTTCAAGTGCAATCTTTACTGCGTTTTCCGCCTGGCTTCCGCGCGAAAGATTCCATGTCCCAAAACCCATCACAGGAATTTCCATGCCATTGTTTAGTTTTTTTCGCGAAAAAAAGTCCATAAAATAGTTTCTCAAACCCGCTTAATAAAATCTTCCTGCAGGCCGCTGTGATGTGGAAACACAAAAACAATGTTTAAATACCTGTAAAGCGTTAAGTTAATGATTTTCCATGTTTGGGTTCATTAAGAGGTTTGCACAAAATTCAATGGAACACCCGAGTTTTCTCAAGGGCCTGCTTTTTATCGTTTTGCCCATAATTGTCGGGACTGGACTAAACTTTTTTCTTGGAATAAATGCTGAATTGCCTTCAGTCGGGTTTGTTTTAGGCAGGGACGTTTTTTTGTGGATTGCCTCAGCAGCGCTTTTGTACATCCTGATTTTTTTCCTTAAAGGCACTGATGTCAAAGGAAATTTTACAGGCATCCTCACATCACTTTCCCACAGGGGAATTTTTAGCTTATTATGGGTTGTATTGTCTTACTCAGTGCTTTTTTTTGCAGTTCCTGAATTCATTTCAGGCATTGCAGGCATTCAGGCAACTGCTTCCGGAAGCGAGGAAGCCGCCCTACAGCTTCGGCAATTAATTGAAACCCTGGGCACAATGGATGAAACCCTGATTTTTGGGGCATTTGGCATTCTTTTGTTTTTTGGGGTTCTTTTGTTTTTTTCTTACCTTTACCTGGTCTATTCCACAATAACGGTTTTTTCGAAGGAAAAGCCAGGACGCACCCTTTTGGTCTTATTGGCATTTATCCTTGTCCAGGCGCTATTTTTCCTTTTCTTATAATTTTTGGCAGGTCATAAAGCCCCCCTAAATCCAATACAAACCTTAAAAAACGTTACTTTTAGGAGAGATTATTTAGGGTTAATCATGAAAGTCAAGTGCCCGGAATGCAGGGAAGAAATCGATGTCGACAAAAACGAGGTCGAGGAAAACGACTCGGTTGAATGCCCTGAATGCTTTGAACAGCTGACAGTCAAAATCAAGGGCGGCAAAATCAAGCTAGCCACAGACAAGGAAAAATACTTTGACGAAAGCCTCAACGAATTCTACGACTCGGACGAGTAAAAAAATCTTATTGTTACCTGTGCTTTTTTGCGGCTTTTTCAACGTCTTTTTGCCATTTGGCGAACTTTTTCTTGCGCTTTAGCTCGTCTGTTTCCGGAAAGTCATCCATAGCAACATTTAATTTCTTGGCATTAATAATTCTATCTGGTAAAAATGCTGAAATTATACAACACTTTGACAAGAAAAATTGAATTATTGAAATCACTCAAAGGCAAGGAAATCAGAATCTACAACTGTGGCCCGACAGTCTACGATTACGCGCACATTGGCAACCTGCGCACGTTCACGCTGCAGGACCTTTTGAGGCGCTACATTGAATTCAAGGGCTTTTCGGTCAAGCAGGTGATGAACATCACTGACGTTGACGACAAAACTATCAAGGCAAGCCGCGAACAGGGCACAAGCCTTTCAGAGTTCACGCAAAAGTTTTTCCAGGAATTTGCAAAAGACGCAAAAGCGCTTGGAATAAAAGAGCCGACCAAAACAGTTTTTGCCACAAAAGAAATTCCTGAAATGATAAAAATCGTGGTCCGGCTTCTGGCAAAAAAAATCGCGTACAAAAGCGATGACAACAGCGTTTACTTTGACATAAAAAAATTCAAAGGCTACGGCAAACTGTCAAAGCTCAAACTTGCAAAACTCAAAGCCGGCGCGCGCGTAAGCCATGACAGTTATGAAAAAAACGAGGCGCGTGACTTTGTGCTCTGGAAGGCATGGCAGGAAACAGACGGCGAGGTTTTCTGGGACGCGCCATTTGGCCGCGGGAGGCCGGGCTGGCACCTTGAATGCAGTGCCATGAGCCTCAAATACCTTGGCGGCAAAATTGATATTCATGGCGGCGGCGTGGACCTTGTCTTTCCACACCACGAAAACGAAATCGCGCAATCGGAATCATTCACCGGCAAACCGGTTGTAAGTCATTGGTTCCACTCAAACCACCTGATTGTGAACGGGAAAAAAATGTCAAAAAGCCTTGGAAACTTTTACACGCTTCACGACCTGAAAGACAACTCGCCGCGCGCGCTTAGATTGCTGTTTTTTTCCGCACATTACCGCGACGAGCTAAACTTCACGATTGATTCCCTAAAGCAGGCGGAAAACAACATCGCAGGCTTTGACGAGTTTGTCCGGCGCCTGCAGGCACTTGACGGCAAAGGCGACAGCATTGCTGCAAAAAAGCTTGTGGAAAAATCCCGTGCCGACTTTGAAAAAAACCTTGACAATGACCTGGACACGCCAAAAATGCTTGCAGGGCTTCATGCATTCATCCGGCAGGCAAACAAACTGGTTGACGGGAAAAAAATCGGCAAAAAAGAAGCGGAAAACATTTTGCGGCTTTTGAAGGAAATGAATTCCGTGCTTGGCGTGTTTGTGTTTGAGTTTGATACGGTTGTCTCAAAAGAAATCCTTTCCTTGATTGAAGAGCGCGAAAAAGCGCGAGCGGAAAAAAACTACAAAAGGTCGGATGAAATCCGCGCACTGCTGCTTGAAAAAGGAATACAGCTAAACGACACGCCTGACGGCGTAAAGTGGAAAAAGATATGAAGCAAAAATTAATTTGTTGTTATTTTTTTCGGGTTGCTTTAAGTATAATTCGTCGCTGATTGTCAATCCCTTTGCCTTCCGTTGTCCCAACTTTCCAGCCGTTTTGCCTGAGGAAACGGATAAGTGGAGGAAAATTAACAAATGTTGCTTGTTCTTTTCTGCGCTGGGCAGTTGACATGTTGTCTTTTATTTTAGAAGTAAGTATTTCAGCGCCTTTATTGTTCTCATCAATATGTCTAAGATTTTGTTCATGAATTTTTCGGGCTTCTTCTCTCATTTGCCTGAGTGGTCTTTGAGGCCGTTCAATCAAAAGAATGCTTTTGGCATGATCTGCAATGACTCGTAGCGCTTTCAATCGTTCTCTTGGGCGAAGATGCGTTAACACTTCGTTCATTACAACGATGTCAAACACGTTTCCAAAAGGCAAATTTTGAATGTCGCCCACAACGAGTCTTGCACGTTTTCCAACAAGTTTTCGAAAACCAACCTCATTGTATCCAACCCTGCTCTGGCCTGGTGGCGTATCTGGAACAGGAAGTTTTGTTTTAGCCAGTCCCTTAACGATTGCAGGGCTTCTGTCCATGAAGTAAAGCCGTCTGAATGGAACCAATGCCGACACAGGTATTTCCCCCGGGCCTATTTCAAGTGCGGTTGCTTTTTGTGGATTTGGAACAAGGCCCCTGATTTCAGAGGCAATGAAGCTGACTTTTGTTGGATCTGGAGTGCCCCTCCACCCTAAAAGATACGTCTTAAATGGCTGTTTTTGCTTATAATGTGCGCCAGTATACCACGCTCTTCCCAATTGGCCCTGCCTTTTTCTTGAAATGCCCATACCTCAAAAAGAGCGCTCTTTTTCCTTAAAATAGTTTCCAAAGTTCGCTGGCGAGAATTTCAGCACCCAAAAACTATATTAATTCTTTTTTTGATTGTTTTATTGAATACAGGGGTTTTTTGTAGTGGCAGAGATTTCAACGTTTTTGGGCTTTGGGGCAATAATTATTTTTGTCACGATTTTGGCATTTGTTTTTCGATACCTTCGCCAGCCAATGATTGTCGCCTACATGATTGCCGGAATCCTTTTGGGCCAGGCATTCTTTAACCAGCCGGTTTTCCGCGAAACAATCGGCATTTTTTCCCAGCTTGGCATAGCGTTTTTGCTTTTCCTTGTCGGGCTAAGCCTTGAGCCTAAAACGCTCAAAAGCTTTGGAAAAGTATCTGTCCTGATAGGCGTTTCCCAGATTGCAATAACAACAATTTTTGGGTTTGCATTGTCGTTTTTTTTCGGATTCAACGCAATCGAGTCGCTTTACATCGGCCTGGCGTTGACTTTTTCCAGCACAATCATTGTCGTAAAATTCCTGTCCGACAAAAAAGAGCTTTCCACGCTCCACGGCCGCATTGCAATCGGCGCCATGCTTGTTCAGGACTTTTTCTCAATCGGAGTCATCCTTTTGGCGTCAAGCTTTGACATTGCCTCACCAGACATTTACTCGCTTTTCAGCGGGTTCATTTTCAAGGGCGTGGCATTTTTTTCAATCGCATTTTTGCTAAACCACTTTATCGCAAAAAGTTTTTTCCGTTCAGCGGCAAAAAACCAGGAACTCTTGCTGCTGTCCGGAATTTCCTGGTGTCTTTTGCTTGCAGGCCTCGCGCAATTCCTTGGTTTTTCGCTTGAAGTCGGCGCGTTTGTCGGCGGCGTAATGATTGCATCATTCCCTTACAGTTTTGAAATTGCGTCCAAAATGAAAAGCCTTAGAGATTTTTTCATCGTCCTCTTCTTTGTCGTGCTTGGCTCCAGCCTCGCACTTGAGTCACTGCTGCAGATGTTCCCGCTACTGCTTATCCTGTCATTATTTGTCCTCATTGTACAGCCTCTTATCCTGCTTCCCATAATGTTTTTTTTCGGATACAAGGCAAAACCAGCTTTCACGGTTTCAATGACGATGGCACAAATAAGCGAGTTCTCCATAATCTTTATTGCCCTTGGAGCGCGCTTATCCCACATCTCTCAGGAAGTTGTTGCGCTCATCACGGCACTGGCAGTAATAACGATGGGCCTTGGCACGCTAATGCTTTACAACAGCGACTACATTTACTCAAAGCTTGCCCCATGGCTTAAGCGGTTTGAAAAAAAACACCCGGCACTTGACAGCATTTTGGCTGAAAAAGAAGTCGACCTGGTTTTTTTGGGATTTGGGGAGGCAGCCAAAAACGTTTACGCACAACTTGGCCCATTGAAAGAAAAGTCTTTTCTTGTAGACTTTGACCCTTCAAATGTTCAAAGGCTTGAAGCAAAAAAATTCAATGTCTTTTTTGCAGACGCACAGGACACAGAACTATTGGACAAAATATCCGATTTATCCCCAAAAATTGTTTTTGTCTCAACCGACACATTTGAGACAAACGCTTCAATTCTCCGAAAACTGAAAAATTCTGAAAACATGCAAAAAATCTGCGCAGCCCAGACCCACGCGGACGCAAAAGCCCTTTACGCGCTTGGTGCGGATTTTGTCGTCATCCCAAAAATGCTTTCCTCCGCAAAAACAACCGAAATACTCGTTGACGCGCTCGAAAACCCCTCAACCGTGGACGTTTTCCGGGAAGAAGCGCTAAAACAAATCGAAAACCTCGACAAAGACTTCTGAAGATTATGCCGCGCGGAAGACAAAGAAGATTGAGAAATTTTGCTAAACGAGTTCAGGCATTTTCGCGTGATATAAAAAGAGAAAAGTCTGTAAAGAAAATTAAAAGAGATGTAGACCTGGTAACTGTTGGAACGGGGGTTCATAGAAGACTCATTAAAAAAAATGCGTTAGATTTTGCTAATTTAAATAAAGTCAATCTTGCGCTTTTTTCAGCCATAGCAAATGGCGGAATTAAGCCACAAAATTATGAACTTGTAAAAGTGACGCACTTAGATGCAGGCGGAATTGGTGCTCAGGAATATTTTGAGAAGCCAACGGTCCGAGAATTAGGAATATATTTTTACGAAAAAAGTTCCAAAAAAAGAGGTGGGCCCAAAGCACTTACAAAAGAACAGGCTCTTTTGTGCAAACGTGTAGCAAACAAAGATAAAAGTCTTGATCTGAGCAAAGTAGAGGCTGCATTTATTGAATTGCAGGAACATTGCAGCCAGGTATTCACTTTTTGTCCAGTCAGGAAAAATATAGTCGTTTTTGGAATCCGAAATGGGAAAATCCGCCTTGCAATCATTGACGTCTGAAAACTTAAATACATTTTTAAACTGAATCCGGCATACCTCCTATTTTAGAATGACTTATTCTGAAAACAAAAAAGCCAAATTAGTCTTAGAAGATGGTTCTGTTTTTGAAGGCGAATCGTTTGGATTTCCGCAAAGCACGTCTGGCGAAGTCGTGTTCAACACAGGGATGGTGGGCTACTATGAATCCCTCACGGACCCAAGTTATTTGGGGCAGATTCTTTGCCTGACCTACCCACTGATAGGCAATTACGGGATACCAAATGGCAAAAACTCGCAAAAAATCCACGAATTCTTTGAATCCGACAAAATCCAGGCACAAGCCCTTGTGGTCGGACAGTATTCAGACAATTTTTCCCACTTTGAAGCAAAAAAAAGCCTTGCAGGATGGCTAAAAGAAGAAAAAATCCCCGCAATAACAGGAATAGACGTGCGTTCCCTGACAAAAAAGCTCCGCGAAAAAGGAGTCATGCTTGGAAAAATTGTTGTCGAAGGCAAAGACACAGAATTTTTTGACCCAAACAAAGAAAACCTTGTAGAAAAAGTCTCGATAAAAAAGCCGGTTATCTATGGCGAAAAAAACAAGGGCAAAAGAATCGTCCTGATTGACTGCGGGGTAAAAAACAACATTATCCGCTCGCTTCTTGCCCGTAACTGTATAGTCCATCGTGTGCCATGGGACTATGATTTTTTTGCCAAAGGCCTGGAATTTGATGCAGTCGTTGTCTCAAACGGGCCAGGCGACCCAAAAATGTGCACGCCGACAGTCTCAATCATAAAAAAAGCCATGCAAAAAGAAATTCCACTGTTTGGAATCTGCCTTGGCAACCAGCTGTTAGCGCTTGCCGCTGGCGGCGACACTTTCAAGCTCAAGTACGGGCATCGCGGACAAAACCAGCCATGCATTATGGCGGGCACAAACTCCTGCATTGTCACAAGCCAAAACCACGGGTTTGCAGTCGACATGAAGTCGCTTGCACAAAACGAATGGAAAGAATGGTTTTCAAACCTTAACGACAACACAAACGAGGGAATAATCCATAGGACAAAGCCGTTTATGTCAGTTCAGTTCCATCCCGAAGCCTCGCCCGGGCCGACTGACGCGGGCTTTTTGTTTGATGAGTTTTTGAGGAAAGTAAAATGAAACACGGCATAAAAAAAATCCTTTTGCTTGGAAGCGGCGCAATCCAGATAGGGCAGGCCGGAGAATTCGACTACTCCGGTTCACAGGCAATCAAAGCCTTCAAGGAAGAAAAAATTGAAGTCATTGTCGTCAACCCAAACATTGCCACCGTTCAGACTTCGTGGGGATTTGCAGACAAAGTTTATTTTTTGCCGGTTGACACTTTTTTCATTGAAAAAATAATTGAAAAAGAACGCCCTGACGCAATCAGCCTTTCTTTTGGCGGACAGACCGCACTCAACTGCGGAGTGGAACTTGAAAAAAAAGGAATCCTGAAAAAATTCGGCGTAAAAGTGCTTGGCACGCCGGTTAGCGCGATTGAAAAAACCGAAGACAGGCAATTGTTCAAAAAAGAACTTGCATCAATCAGCCTCAAAACACCAAAAAGCTTTGCAGTAACCACAAAAAGCAGGGCTTTGTCTGCAGCAAAAAAAATTGGTTACCCAGTCATGGTCCGCGGAGCTTTTGCGCTTGGCGGAAAAGGAAGCGGGTTTGCAGAAAACGAAAAAGAACTCGAAGTTTTAGTGGAAAAAGCGCTTTCAAACACAAAGCAGATTCTGGTCGAAGAATATTTATGGGGCTGGAAAGAAATAGAATACGAGGTTGTCCGCGATGCATTTGGCAACTGCATCACTGTATGCAACATGGAAAACTTTGACCCCCTAGGCATTCACACTGGTGAAAGCATTGTTGTTGCGCCATCACAGACTTTGACCAACAAGGAATACCATTTCCTGCGCGAAATCTCAATTAATCTGATCAAGCACCTTGGAATCGTCGGCGAATGCAACGTGCAGTTTGCGCTTGACCCAAAAGCGCTTGATTACCGGATAATCGAGGTAAACGCAAGGCTTTCGCGAAGTTCCGCACTCGCATCAAAAGCCACCGGCTATCCTTTGGCATTTATTGCCGCAAAGCTTGCGCTTGGTTTTAGCCTACACGAATTATCAAACTCAATAACCAAAAAAACAAGCTCTTTTTTCGAACCGGCGCTCGATTATGTTGTCGTCAAAATCCCGCGCTGGGACCTGCAAAAATTCCGGAATGTTTCAAGCCAGATTGGCTCTGAAATGAAAAGCGTCGGCGAAGTCATGGCAATCGGAAAAACATTTGAAGAGGCAATCCAAAAAGCAATCAGGATGCTTCACATCGGAATGTACGGCCTTGTAGCAAACAAGGTTTACTTCAAGAAACTCTCCCGAGAGCTTCGCTATCCAACCGACAAACGGGTTTTTGCGGTTGTTCACGCGCTTGAAAAAGGCCAAAGCGTGCAAAAAATCTCGCGCCTGACCGGAATCGACAAATGGTTCATTGAAAAAATCGCAAATGTTGTCAACCTGTCAAAAGAAATCAAAAAGCACGAGCTTGCATCCCTTCAAAAAGAACTTTTGGTTCGCGCAAAACAAAACGGTTTTTCAGACAAGCAAATCGCAAACCTTACAGGAGAAAAATCAGAAATAGCGGTAAGAAAACTCCGGCACACGCACGGCATTGTGCCTTTTGTCAAACAAATTGACACTTTGGCAGCAGAATTTCCAGCCCAGACAAACTACCTTTACCTTACCTACAATGGCACAGAAGACGACATTGAATTTTCAGACAAAAACAGCGTAATGGTGCTTGGCTCGGGGGCTTACCGGATCGGAAGCAGTGTGGAGTTTGACTGGAGCTGTGTAAGCGCGGTAGAAGAGCTCAAAAAAGAGGATTACACAACAATCATGGTTAACTTTAACCCTGAAACAGTTTCAACCGATTACGATGTATGCGACAAGCTTTATTTTGAAGAGCTCTCACTTGAAACCGTGCTTGATATTTATGAAAAAGAAAAACCCAATGGCATAATCGTCTCAATGGGAGGGCAGATCCCAAATAATCTTTCACTAAAGCTCCAGGAACAAGGAGCGCACGTGCTTGGCACGTCCCCAAAAAACATTGACCGGGCAGAAAACCGGCACAAGTTTTCCACTCTATGTGATTCGCTTGGAATTTCGCAACCTGGCTGGAAAGAGCTTTCAAGCCAAAAAGACGTTTTAAAGTTTGCAAAAAAAACAGGTTACCCTGTCCTGGTCAGGCCGTCGTATGTCTTAAGCGGTTCCGCAATGAGTGTGGCATTCAATGCCCGCGACCTCAAAAACTATCTCCAAAAAGCAATTTCGCTTTCAGAAGAATACCCTGTTGTTGCATCAAAATTCGTGCTTAATGCGCGCGAAATAGAGATTGATGCAGTCGCTCTCAAAGGCGAAATGGTGTGCTACCAGATAAGCGAACACGTCGAAAATGCAGGAGTTCACTCTGGAGATGCGACACTTGTCACACCTCCCCAGCGCACTTATTATGAAACTGTGCGAAAAATAAAAGAGGTTTCGCGAAAACTTGCAAAAGAGCTGGAAATCTCCGGCCCGTTCAACATACAGTTTATCGCCAAAAACAATGAGATTCAAGTCATCGAATGCAACCTTCGCGCCTCGCGTTCGCTTCCGTTCATTTCAAAAGTAACCGGTCAAAACTTTGCCCACATTGCCACAAAAGCCATTATGGGAAAAAAGGAAAGCGCGCCTTTGAGTTTTCCTGAACTGGAAATTGTTGGAATCAAGGCCCCACAGTTTTCGTTTGGGCGACTGAAAGGCGCTGACCCGATAAGCGGAGTAGAAATGGTTTCAACAGGCGAAGTCGGCTGCATTGGCTCTGACTTTGACGACGCGTTCCTCAAAGCAGTGCTTTCAACCGGCATGACTATCCCGAAAAAAAATATCGTGGTAAGCATTTCAGGCGACGAAAACCGGTTCAAGCTCTTGAACGAAATGCAGCTGCTTTCAAAAAAATATGATTTTTTCTGCACAGATAACACTTACAGGTTTTTTTCCTCGCAAGGAATAAAGTGCCGGCTAATCCACAAGCTTGACGAAAAAGCAAAGCCAAACATTTACTCGGAACTAAAAAACCGGAAAATTGACCTTGTTGTCAGCGTCCCAAACCCGCTCAAGCAGATAAACCTTGACAAAAACTATGACCTGCGGCGCGCGACAATAGACTTCAACGTGCCGCTGATTACGAACCTTCAGGTCGCAAAGGCTTTCTTTGACGCCATCAACAAAAAATCCATTCACGATCTTGAAATCAAGAGCTGGCAGGAATATTTTTGATTTTGGTCAGGGCATTTTTACGGCCTGCATTGCCTTAAGCGTGTCTTTTTCCTCGACAACAAAAACGGTTTCTGTCCACGAGCTCAGTGTTTCAATTATGTTTATGCCGTTTTCCGCAAAACGGGAATACATATATGCGACCACGCCCGGCGTTGACTCGATTTCCTTTCCGGTCCGGACTACTATCTCTGCAAGGTTGTTTTTTTCCGAAATCACATGGCTGTGAAAAGTCTTCAGAATCTTTTGCCCCACTTCAAACGAGCAAATGACTGTGAATGTGTGAGTTCCATTGATGAGGTGGAAAGTTTCGTCATTTTCAACGGCCTCATTGATAAGCTTTGCAAACTGGGACAATAAAACGCGGTTATCAAGCACGATGACTGTTATCCTGTTTTTTGCTTCTGTCTTGCCTTTTTTGAGGAGGCCGATTATTCTGGCTTCAAAGTCTTTTGAAGGAATGTGTTTTTCCGACAAGCGCCTTAATGCAACCAGAACCGCGTCAAAATCGGAGTCCATGAGTTTTTCCTCTTCAATTATTTTCCTTGCAAGGGCGGAAAAATTGACAAGGCCTTTTTTCAGGCACTCGCGCACAAAAGGCTTTGACAAAACAAAATTGCCGGTTTTTTTTGCAATTGACTGGCGTTTCATAAGGGTGTTGTGCAGGCAAAAACTTAATAAATGTCCTATTTTGGACAGTTTATGTTTTTTTTGTTTTTTTTCGGGCGTTAACTATTTATTTCCGGAACGCGCCATTTCCTCAAATGGGCAAAAAAGTAGTGCTTGCGTATTCCGGCGGCCTTGACACAAGCGTGATAACTAAATGGCTTTCAGAAAAAGGCTTTGACGTCATTGCAGTGACTGTTGACCTTGGGCAAAATGAGGACCTTGCGCTGGAAAAGAGGGCGCTTAAAAGTGGCGCCAAAAAATTTTATGTCTCCAATGCAAAAGAAGAATTTGTCAGTGACGGAATATTCCAGTGCATTAAAGCACAGGCAAAATACGAGGGAAGGTATCTGCTTGGCACCTCGATTGCAAGGCCGTTCATAATGAAAAAAGTCATTGAAATAGCCAGAAAAGAAAAAACAAACACGCTTGCACACGGGGCAACAGGAAAAGGAAATGACCAGTGCCGCTTTGAACTTACCGCGCATGCGCTGATGCCTGAAGCAACAATTATTGCCCCATGGAGGCTTAAAGAATTCCGCGAGTTAATTCCAGGAAGAAAGGAAGCAATAAAATACGCCAAAGAGCACGGCATACCAATAGAAGCAACAGCGGAAAAACCCTGGTCAACCGACCCGAACATTGCACACAGGTCCCACGAGGCAGGGCTGCTTGAAGACCCCTGTTTTGAGCACTCTTCGGAAATGTACAAAATGACTGTCCCGCCGGAAAAGGCACCAAACGAGCCCGAATTCATCTGGGTTGCGTTCAAAGACGGAATCCCTGTATCTGTTGACAGCAAAAAAATGAAGCCGGCAGAACTCCTGGAATGCCTGAACAAAACAGGCGGAAGACACGGAATCGGAATAACAGACATGGTTGAAAACCGGTTTGTCGGAATAAAAAGCCGCGGCGTCTATGAAGCCCCGGGCACGACAATCCTTTATGCCGCCCACAGGGACCTTGAAGGAATAACCATGAACCGCGACTTAATGCACCTGAGGGACTCGCTTATCCCGAGATATTCTGAACTGGTGTATTATGGTTTCTGGTGCTCAAGAGAGCTTCTGGCACTGAATGCATTCATTGACTCTGGCCAAAAAGGGGTTACGGGCGAGGTAAAGCTGAAGCTCTACAAAGGCAACTGTTTTCCAGTGGCAAGAAAAAGTCCTTTCAGCCTTTATGACGAAAGCATTTCAACAATGGAAAAAGGCGGTTCATACAACCAGGATGATGCGACAGGCTTTCTGAAAATCCATTCCCTGCCGGTAAAAATTCAGGCAAAGATAAACAAAAAGCTTTCAATCAGCTATTTCAAAGGGTGAAAAATTTCAGGGGGTGAAAAACACGAAGCTATGGGAAAAAGAAAATGGGACACTTGACAGGGAAATAGAGGCATTTACTGTAGGAAAAGACTATCTGGCTGACCAGAAACTTGTAAAATTTGACTGCATTGCATCAACCGCGCATGCAAAAATGCTCGAAAAAAACGGCATAATAACGTCTTTTGAATTCGAGCAATTGCGAAAATGCCTTGCGGAAATTTCCGACCTTGCAGGAAACAACGAATTTGAAATAAAAATGCAGGACGAGGACTGCCATACCGCGATAGAAAACTTTCTTGTGGCAAAGCTCGGGAAAACAGGCCAGAAAATCCATTCATTCCGCTCAAGAAACGACCAGGTAATGGCTGCATTAAGGCTTTATATGAGAAACGAAATTGCACAGACAGAAACAACCGCAAGCGGGCTTGTAAATGAACTCAAAATTTTTTCCAAAAAAAACAAAAAAATAAAAATGCCGGGCTACACGCATATGCGAAAAGCAATGCCTTCGACTGCCGGCATATGGGCTTCGGCGTTCGCGGAATCATTTTGTGACGGAATAAAGCTGCTGAAATCCTGCGGAAAGCTGGTTGACCAAAATCCTCTGGGAAGCGCTGCAGGATACGGTTTGCCGGCAGAAATAAACAGGGAAATTACCACAAAGCTTTTAGGGTTCAATAAAACGCAAAAAAACCCCCTTTACTGCGCCAACTCCCGAGGCAAATTCGAAGCCATCGCGATTTTTCCGCTGTCGCAATTGATGCTTGACATAAACAAACTCGCAACGGACATGCTGCTGTTTTCAACAGAAGAGTTCGGGTATTTCATTCTTCCAAAAGAATTCCTTACAGGCTCTTCCCTGATGCCGCAAAAAAGAAACCCGGACGCATTGGAGCTTTTAAGGGCAAACAGCCACACAGTGCAGGCAGAACTATTCAGGACATTAAACATTTTGTCAAACCTTCCTTCCGGATACAACCGTGACTTTCAGCTCACAAAAGAGGCTTTAATCAACGCCTTTGAAACAACAAAAGCTTCCTTAAAAATAGCCGCAAAAGTAATTTCCCGGCTTGAAGTGGACAAGGAAAAATGCGCACAGGCAATGGCACCGGAAATATTTGCGGCGGAAAAAGCACTGGAAAAAACACAGAAAGGCATCCCTTTTCGGGAAGCCTACAAGCAGACAGCGCGAGAATTTTTTAAATAACCTGCAGCAGGAAAAAATGAACCATGCAATTTAACCATGCAACAGTTCTTCAATTTCTTCTTCAGTCAGTTTTGCCTGCTTAAAAATAGAATTTAATGTGCCCTTGGCTATTTCTTTATGCATTGGAATAATTGTTTTGGTGTTTCTTCCCTCGCTAATCATTTTTACATGAGAGCCTTTTTTACTGTAGGCCTGAAATCCTTTTTTTTAAAGGAATTTGATGAGTTCTTTTCCTGAAACAATTTTAGGCATGAATTTTTACCTTGGCCTTAAATTCAACCAATTCTCTTTTTTCAGGAAAGCCCACAGGGTCGTCTTCAAAAAACAGTTCCACTGCCTCTTTCAGGTTTTTGAGCGCGGATTTCTTTGTTTTTCCCTGGGAAGCCACGCCAGTATCAGGGTTAAACGCAACAAAAAACTTGCCTTCTTTTGTTACAATTGCAGTTAATTCTTTTTCAACGAAACGATCCATTTTACCACATATAACTGTGTTTTTCCAGAATAAAAGATTATTTCATGGGGTCGGCGGGAGTTGAACCCGAATATGCCGGTCTGGAGCCGGCCGCACTGCCGGATTATGCTACGACCCCAACTGATTGCGGCAGTTGACACCGCCGGGCGCCTGCGGCAGCCCGTAAGCAACTTATATGCGCTAATTTGATGTCTGCAATTTTACGAAAAACAGTTATTTCAAAGCCAAAGACACTCACTTGAGCGCATACTATAATCTGGCATTGAAAGTATTTAAAAGCATTCTTTCCTTTGATTTAGTGATGAAAGTTTTGTTCATTGCATTTCTGGCTTTTGCAATCCTTCTTAGCGGGTGCACTGGTTCCGGCCCAAATTATTCTGAAAAAGAATGCGAGGACAAAATCACAGGGGAAGAGAAAGGAAACTGTTACGCCGGTTTTGCAGTCAGGAAAGCCGACCTTGGCTACTGCGACCAGATAGAATACACTTCAATCAAGGAAAAATGCGTTTACGACACTAAGCAGGAAATGGCTTTTGCTTGCATCAGACAAGCAAGCCTTACACCCCAAGAATGTGCCAAATGCTGCCAGGATACTTTTCCGGCAGACAAGCAGTCCAGCGACAGTTGTTCGATTAATTGTGCATTCAATTAAAATTTCACTTGAACATGTCTTCCCATTTCTTGATGTCTTCAACCGTCAGGTAACCGGTTTTTGGTTTGTCTGAACCAAGAATCTGGTGGCTGTAAAAGCACTTTTTTTCGCTGCAGTCAATGAAGTAAACGCAGTCGTTTGGCTGCCAGATTTTGACCATTTTTTCAACCGGCAAATGCAGGCAGTTTCCTGCAATCAGGCGGTTCGTGCCGGAATGAGCCACAATTATCACTGTTTTTTTTGAATACTTTTCCAGCATTTCTTTTACAAAAGGCTTGATTCTTTTTTCGTCCATTTCGTGAAAAGACTCTCCGTCTTCGGGTGGCGTGAAGTTGTACTTGTCTTTTCTTCTGTCAGCCCAGAGCTTTCCAAGCTTTTCATCCTGGTCCAGCTCGCGAAAGCTCACGCCCTCAAAAACACCGTAATCTATTTCGTCAAGCTCGTGGCGTTGCTCCACCTGCATTGAATGCGGCAAAGCAATCAATTCGGCAGTTTTTACCGCACGCTTCAGAGTGCTTGAAAAAATCTTTACAGGGTTTTCCAATGCCAGCATCTGCGAAACATTTTTTGCCTGCTCTTTTCCGCGGTCAGACAATTCAATGTCTGCACGGCCGTGAATCCTGCCTTCGGCATTCCAGATTGTTTCGCCGTGCCGTACCAAAACAAGTCTCATAAAAAAATCTCTTAATTTTTAAGCCCTTTTTCTGCCGCAAACGCGATTGCTTTTGCGTCAAGGCCGTATTTTTCAAACAGTTCACGCGGTTTTCCGGACTCGCCAAAAGTGTCGCGCACGCCAATTCTGACAAGGCGTTTGGGCGATTCCTCGCTCAAAACTTCCGCGACAGCAGAGCCAAGCCCGCCAATGATTGAGTGGTCCTCGCAGGAAACAAGCAGGCTGGATTTCTGTGCAGCCCTGATTACTGCCTGCCTGTCAAAAGGCTTGATTGAAGGCGAGTTGATAACGCCAACAGAAATTTTTTTGCCCTCAAGGATTTTTCTTGCCTCAAGCGCTTCTGCAACCATCGGACCGCAGGCTATAAGCGTTACGTCTTTGCCGTCTTCAAGCACTCTTGCCCTGCCGATTTCAAACTTGTGGCTTTCATCAAACAGCACCGGTACGCCTTCGCGCGTAGTGCGCAGGTAAGAAGGCCCGACGTGCTCTGCAATCGCCAGCGTTGCAGCCTTTGCCTCAAAATAATCCGCCGGAACAACAACTGTCATTCCAGGCATGGTTCGCATAAGTGAAACGTCAAGAATTGCCTGCGCGGACGGTCCATCCTGGCCTGTTACCAAGCCGCCGTGGCTTCCGATTATTTTCACGTTCGCCCCAGAATAGCACACGCTCATTTTTATCTGGTCGTACGCGCGGTTGGTGATGAAAACTGCAAAAGAACTTGCAAACGCGATTTTGCCGCAAAGCGCAAGGCCTGCCGCCATGCCAATCAGGTCCGCCTCGTTTATCCCGACATACCAGAACCTGTCAGGAAATTTTTTGCCAAATTTCAGGCTACGCGTGGACTTTGCCAAATCAGCGTCAAGCACGACTGCGTTTTTGTATTTTTCACCGACTTCAACTATTCCGTCGCCGTACCCTTCGCGTGTTGCAATCAGTTCGCCTTTTTTTGGAGACATTATTTCATCCTCTCGATTTCGTCAAATGCTTTCTGCAGGTCCTCTTTTTTCACGGCGACACCATGCAAGTCAGGGTTGTCCGAGATGAATGACACGCCTTTGCCTTTGATTGTTTTTGCAATAATTACTGTTGGTTTTCCTTTTGTCTGGCGGGCTTTTTCAAGCGCGGACAAAATCTGCCCGATGTCGTGGCCGTCAATTTCTATAACATTCCAGTTGAACGCGCGCCACTTGTCCGCCAATGGCTGGACTGATTTTTCTTTTTCAACCCATTCATCGTTCTGGATTCCGTTAAGGTCAATTATCCCGCACACATTGTCAAGCTTAAAGTTTGAGCCACTCATTGCAGCTTCCCAGATCTGGCCTTCCTGTTGCTCGCCGTCTCCCATCAGGACGTACACACGGTAGTTTTTCCTGTCAAGTTTTCCGGCCATTGCCATGCCGTTCCCAACTGACAGGCCTTGCCCAAGGCTTCCCCCAGAAATTTCTATTCCGGGAGTTTTCTGCCTGTCAGGATGCCCCTGCAGGCGCGAATTAATTTTCCGCAAAGTCAAAAGCTCGCTTTTTGGAAAAAACCCTGCATGCGCAAGGCAGGCATATTGCGCGGGCACCGCGTGGCCTTTGCTCATCAAAAACCTGTCACGGTCAGCCCAGTCGGGCTTTTTTGAATCAAAGTTCATTTCAGAAAAATAAAGGCAGGAAAGAATGTCAATGCATGAAAGCGACGAAGTCGGGTGGCCGCTTCCGGCTTCAGTTGTCATGCGGACAATGTCTTTGCGGAGTTCCTTTGCAATCTGCTTTAGTTCTTCGACAGATTTTTTTTTCTGCATTAGCTTTTCACAATCCAATTTCAGTAAATTTATAAATTTCAGTAATTATTTGTCCAGCCCTTTTTGCTTTACTTTCTGCCAGTCATCCAAAAAACGCTTTATTCCAGCGTCAGTCAACGGATGCAGGAAAAGCTTTTCAATCACTGCAGCAGGGCATGTTGCAACGTCTGCGCCGATTTTTGCCGCTTCAACGACGTGCTCAACGCTTCGCACGCTTGCAACCAAAATCTTTGTCTTAAACCCATAATTTGAAAAAACAAGCTTTATGTCGCGGATCAGCTGCATTCCGTCCTCGTTGATGTCATCCAGGCGCCCGACAAACGGGCTGACATAGGTTGCGCCTGCCTTTGCCGCCAAAAGAGCCTGCCCGACAGAAAAAGTAAGGGTAACATTTGTCTTGATGCCGCGCCTTGAACACTCTTTGACTGCCTTGATTCCGGCAGGAGTGTTGACAAGCTTTACAATAACATTTTTGTGGATTTTTGCAAGCTCCACGGCTTCCTTCATCATGCCTTCAAAGTCTTCGCTTACAGTCTCGGCGCTCACCGGGCCGTCGACAATCTGGCAGATTTCCTTGATTATCTGCCTAAAAGGCCTGTTTTCCTGGCTGACAAGCGTCGGATTGGTTGTAACCCCGTCAATCACGCCCAAGTCGTTTAAAGCCCTGATTTTCTCAATGTTTCCCGAGTCAATAAAAATCTGCACAAAAAAACCCCCAAACACCAAAGAAGGAGTGATATTATTAAGAAGAAATAATTAATAAAAGCTAATGGTTTCAGTAAAAATGATGATGAAATGAGGAAAAAAATCGCCAGTGAAAGAAAAAAAATTGTTTCCTACAACGGAAAAGTTTTTTTTAACAATAGTCCAAAGCTTGCATATTACAGAAAAAGAACAATTGCAAAGCTTGCAGAGAGGCGGCCAAAAAAATTTCAAGAAATATATTATAAGGCAAGGCTTGAGTACCAAGCCCTTTTGGCGAGACTGGTAAAAGAACTAAAAAAATGCGGGGTTCATGCAACTATCACTGCAAAATTTGCCCCAAGAGAACATGAAAAAAGCGGGCACGTCGAACTGTTCCGGGAAGGAATAACTGCTGCAGAAAACGCTGACTGGCTCAGCGCAAACAAACTGGTCAAAAAACTTATGCCAAAAAGAAAAGAACTAGAGCTTCATTTAAAAGAATTTTTAAAAGTAGCAGAGGAAAAACAACTCAACATTAGCCCCTTCCCTTCAGATATAAACAACTGCTTTAACACAATAACAACTGTTATCAATCACGCACACAGGTCTGGAAAAATGCCTTACTGAACAGCCTGAAAACTTGCCAGCTTTTTAAGACTCTTTGCCGCAAACTCGATTTTTTGCCCACCAGCTTTTTTCCGCAAACCTAAAAGCTTTTTCTCGCCTGTTGCGTGCTCTTTCATCCACTCGCGCGCAAATTTTCCGCTTTCAACTTCTGAAAAAAGTTTCTCCATGCGCTTTCGGATTGATTTGTCAATTATTTTTGGCCCGCGCGTGCGCCCGCCATATTCGGCGGTGTCGCTGACTTTTGACCACATTCCTTCAATCCCATTTGTTGACAACAGGTTTGCAATCAGCTTGACTTCGTACGCGCACGCAAAAAACGCCATCTCTGGCGGAAAGCCTTTTTTCACAAGCGTGTCAAAGCCTGCTTTCACTAATTCGGAAAGGCCGCCACACAAGACTGCCTGTTCCGCAAACAGGTCTGAATATGTTTCCTGCTCAAACGAGCACTCGTACACGCCAACGCGAGTGAATCCGCAGGCCTTTGCCATCGCCAAAGCTTTTTCTTTTGCCTTGCCAGACGGGTTCTGGTGGACCGCTATCAGCCCCGGCACGCCTTTTCCTTCCAAAAAAAGCCTTCGCTCTTCGGTTCCCGGCGAGTGAGGCGCAAGCATGAAAACATCAACGCCTTTGGGCGGCTTGATGAAGCCAAAGACAATGTTGAAGCCGTGCGAAAACGAAAGCGATTTTTCTTTTGACAAAAACGGTTCTATTTCTTTTTTGTAAACCTCTGCCTGTATCTGGTCAGGCAAAAGAACGTGCACGATGTCAGCGCGCTTGACGGCTTCGCTGACCGGCAAAACTTCAAAACCGTACTCGCGCGCTGCTTTCGCGCTTTTGCTTCCTGCATGCAGGCCAACAACCACTTCCAGCCCCGAGTCCTTCATGCACATTGCCTGTGCAGAGCCCTGCGAGCCAAAGCCAATGACCGCGATTATTTTGCCTTTTAAAATGCCTAAATCAGCGTTTTTGTCTTTGAAAAATTTCATGCTTGAATCCCTTTTTAATTTACTTCCTTCTTTGCTCCAAAATAAATCTTTTGATGCCTGAAATTGCCCTGTTTCTTATGTTGCTGATTGTTTTCATGGATTGAATCATTGGCTTATTTGGCGGGTAAAGAGACTTTGCGATTTCCTGCCTTGTTTTTCCTTCAATCAACAGTTCCATTACCCGCCTTTGAAACGCGGTCAGGCCTGGTGTTTCCTTTACAAGGTAACTGAGCGTTGTCTGGGTTTCTTCTTCACCAAACCTTACTGCAAGTTCTGGCCTTAAGCCCAAATCCATCCAGAGTTTTAAAACCGGCTCGGCAATAGTTGCATAACCCCTTGGAAGCAGTTGATTGCGTCTTCTTGCCACCGGAGAGCCAAGCCCTTCTGCCCTTTCAATCCTTGCATTTGCTTCCCGGTTATTTCCGGTGGCTAAAGCAATGGTTTTTTTAGCAACAAACCTTCTTGCCACACCATATACAAATGTGCTGAATTTTGCTTTTTTTGGGTCAAATTTGTCCAGTTGTTTCCAGCAGTGAATTGCAAAGTCCTGGACAAGGTCCTCAAAGCTTATGTTATTCCTATTGCAGAATTCTTCCGGGTCTATGAGAAACTTTTTGATTGCAGCGGGAAACAAAGCGAAGTTTTCAGAAATTATTTTATCTTTTACCTCTTTTGGCAAACCTGCTTTTTTTGATTTCATCCTTGCTTCTTCAATTTGTTCACTTTTTTTCCTGTTCCATTGCTGAATAAGTTCCTCTGTCAGTTCAGGGGTTCTCTCACCATATCGGTAGTCCAAATCATGCACTCCTCTTGTAGACAAGCCTTCAAGTTTCGCAATTTCTTGGGGCAAAAGGCCAGTATTTGCAAGAAGATATTTTACCCGCTCAATCGTTTTTGGAGAATATGCCTGAATCGGCCTTGAAGGGTGCTTTCCGGAAAAATTCCTTCTTGGCCTTTTGGGAGCGGGCATTACACTTACCTTTCACCTGACAATCGTCAGCCACTTGGCGTATTTCTTGTCCTTGCCGTGCGTGATTTCCAAAAACTTTTTCTGCAGGCGGGTTGTGACCGGGCCAGGCCTTCCTTCACCGATTGTCCTGTCGTCCACGTCAATTATCGGCGCGATTTCCGCAGCCGTGCCGGACAAAAAAGCCTCGTCGGCAGTGTACAAAATGTCGCGCGAAAACTTTTCCTCTTTTGTCGGGATTTTCAGGTCTGATGCAACCTTCAGGATAGAGTCGCGCGTGATTCCTTCAAGCACGTTTTCTTTTGGCGGGGTCCACAAAAAACCATCTCGGACAATGAAAATGTTTTCCGCCGAGCCCTCGCTGACATAGCCGTCAGGGTCAAGCATGACTGCCTCGTCATAGCCTGCCAAAGCTGCCTCGTTTTTTGCCAAAGAAAACGTGGAATAGTTCCCAGTTGTCTTGCTTTTGGTCATCACGATGTTCACATCATGGCTTGAAAAAGAAGAAACCTTTACCCTAATGCCTTTTTTTTCCCCTTTTTCCCCGCCCAGATATGCCCCCCAAGGCCAGCATGCAATCCCGACATCAACATGGCAGTCAAGGGTTCCAACGCCCATTTTGCCATAGCCAAAATATGCAAGAGGGCGGATATAACACGAATCAACTTCGTTTTTTTTCACCAATTCAATGCATGCATCAAACAGTTGTTTTTCATTAAACGGCATTCGCATTCGCATGATTTTTGCGGAATTGAAAAGCCTTTTCAGATGCTCGTGCAGGCGGAAAATTGCCGGCCCGCGCGAAGTTAAATTGCAGCGGATTCCTTCAAAAATCCCTGTGCCGTAATGCAGTGAATGCGTTAGAAAATGCACCTGTGCCTTGTCCCACTCGACAAACTTCCCGTTCATCCAGATGAATTTTGTTTCATGAATCATTTTCAGCCTTCTTTTTTTGGCCAAGCGTGTCCACTAGCCTGACCCTTGACTTATGCCTTTTATGCAGATAAAATTCTGACCCAGCCTTGCTTTGCCGGGCTAACTTTTTTTTCCGTTTTTGCCCGGTATGCGGCTTGCCGCTTTTTTGTTCACGCGGCAACTGATCCCTTTTATAAATTATTTCCATTAGTTTGAGCATTTCCACAATTGGGCGCCTGCCTGCCCGACTTCCTACTTTTACCCCTGGAGTTGAGGGAAATTGAACCCTTTTTGCTAACCGCTCGTGAGTCGTGTGCCTGCCCAAAAAAACCACTTAAAATTTTGACAAAACTTCCGTAAAATTAACAATTCTGTTGTTTTTAATCCTTATTCCTTCGGATTCAAGCAGTTTTATCTTTTTTTTCAGGCCACCGGCATAGCCGCCAAGCGACCCAGAAGAAGAAACCACGCGATGGCACGGGGTCATGGGCGCGTGCGGGTTTTTGTTGCACGCATTGCCAACGGCGCGAAAAGCATTGGGAGAGCCTGCAAGCCCTGCAATCTGCTTGTAAGTGGCAACCTTTCCTTTAGGGATTTTTTTGAGCGCCTTCCAGACTTTTTCGTCAAATGACATTTAAATCACTTTTTGTAAAAATTTTAACAATCTAAAACTTCAATTTTGAAATTTTTTCAGCAGCTTGCTCTGTTTGTTTAATTGATGGCACAAGAGCAAAGCGAACATAGTTTTTTCCAGGGTTTACTCCATTGGCTTTGCTTGAAATCCACTGGCCTGGAGTTCCAACTATTGCAATGCTTGGGTTCAAGAGTTTTTTTGCAAACTGCAGTGAATCAAGTCCGTCAGGGGTTTTTTGCCATACATAGATTGTTGACTCTGGAGTGCAATCTTTAAGCCCTATTTCTTTGAAAGAACTTGTAATTATTTCCATTTTTTTCTTGTATTCTTTTCTGGATTTTTCAACGTGCAATTCGTCTTTGTAAGCTGCTATGGCCGCGTCCTGAATGAAAGTAGGAGTGCCGGAATCAATGTTTGTCTTAAGTTTTTTGAAAATCGAGATAATGTTTTCATCACCTGCAAGCCAGCCTACACGCCACTGTGTCATAGCGCTTCTTTTTGAAAGAGAATTTACAACAATTACCCCTTCTTTTTCTATTTCAAGAATTGACATAGGTTTTTCCTTAAAATAAATTTCACTATAAGCTTCATCGCTTGCAATTATAATATTGTTGTCATGCCCAAAGTCAATGGCTTCTTTATAAAATTTTTTTGAAGCAATTTTCCCAGTAGGGCTATTAGGATAATTTAGCCACATTATTTTAGATTTTTTCACAACTTCTTTTGGAATTTCATCAAGATTTGGAAAAAAATTGTTTTCTTCAAGCAAGTTCATATAATGAATTTTTGCTTCTGCAAATCTTGCCCCCCTTTCATAAGGCGGGTAACCTGGGTTTGGAACTAAAACGTAATCGTTTGGGTTTACAAATGCTTCTGCAAAATTAAATACAGCTTCTTTTGAACCAAGATTTGAAGTTATTTCTTTTTGCGGGTCAAGATAAATATTAAACCTTTTTTTGTTCCACTTTGCAATAGTCTCTCTGTATTCTTCTGAACCAATGTAACTTGGATAACCCGAAGATTTTCTTTTTTCAATAGCTTTTTTTGCGGCATTCAGTATAACTTTCGGGGTTGGAACAGTCGGGTCACCAACTCCAAAGTCAATTGGTTTTATTCCTTTTGCTTTTAACGACTCGACAATTTTGTCGATTTCTGCAAATGCATAACCTCCAAGTTCTTTTATCCTGTCACTAGCTTCAATCTTCATATTGAATTCCTATAATTTTTTTATTTTGCAATTCTTTGCGGAACCTTAACGCCTTTAATCAGGTCGTCAAAACTTTCTCGTTCTCTAATGATTTCTGATTTTCCATTGCTAACTAAAACTTCTGCAGCTTTTGGCCTAGTATTGTATTGTGATGACATCCCAAAACCATACGCGCCTGTATTCAAGAAGGCCAAAGTATCGCCGACTTTAATTTTTGAAGAAAGCATTCTGTCTTTTGCAAGCTGGTCAGTATTTTCACAAACTTGGCCAACTACATTTACTTTTTCATTAGCTGTTGCATCCAGATTGTTAGCGTAAAGAATATGATGATACGCATTGTAAAGCGCTGGCCGCAAAAGCGTATGCATCCCGGCATCAAGGCCAATGAATTTTTTATAACCATTTTTAATTGAAGTAACGCTTGCAACAAGTATTCCTGCATCACAAACCAAATACCTTCCAGGCTCATGAATCAAATATGGTTCTCCCATGCCATATTCTAAGAGTTTTTCTTTTAGTTTTTTCACAACCTTTTTAGCCACTAGGCCAATGTCAATTTCATTTTGTTCCAGAGTGTAAGGTACCCCAAGAGAACCCCCAATGTCAATAAAGTCAAACTTTATGCCAAGCTCTTTTGAGATTGGCCCGGCAATGTTTAAAAGTTTTTCAACTATTTCTTCAAAATAATCAGGGCTAAGGATGTTTGAACCAGTCATCATGTGAATCCCAAATTTTTTTACCCCAAGCTCTTTTGCCTTAAAATAAGCTTTTTTCACGTCCCTTTCAATTATGCCAAATTTTGCGTCAGGCCCAGAAAACACAAATCCTTCAGAACCCTTCCCGCCCATTCCTGGGTTTATTCTAAAGCACAAAAAATCCGGAATTTTCATTTTTGCAAGCCGTTCTAACTGGCTTAAATCTTCAAGATTAATTCTTGCATTTGTCTTAAGCGCATACTCTAGTTCTTCATTTGAATTGTAGACGCCTGAATAAAGAATGTTTTCTTCTGGCACGCCGGCTTTTCTTGCAATCATTATTTCTGGCACGCACGAACAGTCAGCTCCGCATCCTTGCTGCCGAAGAATATTTACTAGTGCTGGATTGTTGTTTGCCTTGATTGCATAATAAACCTTGAATTTTGGGTAGTATTTTTTGTAAGCAGTTACAAGCCGATTATAGTTTTCTCTAATCCTGTTTTCGCTGTAAACATACAACGGTGTACCGTATTTTTGTGCCAACTCAACTACACTGCAACCGTCAAAAAAAAGTTCTCCGTTTCGGTTTTCAAGTTCTTTAACAGATTTCCAAAAGACCACAAAAAACACCAAAGAAATTACTACAACAAATCATTAAAATAGCTTTTTTGAAGCAACTAATTCAGCATTAAGTACTCCACCACCAGCTGCTCCTCTTACAGTATTGTGTGACAAACCAACAAAACGGAAATCAAGCACATTACATTCTCTTAATCTTCCAACACTTACAGCCATTCCGTTTTCTAAGTCCCTGTCAAGCCTTGGCTGTGGCCTATCCTGTTCTTTTAGATAAATTATTGGTTTTTTTGGGGCAAATGGAAGATTTAGTTTTTGTGGAACGCCTTCAAAATTTTCCCAAGTTTCAAGTATTTTTTCTTTTAAAGGTTTTTTTAAAAATTTTACGCTAACGCAAGCCATGTGGCCGTCTATAACTGGAACCCTGTTACAATGCGCGGATATAGTGAACCCTTCATAGTCAACAATTTTGTTTCCCGAAATTTTTCCAAAAATCTTAAGCGGCTCGTTTTCAGTTTTTTCTTCTTCTCCGCCAATAAAAGGAATGGCATTGTCAACAATGTCAAGCGAGGAAACACCCGGATGCCCGGCACCACTTACTGCCTGCAAAGTTGTCACAACAACTTTTTGAACCTGAAATTCTTTGTGCAGCGCGTAAAGCGGAGTCAAATATGATTGAAGTGAACAATTAGGTTTTACAACAATAAACCCTTTATCCCAATTCCTGTTTTTCCTTTGAATTGGAATTATGTCAAGGTGTTCAGGATTTATTTCAGGAATAATCATTGGAACATCAGGCGTTTTCCTGTGCGTTGAAGCATTTGAAATAACTGGAATTCCTGCTTTTGCATATTTTTCCTCAAACTCTTTTGCAGTATCAGAGTCAAGCGCAGAAAAAACAAAATCACAATTATTTAAACAATTTTTTAAATCATCAACAGGGTTAACTGTAAGGCCTTCCAGTTTTTTTGGCAAAGCAGTATTCATGTGCCATCTGCCCAAAACTGCGTCTTCATAGGTCTTGCCAGCTGATTTTTGCGAAGCGGCAACCCAGCTAACTTCAAACCAGGGGTGATTCTCAAGAAGTCTCACATAATTTTGCCCAACCATCCCAGTTGCACCAAGAACTCCAACTTTGTATTTTTTCATAAAAAAAACCTTTTTTTGTAGCACCGTTGTTGATCATTTTATTATTTTCAATTCCCTAAGTGTTTTTCTGAGTTTTTCCCTGTTTTCAGGCAAAAGCTCGCAAAGAGGTAACCTGCATTTTCCTGCAGGCATTCCAGCCATGCCCATGGCTTCCTTTATTGGAATAGGATTTGTCTCAATAAAAGCATCTTTAAATAATGGCAGCAATTCAAAGTGAAGTTTTCTTGCGTTCTCAAAATCTCTTGCAAGTGCAAAATCAACCATTGCCTTTACTTTTTGAGGAACAAGATTGCTTACAACTGAAATCACGCCGCTGCCGCCTAAAACCATCAAAGGAAGAGTAATTGCATCATCTCCACTCATGACACTGAAATCTTTTCTCTCAGAACAAACAACGCTTAATACATCCATCATTTGGTTAATGTTTCCAGAGGCTTCTTTGACGGCAACAACACTTTTTAGTGAAGCGATTTTTTTCAAAGTAGGAGTCTCAATATTTTTTCCAGTTCTTCCATGAATGTTGTAAACAACAATCGGAATATCCACTTCTTTTGCAACAGCTTCAAAGTGCCTGTAAATGCCTTCATTTGTTGGCTTGTTATAGTAAGGAGTTACTATAAGAGCCATGTCAGCTCCAAGCTCTTTTGCTTCTTTAGTATTTTCAATTGTCTGCTTAGTAGAATAACTTCCAGTGCCAACCATTACCTTGGTTTTTCCACGTGCCTCTCTAACAGCAGTCTCTATAATCTTTACTTTTTCTTCGTGCAAAAGAGTCGGGGTTTCACCAGTTGTTCCAAGAGGAAGGATTCCATCTATTTTGTTTTCAACTTGAAACCTAATGTTTTTTTTAAAGCCCTCAAAATCCACTTCCTGTGCATTTTCTCCTTTGAAAGGAGTTATTAAAGCCGTGTACATTCCCTTAAGCATGCAAAAACCTTTTCATTTAACAATTTCTTTCATGAAATCATCAATTGAATAAAAACCTTTTCTGTTTACAAGCCACTCGGCAGCCATTACTGCCCCAAGTGCAAACCCGCTTCTGTCTCTTGCGCTGTGACTTATCTCTATAGTGTCAGCCTGCGAATCAAAAAAAATTTTGTGCAACCCAGGCATAAAACCAGTTCTCAAACTTGCAAAATGCAGTTCTTGTGGCTGGATAGCTCCGTCTACTTTCTCATAATTAATTTTTTTCTTGCGCTTAATGTTTGAAACAAGTATTTCTGAAAGAGTTTTTGCAGTACCGCTTGGGCTGTCAGATTTTTTGTTATGATGCAACTCAAAGCCCCCAACATCATAATTGTCAAATTTGTCAAAAATTTTTGCTGCACTTTCAACCAGCCTAAACATGATATTCATTCCAAGTGAAAAATTTGAAGAGTAAATCAAGCCGGTTTTGCTTTTAAGAACAATTTTTTTTGCCACATCAATCTTGTCGTACCAACCAGTTGTGCCAACAACAATGTTTTTTCCAAAACCACAAACTTTTTCAATGTTTTCAAGCACAGCCAAAGGATGCGTAAAATCAATGCACACATCGGCTTGTTCAACTGCCTTTTTGTCAAGGTGTTTATGGGTAGCTTTTTTACTTTGCGGGTCAATAATGGAGGCAATTTTATGCCCTCGTGATAATGCAACCTCTTCAACGATTTTTCCCATTTTGCCGTGCCCAATTATACAAATGTTCAAACAAACACCATTTTCCCATTAAAAGAACAGTGAGTGAAGCTTTTTAACGCATTTTTCACCGTCTTTTCCTCTTACAATAAAGCTTATATTCACCTTTGAAGCTCCCTGCGAAATCATTTTTACGTTAATTCCCTCTTTTTCTAGTTCGGAAAAAACCATTGCAAGTATTTTTGAAGACTTTTTCACATCGCACACCATGCTAACAATTGAAATTCCTTTTTCCACATTAGTTTTAGCTATTTTCATAAGCTTTTCTTTAAGCTCATCAAGCTTTGGCGTATTGAAAATTGTTAGCGAGACACTTACCTCGCTTGTAGAAACCACGTCAACAGGGATTTTTAGTTCATTAAAAACCTCAAAAATCCTGGCCAAAAAACCGTGCTGACCAAGCATTCTGGTTGAAACAATGTCAACAAGCACAACATTTTTTTTTATTGAAATAGCCTTTACAAGCATACTTGTTCGAGGTTTTTTTGTAAGTATTATCGTACCCTCTTTTTGCGGGTCAAGAAAACTCTTGACTTTTACGGGAATGTTTTTTTCCATTGCAGGAAGAATAGATTGCGGGTGAAAAATTTTTGCTCCAAAGTACGCCATTTCAGAGGCTTCTTCAAAAGAAATTTTTCTAAGAACAACCGGGTTTTTCACAATCTTTGGATCAGAACTCATTATTCCGAAAACATCTTTCCAGTAAATTATTTCCTCTGCGTCAAGGGCAGCGCCAATTACAGAGGCAGTCAAGTCGCTTCCACCCCTGCCAAAAGTAGTAACATGGCCAGCTCTATCTTTGCCAATAAAACCCGCAATCACAGGGGTAAAAATATATTTTCTTTTGAGTTTTCTAAAAGTTTTTCGAATTTTTTCATGGGACTCAAAAAGAATTGAAGCGTTTTGTGCATTTGAATCAGTTACAAAACCGGCTTTCCAGCCATCAAAAAACTTGGCTTTGATTCCAATCATATTTAAGTAAGCAGAAAATATTCTAACTGAAATTCTTTCACCAAAAGAAACCAAATAATCTTTTTGCCTTGGGGTAAGTTCTTTAACTGCGCTAATTTCTGTCAAACATTCTTCAAGCTCAAAAAACAAAGATGATACTTCTTCAAATGGAATTTTAAGAGAATCACATATTTTCAAATGGAAATTTTTTATTAAAGAAACGCTTGTATTTCCTTTCAATGCTTTTTCCCCACAGGTAATGAGATGATCCGTTGTTTTACCAATGGCAGATAGGACTACCAAAGGCCTTTTTTTTATTGAACTAGAAACTATTGCTCCGGCGTTTTTAATGTTTTTCGCATTAGCAAGAGAAGCACCGCCAAACTTCATTACAATCATTAAATACCCCATTAAAATCAGTATAAAAGTGTTTTAAAGGTTTATTTTCCACAAGCAATTTATTACACATATTAGAGAAACTGTATTAATAAAAACCCCAAATTTTTGGAGGAATTAAAGTTGAACACGCAAGAAAAAATAAAAAAAATCAATGCAATGAAGGGCAGGGAAAAAATAGCCATGCTCACGACTTACGATTTTGTCACTGCGACTTATTTGAATGAAGCAGGGATTGAAATAGGCCTGGTCGGTGACTCTGTCGGCAACGTTTTGCTCGGATACAAAAATACCCAGCCGGTGACAATGGCTGAAATGCTTCACCACACAAGCGCTGTTGCACGCGCAAACCCGAAATTTCTTCTGGTTGGAGACATGCCAAATGGTTCTTACAGTACGCCAAAACTTGCGCTTGAAAATGCGAAAAAATTTGTTGTAGCAGGGGCAGAAGCAGTGAAAGTTGAAGGCGCAGTGATTGATGTTGTTGAAAAAATTGTTGCAGCCGACATTCCAGTCATGGGCCACGTCGGCCTTCTTCCGCAAAGCATAGTTGATTGGAAAGTTCAGGGAAAAGACGAAGCCAGCGCGAAAAAAATCCTTGAAGATGCGCTGGCGCTTGAACAGGCAGGGTGTTTTTCCTTAATCATTGAGACAGTCCCGGCTGTTCTTGGCAAAAAAATCACCGACTCGGTTTCCATCCCGGCAATCGGCATCGGCGCGGGGCCGGACTGCGACGGGCAGGTATTGGTAATCAACGACCTGCTTGGGTTTAATGCAAAAGATTTTTCGCCGCGATTTGTGAAAAAATATGCCGACCTGAAGCCACAAGTGCTGGATGCGCTGAAAAATTTTAAAAAAGAAGTAAGGGAAAAAAAGTTTCCGGGAAAGGAAAATTCATATTAATTTCTGCTTCCAAAAACTTTTTTGTATTGTTTTTTATCCATCTTGGCTTTTTTTTTGGAATTTTTTGCCCTTTTATTTTGCTCTCTGGATATTAAATCATTTAATCTTGCACTAATGTCGTGATATTTTGTAAGCAGATGGTTGATAAAAATTCTTGCTTTTCTTTTTCCGCCCAAAATTTGTTCTAGTTCACCTAATCTGCTTTGCCCCAAAATTATAAGCTTGTGGTATGGCACTTCTTCGGTCGCATTTTCGGTCAAAATTTTAAATATTTCTGCCCTGCCAGTTTGAATTCCAAATCTGTCCATTGTATATTTTACTGAAGCAAAAACAGAATATCTTTTAACTTCTTTTTCAACAACCTTGTTTTCATTTTCCATTTGACCTTCAAAAAAGCTTGCAGGCGGGTTTTCACCTCTATGCTCATACTCCTGCAATTGGTTTATTGTATAATCTTCAGCTTTGCTTGCAATTCTTTTAGCAATCGCTGAAAGCTGCATGTTTGAAGGGCCAAAAATCCCTTTTAATTTTCTGTATTGCCTGGGAGCGATCCTTTGGGCTGGCCTTAAAATACGCTTTGCAGTCTTTCTTGCAGATCTATTCAACCAACTCATACTTGTATACACAAAGAGTTTTTTGTTTAATAATCTTAATGTTTTTTGAACTATTTTAAAACACTTTGTTGCTCTCTTAAATGTTATTTATGCTCATAATCGTCTCCGGTTTTGCAGGCAGCGGGAAAAGCACGCTTGCAGAGGGTCTTGGCAAAGAGTTTGGCTTAAAAGTCGTTCACGCGTCGCACCTGCTAAAAGAGCTTGCGACAAAAAGCGTCAAAGAGCTTGACACAGAGCACACAGAGGCCGGAAGCGGGTTTTGGGAATCTGCGGACGGGAAAAAATACCTTGACAAGCGCTCAAAAGACACTTCAATGGACAAAAAGCTTGACAGGCTTTTGCTCAAAATCGCAGACGAAGGAAACGTCGTCCTTGACAGCTGGACAATGCCATGGCTCTGCAAGAAAGGCTTTAAAATCTGGATTGAAACAAGTGCGCTTGAGCGCGCAAAACGGGTGGCGCAACGGGACAACCTGGCGGAAAAAGAAGTCCTTGAAAAAATCATGGAGCGCGACAAAAAAACAGCGGAAATCTACCGGAAGCTTTACGGGTTTGAAATCGGGAAAGACCTGAAACCGTTTCATCTGGTCATCCAAAGCGACGGCCTTGAAGAAAAAAAGGTTCTTGAAATTGCGGTCCTGAAAATAAAGGAAAGCGTGTCGCAAAAAAAATAATGCATTAAACAATGCCTTAATTGGAAGGCCGAAACGAGCCCTTTGCCGCAAGCTTTATGTCTTCGCCGGTAACGGTTTTCCGGTTGGCGTGCTTTGAAAACTCTGAAGCCATCCGGCTTAGTTTTACGCCGTGTTCTTCAAGGATATCCGCAAGCTCCATTGCGGCATCCTCGCTTACGCGAAAAGCGCCGCCTTTTCTTATCAGCCTGTCAACAGCTGCAATAGGCAAAACCCTTTCAGTCAATCAAAACCACCTGAATTAAACGGACAGCGACTAAAATAAAAAAAGAACCCCCAAAAAAGGCTTTTTTTCCCAAAAAAACCATTAAAAGCCCTCATTAAGGGTTTTGGATTTGGATTGCCCAATTTGCCCTTTTTTGGGCTTTTGCCGGATTCAGTTAAATAATCTTTTAGTGCCTAAATCTGTTGGTCCAATGCCTGCTTTTATTGAACACAAAATGATCAAGCCAAACACTGTGGAATCCCGCCTATACCAGGAAGTATTGGCCGCCCGCGTGATAGAAAAAGGCAACACGCTTGTTGTAGCGCCAACATCGCTTGGAAAAACAATTGTGGCAGTCCTTGTTGCAGCACACTCACTTGCAAAAAACCCTGATTCCAAAATCCTCATTCTTGCCCCAACAAAACCGCTTGCCCAACAACACGAAAAATCTTTCCAGAATTTTCTTGAAATAAACCCAGAGGAAATAGTTCTTTTGACCGGCTCAACCGACCCGGAAGAACGCGAAAAAATCTGGAGCAAAGCAAAAATAATCTGTGCCACGCCACAGACAATAGAAAACGACCTGATTACTTCGCGTGTCTCGCTAAAAGACGTGTCCCTGCTGGTGTTTGACGAAGCACACAAGGGAGTCAAGGAATACAGTTACGTGTTCATTGCAAACAAATACATCAAGCAGGCGCGTGACCCATTGATTCTTGCGCTCACCGCATCACCAAGTTCCGAAGAGGAAAAAATCCAGGACCTGTGCAAAAACCTTTTTATTAAAAATATCGAAATCAAGACAGAAAAAGACTTTGATGTTGCGCCATTTACAAACGAGATTGAAATCACATGGGTGAAAGTGGACCTTCCGCCAGAGTTTCTTGAAATCAAGCGCCTGCTTGAAATTTTCATGAAAGAACAATTGATTTTCCTGAAAAAAATCGGTTACGCGCGCACAATCAACTCAAGCTTTTTTGGAAAAAAGCAAATGCTTGAGCTGCAGCAAAGAATCAGAAAAGACCTGGCATTCAAGGCAAAAACACAGCCATCAATTTATGCCGCTGCCTCCCGGCTTGCGGCGCTCTTAAAAGTCAGCCACGCGCACACGCTTTTGGAATCACAGGGAATTTCACCGCTAAGCGATTACATTGATTCAATGAATGAACAGCTGCACAAAAAGCCGTCAAAAGCCCTCAAATATTTGTTAAACGACGACGGCATCTCGCTGGCTTTTCAGCTTGCAAAAAAACTCCAGGAAAAAAAAACCATGCACCCAAAGGTCGGAAAGCTGCGCGAAATTCTTTCAGACTTTTTTTCAAAAAACCCGCAAAGCAAGGCACTTGTATTCAACCACTACCGGTCGTCAATTTCAACAGTTGAGCAAAATCTCAGGGACTTAGAAATCGTAAAGGCAGTGCGCTTTATAGGCCAGGCGACCAAGGGAAAAGACAAAGGGCTTTCGCAAAAAGAACAGGCAAAAATAATCCAGGAATTCAAGGACGGAAAATACAACACGATGATCTGCTCTTCAGTTGCAGAAGAAGGCCTTGACATCCCAAACGTTGACCTGGTAGTGTTTTTTGAACCGGTTCCAAGTGAGATACGGCTCATTCAGCGCCGCGGAAGAACCGGCAGATTCGGGAAAGGAAACGTTGTAATCCTTTTGGCAAAAAGCACGCGTGATGAAAGCTATTATTATTCCTCAATGGCAAAAGAGCGAAAAATGCAGAGCACGCTGCTTCGGCTGAAAAAAGACAGCGTACTGGAAAAACAGAGCACGCTTTTGGGGTTTGTGGAAGCGCCAAAAGAACAAGTCTTGATTTATGTAGACAATCGCGAGCAGGCAAGCAGCGTTGTAAAAGAACTCGAAGAACTTGGCGCGCTTTTAAAAATGAGGCAACTTGACGTTGGAGACTATGTGATTTCAGATGACGTAGTGATTGAGCGAAAAACAATTGAAGACTTTTTGGAAAGCCTGATTGATGGCAGGCTCTTCAACCAGCTTGTTGGAATGGCGTCCAACCACGCTGCCCCACTTGTGCTTGTTGAAGGAGACATGAACGACATTTTTTCGCTTCGAAACGTCCACAGAAACGCAATCATCGGGGCGCTTTCCTCTATCGCACTCAACTATCGTGTACCGGTTCTTTTCACAAAAGACGCAAAAGAAACCGCAGAGTTTGTTTACCTGATTGCAAAACGCGAACAACTCAAAGGCGAAAAAGAAATCCGCCTTCGCGTTGGAAGAAAAGGCCTGTCTATGCCACTGATGCAGCGGTTTATCATGGAGTCTTTCCCGACAGTCGGGCCGGTGCTTGCGCAAAGCCTGCTGAAAAAATTCGGGTCGATAAAAAAATTCGCTAACGCGACAGACAAAGAACTTACATCAGTTGACAAGCTTGGCGACAAAAAAGCAAAACAGATTCTTGACGTGCTGAACAAGGACTATGAAGAGCAATAAAACAGGTTATTGGTGATGGGCATATTTTCATGGATTCAAACGCTATAGCCAATTAGTTCATTTTGCGGTGTCGAACGTTTATTTTATTCTTTTTCTATAAATTAAATAAAGGGCAGCAAAGAGAATAACTACAAAAACCAGTATAATAAAAAACAAAATATTGTTATTTATTTCGTAATCTATTTTATTTTCAGGAGTTTCTTCAACATCCTTAATGATTATTATGCCTGCTTCCCAATATATGACTTCATCAAGAGCAAACCAAGGCTCTTCTGAATATTCGTCTTGAACACCTTGCACATGGAAGCTGATTATTTGTCCTTTTTTTAATTCATCACTCTGATTCCTAAAATGCCTTTCCTTGAAAACACTGGTTTCAATAATCTGACCAACATTAAACGAATTTTCACAAGTTTGATCCGTCCATCCTCCTTCAATCATTCTTCCAATCTTTGTAATTTCTAATTTTAAGAAATACATTGTTTCATCTTTTAAATCAGGGTCTGTGTAGGCAAAAAGTTCTTTTTTACCTTCAATTATAGAAGCCTCAATCTCACATTTTGGGGTAACCGGTAAAAGTGCGGCTAAAACATTTTGGGAAAAAAGAAAAAATAATGCCAAACCTGCAATCATTAATAATGATTTTTTCATAATAATTGAATTACACATTGACCTTAATAAAAGTGTTTTTTTCATTGAAGCAACGACAACGCGATTTTTTCCAGCACCAAATCTTCAAGCGGAAACTTTCTGCCTTTTAGCGTGGAAATTTCCTGCGAAGAAATTCCAAAAAATTCTTGGAGGCTTTTTTCTTTTTTTTCAACAACTCTTTTTCCAATTTTTTTTGGCTTAAAGGAAAGAAGTTTTGCGGCTTTTTTTCCAATTTCTGAAAGCTCTTTTTTTGAAGGATACACCGCCACAAGGAACACTTCGTTTTTTCCTTCTTTGAGGTCTGCCGCATCGATTGCTGGGTCAAGCTGCGTGCAAGCAAAAACAGTCAAAAGGAATTCAAGTGCTTTCAGATTAAGGCGGTTGGAGCTGGTGTCAAAAGACGAAAGCGAATGGCTTAAGGCAAAAAGGATTTGCTTTTTTGAGACAACGTTTTTTTGGGAAAAAACCTGGACAAAGCCGTCTTTTGGACTTAGTGGCTCGCTTGCCACCCTCGAAAGGCTTTTAATGGTTGAAGGAAGACTATTTATTTTAACTAGGCCTGTTTTTATTTGAACGAATTGGCCTTTTATTTTTTCAACCATATTTACCAATTGGAATGATTGTTTTAAAGGTTTTTGAATGACTCAATGGCACCATAAATCCAAAAGAAAAGTCTCTGGCGGGATAAGGACAACTGTCAGAAACTCTGACAAAAAGCTTTCCTGGAAAGGCAACGAGCCCACAAACACCACTATTTCGGCATCAGAAGACGGCGAAAAAGTCATTGTTGCAGCCACACTTGGCGGAAATTTTAAGCAAAAGCTTGCAAAAGCCCACACCGTGAACATTTCAACAGGCAAAAAGACCGTCAAAGCCAGGGTTGTAAGCGTTTCAGACAACAAGGCAAACAGGCTTTTCACAAGGCGAAACATCATCACAAAAGGCGCCATAATCAAAGTCATGCTTGACAATTCGGAAAAACTGGCAAGGGTTACTTCCCGGCCAGGCCAAAACGGCTCTTTGAACGCAGTTCTGGTTGACAAAGCCGACAAAACCGAGAATAAACCCTCTAAAGCAGCAGCCTAAGGACAAACCAAAAGGTTTAAATAGTCCGGAAGCAGCATTGTTTATATAGGTTTCTAATGCACTTGAATTTTTGATTAACGTGGGGTAGTGCGTTTCGCGCCTAAATTTTTCAAATACCAAATCAGATTTCTACAATAAGCAAAATTCTGCAACATGTGATGTATTTCCATTTTTGCAAAAACTATTTTGAGTGGGAGGCTTAAAGATGACTGAAGGTAAATGCCCTGAATGCGGGTCAAAGAAAATCGTCCGGGACGAAGAAATGGGGGAAGCAGTCTGCGGACAGTGCGGATTAGTCTTGTCTGAGGACATGGTTGACCTTGGAAAGGAATGGAGAAGCTTTGACTCCGACCAAATGGAAGAAAGAGCAAGGACTGGCTCTCCAAGCAAGTACGTTAAACTCAACAAAGGCCTTGTCACAATGATTGACAGGCGCGGAACAGACCTGCGCGGAAACAAACTGTCCTCAAAAAGCAGGGCACAAATGTACAGGTTAATCAAGTGGCATAAAAGAGCCTCTATCAGCTCTTCAATGCAGAGAAACCTTTCAATCGCACTCACAGAACTCAGAAGGGTTGCGTCTTACCTGAACATTCCAGAACAGTTAATCGAAGCAGCAGCTCTTTTGTACAGGCAGACAGTAAAAAAAGGCCTGATCAGGGGAAGGCTAATTGAGGCAGTTGTCGCGGCAGTCCTTTACGCAGTGTGCAGGAACTACAACGTTCCAAGGACATTAAACGAAATGGCTGAAGCAAGCGGTCTGACCAAAAAAGAAATCGGCAGAACCTATAGGTTTTTGGTCAGAGAACTCAAACTCAACGTCCCACTGACAAACCCGGTGCATTACATTCCAAGGTTTGCATCCGAACTCAACCTGTCCGGCGAAGTGCAGGAAGAGGGAAGAAAAATCCTTGAGAACGCAATCGAGAACGGTTTGATCAGCGGCCGCGGACCAACAGGCGTTGCAGCCGCAGCAGTATACATTGCAGGACTCTTGAAGGGCGAAAGAAGGACCCAAAAAGAAGTCGCAAACGTTGCAGGCGTAACCGAAGTCACAATCCGAAACAGGTACAGAGAGCTCAAAAAAAGGCTCAACATCGAAGTTGTCGCGTAAATCGCGGCAATCTTTCTTTTTTTTTTAAATTTTTATTTTTTTAAATGTCCTAAAAAAACATTCTGATTTTTCTGTTTTTTCCCTGCGAAATTCTTTTTAACCGATAAGACTTACTTCTTTTGGTCAAATGATTATTGCCGGGGTTGATGAGGCAGGCAGGGGGCCGTGCGTCGGGCCAATGGTTTTAGCTGTCGCCTGCATCGAGAAAAAAAACGAGCAAACCCTAAAAGAAATCGGCGTAAAAGACTCAAAACTCTTGACCCCAAAGCAGAGAAACAAACTCCTCAAGCAGCTTCTTGGCCTGACAACAGAGACTTTTTCTACACAGGTCTCGGCGCAGGAAATTGACTCGCTTCGAGACCACAAGTCATTAAACGAAGTCGAGGCAATGCGGATCGGTTTTCTCTTAAATAGCCTGAAACAAAAGCCAGATATGGTTTTTGTCGACAGTCCGGACTTTTATGCCCAGAATTTTGCCAAAAGGATCTACAATTACATTTCTTTTAAGACAAAAATCATTGCAGAGCACAAGGCAGACCTGAATTACCCGATTGTTGGAGCGGCTTCAATCATCGCAAAAGTCGAGCGCGACGCGGCAATCTCTGACCTTGAAAAGGTTTACGGCAAAATTGGGAGCGGTTACCCGCATGACGAGCAAACAATTAGGTTTTTAAAAGATTTTTTACATCAAAACAAATATCTGCCAGAAATTGTGCGCAAAAGCTGGCTGACAACGCAAAGAATTATGGACGAAAAGTTCCAGCAGAAATTGGTTTTAAGTGATTGAGCAAAAATGGTCGAGCAAAAGTGAATGGGAAAAAGTGATTGAAATGGATTCGCAGTTGGACAGGAAAAAACTTGAAGGCATGAGTTTTGAAATAGAGGAACTTGAACAGATGCTTGCAGAGCTTTTGGAAAGCACCTTTGAGATGACTCCAAACGATTTCAACAACCCGTTAAAGCTTTCATTTGTGCTAAGGCTGACACAAGACGGGATTCCAAAAATCGAAAGCGTGGGAAAATCAAGCTTTTTGAAGCCAAAAATTCCAGGCGCAATAGAGCCGATTTCCAGAATCGAGGAAAACGAGGGGAGTTACATCATCACACTTGACCTTTTGGGCCACCAAAAAGAAGACATCGAAGCAGTCCTTGACCAGAACTCGCTTGTCGTGCTTTCGCGAAACAACAGGCCTTTTTACAAAAAGTTTTTCCTCGGAAAATCAATTGACCAGTCAACGGTTACAAAGATTTTCAAAAACAATGTCCTTGAAATAGTATTGAAAAAACAAGGCGAATTCAAATAGGGTTTTTGAAAAAAGGCTTTTTAGAATAAATTTTTTAAATAGTGTTTTACAATGCAGGCTTTTGCTCTGCAGCCTTTTTTTCAAGCGCAACCGGGTTTTTTGGCTCGCCAAAATACTCAATGAATTTTTTTGTCGTGAAAACAAGAAAAGTGCGCCCGACTGTCTCGCGCCTGATGAAGCCTTTTTCTTCAAGCGCCTTTATGTGCTCGTATGCCTTGTTGTTGCGGTAGCGGATAACTTCTGACTGGCGGATTGGCTGCTTGTAGGAAATAAAAGCAAGGGTTTTGAGGACGCTTTTGTTCAGTTCTGGAATTGCTGAAAAGTTTTGCGTGAATTCCTCGAATTCTTTTCGCACGGCAAGGCGAAAGCCGACCGAGTCATCGCGAACTTCAAGTGCAGAATGCCTTTCTTCAAGGTCAAGGGAAAGCTGGTTTAGCGCAATGCGGGTTTCTTCAACGCCTGCTTTTACAATGCGCGCAAGGTCTTGCACAAGCAATGGCTCTGAAGACATGAACAAAGCGGCTTCGATTATTTGTTTTAGTTTTTTTACCTGTTCTTTTTCCATAACAACCATTTATAATTTTTGGTAAACTTTCTGAATGATGAGCGCGTCGTTTTCCATCACGGGGCTTTCACAAATCAATACTCCTTTGGCAGAAAAAGTCTTTAAGGCTTTCACGAGGTCTTTGTAATTGAACCCAGAGTCAGCAAACGGCAAATGGCGCCTTTCGCCTTTCTCGGAAAACTCCACGCCTTGTGCGTGAATGTGCATGTTCTGGATGGCTTCTTTGCCGATTCTTTTCTCTAATTCGGACAAAACCTGGTGAAATTCTTCAAGCGAATTGAATTTTCCATTCGATCTTGCGTAAAGATGGGAAAAATCAACGCATGGAAGGACTTTGTCTGGCCCAATCGCAAGGCTTAAGTCAATCAGTTCGTCAAGAGAGCCAAACTGCGTGCCTTTGCCGGTTGTTTCAGGGCGCACCCAGATGTCTACTCCTTCATTTTCAAGGCGTGAAACGACTTCGTGCAGGGCGTTTTTCACTGAAGCAAAAGTGTTTTGCACCGACTGCCCCTGATAGAACCCTGGGTGAAAACAGGTACTCCATCCACCGCACTGAAAGGCCCTTTTGGAGGCAATGTAGATTCTTTGCTGGCTTGCTTCAAGTTTTTTTTTGTCCAGAGAGTTCAGGTTGATGAAATACTGCCCATGGCACGTCAAAATCACGTCATTTTTTACTGCCATATCCTTCACCTGGACTGCAAGTTCCTCGTTTATATTGACGTTTTGGACAAATTCAAGTTCCATTGCTTCAAGCCCGAGGTTTTTTACCTCTGAAATTCCGTTAAGGGTGTTTCTTGGAAGAGTGCTAAGAGGAATTCCTGCGGTTCCAAAAAAAAGCTTACCTAATTTTTTCATACAAATCAAGACCGTTTAGTTCATTTATCGGTGCAAGGCACTGGTTTTTCCTGCAGACGACTGCGGAATCCGGCCCTTTTTTTTCGTCAAGCAACACAACCATGTTGTTGAAGTCATTATACAAAACTTTTGTTAAAAAACCTTTGTTTTTTTTGTCGGAAAGAACCACAGAGATTTTCAGCGGCCCAAAACCAATCAGTGACTCGACTTTTGCGCTCAGCGCGCCAAAAACCCCGAATTTGTTTGCGTCAGACACTGCAAAGGAATTCAGTTTTGGAAAAAGCTCTTCACATTCTTTTGTTGGAATTATTTCGTTGAAAAAAAGGCAGTTTTCTGCCATCACAGAGTTAAGCCTGAACGGGAATTTTTTTTCCTGCAATAGGCCGACTGAATCCGCGCCAGAAATGTCGCTGAATGCCTGTTTTTTCTCATCAAAAAATTTTTCTTTTGAAATCCCAAACAGGCTGACTGCTTTTTCCAGAAAAAACTTGTCCTGAGAATAAATAAATGCCTTGATTGAAGCCTGTATCAGAAACGCATAGTCTGACAAAAACCCTTCCTGTTTTTCTTTTTTTCCGGAAAAATGAAGCAGCGTGCCGCCTGAAAAGTTTTTGCGGTAAACGCTTTTAAGGCAGTCAAGAGCGGTTTTTTCAAAAGCCGGTTCGCCAAAAAAAACGCTTGCCTTAAGCATTGCCTGGACCATCAGCGCATTCCAGTCAGAAAAAACAGTTGTGTCAATAAACGGCTTGTCAGAATTTTTGCGGTCTTCCAATGACAGCTTGTAATATTCCTCGTCTGCGTCCTGTGAGGCAAAAAAAACTTTTTCATCGCGGTCAAACATGTTCAGCATAATGTACTCAAGAGTTTTTTTCGAAGCCTCAAAAAAAGCGGTTTCCCCAAAAAGCTTGAATGCATCCATGTAAACAACAAGAAGCTGTGCGTTGTCTTCAATCATTTTTTCATAATGGGGAACACTCCAGTCGCGCGTGGTTGAATACCTGAAAAAACCGAATTCCTCTTTGTCAAACAGTTCGCCTTCATACATGGCCAAAAGGGTTTGCTTTAGCATTTCGCTTGTTTGCGTGTCGCGTGAAAGAAGGCAGTAAAATTCAAGAAAACCCAAAAGTTCAGGCATTGGAAATTTTGGAAATTCCCCAAACCCGCCAAACCGGGAATCAAAAGCCCTTTTTGCTTGGCTTGCAACAGACTCGACAATTTCACTTGAATTCAAAAGAATCTTTTTTGGGGCAATTTCCTCGCTGAAAACATTTTTTGACCGTTCCTCAATTTTTTCGCCAAACACATTGAAAGCATTAAGAGAGCTTTTCAGAAAAATAATCATCTGGTCGGGGGGAAGATAAGTTGCTGACTGGATTTTTGTGCCGTTTGTTGTAAGAGTCGCAGTTGTCGGCCAGCCGCCCGCATTGTACCGCTCGTTTATGTCTGGCCTTTTGTCGGTGTTTACCCTTATTGGAATAAAGTTCTGGTTTACTATTTCCGCTACGCGGTCGTTTGAATAGGTTGTTTCATCCATTTCATGGCACCAGTGGCACCACGGGCCAAAAATGTCAAGCAGGATTGGCCGGCTTAGTTTTTTTGCCAGTTCAAAAGTTTCTTTTTTCCATTCAAGCCATGCAATTTTTTCAAGTGGCATCAAAAACCGACCGAGAGCTTTAAAAAAATTAAAAAATTAATTAAGATTCAAGTGCCTGAAATTCTTGCAGTCAGTGAAAGCTCTTGCCACAGCCGCATGAACCTGTGGAATTCGGGTTTTCTATCTTGAAACCGGAGCCTTCAAGTGAGTCCACAAAATCTATGACGACTCCTTTAAGCAACGGCACCTGTTCCTGTGACACAATGAGGTTGACTTTGCCCTGGTCAATTACCATGTCTTCTTCTTTTGGCGTGTCAAATTCAAGGCGGTACATAAAGCCAGCGCAACCGCCAGGCGAAGCTGAAACCCTCAGGCCATACTCGTTTGACTTGCCTTCTTTTTCCCGAAAATCAGCGACCCTTTCTGCTGCCTTTGAAGTCATGGAAATTTTTTGCGAAAGAATCTGTTCAGTGTTATTTTTTTGCACGTTTTTTTGAGGGGTTTTTGGATGGCTCTTTGCATCGCTCCCGTATTTTTCAACAACGAGTTTGTTGACTTCTTTTAGCATGTCTTCAAAAATGTCTTCCGGCATGCCGTGGCCCATTGCGCCCTGCGCAAGGGATTCAAAAGGGTTGACATGGCAGCCAACGCAGTGAAGCCCAAAACTCTGCATTACATTTGCAGTTTCAGGGTATTTTGACACAACGTCACCAATTGTCATTTCTTTTGAAACAAAACTTTCTGCAGCCATAAAAAACCTCCAAAAGGGGATTAAAGTGCTTAAATATACTAAATTTAAGCCTTTAATGTATTTAAAGGCTTCTTTTTTGCAAAAAAAAGGCAAGGTGGCTAGAAATCCGAAAGCATGCGCTGGTTTATCGGTTGTTTTTCCCTTGAAAAATTCGTGACGCCAACGCCTGCACGCCTGAGCAAAATGCCATTTTTGGCTTGAAAAAACTCTGCAAAGAGCTTTTTTGCCTCGGTTTCGATTTCTTCAAGTGAATCGCTTGGTGCTTCAAGGGTTTTTGCCCGTGAAAACATCTCAAGATGCGAATCTATTGCAATGATAAAAACCGTTTTGAAAAAAACCTGTTCCAGGCGCGCCTTGGAATGAAGCTCTTTTGAAAGGTTTTGAATGAAGCCATCCATTTCTTGTGCGTTTTTTGCGTCCTGTTTTAGTGTCCGGATTACAGACAAACGCTTTTTTTCGCGCTCAAGGACTATTTCGCGCTCATCTATTCCCAAAGAAGCATCGTGCAAAAACTTTCCTTTTGATTTGCCAAAGATTTCAACAAGTTTTTCAAGCGACAATCCGGAAAGGCCTTCAATGGTTTTCACGCCCTGTTCTTCAAGCACTTTTGCTGTTTTGCCGCCCACGCCGGGAATTTCACTGACCTTAAGCGGAAAAAGAAACTTGGTTACATTTTCTTTTTCAACAACAGTCAGGCCGTCTGGCTTTTGGTAGCCGGAAGCAATTTTTGCAACAAGCTTGTTTGGGCCAATGCCCACTGAAACAGTTATTCCTGTTTCGTTTCGGATTTTTTCTTTTAGATCAATTGCAAGCTTTTTTGCATTTGCATAATTCCCGCCTGATTGTTCTGTGATGTCCAAAAAAGCCTCGTCAATGCTTGTCTTTTCAAAGTCTGGAGAAAAAGAAAGGGCTGTGTCAAATATTTTTTTTGAAATGCCTGAATAAAACGGAATGTCAACAGGCAAAAAGACTGTCTCTGGCGAAGCCTTTTTTTTGGCAAAAGCAATCGGCAGCCCTGAATGAATCCCGAATTTTCTTGCCTCATAATTTGTAGTGCCGACAGCGCCAGAGTCGGTTGTCCTGCCGGAATAAACGCATACAACGACAGGCTTTCCTTTAAGGGCGGGATTCCTAAGTTCCTCGCATTGGGCAAAAAAATAGTCACAGTCAAGGTGAAGGATTATTCGTTGCGCCACAAAGAATTAGTCAGGCGCTGATTTTAACTTTCTTGGCTTTTTTTTCGCTTTCGGATTCTTCTTCGGATTCCTTGCCGCGGTGCGCTCCGTGCGCATTGGCTTTATCCATCTGGTCAAGCATTTCTTTTCGCTCGCGCGCGCTTGCAATTACAAGAAGCCTCATTTCCTTGTCCATGCGGACCATGTCTTCAGAAACAGACTTTTTCACTTCTGCAATTTTTTTGAGCAATTCGCGGTTGGAATACCTTACAATCATTATTATCAAGACTGCAAAAATAAAAAAAAGTCCAAACCCGTAAATCAGAACCTCACTTGAAAACGCTTCAACCATCAACCCACCGTTACTTCAATCCAAGCAACTTATCTATAAGGCTTTTTCCTTTAAAAGGCTTACTGTGCACAGGCTTGTCAAAACCCAAAATAGAATGCGCGTGTTTTTTCTGTGCAAAAAAGAAAATTCCAGCACCTATGATTAAAACAAACCCTGCAAGCAAAATATTTTGCAGAGAAACCGGGCCCTGCACAATGTCTTTCAATCCCTGCTTTGCAAGGTCGAGGTCATTTTTTATTTTTTCAAGCTCGGTGTCGTTTTCATCAGAAGATGCATTTGAAAAATTTTCCTTAAATGCCTCAATTCTTTCACCAATTTTTTCAAGTTTTTCCTCAACTTCCAAAGTGTTATAGCCTTTTTCTTTTAAGTCTGCAGAAGACTTTTTTAATTCTTCAAGTTCTGCTGCAAGTTGCCCTATCTGGTTTTCATAATAATCCTTTTCTGTTTCAACCAAAAAAGAACAGCTTCCGGATTTTTCGGAATCGCCAAACAGCACGCTTGCCTTGAAAAAATAAGTGCCGGGAACAAAATTTTCCCCTATAAGAATCGAGCCATTGATGACTTTTGGCTCGTCCGGATAAATGGCAACCGGCAGGGAATTTTTGTTGAAAATCCTTCCCTGTGAATCTTCAACCCAGTAACTCAGGTCAACATCCCCGAAGAAATCGCCCAAGTTAAGGTAGGAAATATTTGCACGCGCATCAGAGCCCTGCCTCACAATCTGGGACAGGCATTCCACCACAACATCGTAAGTAAAAGACCCGCCAAGAATGAATGACTCGATTATTTCGTCAAACTTTGTCCTCTTGTCAAGCGAATGAAGGCTTACAACTATTTCGTGGGAACCAGCAAGGATTGGCACCCATTTTTGCTGCAGGACAACATTTCTCAGCTCATTTATTTCGACATTTTCAACTTTTTCCTCGTAAATGTATTCAACCTCTCTTCCCTGCGTTATAACCACCCTGACAAAATAATCATTTTTCTGGTTCCCGTTGTTTTTCAGGTCAACAACGAGAGCCGTTGGCTGCGCGATTTCATGCCCGTTTTCAAATTTCCAGCCCAAAAGCAGTCCATCCGGGCCAGGAGAAACCGCGCAGTCTGAAAAACAGGTGCGGGCGGTTTCACCTTTTTCACAGACAAAATTCCCGCAGATAGTTTTTGGCCCTCTGCCGCCACCTCCACCGCCTCCACCAGTGCCACCAGAACTACCACCTGTGTCGGTACTTCCGCTTCCTGACGAAGGCACGGTAAAAAACCCCTGTGTATTTGTATCAGTATTTAACCCACACGCAAAAACAGCTGTTTCATTATAAGTGCCTGAATTTGATGGAACTGTAAAGGTATAAGTGTACTGCCCGTTTCCGGAGTTTGTCATCCTCTGTGCGTTTACAAAAGTGCTTCCAGCCGGGTAAAAAATTGTAAGGTTGCCGTCAATTCCCTCAAAAATATTTCCATCGGTATTCAGAACCCTTGCAGTTGTTGTCTGGGTAGTTCCGGCAGAAAATTGCTGCCCGTTATTTAGAAAAGATACGCGCATTCCGGTAGAACCAACATGAATAAAGGCATTTATGTCCCCCGTTCCTGCACCATCGACTCCGTGCACCTCAAAACGGTAAGTGCCGTTTTGGTCAAAAAAATAAGCCAAGGAATAGTTGCCGTCATTTGCGCCAGAAAAAGAAACAGCGTTAATGTCGCTGTCTGGCTTGAAAACACTGGCAGTAACAGATGCATTCGGGTCCAGTGAATTGTTTTTTAGTACAGTTACATTCAAGTCAAGCGATGAATTGTTTGAGTTAAGGCAGCGGGAAGAAGAATTAAATGCCAATGCAAGGGCAGAAGTGTTTCCGACAATGTATGTTGTCGTGGAAGGCGAAACCATTGAAAAAGAATAAGCATTAATGGCAAGAAAACATGCAAAAAGGGCAGCCAAAACTGCAAAACAGGATTTAGGAATTTTGTTTTCCACTAATATCGGATTATATTAGTCTTTTAGAATTTAATAAATTAATTGAACGAACTGAAACCGGCAATTTATTCGTTCACAACGATATTTAACTGGATAAAATTGCCTGAAGGCTTAATCGCGGTTGCGCCATCAAAATAAGAATTTTTGTACTGGTATTCCCACTGTTCCCGAAGATCTGAGGGAGGAGTAACCACATTGATGCCTATTTTGTAGCTTCCAGGGGGGGTTCCCTGCTTTAATTTGCCTTTTATTTCAACTTTGTAAGCCCATTTGCTTGAAAACTTTGGAAAAGACGGGTTTAAAAGAAAATTAGCAGGAGTTATTTCAATGTCAAAATATTTTTTTGACTCAGGGTCAACTGAAAGGCTCATTCCCTGGTAAGTCTGCACGCCCCAGCCAGCATGGACAAACACCACCCCGGTAAATTCTTCCCTTGACCCTATTTTAAGCGTATCAAACTGCTCTGAAGGATAAGAGCCATAACCGTGTGGAACCCAGTATTTTGGGTCAGGCTGTGTCCAATATTTTACTCCAAGAGACTTGAAATTGGAATAAAATTCCGGCTGAAGAAAAGTGTCTTCTTCCAAAAAACCAATTGAAAAATATTTTCCTGACGCAAACAGGTAAGCGGTTTCACTGAAGTCAGGGTTTATTGGAGGCAAAGCCTCAAATATTTCCTCCTCGCTTTTCAGGCCAAAAAACTGCAAAGTGCCTTCATTGTCTTTTCCAAGAAATTTTGAAGCCCTTTCCAAAAGCTTGTACTTTGACCTGTCAGGCTTGTAAACCGCGCGAAAATAATCCTCCCTTATAAGGAAATCTTCCGGTTTCACAAGCTCGCTTTCAAAGCCTTCCAATGCATCAAAAGAAGAAGTTGAATCATTTGCGACTATTCCATTAGAGCCCTCAATTGCCGCTGGCACGGTTTCAGTTTTCTGTGAATTTAACGAAGCAAGCCCAAAAGAATTGGAGCCAATCAAAAAAGCGGCTACTGCAGCCAAAACTATTGCTGCAATGGCAATAAATAAAAGCGGCGATTTTTTTGCTTCATTGCTTTGGGCTGTTTCCATCCAAAAAACCAATATAAAGAAATGCCAGTTCTTTTTTTAAAACATGTCTAAAATAAGGAAAAAAAGCCATTATGAGACATCAGAACTTATCTGGAAAGTCCCGTTTTTATCGCCCTGAGTGACAGCCGCTGATTGTCCAAGAACAGCTGCCATAAAATCTCCACTAAAGCATAATTGGTTAGTGTCCCCGATAGGAAGGCTGGTAGTCAACCTTGCCGCAGTCGTTGAATTGCTTGAGTTAAAGTCCCTGCATGAAACAGCATTCAAATCAAGAGTAGTGCTTGTTGTAGTACATCTTAGCTCCCATCCGCCCATACCGCTTGTTCCACATCCAGCACCGGTTCCCTGCCAGACTTTCAGCCAGATATTTGTATCAAGAGCAGAAGCAAAATTCCCATCAAGGCTGATAGCAATATTTCCTGCATTTGTAATAGTCATTCCTGCAGTCGTTGCGTCCTGGCAGACAGTGCCACCAAGACGATTAGGCCTGGGGGCAATCTGGGCGCCATTGCCGTCAACATCCCCGTCAAGCACGGCGCGGTTTTCATCAAAGAAAAACGCGGTCGCAGAACAGGTGCCGCCATAGGCAAGCGTAAAAGTCTTGTTCTGGGGTACAAACCAGGTCATAGTCGTGCTAATCTGGTTTGCAAGGACAAGCACCATTGGCGCGAATAAAAAAAGTGCAAATAAAATCAATGCAAAAAATTTTTTCATCAAAATCAGTTACATTACGCCTAAGGTTGTATTTATAGTTTACCATCGTCCACAAAATTTTTTTCAATAAAATTTTAAATTAGAAACACATTATCTATTGGGGTTTTATTGAACGAAAATGCACAGCTTAGGTTTGGGTTTCTCGGGCTAGTTGCCTTTTTTATCATTCTAACCCTGGTCAGCGCTCAGGAAATTGAAGGCAACCCCACCGAATTGCCGTCCGATGGCACTCAAAGCCCCCCTGAAGGCCCTATTGTCCTGCCCGAACCAGAAATCCCGCCTGAAGACATTTTCCCAAGCGTGGCAATAATTTCACCAGTCGAAAACGACACAATCTCCAAAACAGGGCTTGTCATTGTGTCAGTGAACCCACAAGACCAAATAACCAGCGCTTTTTTTGAAATAGGCGGGACAAACCAGCCCCTTTTAGCGGAAAACAAGTTTTCAGGCGAATTTGACTCCGCACTTTTGCAAGACGGCGAATACGAATTCAAGGCAACAGCATGTATCAAGGACAACTGTACAACTTCTGCAACAAATGTCAAAATAGAAAATGCGGAAGCAGACGAGCCCCCTGAAGAAGAACCCCAAGAAGAGCCTGCCGAAGAACCGACTGCCACAGAATATTCAGTAAAAGGCTCAAACCTGTTTTCCGCCATGACAATTTTTAATCAGGACGGCTCAATTGCGGGTTCGGGCAGCGATTATGTAAAAATCAAGGAAGGCATTTACAATTTCCAGATAGATTTTTTTGAAATAACCACCGGCACGGAAACCGCACTTAAATCCATTTTTATAACAAGCGGAATTATCAAAGAAGACGGCCTCATTGTTGAGGCAGACAATGAAATACCGCCTGATGCAGCCAATCTTCCAAACGAAACCTTGCTTTCCGAACAGGGCTATAGCACAATCCAGAAAACCCCAAGCGAATGGATTGCATTATTTGCAATAAAAACCAATCCCGGGTTTGAATCCGAAAAAATCGTCTTAGTGCCCCCCGCGGGCGCAGAACTTTTATTCAAATGCCCTGACTGGTCATTCCCTGAAAAAAAATGCAATACTCTGTTTGAGGAAATATCAAAAACGGACACCGCAGAAATAACAATTGACGCAAAAGAGCCTTCAATTGCACTTGGTTTTTTGGCAGTTGACCAAAACACCCCGCTGCCAGACTTTAATTCCATTTTTGATGAAAACAAGCCCCTGCCTGTCATAAAAAAATTCGGGAAAAAAACAATGAGGCTTGAAAAAAAGCAGGCAAATTTTGCAGCAAACGACTTGCCAAGCATTGATGCCTTTGTCAGCGCCCTTGAGGAAACAAGCGGGCTTGAAGAAGGGGTTGATGCACAGATAGAGGCGTCTCTCACCATGCCAGACGGCACAATAATTCCTTTGCCGGCAGAACAAGTGCAAAAAAAAGAGGCAGGGAAATTCAGCGTGAAGGCATTTTGGCCCAGGAGTTTCAAGCCAGGAACATATTCGATTACAATACGGGCAACAGACGGCAACGAGACAGTTGAACAGACTGAATCCTTTGAATGGGGCCTTATAGCCGTTAACACAATGAAAAGCACTTACCGGCCGGGCGAAACAGCAGAATTCCAGATTGTCGTGCTTGACAGGGAAAGCTTTGGGGTTAACGGGGCAGAAGTAAACCTTGGAATAGTTTTTCCAAGCGGAAAAACAACAGTCCTTTCCACGGAAAATGACACAGTCATAGAAACAACTACTGCGGGGGTTTATGCTGCAAAACTTGGATTAGAAGAAGAAGGAACATACAATGTGCACGCAAAAGCGGTTGCCCCACAGATTGACACTTTTATTGAAACAACTTTTCTGGTTTCCTCAAGCTACGATTTTGACATAATACGCGCCACTGCCACCAAAATTGACCCCAAAGTCCAGCCGATTAATGTTGAACTGACCATTTCACCATTCCAAAGCACTGCCCAAAAAGTTACCGTGCGCGAATTCGTTCCCAAAGAATTTGAGGTTATTTTGGAGGACCAAATTCAAACCGACGAAACCGGCCAAGAACTAGTGGTTCCCGACCCGCGGATTTCAGTTACCGAAAATGAAAACGAAAAAATAATCGAATGGAAAAACGTAGAATTTGATACTGAAAACAATGCATTCCTGAAATACAAATACAAAGTTCCGGACAAGAAGCCATGGCTTTACCTGCTCGGACCGGTTGAAATAAAATACCCGGAAAAAGAAATGACGCCTGTTTTTCCCGAACCGATTGAACTCCCCCAAACCGAAAACACACCCACTCCAGACGAAGCAATCCAAAACACATTTATTTCGCAAGAAACGATTCAAAATCAACCAGCTCTTGAAGAAAACCCACCACAATCCCCCCAAAGACTACCCATCGCAGATGTCTTATTTGAAAAAACATTCACGGAAGCCCGAAGCTGGATGGTGGCAGTCGACGCCAACCCGACCTCCATTTTTTATTTTCGAAATGCAGACACGGATAACAATGCCGTCGTTGAACCACGGCCAAATGATGCCAATTGCGGAACAGGCTGCAATATTAGTGGTTATGTCGGTTCCATCACACAGGATTTCAATAATTCCAGCGACATTGTCGGAGCAAACACAGCGTCAAGGGTGATCGCCACCGGAACCACCAAAGGCGTACTCAAATTCAAATCGTTTATTACAAGGCCCCTGGTAACCCAAACGATTACCGCCAGCGGGACATGGGGAGCCGGCATCGCTTGTACAATGGCTGCCACGACCAACAATACCTCCCGCCCCGCTTATGTCATTTACCGATGGATTGCCGCAACCGACAGCAATGGCGAGCGTATCACCAATTTTTTTTATGCCGGTACCGGGAACGGCAATCGGTGTCCCGTCACTACTGCCGCCATGAGAGACGGCAGTGCAAGCGGAATTTATTCAAGCGTAACATTTAACCGAGGCGACAAACTGGTCGTCGAAACCGACATCAATGTAAGCGCTGCTAACGCAGTTACAACTCAAACGCTTACAGCTCAATTTAATGGAAACAGCAGCGGCAATGATGGAAATATGACCTTGCCCTCCGGCGTCACGCTGCGAATAGCCGGCGATTTAAACACAGGCATCGTTCTTCCAGCAAACAATGCCACAAAAACCGCTAACACCGAGTTTGACGTGAACGCGCTTGGTTCCTGCAAAAGCGGTTATTCATGCGGGGACACAAACGTCACGCTCCAGTACTGCATTGCTCCTGATACTGGCTGCAACAACTGGACTTTTTACGACATGAACACTTCAAGCTCAAGCCCGCTTTACATATCCACTGGCGCTGCTTCACGAAAGGATAGCCTTCTTGACCCTTATGACACAAACTGGTTTGTTTTTGGGGTTACCGGCACGCAGGCAACAGAATACCTTATCCGCTCAAAAATCGACTCCAACTGGAGTACAGACATAAACTATTCAAACCTAAACCTTGCAGACGTGAATGTGACAATAAGCGCGGCAAACGATTACACATTTACTCTTTCCCTTCCCTCAACCGGCTGCTTTGAAGGGCAAGGTAGCGTTAATGCGGACACAAGTTGTGACAAGGCCTATTTTGAAACAACTGACATTTCCGGAAATTCAGACGAGAATAAAGTTAACGCACAAGGCCAAAATTCAGTGATTCCATTCTTTGTCTATGACAACCAGAGCACCTCCAGCTCTGACCTGAATATTACACTTGACTTAAACGCTTCACTTCCCGCAAGCCTCCTGCTGAAAGTATCCAAAATTTTTGCGGGCTGGGCAGGTTCATGCACTGGAAACACTGACAATAATTGTTTAAGTGTAACAACAACTGCCGCCAATGCAGGCAAGGCAACCTACTCCACTGGTTCGCAGGACTTAAACATTTTTGTCTGGGGCGACTTTGTCAGTGCAGGTGCGGGAAGCACTGACAGGAACGCGAGAAGCACAAGTGTTGCCCCATGAAGCCAGTGCTGTCTTACTCCAACAAAAAAAATGGCTTGATTTTAGTTTCATTTCTTGCCGTTCTTTTGCTTGCAGGCTTTCTTTTTATTTCACTCCAAAAAAACCCGGCAGCTGAAAAGCCACAGGAAAGCCTGCCTTTTGAACCCGCATTAACCAATGAAAGAACTGACTATGGCATCCCGCAAAGTGTGTTTGAAGACCTTCCGGGCATGCCACAAGATTTCCAGGCCCTTGTGCCATTAATGCAGGAAAACAGGTTCACAAATTATTCGTTTTTCCAGGAAGAATATTTCCTTCAGCCTGAATTCTACGCTGGCTTCAAGGAAAACGCTCTCAATTACTGGATTAACCCAAACCCAACACACAGGGCAGTAAGCGGCTACGGTTTTTACCCGTTGCAGCAGCAAATCGCATTGAGGGCAGGGGAAACTACAACTGCAAGCTTTTTTATGCATTCAGGCTGGGGAGTGCAAAGCGTACAGGGCACAAAAATAATCCAGACCAACCCGCAAGGCGCAATAAAAATCACTATCCTTGAACCGGAATTCCTGCTTGGCTATTCTTTCCCGAAATTTTCCCGCACTTGGGCAAAAAAAGTGACCGTAACAATCAAGGCAGACGAGAGCATCCTGCCGGGAAAATACGACCTTGTTTTTTCCGTAACAAACCCAAGCCAGGAAAACAGGGAAAAATGGACTGCAGAAACAGAACGGGGGTACTACGACATAGGTTTTTCAAGCGTTTTGCTGACTTCAACGATTACGGTCAAGGTAATATGACTATTTCTTTGCGTAACGCAGTAAAAGCGTGCCATTTTTGTTGAGTTTTTTCACCGAAACAAGCCTGAACTTTTTCATCGGCACATGCTTGTTGAACATCCCGATGCCGGCGCCAAAAACAACAGGCTCAATAGTAAGAAAAATTTCGTCAATTAAATCGTGTTCAAGGCAGTAGCTGTAGGCGAATCTTCCCCCAAGAATGCACACATCTTTGTAGCCTTTTTCTTCAATGAATTTTTTAAGGCTGGTTTTTGCCGGATTAATGTAAGTCAAAAATTTGTTTTTTTCAGCAGGCTTTTTCACGCCGCGCGTAAGAACAAGGCAGTTTTTTTTCGCAAGCTCTTTTCGCGCAACCTCATAAGTTTTGCCTGCCAGAAGCAAAACATCCGCCGAATCCTCAATTTCGTGAAGGTGCCTATTGTCTTCTTTGCTTGTCCAGTCAACCCTGTGGCCGGAAAAACGCGCGATGAATCCGTCAAGCGTGACTGCTGCGACTGCGAAAAAAAATGGCTTTTCCATGAAAAAAATAGGCCCCATGGATAAAAAAAAGCATTTGTTGAGGTTAAAGCCGCCAAAACTTGTTTTATAAATCATTATGAAGGAATAGATGCAATATGAGTTTTTTAAAAACGGGCCAAAATAATTTCCCATTAAGATTCACCGGTTTTTTGGCTATACTGTTAATTTTGGCAATTGCGCCCACAAGTGCCATTGCAGGTTTTAATTACAACCTAGCCAATAACGGCAATTTTGGGGCCGCTTGGGTTGGCGCAAACGCAGGCGACCAGCTTTCTTTCACACGGAACGGCCCGGGAACCCTGCCGCTTGATTCAATCCAGTTCGGGGCAAACGTGGATTGCGGGCCACTCCCCAACGACCTGCTGGTTTCGGGCGTTAACGTCAATTCGGACGGATTTTCCCGAAACGGAAGCGTTTACCTGATAAAAAACAGCACAAGTTTCACTGGCTCGCTCAGCCTTTCACAGGCAGAAAACTTTTCTGCCCGCTGGAGCGGCGCAGGCAGCAATGATGCGCTTGGTTCCGGCACAGGGGGCCAGTCAGCGCAACTCGTGAACGTGGATGGCGGCCCGTGCCCAAACGACCTTTTGTTGACTGCCCCAAGGGCATCAATTAACGGGCGAAACATGAACGGGGCAGTTTACCTAATCCGCGACATCAACGGCATCACAGGAACAAAAAACCTTGGTGACCCGGCCAATTTTGATGCCGCATGGACAGGGGCGTCTGACAACGATTTTCTTGGAGACACAGTTGCGAGCAGCCAGGGAGTCGTTTTATCCGACCTGGACAACGACGGAATGGACAACGATTTGTTGATTGCAGCCCCTTACGCGGATGCATTAGGCAGAACAGATAATGGCGCGATTTATCTGATAAAAGACATTAACGGCGTTTTTGGCATGAAAGATTTGGCAAACCCGAATAATTTTACTGCCGCATGGGCCGGAGGGGCAGGTTTTGACAACATTGGTTTTACCGCTCACCGCGCAAAAGACGCAAAATTGCTTCTCAATGCGGACAACGGTGCAGTTGACAATGACTTATTGCTCCAGGTGCCGCTGGCGGATACAATGGGGCGAACGGACAACGGGACAGTTTATCTGTTCAGGGACATTACTTTTTCCGCCGGAATCATGGACTTAAATAATCCTGAAAATGCAACTGCTGCATGGGCGGGGGCGTCTGATTTTGACAAACTCGGCTCAACAGGCCTTGGCGACATTGGCGCAAGGCTGGTGAACGCAGGCGATGGCAGCTATGCCAACGATTTAATCATTACGACTTATCTTGCGGACTTTTTGGGCCGCGCTGATGCAGGAACCATCCACCTCATAACCGGCATTGACGCAGCACAAGGCTGGAAAGACCTCAGCGACCCGTCCTCCTATTATTCCGTTTGGGGCGGGGCATCACCGTTTGATTATACCGGTTATAATTACAGCCCGGTTGTCGAGAACATAATCCGCGCAAAGGTTGTACAGCTTGTCGACAGTGACAAGGAAGCAGTTGCAGACGATCTTCTTTTTGCATCAGCGTTCGCAGACACAATCGGCAAAACAAATAACGGCGCCATTTATTTGATTGAAGACGTTTATTCAAAACCCGGCATTCACGACCTTGCATTTGATTTCACGGCGCGCTGGAGCGGCGGCGCAGACAACGACCTCTTGGGCAGCACGATTACAAGCGGGCCGCCTGCAAGGCTGGTCAATTCAGACGATGAAGACTTTGCCAATGACCTCCTGCTGGTCAACCCAAACGCGGACGCAATGGGGCTTGTTGACAATGGAGCGGTTTTCCTGATACGGGACATCAACAATGGCAGCGGGGCTTTTGACCTTGGCCAAGAAACAAGTTTTTCGGTCGCCTGGACAGGAGGCGCAAACAGTGATTTTCTTGGAGGGACTTTCCATGGAGACTCTGGAGTGGAATTGCTAAATGCGAACAACGGCCCGTACGCAAATGACATACTGATAGCAGCAGTGAAAGCAGACGTTACACGGATTGATAATGGCGCAGTATACATCATCAATGAAATTAATTACTTGAACGGCTGGCGCAGCCTGTCCGAGCAATCCAATGCCGACAAGGCATGGTTTGGCGGCAGAAACAACACGAAACTTGGATACACCACCGACAGCGGTGCAGGCATCCAGCTGGTTGACCCGGACAACGACGGGTCAAAAGATGATTTGCTCATTTCTTCCACGCAAGGAAGTTATGGGAACAGGACCAACAACGGGACAATTCATCTGATAATGAATATCAGCCGGTATTCTGGCTGGCATGATCTGGCGTCTTCTTCAAGCTATGACAAATTATGGTTTGGCGCAAGCAATTCAGACTATATCGGGCGCACAGAAGACAGCGGCCAGGGAGTCAAATTAGTCAATGCAGACGGCGGAAACAAAAACAATGACCTTCTGGTCGGAACAATGTCAATGAGCATTACCGGAAGCCCAATAAGTGACAACGGGGCAGTATACCTGATTCCAAATATCGATGAACCGCCACGAAATTATTGCATTAACGCGGGTTCAACAGGCCGCAATAACCCGGATTCCACAACCGCTTATAGGGCCTGCCAAATTGCGCCCGTGGATTAATTTTTTTGTTCAGGGAAATAAATATCCCGCCGAAGAACGAACTGTACAACTACACAAAAAAAGCAGGCCAAAAGTGTTAAATTCCGCAGTTTATGGGGAAACTTTTATAAATAAGAAAATGAAGAAATACAATGCAAATGAAAAAGAAAATACAAGAAATATTCAGGGAAGGCCAGTCTGCGCTTGAGTATGTTTTCTCATACGGGTGGAGCTTAATAATTGCGATAATGGTTATAACTGGAACCGTTTTACTTTTGCCGGACTTATTTGCAGGGGAATCATGCACAACCAATTCTGCCCTGGCAGTTAGCGGAATAAAGTCAAGTGACACGGGTTTTGAAATCGTGTTTCTCAACCAGACAGGTGCAAAAGTGAATAACGTTACGCTTGCCACAAATGGAAGTTTTATCGCTAACAAGGAAATTGGAACATTAATGTCTGGCGAAAAAACAAAAGTCACACTTGAGGCTTCAGTTCCAGACAAGTATGACGTGGACCTTGTATTCACATATCTGGACAATTCCAACTTTCAAAAAACTGCCACAGTCAACTGCAAAGGGGTGAGGAGCTCTTCACCGGGCAGCGATACTGCGTTACGCGAAGCTTTCTGCGGGGACGGGACCTGCAATATTCCTTCTGAAGACCATTTGACTTGTGCTGGCGACTGCCCGACTTTTTGCGGGGACAATGCATTGCAGCCGCTAAACAGCGAACAGGTCAGCGAATTATGCGATGGCAGCAGCCTTGACAGCCAAACATGCATTACCCAAGGCTTCACAGGGGGGACTCTTTCATGCAATCCAAATTGCCTTGGTTTTATCACCAGCGCATGCACAAACCAAACCTGCGGAAACAACATCATTGAAGGAACCGAAACCTGCGACGGAACAGCACTCAATGGACAGACATGCATAACTATGGGGTTCACAAGCGGGACGCTTTCATGCAATCCAAATTGCGCTGGTTTTAACACAACGGCCTGTTCGCATCCACCGCCGCCTTCACCCTTTGGCCCATAGGGCAGTTTTTTATTGGAAACTTTAGTTTTTTTGAATTTCCCTGCCGGTTTTGGAGGAAATGAAACGCTTATTATTATGAGGAAAAAACCATGAGCTGGCCGATACTTTCTTTGAGGTCGCCTTCACAGTTTTCAATGTCATAGATAAGTGAAGTTACCCAGCGTTCATTAAATTCCCCGGGTTGATAAGTGCATGTAAGACTTTTTCCTTCGAACATCTGTTTAATCACCGGATTTTCAGCATCAGATACTTTGGCAACTTTTTTGTTTAATGTGCAAAAATCATTATTAGGGTCATACTGGATACTGTATTCTACTGTTCCTATATCCTCTTCCAATTCTAAAACTTTTTCTTCGCATTCATTTGCGGTTTCTACAATACATTCAACCGTGGAACACTCTTTTAGCCCCGCGTCACCCACTGGCGCAATGCAACCGCCGAGCATCACAATGCCCAATAAAATAATCCAGCTCGTTTTATTCATCGCATCATCTACCCATTCTTTTTTTTGCCCTTAGTCCTCTGGAAGTTCATGGTAACTCGTTGCATAGCTTTCATTGTATTCTTTTGGCAAAGGAACATGGCCATAATAAAGCACATCTCCAAACTCTGAAAATGTTTCACTGAGTTTTGCATTTATGGCTTTCTTGGCCCGTTGTGATAAAGCCATGGCCCTGCTGAGCTGTTCGCCGTTTCTGAATTGTTCCTGATAGTTTTCCGGCACGTTAAGCACTTTCTCATCAAGCTCCCGCCTAATCCTTTTTGCAGTATTTGAATTGCGTAATTCTCTCTCAAGTTTTTCTGTCGGGTTTGCTGATTCGGATGGCCAAATCAGGTCAGCATATTCTGCAATATCCTCATCAAGGACGCTTCTTCGAAACCCCTGCCCGCCCATTACCGCCCGCATGCGTTCTGCTTCTTCCACATTCGCCATATACAAGGCTCTCCGATAGAACACGCGGGCGATGTTGTAATACCCTTTATCCCAATACAACTGGCCAAGGGCAAAGTTTGCCTCGATATTATGCGGGCTTTGGAAGATAATTCTTCCATAGAGAACCTGCAGTTCCTCTTCTTCATATTGAAATCTGGAAAAGAGCCTGTCCTGCTGTTCCCGCAGTTTATTCTTTTCTTCCTCCGATCCAAGTCCCGATACAATCTCTTCCCCAAGCGCGCCTAATTGATCGCGGAGCTCAAGAAGACTAACCAGGTTTCGTTTCGCATCATCCAGTTGTGGCTGCAGTTTGGGATCGTTCTTTTTATACGCTTTAAGGCTCAAAAGTAGAATTTCTGCATTGGGGTCATCATCACCTGAAGAGGCAGGAACTTTCAAATTTCGCACTATGTTATTTAGAATTGCTGGACGCAAGCGAACAAGAAGATCACGGAACCCTATTCGGATAAAGTCTAAATACTCCACTTCGTCAACCGCTTCCCGGTTTGTTGCGTCGTCAATCTTCCCGTGCAATTTTCGCAGCGCATCAAAAATCAGGGAAAGGTCGGCCTCCTCAGCAATACTGCCGGAAAATTGCTTTTCTGTTAACGCATCTAATGTTATTTCCATTGCCCGATAGTCGTCATATACTGCCTGTGAAATAGGGCCTTGTCCCCCAATTTGAATGCGCCACCCACTCTGGGTGCGCCCTCCAGCCTGATTGCTGCCCCCAACCTGATTTCTGGTGCATTGGTAATAACCAGCCTGATTTTCAGCGTTCTCCTTATCGCATTCGGTAAGGCAAGCTTCAAATTCAAAGGTCGGATAGCTTGGCTTTCCGGCACAGGCCTGCCTGCAATTGATTTGAGCAGGATAAATACACTCTTCATTATCTGGATCTTCTAAATCAGTATCTGGACCCACTGATGAACCTGTTTGCTGATTATCACCGCCACTCGTACCTTGCTGATAACCTCCGCCAGAAGCAGGGAACGGTTGATTAGAAATAGCCTCATATTGAGCATTACATTCTAAAGCACACTCCCCGTCATCACCACACCCGTTCCAACATCGAATATAATCTTGATACTCAGATAGCAGCCTTTGCTGTTCATCGCTCTGCGGGCATTCACGGTTATACCGGTCAATCCAAGCAGGAGAAATCTCAGAACCCTCACACGCATTACATTCAAATGCCCCCGTGTTAGGATTAACAGGGATACACACGCCTTCAAGGGCAAGAACACCGCCAGCAGCCACAAAGAAGAGAGCTATTATGACAACAAATGCCTCTTTTGCCATATTTCTTTAACAGAACCGGAATTTATAAGTGTATCTTTGTTGAAAATAGGATTTTCAGTAGTTTTGCTAGGATTTTCAGTAGTTTTGCTATACTTTTTCAAGAATGTAGCCGTTATCCTGTAAAAGCGCCAAAAACTCTTCGAAACTTTTTGCATTCTCCAAAAGCCCAAAAAGCGCATCTTCTTCAAAAACATCAAAACTGTAAGCGCTCAAAAAAGGGTGTGATTTGACCGTTCCATCTGGAGGAAGTATTGCCATACTGTCAATTGGGCCAGGCTCATTTTTGACTTCCAATACCAGTCGCAACTCCCTGCTGTCGGTAATGGTTGAATCAATTTTTCTCGTTATATAAACTTCTTTGTAAACTTTCCATACTTCAACGGATTCCTGCGGTTCTTGCATTGGCAAAGGCCCACGCCCTGAAAAAATAAAAAGAAACAAAAGCACAAAAATAGCTAAAACAAATAAACAGGCCCCTGCAATTATTTTAATTTTGGGATTCATTCCAAATCACGCCTGATCCTCATAAAGGAATAAAACGGTTTCTGTTTTAATATTGACATTCACGTGGATGCCCTGGTCTGTGGCGTACGGGTGATCAAAATCAACAGTCCAAAGTTCAGGTATATAATTTGCAGAATCCTGGGCATTTGAGGGACGAGGCACGGCTTTATATGCTACGCCCTTTGCCGCCCAAAAGTCATACCGCTCTGTATTCATCACCGCTTCCCAGGCTATTCGCAATGCAATTTTTTCGGATTGCGATTCTTCTGAATTATTTATAGTCGTATCAGCTGGCGATTCCTGCCCCGCCATAATACACCCGCCAAGTGCCACGGTGACAAAAACAAAACCGAGAATTAAAAACCTCTTCTCCATGCCTATACAAGAGGCCAGGTAAAATAAATACTTTTTGCCAGGCTATTTTTGGCTTTTTCCGGCCTGCTGTTTCTGGTTAGAGCAAAAAGAATTGCCCGCTGGAATTTTTTGTTGCCACATTAATGTGTAGGAATTGAATGCATTTTTAACTTGTTGTGGTTTTATTTGTTGTGATTGCCCTGGATAAGTCTTTGCGTATTTTGCTTGATACCAACATTTACGGGAATATTTTTGAGCTTGATGAAGCGGAAGAATTTATTATATCTGTTGGAAAAAGCGATTTTATTATTTGCGGCTGCAATGTCATCAGAAAAGAGCTGAGAAAAATTCCAAAGGAAATGAAGTTGCGAAAGCTTGCTCTTTCTGCTTATGATTTGCTTGTGGATTTTAAAAGAAATTACGCTGTCAATGAACTTATCAAAACTCTGGCCATTGGATATTCTGGGCACCATGGTTCTTCTTTCAAAAACATGGAAAATGATTTTTTGATTGTGGCTACGGCTTCAATTCACAATGTCGAAATAGTTGTAAGCGATGACGAGAAAACAATGACAAGTGCAAAGGCAATTAAGGCATACCAGAATGTAAACCGAAAATTCCAGTTAAGCGTTCCAAAATTCATAAAATTTGAAGAGTTCAAAAAACTCGTTTAAGTGGTCGCTTTAATGAATTCTTTGAGCGCTTTTACAAATTTTGGGTCCTTTTTTGCTTCCTTAATTTCTCTGCCAAGCTTTCTAAGCCTACCCAAATCCTTCTTTGAATAGGCCTCCTTTTCAACAAGCACGGTTTTACCATTAACCATTCAATTTCACCATTATATTATTGCCTATAATTGAATTTATTTGTTTTGGTAGTGCTTGCCTTTGTGCCTGCTTCATTTATGGGAAGAAAACCTGCTGTTTCTGAATGGAAATGAATATCCCGCCAAAGAACTCCTCATGTGGTGAGCAATTTACAGAAATCATATGCCACTTGAAAAATATCTTTCAGAAATCATTCGTGCCACTTTATAATATTGATTTCCTCAAACTCTTAATAAAGAATCAATGTCATTATCTCTAAGTGTTCCGATGGGAAAATACGCTGTATATCATTCTGGTAGATTTGACAAAGAATTAAGCAAATTTGATGCTGAGTTTCAAAATCATGTTGATAAGGTAGAAGAGCAATTGAAGGACAACCCTTATCTTGGAAAGCCTTTGGATGCGAAATGGTTCAGGGAGAAAAAGCACGGTAAGTACAGGATTTATTTTGTGGTTTATGAAGAATTTGATTCTGTCTTCATGGTAGCAATCAGCGAGAAGAAAGACCAGCAGAAAGTGATTGCTACAGTAAAATTGATGTTCAATCTTTTTAAGAATGAGTTAAGAAAAATAGTTAACAAGGAAAAGCCTACTTGACTCTTCTTACCCTGCCTTCCTTAATATCCATAAAGCTCTCCAGGAACTGCTCCAACAAGCCTACATCTATTTTAGACTGTTTTTTAAGCAACACATATTCAGCTTTTGGGATAGTAACTGTTTCTTGCATAGTATAATTCACCTCTTTAGCTAATTTAAACTTTTCCCCCCAGCGCCCTTGTTCAGGCTGATGAATATCCCGCCAAAGAACCCGTCGCGCGGTGATAAATTGACAGGTTCCTATGTCACACGAAAAATCTCCTGCGAAGACACTTCCTGCCACTTTCAGTGATGCCTTTTATTCCTTTCTTGTATTTCATTTAATGTGAAATCGAAAAGAGTAATACTTGACAGCAATGTTTACGAATCCATTTTTCTCCGCTATGTTGACAGTTTAAAGAAAATGGTCGAAGAAGAAGGAACAATTGTGTACGGGTGCAGCATTATAAGGAAGGAACTGCGGGAAATACCGCAAGATGTAAAATATTTGGGCAAAAGTTTCAGGAACTCATTGCTTTCAGTATATGATAAGTTTACTGGCAAGCACTCTTACCCGGTTGAGAGCGTTGTTGATTTTATTGCAGAAGAATACTGGAAAGAATATGAAGGCGGAATCTCAAAAAGAAAACTCATGAACGACTTTAGGATTGTTGCAGTAGCAAGCATACATAACCTTGGCATAATAGTTTCCGACGATGATCATTCGATGAAATCAAAGCCGGCAATCAAGGCGTATATGATGGTTAACGGGAAAAATGCATTCAGAACGCCCGCGTTCTATTCTATTAACGAGTTTTTCCCTTGAGTTCTGCCTGCCTCTTCTTAAGGTAAGCCATGACTTTAGGGCTGTTCCTAAAAATGCGGAGTTCATCAAGCGCTTTTTTAATACCCCCTATTTCTGCCTTCGAATAGCCCTCTTTCTCAACAGTCTTCTGGTACATTCAAAACCACTATATTAATACCTGCATTAAAACTATTTAAAAGTAACTTTTCGCTTTTTTTGGTTAATCTCAATCTTCGTCTCCTTTTCTTATGTCATCGTAAAATTCCCATGCACGGCAAACAATGCATTTTTTGTCAAAATCTTTGCATTTTTCGCCAAACAGTTCTTCAATTTTAGTCTCAAGCCACCATAAGTGCATTGCCTCTTCATAGCAAGCATTGCACTCCCAGTACTCAACTTCTTTTTCCTTGCCTGTCCACTTGACAGTGTCGCCTTTGAGTTTCCCGAATTTAAACGTGCCTACTTTTTTATATTCCCCAGTGCCTTCAATTGGAATTTTTAGTTTGCTAAAATAATGTCCGTTTGTGTATTTTCGGTTTTTGAAAACAATGGTTGAAAATTTTTTTCCACAGATAAGACATTTGCGATTAAGCCTTTTTTTCTGCATAAAAAATCTGCCACTAAAACTTGTATGTGTTTTCATCTCTTCTTTCTATTTTTATTACCCTGATTGTTTTTTCGATATGATAAATTGCGTAAATTATTCTGTGGCTTGACAATCTAATCCTATAAGTGTCTTCTTCTCCTGAAATCTTTTTGAAATCAAATTCTTGTGACGGGTAAGGGTTTTGTGAAATTAAATTGAGCGCTTCTTTTATGCGGTTCCTTGTTTTTTCGTCACACTTTTTGATGAATTTTTTTGCGTTGTTACTGTATTTTAGTTCGAACAATCAGAACGCCTTTTCATTCGCCAAAAACATCTTTTGAACTATATTCCTTTCCTGATTCCATTTCTTTTTTTATTTTCTTGATTTCAGCCATTTCTTTATCAGACAACCTCACAACTCCCACGGACCTTTCTTTTTCCATCCTTTTTACCCGTGCTTCCAATTCCTCTACCTTTTTCAAAACAACCTGCAATGAAACGCTTTTACCGTTAGCCATTCAAAAACACCTATGCTATTGTGCCTGCAATTGAATTTATTTGTTTTGGTAGCGCTTGTCTTTGTATCTGCTTTATTTATGGGAAGAAAACCTACTGTTTCTGGATGGAAATAAATATTTCGCCGTAGAATCTTTCTCTGGATGAAAGGTTAGCGGGAATTTCAAAGACTTTTACTGCCACCTTGATGAAAACATTTATTACTTCAATAACACTAAATTAGTTCTTATGAATTACTGTTCCGATTGCGGAAAGAAACTTGAAAAGGAATGGAATTTTTGCAAGTTTATTTTTCATTTCCTCTGAAAGATGATAAAAGGAGAATTATAAAACTATCTTCAAAAAATCATTTCTTACCAGAAACAACCCAGCTGCTCCAAGGAAAGATAATTTTTCCTCCTTTTTCAAAAGATCTCGCTCGCAGGAGAATCGCTTGTTTCACTTTTTTCTTGGCAGCTGCATCAACCTTTGAGAGAGCTACAGCAACAGGCGCAACTACATCCATAGTATATTCCCAGTACTGTTCAGCTGAATCAAATTCAAGTTTTCCTCTCACTTCAGTTTCTTGAATATCTTTGAGGCCAGCTCCTTGAAAGAGTTGAGCAAGAGTGCCAGCTTGAGCATGTCTAAAAATTCCTGGAGTATCTGGAGGTGGAGGAGGTAATTGCAATATCTCCTGAACTGTCTTCCCGGAGGTCGTTGCCCAAGGATTTTTCTCAGGTTGACTCCATGCAGAAAATGCTATCCTCCCTCCTTGCTTGAGCATCCGAACAATTTCTTTCACATCAGCTTGGGGATTTGCGAAATACATTACTCCAAATCTGCATAAAATAACAGAAAACTCTTGATTCTGAAAAGGAAGATGAGAAGCATCACTTACTAAAGCTTGGTAATTTGCGATACCTCTTCTCTTTGCATTTTCTTGGGCAAGAGAGATCATTCCCTCAGCAACATCAGTTCCAATGACTTTCCCTTTCCTCGCTTTAGTTGCTACAGTCAAACCAGGTTCTCCGGTTCCTGTAGCAACATCTAAAATAATATCGTCTTCCCTCAACTGGGCCACTTCAATCAATTTCTCTCCAATGGGTTGCAACCATCTCATCACAAAGCTATCCCATTTTCTCCAACCAGGAGAAAAGGTATTCCATAACTCTCGTTGTTGTTGAATCAGATCTTGCTGTTCCATAGACGCAGCAATTACGTGGCAACTAATTTATATTTTTATCCCTAAAATCAGCCATGCTGATAAATATCTCGCCGAAAAACAAATAGCACAATTCCAAATAAGCTGGTTTTCAAATATTTGTTTCTGCAAAGAAAATCTCTTGCGGCAACAGCTCCTGCCACATTAACAAATAAAAGGCGCTTTTACTTTTTAAGAATAATGCTATTGATTTATGTGATGAAACAGCCGCTGCGGGTAGTTTTTGACACAAATATTTATGGACAAATAGCGGAAGACGCTACACCAGAACTCTTTTCAAAAATTGAAGCATCTGAAAATATTATTATCTACGGCCTAAGCATTGTCAGAAAGGAACTCCGCGACACGCCAAAATCTGCGCTCAGAAATGGCAGAAAATTCAGAAACCTCCTGCTCACTTACTATGATAAACTTACTGGTGGACATGAGCTGCAAACCACAAAACTTGCTGAAACCCTCGCCAAAGAATATTTGGACAGCTATAATGGCGGAATATCCAAAAGAAAGCTAGCGAATGATTTCCTGATTGTTGCCAGCGCCACACTCAATTCCTTGGACATTCTTGTTTCAGATGACAACCATTCAATGTTTTCGAGAAATGCAATAGAAGCATACAGAAAAGTCAATGGACAGAACGGACTTAAGATGCCAAATTTCTACTCACTTAAACAAATAGCAAAGCTACTTTGAGCCAGTGTGATATTTGACAAAAGCCCTAATGAACTTCCTGAATTCAGGATCCTTTCTGGCTTCAATAATATCGGAAGCTGCCTTGGAAATGGTTTTTCCTCTTTTGACTTGCACTGCCTTTGAATACATCAACAACCACTATACTATTACCTGCATTAAAACTATTTAAAAGTAACTTTTCGCATTTTTTTGGTTAATCTCAATCTTCGTCTCCTTTTCTTATGTCATCGTAAAATTCCCATGCACGGCAAACAATGCAGGTTTTATCAAAATCTTTGCATTTTTCGCCAAACAGTTTTTCAATTTTGGTTTCAAGCCACCACAAGTGCATTGCTTCCTCATAACAAGAATTGCATTCCCAATACTCGACTTCTCTTTCTTTGCCTGTCCATTCTACTGAGTCACCTTTGAGTTTCCCGAATTTGAATACGCCGACTTTTTTGTATTCTCCAGTGCCTTCAATTGGAATTTTTAGTTTGCTAAAATAATGGCCGTTTGTGTATTTTTTGTTTTTGAAAACAGTGGTTGAAAATTTTTTTCCACAAATCAGGCACTTTCGTTTAAGGATTTTTTTCTGCATCAAGAATACGCCATTAATTTGTTATGCCTGTAATTGAATTTATTTGTTTTGGTTAAAATTTGAATTTTGCATTATCTAAAATTAAAGGAGCCAGTAATTACCAAGGCATCTGCCATTCATGTCTATGGTTAAATACTATTGCAGGAATTATTTTACTTGCATGGCAGAATGGAAAGTGTTTTTCACAGCAACTTTTGAGCAAAAACTAGGCAAATCAGAGAAAAGCTTTCAGAATTGGGTTGAGAAGATTCTTGACCAATTGGAAGAGAATCCATTTGTTGGAAAACCAATTGACACAAACTGGTTTAGGGAAAAGAAATACGGCAAACACCGAATTTATTATTTGGTTTACAAAGATTTAAAGGCAGTTTATTTGGTGAACATGAGTGAAAAGAAAGACCAACAGGCCATCATCAATTCAATAATGGTATTGCTGGATGTTTACAAAAGAGAAATTGAAGAACTGAGCAGGCACAATGCCTAGCGGACCCGTCTGACTCTGCCAGCCTTAATGTCTGCCAAGCTATCCACAAGCTCTTTAAGGAACTCCATGTCTATATTAGCCTGCCTTTTAAGCCGCTCGTATTCAGTTTTCGGGATAGTAACAGTATCTTGCATAAAAATCACATAAATAATGCCTGCAATTGAATTTATTTGTTATGGTAGCGCTTGCCCTTGTGCCCGCTTTATTTGCGGGAAGAAAGCCTAATGTTTCTGAATGGAAATAAATATTTCGCCGTAGAATTCTTCCTGCCACATGTTGATTTTGCCCTTGTTTGTCAAAAAAAGCGAGGCAATGAACGTGTCAACTATCTGAATCGAGTTTTTTCCTTCAGTCAGTCGCGAGAACAAAAGAAGGCCCTGCGAGTCTGCAAGCAAACAAATTTCCTCAAAGACTTTCACGGTCATTTTTTCTATGTCAAAATCAGCAAAAGGAAGCCTGAATTCAACGACTTCGTTTAAGCCAAAAACCCGCCTGTCCTTTTGTTTTGTTTTTTCAAGAATTTTTTCAAGGCTTGAAACAAGGTCGTCAAGGGAAATTTTTCCCTGCCGCTCGCTTTTAAGAAGCTGGAGTTCAGGCAAGTCAAGCTCTATCTGCTGCCTTTGCTCTGGAGTCATTTCTGCAGAAACCAAATCGTCTTCATCATCAATAGAGGAAATCCGCAGCACACGCGACTTGAACTTTAAAAGCATTGCTGATGCAAGAATTGCATTGGCTGAAAGCCGCAAATTCTTTTCCTGCAGGGAATTGATTTTTTGCAGATACTTTTCCGCAAGCTCGACAATGTCGATGTTCCACGGGTCCATTTTTTCTGTTTTGACAAGGTCAATCAGGATTGTTTTCCACGCCGGCTTTTCAATCAGGTCAACAAGCTCAATGCTTTCGGCATTAACCTCAAGCACTGCGCTTGAGTGGGATTTCTGGTCTTTTGTGCCCATAAAAACAAACCTTTAATGGATTTATTTAAAGCCATTGGCATGCAGACACAGGCCGTTTAAGGCGGCTTGCAGGCTTAGTTAAATTTAAATACTTAAATTACTTATTATAAAAGGATTGAATTGGAACGAGTAAAAACCGGCGTAAAGGGATTTGACGACCTCTTGCAGGGAGGGATTCCCCAAGGCTCAAGCGTGCTTCTGACAGGAGGCGCAGGCACAGGAAAAACAATTTTTGCCCTCCAGTACATCTATGAAGGCGCGCGGACATACAAGGAGCCTGGCATCTTTATCACACTTGAAGGCAACGTAAAAAACATCACCTGGAACATGGAAAGCTTTAACTGGGATATTAAAGGCCTTCAGGACAGAAACCTTATCAAAATTTACCGCCTGAACCTTGACCCTTCAAGGTTTGACAACTCTTTTGAAGACCTTTTAGACAAAGAACTTGAAGTAATTGCAAACATGGTAAAAGAAATAGGCGCAAAACGGCTTGCAGTCGACTCCACAACCGCTTTTGGAGTCTTCATGAAAGACGACGGCCTGATGAGGGCACTTTTATACAAGTTTACAAATGCACTGAAAGACCTGGATTGCACCAACATCCTTATTTCTGAAACCCCAAGCGACAACATAAAAAAACTAAGCGCTTTTGGAGTGGAAGAGTTTGTAACAGACGGAGTCATAGCACTTTACTTCACGCCGCCAAACAGGAGCATTTTCATCAGAAAAATGCGCGGAACAAACCACAGCAAGTCAGTGCACCCGTTTGAAATAACAGACAAGGCAATAGTTGTCCACTCAAAAGACGAAATTCTCTGGGAAGCAATCAAGTAACAAAACAATTGTTTTTAGAATGCCTAAGTGTGACGATATGCAGCCCCCAGTTCATATTGCCAAAATTCATGTTTTTTTTCCCAATTTTATTAATAATACATTTATTGGTGGCTTTTTTTCTTTACAAAAAAGGGTTTTTTAAAACAAAAAAACAATTGGTTTTGGCCAATTTTATTATTTTTATAATTTATATTGCCGTATTGTACTTTTTTTCTTTTGGAATCAATGAATTTGGAATAATTAACTGTGTTGGAAATTGACTCTTTCAGTAAATTTTTTACCCGACAACGCACTGCCTGAAGTTCTCGTTTTCTGCTGCAACTGAATTGAAATAGTTGTCAGCGTTTCCCTGCAACTGGTCAAGCAGATACTGCCTGTTCCACCAGAACTTTACGGCGTTTTCCTGCTCAGAGACGCACACTTTTTCCTCTTCGACCAGGTCAAACAGGTTTTTTAGCGACATGTTTGGGTCAATTCCAGTGAAGTCAAGCCCGAGATTGCTTTCAGAAGAGCTAGCAGTAGGAGTAATCACCAATGACTCGCCCTGGCAGGCATTCCGGATGGTGTAAGTGCCTGGTGGAGTATAGAAAACCGTTCGAAGAAAAACCTGGCCGCTGTTTGGCGCATTCCAGGCAAACCCGTAAGCGCTGGAAGAAGACGCGCCTTCCCGAAGCGGACAGGCACTGCCTGACGCAACAGAATCCTGCCTGTCAAGGGGCAGGTCGTTTCCTTCAAAGTCCTTGCATTCAAGAACTGTTGACGCAATACCTGTCCACAGGTTCATGAACCCGCTTGAAGCAACCGGCTGTTCATCCTGCCTTACTTCGAAAAAAGCCTTTGCGGTGGAGCCTTCTGAAGCAATTTCAAGAATCACCGGTGTTGCATTGTTTGGAGACAAGTCAAAAGAAATCGCGTCGCCATTTTTTGCAACTGAAAGCAAAACACCCTTGTTTTGCCTGTTCACATAATCAAACGAATCAATTTTTTGCACGCTGACAGCCTGCAGTGCAGACCCGTTGACCGGGAAAGAAACAAGCCCCTGGCTTGAAGAAGTCTGCGGCAAAAGGGAAACATTCTGGCCGGAAAACCCGACGCCATAGCCCTGCCTTTCAATTATTGACCCGTTCAATCCAACCATTCCGTCAAACGGCATGGAATAAAACGGGTTGGTTGATTCAAGCGCATCCAAAAGTTTTAATCTGACCTCAATAACTGCTGTCGGCTGTCCTTCTTGGGTAAAGAAAACCCAGTTCTTGCCCTGCTCAAAAGTCAGGCGGATGTTTGCCTGGTAAAGCCCTGTTGCAGAAAGTGTGTCTGTTGGCTGCCCGTCAACTGTTACAAAAAACCTTGCATTGCTTGAAACATACTTTGACCACTGCTCGACATAGTCGTTTAATGGCAGGAATTCTTTTTGCTTTACAAACACGTCAAAGTCAGAGAAAAACTCCGGTGAAAACGAGTCTTTGAGCAAATAAGTGTTGAATGAAGTAAGCGAATTTATTTCGCCAAGCTTTCCTTCCTCTGAAAGGCCCTTTATTTTTACGAGTTTTTTGACAACCTCTTTTGAAAACTGGACTGCGTCACAGTATTTTCCGGCGCCTGAATCCGACTGGTCACATGTTGTGTCAGAGATTTCTTCCCAGTCCCATGAAAGCAGGACCTTTGGCAAAGCGTCAGCGCCAGTCACGCCGATTTCGTCATTTGGGCCCCTGCACAATTGCTCTTCTCCGCCGACAAGGCGCACGTGGAATTCGGCGTGCTTTAACTCAAAAGAAGATTTCAGGATTAAATCTGCAAGTTCTTTTTCATCGTTTTGCGGCTGGAAAGACTTCACAAAGCCTTTAGTTTGGGCAAGCACCTGGTCAAACTCTGAAAGCATGTCTGTCGATTCAACCGGCACTCCAAACACAAACCCAATGCCTGCATTGCTGTCCTTTACTGCCAGAATTGTGTCTGACAAAACAGTGCCTTGGGCAACTGGGTTAGTCAATTGCTCTACAAGTTCCTCCACTGTAACCTCTTCCTCGTCTGCGGTTTCCTCATCTGCCTGCTGTCCGTCCTGCCCCTGTGCAAGCTGCTGTATCACAAACGATGCATTGTCGTCCAACTGTCCTTCCGCAGTCGTGTCGGAAAGCACAAGCACAAACTTTTTGGCCCCCTCGCGCCATGAATGGTTCAATAAAACATCCTGCACTGCAGGCCCCCATGCTTCTGATGGAATGCTTTCCTCTGACGGCTGGATTGAATCGCCCCAGCCTGCAACTGCATCCGCACAATTTTTTTCGCTTCCAATTGAATAAACCATTGACTCCAGGCCGACATTTCGCGCCAAAAGCTCTGCGTCAAGTGTTTCCCTTTTGCCGCAAAACGAAACCCACTCGTTGTCAAAGCTCTTGGAGGAATCAACTATGTAAACAAGGTCAAGCAGTGGCTGTGGTGATTCGCCCGCATAAGAGTCAACGCTGAGCACCGCAAACTCCTCGCCCTTCAGTGAAACATTCAGGATTTCAAACGGCACATCCTCTGAGGCCTGCCAGTCGTCCGAGAAATATGCCTTGAGTTTTTTGCCGTCAAAAAACGCGTGCACGTTTTCCGCATCAGTTGAAAACGCCATTGACAAGTCAGCGTATGGTTCTGCACCAGTCAGGTACAATCCAATCGTTGTGTCCAAAACGTCAAGCTCTTCGACCTTGTCCTGCTGAGGGACAAATGCATAATCTTTTTGGACTTCAACAGAGACTGAGTCTTTTATGTTCAGCGTGATTTCTGCCTTGCCGTCGTTTATCTTGTTGCAGACAAAAAGGTCAAGCGGATTATAGGTGCTTGGCGTGAACTTGTCCGTAATGTCTATTGGCACATTTATTTCCGTGCACGAAACTGCGGCGATGTCAAGTGAAATTCCAAGCACTTCAACCTCGCCGGAGTTAAGGCTGGAACAGTCGGTTGACTCATTGCCGTGGCCGCCGCAACTGTCTGCGCGCGTTTCGGTTTCCTGCGAACCGCTAAACATACCGATTAACTGCATTATCATCTGAGGTAGCCCGCCACCGCCTCCCCCGCCTCCGGCTCCACCAATCAGGGACTGGAAAATCCCCCCAATGTCCCCGCCTCCTCCGGAACCAGAGCCTGAACCTCCAGTGGAACCCGGAGAACCCGACCCCCCTGTAGGCAAAAACTGCAGGCCTGTTGATGAAAGCACGACCAAGGGCGTGGCGGTTCCGCCTGCTTCCTGAGTTGAAGCCTGTGAAGATTCAGCTGGCTCGTCTTGCGGCACCGGCCCGGTTTCCGGGATGCCGATGTATTCATCATGCACCTTGAAATACCCGCCGTCTTCAAAAGTCACACCGGTGATTTCGACTTTTTCAATGTCTGTTCCCAAAAGCAATTGTTCTGAAAGCAGGTTGCTTGAACCGCACTCATCACATGTCCAGTTTTCCGCGTCGCCAAGCATCTGGGAATAAAGTTCAAGCAGGACCATAAACACCATTGGGATTATGACTTGCGGCTTCATGCAGAGTGCCTTTGCGGCAAAGCAGACAGCGGCAAGTTTTGTCACTACCTCAAACAGCGCCTTTTGCGCGGTTTCTTCCTCGTCAATCTGCACCGGCGCAGTGTCCGGCGCAATAACTGAAAGCATTACAGAGCGCGAGTCCTGCCCCATTTCTGCAAGCGTTCCATTGATTGAAGAGGAAACCTTGAAGTCCATGTTCGGGTAATTTCTCTGGTTGAGAGAATCAAGCACCGCGTTCTCTGTTCCAAGCAATAGCTTTGGGTAAAACGCGTCACGCACAAAAACCGCGCACTTGTTTGACAAAATGCTTCCATCGCGGGGAAGAATGTTGAAAGAAGTCTTTGAAAGCGAATAGCACGACAAAGCGCCGCTTGAAGGCGGTGTGACAATCACGCTTATTCTTGCAGTGTCCCGAAATTCTTTGTCGGCAGAAAACTTTGACTGGACAAAAAGAGCATACTCGCCAATCAGTTGGTCGGCGCTTAAGCGCAGCTCAACTTTCTGGTTTTGCGAAAGCGTAAAACTTGGCGAAGCCGAATCGCTGATTGTTGCAAGAGTTGAAAGGTTTTCAAGTGTAAGCGGGTCTGATGCAGCTTTTTGGAAAATGTAAACGTCAACATCTCCCGGGCAGTTTCTTGACTCGATTGAAAAGTTTCTTTTTTGGCCGTGAATCATCCTTAGCTCAAGCACAGAGTCGTTGATGCCGTCATTTACAACAATGCATTCAGAAGCCCTTCCGCCGGGACTGAAAGAAGGCACGCCGCTTTTGACCTCGATTGATTCAATGTTTGAGTCGCGAAAGCCAAAAGCCTGCACCAAAAGGTAAACATTTGTGTCCGGCTCAACAGGCGGGACCTCAAGCACAAACAGGCCGTTGTTGCCGTCAGCAGTTGAAACCAAAAACGGCTCGGTGAATTCCTTTGACTTGCTGAGTTTTATCACGGCGCGGTTGACCGGGTTGTTTGCCTCGTCTGACAGGTTCACGCTTAGATAACTGTAGACGCCTGAAAAAATTTCTTTTGGCTCAACTGAAACTTTCAGGATTTTTTTTGGGACAACATTGAAAAAAATTGACGAATTGCTGTCAGGTTCAGGCACTGAAAGCGAAGCCGTAAACTGCACAATCGGGTTTTCAGACAATGCCTGGATGGTTACCGGCGCGCCCTGAAAGCTTGTAAGCGGTTCAAGCAACGGAACCTGCACGCTTGCGGGGTTGATTGAAATGGCGGTTGTTGAAAGCGCGTCCACAAAACCCAAAGTGAAATTCGAGTAGGTTTTTCTCTGCTTTGACCAGTTAAAAATGAGGTATTCAAGCGAATAAGTGCCTCCTTGAATCAGTTCCTGTGAACTTCCAGGCGCCATTTCCTTTTTTTCAGTAAAATGCAGGCCAGTTGTGTCACTCAAAGTGAAGAAAAACCCAAAAGTCGGGCAGCGAGGCGGCCCATCAGAGCAGACAATCGGCTGGCCAAGGCCAAAGCTTTTCAGGTAAAGCCCGCTTGACGGCTTTCGCACAGTATTCTGGTTTTGCACAGCCTTTGCGCCAAAACGTGCCTCAAGATTTTCTGAATTGGAGGCAGTTGACCTGACATACACCTTTACCAAAAACTCGTAAACCCCTCTTGAAAGGGCGCCAAACCGCAGGTTAAGCTGTTTTGCGTTCCCGTTGATTGGATCACATGCCGCAAAATCATCTGATTGATTATAGCAGCCGGAAAAAACCGCTTCGATTCCTGAAAGCGGGCGCTCAACTCCGGTGATTACAAAGTTTGAGTCAACAGAAGACAACTGGCTTTGCAGGCCTGTCCTGACCACGCTTTCAATCCCGCTAAAGCCGTCTTGCGGGACAAGCAGGTTGAATTCAAGGAAAAAAGATTTGTCTTTTGAAAAACTGTTGGCCGGCCTTTTTGCCTCGTCGTCAAGCACGCGCGAAAGCACCAAGTCAAAAGAAGGGGCTTCAGATTCCCGAAACAAAACAACGTCGACGTTTTTTGTCGCATTTGGTGTTAGGAAAATTCGCCTTGAGAAAAAGGGCAAAAAACCACTTGAAGAAACTTTTACATAGATTGCTTTGTTCCATGGAAGAGAAAACTTTTCCGTCTCACCAGCCGAGCTTGTGATTTTTTCTGAAAGCACTTCGTTTGAAAGAACGTCAATGACCTGGACAGTTGCGTTTGAAAGTTTTGTTGCATTCTGGTCAAACACAGCAACTTTCAGGAAGCCCTGCTTTAGCACAAGCTCTATGCCAAGTTCAAGTACCTGCCCCGCTGAAAGCACGCCGGTTCTGGATTCTGCAAAAGCGGTTTTTGTCTCAACTGCTGCCTTATAGCTTCCGGCAGGCAGGTTGGAAAAAACCTTTGAACCGTTTGAGTCAAGAGTGCCTTCAAGGAATACAAAATTGTATGCGAGGTTTTTGAGAAGGATTCTTTCAACGCTTACTTTTTCACCTTCGGCAGAAGAAACTTTTACGCGCACGCTTCCGGAATTAAGCGCGGTTGCCTTTTCTATTTCAAGGATTTCCGGAGTGCTTGAAAAACTGTCAACAGGCTTGAGGCCCGGAAAAACTTTTGCGACAAATTCCGCGTGCGTGACAAGTGCCACATAGTTTTTTTGCTCTTCAAGGTTGGAAAAAGAAACCTCGCCCAAAGAAGAAGTTGTTTTTTTGTCGTGAAGGATGTTTCCGTCAAAAAGAAAGACAAGCGCGTTTGCTACAGGCGAATCGTTTGAGGAATCCACGACTTTTATTTTCAGCAGGTCTTTTGCACTGGAGTTTTTTTCAAGCTCTATCTTGACTGCCTTGACAGCATCTTCTTCAAGCTCGAATTCATCGCTGTCAGCAGACTTGTACTGGCCGCCGGCCAGGTCAATTGCGCGCAAAAAATACTTGCCGGGGTTTGCCTCAAACGAGTAAGCGCCGGAAGAGTTTGTCCTTCCGCTGTTCACTTCTTTTTCCACCGGAAAAACGCTTATCAGGCGAAGAAGTATTTCAGGCACGCCGTCCTGGGACTGCTTGTCCACAACGCGGACAGAAATGTCTGCAGTTGAAAAAATGATTGTGGCAGACTCGAGCTTGAGCTGGTTTTTTGTGGCGGCAAGCACCTGTGTTTTTTCCCTAAAACCCTCACTTGAAACAGTTGCAGAAATGCCCGCGCATTCAGGGGAATATTTTATCTCAAATTCCTGGCCGTTTTCCACGCGCACGCTGCTTGAACCTGCGCCAAAAAAACCTGAAGCGCAGGAAAAGGTAACGATTGCAGGCTGCGAAAGCACATCGCCCTTGTCGTCAAGAATTGTCAAAAACTTTGACTGCAACTGAGGGGGCGACTTGACAAGCAATATTTCGTTGACCGAATCGGTCTTGGCAATTATTGTTGAGGAAAAATCGTCAAAGCCTGAAAGCTGTGCAGAAATTTTTACGTTTGGAGAGGGAAGCGAAATGCGGATTTCGCCAAAGCCATCAGACTCAAGAGTCTTTGAGACTTCCCCTGAACCAAATTCCACTTGAACGCCCGAAAGCGCTTCACCATCTCCGCCTAAAACTTTGAAAGAGTATTCTGGCGCTGAAACAAAAGAAAAAAGAAAAAAGCCTAAGCCAAGGATAAGCAGCAAAACTACAACGCCAAAAACAACAAGGCTTGGGACAACCTTGTCGATTTCATCAATCACGCCGTAGACCGGGATTTTTTCGTTGACCTTGTCTAGGAAAGAATACCATTTTTCCTCCATTTGTGAGTAAAATTCTTTTATTTTTTCAGTCAACCCCATTCAAAAAATTCTCCTTTTCTTACCGGGCAGTGCAGACCTGCAAATCGCCAAACGCGCCATCGGTCATCTTTTTTTCCACGGTTTTCTGCAGGATATAGTTTTCATTGAACCATATTTCAAGGGAAGAGTCATTGTGGAAAATGCAGAAATCGCCCTGCGCCGGGTTGGCTGACGTGTCTACAGTTGAAGTCTTTACCTTTGCCAAAAGGTCTGACACTGAATTGAATGCGCCTGACGGAACCTCGTTTAAGGTAATTGATGCGGTGCCGAATCCAGTGTTCCGGAAAGAGCCAAAACCGATTCTCAAATCATCGCAAGCTGTTGAAAGAGAGTAAAGGCTATTTGGAGTGTACAGCACACTTCCAAGGACAATTGTTTTGTCTGCCTGCACAATGCCTGGGCTTGCATTGAACTGGAACCCGTAAGCGGTCCCGCTGTTTTGCCCGATTGTAGGATTAATGCTGCAGGAAACCGGCGCAAAAGTGCCTGACTGGTTTGCCGCAGCATTTCTTGGAAGGAGGCCGCCTTCAAACCCGCCGCAGCCAGGAATGTCCGAAGCGATGCCGTCCCAGAAGCCAAAGCTTGGCCCGACCGAAACGTAAGCGTTCTGGGTCGAAATTCCAAAAAATCCTTCGGCCTGTGTTTCGCCTGCTGCATGCGGAACTTTCATCAGCACAGGTGTCGCATAGCCCGGCGTATAGAAAAGGTCAAAGTTTAATTCGTCCCTTTTTACAAGCCGCATTGCTGCCCCGCGCGTAAGCGACTCAGGTGCAGCGTTAAGCTCGGTCAAAGCAGTGTTTGGGTCAACCAGGGTGACATTGACGTTGTACAACGCGTTGCTGTTGTTCTGCGAAAGCCAGGACTTCATTTCCTGCGCCCCCGGACCAAACAGGTTAATCTCGTGGCCGGAAAACCCGACACCGTATCCGTCGCGGTGGAATTTTGTTTCAGTTCCGACAACTGTTTTTCCAATCGGCCCGTCAAACGGCAACATGTACAAAAAGTTGTCAAGGCTTGGCTGTGCCTGCAGGAGTTTCAGCTTCACGGTTAAGACCGCGCTTGGCTGGCTGTTTTGCATAAGCGTGCCCAATATTCCGGGATTGAATGCGGGCACAATCTGGACTTCATAAAACCCGGTTACCGGAATTATTTTTCGCGCCACGTTGGAAGAAGCATCACATGTGACGCCCTGAATTCCCGGTGTAGGACAGGTTACCTCAAACAGGATTTTTCCCTGGCTCACATATTGTTCAAGATTAAACTGCGCGCCAAAAAGCTCTGACGGAATCCCCGCTCCAAGCGCGCCCTGAGAATCCCTTGCCCACGTCATGAAGTCGGTCAGGAAATCCGCTCCAAAACCGTCTTTTATCAGCCACGCGTTAAACTTGCTTTCATTCTGCTGCCATTGCGTGTAATGTGAGCCCGGCATGCTCAAAACCCTGTTCAGGGTTTGCTGCGACAACTGCACCGCATCACAGTAAACAAAATTTGGATTTGGCGAACCGTTAACGTTCAACGGGCTGCATAACGACTTGCCTGTATCCCACGACCAGTCAAGCTTTCTCCGCGTGGCATCAACCGCAAAGCTTCCAGACGCGCCCTCTTTTCCAGCAGGGCCATAACAGACAGACTCCTCGCCTGCCTCAAGAATGACGTGGAACTTCTGTGTCTGAAGATTGGACAGGTCGGTTTCCTGAACGTAGTCTGAAAATGTTCTGGCAAAATCCGAAAGATTACTTGTTGAAAAGTTGCCTCTTTTTCCGCCAACACTTGAAAGGAAATAATCAATTGCCTCCACTAAATCATTTGAACTGCTGCTTCCGCCTGGCCAAAAATTTTTTATGTTAGACTCATAGGCCCTGTTACCTGGACTAAAATAAAACAAAATGTCGCCGTACTCTGACTCTGCGGCCAGAACTTCCTGAATGAGAAGGTCAACTGCTTCTTTCTCATTTGGCGCGTTTGGAGGGATGGGCACAGTCACTTCAGGGCTAAAACGCCAGCCAGGCGCGCCGCTTTCAAACGTGCCAGTCGGGTCGCTTGTTGCAAAAACCACGATTATCTTTCTCGTGCTTTCCGGGGCAAACTCATTAGAAGCAATGTATGCGGGTGCAATTCCTGTATCCCTGAATGCCCTGATTAAGTTATGCAGTTTTGGAGCCCATGCTTCATATTGGTTATCAAGGCAATCAGTGGAACCGGAAGCTGGCGGCACCGTCCCTGACCCCTGCTCTAAAGTGATTTGAATGGTAGGTAAAGAACCCGCAATTGCTGTAGCGTTTGCTGTATATGTCTGCAAGCCCGAACCAGGGGGCGTGACCGTAAGAACGTATGTCTGGCCCAGAGTAAGTGCGTCACTTACACCAACAACAGCACGCCCACTACGATTTGTAAGCCGGCTTGACTGAACTGTTCCGCCTGAAGTATATTCAACCAAGGCCCTCTCTACCGGAGAACCTGAGCTGTCTTTTACAATTACCTGCGGCATTGTATCCACGTCTATTTCAGGCGATGATGATGAAGCGGCCGATGAACATTGACCGTCACTGGTTACATTGCCTATTTTATCATACCCTGCAACCCAGTCCGACCAGGGAACCATTCCGCTTATTCCCGCTTCAGCGCACACAGGATGCCATGGTGTAGCCGTAGGATAGTCCATTGAAAAAACTTTTATGTCGACCTGGTTGCCGTTAACTTCAAATAACTGCCTAAGCCCCCCCTCATCTATTAAATCACATATTCTAGAGGGTTGTTTCGACTCTACTAAAAATATTATCTGGTAGTTTTGTCCGGTCTGCTGGAATGACTGCAGAAGGGTTTTTCCATTTATGTCCGCATCGGGGTTGTCTGTCACGTTGTCAAAAAGACCTGGCGTCAACGGGTTGAATTTGAGTTCAACCGCAAGGTTTGAAGTTGGCGGAATAAAAACATTTGGCGGCGAGCCTGCAGTCCATCCGTCCACTGAGACGCGGAACTGTTCATAGCCTTCCTCAATACAGTGGCTTAAAAGAGTGCTTGGCGAGCCCTCGATTCGCTGGCTTTGCCCGGTTGCGTACACGCTTGCGTCAACCAGTGCATTGCAGTCAGGAAGCGTGAGTTGCAGGTCAACTGCCTGGACAAGCAGTGTGATGTCAAGCCTTGCATAGTCCTGCGCGTTGTTGGCGTTCACATGGTCTGTGACAGACAAAACCGCAGGCGTGTCATTGAGGAGCTGGAAGTTTTCTACATTGAACGCAATGTTTTCTGTGGTCGGCGTGGCTGTCCCGGTTGCCCTTGCAGTGATTGTTTCATGGTCGCCGGTAAGCTCTACAGTTATCCCCGGAGTTGTTGCAAACTGTGTCAAAGGAGTCACATTTGTCACAATAAAGTTCACAGCGAAATCTGCCGGCTGGTTCTGCCAGTTGTCAAGATAAAGCGTTCCTGCCGAACCCATCTGGGAGATTGTGTTAATGGACTGGGGTACCGCCAAGTTGCCATTGATTACACCGGGCACTGGCTGTGCCGGCCCAGTTCGGGTAACTCCATTTGCCGTGACACTCATTTTGTACTCAAACTGAATGCTTCCAAAAATGTCCGCTATCTGCATGTCAATGCATGCAGTTCCTGTTCCGGTGCCGCAGGTTGAAATCCCGACTTTGGCGTACTCGGCGCTGTTCACCGGCGGTACTGGCAGGCACCTGTTTTTTACGAGAGCGCCTTGCTGTCCGGTGCCGGCAATAAGGCTGACGTCAAGGGATGCCACGCCGTCTGAAATCAGGCAGCTTGAAGCGTCAGAGTTGCACAGGTTAAAACAGTATCCGTTTGCTACCGTGCCACGGAGCTTGAACACCCTGATTGTGTCAATTTTTATCTCGCCAAGCGCTGCCTGCGAGGCCAAATGGCCTGTGAGCCGAAACCTGTACTCGCCCGGGCAAAGCTCGGTATCGTTAACAGTGCCGGGGCAGGCACCATTTGAAATATCAACTTTGTAAGTTCTAGAGCTATTTGGTAGAATCGGCATTGGGTCAGTAGTAATTTCAACAGACGGAGTTGCAAAGTTCATAACTTTTATTCCGCCTGAAAGTTCCGAGTCAACAATTTTGAGGAAATTTACTGTAAGAGATTCTGAACAACCCGTAGTTGAAACGGTAAATGTTTTTGGGCTTACTTCACCTGCATTAAATGTCAAAGTTGTAGGACTGACCGTGACGCAGTCAAGGTTTCCGGGACCGGCAAACACTAGCGCGCTTTGGACAGGCAACTGAGCAATAACACTTGGATAAGAAGCGATGTTCACCTGGAAATAAACAATTGAATTTTCCGCACCGGCATTATAGTTTGAAAACGTCGCAACGCCGCCCGGAACCGATGTTGTCGTGCAGTTTGTTCCCAAGGTGCAAGAATAGTTTGTTGGCGCGCTTTCTCCCGGGCCCCTTGGCTCCATAATAACCTGCGCGCCCTGCACGGCTTGGCCTGAAATCGAGTCAACCACAGTAAGCGTAATCGTGTTACCAGTCGAGCCTGCAACAAGAAAACTCGGACTGACCGTGATTGCCATTGTAGCAATCGGGTTGACTGCAAACGTGAAAACCTTCCAGTCGTTTCCGTCAATTCCTGTGCCTTCAAGGAAAAAGTTCACGTCAACGAGGTTTGACTGGGCAAGCGGGTTAACGGAAATGTTTGCAAACTCCCGCGGAGGCTGAACACCTGCTCCAAAGCTGAAACCCGCAGGATTAGCAGTGTAATTTCCACTCTGTGGAAAACCGATTACAGGTGAAGGAGTAGAATCTTTTAGCTTAAACGTAAGGCTTGAATAGGACTGTGAGGAATTCAGCTTGTACACTGTTGCCTTCATCGCGTAATCCTTGCCCATTGTCAAAGTGTAATTGACATTGTCGTTTGTGTAAGGAATCACTGTCGTTGTTCCTGTTTCAGTGATTTCTGCCGTAAAAGCAAAGTCAGGACAGTTTGCGCCAGTGCACTGGACCGGCAAGTTTACCTGGAACTGCTGGGACTTAAGCCCGCTTGCCGGGTCTGAATGCGACTCACTGAAAACATCACTTGTCTTCATTGCGAATTTTGCGGTCGCAGTCTGCTGGCCTGTCAGGTCAGGAATGTTCACGCGGACAAGGAAAGTGTAAAACTGTGATGCCACATTGTTGAATGAGACAAGCAATTGCCTTGTGGCGGCACTTGTATTATTGTTTGAAGGGCAGGGGGGTGTTCCAGTTGGGTCTGAATCATTTACGCAATCATAATAGTTGAGCGTAAATGCGGTGCCTGCAAAGTTTGATGACAAAATATTCATCAGGTCCGGGTTTTCCGTGCGGACAACTGCCTTGTTGCCGGAAGCCGTGTTTGGGGGAACGAACATGCGGAATTTCAGGTCATATCTTTGGTTGTCTACGAGTATTCCTGTAACCGCGTTTCCGCTGCCGATTTGCTGTATCTGGACAAACTCTATAAGCGGGTTGCCGCCTGTCTGTGCCGGCAAAAGCGTAACGTTTATTGTCTGGTTGACATCAGCAATTATTTGTTTTACTTCCGTCTGCATTGGCGCAAAATTGCCTGCAGTCACAACCGCGTAAACATTGCTTCCGGCAGAAAACATTTTCACGGGCGTGTTTCCATTGTTGGAATTTGTGTCCGCCTGGTCAACCAAGCTTGCATTTGGGTGAAGGTAAAACTTCACGTTTGCGCCGCCGACATTGTTTCCGGAAGAATCAACCGCATGAACTGAAAGCCCGCCGTTTGCCGCTGAAAGGTTTATCACAAGCGTGACAGTGTTTCCTGCAGTAACGGGCCTTGTAAGGGAGGTTCCGCGCTGGCTACCGTCCTCTGTTTCTGCTTTTGCATAATAGTTTCCCGGCGGCAGGTCCTCAAACCTTTTTGTCCCGTCTGTCTCGGTGAATCCAAATGCTATCCCAAAATTGAAGTCAGGGCTATACAAGCCGACATATGCGTGGTTCACTGCCCCGCTTGAGCCTGTTACCTGCACAACTGCATTAGAAGAGTTCGAAGCGGTTGAACGCGTGAGTTCCACAACTACCGGCGTTGAAGAAGAAGAGCTAACAAGCTGCGGGTTGTTTTGTGCTTTAAGCAAATAGTCAGCGTGTGACGCAATAAAGCCATAATCGCTTGTATTGTTGAGGTTTGGGAATGCAACAAGGCCTTCCGCGTCAGAAACCTTGCTTCGTGAATCAGGACGGTCGTTCACCACAATAAACACCGTGACCCCTTCAATCGGGTCATCAGTGGAAGAGTCCACAAATTTCAGGAAAAGCTTTTTTTGCTCCCCTACAAGAACGTCAAGCGAAACCGTGACTGAAGCCTGCTCGTCCTGCAATACTTGAAAAGTGGAACTTGAACCATCCTCAAATCCTTCTGCCTGCGAAACTTCGGCAGTGTAAGAGCCTACAGTAACGTCCTCAAACAAGGCAATGCCTGAAGAATTTGTCGTCTCTGAACCTGCAACGCTTCCGCTTGACTTGAACAGGGAAACAGTTGCGCCTTGAATCGGGTCGTCATCTTCAGCGCTTTTGACCGTCACTTTCACGCTTCCTTTCAGTTGCTCCGCGGAAGTAAGGGTAATTGTTAGCACGCCTCCCGCGCCAAAGCTTGCGGTTGCCTCGTCAAAGCCTGTTGCGTTCACGCGCACAGAAGGGGTCCCGCAGTTTTCAGGAAAGGGCACATCGCGGGCAATTCCGTTAGTGATTGTGCGCGGGGACGGAGGAATAGCGTTTGGGTTGCTGCACCCAAAAGTCAGAGTTGCAGTCCTGTCAAACAGCCTTCCGTTGAAGTAAAGCTCGATTGTTTTCTTCACATAAGTTAACGGTTTTAGCGTAAGCGTGATTTCATTCACTTCGTCTGCAAGCAACTGGACTTCCTCGGAAAATTCCGCATACCCTTCCTTTGCTGCGGAAAAATTCACAAGCGAATCAGGCAGGCGCAATGAAAAAGCGCCAGAGGAATCGGTTGTGGCATTGAATGTTTTTCCGCCCGCAATTAGGATAACGTCAACGCCTTCAAGCGGGATTCCGTTTGGGTCAACTACCTTGAACCTGTATTCTTTTTCCGCAGGCAAAATAAACGGCAGGCCCACAAACACAAGCAGACCGATGATAAGCAAAAGCAAAATCGAACTGAAAAGATAAAAACTTGGAACTACTTCGTCAATCGGGTCAATGACTTTGTAGATTGGAACGTGCTCGTCTATCCTGTCCAACAGGCCGTACCATTTTTCCTCAAGGGTTGCCAAAAGCCCTGCCTTTGGCTGCTTTTCTTTCCCGATGAAACTCGCATACTCTGAAGGCTTTGACTGCTCTTCATTTTTTTCCTGTTCCGTGCTTTTTTGGCCCCCAAAACTTTTTTGCTGGCCCGCACTTTGCTCTGCTTGGTATGAATTTTCTTTTGGCTTTAAAAAACCGAAAAACCCTTTTTTCCCCTCAATCGGTTTTGCCTGCGCGTCAGATTTTTTCTCATCTTCAATTTTTGGAAAAAAAGAAACAGGCTGCTCTTTTTTTTCAATTTCACCAGACAGCGTTTTTTTGAATTCTTCAAGCTTTTGGGAATCCTGGTTTGCTGGTTTTTCAGGAACAGAACTGTTCCCTGAAGCCTTGAAGTTGATTATCTTCCGTATTTCCTCAAGTTTGCTTTTGTCCGGAATCTTGTCTTTGAGCGAAGCCATCAAATAACACGTTTTTTGCTGAAATTCCCAGTATAATTTGATTATATTGTAGTATTAGGTATTTTATATATCTTTTTGTTATTTTATTAAATATGCCAGCCGCAAGCTTTAGAAGAGGCACAAGGGCACATCCAATACCCCCTTCAGAACGGCACGTTGTTTATGCAAAAAGCACCCAAGAAGTAGGCGGAAAGGCAGTAACCAAAAGAGAATTTGCAAGGGCAGTTACTGTTTACAACAGGTATGTTGCGCAGTACCAGGGAACTACTTTTAAAATCCAGGATTTTATAAGATTTTTAAGGGCAGTAACCCCTGACAGCACAATTGAAAAGATAGCCACAAAAACAGGAAGGGACCCCCTTACTGTAAAACATATACTTTTAGCAGGCGGTATTCGCACACAAAAAGAAATCACCAGAGTAAGATATGCCCAAGCAGCCCGTTCAATGATGGCCGAATCGCAACTTGGAGGAGTACTAGAGGCTGAAACAGTTAAACGCTTGCATGACCCGACAAAATCTCTTGCAAGAATTGCGCGCGAAGTAGGCATCAGCAGACAAATCGCAGCAAGAATAAACAGGGCGCATAAAATCAGGGTCGACCCCCACAATTTTGGAAATAAAGCACACCAAACAACAAGAAATGTAGCCAAAAGAAAAGAGATAGAAAGTTTATTAAAAGAAAGAACCCGCGAAGGCCAATACAAGTATACTGCAAGAGACGTCGTAGATATTACTGAAACAAGCAGAGGAATGGTTGACAGAATTGCAAAATTAGCTAGAGGGAAAATGAAAGACAACGAAAGGCCGTTGGCACCATCTATTGCTGAATCACGCAGAAATACATTTATAGAACGCGCACTCAAGCACACATTTGCCCCGCGAGAAAGGATTGCACAAAAAGCACTTGAAAGAGAAAAACGATTCGGGGGAAAGCTATCATTGCAAAGCATGAAAGATTTCACAACAGTAAAAATAACAGAACTAAAAAAACAAAGAAAGTTAAAAGGCCGAAGATTTTTTGAAACTATGGCAAATGAAGAAAAAGCAGGAAATGCCTTTTGGAAGAACCCCCAGCCAATAAAAACAGTTAATTTTATTCTAATATCCAGAAGACTTAAAATGCCTGTTTATTTTGTGAGAAAAATTTTTTTAGAACAAATGCCAATATGGGCGGAGAGAATGTTTGAAGCAGACAACAGCGACATCTATGAAATTTCCGAAAAAACCGGCCTGCCGATTGACAGACTTGAAGAAATGAGAAAAATTGTCTGGAGAAGAAAATTTCACGAAAAAGAATAAATTTTAAGTTCCTTCCCGCCACGAATGCATGTACTTTTCCTGCTCTTTTGAGAGCCTGCTTATCCTTACGTTTAAGGCATTCAATTGAAGCAAGGCAATCCTTTCATCAACCTCTTTTGGAAGCACGTGAACAGCGGGAGAAAGCCTGTTTTTTGCCCCAAACTCAAGGGCAAGCGCCTGCCCGCAAAAACTCATGCTCATGACCTCACTTGGGTGCCCTTCTGCAGCTGCAAGGTTTACAAGCCTTCCCTGCGCACACAAAAAAACCTTCCGGCCGCTTGGCAAGACAAACTCTTCCAAAAAAGGCCTTATCTGCCGAGAACTTTTGGCGCCCTTTGACAAGGACTCAACGTCTATTTCCACGTCAAAATGCCCCGAGTTAGCCAAAATAACACCGTCTTTCATTAATGAAAAATGTTCTTTTGCAACAACGTGCTTGTTTCCAGTAACAGTCACAATAATGTCTGCTTCCTTTACTGCTTCTTCAATCGGCATGACATCAAAACCGTCCATTTTTGCCTGAAGAGCGCGGATCGGGTTCACTTCCACAACGCACACGCTTGCGCCCATGCCGCTTGCACGCGCCGACACTCCCTTGCCGCAGCTTCCATAACCGCAAACAACAACGCGCTTGCCTGCAACAAGAACATTTGTCGCGCGCAAAATCCCGTCCCACGTGGACTGGCCGGTCCCATAATAATTGTCAAACAAATGCTTTGTCTGGTTGTCATTCACAGCAACAACCGGGTACTTGAGCGCATTGTCTTTCTCCATTGCCTTGAGACGGATTACACCAGTTGTTGTCTCTTCCGTTCCCGCAATCACTGTGTCAAGCAGCTCTGTTCGCTTTAGATGGATTTCTGACACAAGGTCGCACCCGTCATCAACAGTAAAATCCGGCTTAAAGTCAAGAACTTTGTTGAGGAACTCATAATATTGTTCCTTTGTTTCGCCTTTGTGCGCAAAAACATTCACGCCCTCGCTTGCCATTGCCGCGGCAACATCATCCTGCGTGGAAAGCGGATTGCACCCTGTGATAGCGACCTTTGCCCCGCCCGCAATAAGAGTCTCCACAAGCACCGCGGTCTCTTTTGTGACATGTAGTGCAAGGCCAATGGTTTTCCCCTTGAACGGCCTTGTTTTCTCAAACTCTTTTTTTACCTCAAGCAGGGCCTTCATCTGCCCGCGGGCAAACTCAATGTTCTTTTTTCCCTGCTCTTTTAGCTTCAAGTCTTTTACGTCAAACGGCATAAGTAAAACTTCCTAACGCGTTTTTTTAAATGCTTTTGGGGCAAAAATGAAATCATTGTTTTGAAGACAGGACAACCAAGCCATTGGAATCGTTGTGGCCTGAGGGATTTGAATCACCGGTTGGTTATTTTATTTTTTAATTCGCCTGTAAGCAGTACTTCGATGTTGGACAGTCAGAACAAACAGGGTATTGCCGGGCAGTTTCTCGAAAAACACACGGTAAGAACCCACACGGTATTTCAGGCCCTGGGATGCTTCTACTTTTTCAAGATACAATACATTATTCTGGTTAGCCCAGCACACTTTTTCATAAATGCGTTTGGCCAGTTGTTTTTCGAGCTTTTTCAGGTCTTTTTTGGCCTGTGCAGTCCAAACAATATCAAACTGCATTCAGAAACCCATTTCGTGCGCCAGTTGTCTGGACGAAAAAACGCGTCCGGCCGCAATGTCTTTTTTGGCGGCCGCAATGGCCTTTAACGTGGCGGCACTTAATTCAAACTTTGATTCGTCCCCTTGTTTGGCGCGGTATACCAGTTTCTGGATAACATCCTCATACGTTTCCCGGTCAAACTCCTTAAACCCGTCAAGCTCCTTTTTCAACACCTTTGAAACCACAATAGTCGAACTATCGCTCAATATAATCACCTATATCCAAATATACCAGAAAAGAAGTTAAAGCCAACCCAAAACAGAAAAAGAAAAAAAGGCTTTTTTTCACCACGCCAAACCCGTTTTGCGCTTTTCAATTTCTTTTGGCGTAAAACAAAACGGTTCAACATCCTGCCCAACCGGCCCATCTATTAGTTCAAGGATTTTATCAATTCTGTCCCGAAAAGAAACCGGCTCAAATTTCACGCCGGGGCCCACAACAACTAGTCAGACAGTCTAGAAAAACTTGCTGACAGGCAATAAGCCTATTATATCTATCCATCTCACATTGACTGCTATCAGTTCCAGTCTGAATGCAGTCACTCCAAAGAGATTGGGCATTATTTTGGCATGTGGTTCTAACATCAGTACATTCACCCATACAAGGAGGTGGAGTTAATGATCCAGGGCACTGCAGTGGTACACCCCGAGCCCACGACCTAAAAGTTTCCCCTGTCAGAGAATCCTCCTCTTTTGGCGCAAAATTTGCCCCAAAATAAAAAGAAACAAAAACTATTGTCAAAAGAACCAGAAAACCCGAAAAAATCACGGCCTTTGGAACCGGTTTTTTGCCATCTGTTTCGCCCAAAAAAACCACAAAAAAATAACACAGCCCAAGTTTAAAAACATTTCGGGGGCTTGGGGATTTGGTAATTCAAAGCCAAAAATGCATCAACGCCTAAAGTTCCATTCCCGCGATGAAAACCTTTCCTTTGCGATTTTTTTCGCCAGTAAAGTTTCCTCACCTGAAAGTTTTCCTTTTTCAAGCCCTGCACCAAATTCTTTTTCAAACCCAGCCTTCATCGCGGAAGCAACTTTTTCAAAAGAAACTTTTTTTCCAAGCTGCTGTTCAACCGAAGTCACCCGCTGCTTTATGTCAGAAATAAGTTTTCCCTTCATTTTCTCATCAGGAACCTTAAGCAAGTCAAACATTTTGTCCACGTCAACCGAAAGCAAAATCGTGCCATGCTGCAGCACCACGCCGCCACGGCGCGTCTGGGCATTGCCGGAAATCTTTTTCCCGTTCACGACAATGTCGTTGAGCGGCACAAAGCCTGCTTCAAGCCCAAGCTCTTTCAGCCCAAGAACAACGGAGTTGCAGATTTTTTTGTAGGAGTCAATAATTTTTTTCGGCACAACACCCGAGTCTTCAGTGCACACAAAACTGTAAGTGAGTTCAGCGTCATGGAACACTGCTCCCCCGCCGGTGATGCGGCGCACAAAGTCCACCCCAAACTCTTTGCATTTATTCAAATCCACTTCCTGCTCAAGGCCCTGAAAATACCCGATTGAAATCGCTGCAGGCTTCCACCCGTAAAAACGCACGGTCGGGATTCCGGTCTTTTTTGCGGAAAGCATTATTGCCTCGTCAACCGCCATGTTGAATGCAGCGCTGGAGCGGCCGTCCTCAATAAAACGAAAGTTCATTTCTGTTCACCCCGTGCCATCAAAAGAGCAGTTGCAAGACCCTGCGAACTCAGGCCGAAAAATTCAAGCGAGTTCTTTTTTTGCGCGACATCAATTGCATTCACCAATTCTTTTTCTTCAAGAGTTTTTCCAGAAAGTGTCTGCTCAATTTTTTCAATTCCCTCTTCAGGATAAAGGAAAAAATCGCCAAAGATTTTTACCGACAAAATTTTTTGCCCCTCAAATTCAAGCTGGACCTTGACAAGTTTCCCATCAGGGATTTTGTAGACTGAACTGCCCTTCACGGCATCCACCTGATGACCGGCTCGCGCGCGGCCTTTACTGCATCAAGCCGCCCTATAGGAGTTGTGATTGGCGCGTTTTTCACGACATCGGGGTTTGACTTTGCCTCTTCAAAAATTTTCAGCATTGCGTCAGCAAACTCGTCAAGGGTCTGCTTTGACTCGCTTTCGGTTGGCTCAATCATTATCGCACCGTGAACAATCAGCGGGAAATAAATCGTTGGTGCATGGAAACCAAAATCCAGCAGGCGCTTTGCAACGTCAAGGGTTGTCACACCGTTTGCAAGAGTCTTGTCGCTGAAAACGCATTCATGCATGCATGTGCGGTTGAACTCAAGATGATAAGTGCCTTTCAGGCGCGAAATCAGGTAGTTTGCGTTAAGAACGGCGTTCTCGGAGTTTTTCCGCACGCCTTCAGCACCGTGCGCAAGAATGTAAGTATACGCGCGCACCAGCACGCCAAAGTTTCCGTAAAACCCTTTTACCTTGCCAATCGAGTCCCTGCCTGAAAAATCAAGGAAAAACTTTTCGCCCTGTTTTTCCACGCGCGGGTTTGGAAGGAAAGGGACAAGCTTTTCAGTAACCCCCACCGGCCCCGCTCCCGGCCCTCCACCGCCGTGCGGTGTGGAAAAGGTCTTGTGCAGGTTCAGGTGCATGACATCAAAGCCTGCTTCTGCAGGGCGGGTTTTTCCGGCAATCGCGTTAAGGTTCGCGCCGTCACAGTAAACCAGCCCGCCTTTTCCGTGCACGATTTTTGTGATTTCCAGGATGTGCTCGTCAAATAGCCCAAGCGTGTTGGGGTTTGTAAGCATCAGCGCCGCGACTTCGTGCGACATTTTTGCGCGCAGGTCATCAAGGTCAACGTTTCCGCGCGCATCACTTTTTACCTCGACTGACTCAAACCCGCACACTGTCGCAGACGCAGGGTTTGTGCCATGGCTTGAATCCGTGACAAGCACCTTTGAGCGCTTTTCGCCCTTCTTTTTGAAAAACGCTTTTACAATCATCAGTCCCGTGATTTCCCCCTGTGCCCCGGCTGCAGGCTGCAGGCTCACGCGCTTCATGCCCGTAATTTCACAAAGCATTTTTTCAAGCTCAAACAACAATTCAAGGTTTCCCTGCGACAGGGATTCCGGCTGCAATGGATGCGTTGAAGCAAACCCCTGCAGGCGCGCGGTTTCCTCGTTCATTCTCGGGTTGTATTTCATGGTGCAGCTTCCAAGCGGGTAAAAAACAGAATCAATCCCGGCGTTCTTTTGGCTTAGCCGAGTATAATGGCGCACAACGTCAAGCTCCCCGACTTCCGGAAGAGCAAGGCTGTTTCGTTTCAGCGAGGAATCAATGTAGTTTTTTTTCGGGGCAAGCCTGGATGAAGGGACCTGAAAATTTGTCCGTCCAGGGGAACTTTTTTCAAAAATCAGCTTCACTTCAATTCCTCCTTCAAGGCAGACAACAATGATTCAACCTGTTCATCTGAATTTGACTCGGTGACTGCTACAAGAACGTGGTCCTTTAGCCCTGGAAAATCACTTTCAAGATTGTAACCAAATACAATGTTTTTTGAAAGCAGTTTTTCCTGCACTTTTTTCGCGTTAGGGATTTTGACAACAAACTCGTTGAAAAAACGCGGCTCAAAAGGCAACTGCATGCCTTTGATTTCGGATAATTTTTCGTACAGGTAAGCTGTGCGGGAATGGTTTGCCTCCGCAAGGGCTTTCAGGCCGGTTTTTCCGGCCAAAGAAAGGTAAATCGTTGCTGCAAGCGCGCAAAGCGCCTGGTTTGTGCAAAGGCTCGAGCTTGCCTTTTCGCGCCTGATGTGCTGTTCGCGCGCCTGAAGAGTCATGATGAAACCCTTGTTTCCGCGCGAGTCCTCAGACAGGCCGACGATTCTTCCGGGAAGATGCCGCACAAGGCCCATTTTTGTGGCAACAAAACCGGCATGCGGCCCGCCAAAACTCATCGGAATCCCAAAGCTCTGGGCGTCCCCGACAACAATGTCCGCCCCAAGCTCGCCCGGGCTTTTAAGCAATCCAAGCGAAATGCCTTCAGCAACAACAACTGAAAAAACCGCACCGTTTTTGTGAACGACCTCTCCGATTTCCTTCAGGCTTTCAATGCACCCGAAAAAATTCGGCGACTGAAGAATCACGCCCGCGGTTTTGTCGTCGATTTTTTTCTTCAAATCATCAATTGAAGTCATTCCATTTTTCTGGGCAACCTCGACAAACTCCAAATCGTTTGCATCCGCGTACGTGCGCGCAACTGCACGGTACTGCGGGTTCACGCCAACCGATACAAGTATTTTTTTGCGCCCGGCAATATTTTTGCTCATAAGCACTGCTTCTGCGGTTGCCTCCCCACCGTCATAAGTTGACGCGTTCGCTGCTTCCATTCCGGTAAGTTCGCAGATCATTGTCTGCCATTCAAAAATTGACTGCAGCATGCCCTGGCTGACTTCAGGCTGGTAAGGCGTGTAAGCCGTCAGGAACTCGCCGCGGGAAGCAAGCGCCCAGACGATTGCCGGGACAAAATGGTTGTACACTCCTGCCCCAAGAAAAAAAGAATAATCAAGCGCGTTCGCGTTTTTCTTGCTTAACGTGTAAAGTTTTGCGCGAGTTTCCTGCTCGCTTAATCCGTGCCCAAGGTTTAATTCCCTGCTTAAAAAAATCTGTCGCGGAATGTCCCTGAACAAGTCGTCAATGCTTTGCACGCCGATTGCCTTAAGCATTTCTTTCTGTTCTGCTTGCGTGTTTGATACAAAATCCATTTGAAAAACCGGTTTCAGTGTTTTTGTGATTTCAAGTAATCTTCATACTGTTGTTTTGACATCAGGTCACTCAGCTGTTTTGCGTCAACGATTTTTACTTTAACCATCCAGCCTTTTCCGTAACAGTCCTCGTTTACAATCTGGGGCTTTGACTCAAGTTCTTTGTTGGCTTCCAAAACCTCGCATGAAACAGGCGCAAAGACATCGCTCACGCTTTTAACTGATTCAACAACGCAAAGGCTTTTTCCTTTCTCGGCTTTTTTTCCAACTTGAGGAAGCTCGACAAAAACGATGTCTGTAAGCGAAGCTTGGGCATAATCGGTTATCCCCACAGTCCCCTTGTCGCCCTGAACTACAATCCACTCGTGGTCCTTTGTGTATTTTGCGTTTGACGGATTTTCAACCAAAAACAAAACCCCCTATTTTTTTCGTTTGTAAAAAGGAAGCGAAACAATTGCCGCACGGTATTTTGTCCCCCGCACCTCGATTTGCATTTCTGTCCCCACTTCGCCAAATTCCGGCTTTACAGAACAAAGACCGATATTCTTTTTTAAGGTTGGCGAAGGGCTGCCGGACGTCACCACGCCGATTTCCTGCCCGCCTGCAAAAACCTTGTAGCCGTGGCGTGCAATCGACCGGTCAAGCATTTCAAACCCGGCAAGCTTTCGCTTTAAGCCTTCCTCTTTTTGTGCAAAAATCGCTTTTTTGCCGGCAAAATCCTTTTCTTTTCCTACAACCCACCCGTAACGGCACTCAAAAGGGTTGGTCGACTCGTCCATCTCGCTTCCGTAAAGATTGAACCCTGCTTCAAGGCGCAACGTGTCGCGCGCGCCAAGCCCGATTGGTGCGATGCCATGGCCTTTTCCTTTTTCCAAAAGCAGGCTCCAGATTTCTTTTGCCTTGTTCCAGTCAAAATATACTTCAAACCCGTCTTCACCGGTGTAACCGGAACGGGAAATTATTGAGTCAAAGCCTTCAAGGCTTTTTTCAACTTCCTTAAAATTGTAAAAACCTATTTCACTCAAATCCCACGACACGATTTTTTGCAGGATCTCTTCTGCGCGCGGGCCCTGGATGTCAAACTTTGCAGTTTTTGTGCTGATGTCAGAAACTTTTGCGGAAAATTTTTTTTGCGCGGCAACTTTTTTTATCCAGGCAAAATCTTTTGGCGTGGTTGAAGAATTCACGACAACCATGAATTTGTCATGCCGCATTTTGTAAACCGTCAGGTCGTCAAGTATTCCACCCTGCTCGTTGCAGAGCACGCCCAAAGCCATCTGCCCGATTTTCTGGCTTGAAATGTCGCGCGAAAAAAACCACTGGACAAGGTCAAATGCCTGCTGGCCCTCGACGATGAACTCTCCCATGTGGCAAATGTCAAACAACCCACACGCGTTTCGCGTGGCGTTGTGCTCTTCAATCACATTCGTGTAATAGACCGGCATTTCCCAGCCGCCAAAATCCACTATTGTCGCTCCAAGGCGCTTGTGCTCTTCAAAAAGCGGGGTATGCAAAAGCATGAAAAATCAAGTAGATAACAGGGAAACAATTTTTAAGAAAGACTTCGTTATTTCATGGAATCAACAATGCAGTTAAAGGCACCACCTAAAGGAAGTCGAACTGTGCGAGTCGCAAGACCGCCAATTAGAGGAAATATTGGCCTCAGCCACAGTTTTGGAACCCCAATAAGATATGATGGGCCAGTTGGCGGTTTTGGAAAACTCGTAAGAAACAGGGGAACTAACTCTGGAGCGATTCTTGAGGCTTTCAAAAACAGGAATCTGCCAAAGGACCACATGAGATTAACTGAAATTCAGCTTTCGCCGGCACTAAAAACTTTCATCTCAAGAATGCTTTTTATAAAAGGGCAGGAAATGAAAAGATTTTTTGTGCATGAAATCAATTACCCAGGGACTGAGACTTTGGATGTCATTTTTGTTGTTGAAACATTAAAAAAAGGAGGCAAGCCAATCCTTCAGACAGTAAAAAAACGCACTGAAGGAGAGCACCATGCAACCACTGCAGTTCATCAAAGACTGGAAGCGTTGTTGATAGGCGCGCTTGCTAGAATTCGACCATTTTCCGAAATTCCTTGAACCGTTTTTCAACCTGTTTTCGGGTCGTTTTTTCAAGGGCGCTAATTGAAAAATCCTGTGCATTGATTGAAGCAACCGCTGAGCCGTAAACCATTGCCTTGCGGATATTTTTTTCGTTTATTTTTCCCGCAATTGCAAGAAAGCCCAAAAAAGCCCCTGCAAAAGAATCCCCGCACCCGGTAGGGTCAACGACCTTTTCAAGCGGAAAAGCAGGAACAGAAAAAAAAGAACCGTGCGAAAAAAGCACTGCGCCATGCTCGCCTTTTTTTATGATTGCATACTTTGAGTCAAGCTCAAGGATTTTTTTGGCAGCCTGCACAAGGCTTGGCGTGCCGAAAAGCTGGCGGGCCTCGGCATCATTCATCAGCCCGATGTCAACTTCTTTAATGACTTCCTTCACATTCTCTGGTTCGCGCTCAATGTAGTAATTCATTGTGTCGCTGACAACCAGTTTTGGGCGTTTTTTCATCTGTTCAAGAACCGACAACTGGAGTTTTGGGGAAATGTTCCCCAAAAAAAGAAAATCCGCCTTCCGGTAAGACTCCGGCACAACCGGGTCAAAAGAAGAGAAAACATTCAGGTTTGTTTCAACTGTGTGGGCAACATTCATGTCGTACTCATAAAAACCTTTCCAGGAAAAAGTCTTTCCTTCCCCGACAGTTACTCCCTGCACGTCAACGCCCTTTTTTTCAAGACGCGACAGATTGTGTGCGCCAAAATCAGTTCCGACAACACCCACGACCCCGGTTTTTGCAAAAAGGCCTGCAGCAAGCGAAGAAAAAACTGCGGAGCCGCCAATCACTTTTTCTGCAGCGCCAAAAGGCGTCTTAATCGAATCAAAGGCAATGCTTCCAACCGTGACGATTTTAACCATAAGCAAGTCACCTTTTTTTCAAAAAGCCCAAAAGAAGCTCTGCAAAAACAAGCCCCGCAAATCCCGCGCCAAAGTTGCCCAAAAGAAATTTCAGGCCCGACACAATTGACTGGCTGAAATTCAGGTATTTGAACTGCTCAAAGTCAAACTCGTCAAAGGAAACCGCAACCGCTTCAAGAAAAGACTGCTCAAGTTCTTCCTCTGAAAGCGAAAAAAACAAAACAGTGTTGAGCGCCAAAAAAACAAGAGAAAAAACAAGCACGCCCAAAAAAACAAGTTTTGCCCTTTCCTCAAAAGAGGAAACTTTGTCGCGGAAAAGAAACACTGCCAAGAATGAGGCAAAAAAAGAACTGGCAATTGAAACAAGCAGGAAAAAAAGCACGCCCGGCGAAAGTAGGTCTTCAAAAACAAGCGGTTCAGCCAAAAAAGAAGCCACGCCGTACAGCACAGTGTTGACTGCCGCAAAAAGAAAAACAAAAACCCAGTTTTTTCTAAGCAAAGAAAACACCACTTACCCCCTTCCTTTCGTTCCATTATGTTTTGACAAAATCTTTGACACATCCTTGAATACTCCGGCGATTTCCTTGCCTGCGTCAAGCTCCACGACTTTGGAGGTTTTCCGAAAATAGGACAAAAGAGGCACTGTTTCTTTCCGGTAAATCGACAGCCTGTCTTTTATGACCTGTGGCTTGTCGTCTTCGCGCTGAAAAAGCTTTGCGTTATCATCATCGCACACGCCCGTTTTTTTTGGCCTGGCCTTAAGCCCGTAAACGCGGCCGCATTTGCTGCACTGCCACCTTGAAGAAAGCCGCTCGATTATTTTTTCATCAGGCACAACAAGCTCAAGCACCAGGTCTATTTTCTGGTGCGTGTCATGAAGAATTTTTTCAAGAATCCGCACCTGCTCGGCGTTTCGCGGAAACCCGTCAAGAACAAATCCCTTTTTGGCTTTACTAATGGCGTTTGACAAAACCCGCGCGACAATAGCGTTATCAACAAGCTTTCCTGAACTCAGGATTGGCGCAATCTGGGCGCCCAAAGGAGTCTTTGCAAGAATTTCCTGGCGGAGCAAGTCCCCGGTTGAAACCTGCCTTAGGCCAAACTTTTCCTGAAGAAATCTCGAAACAGTCCCTTTACCGCTTCCTGGCGGACCAAGCAAAACGATGTTCATCAAAACCAACAGAAAAACAATTGGCAAGTTTTTTTAAAGCGTTTGCAAAAAGAAATTGCAAGCACAAAGCAATCATTGAACCTGCTTTGCACGCAAAGTCTTTTTTGGATGCCTAAAAGTGCAGGTTGGTTGCTTGACGTGCAAAATTATTTATATCATGGTTGCTTAGTTATTTCATGGCACAAGAAGTAGAATACCCTCCTGATGCCCATAAAAGAATGGTTGAGGCATTAAAGGGAAAATTCAAACCCACAGTCGTAGTATCTATTGGAACTACTGGCACTATTTTTGGCGAGAGAATTGCAGGTATTTTGGGGGTGCCACACAGAACAATAGTTATTAAAATTCAACCCAAAAAAGCCGGGCTTCTTGCAAAAATAACTCATCGTGAAAGAAAACTTCTTACTCCTTTAGATGAAAAAGTATCACCTTACGACAAAATTTTAATAGTTGATGATAATGCTAAGCAAGGACTTACCCTAAAAGTTGCAAAAAGACATTTAGTTGAAATGGGTGCGAACCCAAAAAATGTCAAATCAGTTGTTTACAGAACAAGCATTAGGGCCTGGCCCACATTTGCAGTTGAAAGACAAACTCCTTTATTTGCAAGTCGAAGAAGAAAAAGAAGAATGATAAAATAGTTTTGCCGCCAATAAAATTTGTTTGGAGTTATTTTCTCTCTAATCAAAATACTTTTTCAGACTTTTTGTGCAACCCATACTTTTCGTGCAAAGCTCATTCAACCAAAAAGTCAATCACGACCTGAATCATGTCAGGAGAGTAATCGCGAAGGTGCTGCTTGTGCAAGACCTTTATTTTCCTGCCAACACCTTTTGCCACCTTACGGACCTTTTGCACAAACCCCACAAAAGGGCTGGTTTTTTGCGCAAACCCATAAAAATGGATTATTCCACCTTTTGGCTTAAGGCACAAAAATGCCTCTGGCAAAAAATCTTCCGCCCCTTTTGGAAGCGGCATCAGCACGCGGTCGCATTTTCCGGCAAGAAGCTTTGGAACTATTTTTTTCACATCCCCTAAAATTGGCTCGACTTTTCCTTCACACCTGTTGAGTTTAATGTTTTCAGCCATGTCCTTGACCGCATGCGGGTTGAGTTCTACCCCAAAAACCTTTTCCACTGGCGAATTTTTCGCCAAAACAATCGCAAAAGGCCCAACGCCCGCAAAAAGCACACCAACTGTTTCGGGTTTTTTTACCGCATGCGCAATTCTCAGGCGCTCTGAGCCAAGGCGCGGAGAGAAAAAAACTTTACCCAAAGAAACGCGGAAAATGCAGCCGGATTCCCTGTACGTTGCAACCGTGTTTTTTTTGCCGGCAATCACTTTCACGGGTTCGACGCGAAAAATACCCTTGTGCGCACCGGTTTTTTTGCAGACAGTTTCAACGCCCTTCTGGGTTTCAAGAAGCGCTTCCCCGATTAATTTCTCTTTTTTTTCAAGGCCTTTTGGGATTTCAACAATTGCGATGTTTCCAACCAAATCAAATGCCCTGCCTGCAAGCGCTAACTCTTTTTTAGACAGCTTTTCTTTCAATGCCTCTTTTAGCGTGACGTGTTTTGACTGTTTTTTTTGCATTTGTTTTTTTTTAACAGATGCCTGCGGGTCAAATGTTTTTATTTTTTGCAAGTCAATTGCAGGCAGTTTTTTTCCAAGCGGAAAAAATACACACAAGCCTTCAGTAACCGGCCTGAAATTTTTTGAAAGCAGCCCTTTTTCAACCAAAAACCCGTGCACTTTCTGCGCGGTTTTTTTGCCGGTTTTTAACGCTAAAACAGTCATTATAAAAGAATTTGTCAGCAGTTTTTAATAAATGTCTTTTCACGAAAACTTCATTGACACGTTTTTTTGCCGCCCCATAATTGAATCTACTGGTTACAATATCATGCAATACCTAGTCTACGGTGGGATAATGTTTTTTCTCGCCTTCTGGGTAATTTACCCGTTTTTTGCCAAAAAACGCGTGGAATTCAACGAAAAATTTGCAGTTGGCGTGCTGCTTTTTGTTTTGGCTGGCTCGTCTTTTCGCATCCTTGAAGACCTAAAGATACTGCCGCGCTCGTGCAACCCGCTGGACTTTTCTTTTTACACGATCACCCCGGGCGTGTACATGCTGTTTGGCGTTTTGACAATCATTGCGCTTTTTATTTCCCTAGAGCTTGCAAAACGCACAAAAAAAGACTACCTTTTCTTCTTCAAAATAATCGGGGCAGTGCTTGCATTGCCCATTCTGGTTTATGTTTTTTCTTTTTTCAAAAACTGGCCAATGTTTGGGCTGATTTTTTTTGGCTGGATAGCGGTTGTTGCAGCAGCATTTTTCATTCTGCGTTTCCTGAAAAAAAACTACATGAATAACAGGCTGGACCTGCTTGTAGTTGCAGGCCAGGCACTTGACGGAACTGCAACATTTGTCGCCACGCAATTGCTTAAATGCGGCGAGCAACACCCGGTAAGCGAGGCAATACTCGGGTTTTTCCCCGTTGGATTTATTGTGGTCAAGATCCTGATTGCACTTTTGATAATTCATTTTGTGGAAAAAGAAGTGAGCAACCCAAACATGAGAATGTTCATCAAGGTCGTCATAATCATCGTCGGGTTTGCGCCCGGCATAAGGGACGCTTTAACGGTTGGCGTTGGCACGTGCGGCTAAAGGTGAAAAAATGCTTTACCTAATCGGCCTTGGCTTAAAACCAAAACATTTGTCGATTGAAGCCCTTGATGCAATCAGGCAATGCGACCAGGTGTTCGTTGACACTTACACGAGCTTTTACAGCGAGGGAAGTTTGGCTGAACTTGAAAAACTCACCGAAAAAAAAATACATGCTTTTTCCAGAAGCCAGATAGAAGAGGGTTCTGAAAAAATCCTTTCAATCGCAAAAAGCAACAAAGTCGCGTTGCTGGTTTTTGGAAACCCCCTTACCGCCACGACACATGTGCAGCTGCTTTTGGATGCAAAAAAAATGAAAGTCAAAACACAGGTGATTGAAGGCATTTCTGTTACAAACGCGCTTGCGCGAACAGGCCTTGACGAGTACAGGTTCGGGCGCACAGTCACAATTCCCGAGCCAAAGCAAGGCTTTGAACCAGACTCATTTTATGGATTCATTGAACAAAACAACAAGCTTGGGTTGCACACTCTTTGCCTGCTTGACACAGGAGACGGGCACAGTTTTATGGACACAAAAAAAGCGCTTGAAGTGCTTGAAAAAACAGAGAAAAAAAATAAAAAAAGCATGCTGCAAAAAGCAATTATCGTTCTTATATCAGGATTGACCAGTGAAAACGAAAAAATCTTTGCCGGCACGCTAAAAGACGCAAAAAAAATTCTGCTGACGGGCTTTCCGCAAAGCCTAATCATCTGCGGGAAGCTGACAGAAAAGGAAAAAGAGGCATTAAGGGAGCTGCATGGATTTGGCGCATGAAAAAAAACTTGCCGAAAAAGTTGAAAAGTACAAAAAACTTACAAAAAAAGCGCTTGAAAAAATAACCCTGATTCAAGGCCTGAGTGAAAAAGAAAAAAAGACCGCCCACGGGTTTATCGGGATGGCAAAAAGCTATTTTTCCGATGCCGCGTACTTTGAGGAAAAAAAAGATTTGCTCACAGCGCTTGCGGCCTACAGCTACGCGCACGCATGGCTAGACGCGGGCGTAAAGGCCGGGTTTTTTGACGCCAAAGGCGATTCAACGCTTTTTGTGCTGCCGTAAAGTGGCGAAATTTGATTATTCTCTTATTCCAAATTCGGCGCTATTTCAAATTCATCGCTTTCAGCGTCCAAAAATGGCGGCCTGGCTTCTCCGTATTCTTCATAATCTTTTACATTGATTAATTCGAATTGATTTGAATATCTTGCCCGCACTTTATAAATGCCTGGAATTCCAAGTTCATTATTTGCCTGGTCAAATACTTTACTTGTGCTCAAGGCAGATGTGGACCAATTGAATATTTGTTTGCTGGACTTTGGGGCCACCTCAAACCAATTCTTTGAATATGGTTGAGACAACGTTGGACAAGTTTCATTTATTGGGCCCTTCTCGCCACCAATTTTAATTGCCTCAAATGCCCCATTAATTTTTTTAAGGACAGTTACAGAAAAATTATAATTACAAGAGCTCGAAAGATAAATCGGGTTTTCAGAGTAATTAAACAACTCAATCAAAATACCTTCATTTTGGGCGTAAAGTTTTTTATTGGGAACAAGTTGTATTCCTTCGAGGTCGTTTTCGATTTCAAACTCGTTACTTTCAACATTTGAAAACTGTCCAAGCTTTAACTTATAAGTTCCTTTGAAAGAAATCTGGTCGCCAAAGGCGTTAAATAATTTGGTGATGGTTCCGACCTTAACTGTTTCTCCGGCGCCGACATCCATGGGCCGACGAAATAGCTCAGGGCAAGAAAAATTTATCGAAAAAGTTTTCTTGTAAGTGAACACCTGTTCAAAATAATTGCCTGTCCTTTTAAAAATCTGCACTCCTTTTGGATTACATTGGTTTTCAAAACCATTGAAAAACGAAACTGACTGGCCAGGATTTCCCTGCAACTCAAACTCGATTGATTCTCCTGCATAATAGGATTGTTTGGATGTCTTCAAAGACACTCCTTCAATAAATTGCTTGTCGTCAATAACAGTGCAGCCGCTTAAAAAAATGCCAAGAAGCAGAAGACCAAAAAAAAGTTTTTGCATTTAGTTTTCACGTTTTTATTAAACTTTATCTTAATTAAAGACTATCTCTTTTAATTCCTGCAAAGTATCAAGGTCGTTTGCTTTCAGCATTTTGCCTGAAAGCGTGTACAAAATGTTGTCAATGAACAGTGCGCGTTTTACGGTTGAACGGTCGTCATAATAGTAGCCTGATTTCAGGTCCTCTTCCGCAGAAATGTGCGTGATTCTTCCGCGTTCCTCAAAACCGTTCGCCAGTGTGAGCCTGTAGACAAACGCGCCCTGGAACACCGGCACGCCGTAGGCAGGAGAGCGCTGGTTTTCTTCAAGCGGCCTTTTTTCTTCCTCCGGGATTTCTGCAAGCATTATCGGCAGGACAAGAAGCTCTTTTTCCTTGTCGTAAAGGAAAGCCTTGTGGTCTTGAAGGGCATACGACTCCGTGCCCCTGTCGCCGACAACGATTTTGTGCATCTCTATTGGGTTAGAGACATCGCTTACGTCAAACACTGCCATCTTTAGGCCCTGATACCATGCAAAGTCAAAGCCGCGCCCGCTTAGAAGGTCTCCTGAAGGGTCAATCGTGTCCTTGCCCACGCCGATAATATGGGTTGAATCAATCGGGTGCAGGTAATCTGAATAGCCCGGGATCTTGAGCTTTCCAAGCACTGTCGGGAAATAAGGGTTTGAAACGTCAATCACAAACAAGGGGTCGACTTTCTTGAACGTAACCATGTAAGCGCGCGGGCCCATGAAACGGGCCGAGTAAATTTTTTCGCCCGGAGCAAGGCCTTCAAGCGCGCCAATGCGGGTCATCTGCTCGTCCAGGACATAAAGGTTGTTTTGAGACTGCGACTGGGTGTTCCACACCTGCCCAACTGTTGTGGCAATCCTGAATTTTCCTTCAAACTCGTCCATTGAAAACTGGTTAAGCACGTGCCCCGGGACTTTTCCCTCGCCGACAAAGTTTATTTCACCATTATTTAAGTTGAACTTGTTTATGACAGTGTACTCATTGTCGCCAAAAATCGTGCGCTGAACGTCGTCGATAATTGGTGTTTCCGGCGGCAACCAGACGCTTGACCCAAGGTAAATGTTGTCAAGTGAGGCAAACATGCTTTGCGCGCTTCCCAAAAAAGTTTCTTTGTTTGTTTCTTCTGACTCAAGGTCAAGTGAAACGATTGTGACAAAGCTTTCTGCAGGGGTTGGAGGCAAAAAACCGATTTCGGTTGGCTCGGCAATTCTTTTCACGACTCCGTCTTCTGCCATGAGCGGGATGATGTTGTCCTGCTGTTTTTCAAGCGGGTAAACAACGTACGGATAAGAGTTGACTACAAAATATGCCTTGCTTCCAATCAGCCTTGAAGTCAAATAGTTTCCTGAAAACTCTATCTCTTTTTCAAGAAACGGAAAAGCCCTATCACTGATGTCATACAATCGCGCTGAAACTGTTCCTGAACCGTAGTAGTAAGGATAATAATCCGGCATTGCGATTGTTGTTCTACCAGCACCATCGCTTCCACCAGAACCGCCTTCAAGTGGAACAGGCCCGCCAATGAATCCCTGCTTGTTTCCAAAAACCAAAAGCCTGTCTTCCAAAATAAACATTTCAAGCGGGTAAAAATCATTGAGGGATGTCCTTGAAACAATCCTTGAGCTTTCAATCGGGTAAGCGTCTGTGATAATGAGTTCAGATTGCGAGCCGTAATTATCTGAAGAAAAATTGTAAATGAATTTGCCGTCAGACTTTACGATGTCTGCCTCGTCAACTCCTTCCACCTGGATGTTTGTTGTAGAGTAATCCGTTCCGGCTCCTGCAGCAGGTGATGGCGCACTCGAATCTGAAACTGCGCTTTGCGCTAACGGCATTCCCATGCCAAAAGATTTTTCAAAGCCATAATTTACCTGCCTGTTCTGGGAGTCTTTAATTGCATTTAACATCTGTTCATAGCTTTGGAATCTCTGGATTTCCTTAAACGAAAGCTGTGCATCAGGCGGATTTGGAATATTTACGCAGCCTGCAAGCAATATGGCAAGGATTATTGAAGTGGAAAAAAACGCCCTTGAGGCTTTTTCTTTCTGGAAAAACAGTTTCATTTTACCTAAAAGGGCGCTTTTTCCTTTTATTGGTTTGTTTTGGGGTGAATCTTGGTTTGAATTCATTGCATTGCACTTTTCATCGGAGGTTTCGTTTGAACCAACACATTTCCACTGGAACGATTTAAATGGTTTTGTTGGAACAAGGCGGAACAAAAAGGAAACACAGCCAAAACAAAATGTATTAAAACCAGAAAGATGCAAATAATTTGGGTTTTATGGGGATTTACGACAAAAAAAGCGTGCCGGTAAACAATTACGTGTTTGACAGCAACGGAAAGCCGTCTTTTTTGGTTCTGGCACTCGTTGTAGGCCTGCTTATCGTTATTCTAGTCGGACTTGCAATCAGTTTTTTTTCAGTAAAGCCGATAATCTACTCTTTTGACAAAAACCCGATTTCTGCAACAGAGCAGTCAATACTAAAAGTCGGCATAGGCAACCCGTTTGAAGAAACCGCTCGCGACGTCACAGTAGAGGTTTTTCCCGAAGACAAGACTTCAATCGCGGTTGCACAGCCCATCAGGACAATTGAAGTGCTTGACAAGTTTCGCGAGCTCACGTTTTTGGTCAACCCGGTCGGAAACACTTTGCCTGGAAACTATGTGATAAACATTTCAGTTACAATCAACGGGCAAAAATATGCTGAAAGCGCCCTTTTGACAATAGCATGAACTTGCAATAGCATAAATTCTAAAAAAAAGTTTAATTCAATTCAGCGAACTATTTCAAACCTGGCAAAAGAATGGCTTGGCTTGCCCCATTCCACGGTTGCCTTTTCAACTTTTGACAAAGCCGGGCCCTTTTTGGCTTTTTTGACAAACTCAACCAGGTTTTTTTTCGGGCCTTCAGCCAAAATCCCCACTTCGCCTGCAGGCAGGTTTTTCACATGGCCCGTTATGCCGCCGATTTCGCGGGCGGCTTTCTGCACGAATGCACGGAAAAAAACCCCTTGCACCCGCCCGGAAAGAACCAAGTGCACCTGCTTGAAAGGGTTTGATTTCAGGAACTTCACGGCTTTTGCAAGAAGCATTTTGTTTTCCTTGTGGGTCAAAAGCTTTTTTGCTTCACCGGCATTAACCCATTTGAAGTCGTCATGCTCCATTACTTCCTGGTGCAAAGAAACATCCTTTGAAAATGCCTGCACCAAAAAACCATCGTAAACATATTTGTTTTCTTTTTTCAGCCACTCAATTCCGGACGCAAGCTGGCAGACAATCACAGCGTCTTTGAGGCCGGTTTCTTCAGAAATTTCCCGCAGCACCGCCTTGTCATGCGCTTCGCCAAACTCCACGCCACCTTTTGGAAATTCGAAGCCCTGCCAGTTAAGGACACGATGAAGAAGAAGAAAAATCGGTTTGTCGTTTACAAAACGAAAAACCACTCCGGTAACGCCTTTTTTGATTTGCATACAACAAATAATTAAAAGAAAATCTTAAATATACCAAATCGGCAATAGATCTATGGGAATTTTCAGGAAACGATTTCCAGGAAAAGCCAGCAGAATAACCAAAATAGCCAGAGCCCGCGGATTAATGCGAGGGAACCATTACACTCAAGAAGGAAGGGCATGGAACCGGACAGATGCTAAATTTGGAATATTAAGTTCAGACCCCAGATTCAGGAGCAAAATAAAGGCAACCTCCAAGTTCAATGTGAAAGAATACAAGAGGGAATTGCCTGAAATGCAGCAAATTGCAAAAGAAAGGTCCAAAAAAGCAAAACAATTAGTCAAAGCACGCAAGAAAGCAAACGCTGCTCGAAAAGCAGGCTTTGTTGTCAAAAGAAGAAAATAAAATTTATTTTGCTGGAGCAGCAACTGGTTTTGTTGCAGCTGCCTTTTGTGCCTGAACAAGAGATTGTGCCGCTGAAGCCGCTGCCAAATCCTTCATTCTTTCATACTGTGCATCAGCCATCTGCTGGATGTGGGCAATCTGTTCCTCGTTTAAGTGCTTAAAGCGTTTTTGAAGAGCAAGATATTCTCTTACGGGCTTTGGGTTTGCGGCATCAAAGTTCAGCGAAAACTTTCCGTTTTCGTACTCGAACAAAAACCACAAGCGCGAAAGAACCTGTTGTTTTGCAACACGCATTGTTATCCCGCCGTCAAAACCAGCGCCAAGGCAACACGGAGCAGAAATCGTTACAAAGCGCGGGCCAGTCATTGCTGCGGCTTTTTTGAGTTTTCTCTGCATGTCAGCATAATAGGCAACACTTGCTGAAGCAGCATAAGGAATATTGTGCGCAGCCGCGATTTCAACAATCGGCTTTCTTTCGTTTTCCTTTCCTTTATGGATTTTTCCAACCATAGTGGTAGTCGTTGCCGCCCCATAAGGCGTGGCGCCGCTTTTCTGCACGCCGGTGTTCGCGTAAAGCTCGTTGTCATAGCAAACATAAAGCACGTCGTCTCCGCGCTCAAACATGCCGCTCATTGCGCCAAACCCGATATCGTAAGTAGAACCGTCTCCCGCAATCACTACGACTTTTGTGTGATGGTTTCCCTTGGCCTTCAGCGCTGCGGCAACACCGCTTGCAACAGACGCAGCGTTCTCAAATAATGAATGAATGTATGGCACGCGCCACGCCGTATGCGGGTACTGCGAAGAAGTGATTTCCATGCAACCCGTGGCGTTGACAACAATTATGTCTTTTCCCAAAGTGTCAGTAACCTGTATCAGTGTGGTCGATGGACCGCAGCCCGGGCAGCCCGCGTGCCCTGGTGCAAACAAATGCATCTCTGATTGCTCGCTCATTTCAGCACCCCACGTTCATGGACGACAAGGATTTTTGTGCAATCCATTCTTTCAATGGCTTGTCGGACTTGAGTTTTTCAAACAGGCCAATGATTTCGTCGGTCTTTATTCCGCGGCCGCCAAGGCCGCCATAAAAGCTTGAAACAATTGTCTTTGACTCATTCATGGCTTCAACCAGTTCAGAATAAACTGGCGCAACGGAGCCAGGGCTGATGTCGCGCTCAAGGACGCCAACTTTTTTCCCCGCCAGGACTTTTTTGAGCTCTTCTGCTGGAAAAGGCCTGAAAACACGCAAGTGCAAAGCGCCGACTTTTTCGCCTTTCCCGCGAAGCAGGTTGACTGCGTTAATCACATTGTCCATAACACTTCCAAGGCCGACAATTATCCGGTCAGCGTCATGGCACTTGTATTCCGAAATCAGGCCGTATGGCCTGCCAACGATTTTGCCGAATTTTTCTCCGGCTTCCAAAATGACTTTTTTTGAGTCATTCATGTCCTTGTAAACGTCTTCGCGGAAAATCTGGTAGTGGGTTGGATTGGCGTAAACGCCAAGGCTTACCGGGTTCTCGGAATCAAGCTTTATTTCCGGGTCAAATTTTTTCAGCATCCGGTCAATTTTTTCCTTTTCAGGGATGTCAACCTGTTCAACAGCGTGCGTCAAAAAATGCCCGTCCATGCACACCATGACTGGCAGCATGACTTTTTCTGCAATGTAAAAAGCCTGAGGAATGGCGTCAACTGCTTCCTGGTTGTTTTTGCAATAAATCTGGATCCAGCCCGAATCACGCTGGCTGATTGTGTCCTGCTCGTCATTCCAGATATTCAAAGGCGAGCTAACCGCACGGTTTCCAACAAGCATAACGATTGGCAAACGCATTCCTGAAGCCGAAAAAAGCACTTCGTGCATTAACAGCAAGCCCTGCCCGCCTGTTGTTGTGAATGTGCGCGCGCCTGTTGCGCTTGCGCCAACCAAAGCGGAAATCGCTGCAAACTCGGACTCGACCGCGATGTATTGTGGGATTTTGCCGTCAGAGTAAGCCTTTGACAGTTCTTCTGTCAAGTGAGTTGTCGGGGTGATGGGATAGCAAGCGCAGACTTCAATGCCGCAGTTGACTGCAACGTCCCCGATTGCGCGCGCGCCTTCCTTGGTTACAATCACCATTTTAGTCTTCCACTCTTTTCATTTCAATGCATTTAACCGGGCACTCAATTGCGCAGATGCTGCAGCCCTTGCAGTAATCGTAATCAATGTCCGGAATAAGCTTTGGGTTGCCCATTATGCCTTCAGGGCAAAGGTTTTGGCAGATGCCGCACTTAATGCACTTTGATGCCTCGACGATTGGCATGAAAGACTTCCATTCGCCGGTCTTAATTTCAACTGTCGTGCCGGGCTTAGACAGTGGAATGAGCAACTTGGACCCCTGCCATTTTGTCAAAAGATTCTTTAATCGTCTTTAGGTTTGCCTCGATTACCTGCTCGGAAAACTTTGATGCAAATTTTTCCGACAAGGCTTTGAGCACGGATTCAAGCTTTACGATGCCCGTGACTTTCACAAACGCGCCAAGCATAACGGTGTTCACAATCGGTTTACCGAAGTTCTTCAAGGCAATCTCTGTGCCGTCAATCGTAAAAACATTTTTTGCGGAAAGGTTCAGGTCTTTTGCCGGCTTGTTTGAGTTCACAATCACAATCCCGTTTTTTTTAAGCCCCGAGCACACGTCAACGCTTTTGAGCACGTTTGGCTCTGCGACAACAACAAAGTCCGGTTCCGTGATTTCCTCGTGGATAATTATTGGCTTTGAGTCAATCCTGCAAAAAGCAACAACAGGCGGGCCCCTTTTCTCGCTTCCAAAAACAGGAAAAGCCTGCGAAAACTTGCCTTCCATGTTTACGGCCCGTGCAAGTATTTCAGAAGCTGTTACCATTCCCTGGCCTGCACGCCCATGAAACCTTACTTCAATCACCAGATGCACACCCCAAAAAGACCATGTTTTCATTCAATAATATGTGCCAATCTATATAAGGATTACGATAAATGCCAATCTAAAAAACGGCAATCAGCGAAGCGGGTGAATTTGTTCAACGAAAAATTAGCGGAAAATAGCCAAAACAAACAGTACAACAATCAGAATAAGCAGAATCAGAAAGACAACCAAAAGATTCAACCGAAGCCCCAAAAGCTTTTTTTCTTCAGGCGACAATTCTTTCTTTTTTTCCTCAAGAAGCGAAAAAACCTCTTTTGCTCGCTCTTTCTCGCTTTGTTTTACTTCAGCCATCTAAACCTAAAAGCAGTACCAAGTATTTAATCATTGCGCTAAAGCAAAAACACAAAATCAGCGGATTTCTCCGATCACAAATGCTTTTTCAGAAAGCTTTTCAAGCCCGTGCACGATTTTTGCAGAATCCTTTTTTGAAACAACAAGAACAAGCCCGATTCCCATGTTGAAAGTGTGCATCATCTCATAATCCGAAATTCCCCCCGTTTCCTGAATCAGCTTAAATAATTTTGGAACCTGCCACGAACCTTCAGCCAATACAAAGGAAAGTTTTTCCGGCAAAACGCGGGGAATATTCTCAAGCAGCCCGCCACCAGTGATGTGCGCGATTCCTTTCACCTGCACTTTTTCCATCAGCCTGAAAATATTTTTTGAATAGCTCTTGTGCGGGCGCAGGAGTTCCTCGCCAAGGGTTTTTTCAAGCCCTTCGATTTTTTGCTCAAGTGAAAATTTTTCAAGCAAGACTTTTCGAGCAAGGCTGTAACCGTTTGTGTGAAGGCCGTTTGAAGCAAGACCGACAAGCACGTCGCCTTTTTTTACTTTGTGCGGGTCAAAGATTTTTTTGCGTTCGGCAAACCCGACCATGCAGCCGACAACATCAGTTTCACCGTCAAGGTAAACGCCCGGCATCTCGGCTGTTTCACCACCAACAAGCGGGCACGAAAGTTCTTTGCAGGCAGACGCCATACCCTGCACTATTGATGAAACAACTTTCACGTCAAGCTTTGAAGAAGCAAGGTAATCGACAAAAAACAAAGGCCTTGCACTTGACGCAAGAAGATCATTAGAGCAATGGTTGACAACATCCATTCCGATTGAATCCCATTTGTTCATGCCTGCGGCAATTTTTGTCTTTGTGCCCGCGCCGTCAATCGTGACAAAAAGCACTGGCTCCCTCATTTTTTTCAGGCTTGCTGCACTGACTGCGCCAGAAAAACTCCCGACTCCAAGCAAAACATTTTTGTTAAAAGTCTTCTTCACGATTTCGCCGATTTTTTCCTCTACTCTGTTTCCAGAATCAACACTTACGCCCTCAGACTCATAGGAAATCATTCAAAAAACCCCGTCTAAAAACTTTTCCAAAAACCTCATTTGAAAGCCTTTTTCCAGTGGCTGCAAACCTGCAGGGTTTTTTTCCTGCTTTCACCCACATACATTTGCGGGTTTTCAAGCACAACCAGTTCAGCGCGCGAAAACTTTTCAAAAAAATTCTTTAAGACGCCGTCCTTTTTTGCAACATCCAAAACGCTTTTCCCTTCCTCGCGCGCTTTCTGCGAGACAAACCGCACAGCCTCGTGCGCGTCCTCGTGGCCATATTTTGCAAGCAAAATGTACAATGGCTCGGCAACAATCAACGCTGACGCTGTCGAAAAATTTTCCGCAATTTTCTTTTCGTCAACAACAAGGTTTTTTGACACGCCAAAAAGCTTTCTTGAAGAATAAACAAGCCCCGCAATCAGTTCAGGCAAAAACCTGGCTGACGCGCTGTTTGTCAAATCGCGCTGGTGCTCTGAAATCGCGTCCATGTAAACCGTTAGAATCCGTGGCACAAACTGTTTCCAAAGGCTTTTCACGTTCTCAAAATTAATCGGATTGCGCTTGTGCGGCATCGTGGAACTTCCGACCTGTTTGCCCGAAAAAGCCTCTGCGACTTCCGAAATCTCGCTTCGCTGCAAGTGCCGCATGTCGTCAGAAAAATTCGCCAAAACCGTAAACGTGCTCAACAATGCATGAACAAGGTCCTGCATTGGCTCTGGCTCAACGACTTGCGTTGACTTAAGCGGGACTTTGAGGCCGAGGTTTTCAAGAATTTCTTTTTCAAGCTTTAACGCGTCAGGAACAATCAGGGAAGTTGCGTTGTATGCCCCAACCGCTCCTGAAAACTTCCCTGTCAATGCATTTTTTGCGCGCTCTATTTCTTTTATTCTGTTTCCAAGACGGCTCACATACTCCGCAATTGTGAAACCAAAAGTGATTGGCTCCGCGTGTTGCCCATGTGTGCGTCCAATCTGAACGACATCCGCGTTTTTTTCCGCCAAGGCAATCCATGTTTTTTCAAGTTCAATCAGCGCGGGCAAGACAAGCTTTTCGACTGCAAGCTTAAAACGCAAAGCGTTTGCAGTGTCAACAATGTCATACGATGTTGCTCCAAAATGCACAAACGGCTTTGCGTCATCTGAAACCTTTGAGCGAATAACATTTGCCAGGGCGCGAACATCATGCTTTGTGGTTTTTTCTTCCTCGTAGACTTCCGCAGCAGTCACTTTTTCGCATGCTTTTTCGATTTCTTTTGCTGCCTTTAAAGAGCACACGCCATGCCTTGCCAATGCAAGCGCAAGGGCTGCCTCCACCTGTGCCTGGAAACGGATGCGCGCGTTCTCGCTCAAAAGCGGGGAAAAATCATCAGAAAAATAGCGAAAATCAAGGGGGGAAACAAAATCGAACTTATCCATACATATTCCACCCTAAAAAGCAATAAAAAGGTTTTCTGACACGGTTGCGTCCGTGTATGACGCGTATATGTGCCGTTTTCAACGGCACGGTAATACCAGTTTGCTTTCGTACTGCCGAAGGCGTACGCGTCGTGAACCCACGCAAGGATTCTGGGGCATCTATAGATGACCCGGTAATTCAGGTTCTATTTTCCTGCAAATTTTCTGTATTCGTTTACTGACTGGCTCACACTTGGCGCTCCCCAGACTTTTTTCCCGATCCACGCCTCGCAGGCGGATTTGTACATGTTTGAGACAATTCCCTGGAGCTTGGGCGGCATTTTTGGCGGCTTTGGCCAGTTTTCTTTTGGCACGCCATCGACCTTGGCTTTTTCGAGCTCCTCATACCAAGTCAATGGCTTGTAGTAATCGCGGATGACCTGCTTGCTTAAATGCACGCCTTCAAAAAGCATTCGGTTTTCGTCAAGAGTTCCGCATACGTCAACCAAAATCAGTTCCCCGTGGGGGTCAATTGCCATTTCGATTTTTCCGTCAGCGTGCTCAAGACCGACTTTTTCTGCGCGCTTAGTGATGAAATCGTTAATCAGCAGGGCGGTTTTTTTTATTTTTTCAAGCATCGCGTCATCGACTTTTGCAAGGTCTTGTGCTTCCTTCCAGGACAAATAACGGTCAGTGACTTCAAGCTTGGTTGAAACATCCATCAATGGCTTTGCAAGTTTTTCTCCAGGTTTTGGCATTCTTGAGAGGCCAAGGTCTTTTGGCGAAATCTGCCCGCTTTCAAGGCGCTTGAAAACAGAACTTCCGGTTGGAAGGGAATTCCGGAAAATTATTTCAAGTGGGACAAGAAAGTTTTTTTCGCCGCGCGAAATCTCGCCTTTTTGAGGAAACAAAACGCGGACAAGGTTTACCTCGATTTTGTCTGGTTCGATGAATTTGCGAAAATGCGATTTTACCCCGAGCTTTTCCAGCTCATTAAAGTTGTACACGCTCATGCGCGCCAAGGCCTCACCTTTTCCGGGAATCAAATCCGGCATGCGCCCGTAATCAAAAATGGAATAAGTGTCAGTGAACTCAAACACGCCAATCCCGAATTCTTTTTCTGTCGCCTCTTTTTTTGTGTAAAGGTCTTTCACGCTGCCATGCTTTACTTTTTCCGCCACACCAACCGCCTCACTTGTTCCATTTCCTGTTTTCCTGTTTGTCAGCATCAAGTACTTTTTTTTTCTGGAACTCGCGCTCGTCCCGGATTATTTTTTCGTTTTTTTTCCCGCCCAAAAGCTGGATTGCGCCAAGCACCGCGTTCTCGACACGGTTCACGCCGACAAACAAATGGTGCTTTGCGTTTTCTGCAAAAAAAACTGCATCGTGCGCGTTTGACTCTTTTTTCAGCGGCACGATTATGACAGAGGAATTGGCATTGCCAAGCGATGAAAACTCTTCAAGTGGCACAAAATCCAAAAAAAGCTGTTTTGGATTTGCATAATTTGGCTCGCTTGAGGAAAAAAACTTGACGCCCAGCTCTTGCAGCTTCAGGCAGGCTTTTTCGTATGCAGCCTTGCTTTCCGCCCCGCGGCGCTCGACAAGGACAAGGTTCTCAAAGCCTTTGACGGCGTTTGTGGCATGAAAGGCGGCAGACTTTGCTTCGCCCAAGCCAACGCATAGCACGCTGATTCCGGGCGGAATCTGCACCGTGCTCAAAAAAGAATCAATCCCGCCAAAAGCGCTTTGTAGAGGCACGCCAATGACCGGCTTTAGTGACTGCGAGGCAACAACCCCTGAAAGGGCGTTTGAAAGGCCTGCTCCTGTGACAAAAACCTGTGCTTTAGAGGCCTTTAGAGCCTTTTCAAGCTCTTTTGGCGTGCGGTGGGCACTTAGCACGCGCAGTTTGACTGGCACCTTGTGCAATTTGAGCTCTCTGACAATCTCGCCATAGACAAGGCTGTCAGAAACAGAGCCAAACACCACAAAAACTTTTTCAGGCAAGAAAACCCAATAGAAAGAAAGACTAAAAATATTTTAAACTAACCTTCAGGCAAAAAAAGATTATGCTGCACAAACGCGACATGTATTTTAAAATTTTCAGCCACAATTCGCCTGTTTTGTCCTGCAAAACGGGCCTGTCTTTAGTCGGTAACCCTTCTTTTTCTATTTCGCCGGACCTTTAAACGCCTGTTTGCAAATTCGACAAAGCCTTTTCTTTCCACAATTATTTTTGGCTTCGGGTCTGAAAGCATATCAAAGGCCATTTTAGGCATTTTGACAATTTCCCCGTGAACCAGAGTCCAAATTCCTTCTTTGACCTTATAGTTTTCCGGAACCAGCGAACTCTTTGCCTGTATCCAGATGGGCCCCCTTTTTTCTGGGAAAAGCGTAACCATGCCGTGCGTTTCAGTTTGTTTATAATAACTGCCAAAAAGTTTTTTACCGGCGTTTGCTGTCCTTCTTTCTTTGCCAGAACGACGGACACCAGCCCTTCTCTTGGCACGCAGGTTTCTTTCATCACCCACAACAAACCGTTTTTCTGTTTCCCTGTAATAGACTGGAAATCTTTCCCTGCTTTTGGGATGCACTGCACTGCCAACAGATCTTGGGGCCTTTTTTTTTCTGTCTCTTTCAGGCCTTGGTTTTGGCATGAAAAATAAACAACAAACCCGTAATTAAAGATTCCGCATAGTTTCCCAAGAAAAATACGGTTTAATCTGATGAAAAAAGAACACATTTTTCAAAGCACAGAGCAGGCACTTGAGTTTTTGGAAAAAGAGCTGAAAAAAGCGGAAAGCAGCAGCAGCCTCAAAGCGGGCCAGGTTCCTGTTGTTTGATTTAAATATTTATTGCAATCTTATTTTTTGGGTTTCATGCCTGGATTAATTGTTGTTGGTGCGCAGTTTGGCGACGAAGGAAAAGGAAAAATAACGGATTTTCTGGCGGAAAAAGCAGACATTGTCGCGCGCTATCAGGGCGGAAACAACGCAGGGCACACGGTGTGCGTGAAAGACAAAACGCTGAAGCTGCACCACATCCCTTCAGGCGTAATGCAGGAAAAAAAAATCATGATCGGCGCAGGCTGCCTGATTGACCCGCGCGTGCTGATAAAAGAAATCGAAAACATCACGCAGGCCGGAATAAACATTTCGCTTACAATCGACCCGCGCTGCCACATCATCATGCCTTACCACAACCTGCTTGACGATGTGGAAGAATCAGACTATGGCGGAAAAATCGGAACGACAAAAAGGGGCATCGGCCCGGCCTACGCGGACAAGGCCACGCGCACTGGAATAAGGTTTGAGGACCTGATTGTGAACCAGCGATTGCAGGACAGGCTTGACAGGGTTTTTGCGCACAAAAAAGAAATCCTTGAAAAAATTTATGGCATAAAAGTGCCGTTCACCAAAACGGAAGTGTTTGAAGAATATTCGGAGCTTGGAAGCAGGCTTTCGCAGTATAATGGGGACGTTTCGCTTGAAGTCTGCAATGCAATCAAGGCAAAAAAAACCGTGCTTTTCGAAGGCGCGCAGGGAACTTTTCTTGACAACGACTTTGGGACATACCCGTTTGTCACATCATCCCACCCGCTTACGGGCGGGGCGGCAATCGGCATAGGAATGCCGATCAACACAATCTCAAGAGCAATTGGCGTTGTAAAAGCTTATACTTCGCGCGTGGGCGAGGGCCCGTTTCCAACGGAGCTCCACGAAGAACAGGCAAAAGAACTCCGCGAAAAAGGCTCAGAGTATGGAACCACAACAGGCAGGCCACGGCGCGTGGGCTGGCTTGACATCCCGATGCTTCGCACAGCAACAAGGCTCAACGGGTTTACCGAAATAGCGATTACAAAACTCGACGTGCTTTCAGGCATAAGCGAACTCAAAGCATGCGTGCAGTACCAGACTGAACGCAAAAAATTCAATTTTTTCCCTTACTCAAACAAAGGGCTTGAAAACGCAAAAGCAGCCTACAAGAAATTTAAAGGCTTCATCCTTTCAGGAAAAGAAAAAAAGTTTGCAGACCTTCCAAAAGAGGCAAAAGATTACCTGAAATTCATTGAAAAAGAACTGGAAATACCGATCACAATCATTTCAGTCGGGCCGGAAAGAAACCAGACGATTATTGCAAAGGCACAAAAAAAATAAGCAGGCTAAAAAACAAAAACACCTTAAATAAAAATTCTGTTACTAGAAAAAGCCCAAAAAGAGCCGAAAGAAAAAGAACTTTATCTGCTCGATTATCCCGACTGGCGTGTACTGGATTCCGCCTGCGTCAAGCTGGTTTTTGACTTCTTTTTTTGCGTCAGGCGAATTAGAAATTGCCTGAACTGCAGACTCACTTACAACAACAAAAGCCACAGGGTTTGGAAGCTCGCCGTCCTGTGACTGGACAACAACGCTGTTTCTTACTTCAACGCCGAATTTTTGCTGGCTTCCATCGGATTTCAGGAAAGTGATGTTAAAGACCCCGTCGCCAAAAAAGTTCAATTGGACATATTTGTTTCCTGCGCCGGCGCATTCAACGTACATTTCGCGGAACAACCCGCCGATTTCCTCCCCACAGGTAACATTGACATTGCATTGCGGGCAAATCTGGCAGTTGTTGAAAGAGCTCCCGCATGCAAGGCCTGTCTGCGGCGGGCCATTGCAGTAAAAGCCTGCCTTGCTGCCGTTCACAGTGGTTGTGACTGAAGCCGATGGATGGAAATATTTGCAAACATCTGAAGTGAAGGCGGTGTAGCCGACACAGGTTTTTCCAATGCTTTGGCATACTTCGTTTCCGGTGTTTCCGTTTGGGGCATCAGAGCGCACGACATAATATGTTTTGCCGTTGAAAGTGTAAGAGCCCTGTGCTCCAGGCTGGTTTGCGGGCGGATTAACCGGTGGATTGGCCGGTGGTGCAGGAGGGCTTGGAGGGCTGCCGTTTCCGCCAGCACTTGTCACAAAATAAACCCCGTTTCTTGATTCAATCTGTGTGCCTGGGATTCCGGCACATGTTGCAAGCTGGGCATTGGTTGTTGAATAGCATGCCGCGTTTCCAACACAGTTTGTTGCCTGCCATTTGTTGCAGCCCGAGCTTGACGGGTCAGGCACGCACTGCTGAAATGCATAACCGCTTGCGCAACTAATCTGGTTTAGTTCACAGTCGTTGTAAGAACAGCCCCCAGAGGCACCGCCTATAAGAGTTGGCCCCGAAACAAATGAAAGCGTATTGCTGCAGCGGATAGAGTTAACCGAACCGTTATAGTTTCTAAGCGTGCATACAACCTGCCCGGGGTTTGTGGGCGTGCTGTTTATGCAGGTTGTCGCAACAGCAGGGTTGTTTGCAACAGGCCCGGGGCCTGAAAGCTGGCAAAAGGTAGCCGAAGCGCCTGCAAGGTTGCAGTTTATATGCGCAATCGAGTTGTCAAACACGCACTGGTAGTCCGCGGCTGAAGCAAAAGAAGAGAAAAAAACAATGCCAATCAGCAAAAATAATTGGTTGAATTTCATGCGTTTATATAAAAGAACAAGGAGTTTAAAATTCTTTGCAAAACCTTTCCTGCGTAGCTTTAAAAAGATTTTATCCAATGAATTTTCTGTCAACATGGCAAATAACACTCTTTTGACTGGTGCGGCAGTTGCAGTTGTCCTGGTTTTGGCTGTTGCAGGCATTTGCATCGGGATTTTCAACGGGCTTGTTTTCGCAGACCAGAACGTCAACGAAAAATGGGCACAGGTTGAAACACAGTACCAGCGGCGCCTTGACCTGATTCCAAACCTTGTGAATGTAGTGCAAGGGGTTTCTGATTTTGAACAGGAAACTTTAGTGAAACTTTCAGAGCTCCGGACACAGTGGCAAACAAATCCATCGCAGAATGCACGGGTTGAAACCGCCAACGAGATAGAAAGCACTATTTCCAAACTTCTTTTTGTTGCAGAAAATTACCCGCAGCTCCAGGCAACACAGGCTTACCGCGACCTATTGGTGGAACTTGAAGGAACAGAAAACCGCGTGGCGTTTGCAAGAGGGGAATACAACACTGCAGTCAGGGACTACAATGTGAAAACAAAATCTTTTCCAGGAAACATTTTTGCAGGAATGTTCGGGTTTTCTGAAAGGGAATTTTTTGAAAGCCCCATTGGGGCAGAAAACCCGCCCGTAGTGGATTTTGAATGAAGACGATTGCACTTGGAATTTTTTTTCTTTTTTTGTTTTCTTTCACCCATGCAATTTCTCTTGAAGAAATGCCTCCACCGCAAGGGTACGTGACCGACCTTGTTGGAGTCCTTTCAGAGGAAGAAAAGCAACTGCTTGAAGACAAACTCATTCAAATCGAAGCAGAATCAACAGTTGAAATCGCAGTTGTCATAATCGACTCGACAAACGGCAGGCAGATTTCAGATTTTGCATTCGGGCTTGGGAACAAATGGAAAATCGGGAAAAAAGACACATTCAACGGAGTGCTGATTCTTGTTGCAATTTCTGACAGGGAATATTTCATTGCAACCGCCAAAGGAATAGAAGGAACTTTGCCTGACCTTCTGGCACACATAATCGGGGAAGAAAACTTTCCTGCAAATTTTCAGAACGGGCAGTATTTTGACGGCTTGAATGGCGCAGTGTATGACCTGAATGGGTACATCGCACAAGACCCTTCAATCGTAAGCAAGTACAGTTCTGCACAAGAGGCAGAAAATTTTGACGGCACGATAATTCTTTTGCTTTTCCTTAGCTTTGCCATTATCCCTCTTGCTGGAAGCATTGCAAAACTTTTTGGGGCACCGCGCGTGGTGGGAATTTTGGCATATGACATTATTGCAGGCGCATGGATTTTTCTTTCAACAGAGTTTTTCCTTGCCATCTTCTTGAGCGGGTTTCTTTTGGTGATTTCATTTATTTTCCTGGTAATGGCCTATGTTCCAACATCTGGAATGGAAGGGTTCGGGGGCCACCGTGGCGGAGGTTATTCTGGTTCTTCTGGTTCCAGCCATTCAGGCTCGCACAGTTTTGGCGGCGGAGGCGGGTTCAGCGGCGGCGGAAGCGGTGGGCGCTGGTAGGCTTGCAGAAGGAAGCAAAAATATTTAAGCTAAAAAGCCGTTAAACAATTGGTGATTGAATGGGATTACTTGATGGTTTAAACAAGACATTAAATACGGTTGGAAAGGTTTCAAGCACAACCAACAGGGTGATGTCTGAAGGCGCAAACGCGAAAAGGACAGCAGACAACGTAGGCAAAGTAGCCGGCGCGGTTGGAAAGGCCCTGGCCAAAAAATGCAAGTACTGCAACTCGGAACTAAAAACGGATGCAGAAAAGCAAAAAGGCGTGTGCGTTAACTGCGCGCTTTCAAGAATGTAAGAAACAACACGAAAGCCCTAAAGATGCAAAGGCGTTCTTTCTTTGCCCGAAAACCCGCCTTAGCCTGAAATAAAACCCTCTTTTTTTAAGCGCGTATAGCGGAGCACTGTTCAAGGGCTAAGGCGCGGCGCAATTAGCACAGCTGAAGGAATTCGGGCCGCAGGTAAGAGATCTATCACTCGGATATGGGGGAATATTCGGTGCAGACCCCCCATTCTGAGGAACTGTTACTCCGTTGCACCAGTCACAAACAGTGCTTTGAATATTATCCCTGCATTCCTGCTGGGTTTCATTACTAAAGCAAAGATTCCCTCCATCTGTGCCACCCGTAGTAGAACCATCGGGTGGTGCACAGGTTGGATGACAAAAAACCCGAAGATGACCTCTGCATTCGCCACAATCAAGACTCCGATTGTTATTTGGGTCTTCAGTTATACACCTGGCGCAGGCCCCAGAATCCTCGTTAGCTATACTACTTCGCCGCGACGAGCAATTTCCTGCTAACCGAGGCGGAGACGAGTCACTTTCACCGGCGTCGGCTATTTGGGATACAGGTCGCGTTACACCAATCGAATTTCCCGTGCTGCTATTCAAAGAGGTTTGATAAAACAAAAACAGCAGCACACCAATCAAAACGATTAGGACGACTGCTCCAACAACCGGTTTAAAGCTTTTTTCCACAGTAGAATAATATCCTGCCAGTATATAAATTTTGCTAAAGCATAAAAGTGGCGGTGTTGTTGATGCAAAAAGGCCCATTTTACAAGCAGGAAGTAATTGTTCTTCTGTACGCGGATTCCAAAAATAATGCGCTCATTGAAGCCAGAAAGTTTTTTTCAGCACCTCAAAAAACTGACCCGACTTTAGAGGGTTTTGAGCCCCAAACTATGATCCCCTATCCTGTTACTGGCTCAAAAGGAAAATCACTCATCAAAAAAGCAGTTGCAAAAACACGAAAAGAGTTGCAAGAAAATATTAAATTCATTCAAAACTATTGTGCAAAAAAACCACTTTCAAAACTTGCTGCTGCGGCTTGGACCGATGAAGAAAAAAAGTTTTGGCTGTTTTTGCAGGCCTGTTTTGCACTTTCGGACACGCATGGCCGCAGCAATTATTTGTTTGCACCAAACGGTCAAGGCATTAAAACAAAAAAAGACCTGCAAATCACGCTTAATTCTCATCCGCCAAACAAAAAAGTCTGGGTTGTGCAATTCTGCCTCCGATATTATACCGAGTGAGCCATTCAACGAATCTCAAACTCATTGCTTTCAACATACGGCAACTCGCGGTCTTGTGCACGCGTCAGGTCGCTGCTCTCAAATGCATACACAATCGAAATCTTGAATTTGCCTGTTGGCTGAAAAGTTTCCCAGTCGTTTAAGGGGTCAGGGCCATTGGGTCGAAACGCAAAGCCATTCCATGTGCCCTTAAGGAATCCTTTCGAGGGCTTTAACATACTCGGGCTTGGCGGGATTCTTCCCGCTGTGTCCATCACCGAAGCCCGCGTATCAAATGTATTCAACGGTGAAAATGCATTCGGCCCCACCAATGAAAGAACGTTTCCGCTCACGCTCAACGCGTCAAAGTCAGTATTGTCCATTAAATAAACTTGTTTGTTGCCGTTGTTCCGTATTTCAAATTCAACGGGCTCGTTTTTTTGGTAAACTGTTTTACTGGTTGTGATGATTAAATCCCCTTTATTATAGGGAACGACCACTGGCTCGCTTACGCCACCAATCTTGTCGTCAATCAGAACCGCATAGGTTTGGAGTTCGCGCAAGGCTTTAACTGAAAATGAATTGGGAGCCTGCGGAGTGCCATAATCCGACAACTGCGCATAAACGACAAAGTTGTTTCTTCGGAACTGAATAAACATGGAAAAAAAATTTGTGCCGTAGGATTCCCCTTGTTTGAATTTTGAATTATCATAGAGCCCTGCGATGCGTTCGTTTCCAACAATCGGCTCCGGAAGGCTGCTCCAAATGTCTTTGTCTTTCTCCACCGAATTGTTGTAATCTGCTTTTGCAAAATCAATGGCATCGCTGCCATCCATGCGGTTTCCCTTGAACTGCGTGATACTAATCGTAGCTTCCCGAATTGAACTGAGCCTGAGCTTTCTAACTGCAAACATGACAGAGCCCCCGATTTCAGGCGTAACAGTCGCCGGTTCGGGGACAAGTATAATCTCCCACTTTGCGCCCTTCAAATCCGGATTCAATGCAACACCAAGCGTTTCAAGCTCCTGCAAAGAAAACATGGCTTCCTGCGGGGATTTTCGGATCACCTTGTCCAGCGGAACAATCGTGGCGCTGTGCAGGGGAATTGTCTGGTCATTGTCCGAGTTGGGGGTTGAAATTGTAACTGCATCTGCGTCAAACCGCTGGATTACTTGGGGTGTTTCCAACTGCAGTGTTTCTCCACCGCCGCCGTCTTCATACAAAGTGGCAGTGTAAACACCAGTCACTCTTACTTTTTTGCCCACAAGCTCTTGTCCTCGTTTTGACGGCAAAAAAGTGTTCAGGATGATTTCTTTTTCGGTTCCTTGGTACAAATTTTTGTCAGCAGCCAAACCAGCTTTCACTATCTTTTCAATTCCTTGTGGGTCTGTCACCCTTAAATTGTACTGGCTTCTGTAACCTACGGTGAGTTGCTGGAACAATTCTCCCGTAAGTTCCAATTCTTGCCTGGCAAATTCAGTTGTTTTGTAACCTGTGGGGGTCACTGTTGAATTACCCGTTATCTCAAACTCGTTGCTTTCAACATATGAAAGTTCAACGTCTTTGTTGGGCGCAAAATTTCCTTCAAAAAACCCGTAATAAAGCCGGATTTTGAATTTTCCCATGGACTGGTATTTTTCAAGCTCGTACACCTGCGAACCCGTTTTGCGGAAAGCAAACCCCGTCCACTTTGTTTTCAAGGTGTTTGGAAGGGTTTCTTCCCAGTTATAGGGATACGAATACCCCGCTTTCATTGCTTCCCATGAAATTCCCGGATAGACCGAAAAAATTTTGGCGGGTTCGCGGTCATGCGGTGCCGAGGCATCCGCCGAGTCAAAGGTGTTTGTTGGCTCCAAGGCTTCTCCTCGCCCTGCAATGCCGATTACTTCACCCGAAAGCCCCAGCTCATTAAACCGGCTTTCCTGAAAGTAAACGGCTTTTGTGCCATTGTTTTTGATTTCAAGTTCGATTGTTTCGCCGGGCGCATAAACAAGTTTGCTGGTGGATAGTGTAAGGCCATCGCTGTTTTGTGGCACAGAGGGTTTTTGATTTTTGAAAAGAGAAGTTATGGGCTTGAGTATATTCTGGAGCAGATTTCCAGCAGAATCCACTTCAAACTCGTTGCTTTGCGCTGAAAAACTGTAATCGTAATACTTATTGGATTCAAACGATTCCGCGGTTTCGTACAAAATCTTTATTTTAAAAGTGCCAAGGGGAAAATACTCGGTTGCATCTTCTTTCAGGGAGTGATATGCTTTTCCGTTCCAGTTCCCGACAATACTTTCACTTGGCCTTATTTCAATCACCGAAGGTGCCGGGCGCTTTTTCATGTTTGGAATGTCCTCCCAGAGCACTAATGGCGAAAATTCTTTTGCTCCAGATTTTTTTTGCAGAACCTGCCCTTCAAACTCAAGGCCCGCCGGAAAATTTTTTTTGAAAACAAAAACCGATTGCGCTCCGCTGTTTTTGATTTCAAGTTCGATTGTGTCGCCGGGTGCATAGGTCGCCTTGCTTGTGGTAAGCGTCAAGCCATCCTCGTTTGGAGCCATTTCAACTGGTTTTTGAGGCATACTGCATCCCTGAAGCAAAAATAAAATTGCAATCGCTATTAATAATATCCTGAATTTCAAATGGTTGAAATTTTTCATGCTTATTTCCACGCACCCTTAATCAACCCATGTACTTTTCTCATGTTTTATCTCAAACTCATTACTTTGCGCTGAAAAACTGTAATCGAAATACTTGTTGGCCCGGAATGTGTCAGCGGTCTCGTAAAAAATGTTTATGCTAAATGAATAATCCCCAAAAGGGCGGTAAGCCAATGAATCAGGCTCTTTTTCATTATAGGCTTCTCCGTTCCAGGTTCCAGTGATGCTTTTCCCGGGCCCTAATTCAACCACGGAAGGGGCCGGGCGCATTTTCATGTTTGGAATGCCCTCCCAGAGCACTAATGGCGAAAATTCTTTTGCTTTATAGTGTTTTTGAAGAACCTGACCCTCAAATTCAAGGTCCGCCGGAAAATTTTTTTTGAAAACAAAAACCGATTGCGCTCCGCTGTTTTTGATTTCAAACCCGATTTGTTCACCCGACAAATAAGCGACTTTGCTCATTGTCACCGTTAATCCGTTTTGGGCTGAACCCATGGAAACATTCGTGTCCGGCATAATGCACCCTAGCAGAATAAAAGTCAGTCCAAATAAAAGACTAACGCATGCGGGATTACGGGTGTTCCGGGATGCCTTCAATGATAAAACCACTTACTGGGGTGCGTGTTCCAAGCAGCCATTTTTTGTTCTGAAAAACAAACGGGTCCGTCCGCCCGATGCGGCCCCCAAATTCAAGTTTTTCGTAATAATGCGTGACTTCAATGACAAGCGGAACAGAGCACAGTTCTTTGAAGTCGAGGTCTTCTTTTTTTGGAGGTTTACCCAAGCGCTCTTTTTTGAATTGAGCCAACTGCGCCGCATAGCCGTCCGGATTCCAGCTTTTCTGGTCCTTTAAATCCTCCGCTTCCTTGTTATGGGCGTTAAACGACACGGCAATGATTTCACCCCATTTTTCCTCCGCGCGCCAGTTGGAAATTCGAACCAGTAACTCCAGCAGGCTTTGCTTGTCCGGAACTGATTTGGGTGTTAATGCATTCAGTATCGAATATCACCTTTTTCAAAAAAAAGCCGGATACTCTTTGGGGTATGGCTATCTTCCCGGATTATGTATTCTATTCTATAAACAATTTTGATTTATTTAAAGATTTCGGCAAGAAAACGGCCAAAAAAATGAGAGGTTTAAAAATGGAAAAGACCTACTTTTTCAGATGGCGTTAGATGAATTGAAATACTGGCTTAATTCGTTCAAGTACATTATCGCGATTGTCCTGGCACTGACCATTGTGGCAGTCATTATTTCCCAGTTACAGGTTATTCCGGGAATCCCAAAAATTTTTTCGGACACAAAAACACCTTTGGATAACATTCCTGCGGCCACGCCCCCGGACTCAAATGGCCTTGACCTGAATACTTCAGGCGACATGAACGTTTTCGACGGAAACATTTCCGACCAGAATACTCCAAACGACACCAATGCTGGTGGCGGAGGTTCGGGTAATGGCGGTAGCGGAGAAGATGACGAAGACGATGGTTTTGATTTTCCTGACGCTTTAATTTGCGGGGACGGAAACTGCGTGTCAGGAGAAACATGCTCATCGTGTTCCGCCGACTGTGGAATCTGCCCGCCTACAACAGCATGCACAGACTTGAACGGAACCTGCTTTGCAAGCTGCCCCACAGGGCAGATTCAAAATTCTTCAGGAAACACTCAATGCATACAAGGCCAAATCTGCTGCGTGCAGGCACCGCCACCGCCCGACCCAAGCCTTTCAGCATGCGAAGACGGAATAGACAATGATGGAGATTCATACACTGACGAAGCAGACATGGGATGCGCAAACGCGTCAGGCACGTATGTCGCATCAATGGCTTCCGAAGCCTCAAGCAGCGCATGCAACCCGCGGCCCGACCCAAACAACCTCCTCCTAAACGGGCACATTGAATGCGGCACTGCAAACAGCCCGCAAAACTGGGCAAAATTAGGCGATGATGCATCGCACCTCCTGACTTGGCCAAACCTTTCAATCGGGGGAAGAAACTCAAGAATGCTTAAAACCGAAAACCTCGCCGGACCAAACAGCGACGGAACCATAGGCCGCCTTTTCTTATGGAAACAATCCGCGACACTTGAGCCCGGCACATGGTACGAGTTTTCTTTCACTTTTGCAACCGAAGGAATAGAACCCGCTTTGATGCAATCAACCGGAGCAACTTCAGGTTATCAGGAAATTTGGGGCAGCTCATCATTCATTGCAGGCTTTTTGAGCCTGGATGATGTTGGCCCAAACACAGGAGACAGCATCCTTGGCCTCTGGATTAAAGGGGCCTCTACCGGCGTACAGATGACCGGCTGGGACCCGGCAAAATGGGTCTATACAAATTTCCAGACAAGAGGACTTGAAAACTGGCGCACAGTGAAAAACTATTTCAAAACGCCCTCATCACTGGACGGGTTTTCCGCGCCCCAGTTTTTTGCCAGCATACTGACTTACAATTTCCCGAAAGGCAAAGGCTACTTTGACAATTTTTCAGTGAAAAAAGTCCCGGGCAACACCGACCCGACGAATATTCCGCTCAAGCGCTCCGGAACACTCAACTTCATCCAATACCACCAAGGGGATTTTTTCCCGATTGACCTATCCGGGTTTCCAACCCAAAACAGCACGACCATACCGCTTTCAGACATCAAGAATGCCGGATTCAATTCCACATGGAAACTGAACATCAACATGAACGAAACCCAGGCCAGACAGGCATTCATAGATGCAGACATGGCAATGGTTGAAACGGTTCCGTCGGTTCATAGGTATCCTGGAAATTCGAACAATGTAAACTGGCTTTATCCAGCTCCAGCATATACCGGTGCAACAGACATAGTGTCAAGGGCAAGACTGTTTGCAAGTTACCAGAACCTGTTAATGGTTTCTTCCCACGACGAACTCGACTGCCATGCCGCAAGGGAAGGCACATACCTGCCAAACATCCAGTCTTATACTTCGGTGATTTCAGCGCTCAAAGCACTTAACCCGCAAATGCACATTTACATCAACCATTGTGACATAAATCCTTACACCGGCGTGCATCAGGACCTCGTGGATTACTACCTGCCTCTTTCAGACATTGCATCCCTTACAAACAACGCAGTCAATGCATACCCCATAACAAACCCCACGCCGGAACAGGGACAAAAACAAATTGCCCTGCTTCCACTTGTCGGCAGCAACTTGAGAAAAACCATTTATTCCATGCAAAATTCAGGAAACACCACCACCAGATTCATCGGAGTGGGGTATGGATTCAACTGCTGGGCCCAATGGAACGGAGTCTCTGATCCAACCTATATTTATAACTGCAACAAGGTAACCCCCTTCAATGTACAACGCTTCCAAATATGGGACCAAATCATCAATGGAGCAGTAGGAATAACGTTTCATGGGGCTTATGGACTGATTCTGGACGACCCAGCCAATGGAGCTTATTACAGTTATCAGTGGGAACAGATAAAAATCGAGGCAAAAGAATTATCCGACCTCTATTCCGTTCTTGCACGGCCGCAATTTGGCGAAGACGAATGGCAGATAAGCGATTCGAGAATCAACGCCATGCTCAAAAGAAGCCCGGCCAACCCAAACGAGCTATATCTCTTCACGGCAAGCACAAGCATTTATGACATTCCAAATGTTACAATCACTTTGCCGGGAAAAACAATCCAAACAGTTGTGGCATTAAACGAGGACGGAGACGGCAGCCTTATCTGTTCAGGGTGCAGAAGAAACATCACTGCAGAAAACATTAGCGGTGACCATTTCACTGACGCGTTTGGCTATACAGGCACGCATCAGCGCCCAAGAACAGGCAACCCAGGCGACCCATCGCCCCCGCCGGGCGGAAGCGAGCCAACTGCAGCAGGCTACGCCGTGCACATTTACAGGATAACAGTGCAATAAAGCAAAAATGGCAAAGCCAAGAAAAGCGAAACCCTTATTAAAACTTTAATTTCCAATCTAATCATCCCTGATATTGTATGCCAAAGCACAAAATGCACCTGGACTCACTCAAAAAAACTGACCCAGCCCTGCACAAACTGGTCCTGCTTGAAAAAAAACGCCAAATGGAAGGCATTGAACTCATCCCTTCAGAAAACATCGTAAGCCAGGGAGTGCTGGAAGCAATGGGCACGGTTTTGACAAACAAGTACAGCGAAGGCTACCCGCACAAACGCTATTACGGCGGAAACGAATTCATTGACCAGACCGAAGAGCTAGCCATTGAAAGGTGCAAAAAACTTTTTTCAGCAGAGCACGCAAACGTGCAGCCCTTAAGCGGCTCGCCGGCAAACATGGCAGCATACATGGCTTTCCTGCAGCCAGGGGACAAGGTGTTTGGCATGAAACTGACAGAAGGCGGACACCTGACGCACGGCCACAAGGTGAACTTTTCCGGAAAACTCTACAACTTTGTCCAGTACGGCGTGGACAAGGAAACCGAAATGATTGACTATGACGCGATAAGAAAACTTGCGCTGGCCGAAAAGCCAAAACTTATCCTTTCAGGGTACACTGCCTACCCGCGCGCGATTGATTTCCGGGAATTCCGCAAAATCTGCGACGAAGCCGGCGCCGTATGCATGGCGGACATTGCGCACATTGCAGGCCTCTGTGCGACAAATGTGCACGAAAACCCAGTGCCTTATTTTGATGTCGTGACAACGACTACACACAAAAGCCTTCGCGGGCCGCGCGGAGCGGTCATCATGTGCAAAAAAGAGTTTGCCGAAAAAATAGACAAGGCGGTTTTTCCGGGACTGCAGGGCGGGCCGCACGAGCACCAGATTGCGGCAAAGGCCGTCTGCTTTAAGGAAGCGCTTGAGCCTTCATTCAAAAAATACGCGCAGCAGATTGTCAAAAACGCGAACGCGCTTGCAGAGGAACTCATGGGACTTGGGTTTCGCCTTGTCAGCAACGGCACGGACACTCACCTGATGCTTGTGGATGTCACAAAACTTGGGCTCACGGGAAAACAGGCCGAAGCAGCGCTTGAAAAGGCAGGGATTTACTGCAACAAAAACACGATTCCGTTTGACACACGCTCTCCGTTTGACCCAAGCGGGATAAGGATCGGCACGCCGACGATTACCACGCGCGGAATGAAGGAAAAGCACATGAAGGAAGTAGCGCAGTTTATTTTCAGCTCGCTGAAAAACCACGACAACGAAGCAAAACTCAAACAGGAAAAGAAAAAAGTCACTGCGTTTTGCAGGGATTTCCCGTTTTACGCTTGAGTGATTTTTTGATAAAAAATTCAGGAAAAGAACCAATGGAAGAAAACCGTTTCTGGTTTCTGGAAATTTTTTTGGGCCTGGGCATTTTAATAGTTGGCGTGTTATTTTTCCAGGAAAAACCATCAGCTGAAACGTTTGCAAACTTTTTTACCTCAGATTTTTTTGGGTTTGACGGAAGCATTTTGTTCTTTGTTATTTTTGGCGGGATTATCCTGACAAGCGTTCTGATGAATCACCCAAATGTTGAAAATCGAGCCGAAGTCACAAAAGGCCTGTGGACTTGGTTAATGGGATTTGCTTCAAACATTCATTTGTCGATGTTTGCGGGATTTACAGCCTTATTTACGGGAACAATTCTCGGAATTCTTCTTCAAATTTCAACCACTTTTACTGTGTTGGGTTCCTTTTTTGTTTTACGCCCAATAATCTCGCGTTTTTTTTACAGGCCAAAACTGGCAAAAACCAGCCTGCCAAGCATGAAAGTTCATGAAGAAAAATTGGCTACAGGTGATTTAGGTGAAACGGTCTTAGAAGGAGAGCCTATTCCAAAAAATAAAACCCTCTTGAACATGCGAATAATGCTTCTCGTATTTGGGCTACCGTTTTTTGGGTTCGGCATTTTTGTCATATTGACTTCCCCCTCAATGTGGACATTTGGGTCAGTTTTTCTATTCCTTGGAGGCCTTGTCCTTCTAAGTTTTGCATTTTCTTTCACGCAAAAGACACTTCACTCAATAACCGTTACATCCAATGGGATAGAATTAAGGGAAATTTCAGGCAAGCAAGAGAACACAGAATTTTCAGAAATATCAGCTTTGCAGTTGTCAGATACACTTGGACACCTGCCGGCCAAAACAGCGGTTGCTTTTTACCGCAAAAACAGCTTCTTGCCAAAATCATACCTGCTAAATGTTGAGACAATGGATGCGGTTGAAATGCTTTCCAAATGCAGATGGCTTGAAGGAACCAAACGCAGGTCAAGATATTCAGACCTTTTTGAATTTAGGCCAAAAGTTTTGTGAGAACCAAAACGAAATTTTTATTAAAGCTTGATTTATTCAATTTATAGCCTTTTTGCAGGAGAAAACTTTTGTGGCAGGAAAACTGATTGACGGGAAAAAAATCGCCAAAAAAATCCTTGAAAAGGCAAAAAAAGAAGTTGCCCTGCTGAAAGAAAAAAACGTGCCCGTAGGGCTTGCAATCGTGCAGGCCGGGCAAAACCCTGCAAGCAGCATCTACATCGCAAAAAAGCTTGATGCCGCAGAAGAAATCGGAATGAAAACAGAATGGGTCAAGCTTTCAGAAAAAGTTTCTTTTGAGGAAATTTCACAAAAAATAAACGAGCTAAACAACAACGAGCAAATCTCAGGAATAATCGTGCAGCTGCCGCTTCCAAAACACCTCAAACAGATTGACGTTTTAAGCCTTGTTGACCCGAAAAAAGACGTTGACGGCTTCCACCCCGCAAACCAAGGCAGGCTTTTTGCGGGCGAGCCTGTTTTTGTCCCAGCGACAGTCAAAGGAATAATCAAACTCATTGAATCAACAAAGACAAAAATTGCGGGCAAACACGCAGTCGTGATTGGAAGAAGCGTGATTGTCGGAAAGCCGGTTGCCTCAATGCTCTTGAACGCGGACGCGACTGTAACAATGTGCCATTCAAGGACAAAAAACCTTGCCAGCCACACAAAACAGGCAGACATTCTTGTTGTGGCTGTCGGCAAGATGCGGCTTGTCAAAAAAAACATGGTAAAAAAAGGCGCCATAGTGATTGATGTCGGGATAAACAAAGTGAAAGGAAAAATTTCCGGCGACGTGGACTTTGAAAACGTGAAAAAAATTGCAGGATTCATCACACCTGTCCCAGGCGGAGTCGGACCAATGACAGTCGCATGCCTGATTGAAAACACGATTGAAGCCGTAAAGAGGCTTGCAGCCAAAAAAAATTGATTGAAATGCTTAATCGAAAAGCAACTCCTGAAAATTTTAAACTAAAAGCAACTCCTGAAAAGTTCAAGGAACTTGAAGAAACCGCAATAATGATTTTGACAGGAGAGGCAAGTCTTCTACCAGACTATAATTTGACTCAAAGGCAGCAAGCCTGGTTCGGGGAAAGATTGCATGGGCGCAAAAAAGTGGCAGATGTGCTTAGGGCCTTAAGGCAAGAAAAAACCCCAACAACCCAATCAAGCCTGTCCCTTCGAAATATTGCAAAAAAACATAGCGTGCCGATTGGCATAGTGCAACAAATTTCAACCAGTTTATCCAAGAGAAAAGGAACACAAAGGAAAAATTATGTAAAAACTCCTGTTTACCCAAAAAATGCCCCCTCCCACCAGGAAATTGAGGATATAATAGAACGATTTCTGCCAAAAATACGCAGAAGAGCACGAGCCCTTGCAGGCAACCCAAAAGTAAGGGCTTTATTCGGGGATGAACAAGAGATAGCAGACAGGATAATTGACGATTTAAGGGAATACCTTCCAAGACACGACCCAACGAGGTCCAAACTAAATTACTATGTTTTGAAACTAATTTATTGGAGAGGAAATATAATTTTTAGAAGAGCCAAGGGGAAAAAATTAACACATGGATTCGATGAACACCGTGGAGATGCGGCTGTAAAAAAACCAGAACAAATGATCCAGCCTCAAGTTGAAGCTATAATTGACAACCTTAATTCACAAGGCTTAAGCCAGCCGGAAAGGGCACTTATACTTGCAAGGATTGCAGGAATAAATTTGGCAAGGGCAGGCAATATCTTGGGGGGGCTTTCGAGGCAAAGAGTAAGTCAGTTTCTTAAAAAAATTAGCCCTAAACTTGGCTTGAAAAAGACTATTAGAATCGTGTCTCAACGCCCAAAAAGGGTGAGAAGAGGAAAATAAAGAAAGATAGGAATAATAGTTTTTTACTTAATTAGGAATAGAAGGCATCAGATTGAAAAAACTCAAAATCGCAGTCCTTGGCTCCACAAAAGGAACCGACCTGCAGGCAGTAATTGACGCAATTGAAAAAAAAGAGCTTGACGCGGAAATAGTGCTTGTTGCTAGCAACAAACAAGACGCGTTCATTTTGGAGCGCGCGAAAAAGCACAAGCTTGAAACGCTTTTTTTGGACCCCAAAAAATTTTCCTCGCGCGAAGAATTTGACAAGGAGCTTGCGAAAAAAATCAGGGAAAAAAAAGCAGACCTTGTGGTTTTGATTGGGTACATGAAAATTCTTTCCCGGGCTTTCTGCCACGAATTCGCATGGAAAATATTAAACATCCACCCCGCGCTCTTGCCGATGTTTGCCGGAGAAATGGACACGGACGTGCACCAAAAAGTCAAGGACATGGGCTTGCGTGAAACCGGCTGCACGCTGCATTTTGTCACGGAAAAAGTCGATGAGGGACCGGTAATCATGCAGAAAAAAGTGCCTGTTTACCCAAACGACACGCCTGAAACAATCAAGGCAAAAGTCCAGAAAGCAGAACAGGAAGTGCTTGTCAAAGCCCTTAAATTGTTTTCCCGAGAAAAAATAGTTGTGGAGAACGGGCAGGTGAAAATCCTTGAGTAGGATAAAAACAGCGCTTATCTCAGTTTACGACAAGACAGGAGTCGTTGAATTCGCAAAACTGCTTCACAGGCTGAATGTGGAAATAATATCAAGCGGTGGCACAGCTGCTCTCCTGAAAAAAAACAAGGTACCGGTAAAGGAAATCTCAAAGCTTACCGGCTCGCCGGAAATGCTTGACGGACGCGTAAAAACGCTTCACCCAAAGATTCACGCAGGAATCCTTGCAAAAGGAACAAAAGAGCACGCGGCAGAGCTGAAAAAGCACAAAATCCCGCAAATCGACCTTGTCGTTGTGAACCTTTACCCGTTCAAGGACACAGTTTCAAAGACAGACAACCTGCAGAAAATAATCGAGGAAATAGACATAGGGGGCGTGGCATTGCTTCGCGGCGCGGCAAAAAACTTCGAGCGCGTAACAGTCGTATGCAGCACAAAGCAATACGAAAAAGTGTCACAGGAACTCATTTCATCCAACGGGGTTGTTTCAAACAAGACCCGCCAGGAGCTTGCAATCGAGGCATTCAGCCTGACGGCAGGCTACGATTCGCTTATCTCAAATTTTTTCTGGGAAAAATTCGCAAAAAGCATGTTCCCGCAAAACTTCACGCCGACTTTTGAAAAAGTACAGGACCTGCGCTACGGGGAAAACTACCAGCAAAAGGCGGCGCTTTACCGCGAACCGCTCAGGCCGGAGCCAAGCGTGGCATATGGAAAAATTCTGCAGGGAAAAGAAATGTCTTTCAACAATTTTTTGGACGCGGAAGCGGCAGTTGAATGCGTGAAAGAGTTTTCAAACCCAGCCGTGTCAATTGTAAAACACACAAACCCCTGCGGGGTCGCAGAAGCAAAAACAATCAGCCAGGCGTTTTTGGATGCACTTGAATGCGACAAAAAAAGCGCGTTTGGCGGAATAATCGCACTCAACCGCGCATGCGATGCGCAAACCGCACGCGAAATAACTTCTTTTTTCAACGAGGTAGTGATTGCGCCGTCATTTGACAAAAATGCACTTGAACTTTTTTCAAAAAAGCCAAACCTTCGGTTGCTTGAAGTGCAAGGGCTTGGGACAGAGCCTTCGCGCCAGGCACACGACTTCAAAAAAATCGTCGGCGGCCTATTGGCACAGGAAAGAAACCTTTCAGTTCTTTCAAAAAACCAGTTGAAGTTTGTCACAAAAAAAAATCCTTCTTCAACAGAGCTTGAATCAATGCTTTTTGCATGGAAAGTCTCAAAGCATGTGAAAAGCAACGCAATTGTCCTTGCAGAAGGCACAAAAACAATCGGGCTTTCAGGCGGCCAGACCTCGCGGATTGACGCCGTAAAAATCGCCATAGAAAAAGCAGGCGCGCGCGCAAAAGGAGCTATCCTTGCAAGCGACGGGTTCTTCCCTTTCCCTGACAGCATTGAGTTTGCGGCAGGTGCTGGAATTTCCTGCATAATCCAGCCTGGTGGAAGCGTCAAGGACAATGACCTCATTTCAATGGCAGACAAAAAAAACATTTCAATGGTTTTCACAGGCGTGAGAAATTTTAAACATTAACCAGCAACAAATTGTTTGCCAATATGGCCCCATAGTATAGCCTGGATAGAATGCGAGCTTCCGGCAACGGTTGCGCCCGTTGATGACGCGCATATGCGCCACCTGCGGTGGCGCGGTAAAATACAAATTTACACCGTTGGAATGAGCTTGAGACCTGGGTTCGAATCCCAGTGGGGTCATAGAATAGTCAGTTTTAAATATCAGGATACAGTTAGTATTTCTGTTCTTTAATGATTAAAGCCCTTCAATTGACTGGTTTGGTTTTTTTTGTTTTATTATTAGTTTCTCTTATTTTTTCCTCTAATTTTTACATTGATTCTCCAACTGGTTTAGTTCCAGGTAGCTGCAATGACACAGATGGTGGCAATAACCCAAATGTATTTGGAACAGTAACTAAAAGAGGAGCAAGTTATTCTGATTATTGCGCTTCAAGTTCCACAGTAATTGAGTATTATTGTAACCGGCAAAATATTGAGTCAGGAACTTTTTCCTGCCCAAATGGTTGTTTAAATGGCGCATGCAGACCTGCTCAGTCAATGTGTGGAAACGGAATTGTAGAAACTGGCGAAACGTGTGATGGAACCAACTTAAATGGACAAACTTGCCAAAGCAGAGGGTTTTCTGGCGGAACTTTATCTTGTGCTCCAAATTGTTTATCCTATAACACTTCAGCTTGCTATACTTGTGGAAACAATGTCAGACAAACAGGGGAAGTTTGTGATGGCTCAGACCTTGGTTCACAGACATGCATCACTCAAGGATTCAATGGAGGCACACTTTCATGCTCTTCCAATTGTTTGTCTTTCAATACAAATAATTGCACAAATACTGTTTGTGGAAATTCAGTCTGTCAACAAGGAGAGACAGAACTGAATTGTTCAGTTGATTGCACTGTTTGCGGAAATGGCATCTGTGGAGAGCAAGAAAATCAATCCAACTGTCCACAGGATTGCACTATTTGTGGTGATGGGTACTGCCAAGCAGGAGAAACCCAGTCCAATTGTTCCCTGGATTGTCAGCTTACAGCCTGTTTGCCCGGACATTTAGACAATGGAAATGGCACTTGTACTGCTGAATTTGTCAGCGCAAGTTCAGATGGCCGCATTGGTATAAACAACCAGACAACTTGGGCAAATGCCCATGACAATGTCGGGGGTATAACTTATGGAGGATCCTTAGGTACAGTTTCCTCTTTTGTTAATTCAACGCCAGCATATTATATTTCCAGGACTTTTCTTCCGTTTGATACTTCCATTCTGCCAGAAAATATACCTGTGGTTCAAGTACAACTTTCACTTTATGTAACTAGCAAAACTTCAACTGATTCTGATACACAAGACTTTGCAGGAGTATTAAAATCAACACAAACAAGTCCACTGTCATTAACTGGAAGCGATTTTGACAACTGTGGCACTCTTGTAAACCCGATTTCGGGCGGATCACTGCAATTGAGTGCGATTCCAAGCAATGCACATGCTACATTTTTATTAAACGAAACAGGAAGAACATTTGTAAATTCTTCTGGTTGGACTCTTTTATGTCTTCGCAGTGGAAATGACATCTTGAACCTAACACCGGTTAATGGAGGTGACACAGTTATTTTTTCAACTTTTGAGGAAACTGTTGCAACTAAAAGACCCAAATTAAAAGTAACTTACCAATATTTATCCGCTGTCTGTGGAAACGGCAGTATTGAATATGGGGAAGACTGTGATGGGGTAAACTTAGACTTACAAACTTGCCAAACCCAAGGATTTGCAGATGGGGGAACTCTTTCCTGTAAACCAGATTGTACATTTAACACCTCTGGCTGCTTTAATGCAGGTTGTGGAAATGGCGCTGTTGGCCCAAATGAAGAGTGTGACGGATCTAACTTTGCTGGAAAAACATGTGTTTCCGAAGGGTTTGTAAGCGGAAACCTTTCATGCAGCTCACAATGCACAATTAATACTAACCCGTGCAACAGTGGGCTTCCAACTTCTTATGAACAATTATTGGATAATCCGCGAATCCAATCCGCAATTGAAGCAAGCCCATTTGTTGACCACGGAAACTACTTTGGCGTATTAATCCAAAAAATCAACGAATTACTCTCCGGAAATACTGCTTACTGGAACGATTATGATCATCCGGCACCTTACACGGACACCGAACTAAAAGAGGTTATTCTGTCAAAAGTAGCTGTTTCGATTCATGTTGAGGCCATACAACAGGTTCCATGGCGGCTTTTAGATTACAGCGACGAAGATTTGCGATTACTTTTAGGAGATCTGTACTATGTGGGTGCTTGGAACTCAAATACTGCCATGTTCAATAGTAACCCAACGCAACCGCTTGGATATGGAAACCAAACCAGACAACTTTATCCAAACCGTCCTGCTTTCACGCCAAGAGAATTCTTGGAGTTACTTATATACCGAATGCGCGCAGACGGATGGAGACACCTTCTTGTATCAGATGGGGATTATCCTTGCGCTCTTTCAGATGGATCTATTGATTTTCCATGCCTTGAAACTACAAAATGGGGAGGCTCAGCATTAACCCCATTATTTATGTACTCTGTGTTGCAAACAAATAACATTCCATCAAAGTATATTGAACTATTAGAACATAATTCAATCATATTTCCAAGTATGGACTTAATATTGGACGGCGATGGTTTATATGCTGCCATGTACAGAGGAATTTTAATAACACCAAATCAGATTCCAGTAAATCACTCATTTGTTACAATGGACGAACTTAATGGCTGGAACCAACTCCCATTATGCCAAGCAAAATACCAAATGTCACGAAGAGATAGCTTAAATTACTTGGGCCTATACAATAATTCAACGTGGAACGCAGATGTTCTTCACACTTTTTGTACAACAAGTAGCCAGTATCCAAACAAAGGAGAATACTTAAGAAGGTTCATTACTGATGCCCAAATAGCGGGACTGTACTGTCAATCAACAAATCCGACGGCATCTAATTATCAGGCTCCATCTTTAACTGACTCAGAAATCCAAACTTGGTTCAATAATATTGATGTATTAGCGCCTTGCTAATAGATCTAACTTTTAAAGAATCCGGCTTTCGGTAATTATTTTCGTCATCCTGACGTCTGTTTCTTCAGCTTTGAAAGGTTCCACAATCTGCAGGTCAAACGCCAACGCGATTTTGGGGATGCCTGGCAAAAGCTTTGCAAGAAAACGATCATAATAGCCCTTTCCAAACCCGACACGGTTATGGTCCTTGTCAAAAGCAACGCCGGGGGCGACAACCAGGTCAATGTTGTCAAGCGAAACTTGTTGCACTGGATAGGGCTCCATTATGCCAAAAAAAGTTTTCCGGAGCTTTTCAAACCCCAGAAACTCTGCTGCCACAAGCTCGCCGGACATGCCGACCATTGAAGGAATCACGATTTTTTTTGAACGCAAGGCGCACTCCTCGATTATTGCCTCGGTTTTTACTTCAGAGCCAAAACTGATGTAAAGGCAGACAGTGCGCGCTTCGGTAAATTCCGGCTGGGCAAAAAGTTTTTCCGCAATCGACTTGCTTTTTTCCTTTATTTCCTGATGGCTCAAGGCATTCCTTTTGGAAAGCACGACTTTTCGTATCTGCTCCTTGTTCATTTTGCGCGCTCCAGTGCCTTTTTCCCGATGTCTTTTCTAAAATGCATTTTTTCAAAAGAAATTTTTGACACGCCCTCATAGGCTTTAGCGATTGAGCCCTTCACGGTTAGGCCAAGGCCGGTCACGCCCAAAACCCTGCCGCCGTTTGACAGAATCTCAGCCTTTTGGCCGATCATTGTGCCTGCATGAAACACCAAAATGCCCTTTGCGCCAACCAGCTTGTCAAGTCCGGAAATTTTTTTGCCTTTATCGTATTTGTTTGGGTAACCGCCTGACACCAACACAACGCAGGTCACGGCTTTTTTGTTCCACTTGATTTCCTGCTTTGCAAGTTTGCCGTCAATGCATGAAAGCATTATTTCTACAAGGTCTGATTCAAGCCGCGGCAAAATCACCTGCGTTTCAGGGTCGCCAAAACGGGCATTGAACTCCAAAACCTTTGGCCCGGTTTTTGTAATCATCAGGCCGGCATACAAAACGCCGACATAAGGAGTTCCGTGTTTTTTCATTTCGCGAACAACTGGAATCATGATTTTTTCAAGGATTTCTTTTTCAAGTGCAGGAGTAATCACCGGTGCAGGAGAATATGCCCCCATTCCGCCGGTATTTTCGCCTTTGTCGTTGTCAAACACTCGCTTGTGGTCCTGCGCAGAAGGCATTAGCGAAACGTTTTCTCCGTCACAAAAAGCAAGAACTGACGCCTCTTCCCCTTCAAGCAATTCTTCAATGATTGCACGCTCTCCCGCATGGTCAAAAATGCGGTCACGCAAAATCTTGTTGACAGCGTCAAGAATCTGCGACTTTGAAGTGCAGACAAAAACGCCTTTTCCCGCGGCAAGGCCGTCGGCCTTGATTACCGCCTTATCCATGGTTTGCACCAGCTCAAGTGCCTCGTCGATTTCTGTCACTACCTGAAAAGAAGCCGTAGGCACCCTGATATCCTGCATGAGCTTTTTTGCAAACGCCTTGCTTCCCTCAAGCATCGCGGCATTTTTTGACGGGCCAAAAACCTTCAGGCCGTTTTTTTGAAACTCATCAACAATGCCTTTCACTAAAGGAGCTTCCGGGCCGACAATAGTAAGGCCTATTTTTTTCTTTTTTGCAAACTCCAAAAGACCAGAAACGTTTTCCACATCAATTGGCACGCACTCTGCAATCTCCGCAATACCGGCATTTCCCGGGGCGCAAAAAATCTTGCCGGCCAAACGCGACTGGCTGATTTTCCACACCAAAGCATGCTCGCGCCCGCCAGCTCCTACAACCAGGATGTCAATTTTGCCCATAAACGAATAACATACAGAGCCAAAAATATTTTATATGCAGACAGCTTCCGAAAAAAAAGAATAATTCAGCTTTTTACTTCCATTTCGTACGTTCTTCCTTTTTTTCCGGACAAATGGTTGTCTTTTGCAAGCTGGTAAAGCTTTTCGCCCCAAGGAGTCGGGTATTTTCCGGTCACGCACGCCATGCAAAGGCTTTTTTCCTTGTCTTCAAGGTTGATTGCATTCACAAGGCCCGAAAGTGTCTGGTAACGCAAAGAATCCGCCTTGATTTCGGCGCGGATTTTTTCAACAACGGATTCGTCAATGTCTTCAAAGCCCCTTTCTTCAAGCTGTTTTTTGGACATGAATTTTACTGCAAACATTTCTGAAAGGGTGGACATGTCGATTCCGTAAAAGCAGGGCGCGCGGATTGGCGGGCAGGCAACACGGAAATGGATTTCCTTTGCGTGGCCTTTTTCCCTAAGGTAGGTGACAAGCGGGGTGGCGGTCGTGCCGCGGACAATGCTGTCCTCAACAAGAATGATTTTTTTGCCCTTGATGACTGCCATGTTCAGGTTGTATTTTTCGCGAACGCGTTCATCGCGCCCGACTCCTTCAATAAAAGTCCTGCCGACATACCTGTTCCTAAGAAGGCCTTCCATGGATTTCAATCCAAGAGCCGCAGCGTATGCGTCAGCAACAGGCTTTGCAGTGTCAGGCACCGGGACGACAACGTATTCAGAGTTCTTTAAGTCAAGGTCCTCCATTTTTGCAAGCTCTTCCCCAAGCCGCCAGCGCACCTGGTAAACGCTTCGGCCGTCAATAATGCTTGCAGCGTTTGCAAAATACACCCATTCAAACATGCAGTGGGATTTTTTGGTGCTCTTTGCGTACTTTTTTATTTCAGCCTGCCCGTTTTCCACAACAAGCATTTCCCCGGGCTGGACAGACTTGATGTGGTTCATGCCAAGGTTTGAAATCGCACACGACTCGGAAGCAACTGCAACCTTGTCATCAGTAATCGAATAACTCAAAGGCCGGAAACCCTGCGGGTCACGTGACGCAGCAAGCGTTCCCATGGCATTGATGTAAACAATATTGTAAGCGCCGTCAAAAACAGACGAAAGGTTTGCAAAAGCCTGCTCTACAGGCGTCTTTAAGTCCCCGCGGAACTGGTGCTCCAGGTGGTGAAGGATAAGTTCAGTGTCAATGTTTCTTACAAGACTGTACTCTTTTTTTTCCATTTCCTTTTTGAGTTCCGAAAAATTCGCAATGTTTCCATTAAAAGCAAAACTGAACCATTTCCATTTCCTGCCGTGATGGCGCTCAAAAGGCTGGGCATAGCTTTCATCATCCAACCCGCAGGTGGCATAGCGCACGTGGCCAATGCCCTTTGTGCCCTCATATTTTTTGAAAACAGCAAGGTTTTTTCCAGGAATGTGTGAATGGAAGGCTTCATTTACAAGGCCGATTTTTCTGTAAGTGTCAATTACCTGCTCGCGTTCTTCATTAAAAGTAGTTATTCCCGCTGCAAGCTGGCCACGGTTCTGCTGCTGTAAAAGCATCCTGTAAAGGTAATAAGCAGCGCCGCCTTCAGGATAGTCTTCAAGTTTTTTTTGCAGGGAAATGGCAGCCAAACCGCACTCGTGCCTTGCTTCCTCTGCCATGGGATCCAAAATAATATAGGCAAACTAGGTATTTAAAGACTTTCTTGGAAAAAAAAGAAATTATACAGGGGAAAAACCCCTGCATAAAAAATTTATTTGAATTTAGCCGTCGGGGGTAATTACTGTGTCATCTATTTTTACCCAATGGAGCGCTGGATCAGGCCAACTAGTCGAATTTATATTTCTTCCAACAATCACTCCTTCAACAGATACCCCGCCAAGAGTTTTTGTACAGAGAACATTTTGTTGGTTATTGTTTGCCGAACAGGCCCCTACATATACCCAATTGGTAGTGTTTCCATCAGCCAAATCAGCAGTATAGAAAACATGCACTGTAACAGCGCGATTGCAGTCAGTGCAGCCAAGGTTTAATTCAGATAATTTCAACTTAATTCTTTGTATGTCAGAGACAGAATTGTCATCTGCAGTAAAGTCAACCCCGACCCAGCCCATGATTTTTGTGCCGTTATAGTCACATACATTTCCCAAAGTATTCAGGTCAAAATTATCCGGGCATGAAAACATAGGCGCACTAGCAGCCTGCAACTGTGAATAATTAGAATCCTCTGTCAGCACCTCGGCCGGATTTGTTGCAAAACTTGACCCAAAAATATGGTCGCCCAAAATCGCCAGAGCCAGAACAGGCACTGAAAAAAGAATTAGAAATCCAATTATAGCTAATTTTATGTTGTTCAAAAAAAACACCTCCAAAATCTCACATTTAAATTTTAAATTTTATTTTAATTAAAAAATCTAACAAGTCAAGGGCGACTTCATTTTAAACATATTTAGAAGATATGTAGAAGATAATCCTAAAGTAGGATAAAAGTTTATTCAAGATTAAGAGCTTTAAATTTCAAATGACTATTTATTTAAAGTCTTTTGAACTTATAGTGTATATGGGCAGGTTCAGGCTGGAAATTTTTCCGAAAAAAACCGAATTCGACCCTGTTTCCGGCCCAATCTTAAGGCAGATAAAAGACGACCTTGGAATCAGCTCTGTTGAAAATGCTTCTTTCCTTGAATTTTTTGACATTGAACTAAACGAACCAGAGGAAAAAATCCACAAAATCGCCAAAGAAGTTTTTTCCGACCCGATAACCCAGGGCTTTTCAATAAACCCGCAAAAAAACAACGAACACTATTTTTCAGTTGAAGTAAAACTCTTGCAGGGCATGACAGACAACACGGCAATCGTTGCGGAACGCGCACTGGAAGATTTTTTGGTAAGGCACCTGCACGAAAACGAATCCATTTCTTTTGGCAGAAAATACTCATTCAAGGGAAAGCCAAGCGAGCAGGAAATCCAGTCCATCTGCACGGGTCTTTTGTCAAACAGCCAGATAGAAGAGTTTTTGGTGGAAAAAAATGAATGAACAAAAACCAGCACCGGCAGCAACAGTGCCTTTTCGCTCACTGAATGCAAAAGAACTGGTTGAGCTGAGCGAAAAAATGCTTTTGTCCCTGACGCTTTTAGAAATGAAGTCAGTGCAGGAACACTTTGAAAAAAACAAGCGCGACCCGTCCGACATAGAACTTGAAACAATTGCGCAGACATGGTCAGAGCACTGCAAGCACAAAATATTCAATTCGCCAATAGAGTTTGAAGAAAACGGCAAAACGGAAAAAATCGAAAGCCTGTTCAAAGAGTACATTGTAAAGGCAACAGAGAACGCGATAGCGAAAAACCCGAAATTTTATTTGTCTGTATTCAAGGACAATGCAGGAATTGTGGTTTTTGACGACAAAACAGGGATTGCAATGAAGGTTGAAACGCACAACCACCCGTCAGCGCTCGAGCCATACGGCGGGGCAAACACTGGAATCGGCGGGGTTGTGCGCGACATCCTTGGCGCAGGGCTTGGCGCAAAGCCGGTTGCAAACACTGATGTGTTCTGTTTTGCCGAGCCATGGACAAAAAAAGAAAGCGTCCCAAAAGGAGTCATCCACCCAAAAAGGACTTTTAAGGGTGTTCGCGAAGGAGTTCGCGACTACGGAAACCGCATCGGTGTGCCAACAGTAAACGGCGCGATTTGTTTTGACAAAAGATATTTGGCAAACCCGCTTGTTTTCTGCGGAACAGTCGGATTGATTCCGAAAAAGTTCGTGAACAAAAGCGTTTCACCAGGCGACCTTGTTGTCACTGTTGGCGCACGCACCGGAAAAGACGGAATCCACGGAGCGACTTTTTCATCCATTGGACTAAAGCAAACCTCACCAGCAAGCGCTGTACAGATTGGAAACGCGATAGAGGAAAAAAAAGTAATCGACCTTATCCTTCGGGCACGCGACGAAGGATTGTTTACTTCAATCACAGACTGCGGCGCGGGAGGATTTTCTTCAGCTGTCGGAGAAATGGGAAAAGAAACCGGGGCAAGGATAGAACTTGACAAGGCTCCACTAAAGCAAAAAGGAATGCAGCCCTGGGAAATCTGGCTTTCAGAAAGCCAGGAAAGAATGGTTATCTCAGTGAAAAAAGAAAAACTTGGACGCCTTTTTGAACTGGCCCAAACCGAAGAAGTTGAAATAAGCGTCCTTGGGGAATTCACTAACACAAAAAAACTCGAAGTGTTTTTTGAAGGGGAAAAAATCCTTGACCTTCCGATGAATTTTTTGCACAACGGATTGCCAAAGCAAAAAAGAAAAGCGATTTTTGTGCAGCCAAAATACCTCGAGCCGGAATTTGCAATGCCGCCAAACCTTGGAAAAGAACTCCACGATTTGCTTTCAATGCCAAACATTGCCTCAAAAGAAAAAACAATCAGGCAATACGACCACGAAGTGCAGGGCGGAAGCGTGCTAAAACCGCTTGTTGGAGAAGAAAATGACGGGCCGTCTGATGCTGCAGTCATCCGCCCGGAACTTTCCAACTGGACAGGCGTTGCAATCAGCAACGGCATAAACCCATGGCAGGGAGACATCAACCCGTACCTTATGGCAGGCTCCTGCATTGATGAAGCAATAAGAAACCTTGTCGCGGTTGGCGCAAGCGTGGACAAAACTGCAATTTTGGACAATTTTTGCTGGGGAAACCCTGACCGGCCAATCAAGCTAGGCGAACTAGTGAAAACAGCAAAAGGATGCTATGATTTTGCAACCGGTTTTGGGGTTGGTTTCATTTCAGGAAAAGATTCTTTTTACAATGAGTATTCACAGGACAACATTTACATTTCGGTTCCAGGCACGCTGCTTATTTCAGCGCTTGCAGTAATGCCTGATGCAAGAAAAAGAATCTCAATGGATTTCAAAAAAGAAGGAAACCCGATTTACCTTGTTGGAGAGACTTTCAACGAGCTTGGGGCAAGCCATTATTTTGCTTCAAACGGAATGAAAGGAAACATTGTGCCAAAAACCAACCCAAAAAAAGCACTTGGGGCATACAAGCTTTTGAACACGGCAATGAATGCCAGCACAAAAAACAACGAACGCCTGGTCAAAAGCTGCCATGATTTAAGCGAAGGCGGGCTTGGAGTCGCAATTGCGGAAATGTGCTTTGCAGGAATGAAAGGCGCGGAAATTGACCTGAACAAACTCACTTTTGGCGAAGCGATTTCCCGCGAGGACTTTGTCCTTTTTTCCGAAAGCAATTCCCGCCTGCTTGTGGAAGTGGACAAAAGGTTTGCAGGAGACTTTGAAATCATAATGAAGGGCACTGCCCTTGCAAAAATCGGGCATGTCACAAGCGAAAAAAACCTGAAAATAAAAGGCTTTGACGGAAAAGAGCTAATCAACGAAGACATTTCAGCGCTGAAAAAAAGTTGGAAGAAAACACTTGACTGGTGAAAAAATGGAAAAACAAACTATGGAAAAAAATTCTGCACAAAATGCACTAAAAATGGTGAAACTGAAATGGTAACAGCAATCGTGCTTCGCGCCGCAGGAACAAACTGCGATTATGAAACGGTTTTTGCGCTCGAAAAAGCAGGTTTTGAAGTGGACAACCTGCACATAAACGAATTAATCAAGTCACACAGCGCACTAAAAGAAGCACAACTTCTTGTACTGCCAGGCGGTTTTTCTTATGGCGATTACCTTGGAAGCGCAAAGGTTTTTGCAAACCAGCTAAAGCTTAACCTAAGGGAGCCAATTGAAGAATTCATTTCTGAAAAAAAACTCGTTCTTGGAATATGCAACGGCTTTCAGGCACTGGTGAAGGCAGGACTATTGCCTGGCAATACAGGGCTTTGGAAACAGACAACAACGCTTACTTTCAACAATTCAGGGCACTTTCAGGATGAATGGGTAACACTTGAAAACACGTCAAAAAACAGCACGCCTTTTCTGAAAGGCATTTCCGAGTTTGACTGCCCGATTAACCACGGCGAAGGAAAGTTTGTCGCACAGGACAAAAAAACGCTCCAAGAATTGTATGACCAAGGACAGGTCGCACTCAAATACAAAGCCAACCCGAACGGCTCGACTGACTCGATTGCCGGGATTTCAAGCCTCGACGGGCTGGTGTTTGGCCTCATGCCTCACCCGGAAAAGCACACGTTTTCAATAAACCACCCGCATTCAACGCGAAAAGAAATGGATGAAATTGGGAGCGGGTTCAAAATCTTCCAGAACGCGTTTGAGTATTTGAAAAAGTGATCAGCAAATTTTAAGCATTATTCTCTATACTTTTTAGAAGGCAATGCTGAGGTAAAAAAACTAACGAGGCATATTCAAAAGTCTAATTTATTAACCCAATCAGGTATTCTAGCGTTTTCAACTTTATCATACTGTGGCCAATAAGGTTTGATGTCAATTATTGGTGTACCGTCCAAAATATCCAAACCTTTTACCTTTATCTTATTTCCTTCATGCCCAATAAGTTTTACAGTAGTAATTGCAATTGGATTTGGCCTTTGAGGACAACGACAGGAAAAAATACCTACAATCGGCACATTTGGGTTGCCTTGTGGCCGGTGGGTTATAACTGACTTTTTAACTTTGTCCATCCAGTAAACAATAATTACATGAGAATAATCATCTATACTATTTAATGCTTCAGTAAATTTCTTGTCCACTATTATTTCAGAAACTTCATCAGCAAAACTTCCAAATCTCGGTTCTTTAACACTATTTTTCACAAAGCCAATTGGTTTCAGTTTAATCTCTTTCATAGCGTCCATAAATTATCACTTGGTTTGTGTTTAAATATTGGTTTACAAAGGCTTGAGGGCATTTTGTTAGGCGGTTCAAGTGAAGCCTGAAATTATATGCTTCTCATTTTTCCTTTAGGACTTTTCCCAATTCCACCGGAAGGCTTTTCAGGTCCTGGTGCATTGTCTTCAAAGTGTCCAGAATAACCAATTGAACGCCTATGCCTTTGTGAAGCTGGCCAATCATCAGCGCCTGGCCCGATCTCATTAAAGATGGAACTTCTGCAAAAGGCTCCTCCTTGAATTGAGTAAAAGTAATTAGTGGGTTGCCAAATTCTGATACCAGGTCTTTTTCCAATTGTTCTTTAAATTTTAAGATTTGCTCTTTATCTCCTTCCAATCTAACCTCTACTATTTTGCCATCAACATTTGTAACGCTTCCTTTCTCAAAACCAGAATTGAGCAGTTTGTCCATTACAAATGCTCTCACGCCCTGTTCAGTGATAATTTTTGGGTCCTTTGCCTTAATCAAAAAACTGCCTTTCATTTTCAAATCACTACAGATAAAATTGCGTTTTTTGTTAAATTAAACCTTTCTGTGGCAGGTTTCCGGTGCAAAAAGTTGTTTTGTCAGGCATTAGTGGCTATTTAGAAATAAAGTTAATTTTTTCAATTTTGCAATTGCTGTTTCTGAAACCGGGAAGTAAGGCGAATTAATTATTTCAGCAATCAGTGCCCTTTTTCTATTTGTTAAATCCAGAACAAATCCAGCCCTTCCAAATCTTTGCCTGTCGGAAATCGGGGCATTTGAAAACCCCGCTATTTTTCCAGAGCTAAGTTCAACAATTGCATTAATTGTCTGCCTGTTTCTGCCGCCGGTTCCCCCTATTGATTCCTGTGATGCCAAACTCTCAAACCCGGCACCACACAATTGATTTAGATTATGCATCATTATTTCATCTGACGATATTTCTCGTGGTATGACAGGGGGGCGTTCTATTAATGGCCGTGTTGTTCTTATTTGGGAATCTATTGGTTTTTGTATAGAGGATTTTTTACGGAAACTAAATACTTTTAGAAACCTTCTCCACATGAATGAATAACAACTTTGAATTTTAAATACTTATTTATTTTCAAAAATAGTAAGTTTTTATTATGCAACTCTCAAGACCTAATAATTATTTTTCTACAAACGCGCCCGCGACCAAAAGCGGAAAATTGATTGTCGTGTCGCCAAAAACCTTGACTGTTTCGGCTTTTGCGGAAATCTTGCCCCAGCTTTTGGCTTCTTCCGGCTCCGCGCCGGAGTCAGAACCGTCCTGTTCGATTGCAGTGTTCATGTAGATCGCGTATTTTGCGCCTTCGCGAAACATGTTGGCGTTGCACAAAGTGTGCTTTACAACACCCGCGCCAAGGATTATCAAACCAGTTTCGCGCGCGTCAAGCGTCATGTCAATCAGCTTGTGATGGTCAGATGCCATGTCGATTTTTAGTTCCTGTTTTTCATAATTGAAAAAGAAAACGTTGTCGCCGATTGCACCGTCCATGAAAGCGGGGCAGAAAATCGGAATTTCGTTTTTTTGCGCCCAAAAACAAATCGATGATTCGTCATTGATTTTTGCGCCAAGGCGAGCGATTACTTCACTTGGGGAAAAGACGCGGCCAGTTGCCTTTTGCTCTGCAAGCAGGTCTGAAAGCATTGGCTGGAAAAACTTTTCAAACCAGATATAGCGGTCGTTTGGGACAAAAAGGTTGCCTATCCGGTTGATCCCCTTTGCGCGAAGCTTTGCCCCGTCAGCCCGAAAGTCGCCGTGCAGGAAAGAAAACTTGGTTTTGATTATGTCTTCTTCAATTGCGCCGGTTGTGACAACAAGCGCTTTGACAAACTTGTGCTCAACAAGATAGCGGATGATTTCGCGGTTGCCGGAACTTACCTGATTAGAGGTCAGGCCAAGAAAAATGTCTACTTTTTCTTTGCGCATTTTTTTGGCCAACTCAATTGCTTTGCCAAGGTTTGAGGCCTGAAACCCGCTTTTTTCAAAAGAAGACAAAAACTTCCCAAAGTCAAGGCCTTCGTTGAATTCATAGCCCTCTACTTTTTTTCCTGAAAGCTTTGAAGACGACTTGAAAATGCTTTCAAAGGCCTGCTTTTTGGTCTTTTTCATAGGTAAATAGCCATAAGAAAACGATTAAAAAAGACACTAAAAGGGCAAAAAGGCAACATTCATTTTCATTTTTTCTTTTTTTTCGCAGAAAGTATGCGGATGATGTTTTGCTTGAATTTTGGAAAGTCTTGTTTGCGGATTTTTCCACCGGCCGCAGGAACGTGCCCACCGGCAATTCCCCCATTGAGGTTTTTCACTGCGTTTTCAAGCAAATCGTTTACCCTTACCTTGAAGTCCTGGCGCCGGGCGCTGAGAGTAAGAATGCCGTTTCCAAGGTCTTCGACCACAACAATTGTCTTGTTTGGAAGCATCCGCGTGCTGAGGTGATTAATCAGGTAAGACTTGATTGAATACCTTGACTTGAACTCAAAAAAAACAAGCCCGATATCCTGAAAGACTTCTGATTTCTGGTTGAATTCCTTTAGAATGCGCGAAAGCTCTTTTTCTACTTTTTCCATGTAAGAAGAATATTTTGATTTCAACAAATCCTGCGGCATTGCAGAAGCAAAATAAACCTCGAACAAATCAGAAATATCCTCGACATGAATTATTTCAACCGCGCTAATGAGTTCAGTGCAGCTTTTAATCTGGCTCAAAGACAAATCGCTGTCATTAAGGGTTTTGTCAACAAAGCTTTTCCAGGCCTGAACAGAAAAATCACCCACAAGGCCAACGCACGCAACCCATGCAACATCGCTTAAATCCACAATTTTTGAAAACAAGTCAAAGGAAAGCTTTGAAGTTGCATACTTGCTTGGCTCCACTTTTGAAAGAAGGCCCGCCTTTAAAAAAACGGTTTTTTTTGAAGAAAGGTTATGGTAGACCTTGTGATGGTCAATCACCATCACCCGTGCAAACTTTTCAATCTCTTTGACTTTTTTCGGGCGCTGGTCAACCGCAAGGTCAAGAACAATCAGCTTGTTGATTTTCTTTTTCCGAAGAAGCGTTACAGTCTGTGGCTCGATTGACACCATCCGTTTGAATTGAGTGAAAACAAAATCCGGCTTTTTGCCGCGAATGCGTTCAATTGCCTTTGAAACAATCACTGCGGCAGAAACGCCGTCCGCGTCAGAGTCATGAAGCACTGCAACACGGTCGTTAAAAGCAAGGTCTCCAACAAACGAGAAAAATCCCTGAAGTTTTGATTCATCCATAATGACGCCTAACTGTAAGCAAAAAAATAAAGGCAAAAATTGTTTGCCTCTTTTTAAGATAAAGAATTTGGAGTATTTAAAGATTTGGGGCAAGAGCAGATTATGTAGAAGATTTTTTGCGTTTGAAAAACGCACCTGAAAGCTTTAAATAGAAAAAAACCTTTTTTAATAAAGAGAACAATGGGATTCAGCCACGTTAATTCAAGAAAACAAAAGTATTTCCTGCACAGCCAAGTCATGAAAAACGGCAGGGCCCTTTATTTTTTCTCAAAAAAAGACGAAGGCTCAATTGACCTTCCGCAAGGCTATTCCATCATGGAAAACTCAAAAACCGGCCTGCCGCTGCTGAAGAAAAAATGAAGCTTTGTGCCTAAACGCATCATTTAAAGATTTTTATTGTCGTTTAAAACAATAAGCTGTTTTTTATGGAAGAATCAGGATACATCAAAGGGCAAATGCAGTCAGCCTTAAGTGGATTAGGCAAAAAGGCGTTTTATGCCGACCTTCGCGTGGAGCTTTTTGAAGGCAAAAGCGCAAGCGCCCTGAATGGAAACATTAAAGGCGCAGAAGAAGACTATGAAGCCACAATGGGCGCAAGAGTTTACGCAAAAAACGGCTCTGTCATTGCAAGCGGGCACGCAGGAACGACTTTTAACCCGCTCGAATCCAAAAAAACAAAACTTATTGCAAAAAACCTTCTTTTGCAGGCATTAAAGTTTGCAAAAGCAAATGCACGAAAAAAAGAAGAATTCAGAAAACACAGCAAGTTTTTTGGAGAAATGGCAGGCAAAACGGGCCTTGCAGAAACAAAAACTTTTACAAAAAATTATACAGTGCCATTCAAAAAAAGCCACCACGAAATGCCGCTTGAAGACGCAGTCAGGTTTGCAGAAAACCATTCAAAATCTTTGAGTGCAAAAAAAGGCATTGCTTCAAACTCTACAGGCATTGTTGCAGGCGAGAAAAAAAAGCTTTTTGCATCAAGCACCGGCTCGCTGATTGAACAGACTTTCCAGCTGACAGAATCTTTTGTCTACATTGCCGCAAAAGGAAAAGCAATGGAGACATACTATGACTGGCTTGGAAACTACAAGGGACTCGAAATACTTGACGGAGAAAACGAATACAAAAAAAGCTATGCTGAATTCATTGACTTTATTGCTGAAGGAACAATCGAGGTAAGCAATGCTCCCGCGGCAAAAACCACGACAAAGCCAGTGACAGTCATAACCGACCCGTGGTTCAACGCACTTTTATCGCACGAAATAATGGGCCACCCAAGCGAGGCCGACCGCGCACTCAAACGCGAAGCAGCATGGGCTGGAAGGGCATGGTGGTTCAACGGCATGGACAACAACCTGTTTGGAAAACAAATTGCATCAGAACAACTGAACGTTTTCAGCGACCCTTCACTTGAAGGATACGGGCACTACAGGTTTGACGACGAAGGGACAAACGGAAAAAAAACTTTCCACATCAAAAACGGCGTGCTAAACGAATTCCTAAACAGCCGCGAGACAGCGCACATCCTTGGAAAAGAACCAAACGGGGGAATGCGCGCAATGAGCGCAGAGCACGTCCCGCTGATAAGAATGAACAACACGGTAATCGGCCCTGGAAAATGGAAAAAAGAAGAAATATTTGCAGACACAAAAGAAGGGTTTTACGCAGTCGGGCAAAAAACGCCTTCGATTGGCGAAACACGCCAGAATTTTAAGATCACATGCTGGAAACTCTACAAAATAGAAAACGGCGAGCCGACCACTCTTTACAGGCAAGGCGGTATAACCGCTGACAGCCATGTTTTCCTAAAATCAATCGATGCAGTTGGAGACGACTTTAACCTTTATAACATCCCAAACTGCGGCAAGGGAACGCCAATGCAAACCATGCGCGTTGGAAACGGCGGACCGCACTTGCGCGCAAAAGCAAACGTGAGTGGTTCAAATGAGTAAGAATTACCGCCCTGTCGTAGACAGGGCACATGCGCGTGCGGGCTCACGCAGCGGGCCCATTTCAGCAAAAGAACTGCTTGACGCAACGCAAAGCGCGGTTCATGCCCTTGAAAAAATAAAGGGCGTAAAAGAAATAGAAGCATACGCTTCCACAAACCAGCTCAACATTCTTCGGATGGCATATGCCACAAACGTTCCAAGCAACGGGCTTGAAGAGCCAAAATCCCTGACTGATTTTGGTTTAAGCATAAGAGTGCTTTTTTCTGACGGAAAAATAGGCTTTGGAAAACAGCCTTCAGACATTTCACTTGCGGCAGCAAAAAAAGCATTTGACAAAGCGCGAAAAAACACTGTGCTTGACACTGACTTCAAATCGCTTCCAAGCCCCGGCAAAAAAAAGCCGGTGAAATGCGAGTTTGACAAACAAATAGTTCAGTTGAATCCGGAAAAAGCGGTTGATGCTGCATATGCGTGCCTCAATGGCGCAATTGACTTTTTGGAAAAAAAGAAATTTTACCAAAACCTGAACATCACAGGCGAGCTTGACTTTTTTACAGAAAAAATGGCAATCTCCAACTCAAACGGAGTAAAGGCAAGCGACCAGAACACTGCGGCGATTGGAAAGCTGACGACGATTTTTGAACTGGACAAAACAGTTTCAGGAATGGCTCACGATTCAAACGTTTTTATGAAAAAAATCAACCCATACAAAATAGGAAGCGAGTCGGCAGAAAAGGCATTTTCGCTGATGAACCCCACAACAATGGAGTCAGGAGAGCACAAGGTCGTGTTTGGAAGGACCGCTGTTGCAGAACTCATGTACAGCCGCTTTGAGGTAGGCCTTGGTTCCATTGAAGTGAATGCCACCCCGTTTGGGCTTGCACTGCTTGACAAACAGATTGCTTCAGAGCAACTAAGTGTTTCAGACAATGGGATAATGGAAGGCTCAATCGGGACAAAAAGCGTAACTGATGAAGGGCTTGCGACGCAAAACACAAAACTTGTCGACAAAGGAACGCTTGTGAATTTTCTTTCAAACGATTACTACAAAAAAAAGTTCTCGGAAATCGAGCGAACAGTGCCATCAAATGGGTTTAGATTTGGCGGAGGCGGAAGGCACTACAGCGCCGAGCCAGGAATCAGCCACACAAACATTGAAATCCAAAGCGGCAGGTTTTCAGACGAAGAATTAATCAAAGAAGTTGGAAACGGGATATACATTGGAAGGCTCTGGTACACTTACCCGGTAAACGGCCTGGCAAGCGCAGACTTCACGTCCACAGTGCGCGGGGACTCGTTCCTGATTGAAAACGGCGAAAAAACAACCCCAGTCACGCCAAACACGCTTCGCATAAACGAAAACCTTTCAAGGCTCTTCATGTCAATAATCGGGCTGTCAAAGCAAAAAAAACAGGTCATTGCCTGGGGCGAGGACGCGGTTGTAGTCACGCCCGAAATCGCGGTCAGCAAGGCTCGCCTGGAAAAAATAGCGGTCGGGCTGTACTCGTAAAAGGCAATTGAAAAAACTATTTTTTTGAGTATTTTTCCGCTTCTTTTGCAAACATTTCGTGCACTTTGGTGTTCCCCGAAAGCTCCGGGTGAAACGTGGACGCAAAAACGTTTTTTTCGCGCACAAAAACGGGGGTTTTGCCAAGACGGCAAAGAATTTCCACGCCGCGGCCGGTTTTTTTTATCACCGGGGCGCGGATAAATACGCCGTTGATTTTTCCTGCCCCGCTTACATCAAGTGGTGACTCAAACGAGTCAACCTGGCGGCCATAAGAGTTCCGCTCAATTTTTATGTCTATAAGGCCAAGCGGTTTAACTTTTTTTTCAGAAACGATTTTTTTGCCTGCAAGAATCGCGCCGGCACACGTGCCAAAAACAGGCATGCCCCTGCGGGCCAGTTGCACGATTTTTTTGCGCATGCCAAAATCATCCAAAAGAATTGACATGGTCGTGCTTTCGCCGCCAGGAATAATCAGGCCGCTTATTCCTTCAAGGTCTTTTGCCTGCCTTATCTGGACTGGCGTAACGCCAATTTGTTTTAAGGCCTGGCAGTGCTCAAAAAAATCCCCCTGCAGGGAAAGAACCCCGATTTTCATTTTTCAAAACCCGGTAAAACCGAAGCGTTATCTGCCCCGTTCCTGCATTTTCAAGGCCAAAGAAGAAATTTCTTTTCCTTTCATTGTCTTGCCGAGGTTTTCTGAAGCCCTTGCAAGGATTTTCGGGTCGTTAAAATTGGTTGTGGCTTCAACAATCCCCCTGGCGATTTTTGCGGGATTGCTTGACTTAAAGATGCCTGAACCAACAAACACGCCGTCTGCTCCAAGGTGCATCATGAGCGCGGCATCCGCAGGCGTGGCAATTCCGCCCGCTGCAAAGTTTACGACCGGCAGGCGTTCAAGCTTTCTTGCCTGATCAACAAGCTCTGCGGGAACGCGCATGTGGTGCGCAATGTCCAAAATGCCATCTTCCCGCAGGCGCTTAAGGGAAAGAATCTCGTTTCTGACGGTTCGAATGTGCTTTACTGCCTCGACCACGTTTCCGGTTCCGGGCTCGCCTTTTGTCCGGATCATGACAGCGCCCTCATTGATTCTTCTAAGCGCTTCGCCAAGGTTTCTTGCACCGCACACAAACGGCACGGAAAACTTTGACTTTTCAATGTGGTGCTTTTCGTCTGCCGGCGTCAAGACCTCGCTTTCGTCAATGAAGTCAACGCCGACTTCCTGCAAGACCATTGCCTCGACAAAATGGCCAATCCTGACCTTTGCCATGACAGGAATGCTTACTGCCTTCATTATCTGCTTGATCAAGGCAACATCAGCCATTCTTGCGACACCGCCGTCTGCACGGATGTCAAAAGGCACTTTTTCCAATGCCATGACCGCAGTCGCGCCTGCTTTTTCAGCCAAAACAGCGTGCTTGACATTCACTACATCCATTATCACGCCGCCTTTAAGCATTTCAGCCAAGCCGTTTTTGAGCTTGGGGCTTCCCTTGACTTTTTCCACCAAAAACCACCGCCACTACCAAAAAAAACAATTTTTCATGTTATAATTATTCTATAATGCATTTATAAGATTTATTTGAATGAATTTTTGAAGTTAAATAGTCAATGTAAACAACACAAAATTTATGATTCCAATCAAAACCAACCACTCAATAACTAATAGAACTAGTAACAACAACGGGATTTTGTATTTCTGTTGTCGCATGAAAAATACAATTCCAATGGTTAAAAATGGCTGCATGAATAGTAAAATAATAAATAAAAAGAAGAAATATGCCAGGAAAGAAATCGAAATTAGACTTAATAAAGAAATTAATAATGAAGCTCCACCTAAAATTTCAGTTATTAATTTTGTACGAAAATCAGATCTTAGTTTAGTGTCAGGAAATTTACTAAAATAATAAACATATAAAACAATTGTTAAAATTAACAAAACCAAAAACACCCCGCTAATTAGGTACAAGAGCAAATTACCGGATTTTGGCGGTGCAGGTGGTGCAGGTTTTTGTTCGAGCAGAGAAACGACACAATATTTATCTAAGGACTCAAGTTCGAATTCACAATGAGAAAAATTTTCAAGCGTAATTCCATTTATGCCATAATCTTGTAAATCTGTAATTGTAGATGGAATTTCTTTTTCTAAATCGCAAAGTACTGTTGCATTTACTAAAATTGGATTTTCACCTTTATAAGAAAAAACAGGATATCCGCTTTTAGGTTGGCCGTTTCTTATGATTGTTATTCCGCTATCACTTGCTTCCCATTCTTTGCCCGCTAAACTTCCAAGGCTAATGCATATGTTATCGTTTGGGAGAATTGAAGATGTCTTATCTGCAATCTTATATGAAGAAAAGATAAAACCTGGTTCAACACGCCCAAACCCACTTTCATCAGGCGTTCCAAGTTTAGTTAATTGCCATTTTATTTTTTGAGCGATCTCAAAGGATAAATCACCATAAACTGGCGGAGGAAGAGCAAATACGCTTCCCAAAAGAAGAAGCAAAAAAACTAAAGGAAATAGCCAGCGCTTTTTCATATAGTTTAGTTGCTTTTTAAATATTTAAACTTTACTTGGAATTCATTTGTAGGGGGATTAATTGTTAACAGAATTCCAGAAAAAAAAGCTCAAAAGCTTCCTTGAAGAAGACAGGGGCAAAAAAGACGTGACAAGCGCCCTGCTTTCACCAGAACCGGCAAAAGCCACAATCAAGGCAAACGAGGCATGCACGCTTTCAGGCCTCGAGGAAGCAGCATTCATTTTTTCTCTTTCAGGCGCAAAAGCCATGCTTTTTGCAAAAGACGGGCAAAAAATCGCCAAAAACAAAAACGTGTTTGAAGCAACCGGCACAAACAAAGGCCTGCTTGAAGCGGAGCGCGCAGCACTCAACGTGCTTGGAAGAATGAGCGGGGTCGCCACAATTTGCGCCAAGGCACACACAAAAGCGCGCGGAAAAACAAAAATTTTTCTCACGCGAAAAACCATGCCTGGACTAAACGAGTTTGATAAAAAGGCCTGCATGCACGGGGGAGTTTTTCCGCACCGCAAAAACCTTGAAGAAATGATTCTGATAAAGGAAAATCATTTGGAATTTGAAGGAATTGAAAGCCTGCTTGAAAAGGCAAAAAATCAAAAATTCAAAACGCCTGCAAAAAAAGTGGAAATCGAAGTGCAAAACCAAGCTCAGGCAATTCTTGCGGCAAGCCACGGTGCGGACATAATCATGCTTGACAATTTTTCTCCATCGCAGGCAAAAAAAGCAGTAAAAGCTGTGAAAGATATAAACAAAAAAATTCTTGTCGAGCTAAGCGGGGGCATTAGCCTTAAGAACATGAACAAATATATTTCGCTTGGAGCAGACATGATTTCAATGGGCGAACTTACAAAAAACGCAAAAATGGCTGATTTTTCAATGGACCTAAAGAAGGCGAAAAAATGAGTTCAAGTATTACCGCCCCGTTGAAAACGGGGCACATACGCGTCGCGGGCTCACGCAGGGGCCCAATGAGGGGCATAATCATCGGCAGGTTCCAGCCATACCACCTTGGCCACCACAATGCAATCAAAAATATTCTTAATGAAGTCGATGAAATCGTGGTTGTTATCGGGTCAAGTGACAACTCTTACTCCGAAGACAACCCGTTTACCGCTGGAGAGCGCGTTGAAATGATTGCAGAAAGCCTCAAAGCAGAAATGCTCTACAAAAAATCCTTTATCGTGACAGTTGCGGATGTGAATGAGAACTCGCTTTGGACAAGCAGGATAATGAGCTACTCACCAAAGTTTGACGTCGTGTACTCAAACAACCCTCTTGTAAAACAGCTGTTTGAAAAAGCAGGATTTAAGACAAAAAAAATGGTTTCAAACGTCAAAGACATTGACGGCGTGAAAATCCGAAAAATGATGATTGAAGGAAACGAATGGAAAAAATTCGTGACGCCGCAAACAGCCGCTTTTTTGGAAAAAATAAAAGCAGTTGAAAGAATCAAAGCCATACTTGAAAAAGAAGAAAAGGAATAACATGAAAAAAAACTGGAAGCCTAATGAAACCCAGATAACCCAGATTTTTGATTGGTTTAAGATTACACCAAAAAAATCAACACTATTGCCATATCCTATGGGAGGTTATATTACAAACAGAATCAATTCCATTCTTGATTTTTCGCGTTCACCGCTTTTGCTGGCAATATTTATTATCACAACAATAGCCTCAGTTATATTTGAACCCTCTAATGACTGCTCCCGCCCCTAAAGGGGCGGGTATCCTGGTTTGATTTTGGGAACAAAATCAGTGAGTACCTTTTGTTCTGCTTGTCTTCTAACGTAGTCGATTACGGTTTCTTTG